>Ga0066256_1000227_pt3 | contig 228484 bp, 232 predicted proteins | sample ThiBio_1000_biof_FD_87107 | JGI IMG/M metagenome (GOLD analysis project Ga0066256, IMG submission 87107) | Wastewater bioreactor microbial communities from Cape Town, South Africa - Thiocy_expt_1000_biof (version 2) | ecosystem: Engineered > Bioreactor > Thiocyanate-remediating >...
GATCGCGCTTTCGTGGGCCTGGGCGCGGTGGTGATGGATGGCTGCCGGATCGGCTCGGACGCGATGCTGGCCGCGGGCGCGCTGCTGTCGCCGGGCAAGGAGATTCCCGCTCGCCAGCTCTGGGTCGGCCGGCCGGCGCAATATCTGCGCGACCTGCCCGACAAGGCTATTGCCCAGATGCAGGCGGGCGTGGCGCATTACGTGGAGAATGCCCGGCATCACGCCGCGGCGCTTGCCGATGGCGCGGCCGAAGGTTGAAGCTCCGCCCGCAGAGGCGATCCTGTCGCTTGCCGATGGCGAGGGGCGGCTGGCCGTGCGGGTGACGCCGGGCGCCCGGGTGGAGGCGCTGGACATCTCCGACGGCAAGCTGGCGGTGAAGACACGCGCCAAGCCGAAGGATGGCGAGGCGAACGAGGCGGTTCTCGCCCTCGTGGCCGGCGCGTTGGGCATCGCGCGCAGCCGCGTCACCCTGCTGCGCGGCGAAGCGTCGCGCGAGCAGGTGGTCCGGATCGAGGGTTAGGTCGGGCTGGACAATTTCATCAGCACGATCCCGCCCACGATCAGCAGCGCGGCCAGGATGCGGGCGGCGGAAACGCTTTCGCCCAGGAACAGCACGCCCGCGGCGAATGCGCCGACCGCGCCGATCCCCGTCCATACGGTGTAGGCCGTGCCCAGAGGCAGCGAGCGCATCGACCATGCGAGCAGGCCGAAGCTTATCAGCATGGCGCCAATGGTGAGCGCCGATGGCCAGAAGCGGGTGAAGCCTTCGGACTGCTTCATCGAGAAGGCCCAGACGACTTCGAACAGGCCGGCGATTGCAAGAACGATCCACGCCACGGCAGGCTCCCTTTCTCAAGCCGCCGGGCCGTCCCGGACTTCTGCCCTTCGAAGGAGAGGGGGGAGGACGTGGCCTCGCGCGCTTCAGTTAGGAAGGGGTCCGCGACGGGTCAAGGCCGCGCCATGCCGCGCGCCAGCCGGCCGAGCACCTTCGCCATCTCGCCGGCGACTTCCTCGTCGGCCAGCTCCGTGCCGGCGATCGCGCGCTCCATCGCTTCGGCCCATTGCCCGGCCACGTCCGCGTCGATTGCGAACGGGGCGTGCATGCTCATCATGCATTTGCCCGGATTGGCGTCGAACCAGTCGCGCGGGCCGCCGCACCAGCCGGTGAGGAAGCCGGCCAGCGATTTGCGCATCGGGGCGAGATCGGGCGCATGCATCGCGCGCAGCCGGGCATAGGCAGGATCGCTTTCCATCAGGTCGTAGAAGCGGTCCACGATCCGTTGCAACGCGTCGTGCCCGCCGAGGCGCTCGTAAGGCGTGGTCTGGGCCTGGGCGGCAACGGTGGCCATGGATATCCTCCCCTTCCGGACGGGCTTTCACGCATCCACTGTGCAGGAAGGGAAACGAACGGGCTTTGACGCGGCGCAAATTCCCGGGCGAATTGCCTCCGCCCGGGAAAGATGGATGCAGCGTTCAGCCCTCGCCGTCCGGCTCCACCGCGCCTTCGCCGGCCTTGGCGGCGGGCTTCCTCGGCGCCGTCTTGCGTGCTGTGGGCTTACGCTTGCGCTTGTCCTCCTTGGGCGGGGCGGGTGTGAGCTCGAAGGAGAGCTTTTCGCCCTTCATGCTCACATGCACTTCGCCGCCATGGGAGAGCTTGCCGAACAGCAGTTCCTCGGCGAGCGGTTGCTTGACCTTCTCCTGGATCAGCCGCGCCATCGGGCGCGCGCCGTAGAGCCGGTCATAGCCGCGCTTGCCCAGCCAGCCGCGCGCATCCGAATCGAACTGGATGTGGACGTTCTGCTCGGCCAGCTGCAGCTCGAGCTGCAGGATGAACTTGTCGACCACGCGGCTGACCGTCTCCTGCCCGAGATAGCTGAACGGCACGATCGCATCGAGGCGGTTGCGGAATTCGGGGGTGAACATCCGCGTCACCGCTTCCTCGCTCGCATCCTCCTTGGAGACGTCGCCGAAGCCGATGCCCTGGCGCGCCATGTCGGCGGCGCCGGCATTGGTGGTCATGACCAGCACGACGTTGCGGAAGTCCACCGTCTTGCCGTGATGGTCGGTCAGGCGGCCGTTATCCATCACCTGCAGCAGGATGTTGAACAGGTCGGGATGGGCCTTCTCGATCTCGTCGAGCAGCAGCACGCTGTGCGGCTGCTGGTCCACCGCATCGGTCAGCAAACCGCCCTGGTCGTAGCCGACATAGCCCGGCGGCGCGCCGATCAGGCGGCTCACCGAATGGCGCTCCATATATTCCGACATGTCGAAGCGCTGCAGCGGGATGCCCATGATATTGGCCAGCTGCCGCGCCACTTCGGTCTTGCCGACGCCGGTGGGGCCGGAGAACAGGAAGCTGCCGATCGGCTTGTCCGGATCGCGCAGGCCCGCGCGGCTCAGCTTCATCGCAGTGGACAGCACCTCGATGGCCTTGTCCTGCCCGAAGACGACTCGCTTCAGGTCCTTCTCCAGGCTGGCGAGCACGGCCTTGTCGTCGCTCGATACCGATTTCGGCGGGATGCGCGCCATGGTCGCGATCACTGCTTCGATCTCGCGCGCGGTGATCTTCTTCTTCCGACGGCTCGGCGGCACCAGCATCTGCATCGCGCCCACTTCGTCGATCACGTCGATCGCCTTGTCGGGCAGCTTGCGGTCGTTGATGTAGCGCGCGCTCATCTCCACCGCGGTCTTGATCGCGTCGGGCGTGTACTTGACCTTGTGGTGCTCCTCGAACGCGGTGCGCAGGCCCTTGAGGATCTTGATCGTGTCCTCCACGGTCGGCTCGTTCACGTCGATCTTCTGGAACCGGCGCAGCAGCGCGCGATCCTTCTCGAAGTGATTGCGGAACTCCTTGTAAGTGGTCGATCCGATGCAGCGGATCGCGCCGCTGGACAGCGCGGGCTTGAGCAGGTTGGAGGCATCCATCGCCCCGCCGCTGGTCGCGCCGGCGCCGATCACCGTGTGGATCTCGTCGATGAACAGGATCGCCTCGGGCAGCTTCTCCAGCTCGTTGACGACCTGCTTCAGCCGCTCCTCGAAATCGCCGCGATAGCGGGTGCCGGCCAGCAGCGCGCCCATGTCGAGCGAATAGATCACCGCATCGGCCAGCACGTCGGGCACTTCGCCTTCCACGATCTTGCGCGCCAGGCCTTCGGCGATGGCCGTCTTGCCCACGCCGGGGTCGCCCACGTAGAGCGGGTTGTTCTTGCTGCGCCGGCAGAGGATCTGGATCGTGCGGTCCACTTCGGGCCCGCGGCCGATCAGCGGATCGACCTTCCCGTCCAGCGCCTTCTGGTTGAGGTTGACGCAGAACTGGTCGAGCGCGGAATCCTTCTTTCCGCCCTTTTCCGGCTTTTCCTCGCTCTTCGCCTCGGGCTCTTCCGTGCCCTGCGGCGTGCGGCTTTCCGCCGGGCGCGCGCCCTTGCCGATGCCGTGGCTGATATAGCTCACCGCGTCGAGCCGGCTCATATCCTGCTGCTGGAGGAAATAGACGGCATAGCTGTCGCGCTCGGAAAACAGCGCCACCAGCACATTGGCGCCGGTCACCGTGTCCTTGCCGCTCGACTGCACGTGCAGGATCGCCCGCTGGATCACACGCTGGAAGCCGGCGGTCGGCTGCGGATCGTCGTCGAGATCGGTCTTGAGCGACTGGTATTCCTGGTCGAGGTACTGGCGCACCACGCCCGCCAGTTCGGCCAGATCCACGCCGCAGGCGGTCATCACCTCGGACGCTTCGGGATCGTCGACCAGCGCCAGCAGCAAGTGCTCGAGCGTCGCATATTCATGCGTCCGGTCGGTCGCGTGCTGGAGCGCCGTGTGGAGGGTTTTCTCGAGGGACTGGGCGAAACTGGGCATGGTCATTCAATCCAAGGGGGTGAGGATACGATCCAACTGGTTGCCAATGTGCAAAGCACCGTGTGAACCCGGCACGAACAGTATGGGCTTCCAGGTCACTGGGGATATGGGGCGCCGGAAGCGCGAATGCGAGAGGAAGGCGGCCGGCCGCCCCATCAGCCCTGTTCGCGCCGCTTGAACAGCGCGTCCGCCGCCTGCTTGTGGCTGGCGGCCCTGGCGTGATGAGCCCTGACCCGGGCGATCTCGGCTTCCAGCAGCGCGATGCGTTCCATCAGCTCGTCCTGCGAATAGCTGTCGAGCGGTTCGCCGGCCAGCCGGCTCGCGGAATCTCCGCGCATCCGGGGGAGATCGTCCTCCATTGCAGCGCAGCATGTTGCCCCCGCCGCTTGCTGTCAATGGCCCCGCGCATTAGAGCGGGCGGGGATTGGGGGAAATCATGGAACTGCCCGCTGTCATGCAGGCCATCGCCATCGCCGGAGCCGGCGGGCCCGAGGTCTTGCGCCTTGAGGAACGGCCGGTGCCCCGGCCCGACCCTGCGCAAGTGCTGATCCAGGTGGCCTATGCCGGAGTGAACCGGCCTGATGTGCTCCAGCGCCTGGGCCACTATCCGCCGCCGCCCGGCGCGTCCGACATTCCCGGGCTGGAGGTTTCGGGCACGGTCGTCGCCATTGGCCGGGACGCGGATGAAACGCTGCTCGGGCGCGAGGTCTGCGCGCTGGTGACCGGCGGCGGCTACGCGCAATACTGCCTGGCGCACAGCGCACATTGCCTGCCGGTCCCGCATGGCTTGCCGCTGGCCGAAGCGGCCGCCTTGCCCGAAACGCTGTTCACCGTGTGGCACAACGTGTTCGAACGCGGCTGGGCCAAGCCGGGCGAAACGCTGCTGGTCCACGGCGGCACCAGCGGCATCGGCTCCATGGCGATCAAGCTGGGCAAGCTGTTCGGGCTCACGGTCATCGTCACCTGCGGCAGCGCCGCCAAGTGCGACGCGGCCCGCGCGCTGGGGGCGGATCACGCGATCCCCTATCGCACCCAGGATTTCGTGGAGGCCGTGCGGGCGATCACCGATGGCCAGGGCGTGAATCTCGTGCTCGACATGGTCGCTGGCAGCTACACCCAGCGCAATCTCACCTGCCTGGCGGACGATGGCCGGCTGGTGACCATTGCCGTGCTGGGGGGCGCGCGGGCGGAAATCGACATGGCGCGGCTCATGGTCCACCGGCACACGGTGACCGGCTCCACCCTGCGTGCCCGGTCGGATACCTTCAAGGCCCTGCTGGCGGACGAGATCGCGCATCACGCCTGGCCCCTGGTGGAAGACGGGTCGCTGCGCCCGGCGATGGACCGCATTGTCCCCTTGGCCCAGGCGGCCGAAGCGCACCGGCGCATGGAAGCGGGCGATCATATCGGCAAGATCGTGCTCCAGGTGGCCTAGGCGCTCGTTCCGCCGATACCGCGCCCCTGGTGATGACACATCCGTGTCACATAGTCGCGGAAGTGACGCCGAACTGCGATTCCCTTGTCACAATCGCCTGCCATAGGCCCGAAGCCAGCAGGACATGGCACAAGGGTCGAAGCCGATGCTGGAAGCCTATCTCCGGGGCGTGGTCGGGAACGGGGGCATGGTGGCCGCCTTCCCCGATCCCGATCATCACGAACCGGTCATCCCCGAACCCTCGCCCGATGGGCGCCGCCGCTATCGCACGATCTGGATCAGCGACATCCATCTCGCCACCCGGGGCTGCAATGCGGAACTGCTGATCGATTTCCTCGACAGCACCGACAGCGAGACGATGTACCTCGTGGGCGACATCATCGATGGCTGGCGGCTCAAGAAGAAGTTCTACTGGCCGCCGGCGCACAACGATATCGTCTGGCGCATCCTCAAGCGCGCCCGGCGCGGCACGCGCATCGTCTATATCCCCGGCAACCATGACGAGATGTTCCGGCAATTCACCGGGCTGAACTTCGGCGGGGTCGAGATCCGCCGCGCGGCGTTCCACGAAACCGCCGACGGGCGCCGGCTCATGGTCCTCCACGGGGATGAATTCGATGGCGTCATGCTGGCCCATCGCTGGCTCGCCTTCGTCGGCGACGCGCTCTACACCGGTAGCATGGCGCTCAGCCGCTGGGTCAATGCGGTCCGCCGCCGTGCCGGCCTGTCTTACTGGTCGCTCAGCAAGATGGCCAAGCACAAGGTCAAGAACGCGGTCGAATTCATCAGCCGGTACGAGGAAGTCGTCGCCCGCGCCGCCGCCGCGCGCAAGGTGGATGGCGTGGTCTGCGGCCACATCCACACGGCGGAGATGCGCCGGTTCGACGGCATCGACTATTACAACGATGGCGATTGGGTCGAAGGCTGCACCGCGCTGGTCGAACACTTCGACGGCACGATGGAGATCCTCCATTGGCCGGAGGAGATTGCTCGGCGCAAGGCGCGCGCCCAGGCGGAAGACGCGGCCCGATCCCTGCCGCGCGCCGCCTGATGCGTATCGCCCTGGTCACCGATGCCTGGGCGCCGCAAGTGAACGGCGTGGTCCGCACGCTGGAGGCGGTCGGGGCCGAGCTGGCGCGGCGCGGCCACGCGATCGAGGTGATCGCGCCGTGTCACTATCGCTCGCTCCCTTGTCCTACTTATCCGGAAATCCGCCTCGCTCTCGCCGGATCGCAGGCCGTGGGGGAACGGCTCGCCCGCTTCGGGCCCGAGGCGATCCACATCGCCACCGAAGGCCCGCTCGGCTGGGCGGCGCGGCGCTGGTGCCTGGCCGGCGGGCGGCAGTTCACCAGCGCCTATCACACGCAGTTCCCCGAATACCTCGCCCGCCGCTCGCATCTGCCGGCGTCGGTCTTCTGGCCCTACATCCGCCGTTTCCACACGCCGTCCAGTGGCGTCATGGTGGCGACCGGCACGATCCGCGCCCAGCTCGCCGCGCAAGGGGTCGCCCGCCTCAGGGAATGGAGCCGCGGCGTCGATCTGGCGCAGTTCGGGCCGCATTGCGCGCCGCCCGACTTGTTCTTCGGCCTGCCGCGCCCGATCCAGCTCTACGTCGGCCGCGTAGCGGTGGAGAAGAACGTCGAAGCCTTCCTCGCCAATCGCCATCGCGGCTCCAAAGTGGTGGTGGGTGACGGGCCGGCGCTGGCGCGGCTCAAGGCCGCCTTTCCCGAAGCGCATTTCGTCGGCCGGCAGAGCGGGGCGGCGCTGGCCGCCTGCTATGCCGGCGCCGATGTGCTGGTGTTTCCCAGCGGCACCGATACCTTCGGCCTGGTGATGATCGAGGCGCTGGCCTGCGGCACTCCGGTGGCGGCCTATCCGGTGCCCGGCCCGCTCGATGTGCTCACGCCCGAAAGCGGCTGCATGGCCGAAGTGCTGGAAGATGCGATTGCCGGCGCCCTGGCGCTCGATCGCGAGCGCTGCCTCCAGCGCGGCCGCGCCTTCAGCTGGGAAGCCAGCACCGATCAGTTCCTCGCCGCGCTCATGCCCGAGGCTCCGGCCACCGCCGGTCCAGCGCTGCGCGCCGCCTGAATCGCCCACGCCGCTTGCCGTTTGCCGGCAAGAAGCCTACATCACGCCGGTTACGGCCGCTCCGAGAGGGGCGGCCCTTCTATTTTTAGCGGAGAGAACCCGTGGCCCAGCCCACTCCCCTGATGCCCCATGCCACCGCTTCCTGGCTGGTCGACAACACCTCGCTCAGCTTCGAGCAGATCGCCGAGTTCTGCGGGCTGCATATCCTCGAGGTGCAGGCCATGGCGGACGATCTCGCCAGCTCCAAGTACACCGGCCGCGATCCGGTCCATTCGGGCGAGCTGACGCACGAGGAGATCCGGAAAGGCCAGGCCGATCCGAATTATCGCCTCAGGATGCACCGCGCGCCGGTGGATGTCAGCCGCACCAAGGGCCCGCGCTATACGCCGGTGTCCAAGCGGCAGGACAAGCCCGACGGCATCGCCTGGATCCTGCGCAACCATCCGGAAATGTCCGATGCGCAGATCGGCAAGCTGATCGGCACCACGCGCAACACGATCAACGCGATCCGCGGACGGTCGCACTGGAACATCCAGAATATCCAGCCGAAGGATCCGGTCACCCTCGGCCTGTGCTCGCAGCGAGAGCTTGATGCCGCGGTGGCCAAGGCGGCCAAGCGCGCCGCCACCGTGGAAGACGTGAAGGAGGACGATCTCACGATCGTCGATCCGCGCGACGACCGCGAACGGCTGATCGAGGAACTGCGCGCGGAACGCGACGCGGCGGCCAAGGCCGCGGTCGAAGCGGCCCAGGAAGCCGAAGCGGAAGCCTGGCTCGAAGCCCGCCGCGCCTCGGAAGCCGCCGGCGAAAGCTGAACGCGCCCTCAGGGCAGAAAAAAAGGGCCGGCCCCCTCGGGGGATCGGCCCTTTTTTTGTTATGCCGAGCCGAACCTTGGTGGCTGGGGCCACGATCCGCTGACCTCAATTCGTCATTGCGAGCGTAGCGAAGCAATCCAGGGCGCATTGCGCCGCCACCCCGGATCGCTTCCTTAAGCCCTCAACGAGGAATGTCGTATCGAGCGTCAGCCCGCGAGCGTCAGCCGTTGCGTGTCGTCGTCGCCAGTTCCAGCACGTTGCCGCCGGCGTCCGCGCTCTTCGTGCCGCCGGGGGCGAAACGGCCGTCCACCGTCGCGCCGTGCTCGATCGTCAACGCGTCGTACTGCACGTCGCCTTCGATGCGGGCGCTCTTCAGGATCACCAGCTCGCGCGCGATCACCGTGCCTTTCACGGTGCCGGCCAGCCGCGCCGATTCGGCCGTGATGGCGCCCTGGATCAGGCCCCCCTGGCCCTGCACCAGCGAGGCGCAGGCGATATCGCCTTCCACCGTGCCGTCCACGTGCAGGTCGGCCGAAGCCTCGATATTGCCTCTGATCACCACATCGGCGCCGATCACCGAGAAGGTGGCGGCATTAGCCACGGGACGCGGTTTTCCGGTCATGCCCGGGGGCGTCGGCGCGCGCTTCTTCGAGAACATGGGGGGCGGTCTCCAGGAACGGGCGCGGATTGACCGCGCGGCCATTGATGCGAACCTCGAAATGGAGATGCGGCCCGGTCGAACGGCCGGTGCTGCCGATCTGGCCGATCACGTCGCCGGCTTGCACCTCTTGGCCCATGCGCGCTTTCCAGGCGGACATATGGGCATAGCGCGTCATCAATCCGTTGCCGTGGCTGATCTCGATCACTTTGCCATAGCCGTGGCGCAGGCCCACGAAGCTGACCTTGCCATCGGCGGCGGCATGGATCGGCGCACCCACCGGCCCCCGGAAGTCGAGCCCGGCGTGCATCGCCGCGTGCCGGTTGAACGGATCGCTGCGATAGCCGAACCCGGAGGAGATCATCCGCATGTCGGCCGGCATGAATTGCGGCACGCCGTTGAGCCCGTCTTCCAGCGCGCTCATCCGGCCCAGGCTCAGCGCCAGCCGCTCGAAGCGGGGGTCCAGCGTGCCGTCATGCTCGGTGGACAGCGTCTCGAACGGGCCGCCCTGCGCCTCCCGCGCGGAAGCGACCATGGCCTTGGGATTCAGGCCCAGCTTGCGCAGCGCCGCCTCGGCCGCCGTCGCGCGGCGATCGGCATAGCGGGTCAGGTTTTCGACGAAGGCCAGCTGGCGGGCCTCCAGCCGGGCCAGCGCCGCCGCTTCGGGCATCACCGCGCTGATCTTGGCGACGGTCTTCTCGGCTTCGCCGCGGCTGTCGGACACCATGTCTTCCGGCAGCACGTCATCGGGCAGCATCGGCAGCGCGTCCTCGATGAAATCCTGCCGCCGGCGCAAGTCGTCCGCCACCTGGTCCAGATCGTTGCGATAGGCGGCCACGCGGCTTTCCGACTGGGCCACCTGCGCTTCGCGGTGCAGCAGCGAGGCGCGTTCCGACCGGGCCTGGAACTGGCCCACCGCCAGCACGCCCATGGAGATGCCCCACACGCCGATCACGGCCACGACCAGGCCGGCGGCGGTCATCTGCATCCGCGAGGTAATAGTGATGAAACGGACCTGACCCTGCGAGCGCATGAAGAATTCGCGCTCCGGAAACCAGCTCCGCAGGCGGGCTTTCCAGCCGCCGACGGCTCTCGTTTTCAATGTAACCCCACGTTCCCGGCCCCAGACTGCGGCAGCGGGCTAGTCCCCCGGAACCAGTTGAGTCGAATCGAGTTATTAACGTTCGGGCCGAGTCGAAAACGAATCGCGACGAGTCGTGCGACATAACAAAAATCAGGCTTTCGCCGGCCGAACCCGGCCGCCTTGCCGATTCGCCACAGGCCGCGCCAACCGGGTGAATAGGCCTGACAGCGCCCGGCGCGGGTGATAAGGGCCGCGCATGTCCACGCAGCCGCAACCGCACGCCGATCATGATGAACTCGTCGCCGGGCTCGCCCGCGCCGGCCGCGCGGCACAGCGCGCGCTGGCGGGGATGGATACGGCCGCGAAGGCGGCGGCGCTGCGCTCGGCGGCGGCCGCCCTGCGCGCCAATGCGGCGGCCATCGTCGAGGCCAATGGGCGGGACATCGCGGCGGGGGAGGCGAATGGCCTTTCCGGTGCCATGCTCGATCGCCTGCGGCTCGATTCCGGGCGGCTCGAAGGCATCGCCTCGGCTGTGGAGGCGGTCGCCGCGCTGCCCGATCCGGTGGGGCAGGTGATCGATCATTCGACGGTTCCCAGCGGGCTGGAGCTGGCCCGCGTGCGTATTCCCATCGGGCTGATCGGCATCATTTACGAAAGCCGCCCCAACGTCACCGCCGATGCCGCCGCGCTTTGCCTGATGAGCGGCAACGCGGCGCTGCTGCGCGGCGGGAGCGAGGCGGTCCATTCGAACCGGGCGATCCACGCGGCGCTCGCCGAAGGGCTGGCGGCCGCGGGCGCGCCGGCCGAAGCGATCCAGCTCATGCCCACGCAGGATCGCGAGGCGGTGGGCGCCATGCTGCGCGCGGCCGGCCTGATCGACATGATCGTGCCCCGGGGCGGCAAGGGGCTGGTGGCGCGGGTGCAGAACGATGCGCGCGTGCCGGTGCTCGCCCATCTCGACGGCATCTGCCACACCTACATCCATTCCGCCGCCGATCCGGCCATGGCGGTCAAGCTGGCGCTCAACGCCAAGATGCGCCGCACCGGCATCTGCGGGGCGATGGAAACGCTGCTGCTCGATGCCGCCTTTCCCGGCGGCGTGGATGTCGTGCGCGCCTTGCTCGACGCGAAGTGCGAGCTGCGCGGCGATTCCCGCGCCCAGGCGCTCGATCCCCGGATCAGGCCGGCCAGCGCCAATGACTGGGATTGCGAATACCTCGATGCGATCCTGTCCGTGGCGGTGGTGGACGGGCTCGACGCGGCGCTGGGCCATATCGATCGCCATTCCTCCGGCCACACCGATGCGATCGTCACCGCAGACACGGCGGCCGCCGAACGCTTCCTGGCCGAAGTGGACAGCGCCATCGTCATGGTCAACGCCAGCACCCAGTTCGCAGATGGCGGCGAATTCGGCCTCGGTGCGGAGATCGGCATTGCCACCGGGCGGCTGCACGCCCGCGGGCCGGTCGCGCTCGAAGGGCTCACCACGTACAAGTGGCAGGTGCGCGGCCACGGCGAAACACGGCCCTGACGGGCGCCTCCGGCGCGCCTGAAGCGGTCGCGAGCAGGAGAATCCGATGCGTTACAACCAGTTCGGCAACACCGGCCTGATCGTCTCCGAGCTGTGTCTCGGGGCGATGACCTTCGGCAACAAGCCCGGCGGGCGCTTCGGCCAGATCGGCGGGCTGGATCAGGATGCCTCGACCGCTCTGGTGAAACAGGCGCTCGATGCCGGGATCAACTTCATCGACACCGCCAATGTCTATACCGCCGGCCAGTCGGAAGAATTCGTCGGCGGCGCGCTCAAGGCGCTCGGCGTCGCGCGTTCGGACGTGGTCGTCGCCACCAAGGCCATGGGCTCGATGGGCGAAGGGCCGAATGATTCGGGCACTGGCCGCAAGCACCTGCTCGATCAGATCGACGCCAGCCTCGCCCGGCTCCGGCTCGATTACGTCGATCTCTACCAGATCCACGGGTGGGATCCGGTCACCCCGATAGAGGAAGCGCTGGGGGCGCTGAACGATATCGTCCGCTCGGGCCGCGCGCGCTATATCGGGGTCAGCAACTGGGCGGCGTGGCAGATCGTCAAGGCGCTCGGCCTGTCGGAGCGGCGCGGATTCGCGAAATTCGTCTCGCTCCAGGCCTATTACACCGTCGCCGGCCGCGATCTGGAACGGGAGCTGGCGCCGATGCTGCTCAGCGAAGGGCTCGGCCTCATGGTGTGGAGCCCGCTCGCCGGCGGTCTCCTCAGCGGCAAGTACGATCTCTCGGGCGAAGGCGCGCAGGGAGAAGGCCGCCGCGCCGGGTTCGATTTCCCGCCTGTCGACCTGAAACGCGCGGTGCCGCTGGTCGCGGCGATGAAAGGCATGGCTGACAAGCGCGGCATCTCCGTGGCACAGATCGCGCTCGCCTGGCTGCTGTACCAGCCGGTGGTCTCCACCGTGATCGTCGGCGCCAAGCGCGCCGACCAGCTGGCCGACAACATCGCCGCCTGCGACGTGGAGCTTACCGCTGGCGACCTGGCCGAGCTTGGCCGGCTGAGCGCCCTGCCGCGCGAATATCCCGGCTGGATGTTCGAAACGCAGGGCGGCTACGTCAGCGGCAAGGTTTCCCCCCGCCGCCGGCCGGCGTGAAGCTGACGGGGCTCCTCGGCGGCAGCTTCAATCCCGCCCATGGCGGCCATCGCGCGATCACCCTGTTCGCGATGGAGGCGCTGGGGCTTGACGAGGCATGGTGGCTCGTCTCCCCCGGCAATCCGCTGAAGCCGGAAGCCGGCATGGCGCCGCTTTCCGCCCGCGTGCGCTCGGCCCAGGCCCAGGCGCGCCGGGCGCCGATCAAGGTCACCGCGATCGAGCGCGAGCTGGGCACCCGCTACACGATCGACACGCTGCGCGCGCTCAAGCGCCGCTTCCCGCGCCGGCGCTTCGTCTGGCTGATGGGGGCGGACAATCTCGCCCAGTTCCACTTGTGGAAGGACTGGCAGGCCATCGCCCGCGAGATGCCGATTGCGGTCATTGCCCGTCCGGGTTATGATGATGCCGCCCTCGCGAGCCCCGCGATGGCCTGGCTGCGGCGCTACCGGTTGTCCGCTGCTGGATTTCAGAACCGGGGTAGATGGAGCGCTCCCGCGCTGATTGAATTGCGTTTCGACCCTGATCCGCGCTCGGCCACCGAACTGCGCCGGGCGGATCCAGACTGGGCCGGCCGTTTCAGCGGGCCTCCGCCCAGGGACGCTCTGACGCATTCCCCAATCCACGATCCCGCGCCGGTGACCGATGCATGATGCATCGCGCTCGTGCCGCCGGCCTGCTGGCGCCACTCGTCCATTCCGCAACAGGAGCATGATCACTCGCGATGACCGTCGAAGGAAACGGGGCTTCGGCCCGGCCGGAAAACACCGGCTTTTCCCCCATCGTCTCCCTGACTGACATGCCCGGCACTTCTCCAGCGGAAAACGGCTCGATCCTGGCCCTGGTGCTCGATCAGCTCGATGACGATCAGGCGCAGGACATCGTCTCGATCCCGCTCGAAGGCAAATCGAGCATTGCCGATCACATGGTGATCGCGTCGGGCCGCTCCACGCGGCAAGTCGCCACCATGGCCACCAAGCTGGCCGAACGGCTCAAGAAGGAAGGCCACGGCACGCCCCGGATCGAAGGCCTGCCCGCCGCCGATTGGGTGCTGGTCGATGCCGGGGACGTGGTGGTCCACTTGTTCCGCCCGGAAGTGCGCAGCTTCTACAATCTCGAACGTATGTGGGGCTTCGGCGACGAGCCGGCGACTGCCGGCGGCCGGGCCTGACCCCTCCTCCCCTCCCCTCAAGGGGAGGGGCCGGGGGTGGGGCCTGTCATCCCCAGCCTGTCATCCTCCGATCTTCCTCCCTCGAAGGGCCTTCGCGGCGCGGCGGGCTTGCCCTATGGCTCGGCCATGCTGCTCCACGTGATCGCCCGCGGGAAGATCGCCCGCACGCCTGAGGCCGATCTGGTCGCGCGCTATGAAAAGCGCATTGCCTGGCCCTTGCGGTTGACGGAGCTTCCCGAACGCGGCGGCCGCGTGCCCGATCCGCTCGCCCCCTGCCGCACCGTGCTGCTGGACGAACGCGGCTCGGCCATGGCTTCGGAAGAATTTGCCGAGCTGCTGCGCGGCTGGCGCGACAACGGCATCCGCGAAACGCGCTTCGTCATCGGCGCGGCCGATGGCCATTCGCGGGCGGAACGCGACGCGGCTGATCGCCTGCTGGCGTTCGGCAAGGCCACCTGGCCGCATCTCATGGCCCGCGCCATGCTGCTGGAACAGCTGTTCCGCGCCACCAGCATCCTTGCCGGCCATCCCTATCATCGGGCAGGCTGACGCGGATGAGGATGCTTCTCGCCCTGGCCGCTGCCCCGCTCGCCCTGGCGGCGGCGCTGGCCCTCGGCGGTGGGGGCGCGGATGCCCAGTCCGGCGCTGTCAACGAGGTGGATCGCGCGCGCGCCGCCTTGCAAGAGGCGCAGGCGGCCAGCCGCGCGGCGGCGGCGCGCGGCGAACGGTTCGAACGCCAGGCCACCGCCGCACAAAGCGCGGCCGAGCGTACGGCGCGCGAATCCGCGGCCCTTGCCGCCCATATCCAGCAGGCCGAAGCGGCGATCGCCGCGGCCGAGGCGCGGCTGGACCTGGCGCGCCGCGAATATACCGCCCTGCGTGAGGCGCTCGGCCGCGAACAGCAGCCGATCGTCCACCTGACCGGGGCGCTCCAGCAATTTTCCCGCCGTCCGCCGGCGCTGGCGGTGCTGCGATCGGGCTCGGTCGCCGATCTGGTCCACCTGCGGGCGATGCTCGCCAGCGCTATTCCGGAGATAGAGGCGCGCACCGCGGGCCTGCGCACCCGCCTCGCCCGCAGCCGCGTCCTGCGCGAGGAAGCCGCCGCCGCCGCCGGGGACCTTCATGCCGAGCAGGCGCGGCTGGCGGGCCGCCGGCAGGAACTCGCCGCGCTCGAAGCGCAGCTGCGGCTGGCCTCTCGCGAAGCCCAGAGCGATGCCCGGCACGAGGCGGAGCGTGCCCTGGCCCTGGCCGAACAGGCGCGCGATCTCGATACGCTGGTCGCGGAACTCGGCCGCGCGGGGGACTTGCGCCGGCATCTCGCCGCGCTGGACGGGCCGGTGCCACGCCCCGCGCAGCCCCGGCAGGGCGCGGCCGCTCCGCTCACGCCCCTTGCCGAGGAAACGCTCGAGGCCGCCGCCCGCCCGCCCGCACCCTATCTCCTGCCGGTCACCGGGCGCACGGTCCTCGGATTCGGCGCCGGCGCTGCGCAAGGGGCAGAGCCCAGCCGCGGGCTGACGCTCGCCCCCCGCCCCTCGGCGCAAGTCGTCGCCCCGGCGGCCGGGCGCGTGGCGTTCGCCGGGCCTTATCGCGGCTATGGCCGGATCGTGATCATCGAGCATCCCGGGGGATGGACCAGCCTGGTAACCGGCCTGGCGCGGACCGATGTGGCGGTAGGTCAGCCCCTCGTCGCCGGCGCCCCCATCGGCATCGCCGCCCCCAGCGCGCCCGAAGTCACCCTGGAACTCCGGCGCGAAGGGGAGCCGGTCAATCCGCTGCGCTTCGTCGGCTAGGTCGTAGCGAAGCATTCAGGTCCGCAGCAGCGCCAAGACGCCGAAAGAGAACTCCAAATCCAAACCCTCGTCATCCCCGCGAACGCGGGGACCCAGTCGGCTCCAACTGTGACTGGGTTCCCGCGTTCGCGGGGATGACGAAGCGAGCGGTTTGCACCAAGATCGTGGCGCGTCGGCTTGAGGCGCTGGATCAGGCGGCCTCTGGCCAACTTCGCCTCCGTCCTCCCTCCGTGCCAGACAAAAGCCCAGTCATATCGCCGTGCCACCCCCCACCCACGCCTCATCTGGCGTTAACCGCCACGGCGCGATAGACTGGGGCACGCAAGGACCTCGATTCATGAAGCTCGTCTCCCAATTCTCCGGGCCGCTGCGCGCCGTCGCGCTGGTTTCGGCCGTCGCGCTTCTGCCGGCCGTCACTGCCGGTTTCGCCCAGGTCGAAGGGCGCACGACGCCCGAATTCGCCAAGCTTTTCGCCACCTACCAGCGGATCAAGACCTCTTATGTGGAGCCGGTGGACGATGCCGTGCTGATCCGCGGGGCGATCGACGGCATGCTCGCCGCGCTCGATCCCCATTCCGCCTATCTCGACGGGGCCGCGCTCGAACGGCTCGAAACGATGATCGACGGCAATTACCAGGGCCTCGGCATCTCGGTGCAGATGGACGATGGGGCGGTCAAGGTCGTCTCCCCGTTCAAGGGCAGCCCGGCGGACAAGGCGGGGATCAAGGCCGGCGATTACATCACCCATATCGACGGCAAGCTGATCTACGGGCTGGAGCTGGACGAGGCGGTCAAGCAGATGCGCGGCCCGGCGGGCAGCGCCGTGCGCCTGTCGATCTTCCGCCCCGGGCGTGACGAACCGTTCGACGTCGATGTCACGCGCGGGCTGATCGAGCTTGAGCCGGTGACGTCCGAGCTCAAGGACGGCCGGATCGGCTATATCAGCGTCAACGAGTTCAGCCGCGATGTCGGCACCGATGTGAACGCGGCGCTCACCGATCTGCGCAAGCAGGCCGGCGGCCGCCTCTCCGGCCTGGTGCTGGACTTGCGCAAGAATCCGGGCGGCTCGCTGGATGAAGCGGTGGCGCTCAGCGACTTGTTCCTCAGCGAAGGGCAGATCGTGTCGCAGCGCGGCCGCAATCCGCGCGATTCGGTCTATTACCAGGCTGAAAGCGTCTATCGCGGCGATGCCGCCGCCGGGGTGCCGATGATCGTGCTGATCGACGCCGGCTCCGCTTCCGCCAGCGAGATCGTCGCCGGCGCCTTGCAGGATCAGCACCGCGCGCTGATCATGGGCGAACGCAGCTTTGGCAAGGGCAGCGTGCAGACCCTGCTGCCGCTCACCCGCGATTCGGCGCTCAAGCTCACCACCGCGCGCTATTACACGCCATCGGGCCGCTCGGTGCAGGAAGGCGGCATCGAACCGGATATCCGCGTGCCGCAGCTCAGCGATCCGGATGCCGCCAAACGCGCGCAATACGTACTGCGCGAAAGCGATCTGCGCGGGCACCTGGTCAACGAACTGGGCATCCAGGACAAGGATCTGGAGACCGATCGGCTGGACGATCCGCGCTTCCAGCTCACCGCCGCGCAGCTCGAAGAGCAGGGGATCAAGGATTTCCAGCTCGATTATGCGCTCCGCACCTTGCGCCGCGCCGGCGGGGCCGTCGTTGCGGCGCGCAACTAGGCGGGCTACGGTCGCGGCGTGACACCCTCGCTCAAGCTGGCGCAGCGCCTCGCGCTGGGCATCCCCGCGGTGCTCCTCGCGGGCGCTTACCTGTCGGAATACGGTTTCGGCCTCTATCCGTGTGAAATGTGCTGGTGGCAGCGCTATGCGCATTTCGCCGCCGTGCTGCTGGCGCTCGTCTCCACCGTGGCCCGGCCCAGGGCGCTGTGGATCGCGCTGGCCGCGCTGGCGATCCTCGTCTCGGGGCTGATCGGCGCGTTCCACGCGGGCGTGGAATATGGCTGGTGGGAAGGGTTCACCACCTGCACCAGCGCGGTCGGCGGCGCAGGCGGCGATCCGCTGGCGGCGATCATGAACGCGCCCATGGTGCGCTGCGATGTCGCGCAATGGACCTTGGCGGGCATTTCGCTGGCCGGCTTCAACGCGATTATCTCGATCGCCTCGGCCCTGATGATCTTCGCCCTGCTGGGCAATGGCAGGGGCGCGCGCGCATGACCGATCGCAGCGCGATGATCCGGGTCGATCAGGCCGGCGAATACGGCGCCACGCGCATCTATGCCGGTCAGCTGGCGGTGATGGGCGACCGCGCGCCGCATAGCGGGGAAGTCCGCGCCATGGCCGATCAGGAAGCCGGCCATCTCGCCGCCTTCGATGCGCTGATGGCCGGGCGGGGCGTGCGCCCCACCGCGCTCCAGCCGCTATGGTCCGCCGCCGGCTATGCGCTCGGCGCGGCGACGGCGTTGATCGGGCCGGAAGCGGCGATGGCCTGCACCGCCGCCGTGGAGGAAGAGATCGACCGGCACTACACCCGCCAGCTCGGCGAATTGCACCGGCAGGGCGACGATCCCGAGCTGGCCGATATGGTCGAGCGTTTCCGCGAGGACGAACGGGCGCACCGCGATGCCGCCCTGGCCGCCGGGGCGGAACGCGCGCCGGCCTATCCGCTGCTCAGCGCGGCGATCCGCCTCGGCTGCCGCGCGGCGATCCGCCTCTCGGAAAGGATTTGACGCGGAACAAGGGCCGCGCTCCAAGCGCTTCATAATGGGTTCACCCGCCCCGGCGCCGTATGGCTCGGCGGGGGGCGTGATCCCTGCACAGGAATGGACATGAAACGCCTCGCTCTCATTGCCACGGCCCCGATCGCCATCGCTCTCGCGCCCACCCCCGCGGCCGCGCAGGATGCGCCGGGGGACCAGATCAACATCGTCGATGTCTTCGGTGACGATGCCTGCCCGGAATCGAACGACAACGTGATCGTCGTCTGCCGCCGCATGGATGAAGACGAACGCTATCGCATTCCCAAGGACCTGCGGGAAAGCAACAGTGCTCAGAACCAGTCGTGGACCAACCGGGTGCAGAGCTTCGAGGCGGTCGGCAACTTCGGCCCGCTGTCATGCAGCCCCGTCGGCCTGGGTGGAGAGCTGGGCTGCACGCCGCAGATGATCGCCGCCGCCTATCGGGAACGGCGCAACGGCTCCGGCGTGCGCGCCTCGGAGATCATCGCCGCCCAGCGTGCCGAGCGCCTCTCCACCATCGATGCGGAAGCGGCCGAGACTCAGGCGCGGGTGGAGGAACTCGAACGCCAGTACCTCGAACGCCAGGCCCGCGAAGAAGGCGCCGCCGCCGAAGCCCCCGCGCCCGCGGACAAGCCGGTGACCGTCAATCCGCTGGCGGTCCCGCCGACACCCTGAGGGCGGCCCGGTCCTGGGAACAGGTCAGCCGCCGGGGTAACGCTCGAACGCGGGCAGCTCGCCCAGCGTCGCCATATAGCCCAGCCGTTCGGCGCACTGGATTTGCGCGGTGGGGGCATAAGCTGCCGGATCGTCCAGCGTGGCGGACTGGATGTCGGCGATCCCCGGCAGCACGGCTTCGTTGAGATAATAGAGCCCGGTCCCGCAGCGCCCGCAGAAATACCGCTCGGCCCCACCGGCCCCGTCCCAGCGCACGGCTTCGCCCTGGGTTACCGAGAACTGCTCTTTCGGCACCGCCAGCCAGGCCACGGCGGGCGCGCCGGCGGAGCGGCGGCAATGCTCGCAATGGCACAGCGCGTGGCGTGTGGGATCGTCGACTTGCGCCTGGTAACGCACCGCCCCGCACCGGCATCCACCCGTCAGCATCGCCCGTTCTCCCTGCATCGATCGGCAGGAACATACCATGAACAATACTGGCCTTAAAAGGCCTTGTTACGGGTCCTGGCGCGAGGAAAAACGCGAAACCGCGGCCTTCTCACACCAGCGAGATATCCGGCGCGTCCTCCTGCTTCATGCCGACCAGGTGATAGCCCGCGTCCACATGATGCACCTCGCCCGTCACCCCGCTCGCCAGGTCGCTCAGCATGTAGAGCCCGGCGCCGCCCACGTCCTCGATCGTCACATTGCGCCGCAGGGGGGAATTCAGCTCGTTCCACTTCAGGATATAGCGGAAGTCCCCGATGCCGCTGGCGGCCAGGGTCTTGATCGGCCCCGCGCTGATCGCGTTGACGCGGATGTTCTCAGGCCCCAGATCGTTGGCGAGGTATTTCACGCTGGTTTCCAGCGCCGCCTTGGCCACGCCCATCACGTTGTAATGCGGCACTACCTTTTCCGCGCCGTAATAGCTCAGCGTCAGGATCGAGCCGCCGCTTCCGTCGCCCTTGGCGGTCATCATCTGCCGCGCCCGCTGGGTCACCGCCACCAGCGAATAGGCCGAGATGTTCAGCGTCATCAGGAAATTGTCGAGGCTGGTGTCGACATATTTTCCGCGCAGCTCGTTCTTGTCGGAAAAGCCGATCGCGTGGACCACGAAGTCCAGCGTTTCCCACCGGCTTTTCAGCGTGTCGAACGCGGCGTCCAGCGCGTCCATGCGCGATACGTCGCAATCGAAACAGAAATCCGATCCCAGCTGGCCCGCCAGCGGCCGGACGCGCCTTTCCAGCGCTTCCCCCTGGTAGGAAAAGGCCAGCTCGGCCCCGTGCTCGCTCAATCTCTGGGCGATACCCCAGGCGAGCGATTTCTCGTTCGCAAGACCCATGACCAGGCCCCGCTTCCCCTTCATCAGAGCGGTCATGCGCTCTCCTTTTCCGCTTTTCTTGCTCGGGCGGCGCGCGCCCGATTGTCCGCCTGGCCGATCCGGTCCTCCTCTTCCTCGGGAGTTTCGGCCAGCGCGGCGTTGAGTTCGGCGCCCGTCACCATCCCTAGTCCGACCAGCCAGAAAAAGAAAAGCGCGATCATGACCCCGGCCAGCGAACCGTAAGTGAGATCATAGCTGAACACGGTGCGCAGCAGCGGCGGCAGGGCGATCGTCACCGCCACCCACCACACCGTAACCAGCAGCGCGCCGGGCCATTTCGGATAGCGTTTCTTGCGATAGGCCGCCGGGGTCAGCGTGTAGAACAGCAGGTAAAGCGAGAGATAGAGCCCCAGCGTGGGCACCAGGCGCGAGAGCGAAAGGCTGCCGATCCAGTCGATCAGCTCGGGCAGCCAGGCGGAAATCACTTCCTGCGCCGCGCCGATCAGGATCTGCGCGATCAGGCTCAGCATCAGCAGCAGCATGGCGGCCAGGATGATTCCGGTGGAAAACAGGCGATATTTCCAGAACGCCTGCGTGGCGCGCGTGCCATAGGCGCGGCGCAGGATGTCGCGGATCGTCTCCACCAGGCTGCCCACCGTCCACAGGCCGAACAGCCCGCCGGCCCACAGCAGCCAGCCGCTGCGCGCCTCGATCACGCCGCGCGCCACCGGGGCGATCGTTTCGGCCACCACCGGCGGCAGCGCCAGCAGCACGGCATTGATCGTGGCCGCGCGCTCCCCCTCCTCGCCGATCAGCGAGAAGATCGCCGCGCCGGTGATGAAGAACGGGAAGATCGTCAGCACCGACATGTAGGCCAGGTTGCCGGCATGGATGAAGCCGTCGTGAAAGGTGCCCACGAACACCCGCTGCAGCACGTCGCGCAGGCGGCTGCCGGGGCTCATCGCATGGGCGACTTGGCCGGGGAGGCCGGCCCTGTGCTTCAGCGCCGCCTTGCGCCGCGCTTCCGGCGAAAGGTCGGCCACCGGCGGGCCGGGCCGGTCCTGGTCCGAAAGTCCGGGAGCCATCGGGCGTTCCTAACCTGTTGATCCGGCTTGTCGAGCCGTCTTGGGGCTAAACGCCCAGGCGGCTTCTCGGGTTGCCGGGATCGCGCCAGCCTTCCAGGCGGGCGGCCAGATCGGCCAGATCGTCGGGAAGCTGGATGGACAAGGCCACCAGCTGATCCCCGCGCCCACCGCCCTTCTTGGAAAAGCCCTTGCCTTTCAGGCGCAGGACCTTGCCCGAGCCGGAGCCGCGGGCCACCGTCAGCATCACCGGCCCGTCCACCGTGGGCACTTTCACCTTGGCGCCGTTCACCGCTTCATCCAGCGTGATCGGCAGTTCCAGCCGCACGTCGCTGCCGTCGCGGGTGAAGGACGGGTGCGGTTCGATCTGCACCGTCACCAGCGCGTCGCCCGCGCCGCCGGGGCCGGGTTCGCCCTTGCCCTTCAGCCGCATCTGCGTGCCGTCCTCGACACCCGCCGGCAGCTTCAGGTCGATCGTCGCCCCGTCGCCCAGCGTGATCCGCTGCGGCTTGAGCGCGGCGGCATCCACGAACGGCACTTTCAGGCGATAGCTGACAGTGGCCCCTCGCTGTGGCGGCGCCTGCCGGCGGCCGAAGCCGCTCGTCGCGCCGCTGAAGCCGCCGGTCCCGGGCCCGCCACCGCGCCCGAACAGGTTCTCGAAGATATCGCCCAGGTCCACTTCCTCGCCGCCCAGGCCTTCGAAGTCGCGGGATGAAAAGCCGCCGGGCCGCGCCCCGCTGCGAAAGCGGCCGTCGAAACCCCCGCCGCCGCCCGCGCCGCCGAAGCCGCCGCCGAACGGCATTGCCGGGTTGCCGTCGGCATCGATCTCGCCCCGGTCGAACTGGGCGCGCTTGTCCTTGTCGGACAGCAGGTCGTAAGCCCGGGTGACTTCGGAGAACCGCTCCGCCGCCTTGGGATTGTCGCTGTTGCGGTCGGGGTGCAATTCCTTCGCCAGCTTGCGATAGGCGCTCTTGATGTCCTTCTCGCTCGCGGTGCGCGCTACGCCCAGGGTCGCATAGGGATCGGCTGCCATGGCGTGTTAGCTAGGGCTTGCACCCCCGCCTGGCAACGCCCTCGGCGACCATTGCGAAGCGCCGTGCTTTCCTACCGGGCGCCGAGCCGATAGGGCACCGGACATGATCCCCGCGCGCGCCTGCCCCCGCCCCGTTTCCGCCAAGGTGACACATTGCCCGCAAGGTGACGGTTTCTGGCCTAAGGTGACAGTTCAAGGGCCAAGGTGACGGTTTCGGGCGTTTTGCCTTTGTACAGTGTCACACGTGTCAACACTATTCAGGTTTCCCACATGCTAGCTGAACAAAACGCGATTCCCGACAGTGACCCCTTCGCGCTGTTCGATGCGTGGTTCGCCGAAGCCCAGGTGGCGGAGCCGGACGATGCCAATGCCATGGCGCTGGCTACCGCCACCCCCCAGGGCGCGCCTTCGGTGCGCATGGTGCTGCTCAAGGGGCATGGACCGGATGGCTTCGTGTTCTACACCAATGCCGAAAGCCGCAAGGGCGGAGAGATCCGCGCCAATCCGCGCGCCGCGCTGCTGTTCCACTGGAAATCCCTCCATCGGCAGATCCGCATCGAAGGGCCGCTCGCGGAAGTGAGCCCGGCGATGGCCGATGCCTATTTCGCCTCGCGCCACCCGGAATCGCGCCTCGGCTCCGCCGCCTCCGATCAGTCGCGCCCGCTCGATTCGCGCGCCACGTATCTCGCCCGGGTGGAAGCGCTGCGGGCCCGCTATGGGGGCGATGTGCCGCGCCCGCCGCATTGGACCGGCTTCCGCCTCGCCCCGGAACGGATCGAATTCTGGCAGGATCGCGCCCACCGGCTGCACGAACGGCGCCTGTTCACCCGCGCGGATGTCGGTTCGCCGGGGGGCTGGACCAGCGAGCTGCTGTACCCGTGATGGACGCACGCGCGCGCCTCACCCGCAGCGCCGCCTTCGCCTCCATCGCGATGGCGCTGTCGCTCGGCGCGCTGAAGCTGTGGGCGGTGTGGCAGACGGCCTCCACCGCGATGCTTGGCAGCCTGGCCGATACCGCGCTCGATTTCGTCGCCAGCGTGGCCACGCTCGTCGGCGTCTGGGTGGCGGCGCGGCCGGCGGATGAAAGCCACCGCTTCGGCCACGGCAAGGCGGAAGCACTGGCGGCCATGATCCAGGTGATCCTCATCGTGCTGTCCGCCGGCGCCATCGCCTTTCGCGCGGCGCTGCGCCTGGCGGAAGGCGGGCGGACCGAAGCGGCCGGCCAGGGCATCGCCGTCTCGGTCGTCGCGATCCTGGCCACCTTCGCCCTGCTCGCCTGGCAGCGCTACGTGATCCGCCGCACCGGCAGTGTCGCCATCCGCACCGACAACGTCCACTACAAGTCGGACCTGCTGCTCAATCTGGCGGTGATCGCCGCCCTGGCGATCGACCAGTATCTCGGCTTCGCCCAGGCCGATCCGCTGTTCGGCCTGGCCATCGCCGCCTGGCTGCTGTGGGGTGCCTGGCGCGCATCCGCCGATGCGGTGGAACAGCTGATGGACCGCGAATGGCCGGAGGAAAAGCGCCTGCGCTTCGTCGAATGCGCCGCCCGCCATCCGGAGCTGTCCCGGCTGCATGACTTGCGCACCCGCACCAGCGGGAATCGCGATTTCGCGCAGTTTCACGTCGATCTGCCGGCCGGCATGACGGTCGGCGCGGCGCACGCGGTGATCGAACGGGTGGAGCACGATCTGCAACGCGAATTTCCGGGGCTGGAGCTGCTGATCCATATCGACCCCGAAGGCCATGTGGACGAGCCGGGCAACCGGCTGGTCGAAGCCGACGAGTTCCGCAAGCTGGAGGAGGATTCATGAGCCGCCGGACCATCCCCTACTGGCATGTGGACGCCTTCGCCTCGCGCCCCTTCGCCGGCAACCAGGCGGCGGTCATGCCGCTCGATCGCTGGCCGGCCGACGATCTGCTGCAAGCCATCGCCGAAGAGAACAAGTTCGCCGAAACCGCCTTTCTCGTGCCGGATGCGAGCGGCGCGGCGCAGTGGGAACTGCGCTGGTTCACCCCTGCCTGCGAAATCCGCCTGTGCGGCCATGCCACGCTCGCCAGCGGCCATGTGCTGCTGGGGCGGGACGGGGGCGACCGGGTGACGTTCCGCACGCGCCGGGCCGGCCTGCTCGAAGTGCGTCGGCTGGCGCAGGGCGGTTACGAACTGGCGCTGCCCGCCATCGCCACCACGCCGGGGGAGTGGGGCGAAGCGGCTGCCCTGCTCGGCGCCTACCCGCTCGAAACCTGGCGCAGCGCGGATCGCTACAGTGTGTTCCTGCTGGGCAGCGAGGAAGCCGTCCGCACGCTCCAGCCCGATTTCAAGGGTCTCGCGGCGCTGGGGGACGATCAGTTCATCTGCACCGCTCCGGGGCAGACGGGAACCGACGTGGTCAGCCGTGTCTTCGTGCCCGGCGCGGGGGTGGATGAAGACAGCGTCACCGGCTCCGCCCATGCCGTGCTCACGCCGTTCTGGGCGGCGCGGCTGGGGCGCGATCGGTTCACCGCGCACCAGGCTTCGGCACGCGGCGGCGATCTCGTCTGCCGGCTGGAACAAGGCCGGGCCTGGCTCGGCGGCGACTGTGTGACCGTGGTCGAAGGAACGTTCTACGCCTGGGGGTAGAGCCTGGCGATCTCCGCCAGCGCATCGACCAGCGCCGCCCGCTCCGCCTCGTCCGTCTTGCCCAGGCGGACGATGACCAGCTTCTGGCCGGGGGATACGATCACGTATTGCCCCAGGTGCCCCACGGCCGCGAACAGGCCGGCCGGGCCCTGATCGGCGAACAGCACGTCGCGCTCGGTCTCCGAGGGGCGGTTGAGCCAGGTCATCGCGCCGTAATCGGGCGCGCGTGGGCTGGGCCGGGTCATGAACTCGATCCACCCGCGCGGGACCACCTGCACCCCGCTGACCGAGCCCTTGTGGCGCAGGAACTCGCCGAACCGCGCCCAGTCGCGCGCCGTCGCCCAGATCATGGAGCCACCCATCAGCGTGCCCGCCGCGTCGTATTCGCCGGTCAGCGAAGGCATCTTCAGCGGCACCGCCAGCCGGGCGCGCAGGAACTCGTCCATGGTCCGCTGGCGCGCGGCGGCATTGCCCTGCGGGGCCAGCACGCGCGTGGCGATATCGGCCAGGATCATCGCGTCCGGGGTCGAATACTGGAAGTGCCGCCCCGGCTCGTGCGCCAGCGGCTGCGCCTCGGCCCAGGCGGCCATGTCGTCCCGCCCGTCGAGGAACATCATGCGCACTTCGCCCGAGGTATAGACCGGCTCCGCCATCTCCTCGTGCCGCAGGCCGGACCGCATCTGCAGCAGCTGGCGCAAGGTGATCTCGCCGCGCGGGTCCCCCGCGCGCTGCCAGCGCGGGATCGGCGGCGAATCGTCCAGCCGCAGGCGCCCGTCGGCCACCAGAATCCCGATCAGCACCGCGGTGATGGTCTTGGACATCGACCAGCCGACGAACTTCGTTTTCGGCCCATAGCCTTCGCCATAACGCTCGGCCGCGATCTCGCCCGCGTGCATCACCAGCAGCGCGCGGGTTTCCCCGATACCCTCGCGGGTGAACAGCGCGTCCACCGCTCGCGCCAGCTTCTCCCGGTTCACGCCCGGATCGTCGGTCACGGCTTTCAGCGCGGCCGGCGGCACGGGCGGTTCGGCCTCGCTGGCGGGTTGGCTGCAGCCGAGCAAGAGCAGGGCTGGCAGCAGGGCGGCGAGATGGCTAGGGACGGGCAGGCGCGGCATCGGCGCGCACCTCATCCTTCAGGCACCGGGCGATGGCAACCGCAAAGAGCAGGACGATCGCAAGGCACCGCATCTGGCCCCGCGTGCTGCTCGCGCTCTGCGTGCTGGCGGGCGCGCTCGGCTGGTATTACCGCGCGCCGATTGCCGGCTACACCACGGTCGGCACGGCCTATGGCGCGCGCACGGCCTGCTCGTGCCGCTATGTCGCCGGGCGCGCCCTCGGCGATTGCAAGAAGGACTTCGAGCCGGGGATGGAACTGGTCTTCCTCAGCGACCACGCCGATACGCGCAGCGTCACCGCCCGCGTCCCCCTGCTGGCCAGCGCCACCGCGCGTTATCGCCCAGGGTTCGGCTGCGTGCTGGAACCGTGGAAGGAATAGGCGGCAGCTTGGCTCAGCCTGGCTCGGTCCCGTCGATCCATCCGCCGCCCAGCACCCTGTCACCGGCATAGAGCACTGCCGCCTGCCCCGGCGCCACGCCGTATTCCGGCTCCACGAAGCGGATCGTCGCCGGCCCGCCGCCGCCCAGCGACCCCTCGATCGTGATCGGAACGGGCTTCGCCATGGAACGGACCTTGGCCGTCAGCGGCGCGTCCGGCCCGAAAAAGTCCGGCAGCGGCCCGATGCGGTTGGTCTCGATCAGCCGCGCCGCGCTTACCGCCAGCAACCGCCGCGGCCCCGCGCGCACTTCCGCCGCTTCGGCGTCGAGCCCCACGACATAGAGCGGCTCCGCCTGCCCGCCGATCTCCAGCCCGCGCCGCTGGCCCACAGTATAGTGGATCACCCCGGCGTGCTCGCCCAGGGGCGCGCCCGTCTCGGCATGGACGATGCGGCCCGGCCGCGCGCCTTCGGGCCTCAGCGAGCGGACGATGCGGGCATAGTCGCCATGGGGCACGAAGCAGATGTCCTGGCTGTCGGGCTTGGCCGCCACGCGCAGGCCGAACGCTTCCGCGATTCGGCGCACTTCCGGCTTGGGCAAGCCGCCCAGCGGAAAGCGCAGGTATGCCAGCTGCTCCTCGGTGGTGGCGAAGAGGAAGTAGGACTGGTCCCGCGCCGGATCGAGCGCGCGGTGCAGCTCCGGCCCCGCCGCGCCGGCGATTCGGCGCACGTAATGCCCGGTGGCCAGGCAATCGGCGCCCAGTTCCTTCGCCATGCGCAGCAGATCGGTGAACTTCGGCCCCATGTTGCAGCGGACGCAGGGGATCGGCGTGCGGCCGGCCAGATAGTCGTCGGCGAAGCGCTCGACCACGTCCTCGCGGAACCGGCTCTCGTGATCGAATACATAGTGGGCGATGCCCAGCCGGTCGGCCACCGCGCGCGCGTCGCGGATGTCCTCGCCGGCGCAGCAGGCGCCCTTGCGCCCCGTGGCCTCGCCGTGATCATAGAGCTGCAGCGTGATGCCGATCGTTTCCGCCCCGCTGGCCGCGGCGAGCGCGGCGACGACCGAGCTGTCCACCCCGCCCGACATGGCCACGACGATACGGCTCGCCCGCGGCGGGCGCGCGAAATCGAACAGCGCGGCGGGGTCGAGCCCCATGGGCGGGAGGGAAGCCATTGCGCGCGCCCTTACACCGTCGCCGGCCATGGGGGCAAATCCCACAGCCTAACGTCGTGTAAACTCGCGCTTTACCCGATCTTGACCCTTGCTGCGCTACGGACCGTGCATGTTCCAGGGTAAACCGCCTCTACCGGGAGATGCGCGGCCGCTGTCCGTGGTGCAGGAAGAGGGGGACTTCCTGCGCAAGCTGACTTGGGCGGATCTGGTGGCGCTGCTCAAGGCTTCTCGCGCCCGGCGCGCGGCTGGCGAACAGGCGGGCGACGGCATGGAGGCCAGCTTTGACGCCACCTGTGCGAGGAGGATTGCGGCGCACCACGGTGGCAAACAGGCCGTTAACCTTGAAGGTTCAAGCTCTGGCAAAGAGGTGCGCCGCAGACCAGATGAAGGATGCAAGGGTGCCGGTGCCGACTGTGCGCCGGATACCGCGAGGAAGTAGATGATCGAGAACCAGAAGATTCGTCCGGCCCAGGTGATCGGCCCGCTTGGGGAGCCCCTGACCCTTGCCGACCTGCCGCCCCCCGATACCAAGCGGTGGGTCGTCAGGCGCAAGGCCGAAGTCGTGGCCGCCGTGAACGGCGGCTTGCTGAGCATGGATGAGGTGCTTGATCGCTATGGCCTCACGCTGGAGGAATTCGCCGGCTGGCAGCGCGCGGTGGATCGGTCGGGCATGCAGGGCTTGCGCGTCACCCGTATCCAGCACTACCGCGACCTGTACGAGCGGCAGCTGAAGTATTGAGCGCCGCCAGCCGGGGAACGCTTCGCCGCAGCCTCCGTTTGGAACAACGTGCCCACAGGAGGTGCGGCCAACAGGAGGAGCGGAGGTATGGGCTGGATTATCGCAATCATCGTCGGCGGCGTGGCCGGCTGGCTAGCCAGCATTGTCATGCGGCGCGACGCGTCGATGGGGATTTTCTGGAATATCATCGTCGGGATCATCGGCGCACTGATCGGTAATGTCCTCGCCGGTGCGTTGTTCAACGTCAATAGCACCATCCAGACGTTCAATCTGACCGGCTTCATCATCGCCATCGTCGGCGCGGTTGTGTTGCTCGGCATCGTCAATCTGGTGCAGCGCGGCCGCGTTCGCTGATTTCGACAATTTGATACAAATTTTGTGCGGGGCGAGCGGCATGGCCGTTCGCCCCGCTTTTTTTGAAAGGTCATGCGGTTCTTCGTCGAACCGGGCATTGCGTTCATGGAGTGTTGCGTTGCAGCGCGGCAGCGGCGCGTCTATGCGACGTTCGGAGAATGCTGCCGGCGGTGCGCGGCGAATGGAATCGTGATATGGCCCTTCGCCGGCAAGGCCGCGGGTCCGACACACTTTAAGGCTGGTGCGCGGATGAACTACGAAACCAGGGTGGCCGATCTCGGCGGTGCGTCGGAAGTGCTGACGCAGGATGCCGAACCCATCGACGGCGGTTTCCGCCGGCGCCGCCTGCTGATCGCGGGCGTGGTGATCGCGTTGCTGGCGATCGGCGGCGCCATGCTCTATTTCGGCCGGGGGGAAAAGACCCCGTTCCCCGCCACGCAGGGCGAACAGGCGCCCACCGTCTCGATCCTGCGGCCGGGCAGCACCACGGTGCAGGGCCTGATCATCGCCACCGGCAACCTCGCCGCGCGGCACGAGATCGCCGTGGGCGTCGTCGGCGAAGGGGGCCGGGTGGTCTCGGTGCCGGTGCAGGCCGGCGACTGGGTGCATGCCGGTCAGGTCCTGGCGGTGATCGACCGTTCGGTGCAGAGCCAGCAGGCCGCCAGTTCGGCCGCCAACATCGACGTCGCCAAGGCCGATGCGGAACTGTCCCAGGCCAATCTCGACCGTGCCTTGCAGCTGGTCGATCGCGGTTTCATCTCCAAGGCCGACGTGGACCGGCTCACCGCCACGCGTGACGCCGCCGTGGCGCGGGTGAAAGTGGCCGAGGCGCAATATCGCGAGCTGCTGGCCCGCAATGCCCGGCTCAACATCGTCGCCCCCGTCGCCGGGCTGGTGCTCGATCGCAACGTGGAAGTCGGCCAGGTGCTCGGCTCGGGCGGCACCGCGCCGTTCACCATGGCTCAGGGCGGCGAAATGGAACTGCTCGCCAATCTCAATGAAGACGATCTCGCCGCGGTCTCGATCGGGTCCCCGGCCAAGGTCACGCCGGTGGGCAGTGACAAGAGCTTCGTCGGCCGCATCTGGCAGATGCCGCAGATCATCGATCCGCAGACCCGCCAGGGGGCCGCGCGCATCGCCCTGCCTTATGACAAGGCGCTTCGTCCCGGCGGCTTCGCCACGGCGGAGATCACGCGCGGCGCCATCGTCGCGCCGCGCCTGCCCGAAAGCGCGATCATGTCGGACGAGAAGGGCAGCTACGTCTATGTCGTGAATGGCGAAAACCGGGTGGAACGGCGCAATGTGACGACCGGCATCGTGACCGCCGAAGGCATCGCCGTCGTCGCCGGGCTCGATGGGAGCGAGCGGGTGATCGCCCGCGCCGGGGGCTTCCTCAACGAAGGGGATCGCGTCAACCCGGTCGCCCTGACGGGAGCCGCGCAGGCCGCCGAACGATGAATCTGCGCTACATTTCCGCGTGGTCGATCCGCAATCCGATCGTCCCCATCGTCTTGTTCATCGGGTTGACGCTGGCGGGCCTCGTCTCGTTCAGCCGGATGGACGTCAACGATAACCCGGACATCGATTTCCCCGCGGTCACCGTCAGCATCAGCCAGCCCGGCGCCGCGCCGACCGAGATCGAGACGCAGATCACCCAGAAGGTCGAAGCGGCCGTGCGTTCGGTCAACGGCGTGGACGAGATCCAGTCCACCGCCCGCGAAGGGAGCAGCACCACCACCGTCCAGTTCCAGATCGGTGTCGATTCCGACAATGCCGTGAACGAAGTGAAGAACGCGGTGGACCAGGTCCGCGGTGATCTGCCCGAAGGCATCCTCGAACCGCGGGTGACCAAGATCGAAGCGGGCGGCAGCGGGCCGATCGGCTATTTCGCCGTCAGTGCCGACGATATGACGATGGAGCAGCTGAGCTGGTTCATCGACGATACGATCGCGCGCCGGCTGCTGTCGATCGAAGGCATGGCCACGGTCAGCCGCGCGGGCGGCGTCGATCGCGAGATCCGCGTGGTGCTCGATCCGGCGCGTATGCAGTCGCTGGGGGTCACCGCCAGCCAGGTCAACCAGGCGCTGCGCCAGACCAATACCGACGCGGCTGGCGGGGCGGCCGAAATCGCCGGCGCGCGCCAGTCGGTCCGCGTGCTCGGCAATGCCGACACGGCGCTTCAGCTCGCCAATACCCGGATCAGCCTGGGCGGCAATCGTACGATCCGGTTGGATCAGGTCGCCCATGTCTATGACGGCTATTCCGAACAGACCTCGATCGCCAAGCTCAATGGCCGCCAGGTCGTCACCTTCGGGATCGAGCGCGCCAAGGGCGCTTCCGACGTCACCGTCTATGACGCCGCGATCGAGGAGATGAAGAAGATCGAGGCGGACAACGCCGGGATCAAGTTCACCCAGCTCTACACCAGCGTCGATTACACCAAGGATCAATACGAAAGCTCGATCTCGGCCATGGTCGAAGGCTCGATCCTGGCCGTCATCGTGGTGTTCCTGTTCCTGCGCGATTGGCGCGCGACGGTGATCGCGGCCATGGCGATCCCGCTTTCGGCGATCCCGACCTTCTGGTTCATGGACCTGCTGGGCTTCACGCTGAACCAGCTCTCGCTGCTCGCGCTCAGCCTGGTGGCCGGCGTCCTGGTGGACGACGCGATCGTGGAGATCGAGAATATCGTCCGGCACATGCGCATGGGCAAGAGCGCCTACCAGGCCTCGATCGACGCGGCGGACGAGATCGGGCTGGCCGTGGTCGCCACCAGCCTCTCCATCGTGGCGGTGTTCCTGCCGGTGGGCCTGATGCCCGGCATCTCGGGCCAGTTCTTCAAGAATTTCGGCCTCACCGTGGTCGCCGCGGTGCTGACCAGCCTTGCCGTGGCGCGGCTGATCACGCCGATGTTCGCGGCCTATTTCCTCAAGGCCAAGGGCCACGCCTCGCACGGCGAGGGGCGGCTGATGGATATCTACATGAGCATCCTCCACTGGACGCTCAACACCGAAAAGGCGGAAGCCTACCAGGCCCGCATCACGCCCGCGCCCTCGCGCGAATGGTATGGCACCGCGGAATTCATCTTCGCCCTGGTCATCGTCGGCCTGGCGATCGGCGCCTGGTGGGCGGGGGGCGAATACCTTCCGGGCATGGGGCTTTCCGGCAATACGCTGATGGCCGCCCAGGCTGGCGCCGCCCTGCTCGCGGCGCTGGTGGCGCTCGGGCTCGTGCGCGTCTTCGTGGTGATGCTCGGCGATCATTTCGTCGCCTACCACGCCTATTTCAGGGAGAACGTCCGCGCGCGCCTGCGCGATCATCGCTTCTGGATGTTCGTCAGCGGCGTCGGCGCGCTGATCCTCACGGCCACGCTGCTCATGGTCCTGCCGCAACAGTTCCAGCCGACCACCGATTCCGACACCAGCCGCCTCAATATCGAACAGGTGCCCGGCACCACGATCGAGCAGACCGAGGTGGTGGCCGATCGCGTGGCCGCCATCGTCAAGCAGCAACCGGAAGTCGGCCGCATCCTGGAGAATATCCGCGAAGGCTCGGCCACGCTGTTCATCGTGCTCAAGCCCGATCGCAAGGCGACCAGTTCCGAATTCGAACGCCGGCTCACGCCCGAATTGCAGAAGGTGCCCGATGCGCGGGTCACGTTCTCCTCGCAGTCCGGCGGCGGGGGAACCGGGCGCGATATCTCGGTGATGCTCAACGGGTCCGATCCCGATCTGCTCGATCGGACGGCGCAGACGCTGGTCAGGCAGATGCAGTCGATCCCCGGCGTCGTCGCCCCGCGCATCGCGGCCGACATGCAGCGGCCGGAGCTTATCATCGTGCCCCGGCTTGATCTCGCCGCGCAGCTCGGCGTCACCACCAGTGCGCTCAGCCAGGCGATCCGCATCGCCACCTTGGGCGAGATCGACCAGAACGCGGCCAAGTTCTCGCTCAGTGATCGCCAGGTGCCGATCCGCGTCGTCCTGCCCAAGGAATCGCGCAAGGACATCGCCACTATCCAGAACCTGCCGGTGCCGACGGCCTCGGGCGCCTCGGTCCCGCTCAGCCGGGTGGCGGAAATCCGCTTCGGCGCGGGGCCGACGCAGATCCAGCGCTTCAATCAGTCGCGGCGCATCTTCGTCGGCGCGGACCTGGGCCAGGGTTATGTGAAAGGCCCGGTGCAGGATGCGATCAACGCCTTGCCGATCATGAAGAACCTGCCCGCCGGCGTCTCCAACGCCCCGGTGGGTGACGAGAAGTGGCAGCAGGAGCTGATCCAGAACTTCATCATCGCGGTGATCAGCGGCGTGCTGATGGTCTTCGCAGTGCTCGTCCTGCTCTATCGCCGCTTCGTCTCGCCGCTGGTGAACATGACGTCGCTGCTGCTCGCGCCGCTTGGCGGATTGCTGGCGCTCGCCGCGCTGGGGCAGCCGATTTCGATATCGGTCTATATCGGCCTGCTGATGCTGCTGGGCATCGTCGCCAAGAACTCCATCCTGCTGATCGATTTCGCGATCGAGGAAATGGAAAGCGGCGTGCCCAAGAAGCAGGCGATCATCGATGCCGGGCACAAGCGCGCCCAGCCGATCCTGATGACCACCGTGGCGATGACCGCGGGCATGGTCCCCACCGCGCTCTCGCTGTCGGGCGATTCCGCCTGGCGCGCGCCCATGGGCACCACGGTGATCGGCGGCTTGCTGCTTTCCACGCTGCTGACCCTGCTGATCGTGCCGGCCGGCTTCAGCCTGGCCGATGGCCTTGAAAAGCGCCTCGGCCCCTGGCTGCGCCAGCGGGTGCTGACTTATCGGCCGGGGGACGAGCGCCAGGACCGGGCCGAGGCCTATCCCGCGGAATAGCGCGCCGAAGGCTCCGGCGGGGCCTCAGCCGGCCGCGTGGTCGCCGCGGCCCCCTGCCGCTGGGCGCGCGGCGCCGGGAAAGCCCGGCGATCGGGCGCGGCGGATGCGGATCGTCGCCACGGCCCTGCTGGTGGCGATGGCGGTGCTGTTCCTCGTCGCCCGCCGGTTCGAAGGCGTCCACCCGGCCATCGGCTATCTTGTCGCCTTCACCGAGGCGGCGATGGTCGGCGGGCTGGCGGACTGGTTCGCCGTCACGGCCCTGTTCCGCCACCCGCTCGGCGTGCCGATCCCGCACACGGCGATCATCCCGGCGAACAAGGATCGCATCGCCGACACCATGGCGGGCTTCCTGCGCGACAACTTCCTGACGCCCACCGTGGTCGCCCGGCGGATGCGCGACATGAACCTTGCCCGCGCGGCGGGGGATTTCCTGGCCGAGCCGCGCGTCGGCGGGCAGAGCCGCATTCGCGAAGGCGCCGCCGGGCTTCTGGCCGAACTGCTCGAATCGCTCGATCCGGAACGGCTCGGCAGCCAGGTCCGGGCAGGCCTCGCGCGGCAGGCGGAACGGATTGAGGTTTCCCCGCTGCTCGGCAGCGCGCTGGAAGCCACCATCGCCGAGGGCCGCCATCGCCCGCTGCTCGATTCGCTGATCCGCTGGATCGGGCACACCCTGGAAAAGAACGAGGACATGGTCCGCGCGGTGATCCATTCGCGCGCCAATGCCGTGCTGCGCTGGACGGGGCTGGACGAGCGGCTGGCCAATTCGGTGCTGGACGGCCTCTATCGCCTGCTGGCCGAAGTGCTGGTCGATCCGGAGCATCCGCTGCGCAAGACGATCGAGGAATCGCTGGCCAAGCTGGCGCACGATCTCGCCCACGATCCCGAACTGCGCCAGAAGGTGGAGGCGGCCAAGCGCGAGATCCTCGCCAATCCGGCGGTCGGGGCCTGGTGGATGGGGGTATGGGAAAAGCTGCGCCATTCGCTGATCGACATGGCCCGCGATCCCAATGCCGCTTTCGCCGGCCAGCTTGGCGAAAGCCTGGCCGAACTCGGCCGCGCCTTGCGGCAGGACCCGGCGCTGCAATGGCAGGTCAACCGCTTCGCGCGGCGGACCGTGGTGGGCGTCGCCACGCGCTATGGCGGGCAGATCGTCCAGCTGGTGTCCGAAACGGTGCGCCGCTGGGATGCGCGCACCGTGACCGACCGGATCGAGCGCGCCGTGGGCCGCGACCTGCAGTTCATCCGCATCAACGGCACGCTCGTCGGTGGGCTTGTCGGGGTCACGATCCACGCCTTATCGCAATGGCTGTGATCGGGATGGACTCCGTGGCGCCTCTGCTGGAGACCGAGCGGCTGGAGCTGTGGGTGCCCAGGCAAGGCGATCTCTGGGCGATGCACGCGATCGTAACGGACCCGGCGACCGGTCGCTTCCTCGGCCCGTCCCACGCCCCGGCGGAACATTTCCTGCGTTTCTCGCGCAACGCCGGCTCCTGGCTGCTCTACGGCTACGGCAGCTTCATCGTGCGCGAGCGCGGCAGTGGCGAGCTGATCGGCCATTGCGGCGTGTTCCACACTTTCCGCGGCCTGGGGGAAGATTTCGACGATTCGCCCGAGGCCGGGTGGGTCCTGCGCCACGATCGCGTGGGCCAGGGCTTCGCGCGGGAGGCGATGACGGCGGCGCTGGCCTGGTTCGAACGCGAGCATGGCCCCCGGCGCATCGTGGCGATGATCGCCCCCGGCAACGCCGCTTCCCTCGGCCTCGCGCATCGCCTCGGCTTCACGCCGCTGCGCGATGCCGTGCTTCCCGATGGCGAAGCGGTATGCCTGCTCGAACGCCTTCCTTAGCGCCCGCGCACGGCGAACCCGCTTCACCAGGAATCACACCAAGGCAGGACCAGGCCGCTACCGCGCTCCTCTTCCCGCCATCGCGGGCGTGATCAGCGCCGGCCCCCGCCCATCGGCGGGCCGAAGAACATCGGCGAGCCCATCCAGTAGCTGGCCATCGCTTGCCCCGCCGCGTCCTTGGCCGGCGTGAAAGAGGCCTTCTCCATCAGCAGCTCGCAGATCTTGTCGTTCAGCGCCTTGTCGAGCGTGGGCGAGAAGACGTTGCAGGCGGTTGGCTTGCCTTCGGCGGAGATCATCAGCCGCACCTGGTTCCCGCCGCCCGCGAACTTGGCGTAGTCGCTGAAGGGGATCGTGCCTTGCGGCAGCCAGCCCGGAGACATGGGCGCGATCACGGGGGAACTGGCCGTCTTGTGCTTCTCCGCATCCAGGCCCCAGGACTTGAGCAGATCGTCCGTGCAGGCCTGCAATGCGGCGACCGGCGCGTCGAGCCGGCCCGTTTCGATCCGCACCGGCTTGGTCAGCCCGCTGCTGACGATGAGCCCGGTCATGTTCTTGCCTGCGGCTTCCTCCGCGGCGCGGTCATACCGCGGCGGGCCTGGCGGCGTACCCGGCGCCGGCGGGGGGAAGGGGACCAGCGGCACCCCCCCCCTCCCGAAGTAGGGCTGCCCGCCCGTCTCCGGACGCGTGTAGCGCGGTTTGCGGTCGGCATCGTTGGGCAGGGAATGCCATCCCCGCTCGGGCGAGCCCCCGGAGGCCCTTAGCGCAATTCCGATCCGCATCATCTGCGTGTCGGCCCCCGGCTGGACGCGTTGCAGGATCAGCGTGATCTCATCCTTCCCGTCACTGAAAGAGCGGATGAGGCGGCAATAGTCGTCCCCGTAGTCGGCGGCCCACGCGCTGTTTGCGTTGAACGTGGCGCCATCTTGTGCCTGCGCTGCGGGCGAGACCACAAGTCCCGCCAGCGCGCAGCCCAGCAACATCTTTTTCATGACAAGCCCTCTCCAAACCCGGCGCGGATGCTATTTCACCCGCTACGGAGGAGCAAGAACGCATCGTCCCCTGCGACAATCCGCGACAAGCGGGCCGCATGCACCGGGTTTGCGCGTATTCGGGAAGCGCGGCTCCCTGTCCGGGTCAGAGCTTCGCGGTCAGTTCGGGCACGATGGTGAACAAGTCGCCGACCAGCCCCAGGTCCGCCACCTGGAAGATCGGGGCGTCCGGGTCCTTGTTGATGGCGACGATGGTGCGGGCATCCTTCATCCCCGCCAGGTGCTGGATCGCGCCGGAGATGCCGATGGCGATATACAGCTCCGGCGCCACGATCTTGCCGGTCTGGCCCACCTGATAGTCATTGGAGATATAGCCGGCGTCCACCGCCGCGCGGCTGGCGCCGATCGCGGCCCCCAGCTTGTCGGCCAGCGGCACCAGCACCTGCTCGAACGTCGCCGCGTCCTTCAGCGCCCGGCCGCCCGAAACGACGATCTTGGCGCTGGTCAGCTCGGGCCGCTCGCTCTTGGTCGCCTCGAGGGAAACGAAGGCGGACAGGCCCGCGTCCCCCGGCCCGGAGATTTCCTCGATGGGTGCCGAGCCACCTTCCGCCGCTGCGCGCTCGAACGCCGTGCCGCGCACCGTCAGCACCAGCTTGGCATCCGTGCTTTCGACCGTGGCGATGGCATTGCCAGCATAGATCGGCCGCACGAAGGTCTTCTCGCCCTCGATCCCGATCACGTCGGAAAGCTGCATGACGTCAAGCAGCGCGGCCACGCGCGGGGCCACGTTCTTGCCGGTGGTCGTGGCCGGGGCCACGAAGGCGTCGTAACCGGCCATGACCTGCGCCGCGAGCGGGGCGACGTTCTCGGCCAGGGCATGGGCATAGGCCGGATCGTTGGCCAGCAGCACCGTCTCGACTCCGGCGATCCTCGCCGCTGCCTCGGCCGCGGAGCGCGCCTCCGCGCCGTGGCCCGCCACCAGCGCATGAACCGCGCCCAGCTTCCCGGCGGCGGTGACGGCGGCAAGCGTCGCATCCTTCACCGCGCCCTGCTCGTGCTCCACCCATACCAGCGCGGTCATGCGGCGACTCCCAGCGTCTTCAGTCGTGCCACCAGCTCGTCCACGGAGCCGACCGTCTCCCCGGCCTGCCGCGCGGCCGGCTCCACCACCTTGAGCACCTTGAGGCGCGGGGCGATGTCCACGCCGTAGTCCGCCGGGCTCTTGGTCGCGAGCGGCTTGCTGCGCGCTTTCATGATGTTGGGCAGCGAGGCATAGCGCGGCTCGTGGAGCCGCAGGTCGGTGGTGACGATCGCCGGCAGCGCGAGCCGCACGGTTTCCAGCCCGCCGTCGACTTCGCGGGTCACGGCCACATGATCGCCATCGACCTCCACCTTGCTGGCGAAGGTGCCCTGCGGCCGCCCGGTGAGCGCGGCCAGCATCTGGCCGGTCTGGTTGCTGTCATCGTCGATCGCCTGCTTGCCCATGACCACCAGGCCCGGCTGCTCCTCGTCGAACACGGCCTTGAGGATCTTGGCCACCGCCAGCGGTTCCACCGCCGAACCGGCATCGTCTGGGGTCTGGACCAGGATCGCCCGGTCGGCACCCATGGCCAGCGCGGTGCGCAGCGTTTCCTGCGCCTTGGCCGGGCCGATGGAGACCGCCACGATCTCGCTCGCCACGCCCTTTTCCTTCAGCCGCACCGCCTCTTCCACGGCGATCTCGTCGAAGGGGTTCATGCTCATCTTGACGTTGGCGAGATCGACCCCGCTGCCGTCCGCCTTCACGCGCGGGCGCACGTTGAAATCGATCACCCGCTTCACGGACACCAGGATTTTCATCGGCGCTTCTCTCCATGAAAGCCGCTGCGTAATATTCTTACGCGGGCCATCGGGCTTGTTACAAATGAAATCAAGTGGGCGCGCCCGTCAGGCGGCCTCCTTCACTTCGCCCACGATCTTGCGCGCGGCGTCGCCCAGGTCGTCGGCGGGGATGATCGGCAGGCCGGAACTGGCCAGGATGGCCTTGCCCTGCTGCACGTTGGTCCCTTCCAGGCGCACCACCAGCGGCACCGAAAGGCTCACTTCGCGGGCGGCCGCCACGATGCCTTCGGCAATCACGTCGCAGCGCATGATGCCGCCGAAGATATTGACCAGGATGCCCTTCACCGCCGGATCGGACAGGATGATCTTGAACGCCGCGGTTACCTTCTCCTTGCTGGCCCCGCCGCCCACGTCGAGGAAGTTGGCTGGGAAGGCACCGTTCAGTTTGATGATGTCCATCGTCGCCATGGCCAGCCCCGCGCCATTGACCATGCAGCCGATGTTCCCGTCGAGCTTGATGTAGGCGAGATCGTATTTCGACGCCTCCAGCTCCATCGGGTCTTCCGCGGTCTCGTCGCGCAGCGCTTCGATGTCGGCATGGCGATAGAGCGCGTTCGAATCGAAGCTCATCTTGGTGTCGAGCACCAGGAGATCGCCCTTGTCCGTCTCCACCAGGGGGTTGATCTCCAGCATCGAGCAATCGAGCGCGATGAACGCATCGTAAAGCTGCTTCGCCAGGCGCTGGGCCTGCTTGGCCGTATCGCCCTTCAGCTTGAGAGCGAAAGCCACCGCGCGGCCGTGATGCGGCATGAACCCGGTCGCCGGGTCGATCGTCAGCGTGGTGATCTTCTCCGGCGTTTCGTGGGCCACATCCTCGATGCTCATGCCGCCTTCGGTCGATACGACCAGGGCGATCCGCCCGCTGGCCCGATCCACCAGCAGCGCCAGGTAGTATTCCGAGGCGATGTCGACGCCATCGGTCACGTAGAGGCGGTTGACCTGCTTGCCGGCCGCCCCGGTCTGCACCGTGACCAGCGTGTTGCCCAGCATCTCGCGGGCGTTGGCCTCGACCTCCTCGACCGATTTCGCCAGCCGCACGCCGCCTTTCGCATCGGCGGGCAGTTCCTTGAACTTGCCCTTGCCGCGCCCCCCGGCGTGGATCTGCGCCTTGACCACGTAAAGCGGCCCGGGGAGCCGCCTGGCCGCGTCCACGGCTTCTTCCACCGAAAGCGCCGGATAACCGGCCGGCACGGCAATGCCGTAGGTCTTGAGCAGGTCCTTTGCCTGGTATTCGTGAATGTTCATCGACGAAGAAGCCTCAGGGGAGTCGGATGGGCGGAATGTTGCGCGGCCATAAGCACAGCGCCCCCGCGCTTGCAAACCCCTCGCTCCACCTCCACTAGGGCCACGATGCTCGACCAGGCCTTGCTCGACGAGATCTGCCGCGAGGCCGGCGAGATGGCCATGCGCCAGTGGCCGGGTGGTGGCCATGCGCTGGAAAGCTGGGAAAAGCAGCCGGGCAGCCCTGTCTGCACCGCCGATCTCGCCGTTGATGCCTTCCTCAAGCGTGAGCTGTGCCGCCTGCTCCCTTCGGCCGGCTGGCTGTCGGAAGAAACGGCCGATCGGCCCGAACGCCTTGCCCGCGGGCTGTGCTGGCTGGTCGATCCGATCGACGGCACGCGCGATTTCATCCGCGGCCGGTCCGGCTGGGCGGTTTCGGTGGCGCTGATAAGCGCCGGCAAGCCGCTGCTGGGGCGGCTGGTGGCGCCGGCGCGCGATGAGGTGTGGCGCGCCACGGCCGGGCAGGGCGCTTGGCTGAACGACCGGCCTCTTGCCGCGAGCAGACGGGCGGACTTGGCCGGCGCCCGCGTGCCGGCGGATTCGCTCCCGCGCGAGGATCGCGATCTCGTCATGGTCGAAAAGCCCAATTCGATCGCTCTCAGGATCGCCATGGTGGCGGATGATCGGGCCGATCTCCTCGCCACGCTGCGCTGGGGCTATGAGTGGGATGTCGCCGCTGCCACGCTGATCGCGCGCGAGGCGGGCGCGGCCGTGTCCGATGCCTTCGGCCAGCCCTTGAGCTACAACAAGCGCGATCCGCGCGCTTTCGGCGTCCTGGTCAGTGCCCCGGCGATCCACCGCGCCGCCGTGGAGCGGCTGGCGGAACGGGCCATGCGTTACGCGGCCGAATAAGCGAGCATGGAAAGAAAGGGGCCGGATCCTCGGGGATCCGGCCCTTCTGGATGATGCCAGTGGCGGGATTTACTGCCGCGCCGCCGCTGCTTCCTGCTGGGTGATCGGGGTGATGCGGATTTCCACCCGGCGATTCAGCGCCCGGCCTTCGGCCGTGGTATTGTCGGCGCGGGGATATTGCTCGCCATAACCCATCGTCGCGATCCGGGCGCGTGAGACGCCGCGCATCGTCAGGTAATTGGCGACCGATTCCGCCCGCCGCCGCGACAGGTCGAGGTTATAGGAATCCGATCCGGTCGAATCCGTATGCCCCATCACGTCGATCAGGCTGTTGGGATACTTGGTGAGGCTCTGGGCTACCTGGTCCAGCGCCGATTGGAAGGTCGGCGTGATCGTGGTCGAATCGACCGCGAAGGTCACGTCCGGCAGATTGACCAGGATGCTGTCGCCATCCGGCGTCTCGGTCACGTCCACGCCCGATCCGGCGGTCGATTCCTTCAGCTCCTTGATCTGCTCGTCCATGCGATAGCCGGCATAGCCGCCGGCCGCCGCGCCGATGCCCGCACCGACGATGCGGGCGGTCTTGCCGCCGATGATGCCGCCCAGCAGATAGCCCAGGCCGGCCCCCCCGACACCGCCGATCGCGGTGCGCGAAACCTTGCGCTCCCCGGTATTCGGGTCGGTCACGCAGGCGGAAACGCTCAGCAGCGAAGCGCCGGCCAGGCAGGCTATGAGAATGCGGGTTCTATTCATGGTCTTGTGCGTCCTCGATGGTGAACCAATGGGTACATACGCCTTGGGCGATTTCCGATGGTATTAAAATATATCAACCCGCATCCTGTTCCGCACCTCTCTTCGCGCGGCCGTTCTAATCTGCTAGCGCGGCATGGATCATGTCGCCGTTCCCGTGGTTCGATCTCGCCGTTCTGGCCGCCTTGATCCTGCTCAACGGGGTCTTCGCGATGTCCGAGCTGGCGATCGTCTCGGCACGCACCTCGCGGCTTCGGATGGCGGCGGAACGGGGCAGCGGCGCAGCCAAGACGGCGCTGGCGCTGGCGGCCGATCCGGGCAAGTTCCTCTCAACGGTGCAGATCGGCATCACGCTGATCGGTATCGTCTCGGGCGCCTATTCGGGCGCGACGCTGGGCGGGCCGGTGGGGGAAAGGCTGGCGCGGCTGGGCATGCCCCCGGCCACGGCCGAAAACGCCGGCTTCGTGCTGGTCATTGGCCTCACCACTTATCTCAGCCTCGTCGTGGGCGAACTGGTGCCCAAGCAACTGGCGTTGCGGGCGGCGGTGCCGATCGCGCTGGCCATGGCGCGGCCGATGGCCTGGCTGGCCAAGGCCGCGGCGCCGTTCGTCTGGCTGCTCGATACCTCCTCCGCCCTGCTCATGCAGCTTCTCGGCGTCGGCCATCGCGGGGAACACCGGCTCACCGCCGAGGAACTGCACATGCTGTTCTCCGAGGCCACCCATTCTGGCGTGATCGAGGAGCAGGAGCGGGCGATGCTCTCGGGCGTGATGCGCCTGGCCAACCGCCCGGTGCGCGAATTGATGACCCCGCGAACGGAGCTTGACTGGCTCGACGTCAACGCAGGGGAAGCCGATGTACGCCGCGCGATCGCGGAATCGCCCCATTCGCTGCTGCCGGTGTCCGATGGCTCGACCGACCGGATGCTCGGCGTCGTCAAGACGCGGGACGTACTGGCCTGCCTGCTCGACGGGCGCCCGCTGCACCTGCGCGCGCTGATGCGCGAAGCCGCCGTGGTGCCGGACCAGCTCGACGCCATGGATGCGCTGCGCACGCTGCAGCAATCGGGCGTGGCCATGGCCATGGTGCATGACGAATACGGCCAGCTCGAAGGGGTGATCACCCCGGCCGATCTGCTCGCGGCGATCGTCGGCAGCTTTGCCAGCCATCTGGACGAAGGGGACGAACCGGCGCTGGTCGAACGCGATGACGGCTCGCTCCTGATCGCCGGGGCCATGTCCGCCGATGCCCTGGCCGAGCGACTGGGCATCACCTTCGACGAAGACCGCGAATTCGCCACCGCCGCGGGCTATGTGCTGTCGGTGCTGAAGAAGCTCCCGATCGAAGGGGAAAGCTTCACCGACCAGGGCTGGCGGTTCGAGGTCGTCGACATGGACGGCCGCAAGATCGACAAGCTGCTGGTGAGTGAGGATCGCTAGATCCTGATCGCCTATCCCCGTATCGTTTGAACCAAAGGCGATCAGGTTGGGTCAACGTCAGGCGCGGGCGTCCGCCCGTTTGGCTATCCTCCGCCGCTTCGCGCCTCGGGCGCGCTTGCGGGCTGCTGGTCGCAGCCCGTCCTATCTCCAGCCCGTAACGTAGCGTGCTGGTCCGGTCCGCGAGTAGCGGACCGCAAGGCCGAACGGCCGTCGCGCCTTATGGCGCGGAAGCCAAGCGGGCGAATGCCCGCGCCGGCGCCTGAGGCGCGAACAAAAGAAATCAATTCCCGGCTTTAGCCGGGAATTGCGGCGCTCGCGTCCTGCCCGTCGCCCTCGGGCGCGGCCAGGATGGTGCGGGTGGTGGCGCCCTTGTCCACCGTGAAGGTGCCGGTGTCGCCCACGGAGGAACGGATGCCCTGCTCCGCATCGCCGGCGCGCTGCAAGGCGCTGGTTTCCACCGTGCTGCGGGCCGCCGGGCCGCCGAACAGCGCGTCGAGCGCCTGCTGCGCGGCGGTGCCTTCGGTCGGGCGCGGGGCTCCCGGCTGGGGCGGGGTCAGCTCGAAATCCGGCGGGACGACCAGCGGCGCCTGGCGCTGCACGGCGAATTCGTCGGGCCGGTCGCGGTTGAGTACGCCGCTCGTCCCGCAAGAGGCGAGCAAGGCCGCCCCGCTCGCCATGACGATCGCTTTGGAGGCCTTATGCATTCGTCGAATTCTCCGCGGTTTCGTCCGCCTGCTCGCCCCTCTGCGGGGCGGCCGGTTTCTCGCGCATGAACAGCGCGCGGACAAGGATTAATGCCACCCCGATCGAAATCGCCGCGTCGGCGACGTTGAAGATCAGGAAAGGCCGGATGTGGCCGAAGTGCAGATCGGCATAATCGATCACGTGACCATACAGCACGCGATCCTGGATATTGCCCAGCGCGCCGCCCAGGATCATCCCCAGCGGCAGGATGTCGGCGAACTTCCGCTCGCGCAGCAGCCAGCCGCACACTACCAGGGCGATAAGCCCGGTCAGCGCCACCAAGCCCCAGCGCATCTCGGACGAGGTCGCTTCGAGGAAGCCCAGCGACAACCCGAAATTATTCACCCGGGTGAAATTGAAGATCGGCAGCAGGTAAAGCTGGTCGCCCACCTCGGTCAGCCCCAGCGGGCCGGTGACCAGGTGCTTGATCCACTGGTCCGCCGCATAGATCGCCGCCGCCAGTGCCAGCCCCAGGGCTCGGTTGCGCCATGGGCGGGTCATAAAGCGAGGTCCAGCTGGGCCACGGCCTCTTCGCAGCGATGGCATAGCGCGCCGTCCTCGGCCACTTCGGGCAGCAGGCGCCAGCAGCGGCCGCACTTGGCGTCCCCGCTCTTGCGCACGCTCACGCTGTCGGCTTCCCCGCGCCCGACGGTTCCGGTGATGAACAGCTCGGCCAATTCGGCGTCGCTCACGCCTTCGGGCACGGCACTGGCCGGCACGGTCACTTCGGCCTCCAGGCTCGATCGCACGATCTTTTCGCGCCGTAGCGGCTCGATCGCCTCGGTCACCTTCTCGCGAAGCGCGCGCAAGGCTGCCCAGCGCCCGGCATCCGCTTCCACAGAGGGAACCGCCGGCCATTCCAGCAAGTGCACGCTCCCGCCATCCGGATAGCGGCTCTGCCATGCTTCCTCGCTGGTGAAGACCAGCACGGGCGCGGCATAGCGGATCAGCGCCTGGAACAGCGTGTCCAGCACCGTGCGATAGGCGCGCCGCGCCGGATCGGCGGGCGCATCGCAATAGAGCCGGTCCTTGCGGATATCGAAATAGAAGGCGCTGAGATCCTCGTTGCAGAAATCGATCAGCGCGCGGGTATAGGTGTTGAAGTCATAATTATCGACCGCCTGGCGCAGCGTTGCGTCGAGGCCCGCCAGCAGTGAGAGCACATAGCGCTCCAGCTCGGGCATCTCGGCGGCGTTGTGCACCCTCTCGGCCTCGTTGAACCCCTCCAGCGCGCCCAGCAGATAGCGGTAGGTGTTCCTCAGCTTGCGATACTGGTCGGCCACGCCCTTGAGGATTTCGGGGCCGATCCGATGGTCCTCGGTATAGTCCACCGACAGCGCCCACAGCCGGATGATGTCGGCGCCATAATCGCGCATCACGTCGAGCGGGCTGACCGTGTTGCCCTTCGACTTCGACATCTTCTCGCCCTTGGCGTCCATCGTGAAGCCGTGGGTCAGCACCGCGTTGTAAGGCGCGCGCCCGCGCGTCCCGCAGGATTCCAGCAGGCTGGACTGGAACCAGCCGCGATGCTGGTCGCTGCCTTCGAGGTAGAGATCGGCCGGCCAGCGCAAGTCCGGCCAGCGGCCGCTTTCAAGCACGAAGGCATGGGTGGAACCCGAATCGAACCACACGTCGAGGATGTCGGTCACCCGCTCGTAATCCTCGGCGCGATAGGCGTCGCCCAGCAGCGCCTGCGCGCTGGCGTCGCTCCAGGCATCGACGCCCTTCTCCCGCACCGCCGCCACGATCCGCGCGTTGACCTCGGGATCGACCAGATATTCGCCGGTCTTGCGATCGACGAACAGCGTGATCGGCACGCCCCAGGCGCGCTGGCGGCTGAGCACCCAGTCCGGCCGGCCGGCGACCATGGAGCCGATGCGGTTGCGGCCTTTCTCCGGCACGAAGCGCGTCCGCTCCAGCGCGGTCATCGCCAGCTCACGCAGGGTCTGCAACGGTTCCGGCGCGCCGCCGTCGGTCTCCCAGCGCTGCTCCACCTTGTCGTCCGGATGCTCCAGGATCGCCTTGTCCATCGGCACGAACCACTGCGGCGTGCAGCGGAAGATCACCTTGGCCTTGCTGCGCCAGCTATGGGGATAAGAGTGTCGATAATCGGTGGACGCCGCCAGCAGCGCTCCCGCTTCGCGCAAGTCCGAGCACACTGGCCCATCGGGCGCGTTGAACTTGGGGTTGATGACCGATAGCGAGCGTTCGTCGGTACGCGGCAGCCAGGCCCAGTCCGCGCGATAGCGCCCATCGGCCTCGACCACGAACTTCGGCCCGATCCCGTGCGCCTTACACAGCTCGAAGTCGTCCTCGCCATGGTCGGGCGCCATATGGACCAGCCCGGTGCCGCTGTCGGTGGTGACGAAATCGCCCGGCAGAAAGGGGCGGGGTTCAGCATAGAACCCGCCGAGATGGTGCATCGGATGGCGGGCTACGGTTCCGGCGAGCCTCTCACCGCGATAGGTCCGAGCCAGTTGCCAATCGAGCAATCTGGGCGCGTCGTCTGGCATTCCAGGCTCGTCAATAACTGTCAGCCCGCTGCGTTCTAAAAACCGATCACGAAGATCGAATGCCACCAAATACTTGCGACCATCACTGGCGCTTATGAGCTCGTAAGCCACACGAGGCCCATAAGCCAAAGCCTGGTTCACCGGAATCGTCCAAGGCGTCGTCGTCCAGATCACCGCGTGCGCGCCGACCAGTTCGGGGATCGGGCTCTCGACGATCTCGAACGCCACGTCGATCTGGGTGGAGGTGATATCCTCGTACTCGACTTCCGCCTCGGCCAGCGCGGTCTTCTCCACGGGCGACCACATCACCGGCTTGGCCCCGCGATAGAGCTGGCCGCTCGTCGCGAACTTGAGCAGTTCGTGCACGATCGTGGCTTCGGCTTCCGGGTGCATCGTCAGGTAGGGATTGTCCCAGTCCCCACCCACACCCAGGCGCTTCAGCTGTTCGCGCTGCACGTCCACCCAGTGCTGCGCATAGGCGCGGCATTCGGCGCGGAACTGTTCGAGAGCGGCCTGGTCTGCCTCGGCTCCGCTCGGCACAGGCTTGTCGAGCTTCTTCTTGCGGTACTGTTCCTCCACCTTCCATTCGATGGGGAGGCCGTGGCAATCCCACCCGGGCACATAGGGCGCGTCCTTGCCCAGCAGCGTCTGCGTGCGGACCACCATGTCCTTCAGCACATGGTTCAGCGCATGGCCGATGTGCATGTCGCCATTGGCATAGGGCGGGCCGTCGTGGAGGATGAACTTCTCCCGCCCTTCGCGCGCCTGGCGGATCTGCCGATAGAGCCCTTCGTCCTGCCAGCGCGCGAGAAGGCCCGGCTCCTTCTGTGGAAGGCCGGCCTTCATGGGGAAATCGGTCTTCGGCAGGAAAACCGTGTCTCTGTAATCGCGCTGTTCGGACATGGAGCGGGGGCCTTAGCGGGGGCGGGCGGTTCCTGCAATTTGTTCGCGCGGCAGCGCGCATGCCCAACCGGTCAGGCCGGGTGCTTGTCCAGCTCGTCACCCGCCAGTGTGACGACATGCAGCAGGTTGGTTGCGCCGGGGACGCCGAACGGCACCCCGGCGAGCACGACCAGCCGGCTGCCGGCCGTGCCGAAGCCATGCCGCAAGGCCATGCGCTTGCCCTTCGCGATCATCTCCTCGAAGCTGCCGATGTCGCGCGTCGTCACCGAATGCGCGCCCCACAGCAGCGCCACCCGGCGCGCCACGCCGACCGAGGGGGTGAGCACCATGACCGGCACCAGCGGCCTCTCGCGCGTCACTCGCCGGGCGGATGACCCGCTGGAGGTGAACACTGCGATGGCCGCGATGGGCAGGGTGTCGGCGATCGTCATGCAGGCGTGGGCCAGGGCGTCGGCCGTGGTCGGATCGGGCGGGGTATCCAGCAGGCGCACCCGCTGGCGATAGGCTTCGTCCCGCTCCACCTGGCGGGCGATCGAATCCATCATCATCACCGCTTCCTCGGGCCACTGGCCCGCCGCGGTTTCCGCCGAAAGCATCACCGCGTCGGCCCCGTCGTAGACCGCATTGGCGACATCGGACACTTCGGCGCGGGTCGGCGCCGGGCTCTCGATCATCGATTCGAGCATCTGCGTCGCCACGATCACCGGCTTGCCGGTGAGCCGCGTCATGTTGACGATCTTCTTCTGGAGCGGGGGCACTTCCTCGGGATTGAGCTCCACCCCCAGGTCTCCGCGAGCGACCATCACCCCGTCGGACAGCTCGATGATCTCGGCCAGCCGGCGCACCGCCTGCGGCTTCTCGATCTTGGCGCAGAGCGAGGCGCGGCCCCGAATCAGCTTGCGCGCTTCGGCCAGATCTTCCGGACGCTGCACGAAGCTGAGGCCGATCCAGTCCGCCCCGTGGTCGAGCGCGAAGGCGAGATCGCGGCGGTCCTTGTCGGTCAGCGCGGGGATCGGCACTTCGGCGTCGGGCACGTTGACGCCCTTGCGGTCGGAGATCACGCCGCCGACTTCGGCCACGCAATCGATGCTGTCCCCCCGCACCGCGATCACTCTCAGACGGATCTTGCCGTCATTGATCAGCAGCCGCTGGCCGGGTTTGAACACCCCGAACAGCTCCTTGTGCGGCAGGTGGACGCGGGTCGCGTCGCCCGGCGCCTCGTTGCTGTCGAGCGTGAACCGGGCGCCGTGCGGGATGATCGCCTGGCCGTCCACGAAAGTGCCGACGCGCAGCTTCGGGCCTTGCAGGTCGCACAACACCGCGATCGGGCGGTTGAACTGCTTCTCCAGCGCGCGGATCGCGTGGATCGCCTCGGCATGGGCTTCATGGTCGCCGTGGCTGAGATTGATGCGGAAGGCATCGGCGCCGGCGCGGAACAGGCGGCGCAGCATGTCCGGGTCCCGGCTCGCCGGGCCGACCGTGGCGAGAATCTTGACCTTGCGGCCGCGCGGTTCGAGCTTTGTCGTCATCCCGTTGCGCCGTATGGCAGAGCCGCGCGACAAGACAAGACGACAAGGGACGACAAGAGAGACGATCGATGACCGACACGCTTGATAAATTGCCCGATGCCGTGGCCGCCGCCGCTTTCCGCCGGCTGGTGCGCCACCTGCGCCACCGGCACGATGCGCAGAATATCGAGCTGATGGGGTTGGCCGGCTTCTGCCGCAATTGCTTGGCCGACTGGATTCGCGAAGGCGGCTATCCGGGGGACAAGGCCGCCGCGCGGGCGCTGATCCACGGCATGCCGGCAGAGGAATGGAAGGACCGTTTCCAGACCGAGGCGACGGCGGAGCAGATCGCCCGGATGGAAGCCAGCCTGGCGCTGAATCAAGGAAGCTGATCGCACCGGGCAAGAAAAGTTTTCCACCCGGTTCACCGCCGCCGCGCCGCTCGCTATCGGGCAAGCGATCGATTCATATCTTACCGGAGCTATTCACGATGGCCGAAGCCACCGACGACCGCCTGCGCCTCCTGATCGAGCGGGTCGAACGCCTCGAGGAAGAAAAGAAGGGCATCGCCGACGATATCCGCGATGTCTACGCGGAAGCGAAGGCGGTCGGCTATGATGCCAAGATCATGCGCCAGATCGTCCGCCTGCGGAAAATGAAGCCCGACGATCGGGCCGAGATGGAAGCGATCCTGGATACCTACAAGGCCGCGCTCGGCCTGGGCTGACGGAACGCGGCGGGCCGTCCGGTCATTGGTTCCTGCAACCGCAGGAGCCGATCCGATGACCGAAGAGACCCAGACCGTCGACAAGGCCCATGTCGAACAGACGTCCGAGGAGCCGAAGTTGCCCGGCCACGAATCCGGGCTTCATCCCCAGCCCGAATGGCAGCCGCGCTATCCCGGATCGGGCCGGCTCAAGGGCAAGGTGGCGCTCATCACCGGCGGGGACAGCGGCATCGGCCGCGCGGTCGCCGTGGTGTTCGCGCGCGAAGGCGCGAACGTCGCCATCGCCTATCTCGAAGAGCACGACGATGCGCACGCCACGCGGGACATGTGCCAGGCGGAAGGCGCCGAAGTCCTGCTGTCCGCCGGCGATCTGGGCGATCCGAAACATGCCCAGGGCCTCGTCCGCGCGGTGATCGACCGCTGGGGCCGGCTCGACGTGCTGGTGAACAACGCCGGGGAGCAGCATCCGGACGAGGACATCACGCAGATCACGCCGGAACAGTTGCAGCGCACGTTTCAGACCAACATCTTCGCGATGTTCTATCTGGTCCAGGCCGCCCGGCCGCACCTGGGGAAAGGCGCGGCGATCATCAACTGCACCAGCGTGACCATGTACCAGGGCAGCGAGGAACTGCTCGACTATTCGAGCACCAAGGGCGCGATCACCGCCTTCACCCGTTCGCTCAGCGAAAACCTGATAAAGGACGGCATCCGGGTGAACGGCGTCGCCCCCGGCCCGATCTGGACCCCGCTCAATCCCTGCGGCGGGGCAAGCGCCGAGAAGCTCGAACATTTCGGGGAGAACACGCCGATGGGCCGCCCCGGCCAGCCGAACGAAGTGGCGCCGGCGTTCCTGTTCCTTGCCTGCGAGGATTCCTCCTACATGTCGGGGCAGGTGCTGCATCCCAACGGGGGAACGATCGTCAACGGCTGATGCCGGGCCGCGGGAAGGCGCCGCGATCGGTTGCGCCGGCGCGCATTGCTCGCAAGGCATGGGTTCGCTAGGGGCTTCGCCACTACGAACCACAGCTTTACAAGCGATATTCCATGGCCGGCCATTCCAAATTCAAGAACATCATGCACCGCAAGGGCGCGCAGGATAAAAAGCGTTCTGCGGCCTTCTCCAAGCTCAGCCGCGAGATCACCGTCGCCGCCAAGATGGGAGCGCCCGATCCCGACATGAACCCGCGCCTGCGCCTGGCGGTCAACAACGCCCGCGCGGCCTCGATGCCCAAGGACAATATCCAGCGCGCGATCGACAAGGCCGCGGCGGCCGGGGGCGAGGATTACGAAGAAATCCGCTACGAAGGCTATGGCCCCGGCGGCGTAGCCTTGATCGTCGAGGCGCTGACCGACAACCGCAACCGCACGGCCACCAATATCCGCACCGCCTTCTCCAAGAACGGCGGCAACATGGCCGCCAGCGGCGCGGTGAGCCACGGGTTCGAACGCAAGGGCATGATCGAATACCCGGCGGGTGCGGGCAGCGAGGATGCGGTGCTGGAAGCCGCGATCGAAGCCGGGGCGGACGATGTCGAAAGCGATGAGGGCAGCCACACCATCTGGACCGACATGGAAGCGCTGCACGAAGTGGCCCGGGCGCTGGAAGCGGTCCTGGGCGAACCCGAAAGCGTAAAGCTCGGCTGGAAGCCCAACCTCTCGGTCGACGTGGGCGAAGGCGATGCGCAGACCCTGCTCAAGCTGGTCGACGCGCTGGAGGACGATGACGACGTGCAGACCGTCTGGGGCAACTACGAAGTCTCCGACGAAGTAATGGAGAAGCTGGGGTGACTCTCCACCCCTCCCCTGGAGGAGAGGGGCTTTCATGTTGATCCTGGGCCTCGATCCCTCGCTCTCCCGCACCGGCTGGGGGATCGTGCGGGCCGAGGGTGCCCGGCTGAGCCACGTCGCCAATGGCGAAGTGCCGACCGATCCGAAAGCGCCGATGGCCGATCGGCTGCATAAGCTGCACGCTGCGATCGGCGCGGTGATCGAGGCGCACCGGCCCGATCGGGCGGCGGTGGAAGAGGTGTTCGCCAACAAGAACCCGCAATCGACGCTCAAGCTGGCGCAGGCGCGCGGCGCGGTGCTGGCTGCGTGCGGGCAGGCCTCGCTGCCGGTGGCCGAGCACGCCGCGCGGCTGGTCAAGAAGGCGGTGGTGGGCACGGGCGGGGCGGAGAAGAGCCAGGTCCAGGCCATGCTCAAGGTGCTGCTGCCGGGCGCCAGCGTAGCCGGCGCCGATGCGGCCGACGCGCTGGCCGTCGCCATTGCCGATGCCCATCTGGGAGGGGCCCGCTGATGTACGTCAACGTCTTCCGCAGCCGCAAGCGCGCCGACATGGATGCCGCTGCCTACGCCGCCGATGCCGCGCGGATGGAAGCGCTGGCCCGGACGCAGAAGGGTTTCATCGCCTATCACAGCTACAAGGCCGACGATGGCGAGACGCTGTCGATGTCCGAATGGGAAACCGAAGACGATGCGCGGGCCTGGCGCCGCCATGCGGATCACGCCATGGTCCAGGCGCGGGGGCGGCAGGAATACTACGAAAGCTACACCGTGTACTGCTGCACTGATCCCGTGATACGCCATTTCGACAGGAGCCAGGTTTGACGATCGCGCTTTACGGCATTCCCAATTGCGACACGGTCAAGAAGGCGCGCGCCTGGCTTGATGCCAAGGGCGTGGAATACGTCTTTCACGATTACAAGAAGCACGGGGCCGATCCGGCCAAGCTCGCGGTCTGGAGCGATGCTGTGGGCTGGGAAGCGCTGCTCAACCGCCGGGGCACGACCTTCCGTGGCCTGCCTGACGCGGACAAGGCCGATATCGACCGCGCCAAGGCGATCAGGTTGATGGAGGCGAGCCCCTCGCTGATCAAGCGCCCGGTGGTCGAGCATCCGGGCGGTGTGCTGGTTGGCTTTGCGCCCGATGCATGGAAGGCGGCGCTGGGCTGAAGCCGCCCGGCGGGTGTTCAGGCCCGCGTCGCGGTGACGATGTAATCGAGCGAGAGATTGTCTGAAAGGTGCAGGCCCTTCATCGGCGAGCCCGCGATGCCTTTCGGCTCGCCCATCGTCAGGCCCGCATCGGCCAGCAAGTCGCGCAGTTCCTCCGGGGTCGCGAAATCGGCCCAGTGATGCGTACCGCGCGGCACGGCGCCCACCGCTTCCATCGCGCCGACCAGCAGCAGGCGCGAAGACAAGGTGCGATTGGGCGTCGACAGCACCATGAGCCCGCCCGGCGCGAGGCGGCGCGCCAGCTCGGCGATGAAGGCCGGCTTGTCGGCGACATGCTCCAGCACTTCCATCGCGGTGACCAGGTCGAACGCGCCGAGGTTGAGCGAGGCTAGCTCTCCCTGCCGGTAATCGATCGCAAGGCCCGATCCTTCGGCATGGAGCCGCGCCGCTTCGATGTTCTCGGCGGCGGCATCGACGCCGGTGACCTCGGCCCCCAGCCGCGCCAGCGGTTCGCACAGCAGCCCGGCCCCGCAGCCCACGTCCAGCGCGCGCTTGCCGGCCAGCGGCTTCGCGCCGTGGTCGCCCTGCGGCCAATGGCTGTCGATCGCATCGCGCAGAAACGCCAGCCGCACCGGGTTCAGCCGGTGCAGCATCGCGGAGCTGCCCTTCGGGTCCCACCAGTCCGCCGCCAGCCGCCCGAAATGCGCGGCTTCCTCCGGCCGGATGGTTGCGTTCACGACAGTTGCATCGCCCATGCGCTCCTCCTAACAGCGCGCGGAACTTCATGCCAGCAGGAGCAGATTCTTGGCGCGGATCGTGATGAAATTCGGCGGCACTTCGATGGCCGGGACCGAGCGCATCCGCCGCGTGGCGAACATCGTGCGCCGGCAGCAGGCGGCCGGGCACGAAGTGGCGGTGGTCGTTTCCGCCATGGCCGGCGAGACCGACCGGCTGGTAGGCTTCTGCCGCGAGGCCAATCCGCTTTACGATCCGGCCGAATACGACGTGGTCGTCGCCAGCGGCGAACAGGTGACGAGCGGCCTTCTGGCGCTCACGCTCCAGGCCATGGGCTGCAAGGCGCGCAGCTGGCTCGGCTGGCAGCTGCCGGTGCATACCAAGGAAGCCCACGCCAAGGCGCGTATCACCTCGATCGAGGTGGAGGCGCTGCTCGCCTCGATGCAGAGCGGTGAGGTCGCCGTGATCCCGGGCTTCCAGGGCCTTTCCGCCGATGGCCGGGTGACCACGCTGGGCCGTGGCGGGTCCGACACGTCGGCGGTGGCGATCGCGGCGGCGATCGGCGCGGACCGCTGCGATATCTATACCGATGTGGACGGCGTCTATACCACCGATCCGCGCATCGTCGCCCGCGCGCGCAAGCTGGAATACGTAACGTACGAGGAGATGCTGGAGCTGGCCTCCGTCGGCGCCAAGGTGTTGCAGACGCGGTCTGTGGGCCTGGCGATGAAGGAAGGGGTTCGCGTGCAGGTGCTTTCGAGCTTCGTCGACGACGATGCTCCATCCGCCGACGAACTGCCCGGCACGATGATCGTCTCCGACGTGGAAATGGAAGGTCTCAAGATGGAAAGCCAGCAGGTCACCGGCATCGCCCACGACAAGAACGATGCGCGCATCGTGCTCACCCGCGTGCCCGACCGGCCGGGCGCCGTTTCCGGGATCTTCAGCCCGCTGGCGGAAGCGGCGATCAACGTGGATATGATTATCCAGAACGTCGGCCGCGACAAGGGTGAGACCGACGTGACCTTCACCGTGCCGCAGGCGGACCTCGCCCGCGCGCAGGCCCTGCTGGAGGATCGCCGCGGCGAGATCGGCTTCAACCGCATCATCACGGACACCAAGGTGGCCAAGATCAGCGTGGTCGGCGTCGGCATGCGCAGCCATGCGGGCATCGCCGCCACCATGTTCCGCTCGCTCGCCGAACGGGGCATCAACGTCCAGGCGATCTCCACCAGCGAGATCAAGATCAGCGTGCTGATCGACGAGGACGAGACGGAGCTGGCGGTGCGCGTGCTGCACACCGCCTATGGCCTCGACGTCGAAGGCGTGGCGGCGGAGTAAGCCGCGCGGCGCGACGGGCGGCGGCCATGCCCACGTTGATCCTGCTGTCGCTGTCCAACGTCTTCATGACGGTGGCATGGTACTGGCACCTCAAGGGAGGGCCGGAAGCCGCCAATGCCCGCCCGCTGGGCTGGGTGATCCTGATCTCGTGGCTGCTGGCCGGGGTCGAATATTCGCTGGCCGTTCCCGCCAATCGCCTGGGCTATGCCTCGGGCTGGTCGGCGGGCCAGCTCAAGATCGCCCAGGAAGCCATCGCGCTGACGGTGTTCGGCCTGTTCATGGTTTTCGTGCTGGGCGAAGCGCTGAGCTGGCGTCATGTCGCCGCCTTCGCCTGCATCCTCGCGGCCGCGGCGTTCCTCTTCGTGGGGCGATAAGCCTCGTTTGCACTTGGGGCAGCAGCCCATCCCGCCGTAGCCCCGATCAATCGCGTTTGCGGGCACCGCATGGCGCGTCGCGCATAGTGGCTGGGCATCTCCATGAAACCGAAGGAGGGTCGCGATGCACAGTAAGCTATTGATTTCGAATGTAGCGATCGCGCTGCTGATGACAGCGGGCGCGGCGCAGGCACAGGTAACCGGCGGTGTCGGCGGTTCCGTTGGCGGCGTGCTCGGCCAGACGACAGGCCAGGCCGGCGGTTCCGTGGGCGCGGGTGTCGGCGGTGTCGACGACACGCTCGACAGCGCCGGCGGCGCGGTGGAGCAGACCACGGATAGCGCGCGGGATACCGTGACCGATGTGACCGACGACGCGCGCGATACCGCCGAGGCCACCACTGACGAAGCCACGGATGCCACCGACGCGGATGTGGATGCCGGCGCCGATGTCGATGCGTCGGCCGATGGCGCAGGCGCGGATGCCCATGCCGGTGCCCACGCGGATACCACGGACGCCGGTTCCGATTGATCGGCGGCTTTTTCAGCCTGAGCGCACGGCGGGAATCCACCCCCCGCCCCCGGGAGGCCCGACGTGCGTGGACAGAGGGCGGCGGCTTGGCTGTCGCCCTCTTTTTTATCCGCTCAGGGCGGCCGTCATTCAGCCGTGGGGGCGGCCGTGGATGTCGCGCTTTCGGACGGGACGGGGGTCATCGGTGTCGTCGGCAGGTCCACCGCCACGCCTGATTCCGAAGGCGCCACGATCAATTCGCCGCCGCTCTGGTCCTGCGCATCGACCGCGTAAGTCGTCTGGCCGTCATTGCCCTTGAACAGCCCCAGCGCCCAGGCCGCCAGCGCGAGCACCAGGACCACGATCACCGAGATGAGCAGCACCCGGCCGGTGCTGGTTCCCTTGACCTCGTCAGCCATCGCCGTTTCTCCCTTTTGCGTCGTAGCCCCACTCGGGCCTACCGCGCGGATAATGGCGCAAGGACAGGCCTTGTTCCAGCCGGATCACGATCCCGCCCGGTCCGCCCGCATGGCGTCGAGCGCGCGCTGCACGGCGCTGGGCCCGGCGGGATCGCGGAAGCCGTCGTCCGCCGCCGGCGGCGGCGCCTCTACGGCCGGCTCGGCGGGGACCAGCGGGGCGCGAGGGCCGGCGAGTTGCCGGGCGATATCGCCGCCCCTCGCCCGCGCCAGCGGGTCGTCGGCGCGGGCCAGCCGCGCATCACGCCCCGCCTCCAGCCGGGCCTTGCGATCCTCTTCGGGCACGGGCGCCGCGCGGGCATAGAATCGGGCGAGCTGGACCCACGGCGCCTCTTCCCCCGCCACGTCTTCCGCCCAGCGACTGAAGGGGCCGCCGGCCGGCACCCAGGCGCCTTCCCGCCGATCGAGGAAGAACAGCACCGTGGCGCCCGGCGCGAATGCGGTGCGGATGCAGGCGCCATCGTAAGCCGAAGGATGCGCCTTCTCCAGCTCCAGCGGGTCGCTGGGCTGCGCGTATTGCGCCAGCGCGCCGGTCGCCAGGCTCATCCCGTAGAGCGGGAAATCCTGCCCCGGCAACAGGCCCTTGTAAGCGGCGATCGGGTGCACGACGATCTGCGGCAGCGCGTTCTCCGCGCCCTCATCGGGCTCCGCGCCTGTCCCGGCTTTCGTCCCGGCATCGACGCCGCCGATCACCTGGCCCAGCACGATGGCATCGGCCGCCGCGGCCAGTTCCAGGTTGGTCGGCACGCGATAACCCGGCGCGGGCGTGCAGGCGCCCGTGGCCGCCGGCGCGACAGCCAGCGCGAGAGCGAGGAGCGGGGGAAGGGTGGAAGCGGATGGGCGCATGGCGGGGCTTTCCGGTCTGTCGGGCAGGAACTGAAAGGTGCTGTGTGCCATCAACGGCGCGGCGGGGGAATGGTGGCCGCGCCCGCCCGTGCGCCGGGAAAGTCCACGCGGGATGTTGACGCAGGCGGCCGGTCTAACGCGCGTGACTTTCGCTCCGCCGCGTCGATCCCGGTGCAGGCCCGATCGAGCTGCGCGAGATGCTGGAGGAAGGCATTATTATCGTCTTTCCAATCCGTTCCCATGACGCGCCCACGATACATGACGACTTGCAGCAGGCCCATGCGGCTGCGGTAGCCAGCGGTCAGTCCCGTGGACTTCGCCGAGGCCAGGTCCACGGGCATATGGGGCTTTCCGAGCGCGGCATCCCACGCCGCCGCGAACCCGGCGGCGCCGGCGCGTTTGCGCAGGCGATAGGCGCTTTCCTTGCCCATGCCGATCGCGTGGCAGGCCCCTTCGACCGAGCGCGTTTCGGCCAGTGAGCCGACGAATTCCGCCTGGCGCAGGGGTGTCCACCCGTCCTTGCGGGCGCCGACCGGCACCGGATGGAAGGCGGGGATACGCCGGCGCGTCTGCGGCGCATCGGCGGGGCGGGAGAGCGGGGGCCAGGTCTTCATCCGGCAGGGTAAGGCAGAATTTCGCCCTGTAGGAAAACGGTTTGTCGGGCGGCCGTTCGATGGCAGGCGCGCACCATGGCTCGCCCCCGCAAACGCCCGGTTCCGCCGCCCCGCTTCTGGCAGCCGAAGGAGCCGCCCTGGCGCCGGGCTCTATACCGCCTGGGGCGCCGCATGGGGCGGGCGTTCCTCTCGCTCCTCGTGCTGCTGGCGCTGGTGGCCATGGCCTATGCCTATGGACGCGCCACCCGGCCGCCGGCGAAAGTGGAGCCGGTGAGCGATCCCTTCACCCGCTGCGGCCCTGGGCGCGGGGTCAACTGCGTGATCGACGGCGATACTTTCAAGATCGGCCCGCGCACGATCCGCGTCGTCGGCATCGACGCGCCCGAACTGGCCGGCCGATGCCCGGCGGAGACCGCCCAGGCCGAAGCCGCCACCCGCGCGCTGCACGACTGGCTCAATCGCGGCCCCTTCACCCTGACCTCCGACCCCCGCGCCCCGACCGACAAATACGGCCGCGAACTGATGACCGTAACGCGCAAAGTGCCGGGCGGCGGCGAGGAGCGGCTGGCCGATTACATGATCCGCAAAGGCGGCGCGCGCCGATACGACAGGGGGACGCGGGGTGGGTGGTGTTGATCGCTTTGCGGAGCGCGTAGCTACTCCGCCGCCTGCACCCCGCTCGTATCCCCGAACAACCCCGGGCCCTCGTCCTCGGTGTCGTTCGCTTCGCCGCCGCGCTTGGCTTTGTTGCGGCTGTCGAAGCTGGCCCAGACGTCGTTCCAGTTCCCCTTGGTCGCCGCCTTCGAATACTCCGTGGCGCGGGTTTCGAAGAAGTTGGCGTGTTCCACGCCGTTGATGATCGGGGCGAGCCAGGGGAGGGGGTGGTCGTCGACCATGTAGATCGCCGGCAGGCCGAGCTGGCTCAGCCGCCAGTCGGCGATGTAGCGGATGTACTTCTTGATCTCCTTCGCCGTCATGCCGGGCACCGGGCCCTGCTCGAACGCGAGGTCGATGAAAGCGTCTTCCAGCCGCACCGTCTTCTGGCAGGAATCGACGATGTCTTCCTTCACCGCCTTGGTCAGGCAGTTCCGTTCCGTGCAGAAGGCGTGGAACAGGCGGATGATGCCTTCGCAGTGCAGGCTCTCGTCACGGATCGACCAGGAGATGATCTGGCCCATGCCCTTCATCTTGTTGAAGCGCGGGAAGTTCATCAGCATGGCGAAGCTGGAGAAGAGCTGCAGCCCTTCGGTGAAGCCGCCGAACATCGCCAGCGTGCGCGCGATATCCTCGTCGCTGTCGACGCCGAATTCCTGCAGGTAATCGTGCTTGGCCTTCATCTCCTCGTACTCGAGGAACATGCCGTATTCGCTTTCGGGCATGCCGATCGTGTCGAGCAGGTGGCTGTAGGCGGCGATGTGCACCGTCTCCATGTTGGAGAAGGCGGCGAGCATCATCTTGATCTCGGTCGGCTTGAACACGCGGCCGTATTTCTCGTGGTAGCAATCCTGCACTTCCACGTCGGCCTGGGTGAAGAAACGGAAGATCTGGGTGAGCAGGTTGCGCTCGTGATCCGAGAGCTTCTGCGCCCAGTCACGGCAGTCTTCGCCCAGGGGCACTTCCTCGGGCATCCAGTGGATCTGCTGCTGGCGCTTCCAGAACTCATAAGCCCACGGATATTCAAAGGGCTTGTAGGTCTTTCTGGCTTCGAGCAACGACATCTTGTGTCTCCATGGATTGGCGCGCGTGTCCCGCGAGTCCTGGATATAGGGAATCACGGCCGCGATTCGAAGGCAAGGACGAAGATTCGCGAGGGATAAATCGCCGGCGGAAGGGGCGTTTCGGACGGGTGATCTGGGGGTCTCGTGGATCGGGCCGCGCGGCCTGCCGCATAAGGCGGAACCGGCGTGCCGCGCGCGGCATTGGAAGGGCGAAGGAGACTTCGCCATGGAAACCAGCAAACCGGGGCAGCGGAACACGGGGCGTGCCCCAGGAGAGCCGCCCGCGGAGGCGGTGAAGGATCGCTCGGCGCAGGAGCATGACCGGGCCGATCAGGCCGTTTCGCCTGGAGAGACGCCCAAGCCATCCGTCTATCCCGCCGGCCGGCTGGAGGACGAGGAGGGGGACGACACCCCCTCCGCGCCCGATCCGCACGTCGATTGGGATGACGTGGTCCAGCCGCCGAGCGGCGCGCGCACGCGCAAGGATCAGCCGCTGCCGGAAGGCAAATAGAGCGAGGAAGGAACTATCCGATGGGCGAGTACGAACCGCGCGATTCGCGCAATGTCACCTTGAAGCAGAACCGCGCGCCGGGAGAGCCGCCGCGCACTGGCCCGCGCGAAGGCGACGCCCGCGCCGGGCGTTCGGAGCTGGAAAGCGACGAACGGGGCGAGGCGGCGAAGAGCCGGCCGGCCGCGCGCAAACAGGCCGAGCGGAAGACTTAGCTCCGCCCGCCGACCGGGCGATAAGCGGGCTTGCTGAACCGGCGCAGGAGTTCCAGCGCCAGCAGCAGGGGCGTGGACCACAGCCAGGTCATCAGCGCCGATTCGATCCAGCCGCGCTGTTCGCCCAACCTGCCGCTGCAGCGATAGACGTCGAGCAAGTGGCTGGGCTCGCAAGTGGAAGGCCATGTGGCGTGGGTGAACAGGTAGGCGCCCAGCGCCAGCCAGCCGATCTGCGCCAGATAGAGCGCGAAATAACGGCTCGCGGCGACGGGGGTTTCGCCGTGAATCTTCGGCAGAGAGCCCTTCCAGAACATGGCGCCAGCTTGCGCCAAAGTGGTCAAGATTCGGTTACCGCGCGGGGGGTCTGAAAGGCGGGTGAGAGAGACCGCTGTCGGGCTCAGTCCCGCCGCCGCTTGCGGGTGCCGAAGTGAGAGCCGCCGCCGAGTACGGTGATGCCCAGGAAGAAGCCGAAATCGTACCACCCGCCATTGTTGGGCACGGCATAGACCGCGATTCTCGGCGAGAACAGCGAGCCGATCCAGGCGAAGGGGAAGATGAACCCGTGCCACAGGCCGAGCAGGAAGCCCGGCGTATCGGCGCCATGCGCGACCGCGTCGGGCACTTGCCGCGCGCAGGCGGCCAGAAGCAGGAAAGCCAGCGATGCCCCGATCAGGCGCGCGCGGTTCATCGGCCCATCCCTTCGTGCCTGGTGCTGCATCGTTTCGCGCCCTCGTGCGTTATCTGGCTAGTCCAGCAGGAGACTAGCGATGACAGATGCAAGCGCAATCCGCGAACATATGGAAGTGATCGGCGCCGACGGCGTGCACGTGGGCACGGTCGATCACGTCAAAGGCGACCGCATCAAGCTGACCAAGAGCGATTCCAGCGCCCAGCTGGAAGACGGACGCGGCGCCACGCCCCGGCATCATTACATTCCGATCGGCCTGGTCGCGGACATCGAAGGCGATCGCGTCCGCCTCAGCGCCACGGGCGCGAACGCCGTGCTGTTCGAGGACGAGGGAAACTGAACGCCCCCCTTCCCCCGACGGGCGAGCGCGCCATCACTGGCAGGCGAGGCATTCCTCGTAATCGGTCTTCGCTTCCAGTTCGAACTTCGGCAGGTCGGCGGTGTTGTCCGCCTCCACCCCGCCGGCGAAGCCCGCGCGCTGCACGCTCTTGGACCGCAGGTAGTAGAGCGACTTGATGCCCTTCTCCCACGCCTGGAAGTGGAGCATCATCAGGTCCCACTTGTCCACGTCGGCCGGGATGAACAGGTTCAGGCTCTGCGCCTGGTCGATGAACGGTGAACGGTCGGCGGCGAATTCCAGCAGCCAGCGCTGGTCGATCTCGAAGCTGGTCTTGTAGACCGCCTTTTCCTCCGCCGTGAGGAAGTCCAGGTGCTGGACCGATCCGCCCTTTTCCAGGATCGAGTTCCATACGGCGGTGGAGTTCTTGCTCTTCTTCGTCAGCAGCTTTTCGAGATAGGGATTCCTGACGATGAAGCTGCCCGACAGCGTCTTGTGGGTGTAGATGTTGGCCGGGATCGGCTCGATGCAGGCGCTGGTGCCGCCGCAGATGATGCTGATCGAAGCGGTGGGCGCGATCGCCATCTTGCAGCTGAAGCGCTCCATCACGCCCATTTCCTCGGCATCCGGGCACGCGCCGCGCTCTTCGGCCAGGACCATGCTGGCCTCGTTGGCCTTGGCCGAGATGTGCTTGAACATCTTGAGGTTCCACACCTTGGCCATCGGGCTTTCGAAGCCGATGCCCTTCGCCTGCAGGAACGAGTGGAAGCCCATCACGCCCATGCCGACCGAACGCTCACGCGTGGCCGAATACCGGGCCCGCGCCATTTCGGGCGGCGCGCGGTCGATATAATCCTGCAGCACGTTGTCGAGGAAGCGCATGACATCCTCGACGAAGCGCTTGTCGCCGTTCCACTCATCCCATTTTTCGAGGTTGAGCGACGACAGGCAGCACACCGCGGTGCGATCGTTGCCGAGGTGGTCGCGCCCCGTCGGCAGGGTGATCTCGGAACACAGGTTGGAGGTCGAGACCTTGAGCCCCAGCTCGCGATGGTGCTTCGGCATGGTGCGGTTCACCGTGTCCGAGAACACGATGTAGGGCTCGCCGGTGGCAAGGCGGGTTTCGACCAGCTTCTGGAACAGGCTGCGGGCATCGACGGTGCTGCGGACCGATCCGTCCTTGGGGCTGGTCAGGTTCCATTCGGAGCCGGTGCGCACCGCTTCCATGAAGGCATCGGACAGCAGCACGCCGTGATGCAGGTTCAGCGCCTTGCGGTTGAAGTCCCCCGAAGGCTTGCGGATTTCGAGGAACTCCTCGATCTCCGGGTGGCTGATGTCGAGATAGCAGGCGGCCGAACCGCGCCGCAGCGAACCCTGGCTGATGGCGAGGGTGAGCGAATCCATCACCCGCACGAAGGGGATGATGCCGCTGGTCTTGCCGTTGAGGCCCACCGGCTCGCCGATCCCGCGCACATTGCCCCAATAAGTGCCGATGCCGCCGCCGCGGCTGGCCAGCCAGACGTTCTCGTTCCAGGTGCCGACGATGCCTTCCAGGCTGTCGTCCACCGAGTTCAGATAGCACGAGATCGGCAGCCCGCGATTGGTGCCGCCGTTCGACAGCACCGGCGTCGCCGGCATGAACCACAGCTTCGAGATATAGTCATAGAGCCGCTGGGCATGCTCTTCATCGTCGGCATAGCAATCGGCCACGCGCGCGAAGAGATCCTGGAAGCTCTCGCCGGGAAGCAGATAGCGGTCGGTCAGGGTTTCCTTGCCGAATTCCGTCAGCAGGGCATCGCGCTGCGGATCGGCAACGATCGCGAAGCGGCGCGGGTTGACCGCCTTGGAATCGCTGCCCGCACTGGACGAGACGGCCTTGACCGCTTCGGCCATCGCTTCGGCCGCGACGTCCGCGACCAGGCCTTCACTGCCGGAATCCTTCCGATCCATGTCGATCGCCCTGCCTTGCTGGGACGGATTTTCGGCTTCCAGCGTGGCCGCGCCATTGCTCTCACCGAATCCCATTGCCACTTCGTCCTCGCTCCGAAATTCCATCTGACGCAGCCCCTTGATCCCCTCCGGTCCGCACGGCCGGACCCATGCCGATGTTCCGCATGTGTTCGAATCAGCGGGCGCGTGCCCAACCTATCATCCCGCATGCGGCGGCAGGGAAAAACTTATCCCCCGCCTCTCCCCAGCCGGGCCTTGCGGGGCCGTTCGACGCAGCGATTCCACGCCCTTGTGGCAACGTGTGGAATCTAGGTCTTGTAGGTCACCCCTGCAACCCAACCACAATCCATAGTGAATCGGACCTCAATCGGGTGCAAGAGGGTTAAGCATTCGGAAAGCCTGTTTCGGCCCGGTGTCATAGCCGGCCAACACGCGCGACGCGTGGAGCAGCCTCGCCTCGCGGCGGGCGCAAGCCTCAAAATGCGTTGTCCAAAAAATTTTTTGTCCCCCGCCGGCTTAAATCAATCGAATCCGCCGGGGCAATTTTGCGTCGCGGGCGCGACCTGGAAGGCAATCGAATTGCCGTCGCTTGCTTCCCAGGGCGATGGAATTGGCCATCGGCGCGGCAGGGTAGGGTAATCTCGCGCGCGGCGCGCTAAAACGGAGCATGACCGCAAGAGGCCCTGGCCGCCGGCCGCATCCCGACGTGCTTACGCCGGCCGAATGGACGGTGGCCGAAGGCGTGCGTCATGGCTTGACCAACCGGCAGATCGCGCGGCGGCTGGGGGTGAGCGCGGATGCGGTCAAGTTCCATGTCGGCAATATGCTGGCCAAGCTGGAACTGGAAAACCGGCGCGCGTTGCGCCGCTGGGGCGGCGTGCGCCGGGACAGCGCACTCAAGACAAGGGAGAACGCCATGGCTGGAGACATCGGTTTGGACGCCATCGGGCAGATCGCGCGCAGCGTGGCCGACATCGGGGATTCGGAACTGTGGTATCGCGACGTGCTCGCCCTGCCGCACCTGTTCACGCTCGGCGACCTCGCCTTCTTCGATTGCGGCGGCGTGCGGCTGTATTTGCAGCAGGGCGAGGTGAAGCCGGAATCGATCCTCTATTTCCGGGTGGGCGACATCCACGCGGCCGCCAAGGCGCTGGAGGACAAGGGCGTGGACATCGTTTCCGCCCCGCATATGATCTATCGGCACGAAGACGGCGGTGAGGAATGGATGGCGTTCTTCAACGATCTGGAAGGCAGGCCGCTGGCACTGATGGCGCGCGTGGGTTGATCGGTTCCCTCAGGGCACCAGCACGGTATCCCGCGCCACGGGATCGGTCTGCGGATAGTCCAGTGTATAGTGCAGCCCGCGGCTTTCGTGGCGCTTGAGGGCGCTTTGCACGATCAGGTCGGCGCATTGTAGCAGGTTGCGCAGTTCGATGAGGTCGGTGGTCACGCGGAAGTGGCCGTAATAATCGTCGATCTCGCTGGTCAGCAGCTTGATCCGGTGCGCCGCGCGTTCCAGCCGCTTGGTGGTGCGGACGATGCCGACATAGTTCCACATGAAGCGGCGAATCTCGGTCCAGTTCTGCTTCACGACCACTTCCTCGTCGGAATCGGTCACCCGGCTTTCGTCCCATTCGCGAATGCGCGGCAGGGTATCGAGCTGGTCCCAGCAGGCGAGCACGTCCTGCGCCGCCGCCTCGCCGAACACGAAGCATTCGAGCAACGAGTTGGACGCCAGGCGGTTGGCGCCGTGCAGCCCGCTTTCGGTGCATTCGCCCGCCGCCCACAGGCCGGGAAGGTCCGTCCGCGCGGCAAGATCGATCAGGATGCCGCCGCAGGTATAATGCTGCGCGGGGACGACCGGGATCGGCTCCCGAGTCATATCGATGCCCAGGCCGAGCAGCTTCTGGTGGATCGTGGGGAAGTGCTCCGTGACGAACTCCGCCGGCATGTGGCTGATGTCGAGATGGACGTAATCGAGGCCGAAGCGCTTGATCTGATCGTCGATCGCCCGCGCCACGATGTCGCGCGGGGCCAGTTCCGCGCGCGGATCGTAGTCCGGCATGAAGCGGTAGCCCGTTTCCGGGTGCTTGAGCTGCCCGCCTTCCCCGCGCACCGCCTCGGTGATGAGGAAGTTCTTGACCTGGAGGTTGTAGAGGCAGGTCGGGTGGAACTGCATCATCTCCATGTTCGACACGCGGCAGCCGGCGCGCCAGGCCATGGCGATGCCATCGCCCGTGGCCCCGCGCGGCGCGGTGGAGAAGCGATAGACCCGGCCCGCGCCGCCGGCGGCCATCACCGTCGCCCGCGCCAGGTAGGCGTCCACCTTCCCCGTGGCCGTATCCAGCGCATAGGCGCCCCAGACCCGGCCCGAGCCGGAATAGCGTTCCTCGTGCCGGCCGGTGACGAGGTCGATGCAGCTGCGATCGGGCAGCAGGGTGATGTTGGGATTTTCCTCCGCCGCCTTGAGCAGCGCCGCCTCCACCGCCCAGCCCGTGGCGTCCGCCACGTGGACGATACGGCGATGCGAGTGCCCGCCTTCGCGGGTGAGGTGCAGTTGCGCGCCATCGGTGTTGAACGGCACGCCCAGCTCCATCAGCCGCTCGATCGCCTTGGGCGCGCGCTCCACCACGAATTCCACCGTCTCGCGGCGATTGAGCCCCGCGCCAGCGATCATGGTGTCGCGAATATGTTCCTCGAACGTGTCGCCGGCGTCGAGCACCGCCGCGATGCCGCCCTGGGCATGGGCGGTCGATCCGCTGTTGAGCGGGCCTTTCCCCAGCACCAGCACCTTGCAGCGCTGCGCCAGGGTGAGCGCGGCGGTGAGGCCGGCGGCGCCGGACCCGATCACGAGAACGTCGGAGATCTTGGCTGTCATGCCGGCGTCATGGAGCGAAGCCGCGCGCCGGGCAAGGGCGGGGCGCTTTGGCATCTGTTAAGGAAAGGCTCTTAGGAGCGGCCTTGGGTCAGCGTTGGAGAGGAGCGATTCAGCAATCGTGCAGGCGCCACCCACCTTCGTCCCGCCGCTCGTGTCACGCGCGCTGGATTGGGTCGTCCGACTACCTCCTCCGCAGGCATGGATGGGCATCCTGCTGCTGGCCGATCTCACCGCGATCGGCGACCTGCTGAGCGGGCCGGAGCTGTGGTTCGGCCCGATCTATCTGCTGGTCATCTCGCTCGCCACCTGGGCGTTCGGCTGGCGGGCGGGGCAGGCGGTGGGCGTGGGCTGCATGGCGCTCACCTTCGCGCTCAACGGCGCCAGTCTCTATCCCTACACCGGCGTCGCGCTGGTGTGGAACGCCGTGGTGCGCTTCGCCGCCATGTCGCTGGTGGTGATGATGATCGCCGGCGCGCGGGGCGTCTACTTGCGCGAATGGTGGCTGGCGCGGACCGACATCCTGACCGGCGCCCTGAACCGGCAGGCTTTCTTCGAGCTGGGCGAAAGGCTCGCGGCCCTGCCGCGCTGGCGCGTGCTGCTCTATGCCGATCTCGACGGGCTCAAGGCGGTCAACGACCGGCGCGGCCATGCCACCGGCGACATTTGCCTGAAGACCTATGCCACCGCCGTCCGCAAGGCGATCCGCCGCGATGACTTGTTCGCCCGCGTGGGCGGGGATGAATTCCTGGTGTTCCTGGCGGTGAAGGACGAGGCGGCGGCCCGCGACGTCGCCGAGCGGCTTCACGCCGGGATGAACGCCGTTCCGGGCGAGGCCGACAACGTGTTGCGATGCAGCGTGGGCGCGCTGCTCATAGCGCCCGGCGCGGTGTCGCTGGACAAGCTGGTCCGCCAGGCGGACGACCTGATGTACCGGGCCAAGCAACGCGGCGCCGCGCTGGAGATCGCGCTCGCGGGCCCTTCTGCAGAGCCGGCCGCCGCCGGCCGGGCGAGAGGTGCGCTGCGGGCGCCGAAGGCCCCTGCCGGGCATGGCCGCAAGCCCCTGCACGAACGGCGCGAGCTGGCCGGCGCGCCGTTCGACGGCCTCGACGCGCGGCACTAGCCAAGAGGCCGATCGCTTGGCCAAAAGCTCGTCATTGCGAGCGAAGCGAAGCAATCCAGAGCGTATGGCTGTTTGCCCTGGATCGGTTGGCCAAGGCCAGCCTCGCTTCTCCCCTCGCAATCAGGGGAGGCGATCACGCGCTCCGCTCAGGCGTCGTGGGCGGCGGCGCTGGTCAGCTGCACGAAGACGTCTTCCAGGTCCGCCTCGCGCGTGGTCACGTCCGCGATCGCGTAGCCTTGCCGCTGAACGAGCGCGAGCACCTGGCCCGCGTTCGACTGGTCGCGGTCGTAAGTCACCTCGATCGTCCGGGGATCGACCATCTCCACCTTGAGGAAGCGCGCGTCCATCGGCGGGCCGGCCAGGTCCTTGTCCACGGTGATCCGCACGATCTTCTCGCGCGCCATGCCCACCAGTTCGCGCGTGGGCTTGTTGGCCACCAGCTCGCCATGGTTGATGATCGCGATCCGGTCGCACAGCTGTTCCGCCTCTTCCAGGTAATGCGTGGTCAGCACCACGGTCACGCCTTCGGAATTGAGTTGGGCGACCAGTTCCCACAATTGCCGGCGCAACTCCACGTCGACCCCGGCGGTCGGCTCGTCGAGCACGAGGATCGGCGGCGAATGGACCATCGCCTTGGCGATCAGCAGGCGCCGCTTCATGCCGCCCGACAGCGTGCGCGAATAGGCGTTGCGCTTGTCCTCCAGGTGCACCGCGCGCAGCAGCTCTTCCGAACGGCGCAGATGCCTGGCCACGCCATACATGCCTGATTGGTTCTCCAGCACCTCGAACGGGGTGAAGAACGGATCGAACACGATTTCCTGCGGGACGATGCCGATCGACAGCTTGGCGTTGCGCTGGTCGCGATCGATGTCGTGGCCCCAGATGCGCACGGTGCCCGAGGTCTTCATGACCAGGCCGGCGAGGATGTTGATCAGGGTGGACTTGCCCGCGCCGTTGGGGCCGAGCAGGCCGAACACGCCCCCTTCCGGCACATCGAAGCTGACGCCCTTCAGCGCCAGCTTGGGCGGCGCATCCCCCTGGCCCGCGTATTGCTTGACGAGGTCACGTATCTCGATGGCGGCTTCGGGCATCGGCCGCCCTTAGGGCGCGGGGCGGCGCGGCGTAAAGAGGCGATGAGCGGGCGGCCCTTTCGCGCCCCGTATCGGCGCTTGCGGCCAACAAGGCGCGCGGGCGATATTGCGGCCCGGCGCGCGACGCGATAACGGCAGCGCGATGGAATACGTCCCCGAAGTCACAATCGTCGACAGTCCGCGCGTCTGCTGTGACGGCGCCGGGCAGATTCGCGGCGGCCCCGGCTATCGCCCTTCGGCGCTGGGCCACCCGCGCATCTATCTGCAGATCGACGAGACAGGCTATGCCGATTGCGGTTACTGCGACCGGCGCTTCGTCCTCGCCGGCGGCCCGGCCGATCGTGGTTTGCACGAGGTTTCGCCCGGCGACCTGCCGGCCGAAGATGATGAATAGCACCGGTTGACGGGTCAGCCCTCATTCACCACATCATCGGCATAATCTCCGGCATTAGGAGAACGACGATGAAAGCATTGGCAACCATCCTTGCGGGCGCCGCCCTTCTGGGCCTCGGCGTCAGTTCCGCCTCCGCTGAAACACTGGCCGAAAAGGGCGAGGCGCGCCTGGCCAAGATGCTCGAAGGCCGCACGCCCGGGACACCGGTAAGCTGTGTCAACGGCGTCAGGAGCAGCCGCATCACGGTGATCGACGAAGTCGGCGTGGTCTATGACGACGGCAAGACGATCTACGTTTCGCGGCCGAGCAATCCCAAGTCTCTCGGCCCGTGGGACGTTCCGATCATCGAGCGCTTCGGCAGCCAGTTCTGCAAGACCGACCTGATCCGCACCGTGGACAGCACCGGCGGGTATGTCACCGGGCCTGTCTTCCTGGGGGACTGGGTTCCCTACACCAAGCAGGGCTGATCCTTGGCCGCCTTGCAGCGGCGCTGGGCGGCCGAGCTTCTGCATGTCTGGTTTCACACCCTTCACCCGCGGGATTGGTTCATGCCGGACTCGCGGGTGGATGCGGCGCTGCGCCGCCGCTTCGCGCGTGAACTGACGGCGCTGGCGGGGCGCCCGCCGGCAGACTTCCTCGACGATCCGCATACCGCGCTGGCGGCCGTGCTCCTGTTCGATCAGGTGCCGCGCAATCTGTTCCGCAAGAGCCCGCGCGCCTTTGCCTACGATCCCTTGGCGCGGGCGATCGCCAAGGCCGCGCTCGATCGCGGCTGGGATCGGGCGCTGACCGCGCGCCAGCGGCAGTTCCTGGCCATGCCGCTGATGCATTCCGAACGGATCGCCGATCAGCGGCGGTCCCTTGCCTATTTCGCCCGGCTCGGCCCGCGCTTCGGCTGGCCGTTCGCCAGGGCGCATTATCGCATGATCGCCCGGTTCGGCCGCTTCCCCCATCGCAATGCGGTACTGGGCCGCACGAGCAGTGCGGCGGAACGCAAAGCCGTGGAGCAGGGCTTCGCCTGGTAGGCCTTCAGTCGGGCTCGATATCCAACGCGGCGCGCTCGATCATCGGCCGCCAGTCGGGCTTTACCGGCAGAAGGAAGCGCTCCGCCAGTTCCCGCTCGATCCCGTCGGCATCCAGGATGCGCCGCTCGGCCGCGCCGCCGTCCATGCTCCGCACCGTCAGCCGCGCGCCCAGCAGCGCATGGCGCGCGCCCGGCGTGGCGCGGGTGACGATCAGGCGATGGCGGAAATGAGATTGCGGATGAGTCGCGGTGTACCAGTTGGCGAGTTCGTAATCGATATCGAGCTGCGGGAACGGCAGCAGCCGATAGACCGGCCCCCAGCGGCCGCCGAGTTCGGCTTCCAGCTGCCACCCAAGGTCTGCCGGCAGAAGGCGGAAGCGCTCGTGCGGGGTCGCCTGCGGTTCGGCGCTGTCGAGCCGCAGCGGGGCCGTGGGAACGCAGGAGCCGAAGCCGACATCGGCCAGCCACGGCGCCCCGTCGATCGTCACCCGCAGGGCCATGTGCGTGGGTGGCCGCAAGGGCGCATCGGCCGGAGCGTTCCAGTTGACCCGCGCGATCAGCCCTTCGACCTGGAACCCGATGGCCTGGAGCACGCGCTTGAACAGGCCGTTCTGCTCGTAGCAATAGCCGCCGCGCCGAGCCCCGATCAGCTTGGCGTCGACCGCCTGCGGGGCAAGGTCCACGCCGCGATCCAGCAGGACGTCGATCGCCTCGAACGGGATCGTCGCCGGATGCAGCACCTGCAACGCGCGCAGCGTTTCCAGCGTGGGGGCCAGCGGGCCGGCATAGCCGATCCGATCGCAATAGGCGCCCAGATCGACACTCGCCGGCGCGTTCACGCCCGGTCCTCCGGATCGAGCATGCGGGCGAGGCGCAGGCTGCTGCGTTCATAGCCCAGGCGTTCGTAGAAGCGGTGGGCGTCGGTGCGGCTGAGATGGCTGGTCACTTCCACCATATAGCACTGCTGCGCCGCCAGTTCCCGTTCCGCCGCGCGCACCAGCCGCGCGCCGATGCCGTGCCCGCGATGCGCCTCGTCCACTACCATCATCGAGATGCGCCCGACCGGCGCGGGCCGATGCAGCACGCGCATGATCGAGGTGCTGAGACAGCCGATCACCCCGGCCTGCCCTTCCGCCACCAGCACCACGCGGCCTTCGGCCTCCATCTCCGCCAGGCGGCCGGCGACCTCTTGCGGCGTGGCCGCATAGCCGAGCTGGTCGATCAGCCGGGCGAGCGCAGGCGCATCGCGCTGCTCGGCGCGACGGATCGTCGGACCTTCCACACCGGAATCGGGCTTAGTCATGGCTCATCGCAGCTCATGGCGCCCGTCCTGCCCGGGAGCGGGCATGGGGGCAACCCGTGGCCCGCTCCCTTCGGCGCGATCGGCGATCAACTCGCCATCTGGCCGAAGCGGCCGCTGTTGAAATCGGTGATCGCCTGGCGGATCTCGTCCTCGCTGGTCATCACGAAGGGGCCATAGCCGACGACCGGCTCGTCGATCGGCTCGCCTGTCAGCACCAGCAGCATGGCATCGCTGTCCGCGCGCACCGTGGCGCCGGCGCCTGCGGTGGAAAACCGGACGATCTCCGCCTCGCGCACATCCCGCCCGTCAACCAGGACACGGCCGCTCAGCACGACGATCATCGAGGTGTGCCCCTCGGGAAGGTCGAGCTTCACCTCCGCGCCGGCCTCGAGCCGGAGGTCCCACACATTGATGGGTGTGAACGTGGTCGCCGGGCCGTGGATGCCGCCGAACGTGCCGGCGATGACCCGCGCCCTGCCGCCGGCGAAGGTCGCGACGGGAATCTGCGCATCGGTGATCGCCTGGTATTTCGGCGGGCCCATCTTGTCCTTGGCGGGCAGGTTGACCCACAGCTGCACCATGCGGAACGGTCCGCCGGCCTTAGAGAAGCCGGCAGAATGGAATTCCTCGTGGATGATGCCGCCGGCGGCCGTCATCCACTGGACGTCGCCCGTGCCGATGGTGCCGCCCCCGCCGCTCGAATCCCGGTGGCTGACCTCTCCGTCATAGACGATGGTCACGGTCTCGAAGCCGCGATGCGGATGCTGACCGACGCCGCGCGGCGCGCCGGCATTGGGCGCGAACACGTGCGGTCCGGCATAGTCGAGCAGCAGGAAAGGGCTGATCACCCGGGTATCGCCCTGATAGCTAAACAGCGAGCGGACGGGGAACCCATCGCCGACCCAATGCCCGTTCCCGGGCGGGAGGATGATCGCTTCGACAGTCTTGGCCATGATCGTTCTCACCTTTTCACGGGGGCGATCTCGGGAAAGCCCGATCGCCGGGGCATTGCGCTGCGTGTTGCCAGGCAAGATATGCTATGCCTACCCTTCGGCAAGTACGATCACCAAGGATACCGCGATGACTGCGAAGAAGCCGTCCTGCCCGGCGGAAGTGGCCATGGCCCTGCTGGCCGGGCGGTGGAAGCTGATGATCATCTATTGGCTGCTGCAGGGCACGCGCCGCTTCAACGAATTGCAGCGCGATCTGGGCGGGATCACCCACCGCACGCTTGCCAGGACGCTGAGGGAGATGGAGGCCGACGGGCTGGTACGCCGGCACGATCATGGCACGATCCCGCCGCGCGTGGACTATTCGCTGACTGCGAAGGGCGAATCGCTCGCCCCCGTTCTCGTCGCCATGCAGCAATGGGTGGAAGGCGATCCCGGCCACCAGGCCCCATCGGCCGCGCGGCTGTGACTCGCCGGGGCGGGTTCCCTCACTCCCACTCGATTATTCACACGTCCACAAGATGCTGATATAAAACGAGAAAATATTTTCTCGCGTGGTTATACCGTCTGTGAAGTCGTCAAAACCTATTGCTATTGATTTCAAAGGGAAATTTCGGTCCATTCCGAAAATCTCGACTCCAGTCACAATCGGTCGCTATTGCTTCGGAAAGTGCCCCGATTTCGTGGGCTTTTCTTCGCTCTGCTTCAATAACTCACAATCCAGACCAGCGCCACCATCAGGGGACGACACATGCTCTTTGGACTGCGCACTGGAGCTGGGTAGAAGCGGATCATGTTGGACAGACCTATCGAAGCAATTGATGAGCCGGTGCTGGCATCGCTCATCGAAAACCAAGTCGCCGAGCGGCGAGACCTGGAGTTCAAGCGCGAGCTGCCCGGCCGCAGCGACGAGCAGGTCAAAGAATTTCTCGCTGACGTCACCTCGCTGGCCAACGCACAAGGTGGCGACCTGATCTACGGAATCGAGGAGGACAATGGCGTCGCGGCCACGCTCCCGGGCGTCGAGGTGGTGGACCCGGACGCCGAGATACTGCGCCTCGAAGGATCGCTTCAGACGGGTGTGGCGCCGCGCGTCGTCGGGCTTCGGACCCATTGGGTGCCGCTCGCCAATGGCAGGGGCGCGATCGTCATGCGCGTGCGAGGGAGTCTCAGTGCGCCCCATCAAGTCATCTATAGGAACAGCCGGCGCTTCTGGGGCCGCAACAGCCGCGGGAAGTATGAGATGGACGTTCACGAGCTGCGCCATGCGTTCACTCAGTCCGAGCAACTCCCGCAGAGGTTCCGACAGATTCATGCCGAAGCGATCGAGATGGCGCGCGGCGTCGACATGCCCTTCGGGATCAACGCCGAACCGACCGCAGTGCTTTCGGTAGCCCCGCTCGGCCTTTTCCGAGAAGAGCGTAGCATCCCGATCACACGAGATCACGCGGTCGTGCCGGTCCAGGTTGGCGGCTATAGCGGGATCGACATGATCGAGGGCGTGCTGATGCACTCGCCGGTCGAAGCGGAGACGGGGACCGTGGGGGCGTTCGCGCTTACGCACCGCACCGGGCGCACCGATTCGGCCTGGGTGATCGGTGGCGTGCGCCGGGGCAATGGTCCCCAAGAGCTGCGCCTGGTCTGGCCGGTCATCTTCGAACGGGGCTTGCAGGCGATGGCGAACGCGACCCGCACTCGGCTTCATCCCTTCGGCGTCGAGGGGCCGTGGGTTGTTCTCGCCAGTGTCTTCGGCGTGAAGGGGTTTCGGATGATGCTCGGCGACGGCTATCAGACAAATGCGGCCTTCCGCGACCAGGTTCTGCTCGGCCAGCATGTGATCGAGCATATCGACGATGCAGCGCTGCTGCCGATCGCCGAGGCGCTATGGCTGCTGTTCGGCGTCCACCGCCCGGCCAGCCGGGGGCTAGGCCAGGAGAGGTAGCGGTCGCCCGCTGGGATTCGTCTCCAAGTCGCAACGCGGCTGAGGCACTCTTGCCGCGAAAAGGAGATAGCCGTGAAGCTCGCCGTCTATAATGTCGAAAACCTGTTCGACCGCGCCAAGGCGATGAACCTCGATAGCTGGGAGCAAGGCCGCCCGGTGCTGGAGAAGTTCGCCGCGCTGAACGGCTTGCTCGGCCAGATTCACTACGCTCCCGCCGACAAGGCGCGCATGGTCGAGCTGTTGCGCGATCTCGGCCTGGAGAAATCCGACACCGGCCGCTTCGTGATCCTGCGCCGCAACCGGGGCGGACTGTTGCGTCGGCCCCAGGTGGGCGGCCTCGCGATCGAAGCAGACGGTCGCGCCGACTGGGTGGGATCGCTCGAGCTCCGCGACGAGCCGGTGAACGAACATGCGATGCGGAACACCGCGCGCGTCATGATGGACCTCGATGCCGACGTGCTCGGCGTGATCGAGGCCGAAAGCCGGCCGGTGCTGGCCGCCTTCAACACCGAGATCCTGCCCGCGCTCGGCGGGGCCCCCTTTCGCCACGTCATGCTGATCGACGGCAATGACGAACGCGGAATCGACGTCGGCCTGATGAGCCGCGAGGGCTATCCGATCGGCACGCTGCGCAGCCATGTCGACGACCGGCTGCCGAACGGGCAATCCGTCTTCTCGCGCGACTGCCCGGAGTTCGAGGTGACGACGCCCAGCGGCGCGCGCGTGCTGGTTCTGGTCAATCATCTCAAGAGCAAAGGCTATGGCGGAACGGCTGCATCCAATGCCCGGCGCAAGGCCCAGGCCGAACGGATCGCGCAGATTTACAAGGGCCTCGTCGACAATGGTGCCGAGCACGTCGCGATCGTCGGAGATTTCAACGACACACCGGGGAGCGCACCGCTTGCCCCGCTGCTCCACGACACCGACCTCAAGGATGTCTTCGCGCATCCGAGGTTCGACGATGGAGGCTATCCCGGCACTTACGGCCTGTGCAACGCCTCCAACAAGATCGACTATATTCTGCTCTCGCCACGTCTGTTCGACCGTGTGCAATCGGGTGGTGTGTTCCGCACCGGCATGTGGCCGGGTTCGCGGCCGAAGCGCTGGGAAGCCTATGCCGAGGTCGGCAGGCCGGCCGATGCCGGGTCGGACCATGCCGCTGTCTGGGCCGAAATCAGCATCTGACCGTCCCGCTTCGAGGATGGTCCCGACGCGCCCAGGTCATACGGGGTCGGCAGCTATGCCCAACAGACGCGCAATGCAGCCGCGGACAATGGCCCTTGCCAGAACCTTGTCCGTATCGACGTATTTCAATTGCCGCAGCGCATAGCTGTAGCCGACAGCCCAGACTTCCTGCTCCGATCCGGCGATCCCCAACGCCCAGGCGCGGCACGCGCGAAGATAATCCTCATAGGGAGAGCCGGCGCAGAACTGGTCGATGTCAGTCCAGTTCGCCGCCCGGTCCTCCGATGGCCAGCCCCCACGATCGGGCGCGTCGCGGTGAAATATCGTGCTGAGTTCCAGGGCGACCGGATCGAGCGACGCGGGCGCGCGTCCGATTTCGGGATAGTCGATGAACATTGGCCGGGCGACATCGTCGAAAAGCACGTTCGCACAATGCAAGTCGCCGTGCTGGACGCAGCGCGCGACGTCGAGTTCGATCGCCTCGACCGGGCCGAGGTCGATTCCTGCCAGCTCATCGCCGAGCCCTTGGAGGACCACATCCCCAATGAGGCTACGCCGGATCGTGGAGACGCGGAGTTTCTCGGTTTGTCGCGCGCCATGCCAGGTTGCCTGATCGGCGCGAAGCTGGGCGGGAACCGCGGCGCCGGCAACGGGATCGTCGACAAGGAGGTCGAAGAGGCTTTTCACGTCCGCTCCGACCACGCCGTAGAAGATGCTCGCATATCGACCGGCACCAAGCCCGATCTCGGCGGTCACCTGGGGAAAAGAGCCAGGTGCCAGCTTCACGACTTCGGCATGATATTTGGTCCGCTCGACCGTGATTTCACCGAAGGCGCCGACCTTCGCGACCGACATGATCTGCGGGGCGCCGGCCGCGTTATACACCGTCACCCGCAACACTCGCGCCCCTGACAGCCCGCCCGCCAAAGGCCTGACTTCGATCCTGGCGCCGTTATGCGTGCGTCCGAACAACTTGAGCAGGCGGAGTTCCTCGGCACGGAGGTTTATCGGCGTGCCCACATAGTCGACGTGGATTTGATCCGTCTGCTGAACATCGGCGCGAAATGCCCGAACGGCCGCGACGCAGTCCGTCATCTTGTCCTTCCAGAAGACCTGATGAACAGGGTCTTCCCGGCCGCAGCAGTGGATGTCGCCGCGCCGGCCGTGGTCCCTCAACATCTCGACCGGAAAATCGGTGTCGACCGTCCCGGTCAGGAACCATACCGAGGTGCCAGGCAGATGCTCGGCGATCGACTGAAACACGGCCCAGCCATGATCCTGATGATCGTCGAGAAAGTCGTCTTCGGTCGGAATGCGACGATCGAGGATCACCACGTCGAAGGGCTCCTCCTCGAGAGCGCTCAAAGCTCCGGCCTTGCTCCGCTTCCAGATGACCTCACATCCGTCGATTCCACCGATCGCCTTCTCGATCGCCCCGGCAAAATCGACCTTGTCCTCGACGAGCAGGACGCGCATCAGGCGATTGCCTTCGGCCAGCGCATCTCGAAGCGAACACCGCGGTCGGCCGGGATCAGTCGAACGCTGCCACCGAGGGACGTCATCGCCTGCTGGGCGGTCGCCAATCCCATGCCGAGATGCCCGGCCTTGGTCGTCGAACCGATCTCGAACGCCCGTGCGACGTTGCCGCGAAATCCGACGCCGGCGTCGACGATCGCGATCCACACATCCTTGTCCGTTGCCCCCCAATTGACCGTGATGTCAGGGAAACGCCCATCGTCCACCGTAAGAGCGATGGTCGCGTCGATGGCGTTGCGCAGGCCGTTGGCGAAGCCGAGGCAAACGAGACCCTTGTCGGTTTCGACGGTGCATTCCTGTGGGCCGGCGCGCAGCACGCTCACGGGTCCGTTGCCGACTTCCTCGTCGATCCAGTCATAAATGCAGTGCGCGAGCGAAAACTCTTCGATCTTCGGCGCGCTCGCGGCGCGGCGCAAACGCGCCAGGCCGGCGACAAGCGCTTCCATGCGGTCGAGCCCGCGCTTGGTATCCGATTCCTCGAAGCCGGGCACTTCGGTTTCCGCCGACAAGCGCAGCGCGCCGAGAATGGGTTCGATCTCGTGGATGATCTGCTTGGCGGTGGTTTCGAGCGCCTCGGAGTAGATCTCGGCGGTCTGGTCGAGCGAAAGGTCCGGCCGCTCCGGAGAGGCACGCTGCGCTTCGGTCGGCCTGGCCCGCTGGAGCGCGCGCCGAAGTGCGCTTGCGACCCAGGCCACCGTCTCGACGGCGAGCGCCTTTTCGATCAGCTCGGACTGCTTCGCCTGCGCATGTTCCGCGAGATGTCGCGCGGCATCGAGTCGCTCGCGCGGGTCCGACGAGCCTAGCTTCCGGACAGGATCAAGCGCCACCGGCGCCGCTCTCGGCATAGAAGGCGGCACGCCGCTGGAACGCCTCTCTGCCGCCTTCCATGATGTTGGTAATGGAGTTCACGACCTCGGCGTCTTCCAGGGCGCCTGCGACCTGGACGAAACAGCGGTCGCCGTCGGATTCCAGATGCGCCACCCAGTCCGCATCGCCGAGCACCGGAATATTGGGATTGTGGGTGGCGACGATCGTCTGGGCCGAGCCGCTTCGCGCACGGATCGCCTGGACGAGCGTTCCCACGACAAAGGCATTGTCGAGATGGTCTTCGGGCTGGTCGAGCACGATGATGCGCTCATTGTGCTGGAGAATGATCGGAAGGACCGCGGTGCAGCGCTGGCCCATCGACAGAAAATCGGTCGTCTTGAAGCTGGTCCCGTCGAGAAGCTCGATCACGACCTCGTCGCCGACCTCGGTTACAAGAAGGTCGGTTCCCGCATCGCCGCGCAGCGCTTCGGCGAGACGATGGGCACGCTCTTCGCTGATTTCCAGCGCTGTTCCGATGGCAGCAGCGTCGGCCTTCTCCGCCAGAACCGCGATCTCCTGCGGGCTGAACGTCTCGACGATCCGGTCGGCCAGCTCCCGATAGCGCAGTCCGCTTCCGCGCAAAGCGCCGTTAAGCACGCTGGTATAAGCGCGGTAGTCCGCGAGAGGCTTGACGGTGAGGCGGATCGCGGGCGCCAGCGCGCTGGTGAGCTTCGCCGCAATCTCGTGCCGGCTTTGCGTGAGCGCCTGGGTCTGCGCGTGCATCTCATCAAGAGCGGCCTGCCGCTGCTGGCCGACGCGATTGATCCGTTCAATCCGCTCGGCCTTCAACGCCGCCAGAGAGTTGAGCGCCGCGATGTCCTGACTGAGTTCGGCGATCTGCCGATCGAGGATGCTGGCGCCCTTCTGCTGCTCCTCAATCTTCTGGCGGACCTCGCGGCCCTGCGCCTCGACGGCCGCTTTCTCGCGTTGCGCCGCCTGGCGAAGCGCCTCCAGCTCGGAGGTAATCCTGCGATACTCGGCAATGGCCGTGGCCAGGGTCTGGTTGACCGCTGCAAGGCGTCCGCGGTGCGGCTCGAGCTGATCGGGCGTCGCTGCTTCTACCGGCCACGGCTCGATCGCCGGGCGGCGATTGGAGATAAGCTCAAGCTCGTCCGTCCAGTCGCCGAGCCTGACGGCGGATCGCTCGATCGAGGCCGCACGCACATTGGCGGCGCTGGCGAGCGGCGTTAGCTGGTCGAGCTGGCGCCGGAGGGCGTCGAGTTCGGCGCTTCTTGCCCGCTGCGCCGCCCCCTGTTGCTGAAGTTCGGTCAGCCTGGCCTGGAGCTTGGGCAATGCGAGCAGCTTCTCGGAGATATCGTCGATCTCGACCAGCAGGCTGCGGATTTCGCTGGACGCCGATTTGATGCGCGCGTGCAGCGGCCCCTGCTTGGCCGCGGCCGCGCCCCTCCCGGAAACGAAGGCGTCGACCAAGCGCATCCGGGACTGGGAGCGCGCGCCGATCTGCTCGACCTCCTTCTGCGAGAAGACGAGGGGCGGCATGACCTCGAAAGGGCAATTGTCGTTCTCGTCGGTCGCAATGCGCGACACCTCGAGACGTTCGCTGCCGTCGGTCAGCGTGACGGTGATCTTCCCGTCGCCGAGCACGCCGAGGGCGTGCTCGAGCGCGTCCTTGGCGATCGTATCGGAGGAGGAAGGCGCGCCGAGGCAGAAGCGGATCAGCTCGATGACAGAGCTCTTGCCGGTCCCACGGCCGCCGATGAGAACATTCAGGCCGGGACGAAGCTGCTGACGGAATCCATCGAGAGTGCCCCCTTCGATCCTGATAGATTCAATCCACACCCCCGGTTCGCCTTCCCGCCCTGATTGCCTCTGTGATGGTCCACGCTCATGGACTTAGCGTTCTATCGACGTTCGGCACAGCTATTTTGTTCAGCGAGGACGATGCACGTCAAGGTGAGCCCGGCGCCGGACGCGGGCGCCAGGATGGGGATCAGCTATTGTCCTCGACCGGCGCGTCGGGGCCGTTCTTCTTGATGGAGTCGATGGCGTTCTGCGCCGACGCCTTCGCTTTGTAGCCCTCGGTCGCGAAGATCACTTCACTGTTATATTTGAAGCGGACCCGGAACTCGCCGCCCTTGTCCTTGTAGATCTCGAACTTGTGCGCCATTCAATCCTCCTGTTGGCGGGTGAGCTTCATGTGCGGGCACCGAGCTTCTTCGGCTTTGCGGACACGATCGCTGGCGCAAGCATGTCCGGCCAATAGGGCGTGAAGTGGATGACGACGGGTTCGCTCACGATCCATTTGGTCCCCTCTTCACGCGGTCGCGACTTAACCGAAAACTTGCCGAAGCCGCGTATGGAAATCTCCTCACCGTTGGCAGCGGCGGCAAAGACCGACTGGAACACGACGTCGAGGATCAGCCGCGCTTCCGCGGTCGGAAGACAGCACGCCGCCGAGATCCGCCGCACAATGTCGTTGCTGTCCATCGCGCCGCTCCTCGGGCGATCCCGTCGGCTGGACGGGGTCAGGGATTGAGCCGATCTTTCACCGCCTTGCCGGGCTTGAAGGTGAGCCTGGTCGACGCCTTGATCGGCGTAATCTCGCCGGTGCGGGGATTGCGGCCGTCGCGGGCGGCGGACCTGCGAACAGCAAATTTCCCGAAATTGTTGATCGCAATCTCCTCGCCGCGCGTCGCCGCGTCGATGATCGCATCGAAGACGCCATCGACGACGCGCTTCACTTCTGCCTTGGCGAGATAGGTCTTGTCGGCGAGATGGTCGATCAGTTCACTTCTGGTCATGGTTACGCTTCACTTTCGACTTCATTGAAAAACAGGTGGCAGCACGTCGTCGGGGGTTTGGGCGGCAGCCGCCGGCAATGCCGCAAGAGGCCGCGGGCCTTGCGGCGCGGGTGCGCCGCCGGGCAGGTCGGGCGAGATCGCCGGTGCCTGCGCGGCCTCGGCTTCGAGCCGTGCGACCACGGCTCGCCAGACCAGTCGGCGGCTGACGCGCTGATGCCGGCGGGCGAGCTTGCGGCGCGCGGTCTCCAGCGCCTTGTCGCCGTAGAAGGCGGTCATTTCACCATAGGCCGCCTCGACCGCCTCGGCGAAACCGCCCGATCGCATCCAGTGACGACGGCGAAACCATTGGATGAGCATGGTCTCAGGTCCGATGGCCTGCGCCCTGCCCGGACGAGGCGGGCGCCGGGCGAGCGTCGAGCTGGATCGCGAGGCGAAGCGGCAGCAGCATATCCACCGGCGGCGTTGCGGGAAGCCGCCGTCCGACGATCAGCGCGCGCAGGTCCGCATTGGGCTCTTCGTGCGCGAACGGCGGGAAGTCGATACGCGACACCAGCCCATCAGCCGCGATCCAGATCTTGAGTTGCAGCGCGGGCGTCGCCCGATCCTCGGCGGGCCGGGTCCGGTCGAGATAAGCGCGCAGCCGCACGGCGGTCTCGTCCTCGGCTTCGAGCCATTGTGTGATCGCGGCCGTGGCGGTTTCGGCATAGCGCACCCACTCCACCGGCGCGGCGGAGGGCGCGATCGTCTGCGCCGCGGCCGGTGCGGCCGAAGCGAGCGTGATTCCGGCAAGGGTCGCCAGCGAGCGGCCGAGGCGGGAGAGCAAGGGGCGGATGCGGATCGTCATGCGGTGGCTCCCATGATGGCGAGGCCGAACAGGCAGACCGCGCCGCAGAACAGCAGGCGATAGGCCCGCGCCTGGAGCGGGGTGATCGGGTTGAGTTCGAGCTTGCGGAGGCGCCGGCGTGCCAGCGCGCTCCGCGAAGCCCGATGGCTGGCGAGGATGCTGCGATACCAGGCCTCGATCTTGCGGCCGCACCGAGGCGCGACGCCGACAGGTCCAGGGCGGCGCAAGGGACCGATCCGCGTATCATTCGTGGACATGACCCTGCCTCGCCGCCCTGCCGGTGGCGTTTGCGCTGAACAGCACCACCCCGTAGCTCTCCACGGCACGCACGGCCTCGGCGTGGAGCAGCCCATAAATATGGAATGCGACCAGGGCGGTCAGCGCGACGCCGGCGAGGAAGCCAACCACCAGAAGCGTCAGTCCCATGAGCATCCCGCTCTCCCCTCGCTCAGCGCGGAGCGGATGCGGGCGCGGCGGGCTCCTGGGGCAGCCGCTCGCGCTCGAAGGTGATGGTCTGGAGGCGCGCGTCGAGGCCGCGCACCACATCGGCGGTCAGGTCGTTCGCGAAATTGCCGCCGAGCGCCGCGCTCCGATCGAAGAGGAGGCCGCAATTCTTCGCGCGGTAGGCGCTGACGATGACCGGCTGCGCCTCGTTGGAGATCCGCTCCAGCGCCCTTGTGCGGGTCGCCTCGATCTCGCGGCTGACATGCGAGGCCTGCTGCTGGACGGTCTGCAAGCGCTGCGCCAGCGCGTCCTGACGCTGCCGGAACTGGTCGGCGGAGAGCGACGCGCGCTGGTCTTCCAATGCCCGCGCATCCGCCTCGATCGGCTGGCGCTGGGCATCCACCTCGGCCTGTGCGGCGCGGGTCAGCTCCTGCAGCCGCGCGGTCGCGGCGCGGCCGACCGCCGCATTGGCGAAAATCGCCTCGCGCGAGAGGAGGCAGACGCCGGCGACGACCGGACCGCCGAGCGGCTCGGCGGCCGGTGCCGGCTGCGCCGCCGGGCGGGCGCCGCCCACGGTCTGCGCGAGCGCCGGCGCCGCGGCGAGGAGAAGCGACATGGAGAGAATATAACGGGTGATCATGCGGAAGCCTTTTTCGTCTTGGGCCTGGCGGCCTTGTCGTCTGCCGAAGCATCGGCGGCGACGTGGAGCGCCTGGCGATTGAGGAGGGACTGGAAGCGGTCGAGCGACGCCAGATGGTGATGGATCAGCGCCAGCAGGCCGCTGCGATGCCAGGCGACGACGGTTTCATCGTCGAGCGCGGCGAGCTTCTGCGCATCGACGATCTGGAACCCGTCGAGGCCGAGCGTGCGGCCGTCGGGCAGGGTGGCGTCGGCGCGCCGGTCGATGAGCAGGTCTTTTTCCTTCAGCGCAACCGAGCAGAGCTGGGTCACCGCCGCATCGCGTCCGAAGGCGTTGCAGAACTCCAGCGCCTGAGCCGTGAGGGCAGAGGGCTTGCCATCCTCGAACAGCGGCGTGCCTTCGGTGCCGGACTGGCCGACGCGCTCCGAACCGACGTCGATCGCCAGCCTGAAGCCATCGGGATCGGTGGTGGCGATGAAGCCGAAGGGATAGCGCCGCACATAGGCGGGCACATAATGATCGCTCGCCCAGCGGCCGTCGTCGAGGAACAGGTTGCGCCGTTCGAGGCCGAGAATGGCGATGGGCTGTGCGTCACCCGCCGCGAACACGATCGGATAGGACCGCGCGGCCGATGCAAACTCGCTTGCGACGATCGGCACATAGGGCGCGTCGGCGGCGAAGGACGCATCGCCGTCCTTCAGGCGCCAGTCCGCGTGCAGTTCGGCCGAGAGCGGCTGCGGGTCGCGATAGAAGAGCGGAAGCCGTGCGGTGGTATCGGCCGCCGGGGCCGTTTGCTGGGATGCCATGAGTAACTCCGATTGAAACGAGAATGCGGGGCGGCGCTGAAGCCGCCCCGTTTTGCCGGCTATTCGCCAAAGCCCACGAAGCGGACGTTCACGATCGCCGGGATGTCGCGGACCGGCTGCGGCCGCGACCGCTCGGCCAGTTGCGCCGCTTCGTTGACGATCGCGCTGGTCGCCGAGGATGCCGCATTGAGCGCACCGACATTGACCGCCGGCACCTGCGGAATGCCCACCGCTTCCCCCGACACCTCGATGTTGGCGGCGTTGACCACCCGTAGCGCGGCGATGTTGATGTCGCCGACCACCCGAATACCGGCGTCGCCCGCGTTTACCTCACCGAAGAAGGCGAGCAGGTCCATCCGGCTAGGGCGCCGGTCGGGATCGCGCCCTTCGTACGCGTCGAGCACGCCGATGCCCGCGCCGGTCTGGAGGCCGAACACGTTGACTGAGAGCAGCCCGCTCTTGTCGAGCCGGTAGCTCAGCGGCAGGCTGGTGACGTTGGTCTTGGCGCCGATGCCGGCGGTGATGTCGCCGTAGGAGGTCCACATCAGCAAGTCGCCGCCCTGCAGCGTGAAGGTGCGCGACTGGTCGAGCGAGATCGTGTCGTTGGCCAGCACGCTCAGGTTGCCGCCGCGCCGGGTGACGATCCCGGCGTTTGCGTTGATCGTGGTCGCCGCCGGATCGCCGATGCTGACGCGGCCATAGGGCGCGACTATGTTGATCGACCCGCCGGAGATGCTGTCGACGCGGCTGTTGTTTAGCACGAGGTTGCCGCCGAGCGGATTGTTCCGGCCGAGATCCTCGGTGCCCGGATAGAGCAGGTTCAGCGCCGCGTAGCCGCGCGTGTACTGCTGGAAACGCGCGCCGTCCGGGTCGTTGTAGTCGATGCCGGTCTGTTGCAGCTCCTTGAGCAGCACCTGCTGCAGGAAACCTTCGCGCGCCTGCTGCGGCAGGCCGTCGAACAGCGCGCGGCGGTTGTCAGCGGTCACCTCGGTGAAGCCACGCTCGTGCAGGAACGCGTCGAGCTCCTGCTCGTAGGTGTGGACCACCTTGCCCGCGTTGCTCGGATGCGACAGGCCGAACGCCGGATCGGCGAGGTTGGCCGGGTCGAGATAGAGATCGGCGAAGGCGGCATAGTCCGCGCCTTGCGCGGTGCCGGCGATCAGGTTGATGTCGGCGCCGACATCGGCGAGCGCGTAGTTGGTCTGCTGCTTGGTGTTGAGCAGATAGCTGCCCGCCCCAGCGGAGCCGTTGCCGAGGCTCTGGATGTTGGTGGCGTCGCGGTCGCTCGCCATGTCGCCGCCGGCCTCGATCCACAGCGTGCCCGGGCCGTAGACGTTGATGAAGCCGTTGGAGGTCAGCCCGATATCGCCCCCCGCCTTCACTATGCTGAGATCGTTCGCGTCGTAGTGGGTGATGCTGAGCTGCGTATAGCCGATGTCGCCGCCGGCCTCGAGGTGGATGGGCCTGGGCGAAAGCAGCCGCAGCGACACATAGACGCTGCTGTCCACGAGACCGATGTCGCCGTCGAGCGCATAGATGCGCAGCGGATCGGCGCTGCCGGCGTGCACCGGCTGGTAGCCGCGATACATGTTGTTGCCGATGTTCGCGTACTGGTCGGAGATCTGCGTGTAGATGTTGGCGGAATGCTGCGACATCGTGGTCACCGGCCGCAGCGCGGTGCGCAGATACTCTGGCGCGATATCCTCCAGCTCGATCTGCCAGTTGCCGTTGCCGGCCTGGGGAAGGTCGACGAACGACACCGACCCGCCCGCCAGCAGCTCGAAACTCCCCAGCGGCGAGGCCGTCACCACCGGCGAATTTTCCCAGCCGTATTGCCCGACCGGCATCGGATCGATCAGCACGTCGCCCTTGACCGAAGCCAGACTGACTTGCGCCGGCATGCGGCTGAGCAGGAGCTGGTAGACCGTCGGGTTATTGGTGTTGTAGTTCACCGGCGCTTGCAGCTGCACGTAGAAGTCCGCGTTGTCGTTCAGGTAGCTGATCGTCGCCGCGGCGATGCCGTTGGCGCGGAACAGCAGGTCGCCGCCCGCCGCCACCGCGTCGATCCGCGAGCGTTCCGACAAGCCGATCCACGCCGATCCCTCGCCGTAGATGCCGGTGCACAGGCCGGAGATGTTCTCGCAGACCTGCGGCACCAGCGCGAGGTCGTAGGCGCCCTCGATCTGCACGTCTCCGGGGGCCGAGAGGAACACTTGCGCGTCCATCAGCCCGAACAGCGCGTCGAGCCCGCGGTTGTCGAACTGCCACCAGTTGGACGACTGGGTCGCCGCGTAGTTGAGCACCGGCCGCGGCGCGCCGCCGGCGATATTGCCGCCCGCGACGAGCCGCGCGGTACCCCGGCCCAGCGTGTAGAAGCCGCCGCCGATATCGCCGAGAGCGCGCGCGAACAAGTCGCCGCCGCCGCGCACGACGAGGTCGCTCGCCCTGGCGAGCTGGCCGACGCGGGTGGTCAGGTGGCCGGTGGTCGGCAGCGAGGCGGCGAAATCGATCAGGTCGCCGTCGGCGCGGGCGGTGATGTTGCCGCCACCGAGCGCGCCGAAGCCCGAGCGGAAGTTCTTGTAGACCACCGACCAGTTCGTCTGCTGCCGGATCGTGGCGCCGCCCGGCTCGCCGTTCCAGGCGGAGTCGCCGTAGCGGAACAGCCAGGCGGACGCCGGCTGCTCGACCGGCCAGACCTGGACGTCGCCGCCCGCCGCGACGGTGATGTTGCCGCCCTGCGTCGGGAAGTCGCCGATCGGGCGATCGGTGTTGACGAGCTTCCTGTCGGTGTAGGGCGAGGTGTCGAAGCCCGCCGCCGTCGGCGTGGCACGGCCGGCGGTGTAGATCGCCGCCTCGAGGCCGACCGAGATGTCGCCGCCGGTGCGGATGTCGATGTCTCCGGTGCCGGTGCGGATCACGCGGCGGTCATAGGGCGCGGGCGCATATTCGGCCGGGAAGGAGATGCCGTTCGGGAAAACTTCGGCCTGCACCACATAAGTGGCCGGCAGGGTGTTCCAGTTGTTGCCCGCGACCAGCACCGTCCCCGCCGGAATGACGCGGACTCCGTACTGACTGTACCAGACCCCGTTCGAATCCTGGAGATAGATGCCGTCGGGAACAGTCCAGTTCCCTGCGACGGTATAAGGGAACGGCATCACCGAGGAGAGCGGCACACTGCGTCCCAGCATCTGGCCCACCGCGACATGCGGGATGATCTCGACTTCCGGCAGCTTCGCCTGAAGGCCGAAGACGATGTCGCCGCCTGCCGAGATGCCGTAGCTGAACGACTGGCCCGCTTCGAGGTCCGCATCGAGCGCGGCCGAGGCGAACCCGTCGGAGATGCTCGCCTGGATGTCGAGGTCGTCGCCCGCCTCGGTGCCGAGATAACCGGGGCCGTTCACGCCCGAAAGATCGATGTCGTCGACGATGGCGAGATCGCCCGCCGAGCGCAGGATGATGCCCGCGCCCTTGCTCCAGCCCGAAGGCGCGGAGGCGGCGGCGTACCAGGCGTTGGCCTCGTTCAGCACCGGCGCGATGAACGCCGAGTCCACGACATCGGTGGCATAGACCTTGCTGCCGACGAGGATTTGCTCGCGCGCGCCGGTGACGGTGCCCGCCAGCGTGGCGTCGGCGCCGGTCGCGGTGCGCCTGGCGCGCACGGTGACGCGCCCGCCGCCGTCGCGGCCGCCGGAAAGGTCGATGCTCGACCCCGAAGCCAGCGCCACCCGGCCTTCGTCGGCCGCCAGCACCACCGTGCCCGAAGCCGGCTGATAGTCGTCCGCGTCCACCGAGGCGGCGGCCGCCTCGATCCGGCCGATGCCGTCGAGGAACACGTTGGCGCCCGTGAGCTTGACCACGCCACCGTTGGCGTTCGCCGCGTCGCCATTGGCGGCGATCGTGCCAGCGATGCGCACGTCGCCGCCGCGCGAATCGAGGATCACCTCGTGCGCGGCGATCGTCTCGCCGGCCGCCAGCGCGATATCCTGAGCGAGCCGGATTTCGCGCCGTGCATTGAAGGTTCCCGCGTTGAGCAGGATGTTGAGCGCGCCGAAATCGGTGCTGCCCGCGTCGAGCGCGAACTCGCCGCCGCGCCAGCCTTCGCTCGCCGTGGCCAGCAGCACGCCCGCCAGCGCGACCGCTCCGCCGGCGGTCACGTCGACCACGCCGGCGTTGCCGCCGCGCGCATGGGCCGAAACGTCGATCACCGACGCGGCGTCGCTGGTCACGTCGCCGGCGGCAGCGAGCTGCACGACGCCGCCGTTGGTGTAGCGCACGACATCGATATAGTCCTGCGCCAGCCCGGAAACCGTGAGGCGGGCATTGGCGCCGAGTTCGAGGTCGCTCTCGGTGGCCTCGAGCACGATGGTCCCCGACGGGGTGGTGACAACGGTGTCGAGCAGCAGGCTCGCGCCCGCGAGACCGATCCGCGCGCCGGTGCCGATCGTTCCTTCACCCGCCACTTCGCCCTGGCGCAAGGCCAGCGCGCCGGCCGCGCGCACGCCGCTCCGGGCCGCGTCGGCCGCGGTGATCCGGCCGACCGCGAGATCGCCGGCGCCGGCCAGGGCCAGCTCGCCCTCGCCGGTCAGATGCAGCTCGCCGATGCGGCCCGCCACGTCGCGATAGCCATCGACGGCGATCGTGCCGTCGCCGAGCACCAGCCGGTCGACGTCGAGCCTGAGCGTGCCGGTGCCGGCCACCGCCTCGCCCGCGCCGCCGCTGTTCTGGAGCGTGAGCGTGCCCGCGGTCAGCGTCAGCCCGCCGTCGCCGGCGATTCTGCCGGTCAGGAGCGGCGTGTCGAGCGTGATCGCGCCGAGCGTCGCCGCGCCCGACCCGTCGCGGCCGCCGAGCGCGAAATCGCCCCACACGACGATGCGCTGGTTCGCGCGCAACAGCAGGTCGGACGCGCCCGCAAGCCGCTCGAGCGTGTCGAGCGCCAGCACCGTGCCAGTGACGTCCGCTGGCGTGTCGCCGATGTTGAGCGTGTTGGAGGCCAGGTCGAGCGCGCCGACGTCGAGCAGCGCGTCGGCCGGCAGCTCGAACCCGGCCGAGGCGTCGAGCGAGAGCGCGCCCGGCGAGACCAGCGCGCTACCCGCGCCGAGCGCCAGCGAGCCCGTCGCGCCGTTGTCGCCGGTGCGGACGAGCCCGACTCGGTCGCCCGACGAGAGGCGCAGCAGCGCGCCGTTGCCGGTCGTCAGCAAGTCGGCGTTGTTGGTGGTGCCGCTCCCCGTCGCGGTCAGTCTCGCGCCGGCGCCGACGGTGATGCTGTCGGTCGCCGCCAGCAGGATCTCGAGCCCGCTGTAGCTGACGCCCTCGCCGACCAGCACGTTGGTGGCGGTGGTGGTGACCGCGACGCCCGCGACCGGAGCCGCCGGTTCGCTGTAGCCGCCGCCCGCGACGCGCGTGGTGATCGGCCGCGTGCCGCCGAGCAGCAGGCTGCCGGCGCCGGCGAAGCTCTGCACCGCCGCGGCGTCGACCGCCAGATAACCCTCGGGCGCGGCCTGGCCGCTGCCGAGCAGCGCGATGCCGCCGGCGGTGTTGCCGATGTCGACGTCGCCCGCCAGCGCGCCCGCCGAAGCGCCCGCGAGCCGCGCCTCGCCATCGAGGTTCAGCGCCTCGGTCGCGTTGACGACGAGGCGGCCGGCGTCGGCCGGGGTGCGTACCGCGTAGCCGGTCTCGGCGTTGGTGGCGGCGCGCACCTGGGTGAAGCTGTAGGGAGTGATCGCGCTGTACTTGGTCCAGGCTTCGCCCGGCGAGACCTGCCAGCTCGTCCAGCCCTGGTCGGGCCGGATCGCGGTGCCGGCGACCGCGCGGTAGCCGCTCGCCAGGTACGAGCCGTCGTCGAGCGCCACCGCGGCATTCGCGCCGGTGGTCACGCCCGAACCCGCCGGCTTCACCAGCAATCCGCCCTCGAGCAGCGCATAGGCCGCCGGCAGCAGCGTGTAGTAGCCCGCGGCGAGACCTGGCACCCCTTGCAGGTACACCTGGTCGCCGACGCGCAGCCGCAAGTCGGACGTGCCGGTCTGGAATCCGCGCCCGGTGTTGCCGCCGGGCGAGCTGTATTGCCAGCCCGCCTGGTCGAACAGCGGGAAGGCGTTGATCGGCGCCGGCGTCGGGCCGTCGTAACCCGGCAGGATGGCGAAGCCCGCGTCCTCGCCCGGGGCGAGGACGTTGACGCGCCCGGTGGTGCCCGAACCGAACGAATAGCCGAGCAGGTCGCCGCCGCCCGACAGGTCGACCACAGCGCCGTCCTGCAGGTCGACCGTGCCGGCCGACAGCCTGACCGCCTTCGAGGGCGCCCAGTCCTCGCGGATGTAGCCGGTGAACTTGAGCTGGCTGTTAAGCAGACCGTAGAGCGCCTCGGTTCCTTCGAGCGAGACCGAGGTGAGGCTGCCCGGCTTGAGCGTCAGCTTGCCGGAAACGAGGTTGCCTTCGGCGTCGGTGCTGTTCACCGCGTCGAGCACGATCGTGCCGAGCGGCGCGCGCAACACGCCCGCCTGGACGATCTCCGGCGCCCGCAGCGTCAGCTTGCCGCCCCAGGTGAGCGGCACCGCGGCCTCGGCGCCGTTGCTTTCGACCGCGATCGACATCGGCGAGCTGACCAGATAGCCGGTCCAGTTCTCGTCCGGGTCGAACATCGCCCAGTCCTCGGTGCTGATGTTGCCGTAGCCGGTGCCCGGGGCGATGTAAGTCTGCGCCGCGACGAAGCGCAGCGCGCCGGCCGTGCGGAAACCGCCGGTGGTGGAGATGCGGTCGCCGATCAGGCGGATGTCGCCCGCGGACACGAGATCGAGGCTGGCGAAGCCGGTGTCTCCCGCGCCGAACGCCAGCGTGCCGACGAGGTCGATCAGGCCACCCTCGACCGTCAGGCTGTTGTGCGTGGCGATGGCCCCGGAAGTGGGTACCGTCGCGCCCATCTGACCGAGCAGGCGCACATAGCCCGATTGCAGCCGCACGTGGCTTTCGGCGAACGCCTCGCCTTCGGCCGGCACAATCGCCTGCGCGTCGAACGTGGCGGCGTTGAGCAGCAGCGACCGGTTCGTCGCCAGCGTGACGTCGCCGGCGAAGGTGATGCGCGATTGCGCGTTGGGCGCGAGGCTACCGATGAACAGCGCATCGGCGTCCGCTTCGGTGAGGCGCGCGGCCGACAGCGTCACCGGGCCCGTCGGCACCGCGCTGTCCACCGCCACCGGATCGAGGCCGGTGATCGCGTCGCGGATGAGGAAGGCGGTATTCTGCCCGCCGGTGAGGCTCAAGGTGCCGCCCACGCCCGTCTCGCCGCCCCGCGCCAGCCGCAGCTCGCCGGCGACCAGCCCTTCGGTGATGTTGAAGACGATCGAGCCGGCCGCGCCGTCGATCGGCGTGGCGGCCAGCGCCGTGGCGACGCGGCCGAAACCACCGCCGTTCGCGCTCCCCCTCGGCAGGTCGGCCGTCCCGGCGACGCCTGACACGTCGAGCACCGCGCCTTCGCCGACCAGTACGCGCTGGGCGCCCGAACTGCCGCTTTCGAGAACGTCGCCGATCTGGATGACGCCGCCGGAAACGACGCTGTGCACGGGCAGGCCGTTCTGATAGCCGGCAATCGCCTGGTAGCCCCTGGCGATCAGGCGGGCGTTGTCACCGATCTTGATGTTACCGGCTGCTCCGTAGGGCAGATCGGCCCCGACGCTGATTTCGCCGCCCAAGGCCTCGATCGTGCCGTCGGTGAAGACGTTCGTGCCGCTGAGCAGCACCCGCGATCCCGGGTTGAGGCGGATGGTCGTGCCTTCCTCCACGACGACGGCGCCCCGGGCCGTGGCCTGGACGCCGGGCGCCCATTGCGAGCGCCTGGCCAGCGTGCCGAAGCTCCCCGCCTCAGTGCCGAGCACGAGGTCGGTCGCCTGCCGCTGCCATTCGGGCAAGTCGGCCGAGTTGACCAGCGTGACGGGTGATCCGGCGACGACGGCGAGGTCGAGCAGGCTGGCCCCGCTCGCCACGTCGCGGATCGTGCCCGCGATCTGCAGCGTGTCATAGGTGGGCGCGATCGTCGTGCCCGCCTGGATCGTCAGCCCGTTGCCGCCGACGAGAGCGAAGCTGGCGAAGCCGTCCCGCGTGAACCAGTCCGGCGTGATGAGCTTGGGCGGGGCGACATTGATCGCCGTGGCGAGCGCCGTGCCCTCCGGGATGACCGTTCCGGCCGCGAGCGTGAAGTCCGAGCCGAGCGTCGAACCCGCCGGGACGTTGATCGTCACATCGGAATTGTTGGCGAAGCCGTCCGGGAACACGCTGGCCGGCAGCGCGGCGCTCTGCTGCAGCGACCCGGTCATATAGGTGATGGTGTCGCCCGCCGGAACCGTCTGCCCGCCGCTGTATCCGCCCGAATAGGTCGAGACATACAGACCGAGCGGAACCGTCCAGGCCGCGGTCGTCGTGACATAAGGGAAACCGTAGAGATACGAGCCGGCCGACAGCTCGACTCCCGGCGGGATCTGGCGCGTCCTGTAGCTCACGTCGAGTGGAATCGGCTCGCCCGCCGGGATGAGCAGCCCCGTCGACAGCAGCAGGTCCTTCGGCGCCGCCGTGCCCGCTTCCAGCACCCCGTCGGCGATCGCCGCGAGGCCGCCGAGGCTCTCGCCGACGATCGTCTCCCACGGCGTGTAGACCGCCAGCGAGCCGCCCTTGCCCGGGGCATGGGCGCGGATTTCGCCGTCGGTCGACAGCTCGGCGTCGTAGCGGACGCCGAGCGTCGCGGTCGTGTCCACGTCGAGCGTGAGCGAGCCGCCGTCGCCCAGCGTCAGCGTCTTGCCGTCCCGGGCCAGGCTCGCGCCGCCGCTGACATCCACCAGCGAGCCTTCGGCGAGATTGATGCGATAGCTCGACAGCCACACGTCGCCGCCGTCGACTACGGCATTCGTCGGCGCCTCGCCGTTCAGCGCTTCGAGCCAGTTGTTGGTCCAGCGGCCGGCGACGTCGATCACGCCCGTCTCGCCGAGGTTGAGCGCGGGGCGCAGGGCGTCGGGGATGACGTCGAGCGTCAGGCCCGTTCCGCCGATATTGGGCAGCACCGTGGCTTCCAGCGTCACGCTGCCGCCGGGGGTGACGATGTGGCCGTCGATCCGCGCCTGCGTGCCGACGAAATTGAAGCTGCCGTAGGCGCCGAGATCGACCGTCACGCCCTCGCCGATGGTCAGCGCGCCGCCGGGCGAGGCCTTGGGCGCATTGTCCTTCAGCACCCACTGGCCGTCGACCTGGGTGTAGAGATTCGTCGCGCTGTTGCCGCCATAGAGGTTGACGGTGCCGAAGGTCTCGCCGTCGAACCACGTCGTCGGCAGCAGGTGCTCGCCGACCGTCACGCCCTCGACCAGCGAGGCATGGCCGTTCTCCGCGTCGAACAGCTTGCTGTCGGCGGTGAAGTCCGCGCCGAGCCGAGCGCCGACGTCGGCGATGGTCACGTCGCCGCCGTTGATGGCCAGGCTGTAACCGTTGCTCCAGATCTCGCCGAGCTGCAGCGCGCCGAGCGCCGGCCGCTCGCGCCAGATCGTCGCCAGGTCGGTGACGCCGGCGCCGGTCGGCGCCCCGGTCTGGTAGTCGCCGACCAGTACCTCGGCGCGCACCTCGCCGTCGAAGATGCGCGCGAGGTCGCGGAAGCTCATCCCGCCGCTGCTGCCGACCGCCGTGGTGCTGCCCGCGAAGATGGTCAGGCCGCCGGCCGAATGGCCCTCGACGTAGCCCTTCTGCCAGCTGCCCTGGGAAACGCGGGCGAACGGATTGCGGAACGTCTCCGTCACTTGCCAGCGCGCGTGGTTGACGACATGGTCGCCCTCGATACCGACGTAGTCCACGCCCTTCTCGGCGAACTCGATCGGCACCGGACGGCCATAGGCGTCGATCAGCTTGGTGCGCTTGACCGAGCCGTCCTGGTAGAACACGCTGCCGCCCGACAGGTCGATCGTGGAGCCCTCGCGGGTGATGATCTCCGCGCCCGAGAGAGTGATCGAGCCACCCGTGGTCATGAACTGGTCGACATCGCGGGCGATCAGGTCGTACCAGCCCGAAAGATCGGCGACACCCGTACCGTCGGTCAGCTTCTCGCCGAGCCGGCCGTCGAACCAGACCGTCTCGCCGCGCAGCACGCCGTCGCGGATCACCGGGTTGTCGGCCAGCTCGTTGGCGCGGAACTCGGCCTTGATGCTGTTCTGCTCCATCGCGATCTCGACGGCGTTGAGCCCGGAGACGTCGATGGTCGCGCCGCTCGCGAGATAGAGGCGGTCGTCCGCGAACAGCCGCAGGTTTGCGCCCGGCGCCCACAGCGCCGATCCCGTGTCGAAAAGGATGTCGCCGCCGTAGATTTCCACGTCGGACGGGCGGAACGTCGCGCCGACCGCCGTCTGCCCGCTGTCATCGGGCAGCGCGAGGATCTGGCTGCCCTTGCCGAGCGTCACGCTGCCTTTCCACGCATAAGTCGGGTTAGCCGGGTCGTTGCGCACATCGGTGAAATAGCCGACCCCGGTCAGCGTGCTGGCGCTCAGGATCACCGACCCGGCCTTGTCGACCCCGGTCGTGACCTGCAGCAGCCCGTTGTTGATGACAGCCGCGCCGGACAACCCGATGTTGCCGCGCGTCGCCTCGATCAGGCCGTCGTTCCGCGTCCGCCCGCCTTCCTGCGTGGCGGCAATGTAGCCGGGAACCTTAAACACCTCGTTGAGGTCCATGACATAAGGCGAGCAGTCGACCGCGCAGTCGATGCGCGTGGTGCCGTCGACCAGCGTGACCATCCGGCCAGACGCCAGCAAAACCTGGCCGTTCGGGCTGACGATCGAGCCGCTGTTGTCGACATTGCGCCCGGTCAGCAGCACCATGCCGCTGTCCGCCGTCTCGATCCGCGCGCCGGCCTGCACGGTCACGCCGGGAGCCGTCGATGCCGCGGCGTTCTCGCGCTCGGCGATCAGCTCGTCCGGGGTCGGCCCGGTCCGGACCTGATCCCAGAAGCTCGGCTGGCCGCGGTATTGGCCATAGCCATCCTGCTGCGCGGCGCCGAACAGGCCGTCGAGGAACCGCTGGTCGCGCGCCTCGTCCTTCAGTTCCTCCCAGCGCTCGTCGGAGACCGGCAGGTCGTTCTCCGCCGGCCGGTAGGTTTCGATGAGGCCGGCATGGATTTCCAAGGAGGATGCAACGAGGTTTCGGACGTTGACTTGGCTCGCACCGCCGAAGATCACGCCGTTGGGGTTGATGATGTAGACCGAGCCGTCGGCCTTGATCGAGCCGAGGATCTGGGTCGGATCGGCCGAGGGGCTGTTGACGCGGTTGAGGGCGATCCAGTTGGCGTTGCCTTGCTGGTTAAAGACGAGGTCGGTTTCCCGGCCCACGTTGAACGTCTCCCAGGTCAGGATCGCCTTCTCCTGCGTCTGGTCGACGGTGACGTTGGTGCGGCCGTTCTCGCCCTGCGATTGCGTCGGACCATTAGCCCCGACCCAGAGACTGGGGTCGATGGTGATGCCGGCCGCAGGCTGAAGGCCGCCCGCGCCAAGTCCGTTGGGGATACTGCTCTCGGCGAGCAGGGCGGCCTGCCGCGCGGCGTTCTGCGCGGCATCCATCTGCGCGCGAACACGCGAGGCGGCTTCGAACGAAGCGCGGGTGCGCTGCGCGGCGGCCTCAGCCTGCGCGTTGCGGGTCGCGGCGCTCTGTGCCGCCTGGGCGGCGGCGACCGAGCCATCGACCGGACGGCGCTCGCCCATGTTTTGAGCCTGGGCCGAGCCCGCGCCGATGACCGTGAGGGCGGCGAGCGATGCACCGATGAGCAGGTGATTGCGACGGAAACGAGTGGTGGCGGTCATCGGGCATACTCCGGATTATTATGAGCCGCGCCTTGGGCGGCAGGCTGACGGGGGCAGGCGACAGGATCGTGACGGCGCGTCATGGTCGGCGCCCCATCGGGTTGGTGGCGACAGGCGGCGAGACGGCGGGAGGCCGGATCGACACGCCAAAATTCTCGCGCAGGCGCAGGCGGGTGCCGGAGCGGCTGGCGACCCCGACCTCGAGGTCAGGCGAACCGGCCTGCGCGACCGTCAGGTCGCGCGCTGCCTCGGCGTCGCGCCGCGCGATGCGGGCCGCTTCGTTGAGCGCCTGCGTCGCGCATTCGAGATGCCCGGCGCGATGTCCGGCAATCTCGACCTGGACGCATGGAACGGCATCCGCCTTCGCGCCGCCGATGCGCGTTTGCGCCGGCGCGGGCGGGGCGTCCTGCGCCCGCGCCGCGCTGCCGGGCAGTCCGAGCATGGCAAGCACGGCCAGACCGGCCGCCAAAAGGTCGCGGGCGCGCGGTGGGAGTGGCCGCGCGCCCGCGCAGGCCAGTGGACCGGACAAGGGTCGGGCCGGCCGCCACGCAAGGGGTAAGCGCGGCGGCCGGAGTCCGGCGCTCATGCGCCGGAACGGATGATCGGGAAGGGTCCATGGCGAGACGGCGATGCTCCGCGTGACCCGACTCCGCCCGTATGAGGGGACGGACGAAGCCGGGTCGAGCGACCGCTGCGCGTATGCGTGTCCACGCAGGTGGGCCGACAGGATGAGGAGTGTCGCCGTCGACATCGCATCAGAACTTCGTACTGAAGTCGACGAACAGGCGGTCGACCGACAGCGGCGGCCCCGAGACCTCGTCCGAGGTCATCCAGCGCAGGCCGAGGAAGGCGTTGCGCGCGACGCCATAATTGGCGCCGGCCAGCCAGCCTTTGACGTTGGTGCCGCCGAGCCCGAAATCGGAATCGGCGAACCCGTCGATCACGGCATCCGAACCGAGACGGCGGTAGCCGAGGTGGAAGCTCCAGTCGCCGCGCTCGGCCGACCAGTCGCCTTGGCCAAAGCCCATGGCAAGACTGCCGACCGTCAGGCGGGCCTGCCAGCCGGTGTCGCCGCCTTCATATTCGCCGCCGGTGGTGACAGTATCGATCGTGGTGCGCGGCGAGAAGTTGTTCAGCGCAAGCGGCGCGATCGCCGCGCGGTCAAAGCCGAGATTGCGGACATAGTCGCCTTCCAGCCGGACGCCGACGCGCTCGGAGATGTCATATTCAAGCGCTGCGCGGGCGGTGAGCATCTCGAACTTCGACGCCAGTCCAAAATATTGGACCTCGGGGCTGGAGCCCGGCGCCACGCTCGGATCGGCCGTGATGTTGCGCAGCACGGTCATGGTGTTGCCGAACTGCTGGAACGAGGGGCGCGTATAGTCCGTGTCGAACACATCCTGGTCCCAGCGGCCCGGCGAGGAGAACTGCCCCTGGACGCCGTCATAGTAGAAATATCCGCCCGCGAGCCGCGCGCGGATATTCTCGGCCGGGCGGAACTCGAGACCCGCCTGCGCGGCGAACAGATATTTGTCGGTGGACTCGAACGGTCCGGCATCGCGCGAACCAAAGTTCATGCTCGTGTTGAACACCGGGAACGCGCCGGCCGTGCCGAACAGGCTGAGCTGGTCGGAGATGCGGCCCGAGCCCGAGATCGCCACGCCATCAAAGTTGAGATCGTTGTCGAACACCAGATCCGAGGTCCAGAAGGGGTTGGCGAACCGGCCGAGATCGATCTGGACACCGGCAACGGGCGTGAGCCGCAGCGACGCGCGATCGACCCAGAGGTGATATTTACCGGTGCCGTCTTGCCCAAGCGTCTGGTTGGTCGAGACCGGGCCATTGTCGGCGCCGGTGGCGAGGCGGACGTCGGCGCTGATCCAGTCGGCGATCGTCGCGCGCACCCCGAGACGGGCGCGCACGCGGAAGCGGCGGCGATCCTCGTTCGCATTGACATAGGGCGGATTGACGTAACCCGGCGCGCCATCGTTGATCTGGAAACCGTCGCCGGCGTTGATCGCGCCCCAGTTGACGAAGTCGGGATAGTTTTCGTCATTGTAGAAGCGGCCTTCGCCGCGCACGCGCACATCGCCATAGAGGCTGATACGACGGGTCCATTCAGGGGTCTCGCCGGGGCGCGCCCAGCCTTCGGTCTGGGCCTGGCCGGCCAGCTCGGTGCGGACCTGCTGTACGATCTGCTCGCGCACGACCTCGGGCACATAGGGAATGGTCTGCGTGCCATCGGCCGCCACACCGCCCGCCGGCACCGGCGGGAGGGTTTGCGCCTGTTGCACCGGCACGGTCGCATTGCGGATCATCCGATCGGCCTGTTCGCGAGTGAGGATGCCTTCGGTCACGAGCTGCTCGACCAGCAGGCGCGGATCGACCGTGGTGCCGCCGTCCTGAGCGAGGGCTGGCGAGGCCAGCAGGCCAACACCGGCGGCGCAGGTCAGAAGCAGGGTCTTGAGGCGGCCACGCTTGATATCGCTTTGGACGCCGGTGTCGGTATTCATGATGGAGTTCCCCTTCGAGAGACGGATGTTCGGGCGGGCGGACATGGTTCAGCCTCCCGAGCGGGTAGAGAGTTCGAGGCGCATCACCGGCAGCCCTGCGGGCGGGGCCTGGCAACGGACCCCTGAAAGCACGGCCTGGATGCGCTCCGCGCGGCGCCCGTCGGCGCCGCCGGTCACGCGCGCCGTCCGGATCGAGCCGTCGGCATCCATCGTGACGGCGAGCTGCGCGCGGTAATTGCCGCGGGTCAGCTCGCGATCGGCCTGAGCCGCGCGCTGGATGCACGCCTGGGCCACGCCCGCATAAGCGCGGAACGCATCGCCCGATCCGCCCGGCGTGCCGCCGATGCGGGTGCCGGTGCCGTCGCCGCGCTGGAGACCATAGTTCGACGGCCCCGCGCCTTCGCGCGCAGTGAGCGCGCTGTCGCCCGGTGTCGGATCGCTGTTCGCCTGATCGGGCGGCGGCGGGGTGTCCAGCGGCTGCTCGATCGGCGGCGCGATCGTGGGCTCGGGCGGCTGCTCGACCTGTTGCGGTTCGGGCGGCGGGGGCGGTGGAGGCGGCGGCGGCAGGATCACCGTCGTCGTCTTCTGGTCAAGGGGACGCTGGCTGATCTCCTGCGAGGGCCACAGGAACAGGGCGATCAGCCCCAGTCCCACCGCCGCGCCGCCATAGAGCCAGGCCGTAGAGCGGCGCGCCTGCCGGCGACTGCCGAACGTCATGCCCCCGCCGAGCGGAGCTGTCTGCGCGGCGGCCATCAGTCGAGCCCTTCGACGGGGCCGGCCGAGGCGCAAGCGCCGCGCCCGATGCCGGCGAGGAAGAGACGGGCGCCGAGCCAGTCGGCGTCCCATCCGTGAAGATCGATGCCGTAGCGGGCAGCAGTTCCGGCAAGACGCAGGGCCGCCATGTCGGCGGCAGCGGCCGGGGTTCGGTCGTTGCCACAGCCCGGACGGCGAGCGGCGGTAGTGCTGCCTGGGCGCTGCCCGGCTGGCCCCGCAGCGCCAGCCAGAGGGCCAGCGCCGCGAGCAGCAGCAAGACCGCGATCCATCGGGCGCGGCGCATCCGTGCGCGGCGCCGGCGCCGTGACCCGATGACCGGACGGCGATCGGTGAGCCGGTCCAATAAACGCCGCAGGGAGATCATGACGCATCGGTTCCTCCCGCCTTACTGGCCGCCGCCGGGCGGGCGTGTGGAGGCCATGCCAAGGCTGGGCACGCCGACCTTGCTGCACAGGTCGAGGACCTGCATGACCTTGTCATATTGCACGGCGCGGTCGCCGCGCAGGATCACCGCGAGGTCCGGCGTCGCCGCGATCGAGCGGCGCAACTCGCCCTCGAGTTCCGTCATCGACACCGGAACCGCGTCGATCGAGACGGTGCCGTCGTTGGTGACGGAAATGACCCGGCTCTTCTGCTGTTCGAGCGTCTTCGCGGAGCTGGCCGAAGGCAGGTCCACCGGGATGCCGGCGACCTGCGCGGTCGCCATCAGGATGAAGATCACGAGAAGCACCAGCATCACGTCGAGCATCGGGGTGACATTGATCTCGTTATACGGCTTGTCTTCGTCGCCGATCTGGATGGCCATGGCCCGATCTCCTTCTCTTGAGGGGTCAGGCCGCCTTGGCGGTCGGGGCCGGGGCGGGAATGTGCTGCCCACCGGGCCCGCCTGCGGGGCCGCCATCTTGCCAGGTCTCGGCGATGCGCTTTTCCAGCTCGTCGGCGAAGATCTGGTTGCGCGCCGTGATCTTCTTCTGGCGCGTCAGCAGATGGTTGTAGCCGAACATCGAGGGGATCGCGACGATGAGGCCGGCGACCGTCGCGAGCAGCGCGGCGGCAATACCCGGCGCGATGGCGTTGATGTTCACCTCGCCCGCCGCCGCGACCATCGCGAACGTCACCATGACGCCGAGCACCGTGCCGGCCAGACCGATGAACGGGCCGCCCGAGATGGCGTTGGTGAGCAGGCCCTGCTTGTCGGAGAGTTGCTGCGCGATGAGCACCTGTTCGGCGTCGAGCGACGAACGGATCGCGGCGATCGACTGGGCGCGGATCGCGAAGCGGCTGCCGCTCGCACGGCCTTCCTTGAGACGCTCGGCCAGTTCGCTGCGGCCGATCCGGTAGAGATGGGCGAGCGTCGAATCCTGCGCGTCGGGGCCGGGATCGAACGCCGGAAGCCCGTCATGGTCGCCCGAACGCCTGGCCTGCTGGCTGTAGGCGCCGAGGAAGTTGTCGTTGGCCTTCTCGATGCGGCCGAACAGGCGGATTTTCGAGACCAGGACCCACATGGCGAGCGCGAGCATTGCCGCGAGGATGAGGATGACCACCCAGGCATCGACGGTCAGCGCCTTGAACAGGATGCCGAGATAGTCATGGCCGCCGCCGCTCTTGACCTGCTCGGCGGTGTCCGCGCTGGCGAGACGCGCGCCCTGGCCTTCGCTCGCCGCGGCAAGCTGGAATGCCGCCTGCGGCAGCGCGACGCCCGCCACGCGGAACTCGTCGATTTCGCCGGCATAGCCCAGCCCAAGCTGTGCGTTTCCGGTCGCCGCGGGCAGCGCACCGGCGACCTCGCCAGCGGGCTGGCCGCCGATGAACAGGCGCGTGGTCTGGCCGTCATTGGTGAGCGCTGCATGGACGGCGCTCTCGCCCGCAAACGCGACGCCCGCGCTGCGCTGTCCGCCCTGTTCGATATAGAGTTGGCCGCCCTGCGCGATCAGGCTGACGCTGCCGGGCAGCGTGAACACCGTGCCATCGGTTCCGGGCTTCGCCCAGAAACTCACCGATAGCGGACCGCCGGAGAAAGCGGAGGCGGGCAGCGTGACCGGGCTGGTGCCGTCAAGGACGAGACTGTTGCCGATCAGGCCGCCCGCGTTCCGAGTTTCACCGCCCTGGGCATTGTTGCCATTGGCGGTGGCGTCCCGAGGGGCTCCCTCGTTGTCGAAGTGATAGACGAGGCGGTAATCGGGGCCGAACGTGCCCGCGACATCCTGCTCGGCCGCCGCGTTCGGGCTGCCGTAATAGGCATAGACCGCCGAGGCCGCGCCGGGCTGCAAGCCCTGGACGTCGACCCACACCAGCGCGGTCTGCTCGGCGTGGTTCCAGCTCTCGATGTGGAATTTGAGCGGCGTGCGATCGTCGCCCGCGACGAAGCGCAGGTCCGAGCCGTCCGGCTTGACGTCGGCGAAATTGAAGTTGCCCGAATGCAGCCGGATCAGCACCGGCGCGCGCGCGACCTCGCCGGTGACGCCGGCGGCAGCCACGTTGAGGTTGATGCGGGTGCGGAACGCGAAATCGGCATTCCACCAGGCATGGGCCGGCGTGGCGGCGGCGAGCGCGGCGAACGCAAGGGCGCCCGCGACCGCGCCTCTCTTCAGACGTGATACCAATGACATTAGAATTCCCCCTGCAAGCGGAAGCGGACGAAGATGTCGCCGGACTGGGAATCCGGCCCGGAGATCAGCGGCACGCCCACGTCGAGCGCGCCGGTGAAGAAGTCGAACAGCTTGAGCCGGGCGCCGAGGCCGGTGCTGACGAGGCTGAAGCTGTCGTCCTGGCCCGGCAGCGCGCGCTGGAGACCGGCCCAGCCGGAATCGAGGAAGGCGTGCAGGCGCAGTTCGTTCAAAAGCCCGCCGCCAAGGCGTGCCGCGAGATCGGGCGTGCGCAGCTCGGTCTGGAGCGCGAAGCCATGGTCGCCGATCGCCTCGGACTCATAATAACCCCGCACGGTGGACATGCCGCCCAGGCTGAACCCCTCGTTCGAGATCAGCGGATCGGGCGACCATTGGCCGGTGAAGCGGCTGCTGAGCTGAAGGCCGGGGCCAAAGTCCTGCACGCGGCCCGCATCGAGCTTGAGCACGAAGAAGCCGTCACGCGAATAAAGCCGCTTGTAGCGGAACGCCTCGGGACCATCGCCGAGACCGCGAATGCCGAGCGTCGCCGACAGGCTGAGATCGCTGCGCGCACTGGCGCCGGTCCAGTCGCCGCGCCAAGACAGGGTCGCGGGCACATAGGTGATCGGCGCGGAATCGGTGTCGGCGCCGAGGATCAGGTCCTCGCCGAAGCTCTTATAGTCGAAGCCCAGGGTCAGCGCATGATAGAAGCCCTCGCGGCTTCCCAATGACTGGATCAGCCGGAGGCCGGCAATGTCGCCCTGGCCGATGACGCTGGTGCCGCCGACCACGGCGATGTCGCTGTCCGAATGGACATAATAGCCAAGCAGCTGCGTGCCCTGGCGCAGCGGCAGCAGATAATTGCCCGAGAACACCGTGCCGTCGTCGGAGCGCCGCGGCGCGGTCTGCGCCGAGAGGCTGAGCGAATGGCCGAGCCCCCAGAGATTGTCATGGCGCAGCGTCACCGCCGCGCGCAGGTCCGAGGTCGCCGCGCTGGAAAAATTGTTGAGTTCCGCCGAGGCATGGATCGGTGAGCGTTCCTCGACCGTCAGCACGACATCGAGGGTGCCCGGCGCAACGCCCGCGCGCATCTCCGGATTGACGCGCCGGCTCGCGGTCTGGTTCAATGCGATCACGTCGCGCTGGAAGGCCGGCAGGTTAGGCGTGGTCCCCGGCGTCAATGACGGCGCCGCCGCGCGCACCGCGTCGGGGTTGCTGGATCCCTCGACCAGCACCTGGCCGATGGTCTGCTGCTGCACTTCCAGTTGCAGGATGCCGCCGTCCACCGACTGCTCGGGAAGAAACACCGACACCGCCACATAGCCGGCGTCCTCGAACGCCTGCTGCAAGGCGGCGCGCGCCGCCTCGACATCGGCTTCGGTGCGGCCCGGTCCCATGTGCGGATAGACCGCGCGCTCGACCACCTGCGGCGACAGCACCGTGTTTCCCCGCACCTGGAAGGCGCGAATGTCGAACCGCGCGGCGGGCGCGGCCGATTCGGCGGATGCCGAAACCTCCTGCGCCGCTGCCGGGACGGCGCCGCCGATCAAAGCAAGCGCCAGCGCTGCATGGCTCGCCGGCACGCGCACTCGAAACTGTCCAACCATCAATTCCATGCCCCCCGCCGCCGACACCGTGCCGGCCATCGGGCGGACGGTGCGCGGTTCAGTTCAATTCCGCGGGACGGGCGCTGCGCGGCCTATGCCGCATTGCAGCAACCCGTCGTGAGCGCGCTCTTGGCATGGCGGATGTTACAGTCTCAAGTCTATTCCCGACTCCTGCCCCTTCACGGTGCATTTCGTCCGCTGGAGTGCAAACATAGTTTCAGTTCCATTACACCAGCGACTTGTATTTTATTGAATTCCGTCAGCCTCATTGTATCATGTAGCGCGACATCATTTTCAGGAAACTTCTATTGCCGGTGATTCGATTGCTTGATTACTTAGAAACAAGTAAATCTCCGGTGAATTTACCTTTCACCGGAGTTTCTGTTGTCTTTGCGGCGGCGCTCGCGGGGCGCCGCGCGATGTCACACCGGCACGGCGCGCACGGCCCTCGCACGGGTCTGGCTCGGCGGTTCGCCGAAGCGTTTCATGTAGGCCCGCGAGAAGGGCGGCGTTTCGGCAAAGCCGGCGGCCTGCGCGATGACGGCGATCGGCCTGCTTTCGTGACCGCCGGTCAGCCGGTCGTGCGCCCAGTCGAGGCGGACCATCTGGATATATTCCTTGACCGACATGCCGAGCGAGGCGCGGAAGCCCTTGCGCAAGGTCGAGGCGGTCACGCCGACCAGAGCCGCGAGCGCTTCGGTGTCATAGGCGCGGGCGTGATTCTCGCGGACCAGCCGCATGGCCTCACCGACCGCGCGGACCGGGGAGAGCCAGGCATCTCCCTCGTTCCGGTCGAGCAGCAGACCGGCGAGCTGGCGATAGATGGACGCTTCGAGCGCCAGCATCGCCGGCCCTTGCTGGAGGGTCGCGCCGGCGATCAGCGCGATCAGGCGCTGTGCCATCGGGGCCGATCCCCGCGTCTTGTCGCCCGCCGGGAGCACGGCCGCGACCGACGCCAGCCGGCGCGCATCGCCCGACGCGGCGCTGGCGGCGGCATTGACGCGCTCGGGGCGCAGATGCACGGCGAGCGCCCAGGCGCCGGCGTGCCAGACCCCCGTCACCGCCTCGTCGCGCGCGAGCAGGAAGGCCGCGCCGGCCGGACAGGTCAGATGCGCGGTCGCGGTGACGAGTTCGAGATCATGGGTGAGCGGCACAAGCAGCAGCGCCCGGCGGCCGCTGAGATGATAGTCCGCGCCGGCCTGGCGCGGAAAATGCCGAAGCTCGACGATGAGTTCGCCGACATGGAGCCGGTAGCGGTTCATGCCGCGCGCCGCGGCGGCCTGGCGCAGATGAGCCGGAACCGTGTCCATCGCCGCGAGCGCGGCCGGCACCGGATGGCGCGGCCCGTCTGCAAAGGCGAACGCGGGCACGACGTCCGCCGCCCGGCAGGACGGCGTATCGCTTGCGATCGCTGGCGCGTGGCAGTCCATGAACGCTCCCTTCACTATGAAAGAGAGTCGCTCGCGCGCTTAGCGCAGACGAAGCCGAAAAAAATCTCCGGGCGCTCCGACGACGTGGCGACCGGACCGCTGGCCGGACGCGTGCTTCGCCCCCTGACGCAAAAGCTTCACGCCGCACGGACAAAGACGATGTCGCCGCCATGACATATACCGCCGAAACCTCCCTCCTGTCGCGTGCAACCGCCATCCTCTTTTCGGCGGCGATCCACGCCGCGCTGGGATTCGCCCTGTTCATGAACTTCCCGGCCGGCACCCCGAATGCCGGCACCCGTTCTGGCGAGCGCGGCGATGTGCTGGTGGTCGAGCTCCTGCCGCTGCCCGATGGCGGCAGGACCGGGGAAGGGCGTGAGCAGCACGACCGCCAGCGCCGCGAACATGCCGGCCTCGTCGACAACGTCGGCGCGCGCGACGGCGGGGAGAAAAAGGGTCCTGCGGAACGGATCGGAAGCCCGCCGCGCGGCGACGGTGGCCGGGACGAGACGAGCGGCATGGCCGGCGCGCAGGACGATCGCAGCGGCGCGCCGGCCTTGTCCGGCGCCGAGATCCAGGCGTTCCGCGCGCGGCTGCTCAGCCATATCGAACGCTTCCGCCGCTATCCGCCCCAGGCGCGCGAGGCGGGGCAAGAGGGCGTGGTCCGCATCCAGTTCGTGATGGATCGATCCGGGAATGTCACCGAAGCCTGGGTGGAGCTGAGTTCGGGATCGGCGCTGCTCGACCAGGAAGCCATCGCGGCGGTGATGCGCGCCCAGCCCCTGCCGACGCCGCCTTCGAACTGGCCGCGCGCCTTCGGCGTGGCGCTGCCGATCGGCTTTTCGCTCCAGTGATCGTGCTTATCGCCTCGGCAGCGCCGACAGGACGCGGGTTCCTGTTCCTGGGGCGCTGCGCGATCCTGCTCGCGATCCTCGCGATCGCGCAGGCGGCCTGGGCCGCCGACGACAATCCGCAGGGCGAGCGGCGGCACTATGAGATCGGCGCCCAGCCGCTCGACAATGCCCTGGCGCGCTTCTCCGAGATCAGCGGCGTCGACGTGCTGCTGCGCGAGGCCAGCGCGAGCCAGCGCCGCTCGCCCGCGGTCAGCGGCGAGTTGACGGCCATCGAGGCGCTTGCCCGGCTGCTCGAAGGGTCCGGTCTCGTCGCCCGTTTCACCAGCGCGCGGTCCGCGATCGTCGTCCCGGCCGAGCGCGCCGGCGATCCGTGGATCGCGCCCTCGGGCGAGAGTGGCGGCGGACAGGCGCTGCTCAGTCTCGACATGATGCGGGTGACGGCGCCCAGGATGATCGGCGCGCCGCGTTCGAACCCGGCCGAAGGGATCTTCGCCCAGCAGCTCGTCGTCGCCATCCGCCGCGTCGTCATGGAGCGGTCCGTCTTTGCCGGCGGGCGGACCACCGACATCCGGATCGCCACGCGGATCGGGAGCGACGGCACACTGCATGACGTGCGGATCGTGCGGGAAAGCCGGGATGCCGCGGCCGATCTGCGGCTGAAGGAACTGCTCGAGGGTCTGGCGCTCGGCCTCCTGCCGCCCGAAGGCTTGCGCCAGCCGCTGATCTTCGACGTCTCGGGACGCTGACCGTGGAGAGCGCGACCCTTTCTCCCTGCGCCGATCCGGCAGGCGCGCGAGGATGACGGAACCCAGCCGCATCCTGCTCCGGCGCTCGCTGGTCGACGGCTATAACGAGTTTCGGCGGCGGCTTGCGCGGCGGCTCGGCTCCTCGACGCTTGCGAGCGAAGCGCTCAACGAGACCTGGATCGCGCTCGGCCGGGGCGGCGAACTTGGCCAGGTCGCGGACGCCGACGCCTATGTCTATCGCGCCGCGCTCAATGCCGCCGGGGCCTTGCGCAAACGGGACGAGCGCCATGGCGGGCATCTCGATCTCGCCGACCTGCCCGACGTCGCCGACGATGCCCCGCTGGCCGACCGCGCCGCCGTGGCGCGCGACGAGGTCGAGCGGATGATGGAGGCCTTGCGCGAACTGCCGCAGCGCCAGCGCGAGGCTTTCCTGGAATGCTTTCGCGGCGACACGCTGCCCGAGGTGATCGCCGAGCGCTGGCAGGTCAGCGTCCGCACCATCCAGGCCGATATCCGCGGGGCGATCCTGCACTGCGCGGACCGCCTGGGCAGAAAAAATATTCTCGCTGGCAAGCGGGTCAGACACTCTAGGGATTAGGAGGCTTTTTGTTGTTGGCGACTGTGAACCATATCCTGCCGGCCAGGCGATCCGAGCATCCATGAGCTCGGATGGAAGCCTCGACGGCGGCTATGCGCCCCTCGACGTGGAAGCGGTCGACTGGGTCGTTCGGCTCACGGTCGGACAGCTTTCCGATGCGGATCGGGATGCGTTCGACCGCTGGCGCGGCGCGAGCGCCGAGCATGAACGCGCTTTCGCCGCCGCCTCGGATCTGTGCGGGCAAGTGCGCCGGATCGCGATCGCGATCGATCCGGCCGATGCGGGGAGGATTGCGCCGGAGCGCGATCTCGAATCCGATAATGTGCTTCCCTTTCTTCCCCCTTCCGGGCAGCAGCCACTGTCCAGCGGTAGAACAGGGCCACAGCGGGGGCTCAGCCGCCGCGCGTTCATGGGCGGCGGCGCGGTCGCGGCATCGCTCGCGGGCGGCCTGCTGATGGTGAACCCGCCCCTGGGGCTGTGGCCCTCGCTGGCCGAACTGATGGCCGACGAGCGCACGGGCGCGGGCGAACGGCGCAGCTTCTCGCCCATGGCCGGGGTCGATATCGAGCTGAACTCGCGCTCGAGCGCCTCGCGCATCCGGGACGGCCTCGACCTGATCGGGGGCGAGGCCTTCGTCTCGGTGGCGGGGACGGAGCAGCCCTTTCGGGTGACGGCGGGCGGCCGGACGCTGACGGCAAGCCGGGCGACGTTCAACGTGCAGGCCTATGCGAACGAGCTTTGCGTGACCTGCCTGAGCGGATCGGTCGATGTGGGGCATGGCGCGGGCAGCGAGACGCTGGGGGCCGGCCGCGAGATCCTGTTCCTCGCCGGCGGCGGGGTCCGCGAAGCGCCGGCCGACCCGCTCGTGCGCCTCGCCTGGCGGCGCGGTCTCCTGATCCTGCGGGGAACGCCGGTGTCCGACGCGATCCCGCAGATCAACCGCTACTATCCGGGCCGCCTCGTGCTTACCGACAACAGCAAGGCGAGCTTGCCGGTGACGGGCGTGTTCCATGTCGATCAGATCGACCTCGCCGTGGTCCAGCTCGAGCGGCTGCTCGGCGTCGGCGCGCGGCGCCTTCCGGGCGGAGTCGTTCTGCTCGGATAAGCCCGGTTACATTTTTATTACGTCCCGCGCTTCGCTACGGCTCCCGTTTTCCTCTCTACCTATAGAGAGGGTCTGAAAAGATGCGCGAACTTGCACCGGACGACGGCCGCGACGCGCGGCGCAAAACTGGCTCGATGATCTTGAGAATGCCCGGTCGCAGGCGCAGGCGCGGGCGGTCACGACGGCGGCGATAGTGCGATGTCGTTCGAGTTCCGCCAGTTGCGTTATGCGGTTGCCGCGGGAGATTCCGGGAGCTTCGCCAAAGCGGCGGCACGACTGCGGGTCAAGCAATCGACGCTCAGCCGCCGCATCATGCTCCTCGAGCAGCAGATCGGGCTGAGGATATTCGACCGATCGACGCAAGGCGCGGTGCCGACACGGGCTGGCGCGGAGTTTCTCGCTGCCGCGCGCCGCATCGTCGACGAAGCCGAAGGGCTCAAGTCCTGCGCGAAGGCCGTGGGCCGCGGCGAGGCGGGACGCCTCGTGGTCGGGTTCAGCACGTCGCTGTCCGCGGGCCATTTGCGTGCAGCTCTGTCCGGCTTCTACCGGCGCTATCCCGATGTCGATCTCCACTGCGTCGAAGCGGGGTGGGAGGCATTGATGCGCGGGATCGCGACGCGCGCGATCGATGTCGCCATCATCCCTGGGAAAATGCCGGACGACAGGCTCGCGAGGCGACATCTCTGGCCCGAACGGCTGATGGTGGCGCTTCCCGAGGATCATCCTGCCGCCGCGTCCGAGACGATCTTCTGGACGGACCTACGCGATGAGACCTTCGTGCTGCCCAAGCTCGATCCCGGCCCCGACGCCGCCGACCTCGTGCGGGCGCGCCTACGCGGCGCGGGCGGCATACCCACGATCCTCATGGAAGACGTGTCGCGGGAGAATATCCTGAGCTTCCTGCCCGTCTGCCGCTATGTCTCGCTGGTCGCCGAGACGGCGGCGGGCGCTCCGCATCCGGGCGTGGTCCTGCGCGAGATCCACGACTTCGCCGGAATGGCCCATCTCGATTTCTGGGCCTGGTGGCATCCTGACAATGGAAATGCCGCGCTCGATGGCTTTCTGCGGCTCGTCGGTGAAGGATATCCTGAAGCCGTGCGCGCATGACCAGGTTGCACGCTTGGCGGTTTTCACGTCGGAGTCTATGTCTGCACGGTATGGAAGAAGTTGTCGTCAACGTCAGGACTGCGCCGGTCGATTGCTGGTCCTGCGGTGCGGAAACGAGCATTGTCTCCTCGATCGAGTTGAGTCGTGGCGAGACGAGTGCGCCCTGCTCGATATCGGATTTCACCGCCTATCCGCGACTTGTTGAGCCGGTCCGCACAGCCCTTCGCGACAAGGTAGAGATCGGAGACCTGAAGATGCGCCACAGCAAAACGCTGGCGCGGTCCTATGTGAGCAATGGCTGCGCGCATTGTGATGCGCTGTTCGGCCAGCACTTCGAGATCCACGCGCGCTATGGGGAAATAGAAGCGGCGCGCTTTGCGGCCTCGGCGGCCGACGGGTGGGGTGCGCTGCTCGATGCGCTCCTGGCATCGGACGACGGACACCTGTTCCACTTCTAGCATCGCCGACGGTGCCGGACAGTCGCGATCGGCAGAGCCGCCGGCTCGCGCTTGCGGCCCGTTCTGCTCAACCGCCTGACGGCCTCGATCCGGCGGTGACGTCCCGCCGCGCCTTCGCAAAACCCCGGTCCGAGGCGATGAACCGCTGGAGCATCGGCACGATCAGCCGCGCCGGCTCGATCGCCGCGGGCGGGTCGCTCGCTTTGCCGAGGATCGCGCCATAGGCCGTCAAATCCGCGAACAGGGCGGCGGGCAGCTCGATCGTGAGCTTCACCGGCTTGTCGTCGGGCAGGGCCGCGAGCTTGAGGCCGGTCATGGCCGCCCTCCCGGCCCGGCGGGCGCGAGGACGAGATCGTGCGTGACGATCACACGCACCGGCATCCCCGGACGGATGGTAAGCGTCGGCTGCACGTTGAGCTGGCGCCGGACGATCTGCTGCCCGGCCTGGTTGAGCGTATCCTGCGTGCCGCGCCGAAGCGCGCGGGCGAGATCACCGTCATCGTCGCTCACCAGCTCGGTGCCGACGCCGAGCAGGGTCGAGACGGCCGAGGCGCGCAGCATCATGCCCCAATGGTGGTTGGTGCGGTCCTGCAACCCCGCCTGACCCATCGCATCGGCGCCGGGCTGGCGCTCGAGGGCGAGCGAGCGGCCATCGGGCAGGATCAGCCGCGTCCAGGCCAGCAGCAGGCGATTCTGCCCGAACGAGATCTGGCTGTCATATTCGCCGATCAGCCTTGCGCCCTGCGGGATCAGGAGGTGGCGTCCGGTGAGGCTGTCATAGACATGGGCCGTCACCTGCGCCGTCACCTGTCCCGGCAGGTCGGAGCTGAGGCCGGTGATGAGCGCCGCCGGAATGACGCTCCCGGCATGGACGACATAGGGCGAGGCTGGCGGCGCCAGGCGCTCGGCGCTCACGGTGCGGCGTTCGACTTCCCCGGCCATGAAGGCGCGCTTCTCGGCCTGGCCGTTCTGGACGCTGTCCTCGCCGCGCTGCGGTGCGCCGGACGGCATCGTGCCAAGGTCGGCCAGCGCCGGAAGCGATGGACCGGCCACCGCTGCGCCTCCCGACCCGCGTGTGCCCAGGAACAGGCCGCTGATGCGCGCAGCGTCCCGCTCCTGAGCGGCCCGTTCCCGCGCGGCGACGCGCGGATCGGGCGGCGGCGGCGGGGCGCCGATCGGGGGCACCGGCACGTCCTCGCCGCGCTGCCGGGCCGCAACGATCGGGCCGCCGAGATCGCCGGGCAGCGGCGCGCCGAGCCGCGGCACCTGGCCATAGTCGCTGGGAGCGCTGCTGATCGTCTCGGCGGTCGCGCGGCCGTCGGTGTTGTAGAGTTCCTGGCCCTGCCGGTCGCCGCCCGGTTGCAGCGCATAGATGAGCGCGCCGCCGATCACCGCCGCCCCGCCGCCGCCGAGGGCGATCAGGGCTTTGCGCGAGAGGCGCATGACGCGCGGCGGATCGCCGCGCAAACGCAGACGGGCCGCGATGGCATCGGGAGAAGCCGGCTGCGGCGCGGGCCGAGATTCGCTCTGAGGCGCGGATGGCGGCGCTTCGGCGGGATCGCCGTCGCGCATCGCCGGATCGTCGGGTGCGTCGGTTTCGTTCATCGCCGCCCCCTGCCGTCCTCGCGGCTGATCCGCACGCGCTGCTCTGAGCGGCGGTCGCCGAGGCGCAGCTCGGCGGCCGCAAACAGCCGGTCGACGATCATGTGGCGGCCGCTGACGCGATAGTTGACCAGTTCGCCGGTCCCGCCGGCGCCGACGACGAACAGGGGCGGCATGTCGCCCCGGCCGATGCCCGACGGAAACTCGATATACACCTTGTTCCCGTCGTCGAAGACGCGCACCGGCCGCCAGGGCGGATTGTCGCCGCGAAGCGCATAGCGGAAATTGAGCGCGCCGATGTCGACGCCCGCCGCGATCGGCGCCGCCGCGGCCGCGGCATCGCCCTGCCGGCGCAGCGCGATCAGATCGTCCTGCGGATAGCGCCAGGAGACCGACGCCATATAGGTCGAGGCTGTCGCGCGCAGCTCGAGATGATAGGTGCGCCGGTCGGTGTTGATGACCAGGTTGGTGACGAGATCGGCGCGGGTCGGCTTGACGAGGATATGGACGCGCGCGGAGGCGCCCGCCCCGCTCACCGTGTCGCCGATGATCCACCGCGCGGTGTCACCCGCCGCGACCGGGCCGGCACCAACGAGCTGCTCGCCCTCCTGCAGCGCGATGTCCGTCACTTGTCCGGGCGCGGCATAGACCTGGTAGAGCGCGCCTTCGGTCCAGGGATAGAGCTGGATGGCGTTGATGAAGCCGTCCCGCACCGGCTCGATCCGGGCGGCGGCATTGGCCGCGCCGACACGGCTACGGGGATCGCCCGGTTCGTTCGGCGGGCGTCCGGTGTTCAGGGCGCGGAGCTGACCGGGCAGCGGCAGCGGCTCGGGGATCGCGACGACTTCCACGGCGCGCGGCGGTTCGGTCGCCTCAAGCGCCGGCGGCGCATCGTCGAGGCTGATCTCAGGGAGGCGCTGCGACGTGGTGGCGCAGCCGGCGAGCGTGGATGCGGAAAGCAGCAAGGCCGGAAGTGCGAGGATACGGATATGCGGAGGGTGGAGGATCATTGGCCCAGCTCCTTCGACCAGTTGATGGCGTTGACGAACAGCCCAAGCGGATTTTTGCGGAGAGCGTCAGGCGTGCGCGGCGGCTGCACGACGATGGTGAGGATCGCCGACCACCGCTCGGTCGCGGCAAGACTGCCGTCGGAATAGCGGCGCTCGGTCCAGGCGACGCGGAAACTGTCGGGCGAGGCGCGGATCACGCTCGACACATCGACCGCGACCTGAACCCGGCCGATCTGCGCGAAGGGATCGTTGGCGCGGGCATGGTCATTGAGCGCGAGCGCGCCGCGATCGCTGGTGAAGTCATAGGCGCGCAGCCAGTTCTGCCGGACGATGACGGGATCGGCGGGGAGGCTCCTGACCTGTTCGATGAAGCGCGCGAGGTGGAAGGCGATCTGGGGATCGGTCGGCCGATAGCCGGCCTCGGCCGGTGCGACCGCGCGCGCTTCGCCGAGCTTGTCGACCTCGACCACCCAGGGGGTGATGGTGCCGCGCGCGCCCTGCCAGACGAGTCCCGCGGCAAGGCCGGTCGAGAGCGTCAGCGCGCCGAAGAAGGCTAGCCGCCAGCTCTTCGCCTGGACGCGGGCCGAGCCGATGCGGTCGTCCCATGCCTGGGCCGCGCGCTGATAGGGCGTTTCGGGTTCGGGGGTCTTTCCATAGCGGATGCTGGGTCTGCGAAACATAAGCTCAATCCCTTTGGCTGACGTCGACGGAAGCGCCCGCACCGCCGCCGTCGCCGGCGCGCATGGTGTGCGCGGCGATGGTCGCGCCCTGCGTCATGGTCTGGCGGCGGCGCATGGCCGTGGCCCAGGCCGGCGGCGCGCTGCCCGCCGCACCGCCGGACCCTGGTGCGGCGGAGGCGGCACCGGCCGCGCCGGTGATGGTGCCCCCGGTCGCCGAGACGGCGGCGCGATTGCCGGCGCGGAAATTGTCCTTCAGCGACTGCGCCGCCTTGCGCAGCGGCGAGGCGGGGGCGCCGCCCCCGGCCCGCCCCACAGCCCCCACGCCCCCCCCGACCCCCGCCCCCCCCCCCTTCCCCGCCGGGCCCCGCGCGGAGGCGCCCCACGCCCCCCCGGGCGCGGAGGCACCCCCCCCCCCGCGCCCCCCCCCGGCGCCTCCTCCCCCCCCCGCCCGCAGGTTCGCCCCCGGCCCCCCGCCCCCCCGGCCGCCGCCGGCCGCAAGCGCGGTTCCGGCGGCGGCGCCGGCGCCGAGCTGCGGGCCGCCCGAGACGATGCCCGTGGCGATGCCGGGGCCGAAAATTCCGAGACCCAGCAGCGCGAGCGAGGCGAGCACGATCACCATCGCATCCTCGATCGTGGGCTCGCCCGTGAGGGCCGAGGTGAACTCGCTGAACAAAGTCGAGCCGATCCCGACGATGACCGCGAGCACCAACACCTTGATGCCCGACGAGATGACATGGCCGAGCACGCGCTCGGCCATGAAGGCGGTCTTGCCGAACAGGCCGAAGGGGATGAGCACGAACCCGCAGAGCGTGACGAGCTTGAACTCGACCAGCGTGATGAAGAGTTGGATCGCCAGGATGAAGAAGGCGAGGATGACGAAGAGCCACGCGATCAGCAGCACCGCGATCTGGATGAAATTCTCGAAGAAGGAGACCCAGCCCATCAGGTCGGAGATCGAATCGAGGATCGGCTGACCCGCCTCGAGGCCGACCTGCGCGACCCGGCCCGGCTGAAGCAGCTCGGCGGTGGAAAAGCCGGTCCCCGACGCCATCAACCCGAGGCCGGCGAAGCTCTCGAACACGATCCGCGCGAGCATGTTCCAGTTGCCGATGATGTAGGCGAAGATGCCGACGAACAGCGTCTTCTTGATGAGCCGGGCGAGGATGTCGTCGTCGGCGCCCCAGGCCCAGAACAAGGCCGCCAGCGTCACGTCGATCACGATCAGCGTGGTGGCGATGAACGCGACCTCGCCGCCGAGCAGGCCGAAGCCGGAGTCGATATAGGAAGTGAAGACCTCCAGGAATCGGTCGATGACGCCGGTGCCGCCCATGTCAGTTCGCCGTCCCGGCCGCGCTCTGGTGCTGCTTGAGGATCGGGTTATGCTCCGGCGGAGCGCCGTCGGAGACCGGCGCGCCCGCGGACTGGTCCATCGTTTCGTCGGGTGCGAGGTCTTCCGGCGCCGGGAGCCGTTCCATCGGCCGCGCGCCGGGGGCGAGGAACCGTCGCCGGTTCTCGGCCCAGGCGCGCAGGCAGTCGCGGTCGTTCGCCGCCTCCACGCCGATCGACTGGCAGCGGCGCAGCTCCTGGCGCAGCGGATCGACCGGCGCGGCATAGGCATCGATCGTCGCCGGGTCGGGCGGCGGGATGTCCGGCTCGCGCATCTGGATGATCGCAACGGTGATCGCCACCGCGGCAAGACCAATGGCGGCCGCCCGCGCAAGGAGCTTGGTGTCCATCACCGCGCTCAGTCGTGGAACATCTGCGCGGGATGCGGCTGATAGCCCACGCTCGGCGTCAGGAAGCGGCGGAGCTGCTCGCGGGCCTGTGCCTGCGACGCGGCGTCCCTCGCGGAATCGAGCGCCTGCGCGCGGCTTTGCGCGGCGATGAGCGCGGTGAGGTCCGCGAGCTGCTGCGATTGCAGCGCGAGGAGCTGGTTGCCCGCTTGCGCCGCCTGCAGCGCGCCGGTCGCCGACTGGCTGACGTTCACCAGCCGGTCCATGCTGGTGCGCGCGCCGTCGATATTGCCCACGACGCCGGCCTGCACGCGCAGCGAATCCTGGAACGCGCCGACGCTCGTTTCCCAGCGCTCGCGGGCATTGTCGACGAGGCTCTGCTGCGTGCCCGACATCGAGCCCGCCGCGTATCGGCTGCTGAACGCCTGGTCGATCTGGGTCACGTCATAGGCGATGCGCTGGGCCTGGCCGAGCAGTTGCTGGGTCTGGCGGACCTGCGCCTGCAATTCCTGGAGCTGCGAGAAGGGCAGGCTGGCAAGGTTGCGCGCCTCGTTGAGCAGCGAAGTCGCCTGGTTCTGGATCTGGCGGATCTGGTTGTTGATCTGTTCCAGCGTACGGGCCGCGGTCAGCACATTCTGCGCGTAATTGGTCGGATCATAGACGATCCCGCCGAACTGCGCGGCCGCGGGCGGCGCGGCGATGCTGGTGACGACGGCGAGCGCGAGGGCGCTTGCGGCGGCGAGCGGACGGATACGAAAACGGGTCATGGCACATTCTCCTTCTGGGGATCGGGATCGGCATGAAGTTCGGGAGGCCCGGGGAGCAGCTCGGCGGCCCAGGCGAGGCCGCGCGCCCGCAGCCAGGCGGCGGCGAACCCGTCGGCGCCGTGCGCCTCGACCAGCTCGGCGATGCGAAGCTGGTCGGACTTGGCGGAGGCGGCGGTGAAAGCGAGCGCGACATCGCCGAGGCCAAGCTCGAACAGGCGGTTGCCCTTGCGCGACTGGCAATAATAGTCGCGCCGGGGCGCCGCGCGGCTCACTATCTCGATCTGCCGGTCGTTGAGGCCGAAGCGCTGGTAAACACTTGCGATCTGCGGCTCGACCGCGCGGTCATTGGGCAGGAAGATGCGGGTCGGACAGCTTTCGATGATCGCGGGCGCGATCGCGCTGGTCTCGATGTCGGCGAGGCTCTGGGTGGCGAAGATCACGCTCGCGTTCTTCTTGCGCAGCGTCTTCAGCCACTCCTTGAGCTGCTGGGCGAAGGCCGGGCTGTCGAGCACGAGCCAGCCCTCGTCGATAATGATGAGCGTGGGGCTGCCGTCGAGCCGCCCTTCGATCCGGTGGAACAGGTAGGAGAGCACCGCCGGCGCCGCGCCGCTGTCGGTCAACCCTTCGGTTTCGAACGCCTGGAACGATGCGCTGCCGAGCCGCTCGCTCTCGGCGTCGAGCAGCGCGCCGAACGCCCCGCCGACGCAATAGGGACCGAGCGCCTGCTTGAGCGCCTGGGACTGGAGCAGCACGGTAAGCCCGGTGATCGTGCGTTCGGAGGCGGGCGCGGAAGCGAGCGAGACCAGCGCCGTCCACAGATGCTCCTTCGCCTGGGGATCGACCGCGACGCCTTCTCCGGCGAGAATCGCGGCGAGCCATTCGGCCGCCCAGCTCCGCTCGGCCGCGCCGTGGATATTGGCGAGGGGCTGGAGCGAGACGCCGCCGGCGCCGCCGTCGTGCAGGCTGCCGCCCAAGTCCTGCCAGTCGCCGCCGCAGGCGATAGCCGCGGCGCGTATCGAGCCCCCGAAATCGAACGCGAAGATTTGCGCCTGGGCATAGCGGCGGAACTGCATCGCCATCAGCGCGAGCAGGACGGACTTGCCGGCCCCGGTCGGGCCGACGATCAGCGTGTGGCCGACATCGCTGCCGACATGGAGGGAAAACCGGAACGGGGTGCTTCCCTCGGTCTTGCCGTAAAGCAAGGGGGGCGACCCGAAGTGCTCGTCCCGTTCCGGCCCCGCCCACACCGCTGACAGGGGTATCAGGTGGGCGAGATTGAGCGTCGAGATCGGTGGCTGGCGGACATTGGCGTAAACATGACCCGGAAGGCCGCCGAGCCATGCCTCGATCGCGTTCATGCCTTCGGCGATCACGGTGAAGTCGCGGCCCTGGATCACCTTCTCGACCAGCCGCAGCTTCTCCGCGGCAATCGCCGGGTCGGCGTCCCACACCGTCACGGTCGCGGTGACATAGGCCTGGCCGATCATGTCGGCGCCCAGCTCCTGGAGCGCGAGGTCGGCGTCGGCCGCCTTGTTGGAGGCATCGCTGTCGAGCAGCACCGACGCCTCGTTGGTCATCACTTCCTTGACGATCGCCGCGACCGACTTGCGCTTGGCGAACCATTGCCGGCGAATTCTGGTGAGCAGCCGGGTCGCGTCGGTCTTGTCGAGCATGATCGCACGGGTGCTCCAGCGATACTCGAAGGCGAGGCGGTTCAGCTCGTCGAGTAGGCCGGGAAAGGTGATGGTCGGAAAGCCTGACACGGTCAGCGTGCGCAGATGATGGTCGCCCAGCCGCGGCTCGAGCCCGCCGGTCAGCGGTTCGTCCACGAGCAGGGCATCGAGGTGCATCGGGGTTTCGGGAACGCGGACGCGCTGGCGCCTGGTCGAGATGGTCGAGTGCAGATAGGTCAGCGTCTCGCCGTCATCGAGCCAGGCAATCTCGGGCACGAAGCCTTCGACGAGCTGGAGCAGGCGCTCCGCCCGGTCGGCGAAGCTCTTGAGCAGCTCGCGCGGATCGACCTCGCCGGTGGCGCGGCCCTCGAACAGCCAGCCTTGCGCCCGCGCGCTGTCCTCGGCGGGCGGCATCCACAAGAGGGTTAGATAGTAGCGGCTCTCGAAATGAGCGCCTTCGGCGCGGAACTGCTCGCGCCGTTCGAGATCGACCAGCGCCGAGACCGGATCGGGAAAGTCGGAGTCGGGATAGTCCTGCGCCGGCGCGCGCTGCGCTTCGACGAAGATCGCCCAGCCCGAGCCCAGGCGCCTGAGCGCATTGTTGAGCCGCGCGGTGGTCGCCACCAGCTCGGCGGGGGTGGCGCTGTCGAGGTCGGGACCGCGGAAGCGCGCGGTGCGCTGGAAGCTGCCGTCCTTGTTGAGCACGACGCCCGGCGCGACCAGCGCCGCCCAGGGCAGGAAGTCGGCGAGGCTTGCCGGGTGCCCGCGATATTCCTTGAGGGACATCATCGCCCGGCCCTCACGCGCGCAGGAAGGACGGGTAGCGCAGATGGCGCCGACCGACGTCGACGAATTGCGCGTCATGGCGTGCCGCCCAGACGGCAAGCGCGTGCCCCACCGCCCAGACGACGATGCCGACCAGCCAGAGGCGAAGGCCGAGGCCGATAGCGCCGGCGATCGTGCCGTTGGCGATCGCCACCGACCGGGGCGCCCCGCCGAGCAGGATGGTCTCGGTGAGTGCGCGGTGGACCGGCGCGAAATAGCCGGGAATGGGTTCTGCCGGTTCCATTCAGACCAGCGCCCCGCCGCCGAAGCTGAAGAAGGAGAGGAAGAAGCTCGACGCGGCAAAAGCGATCGAGATGCCGAACACGATCTGGATGAGCCTGCGAAATCCCCCGCTCGTGTCTCCGAACGCGAGGGTGAGGCCGGTCATCACGATGATGATGACGGCGATGATCTTCGCCACCGGCCCCTCGATGGAATCGAGGATGCTTTGCAGCGGCGCTTCCCAGGGCATCGACGATCCCGAGGCGTGGGCGGGCGTCGTATAGACCGCGAACGCGGCGGCAAGCGCGAGCGGGGACAGGCGGCCGAGCGAAAGCGCCCGGCCGGGACGCGGGATCTGGGTCATGGCTGGTCTCCGGGAGAAGAAGGCTGGGAGGGGGACAGGCGATATTCGCCGCGGGCATCGAGCCCCTCGACGCGCGCGAGTTCGGACAGCCGGCGGCCGTGACCGTCGCGGACGAGGACGGCGACCAGGTCGATCGTGTCGGCTACAGCCGCGCGCGGGACCGTCACCACCGCTTCCTGGATGAGCTGTTCGAGGCGGCGCAGCGCGCCCAAGGCACTGCCGGCGTGGATCGTGCCGACGCCGCCTGGATGGCCGGTGCCCCATGCTTTTATGAGATCCAGCGCCTCGGCCCCGCGCACCTCGCCGATCGGGATGCGGTCGGGGCGCAGGCGCAGCGAGGAGCGCACAAGTTCGGAGAGTGTCGCGACGCCGTCCTTGGTCCGCATGGCGACGAGATTGGGCGCGTTGCACTGAAGCTCGCGCGTGTCCTCGATCAGCACGATGCGATCGTCGCTACGCGCGATCTCGGCGAGCAGCGCATTGGTGAGCGTCGTCTTGCCCGTGCCGGTCCCGCCCGCGACGAGGATGTTCGCGCGGCTCGCGACCGCCTCGCGCAGCGTCTGCGCCTCGGCCGCCGACATGATGCGGTCGGCGACATAGTCGTCGAGCGTGAACACCGCGACCGCCGGCTTGCGGATGGCAAAGGCGGGCGCCGCGACCACCGGCGGCAACAGCCCCTCGAACCGCTCGCCCGTTCCCGGCAGCTCGGCCGAGACGCGCGGCGCGCGGGCATGGACCTCGACGCCGACATGGTGGGCGACCAAGCGGACGATGCGCTCGCCATCGGCTTCGGCGATGCGCGCGCCGGTGTCCGACAGCCCTGCGCCCAGCCGATCGACCCACAGCCGACCGTCCGGGTTGAGCATCACTTCGATGATCTCGGGATCTTCGAGCCATTCGGCGATCGCGCTGCCGAGCGCCGTGCGCAGCATCTTCGCGCCGCGCGCGCTGGCTTCGGAACGGATCGGATGAACGGCCATATCGCCCCCTCGGGTCGCGCCCGGACCGAAGTGTCCGAGCGCGTGGGGACGATTAAGAGAGACAGAAAATAGCGGGATTCAACAAGGAAATGGGCGCGTCGTAGTGTGGGGTAGAAAGACAGGGAATGGGAAAGGTTGCTTGCGGCCCCGCTCCCGGCGGAGGGGGCATTGCGGCGGGTATCGAGGCGCGAATCAGCTCTCGCCGGAGCGCTTGCGGCAAGACTGGCCAGGGTCGATCACCGCATTGTCGGCGGGCCGGTGACTTGTGACAATTCCTCTGACCGGACCGAAAATAGTCAGAGGAATTGTCCGCACACCTTGACGCCTAACAATACAACCCTATATTTGGGGTCGTATTAGGAGGTGCAAAATGGGTCATACGGCGCAATTCACTGCCGCCGAGGCCGCGTTCGTTCTGCGCGAGCCGGTCCGTGCCGTGAAGAAGTCCCTCGATCTCGGTCCCGTGCGTCCGGTGCTGTTGCGGCGCCAGGGCGGGTCCGTGCGCGCGATCGAGTGGCGCGACCTCTTCTATCTCTACGCCGTGCGGGCGCTGCGCGACGAACTCACGCCCAAGGCGCGCGGCGAATTTTACGAAGCGCTCCAGCAGACGCCGATCGAGCGCCGCGACGAAGTCAGCTTCGGCCGGTTCAGGGTTTCGGTCCGCGATCTCGTGGAAGAAGTCGAACAGCGCACATCGGATCTCGCCGCGCTGGCCGAAAAGGTGGAGTTCCGGGCCGATGGCGAGCCGCTGCTGAAAGGCGCGGAGGTCGAGGTCTATCGGATCGCGGCGCTGCTCGATGGGGGAGCGTCGATCGAACAGGTGCTGGAGGACTATCCATCCCTGTCCCGCGAGCATGTCGCGACGGCGAGGGCCTATGCGGACGCCTATCCGAAGGCGGGCCGGCCCTATCCACGCACCAGCGTCAAGCGGGCATTGCAGGGCGCCGGGCTGGAGGCGCTCGACGATGCCTGATACCAGCGCAGACGGATGAAATATCTTCTCGATACAAACGTCCTGCGCGAACTCGGCAAGACCTCGCCGCACAAGAACGTGGCCGCCTGGCTCAAAGGTGTTGATGACGCCGATCTCGCGATGAGCGCGCTGACCGTGCGTGAGGTCGTCAAGGGTGTCGCCAGGCTCAGGAAGAGGAAGCCGGAGACGGCGGCGGCGCTGGACGCTGCCGTCACGGCGATCTTCGATGCGTTCGAGGGACGCATTCTGCCGATCGACCGGCGGGTTGCGGCGCTCTGGGGCGAAGCGCTGGGCGAGAGCGACAAGCATGTCGACGATGCGGGCCTTGCCGCGACCGCCCGCGCGCACGGCCTCACCCTGGTCACGCGCAACATCAAGGATTTCGACGGACGCGGAGTGACGCTGCTCGACCCGTTCAAGGCCCCGCGCCGCTCGCGCGCATAGGAGCGCGCCGCAGCCGCAAATCAAATTCCCTCCGGCCCGGCGGTTCCCGGCACATCCTTCGACAATTCACCCGACAGTTTCGGCCCCAGCTCCATGCGCCGGCTGAGCGCGTCGAGGAACCCTTCGTAGCGGTCCTTGCCCGTCGCCTGCGCGGCCGCCCGCGCAGTATCCGGCAGCGGCGGCGTGCTGGTCAGCCAGAAGCGCACGAACAGCGCCAGCGCCTCGTTCGACACCTCGATATGATAGGCGAGCCGGTCGGCCTGGCGGCTCAGGCGATCGAGCCTGCGGCTGACCGCGGCCTCGATGCGATCGGAGCCGTCGGGCGAGAAGAAGGAGGCGAGCGCCGCCTCGACGATCTGCGCCTGGGGCACGCGCTTGCGCACGGCGAACTCGGCGAGCTGGGCCGAGAGGTCGGGCGGCAGGCGGAAAGTATGCTTGATGCGTTTGGCGGTCACAGATCTATTCCGTCCTTGGGATCGAGCGATGCCTGGCGCGCGACATGACGCATCCGATCCGCCAGCCGCCGATTGCGGGCGGCATCCTCGTCGCCGCCATCCTGTTCGCCGAAGTCGAATTCGCCTGTCGGCACGGGGCGCTCGGGAACGACCTCCTCATGGAGCGGCAATTCAGGCTCGCGGCGGATTCCGCCATTGGCCGGGTCGGTGCCGGCAACCTTCGGCCCTTCGACGCTCCGGCCTCGCGTGGCCCGCGCCGGCCTGGCCGCTTCAACCGGATCGAGCCCGGTCCAGTCGTCAGGCGGCGCGGCGGGCTCGACCAGCACTTTCGGATCGGGGGGCGGAAGGATGCGCTCGCGCAGGCGCCGATCCTTGAAGTAGCGCGCCTTCCTAGCCCGGACCGGCTGCACGCCGGCGACCATCACGATCTCCTCCTTCTCGGGGAATTGCATGATCTCTCCGACGGTGAGGAGTTGGCGCGCCGTTTCCTGGCGGCTGACCATAAGATGCCCGAGCCAGGGACTGAGCCGGTGCCCCGCATAGTTTTTCATCGCGCGCATCTCGGTCGCAGTGCCAAGGGCATCGCTTAGCCGTTTTGCGGTCCTTTCGTCGTTGGTCGCGAAACTCACCCTGACGTGGCAATTGTCCAGGATCGAGTTGTTGATGCCATAGGCTTTCTCGATCTGGTTGAGCGACTGAGCGATCAGGAATGCACGCACGCCATAGCCCGCCATGAAGGCGAGCGAAGACTCGAAGAAGTCCAGCCGCCCGAGCGCCGGAAACTCGTCGAGCATCATCAGGACGCGATGCCGGCCAAGCTCGGGATTCAGTGTCTCCGTGAGGCGGCGCCCGACCTGGTTGAGGATGAGACGGATGAGCGGTTTGGTGCGGCTGATGTCGGACGGCGGCACGACCAGATAGAGTGAGACCGGCCGTGCGGCGTCGACGAGATCGGAGACCTTCCAGGTGCTGCGACGGGTGACGGTCGCGACCACAGGGTCGCGGTATAGCCCGAGAAACGACATGGCTGTGCTGAGGACGCCGCTGCGTTCATTCTCCGACTTGTTGAGCAGCTCGCGCGCCGCGCTGGCGACGACCGGATGGACGCCGCGCTCGCCAAGGTGCGGCGTCGCCATCATGGCGGCAAGCGTCGCCTCGATCGTGCGGCGCGGGTCGGACAGGAAACTGGCGACGCCGGCGAGGGTCTTGTCCGGTTCCGCGTAGAGGACATGGAGGATAGCGCCCACCAACAGGCTGTGGCTGGTCTTTTCCCAGTGCGACCTTCTTTCCAACGACCCTTCCGGGTCGACCAGCACGTCAGCGATATTCTGGACGTCGCGCACTTCCCACTCGCCGCGGCGCACCTCCAGGAGCGGATTGTAGGCGGCCGAGGCGCTGTTGGTCGGATCGAACAGCAGCACGCGGCCGAAACTGGCGCGGAAGCCCGCGGTCAGCGTCCAGTTCTCCCCTTTGATGTCGTGGACGATGCAGCTTCCCGGCCAGGTCAGCAGAGATGGAATGACCAGCCCGACGCCCTTGCCCGAGCGCGTCGGTGCGAAACACAGCACATGCTCGGGGCCGTCATGGCGCAGATAGCGCTTGGCGAACTCGCCGAGCACCACACCATCCTCGCCGAGCAGACCGGCGGCGCGGATCTCCGATTCACTCGCCCATCGCGCCGAGCCATAGGTCTGCGCGTTCTTCATCTCGCGGGCGCGCCAGACCGACATCGCGATGGCGACCGCAGTGCCGGCGAGGCCGCCGGACGCGGCGATCATGCCCCCGGTGGCGAAGATGTCGGGGGCGTAGGCGTCATAGAAGAACCACCACCAGAACAAGGCGGGCGGCGGATAGACGGGATAGTCGCCGAGCATGAACCACGGATCGCCGAGCTGGGGCTGGTAGGCGAGCGCGGCGGCGGTCCATTGTGTCGCGATCCAGATGCCGAGCAGCACGACCGAGAAAACGGCGATGAGCTGGCCCCAGAGGATTTTGGTGGCGGACATGGGTCATTCCTTGGGGTTGGAGAGAAAGGCGATCACGGTCACAGGCCGAGCCCCCGTTGGCGGCCGAAGGTCCAGTCGACGCCGCCGCCCGGCGTCATCGTGCCGGCGACGGGGCTGCCGAGCTGCTGTTCGAGCGCCGGGCGCCAGGGCACGAGCTGGAAGCCCAGCCCCTCCTCGATCATGGCGAAGCGCCCGGAGGCCAGCGTCACCCGCTCGCGATAGAGGCCCGTGACATGCTCGCCGGGCGCGGACGGGCGATGGGCTAGCCCGGTGCGATCGGCGATGGCGTGGGCGGCATCATCCAGTTCGCGGGCGCGCAGCGTGTTCAGGAGATCGCGGGCGAAGACCCAGCGCTGGCCCTGCCGCCGCGCCAGCCCTTCGCCGGCGAGGTGCTCGGCGCGCGCCGTCATGGCGTCGCGAATCTCGGCGCCGAAGCCGCTGCCGGTGGCGGCCGGCTCGCGAGCGACGAGCTGCCGGTCGAGCCAGGTCGCGCCCGGCGCCGTCACCTGTTCGGCGATCGACAGGTCGGAGCGGGTTGCAAGCGACAGCCGCTGCGCGCCGCGGGTATCCTCCCAGGAGCGCAGCTCGACGACGGCGCCGGGCTTCGCGTCGCCGGTCATATCGATGTCGTCGAAGCGCAGGTGATGGACCCGTCCGTCTGCGCCGTCGATCAACGCATAGGCCGTGCCTTTGAGTTCGTCATGGAGTCCACGCTCGATCAGCCGCCCCAGCACCGGCTCGGCGGGCGCCACGTCGTGCATCGCGAAGGCGCGCAGATCGGGCGCCCGGCCGTCGCGCGTCATCGCCCGGTGCATGGTCTTGATGATGTCGCCGCGGATCGAGAGGTCGCGCAGCGTCTCTTCCATCTCCGACTTGAAGTGCCACTGGCCGGGCGCGATCTCGTTGGCGAGGCCGAGCCGCTGGAGTTTCATTGCGCGGCCGACGAGCATCTGCCGCATCGCAGGATCGGCGTCGGCCGCGTCGGGCCGCAGGTCGACCAGGATCTCGGTCTCGGAGAGCTTCTGGAGTTTCCAGTCGAGGCTGGTCCAGCGTTCGGCTTCGACCTCGCGGCGGAGCTGGGCGTCGATCTCCTGCTCGCTGCGCGGACCCAGTTCGAGCGTCACGCGCCCTTCGGCGCGCTCACGCATCCCCTCCCGGATATAATCGCGGTCGATCACGAGATCCTCGCCGGTCTCGGTCACGCCGCGGACGAGGACGTGGATGTGCGGGTTGTCGGTATTCCAGTGGTCGATCGCCACCCAGTCGAGGCGCGTGTCCAGGTCGCGCTCCATGTCGGCCATCAGCTCGCGCGTGAAGGCGCGCAGGTCGTCCATCTCGACCGCATCCTCGGGGCTGACGATGAAACGGAAATGGTGCCGGTCATCCTCGCAGCGTGTCGCGAAGGCATCGCGGTCGGCCGCGTCGCCGCGCGCGTCGAACATGGCGGCATCGCGTCCGTCCCTGGTGACGCCCTCGCGCTCCAGATAGGCGATGTGCCGGGCGAGCGGCGCGGCGCGGAAGCGGGCGCCCCGGTGGCGGACGACGCGTGCCTTGATGACGACGCGCCGGGCATTGGTCGGACGCCGCGACAGGATGGCGGCGCGCCGGCCGCGTCCGCGCGTTCCCGTGCCGCGCCGGCCAGGCGATCCGCGACGCCGGCTGAGCTGCCCGGCCTTCATCGCCCGCCGCTTGACCTGGGCAACCAGCTTCTCTGCTTTCCGGGCACTGCGCGCGCCTGCATCGCGCCCTCTTCCCGGCCGAACCCGGAAATCGTCCTCGACCTCGCTCATCGCCGTGCTTCCCGGCGCAAATCCGAGGGCGACGGCGCATCGGAGGCTGATATTGCTGGATAATTCGTGGCGAGCGACGGCGGCCCCTTGGCGGCGACGGCGCAAGAAAGCACATAAAACCAACCACATGAGGGGCAAGCGCCGTCGCCCCTTTTATCTCGCCGTCGTTGGGTTGTGGGTGTGCGGCCTCCTTTTGCCCCTGGCACCCCGTCGACCAGACACCCGCGACAGCCGCCGCCGGGGGCGGTCGGGGCGCGCGATGGCGGGCACCGGAACGGCGGCGGGAGGGACGCCTCGACGGCGTCGCTCCCGCGCGGGAAGAGAAGGGAGACGGCAAAGACAACGCGATCGCGGCGGTCCCGGCCGGCAGCGATCACGCGTATCGGAAGGAACGGCGCATCGTCAGCGCCGTCCCCTCCGATCGACGGTTTCTTGGTCAAGCCAGCGCCGCCTCGCGCTGGTCGAGATCGAGGCCGCGAAGCCGTGCCTTCGCCTCCGCCAACTCGCGTTCGATCTGCCGCCGTTCGCCCGGATCGTCGATGCCCCGAAGCTCGGCGCGCAGTTCCTCGATATGCTGGGTGAGCGTCATCATCGTCTCCTTTGTCTGAAATGACGATGATCGCCCCTGGGGCGGGTCGGGCCGGGTCAAGAGACCGCGGCGCTTGCGCCGCGGCCGCCTTGGCGGCGATGGGGGTCACGATTTTTTTCGGCGCCGCGCCACGTTCGAGATTAAGCGCCACCGCCCGATCGCCGAAAAAAATGGTGGGGCCCCGTCGTCTCTTGAGGCGGTCCGGCCCGTCCCAGATGCTGGGAAGACATGAGAAGACATCCCCCTCTCCCCATGCGCTGGCCTCCTGCAACGCCGACCCCAAGCGCCTGCGCTGGGAGAGAGCGCCAAGTCGCACGCCCTCGACGCTCATGCTGCGCCGATGCAGCGCGCCGATCATCGCGGCAGCCCCTCGCCGAGCGCGACGAACAGCGTTTCGCGCGGCTCCGACCGGCGCTCCTCCTGCGGGGGCGACGAGGCTGAATCGAGTGCGTCGACGGCAGGCTCATCGTCGCCTTCGACGCTATCCGGCCGCACGGGAAAGAGCGCGGCGCGCATCCAGGCATTGCGATCCGGCGGCGGCGCGACGGCGGCACGCACCGGCGCCGATCCGCCGACGACCGGCGCAAGACTATCGAGATAGGCGAGCGTTTCGGCGGGCAGCGGGCGGCGGCGCGCGAGATAGTCCTGATAGCGGCCGGGACCGGCATTATAGGCCGCGAGGAAGCCCGGCGACCCGAAGCGGTCGTGCATCTCGCGCAGATAGGCGGTGCCGCCGAGAATGTTCGCGCGGGGCTCGAACGGGTCGTTGCCGAGCCGGTAGCGGACGCGCAGAATTGCCCAGGTCCCGGGCATGATCTGCATCAGCCCCATCGCCCCGGCCGGTGAGACCGCGCCCCGATCGCCGTTGCTTTCGACGCGCATCACCGCCCAGATCCAGCGTTCGGGAACGCCGAAGCGGCGCGACGCCTCGGCGACATGATCGGCGATATTGGCGGTGCGCGCGGTCGCATCGCCGCGAACGGGCGGTGCGGCGGTTTGCGCCGGCACTGGCGCGCTCGCAAGGGCGAGCGACGTCAGGGCCAACGCAGCGACGCGATGCAGGCCGCGCACCGGATCAGCTCTGTTCGTCGCGCTTCTGCGGCGCGTTGAGCGAGAGCACGAAGGCATGTCCCGCGTCGTCGGCGCGGAACAGGTTGGCGCGGATGAACCCGTTCGGGAACAGCGGGCCGACAATCTTCAGGGAGACATAGTCGCCGGCCTTCTCGCCGACTTCCTTCCAGGCGAAGCCTGCTTCCGCCCCGTCCTCGCCATCGAGCCTGATGCGATAGTCGGGCGCGCTGTCCGCGTCGCTCGGCTCCATCGCAACCAGCACGACGACGGGCTCGTGGAGTCCGAAGGCGCGAACCTCGCCGGTGTAACCGCCGGACGTGCGGGTGAAGGTGCCAATATTCATGTCAGCTCTCCTGTGGCTGCGGTGGGGAAGCGGGCTGTGCGGGCGGATCGACCCAGAGCGGCGTCGCGCGGCCGATCACGGTGCCGGCCGGGAGCGGCCCGAAATACCGGCCGTCCATGCTGTCGGGCACGTCCGGGTTGGCAAGGAACAGCTCGTCGCCGGCGAGGCGGCGGCAGCCCTGCCAGGACGGCAATGGACGGCCCAGCCGATCGGCCTCCCGCGCAATCGCGATGAGCCGACCGTCGACCGTGACGCGCGCGGCCGTGCGGCAGACAAGCTGACCGGGGAGCGCCACGACATGCTTGAGGAGCGGCACGCCCTCGGGGAGATAGCCGCGCGCGGCGAGGAAGGCGGCGAGCCGCTCGGGCGGCGCGACCGCGACGAGATCGCCGCGCCGCACCCGGTCCACGGGCCGCACCCGGTAAAGCCCGATGGGCGCGCTGGCGCTGGCGTTCCAGATGAGGCGGGGGACGGGGTCGAGCACCGCGACCAGGGTGAACAGACCGGCGAACAGGCCGACCGCGGCGCCGGTCGCGCGCGCATAGAACAGCCGCCTCATGGCCGCAGCTCACGGCGCTGGAGCCAGGCGCGATGACGCGCGAGCGTATAGGCTCGGGGGGCGTGGCCGGCGGCGATCCGGTTATGGACGTGGCGCCAATGGTCGGGCGCGGCATCGCCGGCATCGAGTTCGAGCGCTTCCACCGCATCGATCGCGCCGAGCACCTGGGCGACCTTGGGCCATCCCTCGATCCTGAGCAGGCTTTCACCGCCGGGGCGGACGAACGGGAGGGTCGTATAGGGTTCGCCCGGCGCGACGACGCGCACGATATCGATGCGCGAGAAGATCGTGCCATAATCGTTCGCCGACCAGCGGACGAAGGCGAACACGGTGCCGGGGCGAAACTCGACGATGCGCCGCCGCCGGTCGAGGATACGCCCGCCCGCCTCGCGGCCGAAGCGCAGCCAATGCTCGATCCGCTGGGCGATCCAGGTCAGCTCCACCTGCGCCATGCCGGTCGCGGCGAGCGCGGTCGGCAGCAGACCGACCGGCAGCGCGGAGGACCGATCGCCGTTCATCGCGTCTCTCCTTGGGTGTCGGGAAACTCGCGCTCGAGAAGCGCGCGCAGCATGTCGGCGACCGAGCAGCCGCGGCCGATGGCTGCGAGCTTGAGGCGTCGGCGCAGCGCCGGGGTGACGTCGATCGTCAGGCGCGCGGTAAAGGCCGAGGCGGGCCGATCCCACACGGTCGACTCGCCCGCCCTGATCCAGCGGTCGGCGTCGCCGGGGCGCGCGGCGAATCCTCCGGGCTTGTTGCCGGTCATGAGCTGCCCCCGGTGTCGAACGGCAGCACGCCGGCGATCCGGTCGCTGGCGCGCGCCGCCATCGCGGGATCGATCTCGCAACCGATATAGCGTCGCCCGGTCAGCCGGCACGCTTCGCCCGCGGCACCCGAGCCTGCGAACCAATCGCCGACCAGCCCGCCCGGCGGGCAACTCGTGCGGATCAGGATTTCGAGAAGCGCGACCGGCTTCTCGGTCGGGTGGCGTCCGCTTCGGGGGCTTTGCGCGTCGACAACGGATTTCATGATCCGCGTGCCGTCGTCATGATATTCCAGCGCGCCGATCTTTCCGGCATGTGCCAGGCGATCGGGTCGTTGCTTTCTTACCGATTTGCTCTTGTGCAGCGCCGGGACGCGCTGGACGTCATTGTAAACGTCGCGCCATTTCCCGGTGCTGCGGTAAAACTGGGCGGCCAGCTCATGGACGCGCTTGAACCGATCGGCCGCCATGCCCGTGCCGTTCGGCTTTCGCCAGACGATGTCCTGGGCGTATCTCAGGCCCGCCTCTTTGAAGCGCGGCGCTTCGGCCATGAAAGAGCGCAGCGAGCCGAACACCCAGAGCGAACCTGACGGACGCAGTGCCGCGCAGGCGAGCGCCAGCCAGCCCTCGACGCGGCGATCCCAGGCGAGCGAGGTGTCGCCGTAAGGGGGATCGGCGAGGATCAGGTCGAAGGGACCATGCGCGGGCATCGCGACGCGGCAGTCGGCGGCGAGGATCGTCATGGCGCGAGCCTCCGGACGGCACCGGCAAGCGCCGCGATCTCGGCCGCCGCGCGGCAGTCGGGATCGACCTCGTGCGCGAGGCGTCCATCCTGCATCGCCTGCGCGAAGATGATCCGCTGACCGATCGGCGGGACGATCAGCGGCGGGTCGTGGTCGGCGAGCGCGCGGGCGGTTTCCCGCGCGAGCACGGTGCCGGCACCGCAGCGATTGAGCACGAAGCGCGCGGCGAGTTGGGGACGGAAGCCACGCGCCTCGGCAAGCAGCGCAAGCATCTCGGCCGACGCCCAGCCGTCGATCGGCGAAGGCTGGACCGGAATCAGCACGAGATCGGCGGCGAGCAGGGCCGAACGCATCAGCCCGGCGACGCGCGGCGGTCCGTCGATCACCAGCATGTCGGCGCCGCGCGCCAGGTCGGGGGCTTCCTGGTGCAACGTGCTGCGTGCCAGGCCGAGCACGGCGAACAGACGCGGTGCGCCTTCCCGGGCGCGCTGTTCGGCCCAATCGAGCGCGGAGGCTTGGGGATCGGCGTCGACCAGCGTGACACGCGCCCCGTCTCGGGCCCATTGCCCCGCCAGGTGCAGCGCCAGCGTCGTCTTGCCGGTGCCGCCCTTCTGGTTGAGGACCGCGACGATCATCGCCGCCTGTCCACAGGCGCGAAACCGGCGCGGCGCGTTAGGAGGAATCCGAAGGATTCCTGGTTAGGTATGTTAGGCGCGCGGCGACTCGTTGCGGCTTGCCGAGTCGCGGGGCCTTCGGGTTCCCGATAGGCCGAACATCCGGTTCCCGATCGGCCGAGTCCGCCGGTTCCTGATAGGCCGAGTCCCATCACGACTTGTCCACAGGCAGGCCGACGCGGCGCATCGCGGTCTCGAACGGGTCGGCGGGGATCGGCGCGAAGCTGAGGCGCTCGCGGCCGAACGCGAACTCGAGGGTCAGCCGGTAGCCCGGCAGCGGCTGGCGGCGGACGATACCGCGCAGCTCGAACGCGAACCGCTTCAGCGGCGAGAGCACGCCGGATTTGAGGTGGAGATGCTCGACATCGAAGCTCCAGCCGCCGCGCTGGCGACCGCCATGCTTGCGCACGATGCGGTAGAGCCAGCGTTCGAGCCCGCCGGTGAGGTCGAAATAGGCGCGCTCGATGGTGAGCACGAGCGCCTGGTCGATGACCCCGGCGTAGAACCAGTCGGGCAGGATCAGCTCGAGGCCGAGCGGGCGGCCGCTGCCGTCGAGCCGCTCCTGCCATTCGTTGATCCAGGAGAAGCGATGGCGGCGGCGCTGGTGCTGCTGGCGGATCGAGGTGGCGATCGTGGTGGACTGGAGCCGGTCGAGCGCGGCCTTGAGGCGGTCATAATGATCGCGCCCGGTGCTGCGCCCGGTGAAGGTGAGGATTTCGTGGGGTGTCGCGGCCATCAGGCGCGAAGTCGGGCGCCCGGCGTCGCGCGCCTCGACGATCTGGCTCGCCGCCCAGATGAGGACGTCGGCGTCCCAGATGGTCGCCATGCCGTGCTCGGCGGTGGCTTCGACCAGGATCCAGGTCTCGCCCATGCGGAAGTCGATCGGTGCGACGCGCTTCGACTTGGCGAGGCTGAAGAAGGGCCAGGCCATCAGATCCTGCGCGTCGCGCGGCGCCAGCTCGCCGGGGATCGCGCGGAACAGGTCGAGCTGGGCGCGCTCCGCGCTGGCTCGCCGCGTGCCGGGCGGGGATGCGGACATCGCGGTCAGCGCCCCTGCTCGCGGGCAAGGGCGGCGAGCCGGGCGAAGCGCTTCTTCGCCGGGTAGATGACGCCGTCGCCGGGATCGGAGGTCGAGCGCCGCGAGCCCTTCGCGGCCCAGGCATCGAGATCGTCGAGCGCATAGACGATGCGCCCGCCGAGTTTCCGGAAGACCGGCCCGGTGCCATAGCAGCGATGCTTTTCGAGCGTCCGCGCCGACAGGCCGAGATGGACGGCCGCGTCGGGCGTCCGGAGGTAGCGCGGCATTGTCGGTTCGGGCGTGTCCGTCACGAAGGGGCTCCGGCGAAGCGCGGGGCCGTTCCGGCCAAGCGCGGGCTGCTGGAGCCAAGACTGGGAAAGAATGGCCAAGGCCGGGAGCGACGCGGATCAGGAGGCGCGTTATTGTCCCCGCCTCGCGTCAGGCGCCGGTGAGCAGCGCGCGATAGCCGCCTGCGACCAGGGCCCGCGCCGCGCCGAGCGCCCGCTGCGTGTTGCGGCGCTCGGTCGAGACTTCCCACTCGCGGCTCTCGTAACGACGCATGTGGGGATAGAGGATGGCGGCCATGTCCTGCCGCGGCGCGTGGGCGGCATCGGCATCGAGGAGGCGTAGAAGCCGGCTGTAGCGCCGGCGTTGCAGCCGGGTCGGCGCGAGCCCTCGCGGGACCGGCCCTGCCGCCCGTCCGCCGAGACGACGAGCGAGACGATGGGCGGCGGCCGCGCGGCCCAGGATGCCGAAGCCGTTGACGATGGCGATCACGACCGGACGCAGCGGATCGGGATCGGTGAGCCAGAGCCGGTGGACACCGCGCCGGTCGCCGATCACGAGATGGCGGCCGTCCGGTAAGGTGCGGTCGGCGAGCACCGGCCCGATCGACGCGGGATCGAGCGGGCGGGCGTCCCGTGCGTCAGCAGGAGCGGCGTCGAGCCGGACGGTGGCGGCGCTGAGATCGGGGGACCAGAGCGCTGGCGCGTCGTCGGCGGGCAGGTCGGGCTCGCAGGGGAAAGGACAACCCCCATCGGTGCGCGAGCGCGAGCATGGCTTCGTCCGCAGCGAGCTTGGCGAGCGGGCGGCTGCGCGCCAGGGCGTGATATTCGCGGCAATAGCCGGGATTGCGGCGCAGGAACTCCTGCGCGAACCCGGTGAGATCGAGGTTGGCGAAATCGTCGTCGGTGTGCGGCGAGCGCCAGTCGTTCACAGATTGCATGGACAGCCTCCCCTTGCGGCATCTCCGGTGCCGAAGGCTGTCAGGGTGCGGCGCTGCCGGAGCTTTTGAAGTCACCAAAGCTGGCCGGGGCGGTACCTGGAAATGCGCCGCGCGCGCGGCCGAGTGAGCGCTATTTCCGACCTTGCTCGAGCAGGTCGCGATAGCCTGTCTCGGTCATCCAGCGGGCGCGGGCGAGATGGGCGTCATGCACGGCTCTCGCGCGGTCGGGCTCGGCCGCCGCGTCGAGGCCGAACAGGATCAACGCAACTTCGCGCCAGTCCGCCTGTTCCTTGGCGGCTTCGAGCAGGCGCAGATAGGTGACGAAATGGCGCTTGTCATAGGCGGGGGCGTGATCGGATCGCGGCGGGGAGGCGTCGCAGGGGGGCGGCGTCACCGGCGCCCCGGGGAGGGCTTGCGCCGGCGCGGCACGCCGGTCCATAGCAGCGAACGATCCGAAATGGACTGAATCGCTTCCTCCCGTATCGGGCCAAGCCTCTACCCTCGCGGGTATGACGCGGCGGCGCATCGGGGCGACCGCACACCGTGACAAGCGGTCCACCGTCTCCCAAAATATCCGCGTATTATAATGCGTAGCACGATAATACGCGATTGCTTTCTATCCTGTGGATGGACATCCGCAAACTGTTTGGCGCCAATGTGCGTCGTTATCGTGTCAGTCTGACTATCAGCCAGGAAGCGTTGGGTGTGCGGATGGGCGTCGACCGGGCCTATGTGAGCGCGATCGAGCGTGGTGTTCAGAATGTGACCCTGCTCTCGATGTGGGAGGTCGCGCAGGCGCTCGGCGTGCGTCCGGCCGCCCTGCTCGCCGAGGACGTGGTCATCGGGGATGACGACGGGCAAGCCTAGCGGCCGAACGGCGCTGCCTGTGCGGGCGCGGCGAGATCGAACGCGGCGAGGCGGCCCCAGGCGCTGGCGCCGACAGCAAGCGCGCCCGCACCCGCGATGAACTGACGCCAGAGGTCGGGCACGCCGCCGAGCGCAAGCACGCCGTGGACGGCGTGATAGCCGGCGAAGGCAGCCGGGACCGCGAACAGCAGCGCGACGCCGAGCCGGGTGATCGGGGAACGGGCAAGCGCGAACAGCATCTGGCCGGCAATCAGCGTGCCGATCGCGGCGGCGAGGCCGGCGAGCAGCGCCGTGAGCACGCCCGAGCCGCCGGCGTGCATCCACAGGCCGAGCGAGACGCCCGCGAAAAAGGGCAGTGCATGGACGGCGAGCGTGAACAGCAGCCAGCACAGGAAGAAGATGAGCGGAACAATGAGCAGCAGCGCGATGGTCATAGCGGCCTCCGGGACGGGTTTCGTCGTTGGGAGGCGCTCACAGGGATCATCACAGCGCCGATCTTGCCGTGAGCATAGCAGACAGGGCCGCTCGGCGGAAGATCACGCCGGCAAGCCGCTGCGATCGCCAGACCGATAGGTCGACGTGGCGCCGACGCGGCAAAGAGGTCGCCGCCGCCCAGCGGCGACGACCGTGGGGATCAACGCTTCTGCAGGTGATCCAGCAATCCGTAGCGCTCGGCGACGCTGCCCCGCCTCGGGCGTGCCGCTTCCGTCGCCATCGCATCGGTGATGCTGGCGGTCAGCCCGTCGATCACGAAGCCCTTCTCGGCCAGCGCGCCGAGAAGCGAGGCGAGCGTCGGAAATTCCTCGATGCGCGTGCCCATCCAGAGGTCGGGCCATTCGGTTTTCGGATTCTCGAACGCCTGGAGGAAATAGGTTCGAAGCGGCGGATCGTAGCCGATCGTCGCATTGTCGTCGGTGCGGGCGGGCGAGCTGATAGTGATGGCGTAGCGGCTCATCGGAGCCTCCTTGTCGTGTGCGGGATGGCCGGTGACGCGCATTAACGCCGCGCCGGAAAGGAGAAGGCCCGGCGGAGAAGCTCCGCCGGGCCGGTGTCCCGATCAGAACGGGACGTCGTCGTCGAGGTCATTGGGGGCGTTCGAGCCGGCGTTCCCGCCGGTCTGGGCGGGCTTGCCCCGGCTGAGGAAATCGACCGTCTCGGCGATGATCTCGCAGCCGTAGCGTTCCACGCCGCCCTGGTCGGTCCACTTGGTGTAGTGGATGCGGCCGCGGACCAGCACCTTCATCCCCTTGGTGCAATGCTCCTGGACCGTCTTGCCGAGACCGTTGAACACCGTGACGCGGTGCCATTCGGTGTCCTGCTCGCGGCGGCCCTGAGCGTCCCGAACAACCTGGCCGTCCTTGTAGCGGGGACGCGAGGTGGCGAGGCGGATGGAGGTGATGTTGGTGCCGCCCTGGGTGGTGCGGCTTTCCGGGTCCGCGCCGATGTTGCCGGCGAGAATGACGATGTTCTGCATGTGACTTCTCCGTTGCTTCACGTCCGAGGGACCGTCCCTCCAACGAAGCCCGGCCAAGGCCGTCGGGAGCCGCCTGCACCGCCGCGCCCAGCGCGGCGGCTCGACCCCAAAGGCCCGGAGTGGTGCGGGCAGCCGCTTCAGCGGCAACACGGTCCGGCGCCGCCGGGGTTGTCGGCGGAAACCGAACGGACTTAGGGATTCGCCAGTCGGAGGGACCGCATCCCTTCGGCGGAAGCACGCCGGAGAGACCTGCAACGCCATCGGCATCGCCGCGCTGCATCGCGCCGGACATGGGACCCCCTCCCGGCGGCGCGCCCACACGCCTTCCCCACGCGGCGACGCTGCTTCGGAAAGACGGTTTCGGGACGGGGACCGCCGCCGCGCGGCACCCGCATGGCCGCGTGCCGACCACTATCGGCAAGACGGTGCGGGATATGCGGTGTGGGATGACACTGTTCCCGGCGCCCCGCCACGGCAAGGGACAGAGGAGAGCCGGAACGCCGGCTGCGCCGATCATGCCGATCGGGATGCCGTCGCGGGCAAATGCCGGGAACGGCGGCGGGAACACCGGCTCCCGTCTCCCTGTCCCGGCTGATCTTCACTCTGATCGGGACACCGGCCTGGTCAGGCTATCGGCGAGCTTTCCGCAAATACGGCGTTGCGGAAATCAGGATTTCAGCGCGCCGCCGGCCGCCATCCCGCGCGCTGGGCGTCGCCGAGCGAACAGAACCAGCGTTCGCCGCGGCTCATGTCGATTCTGACCGCGGCATAATCGCGCTGCCCTGGCGCATGGACGATCCGGCGTCCGTCCGCATTGATGTTGCCCTTGAACGGGCAGCGCCGGTCGGGCGGCGCGGCCGATGCCCGGCGCCGCTCCGCCTCGCGGGCCGCGCGCCATTCCCAGGGCGGCGTGATCGTGCCGATCCAGACGCCGATGCGTCGGCGGCGGGCGGCCTGTTGCGTCGCACGATAGGCGCCTTCGCTGTAGCGCGGATAGTCGAGCGCCCAGCCGTTCTCGACCAGCCATCCGCCTATGTCGCGACCGCGGGCCGTGCAGCGCGCGACGGGGCGACCGCCCTGGTCGCGATAGGCCGGAACGCAGCGCACGGCGGCGGTTCCGAGCCACGCGCGCAAGGCGGCTTGCGCACCGCGTCCGCACGGCCATTGCCGGCCGGCTGCATCGCGGCACTGCTGGGCCAATTCCGGCGCATCTATGCCCAGAACCCGCACGCGCGCCCCGCCGAGGTCGAAGGTGTCGCCATCGACAACGCTGGCCCGGCCCTCGATGGGCTGGGCGGCCTGAACGGCTCCACAGGTCGAAGCGGCGATCAGGACAGCAGCGAAACGCAGGGACAATGAAGCAACGGCGGACATGGCTGAGACCTTATTGTCAGGGACGAACCCGAGGGCAATGGGCGGCGCTTAAGCGCCGCCCCGGTTGCGGAAGTCCCACACCTTGATGCCGATCACCTTCGCCTTGTCGCGGATATTGTCCTGGATGCCGGTGCCGGGGAAAACCACGAGGCCCCTGGGCATGGCCTCCAGCACTGCGTCGTTGCGCTTGAATGGCGCGGCCCGCTTGTGCTTGTCCCAATCGGGCTCGAAGGGAATGCTCGGGACCTTGGCGGCATCGGCCCAGAGGACCGCGATATGCTCGCCGCCGGTGCTGGTCGCGCCATGCAGCAGGACCATGTCAGGGAACTTGGCCTTGAGCTTGTCGAGCGTGGCGCAGATGAACCGGGCGTCGTTGAACCCCGGACCCGAGGAGACCGCGATGCGGGTGCCCGGAGGCAGAAGCACCTGCTTGTCGGCCCATCTGCGCGTGTTGAAAAAGGCGTTGCTGTCGACGATAGCCGAGGTCAGCTTCTTGCGATTGACCTTGGAGCCGGAACGGGGAAGCCACGGCTTCTTGGTGTAGGCGCGGTATTGGTCGGCGCTGGCATCGCGCAGATATTCGAACGTGTCGCGCCGCTCGATCATCGTGATACCCTCGGCGAGCGCGCGCTCGAGTTCCAGAGACCGCACCTCCGAGCCGTCCTGTTCGCGCTGGAGCCGTTTCTGGGTCTGCTCATTGTCGTCCAGCTCGCGCTCGACCCGGCGGATGCCGTTCTGGAAGACATTGACGATGCCCCAGAGGATGTCCTCGAGGTCGGGTTCGATGCGGGTGTCGATCAGCGCAGCGACGATGCCGTCGAACATATCGGCCACCGCGCCGTCGACGAGGCGGGCCTCGGGCAAGGGACGCTGGTCGGGCTCGTCCTCGAACGGCCGGTAGCCGTAGAGCTGCATCTCCTGGATGAGCTGGACCATCGAGGATTCGGCATGTTCGGGTTCGTCGGCGGGAATATCGTCGTTGTCGGTCATGGGTGTCGCCCTTCGGCCTAGGACCGCGACCCTCGCGGCCTTCATGGCGACGGAAAGCAGCGAGCCGGGCGGCGCGCGCACCGCCAAGCGCAAGCGGTCCCGCGCGCCCGCGCGCGGGATGGCGGCCGGAGCGAAGCGGAGGTAAGGGCAGCGGGGGCTATTTTGCTTCGCGATGCAAAGCGGCCGCTCGCGGCCGCGGCGGAAAATAGTCCCCGCTGCCCGTTGCGCGCGACGAACGCCTGCTGCCCGGTCGCCCTCTATGAAGGCCGGGGCGCGTCCTCTCGGACGCAAGCGGCGCCCCATAGCGACGCGCGCTTCCGCCGGCGATCCACGAAACTGCCCGCTTCCCGGCCGTCAGCCCGACAGGAGGAAACGCTCGGCGTCTTCGGCCTTGAGCTGGGGCAGCAGATGCGTCCGCAACCGATCCTTACCGAGAAGGCGCAGGTCCGAATTGAAGTCGTCGAGCTGAGGCAGGAGCGGCATCGTCTCGATCCCGGCCTCGGCGGCGCGCTCGGCCAGAGTCTTGTCCGCCGCGTCGCCGGTCGGATCGTCATCACGCGCGACATAGAGGCGACGAAGCTGCGGCGGGAACAGGATGGCCGCGAGATGAGCGCCCGAGAGGCCCGCGATCGCCGGCATGGCGGGTGCGATCTGACGCAGCGACAACATGGTCTCGATGCCCTCGCCAGCGAACATGACCGGACCTGCCTTGCCCAAGCGGACGCCGTTTCCGAGCAACAGGCCCATCGCGCGGCGCGGATAGGCGACAGGCGCCTTGCCCGCCGCCGCCGGATCGAGCCAGGTGCGATGCACGCCGGTCAGCCGGCCGTCGAGATCGGTCACGGCCGCGATCATCGCCGGCCAGGCCGACCGGGTGCCGGGCGCATCCTTCTTCGACGGCCGATAGTAGCAGCCCGGCTTGAACCGCAGCGCGTCGCAATCGCGCAAAACCGTAATGGCGCGTGTCTCCAGATAGGCTTGCACGACGCTGCCGGTGATCGAAGCCGATCCGCCGAACAGCCGTCCCGCAGCCTCCGGCGTCCCGGACGCCGCCTTGGCGGGACGTCGCCATCGCGGCTCGGGATCGGGGTCCGGCATCGGCAAGCTGAGGAAACGGCGGGCCTCATCGAGCGTTTCGCGCATCGACCGGGTGCCCTGGGCGATGGCGATGATGTCGAGCAGGTCGCCGTGATCGCCGGTTGCGGCGTCGGTCCATTTGCCCGCCGCACCGCGTCCGTCGGGGGACGCGGCGAGACGGACATAGAGGCTTCGCCCCGGCGTGTTGCGGACATCGCCGACCAGCCAGTAGCGGCCCTCGCGATGGCCTTTGGAGAGGTAGCGGCGGCAGACGGCCTCTGCATGGTCGGCAAGCCGCCGGGCGATTTCGGGTGCGGGATTGTTCATGGCGCCGATCCTTGTCCTCACGGCTCACGCCGCATGGCGCTCGCCGACCCGCAGGAGCTTGTGGCGCTCCATCAGGCGGGCGAGCACGTTCGGACCGTCGGCCCCCGTCGGGACGAACAGCCGCAGCTTCCACGAGATGATCTCCGAGATCAATCCCATCGCCTTCAGCCGGTCGCGCATGGCGTCGGTGAAACCCGACAGCTCGATCCGGTTCGTGCCCATGACGCGGGCGCGGCGAAGCTGGAGCCCGTCCGCGAGATCGAGGATCGTCTGGCCGTCCATCAGCGCGGAATAGGCGGCGTCGGGCGCCAGCACCGGGCCATTGTCGTTGGCTGTGGCGGTCGCCGCCCAGGCCGGGGACACACGGCGGCCGACGATCCGCTCGCCGTCGTCGGTCTGGAGCCGATAGACGCGCGTGGATTCCTGCGGCAGTCGCTTCCAGATCGGCAGCAGCAACCCGGCGACGACGTGCATGGTGCTGGTGACGAACTCGGGGACGTCGGCCAGCTCCTTTTCCCAGGGGTGCGTGAACGCGGCGCGGTCGACCTCGCGCCATTGCGTCTCGGCCATTGCCGCAAGCGGCATCGGCGTCGATTCCATCGGCCGGACCAGACGGATGCGCGGCTCGATGCTGCCGTCGTCGAGCTGAACCCCGCGCGTCGGGATCTGCACGGCGGCCCGGCCCGACTGCGCGTTGACGAGCAGCTTCGCGCGGCGGTCGCGCAGATGGTCGAGCGCCTCATCCAGCGTCACCGGCCGGTTGCGGTCCTTGCGTTCGATCGTCAGCAGCCGGGTTTCGGCCGAGGTGCCGGGATGGGTGTAGATGATCGTGCGCTCGACCACGGCGAAGCTCTCGGCCTGGAGCGTCTCCAGCCCCAGTTCATAGGTTCCGCTCGCGATCGCCCCCTCGATGCGGGTGGACAGCAGATCCTCGAACCGGGTGAACAGAATGTTCTGGAGGTCGATGGTGAGCGCCAGCATCCGGTTGAGGAAGGTCGTGATCGGCGGCAGCTCGTCTCGCAGGCCGCCCTCACCGCCGAGCGTCAGCCCGGTTGCGGCTTCGAAGGTGCCGAGCGAGCAGCCGTCGATCCGGCCCGCGTAGATCAGCCGGTAAAGCTGGCGCAGCGCATCGGTCGCATACCAGCTTTCCAGATTGTCCTCCGGGCGGAACAGTCCCTGGCCGCCCGTCTGGCGTTGACCGCGCGTGATCGCGCCCAGCGTGTCGAGACGCCGCGCGATGGTCGAGATGAAGCGCTTCTGCGCCTTCACATTGGTCGTTACCGGCCGGAACAGCGGCGGCTGCTTCTGGTTGGTGCGGTTCGACCGGCCGAAGCCCTGGATCGCGTTGTCGGCCTTCCAGCCCGCCTCGAGCAGATAATGGACGCGCAGCCGCTGGTTCTTCGCACCGAGGTCGGCATGGTAGCTGCGCCCGGTGCCGCCCGCGTCGGAGAAGATCAGGATGCGCTTGGCGTCGCCCTGGAAAGCGTCGGTTTCGGCGATGTTGGCCGAGCCCGGCCGGTTCTCGACGACGAAGCGGTCGATGCCGTCCGACCCCCGCCGCTTGACGATGCGCCGCGAGCGTCCCGTCACCTCGGCGACCATGTCGGTCCCGAAATGATGAAGCACCTGGTCGAGCGCGGCCGGGACCGGCGCCAGCGAAGCGAGCCGCTCGATCATCCGGTCCCGGCGTTCGATCGCCTCGCGCGATTCGACCGGATTGCCGTCCTTGTCGGTGACGGGCCGGGACGAAAGATTGCCTTCGCCGTCGGTGAACGGCTCGTAGAGCTGCACCGGGAAGCTGTGCTGGAGGTAGGAGAGCACATATTCGCGGGGCGTCACGTCCACCCGGACATCGTCCCATTCCTCGGTCGGGATCTCGGCGAGGCGGCGTTCCTGCAAGGCTTCGCCGGTCGAGACGATCTGGATGATGGCGGCGTGGCCAGCTTCGAGATCGCGCTCGATGCTGGCGATCATCGTCGCCGTCTGCATCGCCGTGATGAGGTGGTTGAAAAAGCGCTGCTTGGCGGACTCGAACGCGCTGCGCGCGGCCGATTTTGCCTGACTGTTCAGGTTGCTGCCGGCGGCGCGCATCGCCGCGTCGAGATTGTTGTGGATGACCTGGAAAGCGCCGGCATAGGCATCGTAGATGTCGATCTGCGGCGGGGGCAGCGCATGTTCGAGCATCTCATATTCGACGCCGTCGAAGGAGAGCGACCGCGCCGAGTAGAGGCCGAGCGCCTTGAGGTCGCGGGCGAGCACCTCCATCGCCGCGACCCCGCCATTCTCGACAGCGGTGATGAACTCGCCGCGCGTGGCGAACGGGAAATCCTCACCGCCCCACAGGCCGAGACGTTGGGCATAGGCGAGATTCTGCACGGTGGTCGCGCCGGTCGCGGAGACATAGACGATGCGGGCATCCGGCAGCGCGTGCTGGAGCCGCAGCCCCGCGCGGCCCTGCTGCGAGGGGGCCTGATCGCCGCGCTCGCCCTTGCCGCCCGCCGCGTTCGCCATCGCGTGCGATTCGTCGAACACGATGACGCCGTCGAAATCGGCGCCCAGCCAGTCGACGATCTGCTGGACGCGGTTCGCCTTCTCGCCCCGGTCCTGCGAGCGCAGCGTCGCATAGGTGACGAACAGAATGCCCTCGTCGAGCGTGATCGGCTTGCCCTGGCGGAAGCGCGAGAGCGGCGTGACCAGCAGGCGTTCCTGTCCCAGCGCCTCCCAGTCGCGCATCGCGTCTTGGTGCAAGGTCTCCGAGCGGCTGACCCACAGCGCGCGGCGGCGGCCCTTCAGCCAGTTGTCGAGGATGATGCCCGCGACCTGGCGGCCCTTGCCCGCGCCGGTGCCGTCGCCAAGCATCCAACCACGGCGGAAGCGAACGGCGGCCTCGGCATCATCGGGTGCCGCCGAGACGACGTCCCAGGTCTTGTCGACGGTCCAGGCGCCCGCGATCTGCTCGCCATGCGCTTCGCCCGCGAGGATGATGGATTCGAGCTGGGCGTCAGAAAGGATGCCGTCCTCGACCAGATGCGCCGGGAGCGACGGCCGATAGCTCGGCACCGGCGGCGGCACCGAGGCCATCGCGGCGGACTGCACCAGCGGGGTCGGATGCGCTTTGGCGCCGGGGATGCGGATCGACTGGAGCGCATAGGGCTCGTAGATCGCGTCGGTCAGCCGGCCGTTGTCGGGGGTGGTCTCATCGCAGGGCGCGTAGGCCAGCTCGACGCCTTCGGTGGCGGGAGCCGCGACGGCGGGCCGGGCGACGGCGACGCGGCGCACTGGCCGGGCGGCGATCGTCTGCACGGCAAGCGGCGCGGCGGGCGGCGGCGTGTCGGGCGCGGGCGTGCGCGGCGGCACCTGGGCGAGCACCCAGCCGAGCAGCGTCGCGGTGTCGGGCGCGACGCCGGCCACTTCAGGGAACCGGCGCGGATCTTCGGCGGGCACGCGGTCGATCACGGTAAGGCGCGTGTCGATCGACGTGCCGTGCTTGCGATAGACCCGGCCGTCGATCGCCGCCGAGAACAGGACGCGGCCGCGCTCCTGAAGCGCGACGAAGGCTTGCGCGAAGGCTGGATTGTCGGGCGCGCAGGACGCTCCGGTGATGACGACGAGGCGGCCGCCGGGGCGCAAGCGCGCGAGCGCCGAGCCGATATGGCGCAGCGCAGCATCCTTTATCCGCGCATCGACATGGGCGATCGCAGAGAACGGCGGGTTCATCACCACCGCGTCCGGCACGGCGGCGGGATCGAGATAGTCGTGGATATGGGCGGCGTCGTGCGTGGTGGCGCCGACCTGCGGGAATAGCAGGTCGAGCAGCGCGGCACGGGTTTCGGCCAGTTCGTTGAGCATCAGGCGCGCGCCGGCGATCTCGGCCTGGATCGCGAGCAGGCCAGTGCCGGCCGAGGGTTCGAGCACCCGCTCGCCCCGCTGGAAGCCAGCGGCGACGCCGGCGACATAGGCGAGGCTGGCGGGCGTCGAGAATTGCTGGAGCGCTTCGCTGGTTTCCGAGCGGCGGGTATGCGTCGGCATCAGCCCCGCGATTCTTTCGATCAGCGCGAGGCGGGCCTGCGGTTCGGCGTGCTTGCGGAACAGCGTGTTTCCGTATTTACGCAGGAACAGGATCTGCGCGGCTTCGCAGGCGTCATAGGCCGATTTCCAGTCCCACAGCCCTTCGGCGTCGGAGCCGCCAAACGCGGCTTCCATCGCGCCGCGCAGCGCCTGGGCGTCGACGGCGCGGCCTGCTTCGAGATGGGGCAGGATAAGCTGGGCGGCGGCCAGCAGCTTCTCGGCGGTGTCGGCGAAATGGCGGGCAGCGCCAAGCGGCACGGCGGCGAGCGCCGTGGAACGGTTCAAGGTCATCGGGAATGCTCCGGGAGAGGTGTTGGGGTCGCAAGCCGGCGGACCCTCTCTCTCAACCCCGCCAGGCTCACCCCGTTCCGGCACCCCTCTCCCTCTCAGGGGATGCCGAAGTTCTCCGCGAGCCCGAGCGCCTTCAGCCGGTCGAAGTCGTCCTCGCGCACGATCTCATAGTCGTCGGACTTCCAGTGGTAGTGGCCGTCCCAGACCTCGCCGAGTTCCGCCCAGCCTCCGTCCGGCCAGACCGCGATGTCGTGCTCGGTGTAGGGCCGCTGCGTTTTTGTCATTGTCAGATCCTCCGTGTCTCGCATGGGCACCGTCCCCGCTGGCGCCGGGAGAAAGGGGCCGGCCGCTGCCGTCACCGAGGAACGAGGGGAACCTGTTCACGGGTTGACGGCCTGAAGCGGCCGCGCCTCTTACCGGGCGTCGCATGGCGGGGAGGGCTTTCGCGCCGGATGGCTGAAGGATCTGGTGACGAGCAAAACGGCAGCATGGAGAGGGGATGAAGCGGATCGAAACGTGGGGGTGGACAGGAATGCCTCCGATTGGGCGGACAAAAAAATGGGCGACCCCGTGACGGGGCCGCCCGATGGTGTCAGATTTCGCGGTGACGGGTTTCGTCGATTACGAAGCCGAAGCGTCCGACGACATATTCGTCGGACGGCACGAGGAAGCAGCGGCGCTTGCCCACCTGCCGGTTGCCGCCGAGCGCCGCGAAGCACTCGACCATGCCCGGATGCTCCTTGGACCGGCTGGCCGACAAGACGATCCAGTCCGCCGCGTGCGCCTCGTGGAACCGACGCCGGTCCTTCGCCCAGGATTCACCGGGCTCCAATGTCCGGCCGCGGAGCGGTTCCCAATAGTCCGGCCATTCGTTGCGGATCGTGTCGTCGGCCTGCCGGCGCTCGCGATCCGTAAACAAGGCCGGGAAGCTGACGGCGACCTTCGCCCATTCGCAGTCCTCCTCATACCAGCCGTCGGCGTTGCGTAGCGCTTCGGGCACCAGGGCGTTGCGAACCTCGTCGAGCTTGAATCCGCCGTGGCTGGGCGTCGAATAGAAGACTATACCCTCGCCGTACATCTCGACGCTGTCCGGCCAGCCCCAGGGCGTATCGATACGCAGATAGCCGGGTCGCGTGCCAAGGTGAGAAGCTGCCGGCGGTGCGCGGCATAGTCCTCGACATAAGCGCGGAAGGCATCCTCGCTCTCCACGAACCCCTGCCAGGAGTAGAAGTCAGCGGGAGCCCACGTCTCGGCGGGCTTGGCGAGACGCCAGGCGCCGGCGATCCGCCATTGTTCCCCCTCCGGGACGGCGAGGTAGCAATAGTCGTCGACATAGGCGGCGAGGCGGCCGTCGCGCGTGCGCAGGAAGACGGCCTCGATCGTGTGTTTCGTCATGCCGCCCTCCGGAGCTGAACGGGAAGCTCGTCGGCGCCGACCACTTCGGTCACGAGATCGGAATAGCGGTTGGCCTGCATCCAGGCTTCGGCGGCCGCCATGTCGGGCGCGAGATGGCGAAGCTCGTCCCTGCCGTTCCAGCGGCTCAGCACGCGCACCATGCCGGGCTGCGGACGTTCGAGAATTTCGAAGTGCAGATCGGTCGTGACGAAATAGTGGCAGCGCACAACGATGATGGGCGTGCCGCCGGAGGTATAAGTGCCCTCATGGAGAATGAATTCCGCCGGATAGGTCGAGGCGCCGATGGCCGAGGGCGGCGATTTCTGGATGAGGCGGCCGGTGCTGTTGTGCCTTTTCCAGTCGCGCAGCTTGCGGGTGAAGCGCGCGGGCGGCTGCGGCGTGCCGTCGAAATAGCGCAGGACGGCGCCGAGCGGAACGGTGTCGTGGACGGACTGGCCGTCGAGCACGTCTGTCCCGGCGCCCGTGGCGGGCGCCTGGATGGAAACATGGGTCATGGAAGATCTCCGGGAGAGCGGGAAGGAAGCGAGCCGCCGACCGCTCTCTCTCAAGCCGGGCAGCTCGCCCGCTTCCCGTCCCCCTCTCGCTCTGGCCGCCGGTCCCATGACGGGACCGGCGGCTCACGGCTCAGTCATTGAGAGCGCCGCTAGCTACGTCGGCAATCCACGACGCCGCCTCGTCAAAATCGCCATCGTCATCTTCGAGTATGGCGGCCAGGGCGATTGCGCCGTTGCGGCCGAGCTGGCCGAGGCGCTGGATTGCGGCGAGCAGGACGGGCGCGAGGGCCTCAGGGTTCGCCGTGTCGATGTCGTCGATCTTCATGGGGTCTTCTCCTTTGTTGCAGGTTGGTGGAAGCCCGAGCACATGGGCGCGCGGGCGTGGGCTGCCGGCGACCGGATTGACGCCGGCCTGCGCTGGTCAGCGCGCAGTGCGTTCCCGCTCGGCGGCGATGCGGATGGCCTGGAGAGCGGCCTTAAAGGCCGCTTCCCCTTCTTCATGCGAGAGGTCGCTGGCCGCTTTGACGTCGAGGGCGGCCTGGCGAATATCGGCGTTAGTCACCTGCTCGGTGGCGAGCCCGTCTGGGGCCTCGGTCTCGAAAATCACCTCGACGGTGTTGCGGATAAGCGGCATAGCGCGCCATGAAGCTGTCCATGTCGAATGCCGGGACAGGCGTGGTATCGGTCATGTGAGGTCTCCGTAACGGAAAAGCCCGGCGCGGGGCCGGGCTGTGAGGGCTGGAAAAGGACGGCGGGACGGCCTGGACCGCCCCGCCGCGTCAGGGTCAGGCCGCGATGTCGAGATCGGACTCGCCGTCCTGGTCGTTGTCGGCCGCGGGCAGGGCGTCGTCCCCGTCGAGGAAGGCCGGCAGCGCCTCGGCCTCCGCATCGAGCGGCAGCGGCTCGTCGATCACCGGGGTCCGCAGCGGCTCGGGCAGCCAGCCGGAATCGGCCAGCAGCCGTTCGGCCTCGCGGGCCATGTCGCCCTTCTTCAGATGGTCGATCAGGCCCGCCTTCTGCGGATCGGTGCCTTCGGCGACCGCTTCGAGGATGCGCGGCTTGGTGACGCGGTTGAGATAATTCTCGAAGGTCGGGCGCCAGCCCGCGCCCACCATGTCGAGGCCGACCGCCCGCGCCAGCACATTGGCATGGTCGATCCGGCGCGCGACGCCATGCGCCGAGATACGCCCGCCGCCATGCTTGGCGACCGGCTCCCATTGCGCGTTGACCGCATAAGCGGCGCAATGCGCGAACAGGGCCGCCTGCTCGTTGCCGTCGAACTGCTGGATCGCGTCCCAGGCATCCTTGTCGGACTTGGGCAGACGCTCCTTCCATCGCGCATGACGCTCCTGGATCGAGGCGGCCGATGCGCTGCGGCGCAGGTCGGGCGCCTGGAACGGCATGTAAACCCGGTTGACCGACAGCTCCATGCAGCTCTCGGTGCCAACGGTGTAGAAGGCCGAGAGCACCATCGCGTGCAGCACGGCGGCGAACGCCACCGAAGGGTTCTGCGCGAAGGCGTCCTGGAGCGCCAGCGTGCGGGCGGCGGTCAGCTCGGCGACGAGCCGGTCGGGGAGCGGCTTGATGACCTCCTCGTCGTCATCCTCTTCGGCGAGCGCCGCGCCGCCGGTCTCGCCGCCGCCGCGTTCGACCTCGACCGACTGCGTGTCGGCAGGATCGGCCTCGCCCGAACCATCGGGATCGGCATCCGGCGCATCGGCGGGAATGTCCTCCTCCTCCGGTTCGTCCTCGGCGCGGACATAGCCACGGTCGATGTAGAGCGTGCCGTCGTCCTCGATGCCGACGAACACGCCCGAGATCTCGACGTCCGCGGGGTTATAGACGAAGCGTCCCTGGGTCAGCACGCCCAGCTCGACGTCGATGGCATTGACCCGCGCCTCGACCTCGGCGGGAACATCGCCCTTGCCGTCCCATTCGGCTTCGAGCGCATCGGCCTCGGCGCGCAAGGCCGCGATCCGCGCTTCCTGTTCCTCGGTCGGCGGTTCCTGCGTGCTGGCGATGGCGCGGCAATCCTCGTCATAGCCATAGGGCAGGTCGACCAGCGCCTCGACCCATTTCCAGCCTTCGCCCAGCAGCGTCTCGGATTCGGCGCGCAGCTTTTCGTCGACGAGCCGGTCGATCAGCGCCGGATCGGACAGCCAGCCGCCACCGTCGGGCTCGAACAGGTCGCGGATCGGCGCGGAGCCGCCAGCCGCGAGATAGGCGTCGATGCCGATGAACCGCACGCGCTTGTCCGCGACGTCGACCTTGTCCTCGAGCAGCTTGGACCGGATGAGCCAGGGGGACTTGTTGCTGCTGTGCGCGAGCTGGTCCCACAGATCCTCCTGGCGCTTGTGGTCGTCGCTGACGGTGAAGGCCATGAGCTGATCGAGGGTCATCTCGCTGGTCGCATAGACCTCGTGCAACTTCGGCGAGACGGACGCGAGCTTGAGGCGCTGGCGCACGACCGCGGGCGTGACCCGGAAATGCGCCGCGATGGCCTCGTCGCCTTCGCCCTTGTCGCTGAGGCGCTGCATCGCCCGGAACTCGTCGAGCGGATGCAGCGGCTCGCGGAAGGTGTTCTCCGCGAGCGAGTCTTCTTCGGCGAGGACGGTATCGTTCGCCGCCTTGACGACGCAAGGCACCGGGACCGTCTTCACCGCGCGCTTGCGCTTCACGAGGCTGGCGATCGCGAGATAGCGCCGGCCGCCGGCCGGGATCTCGAACAGGCCGGTTTCATCGCCATGTTCGTCGATCTGGGGGCGGACATTGAGGCCGGTGAGCAGGCCGCGCCGCTCGATGTCGTTGGCCAGATCCTCGATCGTCACGCCGTTCTTCACGCGCCGGACGTTGGACTGGGACAGGATCAGCTTGTCGAAGGGAATGTCCCGCGACTGGTTGAGGGTGATTTTCGGTAGGGCTTTCGCCATGACACGTCTCCGTGGCGGGCGGCCGGAAGACTCTCTCCCAACCTCCAACCCGCCACGAAACCCCCGGCTTCCCTCTCCCTCTCTTCGACCATGCCGGCTCGGGCGTGGGTCATGGCGCCCGGATCGACCCCGTGCGGACGAGTCACGCGATCATCATGTTCTGCTGCAATCCGTATCGTCGGATTTACGGCAATCAGGCCCAACCGGAGAGGTGCTTGACGACGCTCTATCGCTGCCGGACCGCGCTCAGCGAAGTCCGGGAAGAGTTCGGCGCACTGACGCCGCCCCGCGCGCGCTGGTCCGCCGAGATGTGGCCCGGCCGGATCGGGCTGGCGGTCTATGACGACGGCGGCAAGCGCCGCGCCGAAGCGATGCGATGGGGCATCGATCGCGACATCGTCGATGGCGTGCCAGGGCGCCGGCCCATATCGACGACGATCTGGTTCGGGCGGGTCGCGCCCGCCCAGCTCGCGCGCTTCGAGGCCGCGCATCGCTGCCTGATCCTGCTCGATTCATTCGCCTGCCCGGAGGGGCCAGCCGGCGCGAAGACGCGCACCTGGTTCGGCGTCGAGGACAGGCCGGTCTTCGCCTGGGCTGGCATCTGGGCGCCGGCTGGCGACGGCAAGGCGTTCTGCGGCCTGCTGGCGGTGGCGAACCGGATCGTTCCCGGCCCCTCGATGCCGGTCATCCTCGATCCCGACGACTATGACCTGTGGCTCCGCGGCGCCCGCCATCGCGCGGGTCCGCTCGCCAACCGGCCCTATCTGGAATCGCGGATGTATCGGGAAACGCTGGCCGAGCCGTGGAATGGCGAGCCCGAGTAAAAGGCGCCGCGGCCGTCACCGATATTCCTCGGGCACGTCTTCCTCATTGCCCTTCCAGACGATCTCGTCGCCTTCGTAGATCGTCACGAACCCGCCGCGCCGGGGAATTGCGACCGGCGGCAGCGGCCTGGCCGCGAAGTTGAGGCAGGAGAACTCCGCGACCGTCGCCGAGAAGGCGAGCGGCTTGCCCGGCGCCATGAGCACCCGGTCGCAGGCGCCGCTCGGCCGCTTCACCCGGCGGCGCGAAAGGCCGAGCCGGAAATGCTCGTAAGCGCGCTCCTCCCACTCGGACGGCGGCGACCAGTGCCGGCACCAGCGGCAGGTCCGAATGGTCGCCGGGGGTTCGTCATCGAGCGGCGGCCCGCCATTATGCCTGGGGCCGGGCGGCCGCCCGCTCACGGCCAGCTCTCCTCGAGCCAGCCCCGGACCTGCTGGCGCATGATGCCGATGGGCGCGTTGATCTCGGTGATCCGGGCGTCTGGGGCGACGCAGCGCAGGTCGCGGAAGCCCGCGAGGAAGGCCCGCAACACCGTGATGTAGAGATGGCCGCCCGCGAGCGCGACGTCGGTGAACGGCCGCGTGCCGTGGTTCGACAGCGAGGCGATCTGACAACCGGGGGAGTCGCCATAGGTGTCGGGCTTGCGCGCCGAGGGCGGGCGCGGCCAGCGCGTGTTCATCCCGCCCGCGATCATCCGCTGGGCCAAATCCGGGGTCAGCCGCGCGTCATAATCCTCGACCGGCGAGCGGGAGTCGAGAAAGCCGTAGCGCGCCGAGAGCACCGCGACCTTGACCTGCATCCGGTTGGGCCGGACCGCGCGCACCGTCTGCCAGAGCGGCCCGTCATAGCGGTCGATCGCGTCGATCCAGCCGGGATCGCGCCGCTTGGTCGCCGAGCAGGCGAGGATCAGCAGCCGGTGAGGTTCGACTGGCACACCGTCCGCGTTGCGCTCGATGGCCCGCTCGATCAGGCGCACCGTGACCGGCCGGTCCTCCGCCGCCAGGGCAAGTCGCTCGATCAGCGCGAGGTCGTCGTTCGAACAGACCCCGCGCACGTCGAAGGCGATGCCGAGCCCGCCGCCCGGATCGACAAGGCGGTCGAGGAACAGGATGCCCTTGCCGAGATTGCCGCAGAACAGCAGCGTGTCGGCATCGGAGGGCACACCGCTCGGATTGACCTTGCGCCGTCCGATCTGGCGGAACGCCTCACCAAAAGTCGAGGGGGTCGCCGTGACGCGGGGCTTCGCGCGGGCGTGGAAGCGCCAGCCTGGGCGAGCGATGTCGAGCTTGCCGACCTCGATCTGGTGCAGGAAGTCCGCGAAGCTGTGGGGGTCCGCCGGATAGGGACATTCCCGCCACAGTGCGCGGATCGCCCGGCGCCGGTCGGCGGGCAAGGCGAACAGCCGGGCGCGTGCCTTCCGCCAGACCAAGGCGCGTTCGTCGCGGCGGTCCTGCTGCTGGCCCGGCCACCATTCGGCACGCCGCGCCATTTCCTCGTCGACGCTATGCTGACCGGCGGCGATCATGTCGGCGAAGAGCGGCAGCGCCTCGCGCTCGCGGCGCTGCTTGGTGAGAAACGCCGCGCGCTTGCACGACGTTTCTTCATAGGCGGTGAGCCTAGGCCATTTGCGGAAGCGCATGGGTCAGCCCTCCCACGCATGGCGGACGGCGATTCGTCTCGGGTCCGGTTGGACGGCGCGCTGGCCGATGGGCGCCGGTGGCATCATGGTCATCGGGGTTGTCTCCGCGACGGGCGGCCGGGAGCCTTTCTTCCGACCTCCAGCCCGTCACGGCGAAAGGCGCGGCCCCCGTGCTCGCGAGGACCGCGCCATGAAGGCGGCGGGATCGGCAAGGATCAGTGGCGGCATCAGCCCTCCCGCTCGAAGCGCGCGATGATGCGCTCGGCCGCCCGGATGCCGCCGGCATCGCCTGCGATGTCGAGCCAGACCGAGATCGGCGCGGTCGTCTCGAACAATATGTCGCGTTCGATCCCGAGGCCGAGGCCGGCATCGAACCCGCTCAGCTCGGCGAGGCGGAAGGTGCCATATTCGACGCAGTCCCGATCGAGATCGGCGATGCCGTGCAGCGTGTCGCCATCGGGTTCGAGCAGGGTGGCGAGCCACACGCCGGCGCCGAGCGGATTGAAGAATTTGGCGACCGGAACATGGTCGCCGCACGGGTCGGCGGCATTGGCGATGAGCTGCGCGCGCAGTTCGGGGGTCAGGAGGATCATGCCGCCCTCCTGTCGGCAAGCGCGGCCGCCCGGGCATCGACCTGGGCGGCGTCGCGGAAGGCGAGGATATAGTCGGCGGCCTTGGAGGCAGCGCTGGCGGCGCGCACGATCGCGCGGTCGTCGCCTCGGATCACCTCGAGCCAGGCGCCGATATAATCGGCATGGCGCACGGTCGGCACGATGCCGAGCGCGGCGCAGACGAAGGCGCTGGTCATTTCGGCGACCAGTTCCTCGCGCGCCGACTTTTCTATCCCGAACGATTCCACGAGGTCGCGGTCAAGCCGCGAGGCATGGCCGGTCCAGTGACCGAGTTCATGGAAGGCAGTGCGGTGCCAATTGACCGTATCGAAGTAGCGCGTCGCGCGCGGCACCCGGATGTAATCGCCGACCGGATCGTAAAACGCCTTGTCGCCGCCGATGCGGAAGTCGGCGCCGGTCGCGGCGATCAGCGCTTCGGCTTCGGGATGGATCTCCTCGGCCGACAGCGGCGCGACCGGGATGGCATAGGCGTCAGGCAGGTTTTCGCACTGGTCGAGGTTGAACACCGTGAAGCGCTTGAGGAACGGGATCGTGCCGGGCGCGCGGCCTTCCTCGGCGGCCTGGCGCCGTTCGTCGCCGGGGGTGAAGCGGTGGGCATAGACGACGGTGGTACCCGTCTCGCCCTTGCGGACATGGGCACCGAGCTCGAGTGCCTGGCGGAAGGTCAGGAAGGCATTGCGCGAGAAGCCGCGCGAGATCACCGCGTCCCAGAGGATCAGCACATTGATCCCCGAATAGCAGCGGCCGCTCACCGCGTTGTGCGGCATCTGGAGCGGCGCGCTGGCCGAGGCCCAGGGCTGGACCCAGGGGACGCGGCCGGCTTCCAGCTCGGCGATGATCTTGTCGGTGATGTCCTGGTAGAGCGTCGGCCGGTCGCTGGTCGCGCGCCGGCGGGGGAAGGAACGTGCCATCGCAATTCTCCGCGACGGGCCGGCCAGAGCCTCTCTCTGGACGCTCAACCCGTCACGAAAATCCCGGCCACCCTCTCACTCTGGCGGGGGCGTTGCGGGGGCAGCCAGCCCCCGCAGAAGGGGTAGCGCGAGACGGCGCAGCCGGCTCGCGCGTAGGGGAAGGCTTTCCCCTCCCGGATACTCCACCGCCGCGTGCATCGCACAGCCCTGACCGGCAGCGACGCAGTCCCGGCGACGTGATAGTCATGTCAGACGATCCTGCCCCTCGACTCGGAGTCGGCGATGCGCGTTCTCATCCTCGACGGTCATCCCGATGACGGCCGTCTGGTCAGCCACCTGCTCGACCACTTCCAGGCCGCACTTGGCCCGGACGCCGAGGTCGAGCGCATCGCGGTGCGCGATCTTGCCTTCGATCCGGTCCTGCATGGCGGCTACAAGACCGTGCAGCCGCTCGAGCCGGACCTCGATCGCATCACAGCCGCCATCGCCGCCTGCGATCATCTGGTTGTCGGCTTCCCGATGTGGTGGGGTAGCGAGCCCGCCCAGCTCAAAGGGTTGCTCGACCGCGTGCTGCTTCCCGGCTTCGCCTTCCGCTACCACAAGGACGATCCCTTCTGGGACCGGCTGCTTGCCGGACGCTCGGCCGACGTTATCATGACGATGGACACGCCAAGCCTGTATCTCCGCTTCGCCTACGGCAACCCGGTCGTGCGCCGCTGGCGCGGCCAGATTCTCGGCTTCTGCGGCTTCAAGCCGCTGCGGTTTACGAAATTCGGCCCCGTCCGCCAGGACGGCGTCGAGAAGAACATCGCGGCGTGGCGCCACAAGGTCGAGCGGTTGGCGGCGTCCGCGTCCAGACTGCGCCGCGGAACGAGACGGACGGCGGACTCAACCGCCGAATGCGGGATCTGACGGCGGCGGCCTGTCGCAAGCGCCTTGGCAATGTTCCTTGTTTGTTCCATCCTACACGCTTGCGAATCGAGGAATAAGGAACGGGGTTATGAGCGTGATGATCCGCGGGGAGGACCGGACGAGACTGAAGGTGATGGGCGACATTGAGGCCGAGCTGGCGGTTCCCGCCGACGCGGCCGGTCGCTGCTGGCTCTCTTTCTCGGACGGCACGCTGGTCGAAGCCGCCTATGGTGACGATGATGCCTGCCGTTTCGCGGTCAGTCAGGAGGGCGCCGCCATAGCCCGGATACAGCGCGACGGCGACCGCGATATCCTCCGTCTCGACTGGCGGGTGGAATGGGTGACGGTCGCCGCCGACGGAAACGCCGCCCGCGCCACTGAGGCACGGGAGCTCATGCCAATGCTGCCAGGACTTTTGGGCGAGTTGGCCTACTAGGTTGGCGTGCAGTCAAGGAGATGGGAAATTCGCCGTCTCGTGGTAGGTTCTGAAGCATGTATGCAACGCTTCCTCTTGGTCGCTTGGTTTCCGTGCTGGTATGGCCTTTCGGACTGATCCTCGTCGGGTTGATCGCATTCTGGCAATTCCCGGCTTCTCCGCTGGCCTGGATCAGAACGATCGGGACGGCAGCGACGATATGGGCGTTGGCGCTCCTCCTGCTTGCCGGATCATCGGGCCGGTTCGCGCCCTGGCGCGTCCTCTGGCACTGGTTCCCGGTTTTCAATCGCTGGTTCTTCCCCGACCTCAACGGGACGTGGGAGGGAAAGACCTCGTCGAACTGGCCGGTGGTCAAGTCGATGCTCGATGCGGCGACCAGCGCCGGCGGCCTCGATGCGGCGACGCTTGAAACTATTCCGCTCCAGGATGATGCGATCACCGTCACGGTTAAGGCTTCGCTGTTTTATTTCCGGCTGACGGCTAAGCTGTCGAATACCGGCGGGACGTCGCATTCCCGAACAGCGCTGGTCGCCAAGGATCCACATCACGACGGGTTTCAGCTTCAGTATCTCTTCAGCCAGGACACGCCCGACGCCGGATTCACCGACGACGCATCCCATTTGGGTGCCGTGACGGCCGACCTCGACCTCGATGACTGGGAGATGAACGGCTACTATTGGACCCGCCGCAAATGGCGCGCGGGGCTCAGCACGGCAGGTAAGCTGACGCTACGCCGGGTCGCCAGGTAGATCGACGCCGGCCGGGGGCAGAACATGCCCCGATGTGCCATCATGGACCACCACCGTCAGCCCATCGGGCGGCGGGAGCTGTCCGACAATGACGAACACGAAGCCGCCGAGACGGTGCCTGGACAGGCGAACCCGGCTCGACATCGTCGCATGATCGCGACCGGAAGGTGTCGGGCTGCGCTCGGGATGCGTATGCCAGTCGCCGATATAGTGCAGCTTGCGGGCGAACATGGCGTCGATCTCGTCCTGCTCGCCGGTGCGGTCGGGCTCGAAGAAGGTGCGCCCACGCTTGTCGTTGGGCCCAGGGCCGGTCGCTTCGCTCACGACGATGCACTGCCCGTCGATCCGGGCGAAAAGCTGGCCGCCGGCTTCGCGGTGCCAGAAGCGAAGCTGACGATACCGGGCGAAATGATCGAGCACGGCTGGCTCGAAATGGATCACGTCGCCCGAGGCGCCGATCGGATAGCGTAGCATCAGCGGCCGCTCTTAGCGCAGACGGGACAGGCGAGATCGTGCCGCCAGGAACGCTCTACCATCGTCGCCGAGGGCCGGCCCGCCGTCGCCGCGCGCCAATCGTCGGTCCAGGCGCCACTCGACCGGGCCATCGCCGCCTCGCGTCCGCTGACGATCCGGTAGGCGCCGCCGTCAGCGCGGCCGAGCAGATGGTCGAGCGCCAAATCGGCCGCCATGCTGGCGATCGCGGTAATTTCCGACGCGCCGTAGGGCTGGAAATAGTTGCCGCAGGCCGCCTCACGCTGGAGCGTTGGAACCGCAAATTCCGCCGCCCGGAACAGCGCCTCCCCGGTCGGCGAGAGACCGCAGGCGAGACAGCCGCCGATCTTGCCGATGAGGACCGCGTGGCCTGCGGCCGCGTGCGGCTCGGCCCATGCATAGAGGATCGTCGCGGGGTGTCCCGTTTCAAGCTGACGGGCATTGAGTTCAGCTTCGTGCGACCAGCTCCCGATGGTCGAAACCACTAGATTCGCCTGCGCGAAGATTTCGGGCCGCTCGACCGCGAGCTTCTGCCAGCCGGAAGGATGGCCGGCGGCGCGCGAATGGGGAAAGTCACGCTGGAGCCGCTGCGCCAACGCCGTCGCCTTGTTCAGCCCGTTCTGATTCGCGCCGAGCGCGTGACGGCTCGTGTTCTCCAGCTCCATGCGGTCGGGATCGATGAGGTCGATTTCGGCCACGCCGGCTTGGGCGAGCAATCGGGCGATCGGCGATCCAAGCGAGCCGCAGCCGACCATCACCACGCGCGAAATGCGGAGCGTCGTGAGATCGGCATTGCCGTCGCGCCCGTGAATCCACCAGGGGTCGGCGCGCTCGACGCGATGGCGCGCGAGGACGCCGTGGCGCGCCTGCTCCACAACGACGGCAGGCGGCGCCTTGCCCTTGCGAAACCCTTTGGTCCCTTTCGGCCCGCCGCGGCCATGCCGCTTGCCGGGCTTGATCGTCACCGCCGCAAAGCACGGTCCGTTGTCGGCCTCGGCGCCGAGCAGGATGACCCAATCCTGCTGTTCGAGCCCGAGGAAGACGTCGAGTGCGGCAGCCGCAGGCTCGCCGAGCCGCGCGGCCAAGGCGCGCACGTCATCGGGTGTGTTCGGATATTCAGAAGGAAGCAGCGGCTGGTCGAACCACAGGAGCTGCGCGGACGAGCATTCCGCGCCATGCGGCAGTCCCTTGCCCGCCCGATTGGTCAGCCAGGCATTCAGCGCCGCGCGATCCTCCGCGACGAAATAACCCGCCTTCGAGCGCCACAGCTTGACCCGGCGCGTGTCACCGCATGGATCCACCAGGCTGCGGATCAGGTCGCCTTTCGCGGTGGGATTCCAATAGGAAAGGAACTCGCTCTGGAACTCCCTGGGATTGGTGCCCGCGATGCCTTGCTCGAGGATTTCGACGGCTCCGCCGAGCACGGCCTTCACGATGGCGAGCGGTTGGCTGTGGTCGAGCTCGTCGCTGTCTTCAACGATGCAGAGCCGTCCGTCCTCCTCGACATGCGGATAGCTCGGAAAGGCGGGCGGCTCGGCCAGCGCGACTCTCGGCCGGCTGCGCGGAAAGCGGGCGTCGATGACAAGGTCCAGCGCTGTCGGCTGGTCGAGTATGGCGACGTTCAACCGCCAGCCACAGCGCGCGCCCTTCGCCGTATAGCGTTGCAGCTCGCCTTCTGTGAGCGGGCGAGCGCCCGTGTTGGCCGCCAGCCACTTTCCGATCCTGGTTTCGATGTCCGCTTGAGCCGCGCCAGGCGCTTCAGCCATAGCGGCCGTCGCCACCCTTCTTGACGGCTTCGCGGGCATCGGGCTGGTCGGCGAAATCCTTGAGGATGCCGGACTGGAGAATAGTCGGTGCACCGATCGGCGCTTCTATTACGACGAGATCTTCATCGTCGGGAAGATAGTCGCCTAAGGCAGCGCGCAGGTGCTCGATCACCGTGCCGGACTGGTTGGCGGCCAGCGCCGCGTCGATCCGCGTCACGAGGCAGCGCGCCTTGGCGATGAAGTCCGCGCGGCATTCGTAGGCCCAGCCTTCATCGAGATACTGTCCGTGGACCACTGGGTTTGGAATGCGGCGTTCCAGCAACTCCGGGAGGCGCTTCGCCACCATCTGAAGCGCGAGATCGTCGCGATTCTCCGCGATCAGGGCAGCAGCCTCGTCATACGCCGCAACGACGCACGCCATCAGCGCGATCGAGCTGAGACGGCAGCCGGTCCAGTTATGATCGCGCCACCCCTTCAGGTAGCGGCAGACGCGCCGCAGTTGCTGCCCATGTGCGTTGATCGCGTCCTGAAACCAGTCTTCGAGCTTGCGCGGATCGGACGGCTTCCAGCCTTCCTCGCGATGCGCGAGCATGATTTGGTCGGTGGGCAGGCGGGGATAGATCTGCTCGGCGAAGGAAACATTCTCGTCGAGCATCCTCGTGTCGAATTGCAACGAGGCGGCAGCTTTTTCGAGCAGCTCCTCGAACTCATCGTCGGGGATGGCGTAGAGTGCGAGATCGACATGCGCGTCGTCGTTGATCTCGACGCGCACGCAGGAAGGCTTGTTGGTGATGAGCGTCCAACCGTTGCGGTCACACAAGGGGGCAAGGATGCGCTCGACCGCGGTGAAGTAGCCGGCGCTCGCGACGATGGGATGGGCGCCGCCATTCTGGCTCAGAAACGACACCGGCAGGAAGACGCCGTCGTCGAGGTCGATCTCCTGCGGCGGGTTATGGGTCGCGCGGTTGAGCGTGTGGTAGGACCAGCTTCCCTGCATCCTGAACTTGGGCCGGAGAGCGAGATCGCTGTCCGCGAAGGACACTGAAGCGAGAGCCGTCACCTCGAAAAATTGGGTGCGATCGACATGGTCGCTCCACGCGCGGAGGCCCGAGCGAATCTCATCGCGGATTTCCTCGCGGGCTGCTTGGAGGGCCGCCCGTTGTTTGGCATCGACCGTCAGGCCGCGCAGATAGGTGTCATGTTCGCCTGAACTGAACAATGTCCGGTGAGCGTTCGCCCCCATTTAAACCTCCTGGTCCGGCGTCTAGCGCCTTTGCGAGAAAAGATAGGGCGCGCGCGAAGTAGAACAAGGGGCGAACAGAACTTATTCTCATCCTGAAACGATGGTCAGGGAGCCCCGCCTTCTGGCCGCAGCGGAAACTCGCCGGAAAAGGCCGACTTCATTCGATGAAGGCGGCGAGGTTGCGAAGGGTCGACGCGATCCCTTCCCGGTGTTCCTCGACGCCGATGCCTGTCGGCACATTTTCGGCCGAGATCGTGACCCGCGTGCCGTCCTTCACCTCCGCCAGCGTTGTCGTCACTCGCATCGCGCCCGCAAAGCCCGGATCGTCCGACTGGAAGTCGACCTCCTCGACGATCCGTTCATAGGGGACCAACTCGGCGAAGCGGCCGGTGAACAAATCCTCGTCCGCCGTGGTCTTGCCGATCACGCCGGGCTCTGGATCGTCGTAAATGAAGGCCATGCGATAGCCCCCGCCGGGCCGCGCGTCGAACGCCTCGACCCGCGCGTGCATCCCCTTGGGCGGCCGCCATGAGGTGACGGATTCGGCATCGGTCATGGCCCGGAAGATCGCCCGCGCCGGGGCTAGGATTACGCGCGAAGCGGTGTCGATTCTCGTATCGTCCGATGATGTTGCCATGATGCTCCATTAGCCTACGATCCATTGCGAGTCCCGCGCAGGCAACAGGAGTCGAGCGCGGACTTTCCACGAGGGCAAAAGGACGCATCTTTGTTATGTGTCTTTAAGAATGAAGTGCTAACGATCTGGGGATCGTAAGTTACCGGGGGCAAAGAACTATGGATGATTTCGAACAACAGCCATTTGCAGATGCTGAGTTCGCTGAGAACCCGGAGCAGCGTTGTCCCTGTATCCTGCTTATCGACACTTCGACCTCGATGCGGGGCGACCCAATCCATCAGCTCAACGAAGCGCTGCTCGCCTTCAAGGAAGAGCTGCACAGCGACGCGATGGCGGCAAAGCGGGTCGAACTCGCGGTCGTCACCTTCGGGCCGGTTGAAACCCGTGCGGACTTCACGACCGTCGACGGCTGGTATCCCGAAACACTCGAGGGGAGCGGCGCGACCCCGATGGGCGAGGCCATCGTCCGCGCGCTCGACATGCTGCGCGAGCGCAAGGATCGTTACCGCGCGAACGGCATCAAATACTATCGGCCCTGGGTGTTTCTCATTACCGACGGCGCCCCGACCGATAGCTGGCAGGAAGCCAAACGGCGCGTCCATGAGGGCGAGGAGCGCAAGGAGTTCATGTTCTACGCGGCCGCCGTCGACGGCGCGGACATGGGCATCCTGTCGCAGATCGCGATGCGCCAGCCTCTGCGACTGCGGGGACTCGCCTTCCGCGAACTGTTCCAGTGGCTGTCGAGTTCGCTCAGCGCGGTCTCGCAGTCCAATCCGGGCGACCAGGTGCCGCTCGCCAATCCGGCTGGCCCGGACGGTTGGGCCGTTGCCGGCTGAACCGCGGCGGTGGCGTTGGGCCGCCGCCTCGAGGATCGGGACTTCACACCTCGGCAGCGGCACGCGCAAACAGGACGCCTATACCGTCTCTCGCCTTCCTGGCGACGCCCTCTGCCTCGTGGTCTCGGACGGCGCGGGAAGCGCCAGTCATGGCGGCCAGGGCGCCTCGCTGGTCTGCCGGTCGCTGACAGCGAACCTGCGGGCCTGGTTTCGCGCGCACAATGGACTTCCCGACGACGAGCAGGTGATGGCCTGGATCGACGAGTTGCGCGACCGGCTCGCTATCGTCGCCGGGCAACGCGCCCTCACGCGCCGCCAGTTCGCGGCAACGCTGGTTCTGCTGGCGGTCAAGGGCGAGGAGTTGCTCGCGCTCCAGATCGGCGACAGCGCGATGGTCGGGCGCCGCGAGGGCCGGTGGGAAGCGATATGCTGGCCTGAAAATGGCGAGTTCGCTTCCACCACCTTCTTCGTCACCGATGATCCCCAAGTGCGTTTGCGGACCGCTCGGCTGCCGCTCGACTATGATGCCTTTGCCCTGTTTTCCGATGGGATCGAGAATGTCGCGCTCGATCATCTCGGGGGCCAGCCTCACGCCCGTTTCTTCGATCCCATGATGAAGCCCGTCGACGACGCGAAGGAAGGTGGGAAGCTCACCGCGCTCTCCGCGGCGCTCGGTCGCTATCTTGACGGCGCGGCTCTGTGTGAGCGGACCGACGACGACAAGACGCTGATCCTTCTGTCGGGTGCGTGAGATGGACCGCGTCAAGATCGCCGGCAAGCCCGAGGCACTGGGCAAGCGGATCGGCAAAGGCGGCGAAGGCGAGGTCTATGCGCTCCAGTCGCGCCCTGACCGGGCCGTCAAGATCTACAAGGAGAATTTGCGCGGCCAGCGCGAGTCGAAGGTTCGCGCGATGGTGGCTGGGCAGTTGGCGGCCGCCACCGACCTCGTTGCCTTTCCGGCGGAGATTGTCACCGACCTGAAAGGCGGCTTCGTCGGGTTCATCATGCGGTTGGTCAGCGGCTACCAACCTGTCCACGAGCTCTACAGCCCGAAGTCACGCAAGCAGCATTTCCCCAAGGCCGACTATCGGTTCCTGGTGCGCGCCGCGCTCAACGTGGCCCGCGCCGTGGGCAAGGTCCATCAGGCCGGGTGCGTCATCGGCGACTTCAACCATTCGGGCGTGCTCGTCGCCCAGGACGCGACCGTCGCGCTGATCGACGCGGACAGCTTCCAGTTCGCTCGCGAGGGACGGGCCTTCCCGTGCGTCGTCGGCGTGCCGGACTTCACTCCGCCGGAATTGCACGGCCTCAACCTGTCGACCGTGACCCGCACCCGCGCCCATGACCATTTCGGACTGGCGGTAGCGATCTTCCACCTGCTCGCGATGGGCAAGCATCCCTATGCTGGCCGCTTCGCCGGCGGCGATCTGTCGATGGGCGAGGCGATCGCGCAGAACCGCTTCGCCTTCTCCCTCATCCGCAAGAACGAGACCCGCACGACCCCGCCGCCGGGATCGGTGAGCCTGCAGGACTTTCCGGCACCTGTCGCGCGGGCGTTCGAGGCGGCGTTCGGCCTTGATCCCGCGATGCGGCCGGATGCGAGCCAGTGGGTCACGGCGCTGAAGGAGCTCGAAGCGGCGCTCAGCCACTGCACCGCGATCAAGACACACTATTATCCGTCCGCGGCCCGCAAATGCGTCTGGTGCCGGCTCGCTGGGCAGTCGGGCGTCGATATGTTCCCCGACCTGCTCGGCACGGTTCCGCCGATGCCTGGCGGGCCGTTCGACATCGAGCGCTTCTGGGCGCAAATCCGCGCGGTCCGGTTGCCGCGGCCCGAAGACCTTCTGCCGACATGGTCGGGCGATCCAGGATCGGGCAGCACGGCTGTCGCCGAAGCGAAGCGTGCGCTCAATGCACGCAAAGCACTCGGCATCGCGGCATTGATCGCCGCCGGTGCCGGATTCGGCTACGCAGCGGGTGCCGCGATCATCTGGATCGGCATCGGGATATTCGGCTTGGTGAAATTGCTCGGCGGCTCGATCGACGAGGCGCCGTTCCGCAAGGCCTATGACGATGCCGATCAGCGCGCCCGCAACGCGGAACTCGCATTTCTTCAGCGCATGGGACTTACCGAGCTTGCCGGAATCCGCGACGATCTGGAACGCTGGATCGCCGAATATCGCAAGCTGGATAGCGATCTCGCCCAGGAGATCATGCGTCTCAAGGCAACCCGCGAGGCGCGGCAGCGGGCCACCTTCCTCGATCGCTTCCCGATCCGGCGTGCGCGGATCTCGGGGATCGGCCCGGCCAAGACGGCGACGCTCGCCTCCTATGGTATCGAGACGGCGGCCGACATTGCCCCGCACGCGATCATGGCCGTGCCCGGCTTCGGCGAGGCGATGACCGCAAAGCTCCTGCTGTGGCGGCGCGGACATGAAGCCAAGTTCCGCTACAATGCCGCGCCTGACGCTTCCGATGTCCAGGCCGAGAATGCAATCCGTTCCGCGCACGCCGCCAAACGAGCCGATCTCCAGTCGAAGATACGTTCAGGGACAGCCGCTCTTCAAACCGCGCCGCAGCGGCTCGCATCGCGATCGCAGAGTGTCGACCAGCCGTTGACGCACGCGCTCGGCGAGCGCGCGAGGGCCGCCCGCGACCTTGAGATCCTCGGTATTCCCGTTCCCCAGCGCACACCGATCGTCTTTGGCGCCAAGCCGTCCCCCACACCGCCGGCGCCGGCTCCATCCCGTCCCATGCCGTCAGCTCCATCGAGCACCGTTCCGAGCTGCCCACGCTGCGGATCGCCCATGCGCCGGCGCACGGCGCGGCGCGGGAGCCGGGCGGGCCGGCAATTCTGGGGCTGTTCGCGCTATCCCGGTTGTACCGGGACGCGGAACTAGGCGGGACGCGCCGCGCGCCCTGGCCAGCTCGAACGGTCGAACGCGTCATGGCGCGGTCGTGGCCTGTGCCCGGATCGCGGCTTCATGCTCGCCGACGAGCTGCTGGAAGGAAGCGAAGGCGGTGTAGAAATGGCCCTGCTCACCCTCGAGCAAGGCGACGGTGGCCGCCAGATCGAGCGGCTCGCGGCCGCCAAAGCCATAGCAGACCCGGCCGGTTTCTTCGTTGACGAACCTCGTCACCAATTGCGTCATGCCGACCACGAAGCGGGGCGAGAAGCGATGGTTGTAGGCATTCCGAAAATCCCCGGTCCCTTCCCGGAAGGCCCCTGCGCCGATGGCGTCAAGCGCCTGTTTGAGCGGCTTGTAGCTCGGCCACGGCTTGCCGTAGCGGTCGCCGACATGGGGATAGATGTGGCGATCGAGTGGCAGGTCGTCGGTCCACGACGCACCCTGCTTCAGCATGTTGGCCTGATGACACAAATGGGCGGCCGCAAAACCAAAGCGCCCTTTTACAACGTAGGGCAGATTGAGGGCATTTGTCGCCAGCGCGTCGACAAACTCATGGGTGGCCGCGAGCTGGCGCTTGGCGGAGAGCGGTGCAAGCACCGTCGCCCATGCTCGTAAGCGATGCACGTCATTGGTGAAGGCGTTGATGCTATTGGCGAGTTCGCGCGCGAACTCGTCCAGCATCTGGGAATAGGCCATCCACTGTGCGCTGAGCGGGTTCGGGAGATCGGTCCAGTCATAGGGCATATAACGACCGATGAACGGCGTCGCTTTCAGGGTCTGCCGGTATATCCGGTATAGCGCGATCGACATGGTCCGCTGCTCTAGCGCACCATCCTGCCTCTGGACACAGCGCCAACCCCGACCCGGCGTAACCTACCTCCTAATTGAACCAGGGTCTGCGGCCGTGGGAGCCATCTTTCCCAGAGCCTGTCTTTCTTGCCCAGACTACGACGGGTCGACGCGAAGGGTTCCAACGCTTGAAGAAATGCGGTTTCAATCGCTCGCAATCAGCAAGCTGACGAGGATCGCCATGCCCAAGACCCCTCCGGTGAACTATACGCGGACCATTCGGCGCGACCAGCTCAGGGAGATGGTTCCGCTTGCGGACAGCACCATATTCGCGATGGAGCAGCGCGGAGAGTTTCCGCGGCGATACGCTCTCTCGCCGCGGACCGTGGTTTGGGACTTAGCCGAAGTGGAAGCCTGGCTGGCGGCACGCAAGGCAAACCCGATCGAGCGTGGGCAGCATGCCGATGTGCGCCTGCGGCATACACGTCCCGTCAGAGGCTCGGATCAGGTTGCAGCAAGGGCATCGACGGCGGAATGAGGACCGGCGCATATTTCTGCCCGCCAATCCATGCGTCCACCGTGTTCGACCATTCCTGCATCATGTGGCGCCGCTGCACCTCATACTCAGCCTTGTTGTAAACACCGCGCGACGAGCGCCCATCCTCATGAGCCAAGCACTTCTCAATCCAATCGCTGTTGAAGCCCAATTCATTGAGGAGCGTCGATCCGGTCCGGCGCAGGTCATGCACCGTGAAGGGCTCCAGCGGCAGACCCTCCTTCTTCGCCAGATCCACGACTGAATAGGTGACGCGATTGAACGTCGCGCGGGACATCGGGGCGTCCGCATCGTAGCGGGAGGGCAGTAGGTAGCGCGAGTTTCCCGCACAGGTCTTCAAGGCGATCAGGATGTCGAGCATCTGCCGGGAGAGATAGACGTTGTGCGCCTTGGAGCGCTTCATCCGTTCCTTCGGGATGCTCCAGACCGCGTTCTCGAAGTCGACTTCGTCCCACACCGCATCCTGCAATTCGCTTTTCCGCACCATCGAGAGCAGGAAGAACTTCATGCCGAGACGGATCGTAGGCAGCGTTGCGACCTTCTCGATAACCTTGAAAAGAACCCGAATCTCCGAGGGCGAGAGCGAGCGATCCTTGGGCACGAAGGTCGCGATCGAAGCAGGCCCGACTTCATCCGCCGGATTGGCGACCTTCTCGCCGTGGAGGATCGCGAAGCCATAGATTTGCTTCGCGATGTCCCGGACGTGAATTGCGGTGGCCGGCGCCCCTCGATCAACGATCGCTCCGCACAGCTCGCGGAGATCCCCCGGCGTGATCTCAGTGAGCAGGCGGTTGCGCCAAGGTGGCAAAAGCTCGCGCTCGAAGATCGAACGGCGCATCGCCCGCGTGCTGTCAGCCATCGGTGCGGCCTTCAGCCACTTCTCGCCGAACTCACCGAAGCTCTTGGCCTCTTTGATCCGACGCTTCTCGCGCTGCTTCTCGATCGCCGGGGAAACGCCTTCGGCAACCGACCGTCGGGCATCCAGACACTTTTCGCGCGCACGCGCCAGGGAGAGCCCCGCAGGGCCATAGCGGCCGAGCACGACTGTCTCGCGTCGGCCGTTCAGGCGATAGTCGTAGCGAAAAGAGAGGGAACCTTTCGGGCTTACGAGCACATAGAGCCCGTCGCGGTCCGTCACCTTGTATGGCTTTTCTTGTGATTTCAGTGATTTAAGCGCAGCATCGGTAAGCATCGCCTGTCCTCCGTGAGAGAAAATACCGTCAGGCTCTTTCGACGCACCGATGAGCGATAAAATCGCTATTTTCCAACACTTTAAGACGAAAAAAATACCGTCACGAGCCTTATGGACCCTGACGGTATCGGGCAAATCGGCGGATGACAAGGGAGGCCGATACCGTCAGCCGGTTCGACAAGATTCTTCTCTGCGCACCGATTGCCCTCGAATGCGGCTGTAAGAAAAATTATTTTTTTCAGCTAGTTATGTCGTAGAATGGGAAAGGCTGGGGTACCTCTGGGAAGGCCAAAATCATTCCCACTCGATCGTGCCGGGGGGCTTGCTGGTATAGTCGTAAACCACCCGGTTGATGCCCTTGACCTCGTTGACGATGCGCGTCGCCACATTGGCCAGGAAATGCGGATCGAAGGGATAGACGTCTGCGGTCATGCCGTCGGTGCTGGTGACCGCGCGCAAGGCGCAGACGTTGTCGTAGGTGCGCGAATCGCCCATGACGCCCACCGTGCGCACCGGCAGCAGCACGGCGAAGGCCTGCCAGATCGCATCGTATAGGCCGGCAGCGCGGATCTCCTCGAGATAGAGGGCGTCCGCCTTGCGCAGGATATCGCAGCGTTCGCGCGTCACTTCGCCGGGGATGCGGATGGCGAGGCCCGGGCCGGGGAACGGGTGGCGGCCGACGAAGGCTTCGGGCAGGCCCAGCTCGCGGCCCAGCTCGCGCACCTCGTCCTTGAACAGCTCGCGCAGCGGCTCCACCAGCGCCATGTTCATCCGTTCGGGCAGGCCGCCCACGTTGTGATGGCTCTTGATCGTCACCGAAGGGCCGCCGGTGAAGCTGACGCTTTCGATCACGTCGGGATAGAGCGTGCCCTGGGCCAGGAAATCGGCGCCGCCGATCTTGCGCGCCTCCGCCTCGAACACGTCGATGAAGGTCTTGCCGATGAACTTGCGCTTGGCCTCCGGATCGGTGACCCCGGCGAGGCCGCCGAGGAACAGTTCTTCGGCATCCACATGGACCAGCGGGATATTGTAGGAATTGCGGAACAGGCTGACCACCTGCTCCGCTTCGCCCATCCGCATCAGCCCGTGATCGACGAAGACGCAGGTCAGCTGGTCGCCGATCGCCTCGTGGATCAGCACCGCGGCGACGGCGGAATCGACGCCGCCCGACAGCCCGCAGAGCACTCGCCTGTCGCCGACCTGGGCGCGGATCTCCTCGATCTTGGTCTTGCGGAATTCCGCCATGGTCCAGTCGCCCGCGCAGCCGCAGACGTGGCGGACGAAGTTGGCCAGCAGCCGGCCGCCATCGGGCGTATGCACCACCTCGGGATGGAACTGCGTGCCGTAATAATGCCGTTCCTCGTCCGCGATCACCGCGAAAGGGGCGCCGTCGCTGGTGGCGACGATCCGGAAGCCGGGGGCGAACCGCGTCACCTTGTCGCCGTGGCTCATCCATACCTGGTGCCGTTCGCCCACTTGCCACAGGCCGTCGAACAGCTTGCAGTCTTCGGCCACGGTCAGGAACGCGCGGCCGAACTCGCCGCCCCTGCTTAGATCATCCGGCCCCGTCTCGTGCCCCGGGCGGACTTCGCCGCCGAGCTGGTGAGTCATCACCTGCTGGCCATAGCAGATGCCCAGGATCGGCAATCCGCTGTCGAACAGCGCCTGAGGCGCGCGCGGACTGCCTTCCTCGGGCACTCCGGCGGGTGAGCCGGACAGGATGATGCCCTTGGGGCGCAGCCGCTCGAATGCCTCTTCGGCGAGAGTGAACGGGGCGATCTCGGAATAGACGCCGGCCTCGCGCACCCGGCGCGCGATGAGCTGCGTCACCTGGCTGCCGAAATCGACGATCAGGATGGAGTCGGGAAGATGCGCTGGGTCCATGCCGCGGCGTTAGGTTCGTCTCCCTGACCTGTCCAGCCGGTGCGTGCCCGGCGGCAAAGGGCGCCAGGCCAGGTTACAGGCAGATGAAAAATGGCGTTGCAAAATCTGCAAGGGGGCTTGCGCTCTTCGCGTTTGCACAAATCGATGCTGCGTTGCACCTAAAGCCTACAGCATAAGCCTGGGATGTCCCCGAAAGGCGGCCGAAAACCGGATGAAAAGGAATTACGCGATGCGCATCTCTATCGTCACCCTTCTCGCCGCCGTGGCTGTCTCCGCCGCCGTGCCTGCGGCCGCCGATACCGCCGCCGCCCCGATCGAGAGCTTTTCCGTGACCGTGGGTGTCGGCGATCTCGACGTCGCCACTCCCGCCGGCGCGGCCGCGTTGGACAAGCGGGTCGAAGCCGCCGCGTCCGACGCCTGCCGGAAGCCGGACATCCGCCAGCTCAAGCTGATGGAGGCATGGGAAGAGTGCAAGAGCGCGGCCAAGGCCCGCGCGCTCGAGCAGATCTCGATCCTCGAACCCTACGAGAGTCTGGCGCTGGCCAGCCTGTTCTGAACCGATTGGAAGCAAACCGATGTTGAAAATGATCAAGCGTGTGCTCGATGCCTATGTCAGCGGTGCCGGCAACTGTCCGGTGCCGATGGTCTGGACCTTCTGACCGCCCGCCCACGCTATCGACCGGACGGCCGCCCATCGGGCGGCCGTCTTGCTTTGCGGCCTTGCCACTAGACTGCGGAAAAGTGCCCGCGCGCACGCCTGCGCGCTTGGGAACCACGGGGCGAATCCCTATATGATCGGCATGGCAGATCATTCCGAAAACACCCCGCGCGCCGCATCCTATGGCGCCGATTCCATCAAGGTGCTCAAAGGCCTGGACGCCGTGCGCAAGCGGCCGGGCATGTATATCGGCGATACCGACGACGGATCGGGCCTGCACCACATGGTGTTCGAGGTGTCGGACAATGCGATCGACGAGGCGCTGGCCGGGCATTGCGACCTGGTGCTGGTCGAACTGAACGCCGACGGTTCGGTATCGGTGGAAGACAACGGCCGCGGCATCCCGGTCGGCATCCACAAGGAAGAGGGAGTTTCCGCGGCCGAGGTCATCATGACCCAGCTCCACGCCGGCGGGAAGTTCGAGAACGACAGCCAGGACAACGCCTACAAGGTGTCCGGCGGCCTCCACGGCGTGGGCGTCTCGGTGGTCAATGCGCTCAGCGAATGGCTGGAACTGACCGTCTGGCGTGACGGCCAGGAACATTGGATGAAGTTCGCCCACGGCGATGCCGTGGCGCCGCTCAAGGTCGTCGGCGATGCGCCCGCCGATGGGGCCGGCGGGGTCAAGAAAGGCACCCGGGTCACCTTCCTGCCTTCGACCGAGACGTTCAAGAACGTCACCGAGTTCGATTTCGAGAAGCTCAGCCACCGCTATCGCGAGCTGGCCTTCCTCAATTCCGGCGTGCGCATCCTCCTGCGCGACAACCGGGGGGACGAGCCGGTGGAGCTGGACCTCTATTACGAAGGCGGCATCGGCGCCTTCGTGAAGTTCCTCGACCGCAACAAGCAGGCCCTGCTGCCCGAGCCGGTGACGATCTCCGCCGAACGGGACGGCATCGGCATCGACGTGGCGCTGGAATGGAACGACAGCTATTACGAAAACGTCCTCGCCTTCACCAACAACATCCCGCAGCGTGACGGCGGCACTCACCTGGCGGCGTTCCGCGCGGCGCTGACCCGCACGCTCAATACTTATGCCGATCGCTCGGGCTTGCTGAAGAAGGAGAAAGTCCAGCTTTCGGGCGAGGACATGCGCGAAGGGCTGACCGCGATCGTCAGCGTCAAGCTGCCCGATCCCAAGTTCTCCAGCCAGACCAAGGACAAGCTGGTCAGTTCGGAAGTCCGCCAGCCGCTCGAAAGCCTGATGAGCGACAAGATGACCGAGTGGCTGGAGGAAAACCCGGCCCTGGCCAAGGAAGTGATTCAGAAGATCGTCGATGCCGCCGCCGCGCGCGAAGCCGCCCGCAAGGCGCGCGAGCTGACCCGGCGCAAGGGCGCGATGGACATCGCCAGCCTGCCGGGCAAGCTGGCCGATTGCCGCGAGCGCGATCCGTCGCTGTGCGAGCTGTTCCTGGTGGAGGGTGACAGCGCCGGCGGATCGGCCAAGAGCGGGCGCGACAGCCAGTACCAGGCGATCCTGCCGCTGCGCGGCAAGATCCTCAACGTGGAGCGCGCGCGGTTCGACCGGATCATCAGCTCGAAGGAAGTGGGCACGCTGATCCAGGCCATGGGCACCGGCATCCGCGACGAGTTCAACCTTGAAAAGCTGCGCTATCACAAAGTCATCATCATGACCGACGCCGACGTGGACGGCGCGCATATCCGCACCCTGCTGCTGACGTTCTTCCAACGCCAGCTGCCGGAGATCATCAAGGCCGGGCACCTGTTCATCGCCCAGCCGCCGCTGTTCAAGGTCAGCAAGGGGCGCAGCGAGGTCTATCTGAAGGACCAGGGCGCGCTTGACCGTTACCTGGTCGATGCCGGCCTGCAAGGCCGCGTGCTCGAAGCCGCCGGCGGCGCGCGCGGGGGCGAGGACCTGCGCGCCCTGGTCGATCATGCGCTGCGGATGAAGAGCCTGATGGGCTTCATCCCCCGCAAGTACGAACCCGCCGTGGTGGAGGCGATGGCGCTGTCCGGCGCGCTGGCCCCGGATCTCTCGCCCGAAGCCCGCCGCGAAGCGCTGGCCCGCGCCGCGGCGCAGCTGCAGCTGAGCGATCCCGAGGCGCAATGGAGCGGCGAACTGCTGGCCGACGGCACGATCCGCTTCGACCGCCTGTGGCGCGGGGTGACCGATGCCCACCTGATCGAACCCGGCTTCGTCGGCGGCGCCGAAGCGCGCAAGCTCCACCGATTGGCGCAGGAGCAGGCCGAGGCCTATCTCGCTCCGGCAAAGCTGGCCAAGGCGGGCGCCGAGCCCGAGCCGGAGCCCGAAGTCGCGGCGGAAGACGGCACCGAGGAAGCCGCCGCCACCCCGGCGGGCGTGGAAGGCGCGATCAGCCGGCCGAGCCAACTGCTCGAAGCCGTGCTGGCGACGGGCCGCAAGGGCCTCGCCATCTCGCGCTACAAGGGTCTTGGCGAAATGAACGCCGAACAGCTCTGGGAAACCACGCTCGATCCGGACAACCGCGTGCTGCTGCAGGTCAAGGTGGAAGACGCCGACGTGACGGACGAAATCTTCACCCGCCTGATGGGCGACGTGGTGGAACCGCGGCGCGACTTCATCCAGGAGAACGCGCTGAACGTGGCGAATTTGGACGTTTAGCTCTTGAGATCCTCCCCGGAACGGGGAGGGGGACCACCCGTAGGGTGGTGGTGGGGTCGATAGGTTTCGGCCATACGCAAGATCGCGTCCGCAGCGGCGACCGGATCGGCCAAGACCCTCCGCGCTGCTACACGCACGACGCGCCAGCCCTTGCCCTGGAGGATGCGGGTGCGCTTCTCGTCCCTAGCGGGCTGGTCGCCCATGTCATGGGACATTCCGTCCACCTCGATGATGAGGCGCGTTTCCATGCAAGCGAAGTCGGCGACGTAGCCTGCCAGCGGAACCTGCTTGCGAAACTTCGGTCGCTTGCCTCGAAGTTCGCGCCAAAGAAGCGCTTCCGGCAGCGACATCGTCTTCCTGAATTCGCGGGCGCGGGCGATGTTCTCGGATGAGGCGCCGAGAGTACGATGATGCCGGCGGGGAAGTTCCGATTGAGAGGTTCCGACCCCTCCACCACCCGGCTGCGCCGGGTGGTCCCCCTCCCCGTTCCGGGGAGGATCGGTAAACTGGTCCCCCCTCACATCCTGAACACCCCGAACCGCGGCGTTTCCGGGATCGGCGCTTCCAGGCATGCCGCCAGCGCCAGGCCGAGTACGTCGCGTGTCTGCGCCGGGTCGATCACGCCGTCGTCCCACAGGCGGGCGGTGGCGTAGTAAGGGTTGCCTTCGGCCTCGTATATCTCGCGGATCGGGGCCTTGAAGGCTTCGGCTTCCTCCGGCGTCCACGTGTCCGCGTCGCGGTGGACCGTTGCCAGCACGCTGGCGGCCTGTTCGCCGCCCATCACGGAAATGCGCGCGTTGGGCCAGGTGAACAGGAAGCGCGGGGAATAGGCGCGGCCGCACATGCCGTAGTTGCCGGCGCCGAAGCTGCCGCCGATGATCACGGTGATCTTGGGGACTTGCGCGGTGGCCACGGCCGTGACCAGCTTGGCGCCGTGCTTGGCGATGCCTTCCGCCTCGTACTTGCCGCCGACCATGAAGCCGCTGATGTTCTGCAGGAACAGCAGCGGAATGCCGCGCTGGCAGGCCAGTTCGATGAAATGGGTGCCCTTGAGCGCGCTTTCGGAGAACAGCACGCCGTTATTGGCCAGGATCGCCACCGGCATGCCCCAGATATGCGCGAAACCGCAGGTGAGGGTTGAGCCGTAGAGCGCCTTGAATTCGTGGAACTCTGATCCGTCTACCAGGCGTGCGATCACTTCGTGGACATCGTAGGGCGCGCGGACATCTTCGGGGATGATCGCATAGAGGTCTTCGGCGTCATACCTTGGGGGTCTTGGTTCCCTTACCCGGTTCGTGTCGAGCGAAGTCGAGACACCGCGCCCCCGTGTCTCGACTTCGCTCGACACGAACGGAGAAGAGAGGTGCGAGACTATGTCCCTGAGGATCGTCAGCGCGTGCTCGTCGTTCTCGGCGAGGTGGTCCACCACGCCCGACTTGCGCGCGTGCAGATCCCCGCCGCCCAGCGCCTCGGCGCTGATCTCTTCCCCGGTGGCCGCCTTCACCAGCGGCGGGCCGGCGAGGAAGATCGTGCCCTGATCGCGCACGATCACGCTCTCGTCGCTCATCGCCGGCACATAGGCACCGCCCGCGGTGCAAAAGCCCATGACGCAGGCGATCTGCGGGATGCCGAGCGAGGACATCTGCGCCTGGTTGTAGAAGATGCGGCCGAAATGATCGCGGTCGGGGAAGACTTCCGCCTGATGGGGCAGGTTGGCCCCGCCGCTGTCCACCAGATAGAGGCAGGGCAGGCGGTTCTGCTGGGCAATCTCCTGCGCCCGCAGGTGCTTCTTGACCGTGAGCGGATAATAAGTGCCGCCCTTCACGGTGGCATCGTTGGCGACGATCATGCACTGGCGGCCGGAAACGCGGCCGATCCCCGCGGTCAAGCCGGCGCCCGGCACCTCCTCCCCCTAAACCCCCTTCGCCGCCCCCTGGCCGGTCTCCCGGAACCGCGCGCCCGGGTCCCGCAGCCCCTCCACCCGATCCCTCGGCAACAGCTTGCCGCGTGCGGCATGCCGCGCGCGGCTGGCTTCCGGCCCGCCGAGGGCGGCCTGCGCCACGCGCGCCCGCAGTTCCTGGGCCAGCGCCCGGTTGTGCGCCGCCCGGGCGCACGCCTCGGCCCCCTCCAGATCGAGCGAACTGGAGAGGGCCGGCGCGTTCACTTGGCCTTGTCGAGATGCTTGGCGAAGAACGGCAGCACGATCTCGTCGAAGCGCTGTGCGATCTTGTCGGTGTGGGTGCCTTCGTATGTCAGCCAGGTATGCGCGATGCCGAACTTCTCCAGTTCCTCGTGCATCATCGTGTCGTCACGGATCAGGCCGTCCTTGGTGCCCACGTCGGTGCCTATGGCGTCGAAGCTCTTGAGCGCCGGAACATGGCCGGCGACCATGGCGAGCGGCGAGTTGTTGGCCCATTGCGCCATGACCAGTTCATCCACCTTGCCGTCCTTGAACGGCGGATCGGCGTAATAGGGCGGGTTCTTCGGGTTGGGCGACCAGGCGACCATCGAGGACAGCGCGGCGCGGGTGCCGAAATCGCCCTTCACCCCTTGCTCGATCGGCACGCTGGAAAGCTTCTGCGCCGATTCCACCGTCTCCACCCGCGGGCTGACGCAGCAGGCGCTCTGCGCCCAGATGCTGTCGAACACCTCGGGATAAGTCATGCCGACCGTCCAGGTGCCGTATCCGCCCATCGAATGCCCGGCGAGCCCGCGCCCGCCGCGATTGGCGATCGTGCGGTAATGGCTGTCGATATAGCTGACGAGATCCTTGGCGATGAAAGCCTTGAAATCCCCGGTAGTGACCGAACTGGAATACATGCTGCCGCCCAGCTTGGTCAGCGTATCGGGCACCACCACGATGAATTCGTTGCCGGCGGCGGCGTTTCGGGCGACCGCTTCGGGGACTTTCATGTAGTTATAGAAGTTGCGCCCATCGATCGCGAAGCCGTGCAGGTAATAGACCACCGGATAGCGCTTGTTGGGGCTGGTCTTGTAGCTCGGCGGGAGCACCACCATGGCCTCGCGCTCGGTGGCGTTGCCTTCGAGGTTGCCGGCCAGCGAGGGGCCCGGGACCTTGGGCGCTTCCACGGTGATCCCGGGGGGAATCGTCGGCGCCGGCGCGGTGATGTTCTGCGCCAAGGCGGGACCGCCGGCCAGCGCCAGCAGCGCCGCCCCGGCGGCGGTTGCGATGAGTGCCTTTATCATTCCAGTGCCCTTTATCCTTATTTGTCGAGATGCCGGCCGAAGAACGGCAACAGGTCGGACCGAATCCGCGCGTTCACGCGGTTGCCGTGATCGCCGTCGAATACCTCCCAGTCATGCGCGATGCCGAAGCGGTTCAGTTCCTCGTGCATCAGGGTGTCGTCGCGCAGCAGGAAGTCCTTGTCGCCCACGTTGATGGCGATCGCCTCCAGGCTGCGAAGCGCCGGCAGGTATTGCGGCAGCATGACCAGCGGCGCATTGGCCTGCAGCCGGGCGATGATCAGCGGATCGACCGCCCCATCCTTGATGCCGCTGGCGAAGTAATGCGGCGGATTCTGCGGGTCCGGCGCCCAGGCGGACAGCGTGGCCGGGGTGGCCAGCGCGAAGCCGCCGGCCGTGGCGACCTGTTCGTCGGTGACGGCCTGCGCTGCCTGCAACTGTTCGGCCGTGATGCTGGTCGGGGCCACGCAGCAGGGCGCCATCGCATAGATGCTGGAGAACACCCCGGGATACTTCATTGCGATCTTCAGCGTGCCGAGGCCGCCCATCGAATGGCCGGAGAGGCCGCGGCTTTCACGCCGGGCGAGCGTGCGATAGCTGGCATCGATGTGCTTCACCAGGTCGACCGCGGTGAAGCGCTCAAAATCGCCGGTAGTGACCGAGGCGCCGTACATCGCGCCCTTGAATTTGGTGTTGGCGTCGGGGACGACCACGATCACTTCGTTGCCGGCCGCCGCGGCCTGATCGACCGCCTCCTGGAACTTCGCCAGTGCGTCGTAAGCTTCGGCCCCGACCGAATAGCCGTGCAAGAAATAGACAACGGGATAGCGCTTGCCCGGATCGCTGTCGTAGCGTGGCGGCAGGAATACCAGCACGTCCCGATCGGGCGAGTTGCCTTCGAGATTGCCTTCCAGCGACGCGCCGTGGACCTTGATCCGGTCCGTCCGTGCCTGGGCCGGCAGGGCGGCCAGCACCGCCAGCGCAGCCACCCCCGCGAATATCGCCTTCAACATTGCCCCTCCAACCCTCTTCGCCGGCCGGTAAGTCTCGTAGCTGCGCGCCGGGTTGTCGAGCCCTTTCGCGTCGCAAATCATCGCAAAATCAGGCGCCGATCAGCTCGCGGCCGATCAGCATGCGGCGTATTTCATTGGTTCCGGCGCCGATGTCGAGCAGCTTGGCATCGCGCAGATAGCGTTCCACCGGCCAATCGATGGTGTAGCCGGCGCCGCCCAGCGCCTGGACCGCTTCGCCCGCCACGCGAAAGGCATTCTCGCTCGCCAGCAGGATCGCACCCGCCGCGTCGAACCGGGTGGTCTCCCCCCGGTCGCAGGCGCGGGCCACGGCATAGGCATAGGCGCGGGCCGATTGCAGCGCCACGTACATGTCGGCCACCTTGGCCTGCATAAGCTGGAAAGAGCCGATCGGCCGCCCGAACTGCTCGCGCTCGCGCACATAGGGGATCACCGTATCGAGGCAGGCCTGCATGATGCCGAGCTGCACCCCGGCGAGCACCGCGCGTTCATAGTCCAGGCCGCTCATCAGCACGTTCACGCCCTGGCCGACTTCGCCCAGCACGTTGCCCCCGGGCACTTCGCAATGGTCGAACACCAGCTCGCTTGTGGGGCTGCCGCGCATGCCCAGCTTGCCGATCTTCTGCGCCGGCCGGAAGCCAGGCATGCCCTTTTCGACCAGGAAGGCGGTGATCCCCCGGGCGCCGGCGGCCGGATCGGTCTTGGCATAGACCACCAGCACGTCCGCCTCGTGCCCGTTGGTGATCCAGAACTTGCTGCCGTTCAGCACATGGCCGCCCTCTGGACTATCGGGCACCGGATCGGCTCTCAGCGCCATCGAGACGACATCCGATCCCGCGCCCGCCTCGCTCATCGCCAGAGCGCCGACGTGCTCGCCAGAAATCAGGCGCGGCAAGTGCTTCGCCTTCTGTTCCGGCGTGCCCCAGCGGGCGATCTGGTTGATGCACAAGTTGGAATGGGCGCCATAGCTGAGACCCACCGAAGCGCTTGCCCGGCTCACTTCCTCGATCGCGAGGATATGTTCGGCATAGCCCAGGCCCAGCCCGCCATCGGCCTCGGGCACGGTGATCCCGTGCAGGCCCAGCGCGCCCATCTCCGGCCACAGCTCACGCGGGAAGCGATCCTCGCGATCGACTCGCACCGCCAGGGGAGCGATTCGCTCGTCGGCGAAGCGCGCCACCGTCTCGCGAATCATCGCGGCATCTTCGCCGAGGCCGAAATCGAACTCCGGTGTTGCCCGCATTGACTGCTCCTCTTCCTCGGCTAGCCATAGCAAGGGGGCGCCCTGCCGCAACCGGTTACGATTGAAATCGCCTTTGCCCGAAGTTCCTTTGCTAACACGGGCCGCTTGGTTTAAATCGGGACGTGGAGGGTTGCTGTTGACTGCTGTGCCGACAGAGATTCGGCCCGCTGGGCCTCGCTCCGACCCGCCTGTCGGCGAGGATAGTCGCGACCGGATTTACGAGGCCTACCATTTCGAATCGCTGAAAGACGATCCGGAGCTGAGGGCCCTGGTCGATTTCACCGCGCGCCTGTGCGATGCGCCCATCGCCCTGATCGGCCTGCTGCAGCATGACCGGTTCCGGTTCCTTGCCCGCATCGGCACCGATACCGAGGAAAGCGCCTATAGCACCTCGTTCTGCGCGCATGTCATGCTGGGCGACGATCTGATGCAGGTGTGCGATGCCCGGCAGGATCCGCGCTTCGCCGACAATCCGCTGGTCCTGGGCGAACCCCATGTGCGCTTCTATGCGGGATTCCCGCTGGTTTCCGAAGAGGGCATTCCGCTCGGCACGCTGGCCGTGGCCGATACCTCGCCCCGCCCGGCGGGGCTGAACGATTTCCAGCGCGAAGGGCTGACCGTCCTGGCGCAATCGGTGATGCGGCGGATGCGTTCGCGCCGGCACAGCGAGGCGGCGCGGCGCGAAGCCGACGAGCGGGAGAGCTATCTCCGCTCGTTCGCCGATTCGATCCCGGCGATCGCCTGGTCGGCCACGCCGGACGGCCATTTCGAATACTTCAACAAGCGCCTGGTCGATTTCACCGGCTTGCCCGACGATCAAGGCGGCACCGCCTTCCATCCCGACGATTTCGAGAAGGCCACCAAGGCGTGGCAGCGCTCCCTGGCGACGGGCAAGACTTACGAGCTGGAGCATCGTTTCCGCCGGTACGACGGCGAATATCGCTGGATGATCGCCCGCGCGATGCCGGTGCGCGACTCGGAAGGGCGCATCCGCCGCTGGTTCGGCACGGCGGTGGATATCCACGATCTCCACGCCGCCGCCGAAGCGCGCGACCTGCTGGTGAGAGAGCTGTCGCACCGGATCAAGAACATCTTCGCGGTGGTTTCCGGCCTCGTTTCCATGTCGGTGCGCCGGCGGCCGGAACTGCGGGAGTTCGGCGATGAATTGACCGGGGCGATCCGCGCGCTCGGCCGCGCGCACGATTACGTGCGCCGCGATGGCGAGCGGCGCAACACGCTGCACGGCATCCTCGAAGGTCTGTTCGTGCCTTACGGGAGCGGCGATGGCGAGAAGGCGCGCGTCCTGGTCGCCGGTGACGACGTGGCGATCGCCCCGCAGGCGGCCACGCCGCTGGCGCTGGTGTTCCATGAACTGGCGACCAACGCGGCGAAGTACGGCGCGCTGTCGGCCGATGGCGGCGTGATCGACCTTTCGATCGCGGACGCGGGCGATACCTTGCTGTTGCGCTGGGTGGAACGGGGCGGCCCCAAGCCCAAGGCCAAGCGGACCGACGGCTTCGGCTCACGGCTGGTGGAAATGAGCATGACGGGCCCGCTCGGCGGCAAATGGGAACGCCGCTTCGAGCCCGAGGGGCTGGTCTGCGAGCTGACCGTCTCGAAAGCGGCGATCACGCCTTAGCGCTGGCCCATGGCCTTGCCCGGCGCGGTTTCGCGCATGAGCCAGAATACCGGCAAGGCGGCGAAAGCCACCACGGCGATCATGATCCCGGGCATGGCCGGGGCACCGGTGCCTTCCACCAGCCGCTGCGCCGCATAAGGCGTGAGCCCGCCGAACACGGCCGTGGCCACGGTATAGCCGATGCCCAGGCCGCTGGCGCGGCTTTCGCCGGCGAACTGCTCCCCTGCGGCCACCGCGCCGACCGCGCTCATCCCCCCGGCGACCAGCGCCAGCACCACTGCCCCGGCCAGCGCCAGCGCGGCCGATCCGCCGGCCATCAGCGAGAACATCGCGGTGGGCAGCACGGCGCTGAGCGCCGCCAGGGCCAGCAGCGCGGGCCGCCGGCCGAACCGGTCCGACAACAGGCCGACCACGGGGGTGATCAGGATCACGGCAATGGCGGCCACGGTCGAAAGCCACAGCGAAGCCGCTTCGGACAAGGAACCGGCGGTGGCCAGGAAGGCCGGCACATAGGTGATCCCGACATAGTAAGTGATCGAACCGAGCGCGGAGATCGCGAAGGCACGCACCAGCGCGCCCCGCTGCCGCGACAGGGCGTGCACGAGCGGCCGCTCCGGCAGTGTGCCGTCCGCCCGCGCTTGCTCGAAATCGGGCGATTCCTCCATGGTCGAGCGGGCCAGCCATACCGCCCCGGCCAGCGCCGCGCCGACCAGGAAGGGAATGCGCCAGCCCCAGCTCTGCAACTGGGCTTCGGACAGCAGGCTCACCGTCAGGGCGGAGACCGCCACCGCCAGCAGCGCGCCGACCTCGCTCGCCGCCGCCGCCAGCGAGGCCACCAGGCCGCGCCGTTCCGCGCGGGCGCCTTCCAGCAGATAGGCGATTACCCCGGTATATTCGCCGCCCACCGAAAAGCCCATCACGCAGCGCAAGGCGAACAGCAGCCAGGCCGCGGCGATGCCGGCCTGCGCGTGAGTGGGCAGCAGCGCCGTCGCCAGCATGGCGGCCGACATCAGCGCCATGGACAGCAGCAGCATCGGCCGCCGTCCATAACGATCGCCGATATGGCCGAAGGCAGCCGCCCCCACCGGGCGCATCAGATAGGCGACCGCGAAGCCCGCCAGCGTGGTCAGCAGGGCCTGCTCGCCGCCGCCGAAGAACACGCGCGAAAGCACGGTGGCGAAATAGAGGTAGAGCGTGAAGTCGTACCATTCGACCACCGTGGAAAGCGCGGCGATCAGGATCGATCGGTTCGAGACGCGATGCCGCCCGATCATGGTGCGGGGAATCCCGCCCCGCCGGGCCAGCCGGGGCCGACAAGCGCCATGACCTTGAACAGCCGCCCCATCTGCTCCGCGCCCGCAAGCCGCTCCACCGCGCGCCCGATCGCCTCGCGTTGGTCGGGCGCGGCGCGGGCCAGCGCTTCCGCCCGCGCCTCCAGGCCGAGCGCGCGCAGCCAGGCGCCTTGCTCCACGGTGCCCAGCCAGCGTGCGCCGTGCGCAGAGGCGATTTCGGCCAGCGTGGCGAAATCGACATGGGCGGTGAGGTCCGCTTCGCCGGGCAGGGCCAGCGGATCGACCTTTGTATGCGCGCGGATCGCCTGCAAGGTCGATCCCGTGCGCGCCGCCGTATGGCCATAGTCGATGAACAGCGCCGCGCCGCCCTGCCGGGCCAGCCGTCCGGCCACCTCGGCCACGATCGCCGCCGCGGCGGGGCATGTCTCGATCACCGTGCCGTCTTCCGCGCCGCGCCGCGCCTCGGGCACGGCAGCATCCATCGGCAGGCCGCCGGCGACGAGCGTGAATTGCCCGCTGTCGTCCAGCGCCACCATGACCTCGCGCCAGCCTGGGCCGGTCTTCACCAGCTGGCGGACGGGCAGGGCATCGAGAAACTCGTTCGCCAGCAGCAGGATCGGCCCCTCCATCGGCACCTCGGCCAGATCGGCGGGGAACCGGGCCTGGGGCACCGCCTGGCGCTGCAACGCCGCCAGGGCCGGGGAACCTTCCACCAGATGCACCGGCGGTTCCAGCCCCACGCGGCCCATCGCCCGTAGCGCATCGCGCGCCAGGGTGCCGCGGCCGGGGCCAAGCTCGGCATAGAACGCGCCGTCGGGCCGCCCCGTCCGGGTCCAGATATCGGCCAGCCACAGGCCCGCCAGCTCGCCGAACATCTGGCTGATCTCGGGCGCGGTGATGAAGTCTCCCGCCGCGCCCAGCGGGTCTTTCCCGGCGTAGTAACGGGCGTTCGATTCGCCCATGAACCGGGCCAGGCTGATCGGCCCGGTGGCCGCGATCAGGCGGCGGAAATGATCGGCCAGCGTGCGTCCCGAACCTGTCGTTGGATCGCCCATGTCACCCGGCGGCGGACGGCGCCTGCGTGCCCAGCGCCGGGCGGCTGAGCGCCCAGGCCACCAGCGCCAGCCCCGCCAGGCATAGCGGGATCGACAGCCATTGCCCCATGTTGAGCCCGGTGCGCAGGGCGAAGTCGGCCAGCTGCTCGTCCGGCTCGCGGAAGAATTCCACGATGAAGCGGGCCGCCGCGATCAGCGCGGTGAACGTGCCCACCAGCAGGCCGGGGCGGAAGCGGGCGCGCGTCTTCCAGAACAGCGGCACCATGATCGCGGTGACCAGCGCGCCTTCCAGCAGCGCCTCGTAAAGCTGGCTGGGGTGGCGCGCCAGCGGCCCGCCGGCGGGGAAGATCATGGCCCAGGGAACATGGCTTTCCACCGGGCGGCCCCACAGCTCGCCATTGATGAAGTTGGCGATGCGGCCGAAGAACATCCCGAAGCCGACGTTGACCGCGATATAATCGCACACGCGGATGAAGTTCAGCTTGCCGCGCCAGGCCACCCAGCCGATCGCCAGCGTGGTGCCGATCACCCCGCCATGGAAGCTCATCCCCCCGTCCCACAGGCGCAGCAGATCCCATTTCACGAATTCAGTGCTGGTCCACCCGGTGAACAGTTCCGGCTTGTAGAACAAGGCATAGCCCAACCGCCCGCCCAGGATGATGCCCAGCGTGCAATAGAAGAACAGATCGTCGGCATGGCGCTGGGCCATCGGGCTGCCGGGCGCCTTGACCATCTTCGAGAGATGCCAATAGCCCACGAGGATGCCGGCGAGATAAGCCAGCGAATAGAACCGCAGGGTGAAGAAGCCCAGGTCGATCCCGGGCCGCAGCCCGAGGTCCGTCCAGTGGATGGCGTCCGTGGCGGATACGGCCAGCGTGTCGAACATGATGCGTGGGGCTCCCTTCCTGGCGCGGCGGCTTTGGCACGGAACGCGCGCCGCGCAAAGCTTCGCAGCGATTGCAAGCCGGCGCCATGGCCTTATGTGACTCTGGGTGAGCGCATATGGCATCCCCAATCAGCGCGCGATCGTCGATCGCCGCCGCCTGGCCTCGGCCCTGACGGAAGCCGTGGCCGCCGAAGGCGCGCAGGCCGCGCGGCCCCGGATCGTCGCCCTGATGCGCGAGGCGCTGGAGGCCGGGCGCGAGGAGCTGACGCGGCGCCTTGCCGCCAAGCCCAGCGCCGGGCACGAGATCACCCAGGGCCATTCCTTCCTGATCGACCAGCTGATCCGCGTGCTGCACGATCACGTGATCGGCGATCTCTACCCGGCGCCGATCCGCACCCAGGGCGAACGGCTGACGCTGATCGCCGTGGGCGGCTATGGCCGGGGCGAGATGGCGCCCCATTCCGATGTGGACATCGCCTTCATCACCCCGGGCAAGACCGCCCCGTGGTGCGAACAGGTGATCGAGGCGCTGCTCTATTACCTGTGGGATCTCGGCCTGAAGGTCGGCCATTCCAGCCGCTCGCTGGATGACATGGTGCGCATGGCCCGGGCCGATCTCACGATCCGCACAGCCTTGCTCGAAGGCCGCTACCTGTGGGGCGACCAGCCGCTCTATGCCGAGACCAGCCGGCGGTTCTGGGCCGAAGTGGTGCCGGGTTCGGAAGCGCGCTTCGTCACCGAGAAGCTGGCCGAACGCAATGCCCGGCACAAGCGCATGGGCGACAGCCGCTATGTGGTGGAGCCCAATGTGAAGGACGGCAAGGGCGGCCTGCGCGACCTGCAGACGCTCTACTGGATCGGCAAATACATCCACCGGGTGAAAAGCGCCGCCGAGCTGGTCGATGTCGGCCTGTTCACCGCGAAGGAATACCGCAGCTTCCGCCGGGCCGAGAGCTTCCTGCTGGCGGTGCGCTGCCACTTGCACACCATCACCCGGCGGGCGGAGGACCGGCTGACCTTCGATCTCCAGCGCGAGGTCGCCCGCCGGATGAAGTTCGCCGATCGGCCGGGCCGCAGCGCGGTGGAACGCTTCATGCAGTTCTATTTCCTGCAGGTGCAGCACGTGGGCAACCTGACGGGCGTGTTCCTGGCCCATATCGACGAGGAGATGGGCCAGGCCCGCCGCCCGCGCGGGCTGCTTGCCGGCTTTCGCAGCCGGGCGCGCTTCTACAAGGGTTATCGCGTGCGGGGCGGGCAGATCAGCGCGCCGTCCGACGACTGGTTCGCGCGCGATCCCGTGCGGCTGATCGAGCTGTTCCAGATCGCCGAGGAGGAAGGCTTCGAAATCCATCCCGAAACCATGCGCATGGCCCGGCGCGATGCGGAGCTGATCCGCGAGCCGGTGCGCCGCGATCCCCGGACCAACGCGCTGTTCCTCAAGCTGCTGACCGGCCGCAACGATCCGGAAACGGTGCTGCGCTGGATGAACGAGGCCGGTGTGTTCGGCCGGTTCATACCCGATTTCGGCAAGGTCAACGCGCAGATGCAGTTCGACATGTACCACCACTATACGGTGGACGAACATACGATCCGCGCGATCGGCCTGCTGGCGCGGATCGAGCGGGGGGAGCTGGCCGAGGATCACCCGCTGTCCACCGGCTTCATCCCCCGGCTCGGCAGCCGCCGGGCGCTCTATGTCGCGACGCTGCTGCATGACATCGCCAAGGGGCGCGGCGGCGATCACTCGGTGCTGGGGGCCGGGATAGCGCTCAGGCTATGCCCGCGCCTGGGCCTCGACGAGGCGGAGACCGAGCTGGTGAGCTGGCTGGTGCGCTGGCACCTGCTGATGAGCGCCACCGCCTTCAAGCGCGACTTGTCGGACCCCAAGACGATCACCGATTTCGTCGAGCAGGTGCAGACGCTGGAGCGGCTGCGCCAGCTCACCGTGCTCACCGTGGTCGATATCCGCGCGGTCGGCCCCGGCATCTGGAACAGCTGGAAGCGCCAACTCCTGTCCGAGCTTTACGAGCTGTCGGAAGAGCGCATGCGCCTGGGCCACAAGCGGCGTGGGCGCGAGGAACGCATCGCCGCCAAGCGCGAGCGGGTGGCCGAGTTGCTGGGCCCTGATGCGCACTTGCTCGACGAGTTGGACGATCGGTTCGACGATGCCTACTGGATCGCCGAGCCGGAGGACGTGATCGCCCTCAACGTGCCGCAATATGCCGAAGCCAAGGCGCGCGAGGACCACCTTTCGATCCATGCGCAGTATTATCCCGCGCGCGGGGCCACCCTGGTCACGGTGATCGGAGACGATCATCCGGGCCTGTTCTTCCGCATCGCCGGGGCCATTCACCTGGCGGGTGCCAATATCATCGACGCGCGCATCCACACCACGCGGGTGGGCAAGGCGGTGGACAATTTCCTGGTGCAGGATCCGCTGGGCAACCCGTTTCGGGAGGCCGACCAGCTCGCCCGGCTGGGCAAGACGATCGAGGACGCACTGGCTGGCCGCATCGAGCTGGTGCCCCAGCTCGCTCGCCGCCCGCTAGCCCGCGCCCGGGCGGAAAGCTTCGAAGTCCATCCGCAGGTGTTCCTGGACAACCAGGCTTCCGGGCGTTTCACGGTGATCGAGGTCAACGCGCGCGATCGGCCGGCCCTCCTCAACAAGCTGGCCCATGCGCTGTTCGACAGCCAGCTCATGGTCAATTCCGCCCACGTCACCCAATATGGCGAGCGGGTGGTGGATACGTTTTACGTCACCGATCTGCTGGGCGGGAAGATCACCGACAAGGAGCGGCTGAAGCGGGTGGAGAAAGCCCTGCTGGAAGCAGCGGCGGAACCACGCGAGGCGGTCGCCGCCTGATCCTTGCTATCGCCGGCCTTCGTCCGCCAGTTCCGCCCCTTCCGCCAGGGCGGCGAGCTTGCTCCAGACCACTTCGGGATCGAGGTTGCCGCTGCCGGCGTGGACGGAAAAGCCGCAATCCACCCCGGCCATGACTCGCTCGCGCCCCAGCAGGTCCGCATAGCGGCCGATGCGCTGTGCGATCAGCTCGGGGTGCTCGATATAGGGCGATTGCGGCTCTATCACGCCGGGGCACAACACTTTGTCCTCGGGCAGGGGATGGGTCTCGAAATAGGCGAATTCGTGTGCGTGGCGCGGATTGGCGCCTTCCAGCAGCACCGTGCGCGGCCTGGCCTGCCAGACGATGTCGGCGATCTCGGCCAGCGGCACGTCACAGACATGCGGCCCCGGATAATTGCCCCAGCACAAGTGCATCCGCAGCTGTTCGGCCGGAATGTTGCGCAAGGCGTGATTAAGCGCGGCGACGTTCATGCCGATCCGCCGGCGGAATTCCTCGATGGAAAGATGGGTGAACTGCACATGGCGGCCCATGGCCAGATCGGGGCAATCGACCTGCAGCGTTATCCCGGCGCCGGCGATCGTCTCGTATTCATGGCGCAGCGCCTCGGCGATGGCGAAGACATATTCCTCGTCGCTGGGATAATAGCGGTTGGGGAAGAACAGCGCCGTCACGCCGGGCGACGCGGCGGACATGAAGGTTTCGTGCCCGCCCGCCAGCCGCTTCAACCGTTCGGCATCCTGGCGCGGGGCTTCCATGTCGATCACCGCGATCGGCCCGGTGCAGGCCGGCGCGCTGCGCTTCGCGCGGCCGCGATTGCCGAAGACCTGCGCCTTGGCGCCGGGGAACCGCTCCAGATCCTCGAACTCGTAGCTGCCGGCCTCGCCGTCGAAGCCCGACAGGCGATGCTTGATATACGTGGCATAGCTCGGCTTCGACATCTCGCCGTCGCCGATCACGGTGATCCCCGCCTGCTTCTGCCGCTCAACGACTTCGGCGGTGGCCCGCTCGATCGCCGCGTCCAGCGCCGTGTCGCTCACGCTGTCGCCGCTTTCGCGGGCGAACATGAGGTCCAGCAGATAGTCCGGCCGCGGCAGGCTGCCGGTGTGGGTCGTGCGAAAACCGCTCACGCCAGCTCTTCGCGCACGGTGCGCGCGCCTTCGGCCATGGCCTTCATTTTGCCGAAGGCGACATCGCGCGGAAGGTATTTGAGCCCGCAATCGGGTGCGACCACGATGCGTTCGGCCGCCACATGGGGCAGCGCCTTGCGGATGCGGGCGGCCACGGTTTCCGGCGTCTCCACATCGTGGGTGGAAAGGTCGAGCACGCCGAGGATGATCGTCTTGCCCGGCAGGCTTTCCAGGATCGCGCAATCGAGGTCCGATTGGGCGGTTTCGATGGAAATCTGCTTCACGTCCGATTGCGCCAGTTCGGGCAGGAAGTTGTAGCCTTCCGGGCGCTCGTGGATCAGCGCGGCATAGCCGAAGCAGATGTGCAGCGCGGTGGTCCCCGTCACCCCATCCAGCGCGGCTTCCAGCGCCTTGAGGCCATAGGCGCGCGCCTTGTCCGGCCGCGCCTGCATGTAAGGCTCGTCAAGCTGGACCATGTCGGCCCCGGCCGCGAACAGGTCCTTGATCTCGCCGTTCACCGCCTTGCCGTAAGCCACGGCCAGCGCCTCAGGATCGCCGTAGTAATCGTCCTGCGCCTGCTGGCTCATCGTGAAGGGGCCGGGCACGGTGATCTTGATCGCCTTGCCGGTATGCTCGCGCATGAATTGGACATCGCGCACCTGCACCGGATGGCGGCGGCTGATCGGGCCCACCACGCGCGGCACCGGCACCGGCTCTCCGCTGCGGTCCAGCGCCGTGCCGTGGTTGTCCATGTCCACGCCGTCCAGCGCGGTGGCGAAGCGGTTGGAATAGCTTTCGCGCCGCATCTCCCCATCGGTCACGATGTCCAGCCCGGCCCGCTCCTGCTCGTGGATCGCCCAAATGGTGGCATCGTCCCAAGCCTGTTCGAGTCTGTCCTCGGGAATGCGCCACAGCTCTTTCTGGCGAGTGCGCGGCGGGAAGCGCCCGGCCAGCTTGGCGCGGTCGATCAGCCAGTCCGGCTGGGCATAGGAGCCGACCAGTGAGGTAGGAAAAAGCGGAAGCGGCATGCGGGAATCCCTGTTTCAACCCCCTCGCTCGTCATTCCTGCGAAGGCGGGAACCCAGCGCATGGGAAAAAGCGCGCGCAGCGCTCCCCGCTCCTGGGTCCCCGCTTTCGCGGGGATGACGAAGGAGGGGAACGGCCTCAGGCCGCTTCGGCGTGGCGGAAATCGTTGTTGGTGCTGTGATCGCCGGCCAGCCAGCGCTTCAGTTCGGCATGGGCGATCGACCGGCGATAGGCGTCGCCGCTTTCGGCGCGCGGATCGTCGCACGTGAATTCCACCGTCATGCCATTGGGATCGACCACGTAGATCGAGCGGCAATAACCGTGCTCCAGCGTATAAGTCGCTTCCAGCCCGGCCTGCTTGATCCGCCCCTCCAGCTCCGCCTGGGTTTCCTTATCGACGTTGAGGGCGATGTGCATGAACGGCGTGGCCGGAATCTCGGGGCCGAACAGCGCTTGATCCTCCGCATCGGCGAACTGGAAGAAGGCCAGCGCGCCGCCATCGCCGATGCCGAAGAAGCAGTGGCAATAGGTCCGGTCCTTGCCGAACAGGAAATCCTTCTCGCACCAGGTCGCGATCAGCGGCAGGCCCAGCACGTCCTCGTAGAACGCGCGGGTCGCTTCCAGGTCCTTGGTCACATAAGCCGTGTGGTGCAGCCGGCTGGGCAGCTTGGTCATGGCATCCGTCTCCCGATGCGGCCGAGTCCCCGCCCGGCCGCTTTGGGCGCAATGTATCAAAGCTGGGCAGGCGCGCAATTCATTCGCCGGGTGGGGCGGGGCGCTTCCTTCCCGACCGCCTTCGTCATTGCGAGGAGCGGAGCGACGAAGCAATCCAGGGGCGGCGCTCGCATTGCTCTGGATTGCTTCGCTACGCGCGCAATGACGAAGGTGGGGTTCTGGTGGTGGATTGGGTGGATAGACGGGAGAAAGCCTACCGCCCCTCGCGCCCCAGCACCTCGGCATTGTCGGCCCCCAGCTCGGGCGGCGGGACGACGCTGTCTTCCCGCTCCCCGTCGAACCGCACCGGGAAGCGAATCGTGCGGAAGCGTCCGCGCGCGCCTTCGCCTTCGATCACCAGCTTGTGGTGTTCGGCCAGCTCGCCCTCGACCACTTCCTTCGAGGTATAGAGCGGCGAATGCGGCACCCCCAGCGCGGCCAGCCGTTCTTCCCAATGGGCCCGCGGCTCCCGCGCGAAGATCGGGGCGAGGAAGTCCACCACCTTTTCGTAATTGGCGATGCGCGCCGGGCGGCTTTCGAACTCCGGCCGCTGGAGCATGTCCGGCTGGCCGACCGCTTCGGCCAGGTTTTCCCAGAACTTGGGCGGGCTCGACATGTGCAGCGCGATCCAGCCACCGTCCGCGCACTGGAACACGTAGCTCTGGCTCACATGCGGGCGCGACCAGGGGCCCATCACTTCACCGGCCGAAAGGTAATGCGTGAAGTCATCCATGTTGAAGTGGCTCATCGCCTCGAACATGGAGGTTTCGACCAGTCGGCCTTTCCCCGTCTTCTCACGCTCGTAAAGCGCGGCGAGTATGCCGTAGGAGGCATAGAAGCCCGTCACCGCATCCCCGATCGCCGGGCCGACCACGCGCGGATTGGCCGGATTGACCAGCAGCCGCAGGAACCCAGTGCTCGCTTGCGAAACGGTATCGAAGGCGGGCCGGTCCTTCCACGGTCCGTCGTTGCCGAAGCCGGAGATGTCGCAATAGATCAGCCGCGGGTTGATCGCCCTCAGCCGCTCCGCGCCCACGTTCAGGCGCTCGGCCACGCCGGGGCGGAAGTTCTGGATGAATACATCGGCGGTGGCCACCAGCGCGTCGAATGCCGCCAGGTCCTCCGCCTGCTTGGTGTTCAGCTCGATGGATTTCTTGTTGCGGTTGTAGGTCTGGTAATGCGGGGAATAGAGATCGCCCTTAAAGGCGCGGAATGGATCGCCGGTTTCCGGCATCTCCACCTTGATCACCTCCGCCCCCAGGTCCGCCAGCAGCACCCCGGCCGCCGGCCCGGTGATGAACGTGCCCATGTCGAGAACGCGGACGCCCTGCAGCGGTCTGGCCATTCAAGTCTCCCAATTCTTCGCTACCCCTAGCCGTGCCCCCCTCCCTCCGTCACCCTGAAGTTGCGCCCGCCACCAGGCTCGGGGAGACCCGATGGATGGATGCTGAAACAAGTTCAGCATGACGCATAAGGGAAAGCGTGCTTCAAGCGCGCCGATATCGAGGAGAAAGCCATGCGCATCGGCAAGCAGGACGCGCCTTATTCCGCCATCTGCACGTCGGACGCGGACCGCATCACCGTGCGCGGGCGCGATCTCGTCGGCGAGATCATCGGCAAGATGGATTTCACCAGCTACTTCTGGTTCCTCGTCACTGGCGAGGAACCGGACGAGAACCAGACCTTCTTCGCCAATGCCATCCTCTGCGCGCTGGCCGAACATGGCCTGGTACCCAGCGTCGCCGCCGCGCGGATGACCTATGCCGCGGCGCCCGAAGCCATGCAGGGCGCCGTCGCCGCCGGCCTGCTCGGCTGCGGCAGCGTGGTGCTGGGCAGCGCGGAAGTGGCGGGCCGGTTCTACGCCGAATGCGTGGCCGATTGGCACAGCGACGGCGGCACGGCCGAGGATGCGGCCAAGCGCGGCATCGCCAGGCTGCGCGCCGACAAGCAGCCGATCCCCGGCTTCGGCCATCCGCAGCACGCGGGCGGGGACCCGCGCGCCAACCTTCTGCTGAAACTCGCCCGCGAACGCGGCGTCGGCGGCCCGCACGTGGCCATGCTCTACGCCATTCGCGACACGCTGCCGGAAATGATCGGCCGCAGCCTGCCGATCAACGTCAACGGCCCGATCCCGGCGATCCTGCTCGACCTGGGCTGGCCGCTGGCGGCGCTGAAAGGGATAGGCCTGCTGTGCCGCACGGCGGGGCTGATTGGACATCTCACCGAAGAGGCGGAGCGGTCGATCGGCTTCATCATGTCGGGCGCGGCGGCGGCGGCGATTACGTATGATGGGGAGTAAAACGGAGGGCGCAGCTTGCCATTGCGCCAGTTTAACCGACTCTGCCGTCATTCGAATGACGGGAGACGGGCTGCACGAGCGGGTCTTTGCCACCCTTGACCAAGTTCGTAAGCACGGCGGGTGTCAATGGTGGCTCTACGCCTCGATCTGTAACGTGTGTGGCCAAGGCTGGATGATCGCTCAGGACGAGCGAATCCATGATAACTTCTATCTCAAGCGTCTATCGGCCGACGCGCTAAAACGTATTCTCGAATATGACAGTTGGCCGAACGACTTTCTGACGTTTGAACAGGTGTTGCGGATAGGTGTAGAATTGGGAAATATTTGCAGGCTTCTCGATCCACATTCACCTGATCTCGTGCACACGGTTGAGGATTTGCGCCGCGAACGTCCAGATATTTCCGAAGATCAAATCGCCGCCTTGCTTGGTATATCGATCGGAGCGGCGAGCGAACTGCTCAACGACCCATAGGTTTCGGTCCATCCAAGCTTGCCAACCCCCCGTCTCCCTCGCACAGTGCGCAGCGGGAGAGATAAATGGCAGCAGCGGAATTCGACTATATCGTCGTCGGCGCTGGCTCGTCCGGGGCGGCGTTGGCGGCGCGGCTGGGGGAGCGGGCCGATCGCACGACTTGCGTGATCGAGGCGGGCGGGGCGGATAGCCATCCGTTCATCCACGTCCCCAGCTTCGTCGCCGCGGCGATCGGGCGGGAGGCGACGAACTGGCGGTTCAAGACGGTGCCGCAGCCGGGCATGGCCGGGCGCGAGGTGCCGGTGCCGCGCGGCAAGGTGCTCGGCGGATCAGGCTCTATCAACGGCATGGGCTATTTCCGCGGGCGTCCCACGGATTACGACGACTGGGCCGATGCCGGCTGCGCGGGCTGGTCCTACGCCGAAGTGCTGCCTTACTTCACCCGGACCGAGAACAACGAGGATTATCCCGAAAGCGTGTTCCACGGCCACGGCGGGCCGGTGAACGTCAAGCTGGTGGAGAACCCCAATCGGCTGAACTACGCCTTCATGGATGCGCTCGCCGCGCTGCAATTCCCGGCTTGCCCGGATTTCAACGGGGCCAATCCGGAAGGCTATGGCCGCCGCCAGGGCCTGATCCGCGACGGCCAGCGCGAAACCACCTGGAAGCGGATGCTCCAGCCGGCGCTGGCGCGCGGGAACGTGCATGTGCAGACCGATGCGCAGGTGGCCCGCTTCACCGTGGAGAACGGCCGCGCCACGGGCGTGGAGCTGACCGATGGGCGGCGCATCGGCGCACGGGCCGAGGTGATCCTTTCGGCCGGCACGGTGCAGACGCCGCAGTTGCTGCTGCTGTCCGGCATTGGCCCGGCCGCGCATCTCAAGGCCATGGGCATCGACGTGGTGCTGGACCTGCCCGGCGTGGGCGAGAACTATCACGATCATCCCGCCAGCCCGATGCACATGGAGACCGGCAACATGACCAGTTATGGCTGGTCGTGGAAGGCCGCCCCGCGCAACGTGTGGTGCGCGCTGCAGTACCTGCTCACGCGCAAGGGGCCGCTGGCCGGCAACGTGTTCGAAAGCGTCGCTTTCCTCCGCACCGACCCGGCGCTGGCGAAGCCGGACGTGCAGTTTGTGTTCCAGCCGGCCAAGCGGCTGACCAATCCGAAGATCCCGTTTCCCATCGGCCACGGCTATGCGATCAGCCCGGTGGCGCTCTATCCCAAGAGCCGGGGCACGGTGCGCCTCGCCAGCGTGGATCCGGCCGCCGCGCCGCTGATCGACCCACGCCTGCTGGAGCATCCGGACGACATCAAGCCGCTGATCCGCGCCCTGCGCATCGCCCGCGCCGCATTCGCCACCGAGCCTTTTGCCCAATATGAGGGCACCGAAGTCGCCCCCGGCGCCGACGTTACCAGCGACGAGGCGCTGGACGTCTATATCCGCGAAACCGGCTACACCGTGCATCACCCCGTCGGCACCTGCCGCATGGGCGATCCGAAAGACGCGGCCACGGTGGTCGATCCCGAGCTGCGCGTGAAAGGCATCGCCGGCCTGCGCGTGGCCGATGCCTCGGTGATGCCGATCCTGATCGGCGGCAACACCAATGCGCCCTGCGTGATGATCGGCGAGCGGGGGGCGGACTTCGTGCTCGGCAAGCCACCGCTCCCGGCCGCCGAGCTGCCGCCTGAAAGCGTGGCGCGCTATAAGCCGAAGGCGAGGAAGGCGGCGTGAATCTCGAAAGCGCCGATAAGGGCTGGCGTCCGGATTCCCCTCCCCTTCAGGGGAGGGGCAAGGGGTGGGGCCTGTCGGCTGAGCGGATCGCGGAGCTTCATAAGCGCGCCCGCGCGATGCGCATCAATCCGACCGAACCCGAGAAGCGTCTTTGGAGGCATCTCTCGAATGCCCAACTCGCCGGTTCCTTCAAATTCCGCCGTCAGGAGGTGATCGGCAGGGCGATCGTAGATTTCTTCTGTCCATCCGCCAGGCTGGTCGTCGAAGTAGACGGCGACACCCATGCCGATCCGGCACGTGATCGCCGGCGCGATGCGTACCTGAACGGGCTGGGATACGCCGTGCTGCATGTCACCAATCCCGACGTGATGACCGGCATGGATGGCGTGTTGCAGACCATTCTACGGGCGTTGGGCCGTGCTGACAGCCCCCACCCCAACCCCTCCCCTGAAGGGGAGGGGCTTTATCCGGGAGAGAGCCGATGGCCCGCGAATACATGAAGTCCTGGCAGGTCGGTGACGTCACCGTCACCCGCATCGTCGAGCTGTGGGATTTCCAGGACAACATCAACATGACCATCCCCGACGCGACGCCGGAAGAGGTGATCGCGTTGCGCTGGCTGCATCCGCACTATGCCACGTCCGACGGGCGCCAGCGGATAAACTTCCAGGGTTTCGTCGTTCAGGCGTCCCATGATTCGGGGAGCCGGACGATCGTGGTCGATTCGTGCATCGGCGCCGGCCGCCAGCGCGATTTCGACGTGTTCTGCGATCTGCCGGAAGGGTTTCTCGAAGATCTCGAAAGCCTGGGCGTGAGCCGCCTGGACGTGGACACGGTGATGTGCACGCATCTGCATTTCGATCATGTCGGCTGGAACACCTACAAGGACCCGGCGACCGGCGAATACCGGCCCACGTTCCCCAACGCCCGCTATCTGTTCGGCCGAAAGGAGTACGAGGCGTGGCAGGATACGATCCGCCATGACGGACATCATAGCGACACCCACCTCGTCGAATGTGTCGATCCCATCGTCGCCCTCGGCATGGCCGATTTCATCGAGCCGGATCATCGGATCGCCGCCGGGGATAGCTGGGCCATCCACTGCGAGCCGAGCCACGGCCACACGCCCGGCCATGTCCATGTGCACATTTCCAGCAGGGGCGAACACGCCGTCATCACCGGCGACCTGATGCACCACCCGATGCAATGCGCGATGCCGCATCGGCCTGCGACCTTCGACATGGACCAGGAAACCGGCCGCCAAACCCGCATGGCCTTCGTGGACAAGTACGCCGACAGCGGCGTGCTGGTGATCGGCGCCCACTTCGCAGAGCCCACTGCCGGCCACATGGTCCGCGATGCGGCGGGCGAAGTCTGGTTCAGGGGGCTGGGCCTGTGAGCAAGCCGATCCCCGAATATCCGCTCGACATCTTCACCCCCGAAGCCGTGCGCAACGCGCGCGAGGTGGATGACGCGCTGCGCGAAGTCGCGCCGGTGGTGCGGCTGGCGGACGGCACGCATATGCTCGGCCGGCACGAGCATGTCAGCGCCGCGCTGCTCGACTGGAAGGCCTTCTCCAGCACCAGCCGCCCGTGGCACGATCCTACGAGCCCCCGCCCGGAAATCCTCCTGACCGACGATCCGCCGCGCCACACCCAGGTGCGCAAGGTGATCGCCGACGCGCTGAGCCCGCGCGCGCTGGAGCGGGTGAAAGACATCTTCGAGGCGCGCGCCAAGGCCCTGCTCGAGCGGCTCCGCGCGCGCGAGGGGGAACCGGTCGACGCGGTGAGCGAGATCAGCCAGGCCTATGTGTTCCAGGTCCTGCCCGACATCCTCGGCCTGCCCGAGGAAGGGCGCGAGCACATGCACGGCTTTTCGGAAATGGTCTGGGCGACGATGGGCCCGCCGGGCGAGCTGTTCGACCAGGCGATGCAATACGATTATTCGGCGGTGATCCAATGGCTGGAAACCCAGTGCGAACGCGCCGCGCTGGATCCCGATGGCATCGGCGAGGCGATCTATGCTGCGTCGGACAGGGGACAGGTCACCTTGCCGGAGGCGAAGCTGCTGCTTCAGACAGTGCTCAGCGCCGGGGCGGATACGACCTTCATCACCATGGCCAACGCCCTGCGCGCCTGGGCGCTGTTTCCGGAGCAATATGCCACGTTGCGCGCGGACCCGAAGAAAGTCCGCGCCGCATTCGACGAATCGCTGCGCTGGGATTCGCCCAGCCGCATGGCCGGGCGCATCGCCACGCGAGACGTGGAAGTGGACGATTACGTGATTCCCACCGGCACGCGCTGCGGGCTGATGTTCGCCGCCGCCAACCGCGATCCGCGCTTCTGGGACGATCCGCAGGCGTACACGCTGCATCGCGACAACCGCCATTCGCTCGGCTGGGGCTACGGCGTCCACGGCTGCGTCGGCCGCACGCTGGCGACGATGGAGGCGCAGGCCTTGCTCGGCGAGATCGTCGCCCAGGTGGAAAGCGTGGAGATCGCCGGGCCTTACGAGCCGTGGATGACCACCGTGGGCCACGGCCCGATCCGCCAGCCGGTGCGGCTGAAGTTCGCGAAATGAGCGACCGAGCCCCTTTAGTGCCCCTCTCCTTCAGGGCAGGGGTTGGGGTGGGGGCGGCCGTTCATTCGGATTGCGTGGGGACATTCCCCACCCCCGGCCCCTCTTCTGAAGGGGAGGGGAGGTCGGGGAGATGACTGCCCCCGTCACCCGCATCGACGCCATCCGATATGCACGGCACGAACGCAGCGCCGCGGGCAATTTCGTGCGGGCGGTGGACGATCATGACTTGCCGATGCCGCTCGATTATTTCGTCTGGGCGATCCATCGCGAGGGGCACCCGCCGGTGATCGTCGATACCGGCTTCGGCGAGGACGCGGCGGCCGCGCGCGGGCGCGTGATGATCCGCCCGGTGGTGCAGGGCCTGCGCGATGCCGGGATCGATCACCTGTCGGTGGAAGACGTGATCCTCACGCATCTGCACTACGATCACGCCGGCTCGCTCAGCGCTTTTCCCAACGCCCGGTTCCATGTGCAGGATGCGGAGATGGCTTTCGCCACCGGCCGCGCCGTATGCGACAGGGCCGTGCGCGTGCCTTTCGACGGCGAGCCTGTCGCCCAGCTGGTCCGCAAGCTCTATGCCGATCATGTCGTGTTCCATGACGGGGATGCGGAACTTGCCCCCGGCATCGCGCTGCGCCTGTGCGAAGGGCACACGGCTGGCTTGCAGGCGGTCGTGTGCGAAACGGCGCGCGGGCCGGTGGTCCTGGCCAGCGATGCGGCGCATCTCTATGCCAATATCACCCGCCGGATTCCCTTCCCCATCTTCGTGGACGAGCCGGCCTATGCGCGGGCGCAGGCGCGCGTGATGGAGCTGGCCGGCGGCTCGCTCGATCATGTGATTCCGGGCCACGACCCGCTGGTGCTGGCCTGCTTTCCCTCGGAAAACGGCATCGCCCGGGTGGACCTGCCCCCGCTGCGGCCGATAGCGGAGACTCAATGACTGATTTCGGAAGCGCCACTGTCGGGTTTCTCGGGCTTGGCCGCATGGGCGCGCCCATAGCGGCGAACCTGCTGGGCCATGTCGGCACGCTGCTGGTGCATGACATTTCGCCCGCGGCTGTCGATGCGCTGGTGATGAAAGGGGCCAAGGCCGCCGGGTCCGCCGAGGCGCTGGGCCGCCAGTGCGACGTGGTGTTCATGAGCCTGCCCACGCCCGCGATCGTACGCGCGGCGGCGGGTGAAGTGATCGCAGGCGGCAGCCCGCGCATCGTGTGCGACCTTTCGACCTCCGGCCCCCAGCTGGCGCAGGAGCTGCACGCCCTGCTGGCCCCGCTCGGCGTCGCCAGCTTCGATGCCCCCGTCAGCGGCGGCATACGCGGGGCGGAGCAGGGCACGCTGGCGATCATGGTCGGCGGGCCGCAAGCGCTTTATCCCGAGCTGGAGCCGCTACTGCGGGCCATCGGCAATCCGTTCTTCCTCGGCGAGACGCCGGGCGCCGGGCAAGTGGCGAAGCTGGCCAACAACCTGCTCAGCCTGGCGGCCATCGCCACCACGGCGGAAGCGATGACGCTGGCGATCAAGGCCGGGCTCGACCCGGCGCGGATGATCGAGGTGCTCAACGCCGGCACCGGCGCCAATTCCGCCACGCGTGACAAATGGCCGCGCGCGGTGCTGCCGCGCACCTTCGATTTCGGCTTTTCCGCCCAGCTCAGCCTCAAGGACACCCGCCTCGCCCTGGCGGAAGCGCAGGCGATGGGCGTGCCCCTACCCACCGGCGAACGCCTCGCCACGCTGCTCGACCGCGTGCTCGCCACTTATGGTGACGCGGCCGATTTCACCGCGATGGCCAAAGTGATCGAAGCCGACGCCGGGCTCGATCCCGAACGGACCTAACATATCGCCTGGTTGAAACGCTCGTTATTGCGAGCGTAGCGAAGCAATCCAGAGCGATGCGAGTGCCGCCCTGGATTGCTTCGTCGCTACGCTCCTCGCAATGACGATTCAGAGTGGGGCGATACTGTCGCCGGCCGCCTCCGTCATTTCCCGGCGCGTCGCGTTCAGGCGCTGACCCCCATTTGCCACAGGATGAAGGCGTATTCCTCCGCCGTTTCGCGCAGGCTTTCGAACCGGCCGGACTTGCCGCCGTGCCCCGCGCCCATGTTGGTCTTGAGCAGCAGCACGTTGTTATCGGTCTTCAGCTCGCGCAGGCGGGCGACCCACTTGGCCGGTTCCCAATAGGTCACGCGCGGATCGTTGAGCCCGGCGGTGACCAGCAGCGGCGGATAGGCCTGCGGCTTCACGTTGTCATAGGGCGAATAGGACCGGATCAGCTCGAACGCGGCCTGGTCCTCGATCGGGTTGCCCCATTCCGGCCATTCGCCGGGGGTCAGCGGCAGGCTGGCGTCCAGCATCGTCGCCAGCACGTCCACGAACGGCACGTGGGCCACCACCGCGCCCCACAGATCGGGATCGGAATTGATCACCGCGCCCATCAGCTCGCCCCCGGCCGAGCCGCCGGAAATGCTGATCCGCCCCTTCTGGGTATAGCCGGCGGCGATCAGGCCCTTGGCCACGTCCACGAAATCGTTGAACGCATTGGTGCGCCGTTCCAGCTTGCCCGCCTTGTACCACGCGCGCCCCAGGTCGTCCCCGCCGCGGATATGGGCGATGGCATAGGCGAAGCCGCGATCCACCAGCGTCAGCCGTGTGGTGGAAAAGCCGGGCGGGATGGCGATGCCATAAGCGCCATAACCATATAGGTGCAGCGCACCGGGGCTTCGCCGGTCTTTTCGGTACATGATCGAAGCCGGGATCGGCGTACCGTCGCGTGCGGGAATCTCCAGCCGTTCCGTGACATAGAGCGTCTTGTCGTAGCCCGAGGGGATTTCCTGCACCTTGAGCAGCGTCAGCTCGCGCGTGCGCACGTCGTAATCATAAGTGCTCGCCGGGCTGACCATGCTTTCGTAAGCCACGCGCAGCACCGTCTGGTCGAATTCAGGATTGTTGCCGAACGAGGCGGTGAAGCTCGCTTCGGGAAACGCCAGTGGCTCGATCCGTGCCGGATCGTCGTAATACCGCACTTCCAGCCGGTCGAGCCCGCCGAGCCGGCCCTCGGTCACGTAGAAATCCCGGAACAGGTCGAACCCCGTCAGGTAGAACGCGTCGGACCCTTCGATCAGCGTGGTCCATTCCGTCGGCCGGCCGAGCGGCGCGATGGCCAGGCGGAAGTTCTCGTGCGTGTCGTTGGTATGGATATAGAGCGTGCCGTCACGCTCATCGACATCGTATTCGACGCCCTTCTCCCGCGCGCGGACCAGGATCGGGCGCGCCAGCGGATCGTCGGCCGGGACCAGGCGGACCTCGCTCGTTTCATGATCGCCGCTGGCGATGACGATCCAGTTCTCGTTGGCCGAAAGCGAGGCGGAGACGCGGAAACCCTCGTCATCCTCGTGGTAGAGTTCCACATCCTCTTCGACAGGCTGGCCCAGCCAGTGCAGCCGGGCGTTGTCGGTCCGCCAGTTCTCGTTGGCGAGCGAATAGATCAGCGCCGTGTCGCCCGCCGCCCACACTAGGGAGGACAGCGTGTCGGGGATCACATCGGGCAGGTGCTGCCCCGTCTCCAGGTCCTTGACCCGCGCGGTGAACCGTTCCGATCCGTTGTCATCCACCGAATAGGCCAGCAGCCGCCCATCCTTGCTGACGGAGATCGCACCCAGCCGGAAGTAATCCTTGCCTTCGGCCAGCGCCGGCTCGTCCAGGATCAGCTCGTCCGCTCCGCCCGCCACGGGCCTGCGCCACCACTTCTTGTATTCGGCCCCCTGTTCGAACTCGATCCAGTAAAGCCAGTCGCCGTCCTTCTGGGGCACCGACTTGTCGGCTTCCTTGATCCGCCCGCGCATCTCCTTGAACAGCGCTTCGACCGTACCCGCATGCGGCGCCATCCGCGCTTCGAACCAGGCGTTTTCCGCTTCCAGGTGCGCCAGCACCGCCTTGTCGGTCACCTCGGGATAGCCGGGATCGCGCAGCCAGGCGTAATCGTCGCTGACGGTCACGCCATGATGCGTGAAGGCGTGGGGCTTTTTGGCGGCGCGCGGCGCGGCCGCACTTGTGGTATCGGTCATGCCGCGCATCTATGTATGCCGGGAAAGGACCGCAACAATGCTGATGCAAACCCATGAAGCCCGGCTGGACGCCTTGCGCCAGGAACTGGCGCGGCGGGGGCTCGACGGATTCGTTATCCCGATTTCGGACGAACACCTGTCGGAATATGTTGGCGCCTATGCCCAGCGGCTGGCCTGGCTCACCGGCTTCGGCGGATCGGCCGGCACGGTGGCGGTGCTCAAGCACAAGGCGGCGATCTTCGTGGATGGGCGCTATACGCTGCAGGTGCGCGAGCAGGTCGACGGCCGGCTTTACGAATACAAGTCCGTTCCGCGCGATTCGCTGGCCGAATGGCTTGCCGAAAATGCCGGCGAAGGGACCAGGATCGGGTTCGATCCGTGGCTGCACACGGCCGGCTGGGCGGTGGCCGTCGGCCGGGTGCTGGAAGCCGCCGGCGCGGAACTGGTGCCCGTCAAAGGCAATCCCGTCGATGCGGTGTGGGACGATCAGCCGGAACCCTCCGCCGCGCCCGCCTTCGTGCATGACGAAGCGCTCGCCGGCCGCTCCAGCGCCGACAAGCGCGCCGAAGTGGCCGAATGGCTCAAGGCCCGGCAGCTTGACGCGGCGGTGATCTCGGCACTCGATTCGGTCGCCTGGCTGCTCAATATCCGGGGCGCGGACGTGGATCGTACGCCGGTGGCGCTGTCCTATGTCATCGCCCATGCGGACGGCACGGCGGACTGGTTCATCGCCCCTGGCAAGGTGCCCGCGGAAGTCGCCGCGCATCTGGGCAACGCCGTGCGTGTGCGCCCGCGCGAGGGGTTCATCCATACGCTGGGCGATCTTTCGGGCAAGCGCGTGGCCGTCGATCCGGACCGTTCGGTCGCCGCGATCGTCACCGCGCTGGAAACCGCCGGCGCCGAAGCAGTGCGGATGACCGATCCGGTGGTCCTGCCCAAGGCTATCAAGAACCAGGCCGAACGTGCCGGCCAGCGCGCGGCCCAGGCGCGCGACGGGGCGGCCGTGGCGCGGTTCCTCCACTGGCTTTCGATCGAAGGGCCGAAGGGCGGGGTGGACGAGCTGTCGGCCGCCGCCCGGCTCCACGCCTTCCGCGAGGATACCGGCGCGCTGCGCGATCTCAGCTTCGATACGATTTCCGGCGCCGGGCCCCATGCCGCGATCCCGCATTACCGGGTGGATGAAGCCAGCAACCTGGCGATCGCCCCCGGCAGCATCTACCTGGTCGATTCGGGCGGCCAATATGCCGATGGCACGACTGACATCACCCGCACCGTATGGGTCGGTCCGGGCGATCCTTCGGCCGAGCAGCGCGATCGCTTCACCCGCGTGCTCAAGGGCCACATCTGCCTCGCCCTGCAGACCTTCCCGGTGGGCACCAGCGGCTCGCAGCTCGATACCCTGGCGCGCCAGTTCCTGTGGCAGGCCGGGCTCGATTACGCGCACGGCACCGGCCACGGGGTGGGCGCCTTCCTCGCGGTCCACGAAGGGCCGCAGCGCATCGCCAAGGCGCGCGGCGGGCAGGCCGGCACGGAGCAGGAACTGTTCGCGGGCATGATCCTTTCGAACGAGCCCGGCTATTACAAGGCCGGCGAATACGGCATCCGCATCGAGAACCTGGTGCTGGTGGAACGCCGCGAGATTCCCGGCGCGGAAGGCGAATGGCTCGGCTTCGAGACGGTGACCCTGGTGCCGATCGACAAGGCGCTGGTGGACCGTTCGTTGCTCAGCGCGGCGGAGATCGACTGGTGGAACGCCTATCACGCCCGCGTGCACCAGGTGCTGGCCCCGCAGCTGGAAGGCGCGGCGCTGGCCTGGCTGGAAGAAGCCTGCCGGCCGCTCTAGGTCGGCTCTGGGAGAAGCAGCGATGACCGACGGCACGAGCCTCGAAACCTATCCGATCCATCTCGGCCTCGGCGCCAAGGCGGAGCCGCAGCCCGCCTTCCCGCGCGACGAAGGCGCGATGGAATGGTATGCCGACTATGCCCGGCGGAATGAGGCGGACGGGTTCGACGGGCGGCTGGTCTCCAGCTACACGTTCACCGAAAGCTGGCCGATGTGGGAGATGCATCCGAACGGATCGGAAGTGGTGATCTGCACGGCGGGGCGCATGACGCTGCATCAGGAACTGGCCGACGGCACGGCGCGGACCGTCACGCTGGAACCGGGCCGCTATGCCGTCAATCCCGCCGGCGCCTGGCACACCGCGGATATCGAGGGAGAGGCCGCGGCCGTGTTCATTACCTCCGGAATCGGCACGCAGCATCGCCCGCGTTGACGCGGGCCGGCGTCGTCGAACGCCGATTCCGTGACAAATTGCGACACTTTGCGCGTTTCACGGCATAACGGTGCGACATTGCCCCTCTAGAAGAGTCGGCGAGTGGCGGGGCACCCAGTTCCTTTGCTCCCCTTCAGGAAGGTGCCCCGTTACTCTACATCTGCGAACTCCGGCGGAGTGTTGTGATACAATGCGCAAGAAAACAGGTCTTTTGCTTGCCGCGAGTGTCGACTAAATCCGTGAAGGGGAGGAGGGGTTCTATCTGATGAGCGAACCGGCGCAGACCCGGTTGCTCCTCGTCGATGACGAGTCGAGCCTCAGGGAACCACTGGCAGATTATCTGACCCGCCAGGGTTTCACCGTGCGCCAGGCGGAAGATGCCGCCAAGGCGCGCGTCGCCCTGACCGAGGAAACGCCCGATCTCGTCCTGCTCGATATCATGATGCCCGGTGAAGACGGGCTGTCCCTCTGCCGCCATCTCAGCGAATCGAAGAACATCCCGGTGATCTTCCTCACCGCCAAGGGAGAGGCGACCGACCGCATCGTCGGGCTGGAGATCGGCGGTGACGATTACGTGGGCAAGCCGTTCGAGCCGCGCGAGCTTGTCGCCCGCATCCGCTCGGTGCTCCGCCGCGCGTCGAAAGCCCCCGCCACGGGCGAAGAGGAAGACGCCCTCTACGAATTTGACAGCTGGCGGCTCGATCCGCTCAAGCGGCGGCTGATCGATCCCGAAGGCACGGTGGTGCCGATCTCCTCGGCCGAATTCCGCCTGCTGATCGCGTTCCTCACTCATCCGCGCCAGGTGCTCGATCGCGATCGGCTGCTCGACATGGTCCAGGGCCGCGAGGCGCATCTGTTCGACCGCGCGGTGGACAATCAGGTCAGCCGCCTCAGGCGCAAGATCGAGGTGGACAGCCGCGATCCCAAGCTGATCCAGACCGTGTGGGGCGGCGGTTATCGCCTGGCCGCCGACGTGCGCCGCCTCGCGCCCGACCGCGATTGATGCGCCTGCGCCTTCTTCCCCGCAGCCTGCTCGGGCAGATGCTGCTGTCCGTGGCGCTGGCGCTGCTGGTGGCGCAGGCCATTTCGGCCGTCCTGCAATATCGCGCGGCGGAACAGCGCCGCGAATTCGGCGCGCTCAGCGGGCTCGCGTTCCAGCTCGTGGCGGAGCCGCGCTTCGAAGGCCAGCCCCGCTGGCGGCGGCTGAGGGTGGAACGCACCACGCAAAACCCCCTTCAGCCCGGCGAGATGCGCGAGGAGCGACGCGAGGAAGTGCTGCGAAACATCCTCATCAATCAAGGGATCGTGCCGGCCCAGCTGATCGTCATCACCCGGCCCATCAGCGAAGATGCCTATGTCATGGGCCGCCTGCAGGAACGGCCCGACCTGCGCAGCCGCGGCGAATGGACGACCGGCAGCATGATCGTCGCCGCGCTGAAGCGCGAGGATTCGGGCGAATGGACCGTCGCCCGCGTGCCCATGACGGAAGGGGGGCCGCAGCAGATCGGCGCGCTGCTCACCCAGACGCTGCTGCTCTACATCGTGCTCGTCGGCGGGCTTGCCCTGTTGCTGCGGCGGATCACCCGGCCGATCGCGGCGCTGACCCGGCGGGTGGAATTTTTCGCCGACACGCGCGAGCTGGATGGCCAGCTGGAACCCTCCGGCCCCGACGATACCCGCCGCCTGATCGCTGCCCACAATGCGATGGAAGCGCGCATTTCGGCGCTGCTCGACGAAAAGGACGTGATGCTGGGGGCCATCGGGCATGACCTGAAGACGCCGCTCGCCGCGCTGCGCGTGCGGATCGAATCGGTCGAGGATGCGGGCGAGCGCGCGAAGATGGCGGCCAGCATCGACGACATCACCCGCTCGCTGGACGATATCCTCTCCCTCGCGCGGGTTGGCCGGCCGAGCGACCCGATGGAACGGACCGACCTTGCCGCCCTGCTGTCCTCGGTGGTCGAGGAATACGAGGATATGGAAGAGCCGGTGGAGCTGGCCGATACCCAGCGCCTGGCGATTCCGCTGCGCGCCACCTGGCTCCGCCGCGCCTTGCGCAATCTCATCAGCAACGCGCTGCGTTATGGCGAACGCGCCCGCGTCTCGCTCGTACGTGAAGGCAATGCGGCGCTGGTGCGGATCGAAGACGATGGCCCGGGTATTCCGCCGCAGGACATTGCCCGGATGATGGAAGCGTTCACCCGGGGCGACAGCTCGCGCAACCGGGAAACCGGCGGCGCCGGCCTCGGCCTCACGCTGGCTCGCGCGATCGCAGAGCAGCACGGCGGCACCGTGCGGCTGGTCAATCGCCACGGTCCCGGCGGCAAGGTCGTCGGCCTCGTCGCCGAACTGCGCCTCCCGCTCGACTGACGGCATTTGCCTGGCGGCCTGGCGCTGTTAGGGCGGTTGCTTCGGTAACCAATCCCGGAGCCTCGCCCGTGCGCCCTCTTTTCGCGACTCTCTCCGCCGCGCTGCTGCTCGCCGGCTGCGCTGCCATTCCCGCCACGGATTCCACTGGTCCGGCCGTGGGCCTCGGCCCGCTGCCGGAAAGCGTGCCCAGCGACCTGCCGCGCACCGCCCGCCCGCTGCATTACCGAATCGATTTCACGCCCGATGCCAGCGCGCTCACGTTCACCGGCCATGCGGCGATCGACCTGGAGGTTTTCGAGCGGACCGATAGTGTCACGCTCCATGCGCTGGAATTGGCGATCGGTTCGGCCCGGCTTCTCGGCCCGGACGGCGCCGCGCCCTCGGTGGATCTAACCGTGACGCTGGATGAACAGCACCAGACGGCGCGCTTGACCGCCCCTTCGCCGATCGCGCCGGGCCGCTATCGGCTGGAACTGGCCTACAGCGGCCGGATCAACAGTCAGGCCAACGGTCTCTTCGCGCTCGATTATCCCGACAAGCGCAGCGGCGAAACCGTGCGCGGCCTGTTCACCCAGTTCGAGGCATCCGACGCGCGCCGCTTCGCGCCGCTGTTCGACGAGCCGAGCTACAAGGCCACGTTCGATCTTTCGGCCACGGTCCCCGCCGCGCTCATGGCGGTGAGCAACATGCCCATCGCCCGCGAAGAGCCGCTGCCCGGCGGGCGCAAGAAAGTGACCTTCCAGACCAGCCCCAGGATGTCGTCCTACCTGCTGTTCTTCGGCCTGGGCGATTTCGAGCGGCTTTCGGTCAAAGGCCCGGGCGGGGTCGATCTGGGGATCGTCAGCCCGGCCGGCAGCGGTGAGCAGGCGCGCTATGCGCTCGATGCGCTGCCGCCGATCATTGGCTACTACACCGATTATTTCGGCGAGCCTTATCCGCTGCCCAAGCTCGACAACGTCGCCGCGCCGGGCGAATCGCAGTTCTTCGGCGCGATGGAGAACTGGGGCGCGATTCTCACCTTCGAGAAGTACCTGCTGCTGGATCCGGCGATCACCAGCCCGGCAACCAAGGCCTATATGTACACCGCCCAGGCGCACGAAGTGGCGCACCAGTGGTTCGGCGATATCGTCACCATGGCCTGGTGGGACGATCTGTGGCTCAACGAAGGGTTCGCCAGCTGGATGGAAACCAAGGCCAGCGCGCGTTTCAATCCCGACTGGTTTCCCCTGCTGAGCCGTGTCGACGGGCGCGAATCCGCCATGGCGCTCGACAGCTTCTCGACCACCCATCCCGTCGTCCAGCAGATCCGCACCGTGGCGGAAACGGCCCAGGCCTTCGACAGCATTTCCTATTCGAAGGGCGAGGCGGTGATCGCCATGCTGGAAGCCTATGCCGGGGAAGACACCTGGCGTGACGGCATCCGCGCCTATATCCAGCAGCACAAGTACGGCAACACCGTCAGCGACGACTTGTGGCGCGCGGTGGAGCGGGCCGGCGCCTCCGGGATCACCGCGATCGCCCACGATTTCACCTTGCAGCCCGGCATCCCGCTGGTGCGGGCGGAAGCCGAATGCCGCGATGGGCGCACGATGGTGACCCTGACGCAGAGCGAGTTCAGCCGCGACCGGAAGGACGCGGCGGCGGCGACCCCGCGCCACTGGCGGGTTCCCCTGCTGATCGAAGCGGGCGGGGATCGGGCCGATCCGGTGCGCCGCGTGCTCGACGGCAGTGCTTCGGTAGAGCTGCCTCAGTGCGGCGCGGTCGTCGTGAACGGCGGCCAGCTCGGCTATTTCCGCACGCTGTATGCGCCGGAGATGATCGCCCGCCTCAGGCAGGCGCTGCCCACGCTGGCGCCGATCGACCAGATCGGGCTGGTGCGCGACAACTTCGCGCTCGCGGAGGCAGGCTATCAGACAGCCGCGCCCGCGCTCGATCTGCTGGCGGCGGTGCCCGGCGATGCCAATCCCATCGTCGCGCAAGGCGCGGTCAATCGCTGGGCGGCGGTCCACGCCCTGCTCGACGACGCGGGGCAGGCGCGCGTCGCCGCCCTGACGCGCGATGCCTGGCTGCCGCGGCTGCGCCAGCTCGGCTTCGATCCCGCGGCGAACGAATCGCTGGCGGACACCAGCCTGCGCGGCGATCTGCTCACCGTGCTCGGCGACATGGGCGATCCCACCGTGGTGGAAGAGGCGCGCCGCCGTTTCGACCGGCTGGAAAGCGATCCCAAATCGCTCGACGGCCCGCTCAAGACCACCTGGCTGACGATCACCGCGCGCAACGCCACGCCCGCCGAATGGGATCGGCTCATGGCTCTGGCGACAGGGGCGCCCACCCAGGTCGAACGCCAGGCCTATTACCGGCTGCTGGGCGCCACCGGGGACCAGGCCCTGGCGCGCCGCGCGCTCGATTTCGCCGTCACCGGCCAGGCCGGCACCGCCAGCGCGGCGATCATCAAGGCCGTGGCCGATCGGAATGCCGATCTGGCCTACGATTTCTCCCTGGCCCATCGCGCTCAGGTGGAAGCGCTGTTGGATACAGGCGGCCGCGAAGGCTTCATCGCCGATCTCGCCGCCACCTCGCGCGATCCGGCGATGATCGGCAAGCTCGAACGCTTCGCCGCCAGCCTCTCGTCCGACCAGCGCCGTCCGGTCGAACAAGCCCTCGCCGCCCTGCGCCAACGCCTGGAAAGCCAGCCGCGCATGGCGCGCGAAATCCAGCAATGGCTTGCTTCCCGGTAGCCGCATAGGGCTCCGCGTTCTCGCCAGGATGACGAAAGCAGTTGGCGCGCGCGGAGACGCGGAGGCGCGGAGGGGTAGCGTCTCGGGTGGGCGGCTTTCTCAAAGTGCCTCACGCAAGGCGTCAAAGCGGCTTCGCCGCCTGTGCGTGAGCATTCCCCTTTTCTTCGTCATCCCCGCGCACGCGGGGACCCAGGGCGATGAGGCGCCATAAGAGCCGACTGGGTGCCCGCTTTCGCGGGAATGACGAAGGGGGGTGGCCTCTCTCTTTCTCTGCGCCTTCGCGCCTCTGCGCGCGCCATCTGTTTGCGAGGCGCTGTGGATTAAAAATATCATCTTTATTATTTTAACCCTCCGCGCTAGTGATCCGTCGAAAGGCGAATCGCATGGCCGTCATCCCTTTTCGCAAGCCGGACCCCTGGTCCTTCGATTCGCCGCACGCGGGCGCGACGTTGTCTTCGCGTATCGTGGAGGACGTCTGCGCCGCGCTGTTCGACAAGCGGCTGGCGCCGGGCGATTTTCTCGGCACGGAGAAGGACCTGGCCGAGCGTGCCGGGGCCAGCCGGATCGTCGCCCGCGATGCGCTGCGCACCTTGCAGGCGCTGGGCGTGGTGGAGATCAGGGCCGGGGCCGGCGGCGGCGCGCGCATCGCCGGCGGCAATCCGCGCCTGTTCAGCCAGGCGCTGGCGGTTCAGCTCAGCCTGGCCGGCGTCAGCGTGCGCGAGATGATGGACGCGCAGCGCGGCGTCGAATGCATGGCGGCGGAACTCGCCGCGCAGAACGCCCGTGCCGAGGATCTGGCGGCGCTGCGCGCGCTGTTGGTGGAGCACGAAGAGACGATCGGAGACGCCGCCGCCTATACCCGCTCGTGCATGCGCTTCCATCTCGCCGTGGCCGAGGCCTCGCGCAACCGGGTGCTGGTGGCGCAGCTCCTTTCGCTCCAGCACATCTCGTGGCCGGCCGAAAACCGCACCCTGACCATGCCGGTCGCGCGCCACGTCCTCGACGTGCATCGCCAGATCGCCGACGTGATCGAATCGCGCGATGCCGGCGCGGCCCGCCGCCTGATGGACGATCACGTGAAGATGATCCGCACCCGCCGCGTCGGCGAAGGCGATGACGGCGTGCCCCACTGCTGCTGACCGATCCGAAACCCCGGGAGAATCGAACCATGTCCAAGTTCATCATCCAGCCCCATTTCCGGCTCCACGAATGGGTGGCCGAGGAGAAGGGCTATTTCGCCGCCGAAGGGCTCGATTACGAATTCCGCGAGACGTTCGATTCGAAGGAGGCCCGGAATCACCAGCAGGGCGACAAGTTCGGCGCCTTCCAGACCTTCGAGAAAGGTCGCGAAGGCGATGTCTCGTGCGCCTGCCACTGGACGGTCAACGTCGCCGCCTCCTCAGGCCACGGATTGCTCTATGCCGATGCCTATTCGGTGAGCCCCTGCGCGGTGTTCGTGCCGCCGGAAAGCGACATCAAGCATCCGCGCGACTTGGCGGGCGTGCCGATTTCCGTCGGCTATCAATCGGGCAGCCATTATTCGACGATCCAGGCGCTCGAGACTTACCTGCCGCGTGAGCAGATCGAACTGTCGTTCGCCGACGGCATGCTGTTCAGCCGGCTGGAGCTGTTGATCGACCGCAAGATCCCCGCCGCTTCGCTGTTCAGCGGGCCTTACTACTTCTTGGAACAGCTCGGCTTCCGCAAGATCATCGACAGCACCTTCATGATGGCCTCGATGGTGAAGGAAGGGTCACAGCCGGGCGACGTGAAGAAGTACTTCGCCGCTCTCCGCCGCGCCCAGCGGGACATCGACCTGCGGCCCGAACTTTACACCCATTACTACAAGAACGAGTTCCCCGTGCGCTTCCACGAGCAGATGGACACCGGCCGCTGGGGCCCGGGCGAACGCATCGTGTTCGAGCCTTATTCGAAGACGATCTTCGAGGAATCGCAGCACTGGATCGAGGAACGCGGCATCTTCGAAGGCGATCTGGGCAGCCGCGATTACGAGCATTCGATTCTGTCGATCGCGGCCGCGTAGCCAGGCGTTCGTCATTGCGAGCGAAGCGAAGCAATCCAGAGCCGCACAAAGCCGCCCTGGATTGCTTCGTCCCTACGGTCCTCGCAATGACGAGTCAGAGTCAGGAGTAACGCCTCACGGCCTACTCCTATCTCAGCTGGCTGTCCTTGCTGCCGCGGCGGTTGATCCCCGTCGCGGTGCGCCGCGCGTCGCGACGGGACTGGCAGGCAACGCAGGTGCGTACGCCGGGCACAGCCTTGCGCCGCGCCTCCGGGATCGGCTCGCCGCATTCGTTGCAGTGCGTGGCGCTTTCGCCGCGCGGCGTTTCGGCGCGGGCGCGCAGCACGGCGTCCTTGACGGTATCGTCGATCTGGTCGTTGACCGCGCCGTCCCGAGTCCAGCCGCCGGCCATCAGCTATCGGCCTTCTTGCTCATACGACAGCAACGCAGGCGTCAGATATCGTTCCGGATCGTCGCCAGCGCGCCGCCGTCGATCTCCCACTTGGCGCCGTTGACGTAGCTCGCTTCGTCCGACAGCAGGAAGCTGACCACCTCGCCCACCTCGCGCGGCTGGCCCACACGGTTGAGCGTGGCGACCTGGCCCAACTTGTCCATCCCCGCCTGCACGTCGCCGTCGAACATCTGTTCCAGCATGCCCACCAGCAGCGGCGTTTCGATCACGCCCGGCATCACGCAATTCACCCGCACGCCCTTCTGCGCCACTTCGCTGGCCGCGGTGCGGGTCAACCCCACGGCGCCGTGCTTGGCGGCATTGTAGGCGCAGGCGCCCGCCAGGCCGCGTTCCGAGCCGATCGAGGCGGTGTTCACCACCGCGCCCTTTCCGGCGGCGACCATGTGCGGCAGCACGAAGCGCAGGCCCAGGAACATCGAGCGCAGGTTCACGCGGATGATCTTGTCGAACTCCGCCACATCGTAAGCGTGGGTGGGCGCCAGGGAACCTTCGATCCCGGCATTGTTGAAGAACCCGTCGATCCGGCCGAAAGCCTCCATCGCCGCCCGGGCATAGCCTTCGACCGCCTTCTCATCGACGCAATCGGCGACATAACCGATGGCATCATGTCCCGCGCGGCGAAGCGCATCGGTGCATTCCTCCAGCCGCTCCGTCGCGATGTCCACCAGCATGACCCGCGCGCCTTCGCGGGCGAGGATCTCGCACGTCGCGAAACCGATCGCGCCGGCGGCGCCCGTCACCACCATGGTCTTGTCTCTGTGGCGCATCACTTGGCTCCTTTCCGGAAGGGCAATGTCAGCAGGAACCACGCCAGCCCCGGGGTCAGCAGCTTGAGGAAGGCGCGGGCATTCTCCGGCGTCAACGTGGCGCTCATCGGCATGGTGCCGAAGACCTTGCCTTTGATGACCAGATCATCGCCCCGCCGCTCCACCGTGGAGACCTGCATCAGTTCGCTCTTGTCGGCGGAGTAGAGCTTCATTTCACATCACTCCTCCAACCTTCGTCATCCCCGCGAAAGCGGGGCCCCAGTCGGCTCTTGCGCCCACCCTGGGTTCCCGCTTTCGCGGGAATGACGAAAAGAGTGAGGTAATCACGCCACTCCGATCCCGTCGAAATCGATCCCCAGGTCCTCGGCCATGACCATTGCCGTTGCCCGGCCCGCGCCGAACACGCCCCCGCCGGGATGCTGGAACGGGCCGACGAGATAGAGCCGCTCCACCCCCGGCACCCGGTACTGCCCCAGCTCGGGCGTGGGGCGGTGGCTGCCGGACTGGTAAGTCGTGGTCGCGATGCCGTGGAGGTCGCCGCGCAGGAAGCTGGGGCTGGTGCGCTCCATGTCGACGGGCGAATCGCAGTGATAATCGAGCACCGCGCCCGGCACGTTGTCGATGAAATCGGCCATGCGGGTCATGATCCGGTCGGCGTAATCGGCCTTGGTGCTGTCCCAGTCGAGCCCGTCGGGTCGTTCGTAAGGCACATAGTCCCAGGCGTGGAAGATCGCTTTGCCTTCCGGTGCGCGGCTGGGGTCGTGCTGGGTGAGCTGGCCCACGCCGACCAGTGGCCGGCCGGAGAAATTGCCATAGCGCAGCTCGTCGAAGGCGCGGCGCAAATCATCATAGTCGCCAGGCATCAGCTCGTACATCACCGCCGAAAGATCATCGCCTTGTGCTGTTCTGGCCTTGAACTTCAGCGGCGCGTCGAGCGCGGCGTGGACGGTCATGCAGGCGGCGGGAGTGACGTGGGTGCGCATTGCATTCCTGGCCACCGTTTCCGGCACCGCCGGCACCATGTCGGGCAAATGGTGCGGATGGATCGCGCCGATCACGCCTTCGGTGCAGGATAGCCGCTCCCCGCTGTCCAGCACCACGCCGCTGGCGCGCGTGCCGTCGGTCACCACTTCGCGCACGCTGCAATTCGCCCGTATGGCGCCGCCGTGATCCTCGATGCAGGCGATCAACGCCTTCGTCAGGCTGCCCGAGCCGCCCACCGGCACGCCGAAGCCGAACTTCTCGAGGAAGCCGAGGAACACATAGGCGCCGATTCCGGTCGCCTTCTCGTCGGGGCTGACCAGGTTCTCGCCCGCCACCCGGCCGAAGTGCGCCTTGACCCTGTCGTGTTCGAACAGCTCTTCCATCAGGTCGAACGTGCTGACCTGGGTGGTGCGCCAAATCTCGCGGCCTTCGGCGCTCTGGTCCATCATCGCCGTCTGCGCGCCCAGCGGCATAGGCGGGGAATAGAGCCCGGCCTGGATCATCGGCAGCCACTGGGCCGCCTGGCGGCTCATCTCGAGGAAGGTTTCCGCATCCTTCGCGCTGAACCGGCGGATCGCCTCGGCCGACCTGGCGGGATCGCGGTGCAGCGGCAGCGTGGCCCCGTCTTCCCACACGCTCATCATCGGCACTTCGGGGAACACGTAGCGCAGGCCATACTTGCGCTTGAGCCCCAGGTCGTCGTTCGCCAGCAGCGGATTGCCCTGGATGAAGATGTGGCTCATCGAATGCTGGTCGTGGGCGAAGCCCGGCCGGGTCAGCTCGCGGGTGACCACGCCGCCGCCGAACCATTCATTGCGTTCCAGCACCAGGACCCGCTTGCCCGCCACCGCCAGATAAGCCGCGGCGACCAGGCCGTTATGGCCCGATCCGATGACGATGATGTCCGCGTCACTCATGACATTCTCCCGCTTCGTCATTGCGAGCCGCCAAAGGCGGTGCGGCAATCCAGGGGCGGCTTCCACCGCCCTGGATTGCTTCGCTCCGCTCGCAATGACGAGCGTCTGGGTGGGGCTTGAGGCACATGCTCACACCATCGCGCTCAGCACCAGGTCGCTCAGCTTCTGGCAGCGTTCGATATTGGCCGCCTGGGTCATCACCCCGGCGCTGCACAGCGCGAAGCTGACGTCGCGTTCGGGATCGACCCAGAACATCGTGCTGCCCGCGCCATAATTGCCGTGCGTCTCCGGGCTCGCCAGCGTGCCGAACAGGTGGTGGAACACACCCCCGTCCCCTCCCATCGGCCCGCGCACCTGGAAGCCGATTCCCTGATTGGCGGGCGGCACTTGCCAGCCGGCGTTCTCGGCCACGCGCTTGTAAAGCTCGTTGGGCATCGTGCCGGTATGCACCTGCCGCGCCAGCGCCAGCATGGCCGGCGAAAGCAGGCGGGCCCCGTCAAGCTCGCCGCCCCGGCGCAGCATCTCGGCGAAGCGGTAGAGGTCGCCGCTGGTGGACGCGCAGCCGACATGGGGCGCCTCCACTTCCGGGTCCTCGAACAGCGCGTGGTCGCCCGGGATATTGCGGCTGAGATGCTGGATCGGCACCGTGCCGCGCATGTTCGGCTTTACATGCCGGGGCGCGAGATCGGGGCGCAGGCCCATGCTGGTGCTGTCCATCCGCAGCGGGGTGAACAAGTCCTCGTGCAGCAGCGTCTGGTAATTGCGCCCCTTGGGATCGGTGCGCACCAGTGCCGTGCCCAGAAGCACGTGGTTCACCAGCGGCGAATAATCGCAGCGCGTGCCCGGCGGCACTTCGCCGTGGACGTTCTCGATCGAGGCTGCGAACAGCTCCCGCAACCGGTCCAGGAACATGCCCGGCTTCGGCGTCCACACGCCCGGCATCCCGGCGGTATGCGTCAGCAGGTGATAGAACGTCGCGTCCTCGCGCGGTTGGCCGATGAATTCCGGCAGCACGTCCCTGACTTTGGTGGTCAGCGCGAAGTGGCCTTCCTCGATCGCTTTCAGGATCAGGACATTGGTGAAAGCCTTGGTGACCGAGAAGATCGAGAACACGTCATCGTAATGAAGCGGCTTTTCACCCCCCGCGTCCTGCGCGCCCAGCGCCTCGGCAAACACCGTCTCCCCGCCGCGCCCGACCGTCAGCACCGCGCCAAAATAATCGCCCCGTGCGATATCGGCGAGGATCACTTCGCGCAGGGTGTCGAGCCGGGCCTGCCACACTGCGCTCATCGAAACCCCACCTTCGTCATTGCGAGCGAAGCGAAGCAATCCAGGAGCGGTTGCGCACTCCCCCGGAGTGCTTCGTCGCTACGCTCCTCGCAACGACGAGGTGGAAGGATAGCCCCCATCCCCGTCACCCCGCCGCGATGATGCCGCCGTCGATGGCGAGCATGGCCCCGTTGATGAATGCCGCCTCGTCGCTGAGCAGGAAGGCCGCCGCCCGCGCCACGTCTTCCGGCGTGCCGTTGCGCCGGAGGGGAATGTGCTTCGCCCGCTCGGCATATTGCTCGGCCGATACGAAGCCTTCGGTCGCCGGCGTCGGCACGCTGCCCGGGGCGATGGCGTTGACGCGGATGCCGCGCGGTCCCAGTTCCCCGGCGAGCACTTTGGTAAGGCCGGCGATGCCCGCCTTGATCGTGGTATAGGCTCCGGTGTTCGGCCGCCCGCGATAGGCCACTGGTGAGGAATAGTTGAGGATATTGCCCGGCGCGCTTTCGTCCCGATTGGCGAGGAACGCCTGCACCCCCCAGAACACGCTCTTGAGCCCGGCCGAAAGCATCCGGTCCAGCGTGTCTTCGGTCACGGCCTCGATCGGCTCGTAAACCAGCACAGAGGCATTGTTGACCACGGCCCGCAGCGGCCCGCCGGCGTCATAGCGGAAGGCTTCGGCCACGCCGAAGTATTCGCTGCGGTTGCCCAGATCGCCGCCATAGGCATGGGCCTCCCCGCCCGCCGCGCGGATCGCATCGACCACGGTGTGCGCGCTGGGCTGGTTGATGTCCGCCACGCCGACCACGGCACCTTCGGCGGCGAGGTGCTTCGCGATCCCCTCGCCAAGCCCGCGCCCGGCGCCGGAGATCAGGATCGGCTGCCCCTGGAAGCGCACGTTCACTCCATTCCGAACAGCGTCGCGGTATAGTGGCTGTCCATGTATTCGTGCAGCCGGTCGATCTTGCCGTTCGAGACGCGGAACACCCAGGCATAGTCGTTTTCATAGACCTTGCCGTCCAGCGTCTTGCCGGTGGAATAGGATTCCACGCCCACCGTCTCGCCATCGGAAAACAGGTTGGTCACGTGGACCTTGGGATCGCCCGCTTCGAACATCCCGCGCACCGGGGCCAGGAACAGGTCGATGATGTCCATCCCCACGTGCTCGCCCGATCCGGCGATGCCTTTCACCTTGGGCTGCCACACCGAATGATCGTGGAAGAACCCGCGCAGCTTCTCGAGATCGCCCGAGGAAAGGACATCGAAGAAATCGAGCACCAGCTGCTCGTTGGCGTTCTTGGCGGTGATGGTCATGCAAGTCCTCTCGCTTCGTCGCTCGGTATCGGGATCGCCGGCATCGCCCCGCCCTGGTGCAGCGCGACGTGGCCATAGCGGCTCTTGAACTTCCAGCCCTCGGCCGTCTTCACGTAATGATCCGCGAACCCGCCGACATAGAGCCCGCCCGCTTCCTGCGGCGGAACGGTGGAGGCGTGGTTGGAGAGCATGGCCAGGTAATTCGTGCCGCGTGCTTCCGTGGCGCTGACGGTGTCGACCAGCACATTGGTGACGATATGCCGCACCAGGATCGGCGGCCGGTCGCGGAAGATCGCCTGCACCCGCGCCCGGCCGTAGAACGGATGATCAGGCTGGAACGGCCGGGCGAATTCGCAATCCTCGGTGAACAGTGCGGCCAGCGCGGCATGATCGCCGTTGTCGGCATATCGGGCGAAGAGCAGCGGCAATCGGCCGCATTCGCGTTCTATCTCCAGGCGTTCGAGGAGGTCCATCAGTCGAGCTTCTCCTGCGCCTCGTTGTCGATCTCGGCGAAGGTCTCGTTGGCCAGGCGGAAGCTGTCCACCGTCGCCGGAATGCCGCCATAGATGCCGACCTGGAGCAGCACCTCGCGGATTTCCTCGCGGCTGAGGCCGTTGTTGAGCGCGCCGCGGATATGCGCCTTCAACTCGTTATGCCGGTTGAGCACCGCGATCATCGCCAGGTTGATCAGCGAGCGGTCGCGCCGCTCCAGCCCCTCGCGCCCCCAGCACCAGCCCCAGCAATAAGTCGCCACCAGTTCCTGCAACGGATCGTTGAACGCGTTCGACTTCGCCAGCGCGCGATCGACGTAGGCATCGCCCAGCACCTCGCGGCGGATCTTCATGCCTTTGTCGTAGAGAGCCTTGTCCATTTCCGGTTCCTTCAAATCCCCATTTCGTCATCCCCGCGAAGGCGAGGACCCCGCGAACAAAATAGGCGCGCGAAGCGCTCAACCGCTTCTAGATTCCCGCTTTCGCGGGAATGACGAAAAAGAGGGCCGGTCACCCCACCACCTCGTAAACGGCCTCGATCAGCCGCCGCGCGCGCGGGCCGTTGGTGCCCACGGCATGCATCTGATTGCAGCAGTAGGAGAAACCGAGCCGCGCATCCGGATCGCCGAAGCCGATGGAACCGCCCAGGCCATGATGGCCGAAACTGCGCGGGTTGGGGCCCATGTAAACCGCTTCTGGCGTGTTCAGCAGCACACCCGAGGCCTGGTGATAGGGCCGTTCCTGCAACAGCTCGGTCTGGTTGTGCTGCTCTGTGATCATGCGTTCGAGCTGGCCTTTCGACAGCAGCGACACGCCGTCCACCTCCCCCACCACCGCGCCGTAAATCCGCGCCACGCCGCGCGCGTTGCCGTGGCCCGATCCGCTGGCGATCTCGCAGGTGCGCCAGATCGGGGAGTTCATCGTGGTATGCCACGGTTCTTGCGGGTTCTGCAGGAAGGCGAAGCTGCGCAGCACGGCGCCGTCCTGCCAGCCTTCGGGTGTCGTCGGCTTGTCGGGCACCGTCTGGTCCTTGGCCGCGAACAGCCGCGCGCCGGTATTGGGCAGCACTTCGGCGACATGTGCCTGCTGCCCTTCGTCCATGCCGCCGATATGGTATTCCGCGCCCAGCGGCCCGGCGACATTCTGCTTGAGGAAAGGCCCCACCGTCATGCCCGTGACCCGGCGCATGATCTCGCCCAGCAGGAAGCCCTGGTTGTGGACATGGTATGCCGCGCGTGTGCCGGGCTGCCACAGCGGATGCTGCGCTTCCAGCGCGCGGATATAGGCCGGATAATCGTAGAATCCGCCGGGATAGAGCACGTCGTCGGTCAGCACCGGGATCGCCGCGGTGTGATCCAGCACCATGCGCACGGTGATGCCGTCTTTCCCGTTCTGCGCGAATTCCGGCCAGTAATGCGCCACCCGCTCGTCGGGATCGACCAGGCCGCGATCGATCAGGGTGTTGAAGCAGATGCCGGTCACCCCCTTGGCGACGCTCATCATGCACACCGTGGTGTGCTCGCCCCACGGCGCGCTGCGATCGGCGCGGGCCCAGCCGCCCCACAAGTCCACCACGGTCTCGCCGTCCAGCACCACGCTGGTGCCGGCGCCCAGTTCCTCTTCCTCGCGGAAGTTTTCGATGAAAGCCTCGACCACCGGGCGGAAGCGCGCGTCATAGCGTCCGTGCAGGGGAAAGGTCCCGCCGCGCGCCTCGATCGTTTCGTGGAATTCGGCTTGCCCCGTCATGCCTTTTTCAAATCCTCTCCGGCTCGTTCTACGAGTCCGCCCCCTGCCTAGGCGAGCTTGCGCCCGGGCGGAAGGGGGCGCATCCTGCCCGCGGGAGAAACGGATGTACGATGTCATCGTGGTCGGCGGCGGGCCGACCGGCTTCGTCACCGCGCTCGGCCTGGCCCAGGCGGGCGCCGATGTGCTGCTGATCGAAGCGGGCGAGGCGATCATCGATAGCCCGCGCGCGGCGGTCTATCACTGGTCCGTGCTCGACGGCCTGGAACGGCTCGGCATCAGGGAGGAAGCGCAGCGGATCGGCTTCGCCAAGCGCGATTACCTCTGGCTGGTGCGCAAGACGGGCGAACGGATCGCTTACGACCTCTCGGTGCTCGAAGGCACCACGGCGTTCCCTTACAACATTCACCTGGGGCAGGATCGGCTGGCGGGCCTCGCGCGTGACAGGCTCGCCCTGCTGCCGAATGCAGAGGTGCGGTTCGGCACGCGCCTCCGCCAGCTGACGCAGGATGCGGGCGGCGTTACGCTCACCACATCGAACGGCGAGGAGCTGCGCGCCCGCTGGGTGGTCGGCGCGGACGGGGCGGGCAGCACGGTGCGCAAGGAACTGGGCCTCGGGTTCGACGGGATGACCTGGCCCGAACGCTTCGTCGCCACCAATCTCTATCACCCGTTCGAAAGCGCCGATTACGGCCTTTCGACCATGGTGATCGACGATCGCTGGGGCGCTGTCATAGTTAAGATCGCCCCAGATGGCCTGTGGCGCTGCACCTACATGGAAGACGCTGCGCTGCCGGAAGCCTCGTTCCTCGACCGCATCCCGGCGGCTTACGAGCATCTGCTGCCCGGTGATGGAGGCTATCGGCTCGATCGCGCCGCGCCTTACAAGATGCACCAGCGCTGTGCGGAAACCTTCCGCAAGGGCCGCGTGCTGCTGGCGGGCGATGCCGCGCATGTGACCAATCCGACGGGCGGCTTCGGGCTCACCACGGGCCTGTTCGATGCCTTCTCGTTATGGCCGACGCTGGCAGCCGTTGTGCTGGAGGGGGCAGTGCCCACGCTGCTCGATCGCTGGGCGGAGGATCGCCGGCGCATCTATCTCGAACGGACCAGCCCGCAGGCCGTGGCCTACAAGCGCTTCGTGTTCCACGCCAATGGCGGCGGCGCGGAGCTGGAGGCGGCGCTGCAAGGCATGCGCGCCATGGCCGCCGATCCGGACGTGCGTTTACAGCGGCTGATGTTCGTGAAGAGCCTGGAAACGCCGAGCCCGGCGGAGGTGCAGATGGCCTAAATCGATCCGCCGTTAGCTAATCTTCATCATTCCCGCGAACAAGACAGGCGTGCGAAGCGCTCAACCGCCCTGGGTCCCCGCGTTCGCGGGGATGACGAAAGAAAGAGGATGAGAGGTATCGAAAGAGGGCAGACGCATCATGAAAGATACGCGATCGTCCTCACTTCGATGCTCTGCCTCGGCGCGGCGTCGGGCGGTGTGTTCGGGTCCTCGAAAGCGCTGTGGGCGGTGAACTGCACGGCGCCGGCGTCGCTGTCGAAGAGCTTGAAGGCCAGCGCTTCCCACGGCTGCATGTGCGGCACCCAGTACCAGCGGTGGCCGGCGTGATGGGCCAGGTTGAAGCCCCACAGCGAGCGGCGGTTGAAATCGCCCAGCCCGCCGACGACTTCGCCGTCGAACAAGTCCCCCCGCTTCACCGTGCTGGCGTCGCCCACCGCCAGCGGCGCGCTTTCGACCCCGACGATCGGCCGCCCGGCCTTGGTCCCCATGAGCCCCCGCCGCAGCCCGCGCGCGGCCCCCTCCGGCGGAAGCAGGGCACCCGTGAAGTCCGCCACGGTGCGCGCGCCGTAATCGACATGGGCACCGTGCGCGGGCAGGTTGTGGCCATGCGCCCCGCCGGCATTGGTGCGGATCATCGGGCCGAAGCTGACCACCTTGTCCGCCCCCGTCAGCCGCCGCACCAGCGTTTCCGTCTCATGGCAATAGCGCGCCAGTTCGCCGCTGTCGGTGAAGTCCGTCACGTCGGTCGGCTCGTCCACCAGCACGAAGCCGTTGCGATCGAACGCAAGCTGCCCGGCGATCGGCCGCACGTCGCGGATCGTCACTTGGTGCTCGTCCACCGGCCAATAGCTCTTCTCGCGCGCGCCGGGGTGGAACGTCGCCTTCTCGCCCCGCACCACGTATTTCATCGTGGCTTGCACGTCGCAGACGATCGGTTGGCTTGCCATCGCCGCCTCCCTAGCCTTCGCTCAGAAACCGCCGCAGCGCTTCGACGGCTTCGGGAAACTCATCCAGCAGCAGGTGCGAGCCGCCGGGAATCACCTCGAGCCGGGCCTGGGGCAGCACATCCTGCCATTCCCGCGCATAGCCCAGCGGAACGATCCGGTCCCCCTCACCCCACAGCAGCAGAGTGGGCCGGTCGAAGCTCTTCAGCGCCTGGCGCAGCGCCCGGTCGGTGGCCGCCAGATCCTCGCGCGAGGCGAAGGCGGCGGCGGATTCGCGCGCGCGCAGGGCCGCCCATTCGGGTGAGGGATCGGCCGGCCAGAACGGCGCGACCCACGCCGGATCGGCCACGAACATTCCCGGCAGGTCTTGCGGCGCCACCTTGGAGAAATCGGGCATCGCCGCATGTTGCGACATGAGCCCGGCGGGCGAGACCAGCACCAGCCGGTCGATGTCCCCCGGATTGGCCGCCGCGTAGCGCGCCGCCATGTGCCCGCCCATGGAAGCGCCGGCGAGATGGAACGTGTCCAGCCCCAGCGCGGGAAACAGCAGCTCGTAATGCGCGACATAATCGCCGATGCCGGCAAAACCCGCATCGCCGCTTTCGCCGAAACCCGGATGATAAGGGCAATAGACGCGGAACGCGCCGGCCAGCGCCCGCACCCACTCGAAGCCGTGAAACGTGCCGCCGCCGTGGAAATAGACCAGGGGCGCCCCTTCCCCGATCGCATAGGTCACCGTGTCGATGCCCTCGATCCGGTGGACAAGCCGCTCGAAGCCCTCGGTGCTGTAAGCCCATCCGCTCATGCGACTGCGGGCTCCACCGGCATGGGAGCGCCCTTTATCAGTTCGGCAAGGGAGGACGCGCGCACCTCCGCGCCGCCCTTTTCGGCCTGGGCGAACATCTCCGCCTTGTCTTGCGCCCGGCGCGCGGGATCTTTCTCCGACAGGAGCCGCTTGAAATTGGCCGACATCGGTGAGGTCACCTCCAGGAACACGCGGCGCCGCTCGGCGGCGTAGAAATCGAGCACGCTTTCGCCCGCACGCCCGCCGATCACCGCGCCCAGCGTGTCGGACAGGGCGTCGGCATCGATCACGCCGCCGGTCAGGCCCAGGCCCCCGCAGGGATTGCAGGCATGGGCGGCATCGCCCGCCAGCAGCACGCGGCCGACCCTGAAACTAGGGACGCAGCGCTGGTGGACGCGATAGGGGGAGAAGTTGTCGATCCGATAGGGCACCGAAGGATCGGGCAGGATCGCGGCGAAGCGTTCCGGCAGGCGCTCCAGGATCGATTGCTCGTCCAGCCCGGCGTCTTCGCCATAAGTCAGCCGCCACAGGTTCTCACGCCCCAGCCGGCCGATCACCGCCCAGTTATCCGGATCGACCACCATGTTGGCATAGCCGAAACCGAAGTCGAGGAACGGATAGTCGATATTGGTGGCGACGAAGCGATCCGGCCAGGTCATGCCTTCGAACGGCAGGCCGGCGAGCTGGCGCACGGTGGAGCGCGCGCCGTCCGCGCCGATGACCCAGTGGGCCGAAAAGCGCACTTCGCCTTCGTCCGTATCCGCTGCGAGGCGGACCCCGCGTGCATCCTGCGCCAGCGCCTTCACGGCGTGGTTCCACAGCACGCGCGCATTCGGCAGGTGATCGAGGTGGGCGATCACCAGTTCCGCCAGGATGTGCTGGCCGAAATGGAGGTTGTGATCGAACTCCTGCCCTGGCTCCAGCGCATCGCGCATGTCCGAACGCATGACTTCGCCGGTCTCCAGCCAGTGCATCGCGAATTCCGTGGAGGACAGGCCGATGGCGTGGGCCTCGTCCGCCAGGCCGAGCTTCTTGAGGATCGAGATCGTGGTGTGGAAATAGACCGCCGCGCGCGGCGAGCGCACGACCTCAGGCTCGCTGTCGAGCACCGTTACCTCGACCCCCTGGCGCGCCAGGCCGAGCGCGGTCAGCAGGCCGACAGGCCCGGCGCCGACGATGATGACCTCGCTGCTCTCGCTCACGCGGCCGCCTCCACCCCGCCGCGCCGCGCCAGCACTTGCGGATTGGTCTCGCGCACGAACAAGGCCGCCACGCCGGCGAACAGCGCCAGCCCGCCTTGAAGATAGAGCGCGAAGTCGAGCCCGAAGCTGTCGGCCAGCCGCCCAGCCAGCGGCGGGCCGAACACGCCGCCGGTCAACTCCCCGATCATCACCACCACGCCCATCGCCGTGGCTGCCTGGGCGCGGCCGACGGTCTCCGTCGGGATCACGCCCATGAACAGCGGGAAAGTGCCGAGCCCCATCCAGCTCACGAACATCAACACGGTGAGCCATTGCACCGAGCCCTGGAACCACAGCAAGGCCGCCGGGGCCAGCACCATGAGGAAGGCGAAGGCGATCAGCGGCGGCTTGCGGCCGATCCGGTCTGAGATCAGCGCGATCACCACCGCGCCCACCGCCGGGCAGATGCCCACGACGGCCATCACGTTGCTCCAGGTCAGATCGTCATACCCGCGCGGGCCGTCGAGATAGAGCGGCATGAAGATCGAGCCGACGACGATTGATCCGACCGCGCCGACGCTGACCAGCGAGCACAAGAGGATGTTGCGCTGGGCCAGCAGTTCGGTGGGAAAGAGCGAGCCGCGGGGGCGTTCTCCCGTTGCGGCCGGGTGCGCGGGCTCGTCCACGAAGCGCCAGATCAGCACCGCCAGGATCAGGCCCGGGATGCCCGCGATATAGAACGCCGCGTGCCAGTCGTAAGCGGCGGCGATGCGCACCAGGGCATAGGAAGCGAGCGAGGTGCCGACGATCGGGCCGAACACGTTCTGCACGATCCCGGCGTTGAGCGCCTGGCGCCGGGGGGCCGAGGCGCCGGCCATGATCGCGAGGCAGATCGGCAGGAACGGCCCTTCGGCCGCGCCCATGATCAGGCGGGCGGAAACCAGCGTGCCGAAGCTCCACGCCAGGCCCGAAAGTACGGAGCAGATCGAAAACAGCAGCAGTGCGCCGATCAGGAACGGCTTGCGCCGCCCGATCGAATCCGACCAGCGGCCGACCAGATAGGCCCCCAGCGCCCAGGTGAGCGAGAGGCCGGAGTTGGCCCAGCCCACCTCTTCATTGCTGAGGCCGAGATCGGCTTGCACGAACGGCGCCAGGAACGTCAGCGCCATGCGGTCGAAATAGGCGAAGCCGAAGGCCAGCCCCAGCAGCACCAGCACGCGCAATTCGTATCCGGCCGGGCTCAGGCCCCTCTGGTCCGGAGTGTGGCCTGGAGCCGCCTCAGTCGGCAGCGCCGATCCCGTCGCCATGTCCTCGTCCCCGCGTTTTCGGGCAGACTAGGGCTCGGATTTGGTGCTGGCAATGGCCCGCGCGGCGTCCCTTTGCCTTTGCAATACGGCGCCGAAGCGCAATAATCCTATTAATTAGCTGGCGAACTGTGTTGCTGGATTGTGACAGTCGGGCAGTTTAGGAGCCATAATTGCGCCGGCCCACCTTTGTCGGCGCCGCGACTTCAGGTATTAACGCTTCCGGAGAGGGAGTAATTGCCGACGAAGTCTTTATTTTTCCCGGAAAACTTCCTTAACCATCATATCACCCGGCCGAAGAGCACGGGCGGAGAATTGGGAGTATCGCCAGATCCCGAGCGGGATCTTGGCAAGGGGAGGATGCCTGATGAAGTTCAAGACGCTCGGTGTCGTGTCGTCGCTCGCCATCGTGGCGGGCCTGGCCGTGCCCGCCCATGCCCAGGACAACAACTCGGCCCAGGCCGAAGCCTCGCAAGACAGCCAGACTGAAAACCGCACCAATGTCATCACCGTGACGGCGGAGTTTCGCGCAGCCAATCTGCAGGATACGCCGATCGCGATCACGGCGGTCAATTCCGAGATGCTGGAAGCCCGCGGGCAGACCGACATTTCGCAGGTTGCCGCCCAGGCGCCGAACGTCACGCTGACGCCGCAGCCGCAGAACGGCGGCGCCGGCCTCATCGCCTATATCCGCGGCGTGGGACAGACGGACTTCAACTACGCGCTGGACCCCGGCGTCGGCATCTATGTCGATGACGTGTTCATCCCCACGCTGTCGAGCTCGCTGCTCGAACTGATGGACCTCGACCGGATCGAGATCCTGCGCGGGCCGCAGGGCACGCTGGCGGGCAAGAACTCCATCGGCGGCGCGATCAAGCTGTTCTCGCAAAAGCCGCGTGGCGACGGCTCGGGCACGATGGAAGTGACTTACGGCTCATACAACCGGATCGACGTGCGCGGCATGGCGGATTTCCGGATCAACGACCAGCTCTCGGCCCGCGTCTCGGGCATCGGGAAGGGGCGTGACGGCTATCTCGATCTGCTCGACTACGGCGTCGCCCATCCCAACGAGAATGTTCCCGCCAACAGCGCGCGCGGCGCCTATCCGGTGGTCGGCACGCAAGGGGGCCAGTCGATCATCGCCGGCCGCCTGGCCTTGCGGTGGGAGCCGATCAGCACGGTGGAAGTGAACCTTTCCGCCGATTACACGCGCGAACGCTCGGAACCGCAGCCCACGGTGCTGCTGGCCGCCGGCCTTCCGCAGAGTGCGACCAACCCCGAGTTCACCCCCTCGGCCGCGCCCGGCGATGCCAATGTCTTCCCCGCCATGGGGCCCGGTCCCGGACAGCCGGCCTGGCTTGCGGGCAAGGATGGAACCCCGATCCCTTTCGACTGCCGTTTCGTCCCCGCCGGGCCGTATAGCTGCGACGCGCTCAGCTCCAGCGTCTATGACGGCGATCGGCGCTTCATCAGCTACGCCAATTTCCTCGACGGCACGGCGCCCAGCAGCCAGGCGCCGTTCAAGCCTTATGCGGCGCTCCAGAATCAGGATTTCAACGGCTGGGGCGTCATGGGCAATGTCAGGGTGGACCTGACGGACGACATGCAGCTCTACTGGATCGGCGCCTGGCGTGAATATACCACCAAGTTCGGCCAGGATCAGGACGCCTCGACCGTGCCGATCGCCCAGCTTGACAACCGCCTGGATCACCGGGCGTGGAGCCAGGAACTGCGCCTCAACGGTGAATTCGGCGATGGCCTGCTCGAATATACCCTGGGCGGGTTCTACATGGATCAGAAGGGCAGCTATACCGCCCGCGTCGATCTGAACTATGCCGGGATCGACTTCCTCCATGGGCCGGACACCACGCCTTCGACGTCCAAGGCGCTGTTCGTCAACGCCGTGCTGCATCCGACCGAGGCCTGGTCGATCTCCGGTGGCCTGCGCCGCTCGTGGGACGAAAAGACCTATACTTACTTCCGGCGTAACCCGGACGGCACGATACCGCCGCCGTGCGAATTGTTCGTCAATCCGGAGTATGACGGGTTCCCCGCGCCGACGGCGATCGGCAACAGCCCGAATTGCCTGCTCAACGGAATTTTCGATCTCGCGGGCGAGTTCAAGGGCAAGCGGTGGGATTGGCGCGTGGTCACCGACTACCGCTTTACGGACGAATTCCTGGCCTATGCCTCGATCGCGACCGGTTACAAGGGCGGCGGCGTCAACCCGCGGCCGTTCTTCGGCCCGGCGACGGGCGATTGCCCGCCGTTCCAGTTCGACTCGGAAGGGCACGTGGTGCCCACGGCGCCTTGCAACCAGGTGCTTCCGTTCAATCCGGAAACGATCACCACTTACGAAATCGGCTTCAAGACCGACCTGTTCGATCGGCGCATGCGGTTGAACGGCGCAGCGTTCTACAACGATTACAATGACATCATCTTCACACTTTCGGCCTGTCCTTCCTCGCCGTGCCTGCGGCCGACCAACGTCGGCAAGGCCAAGGTAAAGGGCTTCGAGCTGGAGACGACGATCTATCCGGTCGACAACCTGTCGCTCGATGGGTCGGTGAGCTACATCAATGTCAATTATGACGAGGCTTCGGTCGCCGCGGCGGGCCTCAACGGCAGCGAAACCTTCCCGTACACGCCGGATTGGACTTACAGCTTCGGCATCCAGTACGATTACGACATCGGCCCGGGCACCATCGCCGCGCGGTTCGACGGCTCTTACCGTTCGAAGATCTTCACCGAGACGACGAACTCGCCATGGAGCGAGATCGACAGCCGGTTCCTCGGCAACGCCCGGCTGACCTACACCACGGCGGATTCCGATTGGCGCGTCTCGCTCGAAGTGCAGAACCTGTTCGACAAGTACTACTTCCTCAGCGTGAGCGACGTCACCACCTCGCTCGGCGCGGTGACCGGCGTGCCCGGCCTCCCGCGCACCTGGGCGCTGTCGGTGAAGCGCAACTTCTGATCGAGCTTGCACGAGGGTCGCATAAAAGAGGGGCGCGGGTTTTGGCCCGCGCCCCTTTCTTTTGTCCTAAGCAAGAGAATGCCGCGCGCTCGCGGCCCAGCCCGTGCCTAGCCGGCGTTGAGCCGCTCGCGCATTTCCTTGCCGGGCTTGAAATAGGGCACGCTTTTCTCCGGCACATCGACCGAATCGCCCGTGCGTGGGTTGCGGCCGATGCGCGCTTCGCGCTTGCGGGTGGAGAAAGTGCCGAAACCGCGCAGCTCCACTCGTCCGCCTTCGGCCAGGCGCGTCGAAATTTCCTCGAAGAAGATATCGACGACCTGTTCGACCTCTTCCGGCCGAAGATCGGGATTGTCGTTGCACAAGGCCTGGAGGAGTTCGGATCTTATCATCGATATCCTTATCCGGCCGAAATTCGGCACGGTCCGCCAGCCGCCGGCCCGATTTCCGTGCAGCTGGATGTCCCCGACCCTGATCGCAATTTGACAGAGAGCCCGCCGCTGCGCAATCGACTCCCGCAAAAAGTTGCCAAAGAGCAAGTTGGCTGCGTTTTCAAGCCTCGTCGAGCACTTCGGCGGGCGCGATACCCAGCCGCTCCATCCGCTGGCGGATCTGCGGCCACTCCTGTTCCAGGAACTGGGCGCGTTCGGCGGAACGCAGCTGTTCCGCCGCGCCTTCGCGCACGAACATGCCCACCCCGCGCTGGACGCGAATCAGCCCATCGGCCTGGAATTGCTGGTAAGCCTTGGCCACCGTCAGCGGATTGGCCCCCTGCTCTGCGGCAAAGGCGCGCACCGATGGCAGCATTTCCCCTTCGGCATAGCGCCCGTCGATGATCGCGGCGGCGATCTCGTCACGCAGGCGCAGATAGACGGGGCGATTGTCAGCCATTAGTGATATAGTGGCATAATACAGCGCAGCGGGTCAACCCCCGCGTGGCTGGGACAACGGTTTCCCTTGCAACGAAAGCCGCTTCACATGGATGAAACATCCGTTAGGGTGCGGCACTTCGGCAAGCGGGGATTGCGAGGGACGATGGCGAGCCAATACGCGCAGAGTGGTGACGCGCGGGGGACGATCCTGGGCCACCCCAAGGGCCTGTTCGTGCTGTTCTTCGCCGAGATGTGGGAGCGCTTTTCCTATTACGGGATGCGCGCCCTGCTGATCTTCTATCTCACGAAGCACTGGCTCTATTCAGATGGCCGCGCCTCGCTGATCTACGGCGCCTATACCTCGCTGGTCTATATCACCCCGGTGCTCGGCGGCTGGCTGGCCGATCGTTATCTGGGACAGCGCAAGGCGGTGCTGTTCGGCGCCGTGGTGCTGACGCTGGGCCACTTCCTGATGGCGATCGAGGGATCGGGCGGGCAGACGGACCCGACGATCAACGTGTTCTGGCTGGCGCTCAGCTTCATCATCGTCGGCTCCGGGTTCCTCAAGGGGAACATCTCGGTCATCGTCGGCCAGCTCTATCCGCTCACCGATGTGCGGCGCGATGGCGCCTATACCATCTTCTACATGGGCATTAACCTGGGCTCGCTGATCGGCGTGCTGATCGCCGGCTACCTGGGCGAAACCTATGGCTGGAGCTACGGCTTCGGCGCGGCCGGCGTGGGCATGCTGCTGGGCCTGCTGGTGTTCATCTGGGGCAAGCCGCTGCTGCTCGGCCGGGGCGAGGCGCCTTCCGACGAATTGCTGGCGAAGCCCGTGGCCGGCGTGAAGCTGGAATGGTGGCTCTATGCGGTCGGCCTGGGGGCCATCGCCGTGCTTTGGGTACTGGTGCAGTTGCAGGAACTGGTCGGCTGGATGCTGCTGATCTCCGGCGCGCTGCTGCTGGGCTATATCGCCTGGATCGCCTTCACCAAGCTCGCCCGCGAGGAACGGGACCGGATGCTGGTGATCATCTTCCTGCTGCTGCTGCAACCGGTGTTCTGGGGCCTGTTCGAGCAGGCCGGCGCCTCGGTGAACCTGTTCACCGACCGGCACGTGGACCGGATACTGCTGGGCTGGGAAGTGCCGACCACCTGGTTCCAGTCGGTCAACGCCGCCTTCATCATCCTGCTCGGGCCCCTGTTCGCGTGGCTGTGGACCGCGCTTGGCCGCCGGGGGCTGGAACCTTCGACGCCGGCCAAGTTCGGCCTGGCCATCGTGCAGGTGGGGCTCGGCTTCCTGCTGCTGGTGTGGGGCACGCAGGCCATGGGCGTCAGCGCGCAGACCTCGATGTGGCTGATCGTGCTGCTCTACCTGCTGCACACCACGGGCGAGCTGTGCCTTTCGCCTGTCGGCCTTTCGGCGATGAACCGCCTGGCGCCATTGCATATGGCCGGGCTGATTATGGGGGCGTGGTTCTTTGCCACGGCGGGCGGCAATTTCGTGGCCGGGAAGCTCTCCGAACTCACCGGCGCGGAGAACGCGACGAGCGGTGAAGGCGCCAAGGAACTGTTCCTAGACGTGTGGTCCAGCGTCGGCTGGGTGGCCGTGGGGATCGGCGTACTGGTGCTGCTGCTCAGCCCCTTCGTGAAGAAGCTGATGCACGTCGATACGCTGAAGGATCACGAGGCGGGCGATGCCCTGCTGGGCGATGGGGAAGTCGGCGAGCCGCAGGCGCCCGGCGCCCATCCCGCCACGCGCCCGGCCGGCTGAGCCGACTCAGGGCGTGGCGGCGTCGAGCGGCGGGGGCACGAGGAACCAGCCACTGCCGATCATTCCTTCGAGGCCCGGCGCCCCACTGGGATCGCGCAGGTAATCGTACAGCTCGTCGAAATCGCCGCGCTGGTCGCCGGCGATGGCCACGATGCAGACATCCGCATTGGCCTGTTCGCGCAGCGTCTGCTTGCGATCCTCGCCATTGCGGATGAGCAGGAATTGGTCCTTGCCGTCCGCGTCCAGGCCGCTGGCGCGCAGCGTGCCCGCCACTTCGCCCACGCGCGACGCGGGCAAGTCCGCCAGCCACAGCACCACGATCCCCGCCTTCCGCAATGCGGCCAGCCCCGTGGCCAGGCCGGGCGATGGCCGCAGGGCCGGGTCGGGCGCGAAGGGGGTTTCCGCCTTGTCGAGATCGATCACCACCGCCGGGAAGCGCGTGATGCAAGAGCGCCGTCTGGGCGTCGTCAGCAGGCCATCGGGCACGAGCAGCGTGGATTCCGGCCGCTCCGCCTCGGCCAGCGCGGCGCCCTGGGCCAGCGCATAATCGAGGAACGGTTGCCAGGGGCTGCGGCCGGTCAGATCCATCGGGGTCGGCGCCGGCAGCTCGGTGAGGGTCGTCACCGTGATATGCTCCGGCAAGTCTGCCGCCGACGCCGCTTCCACCGGCGTTGCCGCGTGCACGAAAGCGCCCTCTTGCCGCGCATAGAGCGTGCCCCCGGCGAGAAGCGGAATCGCCACCACCGCGGCGCAGCCGGAAAGCAGCGGCAGGAGCGCGAGAACCGCCAGAGGGCCCATCCGTCTCCGGCGCGTGGTCACGGGCGAAGCTGTCATCGCGCCGCACAATACTCGATCGCGCGGCAGCCTCAATTCCTGCGCGGACGCCGATCGCGCCCGTGCCCGATCACTCGCCGCGCACGGTAAATTCCAGGCGCGCCGGTTCAGCCGAAATCTGCGTCTCCGCCTCCCGGAAGTTCTCGTAAGGCGGCCGGTTGAAATACATCACGTATGTCCCCGGCTGGCGCGCGACGCATTCCAGCGAATAGGTTCGGCCATCCGACGACAGGCGGGGAGGAGAGGGGCATTCCGGATAAAGCCCCTCATCCGAGCGCACGAACGAATAGGCCTGCGGCAGCATCGGCCGATCGAATGTCACTTCGAGCGTGAAGCGCCCGGGGCCGATTACCGCGTCTTCGGCCGGAACCGTGCGTGTGACCTTGGGCGCGGGCGCAGCGGCATCGGCGCTGACGGCGAATGCCAGCCGGGCTGGCTGCGCCGGTGTCTTCGTGTCCGCATCGAGGAAGCCGATATGGGGCTCCCGGTTGAGATAGACGACATAGCGTTCCCCCGCGCGCGCCACACAAGCGAGCGTGTAGGTCCGCTGATCGGGTGAGAGGCGCGGCTGCCCCTTGCATTGGGGGAACGGGCCTTCCGCCGCATCATGCGCGAAGGCATAGCTTCCCGGCGCCATCGGGCGATCGAACGTGACCGCGAGCTGGAAGGGCCCCGGCGCGATAACGGCGCCCTGTGCGGGCACGGTGCCGATGACTTTCGGCGCGCCGGCCGGCAAGGTCTGGCCCGTCGCTCCTTCCGCTGAAACGGCCCTCACATCGGACGGCTCGCCCACCCGCGACCGACTCGTTTCATCGCGGCCCGATGTAGTGACCAGGACGATCCCCGCCACGGCGGCGACAGTGACGATCATGGCAACGATTCCCTTGTTGATGCCCAGGCCGGATCGCCCATCCGCCGGGGCCACGGGAATCACCGATTTCTCGTCACGGATTTTCTGTGGTCCTGCTTCTGCCTCGGCCAGCAGGCGCGCCGCCTCGCGGCTGCTGCCGATGCCGAGCTTGCGGCGGGCGGAGCGGAGCAGTTCGCTGGCAGCGTTTTCGGAAATGCCTTCCGCGGCGGCGGCGCTTTTGACCGAATGGCCGCCGGCCAGGAGGCGCAGCATGCGCCGTTCGCGATCGGTCAGCCGGTCAAGCCCCCCGTTCGGCAAGCTAGGCCCTCGCTTCCTCCACCCCGGCGCTGTTGTGGCGTAGCGCGGCGAGAACGGTTTCGACGATGTGCGGCGCGTTGAGGCGCGCGGCGTCGTACTGCTTTTCGGGCGCGTCGTGGTCCTGGAACAGGTCGGGCAGCCGCATGGTGCGGATCTTCAGCCCATTGTCGATCAGCCCCTCGTCGCTGGCCAGCGTGAGCACGTGGGCGCCGAGGCCGCCGATGGAGCCTTCCTCGATCGTGACGACGACTTCGTGCGTCGCCATCAGCCGGCGAATCAGCTCGCTGTCGAGCGGCTTGGCGAAGCGCAAGTCGGCCACCGTGGTCGAAAGGCCGCGCGATTCGAGCCGGTCGGCCGCCTTCAGCGCTTCGGCCAGCCGGGTCCCCAGCGAAAGCAGCGCGATCTTGCTGCCCTGGCGCACGATACGGCCCTTGCCGATCTCCAGCCGCTCGGGGACCTCAGGCAAGGGCACACCCACGCCCGCGCCGCGCGGATAGCGGAAGGCGATCGGCCCTTCGTCATGGCACACGGCGGTATAGGTCATATGCACCAGCTCGGCCTCGTCGGCCGCGGCCATGACCACCATGTTGGGCAGCGTGGCCAGATAGGTGATGTCGAACGCGCCCGCGTGGGTCGCCCCGTCCGCGCCGACCAGGCCCGCGCGATCGATGGCGAAGCGCACCGGCAGGTTCTGGATCGCCACGTCATGCACCACCTGGTCGAAGGCGCGCTGGAGGAAGGTGGAATAGATCGCGCAGAACGGCCGCATCCCTTGCGCGGCGAGGCCGGCGGCGAAGGTGACGGCATGCTGTTCGGCGATGCCCACGTCGAAGGCCCGGTCGGGATGGGCCTGGGCGAACTTGTCCACCCCGGTGCCGCCCGGCATGGCGGCGGTGATCGCGCAGATACGCGGGTCCGTTTCGGCCAGTTTCGACAGCGTTTCGGCGAAGACGTTCTGGTAGGCGGGCGGCCCTCCGGTCGATTTCTTCTGCTCGCCGGTGATGACGTCGAACTTCTGCACGCCGTGATACTTGTCGGCACTGTTTTCCGCCGGGGCGTAGCCCTTGCCCTTCTGGGTCACCACATGAACCAGGATCGGCCCTTCGTCCGCGTCGCGCACGTTCTCCAGCACCGGCACCAGATGATCGAGGTTATGCCCGTCGATCGGGCCGACGTAGTAGAACCCCAGCTCCTCGAACAGGGTGCCGCCGGTCACCATGCCGCGGGTGAATTCCTCCGCCTTCTGCGCGGCGTTGTGCGCACGGCGCGACAGGCGCTGGATCGCCTTCTTGGCGAAATGGCGCAGGCCCAGGTAATTGGGCGAGGAGACCAGCCGCGCGAGATAGGCCGACAGGCCGCCCACCGGCGGCGCGATCGACATGTCGTTATCGTTGAGGATCACGATCAGGCGATTGCCCGCGGCGCCGGCGTTGTTCATCGCCTCGTACGCCATGCCCGCGCTCATCGCGCCGTCCCCGATCACCGCGATGGCCTTGCCGGGCTTGCCGGCCAGCTTGTTGGCGATGGCGAAGCCCAGCGCGGCGGAAATCGAGGTGGAGCTGTGCGCCGCGCCGAACGGATCGTATTCGCTTTCGCTCCGCTTGGTGAAGCCGGACAGGCCGCCGCCCTGGCGCAGCGTGCGGATGCGGTCGCGCCGGCCGGTGACGATCTTGTGCGGATAGGCCTGGTGGCCGACATCCCACACCAGCCGGTCTTCCGGCGTATCGAACACATAGTGGATCGCCACGGTAAGCTCGACCACGCCGAGGCCCGAGCCGAGGTGTCCGCCCGTGCTGCCGACAGCGTCGATCATTTCGGTGCGCAACTCGCCAGCCAGCTGGCGTAATTGCGCCGGGGCGAGCTTGCGGATGTCCGCCGGCGTATCGACCGTGTCGAGCAGCGGCGTTTCGGGACCTGACGTCATGTCGGCCGCTTACACCCCACCGGCCGGCCTGTCGATGAACGGCGGGTGATCTTTGCGTGAGCTTTTCGTGAGCCGCCTCCGGGGGTTATCCCGCGCAATCCTCGCAGATGCCGCGCAGCTCTATCACCGGGCGCACGTCGGCAAAGCCGGCCTGGCGCCCGGCGTCGCGCAGGGCGCTGGTAAGGCGATCGTCGTCCAGATGGGTCGCTTGGCCGCAATCGTCGCAGATCAGGAAGATGCAGTCGTGCTGGCAGCCGGGATGCGTATTGGCGAGATAGGCATTGGCGCTTTCCACCCGGTTGGCCAGATTGGTGCGCACGAACAGGTCGAGGATCCGATAGACGCTGTTGGCCGCCACGCGCTTGCCGCGCCGCTTGCCCACGGCTTCGGCGATATCATAGGCGGAAGCCGGCCGGTCTTGCTCGGCCAGGGTCTCGAACACGTCGGCGCGCATCGCCGTCCATTGTTCGCCCGCGCGGGTGAGAACGGCTTCGGCTTCCGCAATCAGCTGCGCGCCGGTGTGTTCGTGATGGGTGTGGCCCGCCATGGTTCCGATATAGGCAGCGGGCTGCCTCGCGACAATCGCCCGCTGCCCGTCAGGCGGCTCAGCCCGTGGTGAAGTCCGCGTGGTAGAACGTCGGGAACTGGTCTTTCAGCGAGACCACCTTGGGCGCGTCCCACCGCTGGATATAGGGATTGGTCGGGTTCTTCTTGGCGAAATCCTGATGATAGGCTTCGGCCGGATAGAACTGCTTGGGATTCTCGATCGCGACGACGATCGGCTTCTTCCACACCCCGCTCGCCCGCATCTGCGCCAGATAGGCGGTCGCCACCGCGCGCTGTTCCTTCGTCAGGGGGACGATGGCGGCGCGGTACTGGGTGCCGCGATCGGGGCCCTGCGCGTTGAGCAGGGTCGGATCGGCGACGACCGAGAACAGCACCTGCAGTAGCTGGTCGTAGCGCACTACCTTGGGATCGTAGGTCACCTTGACCGATTCGGCATGGCCGGTGTTGCCTTCGGATACCTGGTCATAATGCGCGGTGGCGGCGCTGCCGCCGTGATAGCCGGAAACGGCGCTGGTCACGCCTTTCATATGGCTGAACACCGCCTCCACGCCCCAGAAGCAGCCGCCGGCGAAGATCGCGGTCTGCAAGCCGCTTTCCTTGGCCGTGCGAGTCGCGGCGGGGGCGTTGAAGTTCGGCTCGGCCGCGGCGGGCGCGCAGGCGGCCAGGGCGATGGCCCCGGCGGCGAGCAGGGCGGCGAGGCGCTTCATGCCAGTTGCGGCACGATGTGCACCGCGAGAATCGCCGCCGTCAGGCCGAAGCCGAGGAAAAAAGCGCGAAAAAGATCGGGTGTGAAAAGGCCCATTGATCTTGTCCAAATCGAAATCGTTGCGTGCCATCGGTCCTATCCTCCAGAAACTTTAGAGGCGGTGAATGCACCGTCGGACGGGGGTCATATAGGAAAAAACGCCGGCGCGACAACCGGCGCCCCGGGGCCTCAGTGCCGGAAATGGCGCATTCCGGGGAACACCATGGCCAAGCCCGCCCCATCCGCGGCGGCGGGCACCCCCTCCTCGCGCCAAGCGCCCCCCGGCCGGGGCCCCCCCCCGGCGCCCCCCACCAACCGCCCCTCCCGAGCC
>Ga0066256_1000232_pt1 | contig 228290 bp, 184 predicted proteins | sample ThiBio_1000_biof_FD_87107 | JGI IMG/M metagenome (GOLD analysis project Ga0066256, IMG submission 87107) | Wastewater bioreactor microbial communities from Cape Town, South Africa - Thiocy_expt_1000_biof (version 2) | ecosystem: Engineered > Bioreactor > Thiocyanate-remediating >...
AGTACAGCCAGATGCTGTGGGCCGTGCTGCTCGGCTACGTGGTCTTCCATGACCGGCTGGACTGGCCCATGGCGACCGGCATCGCGATCATCCTGGGCGCCGGCCTGTTCACCTTCGTGCGCGAGGAGCAGGTGACGCGCTGGTGGAAGCGCGTACGGATGATCTAGCCAGCTTCTGCAGGCGCACGGCGCAGCGCGCCAGCTCGGCACGCAATGCCGATGGCGTGCGGATCTCGAAATCGAACGGCACCGCGGCGAGCTGGCGGGCAAACCAGGCCAGGTCATCGGCGCTGCTGCGCAACAACACGCCGCGATCCAGCGGCTCCAGCAGGCCAAAACCCAGCGAGAACGCGTGCCGTGCGGTCGGCAGGTCCGCATGCAGCAACACCTCGATGTCGCGGCCGCGTGGCATGCCGGCGATGCCCTGCACCAGATGCTCCAGCGCATCGAAATCGTCGGGCCGCTCGAAATGGTGGTCCAGCAAGGTCACCTGGCCCATCCGGTCCAGCCGGAACGAGCGCAGCCCGTGGCGCAGTTGGCACATGCCCAGCGCGTACCAGGCACCGCCGCGCCAGGCCAGGCCGTACGGATCGAACTCGCGTTCGGTGTGGCTGCCCTGGGCCGAGTCGTAACTCATGCGCACCCGCTGCTGTGCCTGCGCCGCGGTGGTCAGCGTGATCAGCGCGGCGTTGCTGGTCGGCATGATTGTGGCCGGCAGCATATCGACCTTGACCGTATCGGCGATCGCGCGCACGTGGCGCTTCACGCCATCGGGCATCACCCGCGCCAGTTTCGCCTGCACGCTTTCCACCGCCGGCGCCGCCTCGGCCAGGCCCAGTCCGCGCGCCGCCACCATGCCCACCGACAGCGCCACCGCCTCGTCGTTGGTGAACATCATCGGCGGCAGCCTGAAGCCGGCGACCAGCATGTAGGCACCGTGGCGGCCGCGCTCGGTGGTGAGCGGGATGCCGAGGTCCTCCAGCATCACGATGTAGCGCCGCAGCGTGCGCACGTCGACGCCGACCCGGCGCGCCAGTTCGGGGCCGCTCATGCGGCCGTGGCTCTGCAGCAGGTCGAGCACCGCCAGCACGCGCGTGGTGGGTTTGGCCATGGCGGCCATGGTAGCGACAAATCAGGGCGCAATTTGCCCTGTATGGGTTTTAGCGTGTGTCCTGCGCCACCCGGCGTCCAGGCCAGGGATACCCATGAACCACTTCAAGCGACTGCTACCCGGCATCGTCGCGGGCATCGCGCTCGGTGCAGCCATGTCGGCACACGGCAAACCCGCGAACGAGGCCCCCATGATGGAAAGCGTGCAGCACCTCAAGGACTACCAGGTCGTCGAATTCCGCCGCTACGTCACCGCGGACGGCGAGCTGGCGCACTTCGTCAAGTACTTCGACGCGTATTTCCCGGAGGCCTTCGAGCAGCTGGGCGCGATGGTGTTCGGCCAGTTCACCGAGCGCGGGCAACCGAACCGCTTCACCTGGCTGCGCGGCTTCCACGACATCAATGCACGCCCGATCGTCAATGCGGCGTTCTACTACGGGCCGCTGTGGAAGGAACACCGGATCAAGGTCAACGCGATCCTGCCGGACAGCGACAACGTGATGCTGCTGCGCCCGCTGCATCCGGAACACGGCATCAGCGTGCTGCCGGCGGTCGACCCGGTGACCGAAGAGCGCGGCGCGCAAGGCATCGTGGTGGCGCAGATCTTCGCGGTGAAGAAAGGCAGCGAGGAGGCCTTCGCGAAACAGGCCGAGGCCGCGTTCGCCGGCTACCGCATCGAGGGCGTGCACCCGGCCGGCGTGCTGGTGTCGCTGGATGTGCCGAACAACTTCCCGCAGTTGCCGATACGCACCGACGGTCCGTTCCTCGTATGGCTCGGCGTGGTTCGCGACAACGCAACGCTGGATGAGCGACTCGCGCCACGGCTGGCCGCGGCCGAACGCACGCTCGCCGCCAGTGGCCTCCTGCGCGGCGCGCCGGAACGCGTGGTGATGGACCCGACCCCACGCTCGCGCCTGCGCTGGCTTGCCGGCGCGGGCGCCGGGGTTTCACCATGAACCACTTCGAGCAACTGTGGCTGTTCTTCGCACTGGTCTTCGGCATCATGGTGCTGCCCGGCTTGGACATGGCCTTCGTGCTGGGCAGCACGCTGGCAGGCGGCCGCCGCCGCGGCTTCGCTGCGCTGGCCGGCATCGTTGCCGGCGGCGTGTGCCATGTCGTGATGACCGCGCTGGGCATCAGCGTGCTGCTGGAATTGGTCCCTGGTGCATTCAACGCGCTGCTGCTGGCCGGCGCGCTGTACATCGCCTGGATCGGCCTTTCGCTGATGCGCAGCGACGCCGCGCCGGCCCTGCAGCCGGATGCCTCGCGGCGCTCGCACGCGGCGACGTTCCGCCAGGGCATGCTGACCTGCCTGCTCAACCCCAAGGCCTACCTGTTCATGCTGGCGGTCTTTCCGCAGTTCCTGCGCCCGGAGCATGGCCCGATCGCGATGCAGGCGCTGGTGCTGTGGCTGATCATCGCGCTCAACCAGCTGTGCGTGTACGGCGGACTGGCGCTGATGGCCGACCGCGCCCGCGCATGGCTGCAAGGCAAGCCGAAGGCCGGAATGCTGGCGACCCGCTGCGTGGGCGCCTTGCTGATCGCCGCGGCCATGTTCACCGGGTTCGAGGGATGGCGCGGGGTGTAAGCCTGCGCGTCATTCGCTGCCGGCGCCGCGTTCAGCGATTGCTGACCCCGTGCGGCACGTGCCCGGTCGCCACGTGCTTGCGCGCGGATTCCACGTTCGCCGGCGAGTCGTCGAAGAAGATGTCGGCGCCGAACGCGTCGAGGAACGGACCCTTGTCGCGGCCGCCGAGGAACAGCGCCTCGTCGATGCGCACGCCCCACTTGCGCAAGGTGAGGATGACGCGCTTGTGCGCGGGCGCCGAGCGGGCGGTGACCAGGGCGGTGCGGATCGGCGAGTCCTCGGCCGGGAACGCGGTCTGCAGGTGATGCAGCGCGGTGAGGAAGCCGCGAAACGGACCCACCGACAGCGGCTCGGCGGCGTGTTCGGTTTCGCTGCGATGGAACGCTTCCAGACCTTCCTCGCGCGATACCCGTTCGCCCTCATCACCGAAGATCACGGCGTCGCCGTCGAACGCGATGCGCAGTTGCTCGCTCATGCGCGGCGGCGCGGTGCTGGGCAGGATCGTCGCCGCGGCCACGCCGGCGGCCAGCGCGCGGCCGACGTCCTCGGCGTTGGCCGAGAGGAACAGGTCGGCCTTGAACGGCGCGATGTAGTCGGACGTCGGCGCACCGCTGGTGAACGCGGCGCGGCTGATTTCCAGGCCGTAATGCTGGATCGCGTTGAAAATGCGCAGGCCGGTGTCACCGGAGTTGCGCGACAGCAGGATCACCTCGACCGGCGGCACGTCGCCGGCCAGCTTGTTGAGGCCCAGCAGCTTCTGCACCAGCGGGAACGCCACGCCGGGTCGCAGGATGTCCTCCTCGTGCTCGATCTGGAACGCGCGGTAGGCGTCGAGGCCGTCGCGCTCGAACAGCGCGTGGCTGTCGCCGAGGTCGAACAGCGCGCGCGAGGAGATGGCGACGACCAGGCGGTTGTCGGTGGTGGATACGGGATCGTGGACGGTTGGCTGGCTCATGCCGCGAATCTACCGCAAAGGGCGAGGAGTGAGTGCAGAGGAGTGAGGAGCGAGAGCGAGCAACAGCGGAGTCGGCCTTCTCTCACTTCTCACTCCTCTCCACTCACCTCTCATTCCGCGGCGAACTGCTCGTCCAGGATGCGCTGCTCCAGGTTGTGTTCGGGATCGAACAGCAGGCGCACGCCGCGCCCTTCGGCCTGGCGCACGGTCACTTCGCGCACGTCGCGCACCTCATGGAAATCCGCGGTGGCACTGACCGGACGCTTGCCCGGATCGAGGATGCGCAGCGTGACCTGGGTACGGTGCGGCAGGATCGCGCCGCGCCAGCGGCGGGGGCGGAAAGGACTGATCGGGGTGAGTGCGAGCACGTTCGCGTCCAGCGGCAGGATCGGCCCGTGCGCGGACAGGTTGTAGGCGGTGGAGCCCGCCGGCGTGGCGACCATGATGCCGTCGCAGACCAGGTTGGGCAGCTTCACCGTCTCGTTGAGTTTCACTTCCAGGTGCGCGGCCTGATTGCTCTGGCGCAGCAGCGACACCTCGTTGAACGCCTGCGCCTGATGGCTGGCGCCGTCCGCATCGGTGACCAGCATCTCCAGCGGATGCAGCTCCGCCGCGTGCGCGCGCGCCACCCGCTCGGGCAGGCCATCGAGCTTGTGCTTGTTCATCAGGAAGCCGACCCGCCCCAGCTTCATGCCATACACCGGCACGTCCAGCGCGTGGTGCAGGTGCAAGGTGCGCAGCATGAAACCATCGCCACCCAGCGCCACGATCAGCTCCGCCTCGACCGCCGGCACGTCACCGTACCGCTCCACCAGCTTGCGCCTCGCCTGCTGGGCGACACTGGTGTCACTGGCGACGAAGGCGATGCGCATGGGAGGCCGGGAATAGGGAATAGGGAATAGGGAATCGGAAGAGCCGGCAAGCCGACCGTTCCGATCATCCCTGCAACGCGCGCATCAGATCAAGCCTGCTCGCCGCCGCCTTTGCCATTCGCTATTCCCTATTCCCTATTCCCTATTCCCTACTCCCTATTCCCTGCCCTCAACCCACCGGCACCTGTGCCAGCTGGGCCAGGCGACGGACGGCGACCGAGGCGATCGGGTAGTCCGCGTTCTGGGTGAGGATTTCCGCCAGCATGTTGCGGGTGTGCTGCAAGGTGGCGTCGTCGCGTTGCAGCCAGGCCTGCACCGGCGAGAGGTCGCCAGTGGCGCCGGCCATGCCGAGCACCTGCAGCGCCAACGCACGATGCTGGTGGCTCAGTTCGTCGAGCAGCGAGCCGCGTGCCTGCGCATGCCAGTGACCTTCCACCGGCAAGGCCTCGATCTGGCCGCGCAGCCACTCGAGATCCAGCACTTCGCCCAGTTCGAAGAACACCCGCGCCACCTTTTCCATCGGCTGCCCGCTCTGCTGCACGACTTCGACCATGTCCAGCGCGGCGCGCAGGTCCGGCATGCGGGCCAGTCGCTGGCCGAGCTCGGCCGGCATGCCCAGGCCTTCCCATTTCTCCTGGGTGCAGGCGAAGTCGCCCTTGCCGGTGGGCGTGAGCACCTCGGGCAGTACCTGGCGCAGGGCGGAAACGCCCGTCTGATAGCGCGCCACGTTTTCGGCAATGTCGAGCGAGCCGCCGGGGCGGTTGAGCAGCCAGCGCGTCATGTGGCGCAGCAGCGACCAGATCTGCTTGACCGCGTCGACCTGGGTGTCCTCGGCCACCTTGCTGTCCAGCGCCTCGATCTGCGCCCACAATTGGCGCGCGTCGAGGATCTCGCGCGCCGCGGTGTACGCCTTGGCGATCGCCTCGGGGCCTTTGCCGGTGTCCTCCTGCATGCGCATCATGAACGTCGCGCCCATGCGGTTGAGCGTGGAGTTGGTCACCGCGGTGGCGATGATCTCGCGCTTCAGGCGATGGCGCTGCATGTGCTCGGCGTACTTCTCGTGCAGCGGCGCGGGGAAGTAGCGCACCAGCTCCTTGGACAGGTACGGGTCTTCCGGCACGTCGGAGTCCAGCAGTTGCTGGAACAGCCGCATCTTGTCGTAGGACAGCAGCACGGCAAGCTCCGGCCGGGTCAGGCCCAGGCCGCGGCTCTTGCGCTCGGCCAGTTCGGCCTCGGACGGCAGGTTCTCCACCTGGCGGTCCAGCGTGCCCTCGTTTTCCAGCGTCTTGATGAAGTGCGCCATCGAACCGATGCGGCCGATCGACTGGTGCTCCATCAACGTGATCGCCTGGTTCTGCCGGTAGTTGTCCCACAGCACCAGCTCGGCCACTTCGTCGGTCATCGACGCCAGTTGCTCGTTGCGGGCATCGAAACTCAGCTCGCCGCGCTGCACGGCGTCGTTGAGCAGGATCTTGATGTTGACCTCGTGGTCGGAGGTGTCCACGCCGGCGGAGTTGTCGATGAAGTCGGTGTTGAGCAGCACGCCCTTCTGCGCCGCCTCGATGCGGCCTTTCTGGGTCATGCCCAGGTTGCCGCCCTCGCCGATGATCTTCGCGCGCACCTCGGCGCCATCGATGCGCAGGCCGTTGTTGGCACGGTCGCGCACGTCGGCGTGGGTTTCGCTGCTGGCCTTGATGTAGGTACCGATGCCGCCGTTCCAGAGCAGGTCGACCGGCGCCTTGAGCACCGCGCTGAGCAGATCGTTCGGCGCCAGGTGTTCCACGTCGGGCTTCAGGCCCAGCGCGACGCGCACCTCGGGCGAGATCGGGATCGACTTGGCGCTGCGCGGGTAGACGCCGCCGCCGGCGGAGATCAGCGACTTGTCGTAGTCGTCCCAGCTCGAGCGCGGCACGTCGAACATGCGCTTGCGCTCGACGAACGAACGGGCCGCGTCGGGGTTCGGGTCGAGGAACACGTGGCGATGGTCGAACGCGGCCAGCAGCCGGATGTGCTCGGACAGCAGCATGCCGTTGCCGAACACGTCGCCGGACATGTCGCCGATGCCGACGCAGGTGAAATCCTCGTTCTGGCAATCGCGGCCGAGTGCGCGGAAGTGGCGCTTGACCGACTCCCACGCACCGCGCGCGGTGATGCCCATGCCCTTGTGGTCATAGCCGTGCGACCCGCCGGAGGCGAACGCGTCGCCCAGCCAGTAGTTGTGCTCGATCGAGATGGCGTTGGCGATGTCGGAGAACTTCGCGGTGCCCTTGTCGGCGGCGACCACCAGGTAGGGGTCGTCCGCGTCGTGGCGCACCACGTCGTGCGGATGCACCACCTTGCCCTCGACCAGGTTGTCGGTGATGTCGAGCAGGCCGTTGATGAAGAGCTTGTAGCAGGCGATGCCCTCGGCCAGCACCGCGTCGCGGTCGCCGTCGGGGGACTTCTTGACGAAGAAGCCGCCCTTGGAGCCGACCGGCACGATCACCGTGTTCTTGACCATCTGCGCCTTGACCAGGCCCAGCACCTCGGTGCGGAAATCCTCGCGGCGGTCGGACCAGCGCAGGCCGCCGCGGGCGACCGCGCCGAAGCGCAGGTGGATGCCTTCCACGCGCGGGGCGCACACCCAGATCTCGCGGTACGGCACCGGCTTGGGCAGCTCGGCGACCTGGTGCGAGTCGATCTTGTAGCTGATGTAGTCGCGGTACGCGCCCTCCCACTGCTGGAAGAAACTGGTGCGCAAGGTGGCACGGATCAGCCCCACGAAGCTGCGCAGGATGCGGTCCTCGTCGAGGCTGGCCACGTTCTCCAGCAGCACGCCGATGGCAGCTTCCACGACCTTGACCTGCTCGGCGCGCGGACGCGCCAGCGCGGCGCCCAGCTCGTCGATCAGGCCGGGCTGCGCGGCCTGCACGTTGGCCGGGATCAGCGTGCGCATCTCCACCGCCAGGGTGGCCCCGGCGATCTTCAGCTCGTCGGGCGAGAGCGCCTCGCGACGCGGGTCGAACTTGGCCAGGAACAGCTCCACCAGCAAGCCGGCGATCGCCGGATAGCGGTTGAGCGTCTCCTCCATGTACGCCTGCGAGAAGGTCACGCCGGTCTGCAGCAGATACTTGCTGTAGCCGCGCAGCATCGCCACCTGGCGCCAATCGAGCTTGGCGCCGAGCACCAGCCGGTTGAAGCCGTCGTTCTCCGCGGCGCCGCGCCAGACATGCTCGAACGCATCCTCGAACAGCGCGCCGACCTGCTCCACGCTGAAGGCGAGCTTGCCGGTGGGCTGCACGTCGAAATCCTGGATCGACAACGGCGTGTCGCCGGGGATCTCGTAGACATGCTCGGTGAGTACGCGCAAGCCGAGGTTCTCCAGCTGCGGCAGGACCTCGGACAGCGAGATGTCGCTGCCGTTGCGGTACACCTTGAAGCGCAGCGACTCGGGGTTCTGCGGCGGGTGGTAGAACGACATGCGGATGCCGTGCTCGCCGCTCAGCTGCGACAACTCGTGGATGTCTTCCGCGGCCACCGCCGGGCTGACGTCCTCGACGTAGCCGGCCGGCAGCGCGCGGGCGTAGCGGTTGGCCAGCACCACGCCCTCGTGTTCGCCGCGCAGGCGCACCAGCGCGTCGCGCACCTCGTCGTGCCAGTTGCGCACGATCGCGGCCACGGCGTGCTCCAGTTCGGCGACGTCGCAGGCAGGCTGGTCGCCGATCTTCGGCCGCATCACGATGGTCAGCCGCGCCAGCGCCGACTCGCCCATCTCCACCGAGGAATCGCTCTGCACCGCGTGCAGCGCCATGCCCAGCGTGGCTTCGATGCGTTCGCGCACCGAAGTGTTGAAGCGGTCGCGCGGCACGAACACCATGCAGGTGAAGAACCGCCCGTAGCGGTCGCGGCGCACGAACAGCCGCGTGCGTGCGCGCTGGCGCAGTTCGAGAATGCCCATCGAGGTGTTGAACAGCTCCTCCTCGGTGCCCTGCAGCAGCTCCTCGCGCGGCAGCGTTTCCAGGATGTGGCGCAGCGACTTGCCGGAGTACGAGTCGCGCTTGAGGCCCGAGCGGGCCAGCACCGCCTCGACCTTGTGCCGCACCAGCGGCACGTCCTGCGGGCGCGCCATGTAGGCGCTGGAGGTGAACAGGCCCAGGAAGCGCTGCTCGGCGACCGCGCGGCCATCAGGCCCGAACTGCAGCACGCCGATGTAGTCCATGTAGCCGGGGCGATGCACGTGCGAGCGCGCGTTGGTCTTGGTCAGGATGATCGCGTCGGTGGCGCCGGATTGCGGCAGCTCGCTGGCGGCCAGGGTGCGCAACGAGCGCGGGGCCAGCGAGCGGTCGGTCTTGCGCAGGATGCCCAGGCCCGAGGCTTCGCGCGAACGCAGCACGCGGTCGCCGTCGGCATCGACCACCTCGTATTCGCGATAGCCGAGGAAGGTGAAGTTGTCCTCCGCCAGCCAGCGCATGAAGGCAGCCGCTTCCTTCGCCGAGGCCTCGTCCAGCGGGATCTTGCGCTGCGGCAGCTCGGCGGCGATCGCCAGCGCCTGCTCGCGCATCGCGCTCCAGTCGTTGACCGCGGCGCGCACGTCTTCCAGCGCCGCCTCGACCTGCGTCTTCAGCTGTTCCTGCTCGGCGGCATCGGCGGCGCGGTCGATCTCGAAATGCATCACCGACTCGGCGTGTCCCTGCTTGCCGCCCAGCTCCTGCAGCGCGCCGGCGGCGTCGCGCGAGACGGTCAGCACCGGGTGGATCACCGCGTGGATCTGCAGGTTGGTCGACACCACCATGCTCACCGTGTCGATCAGGAACGGCATGTCGTCGGTGACCACCTGCAGCAGGCTGCGCCCGGCGTGGAGGTCCGCGGGGCTCAGCACGCGCACCGCGGCGCGCCCGGCCGGGCGCTGCTGCATGAACTCCAGCAGGCTGCCCACCAGCGCCGCCCACTGCACCGGCGTGTGCAGCTGGACATCGCTGCCGGCGACCCGTGCGAAGAAGGCGGTGCAGAACACCTCGGCCTGGGTCAAGCGCTGGGGCGACATGCCGCTCTTTTTCAGCTCGGCGAGCACTACGGACGGGAGGGAGGGGTCATTTGCCGCAAGGGTCGCATTCATGGCATCTGCTGTTAGTTGGACGGAGGTGGGAAGGGCCGCGATAAATCCTCGGAAGGATACGCCGCGGCACCTCCCGAATCCACCCGCGCGCGGGCCGGGGCGAACGTCTGCGAGGCGCCGCACGCGGCGCGGATGATCCGCCGCGCAACGCGGCCCGCGCGGATGTCGAACAATGTGTCGAACGGCGTGTCGAACGGCGCGTGGCGCGGCGGCGGATATTCATCGACCGCTGCCTCCGACCATGCGAGGTTGCGCGCGCGACCCGCGCTGGAAACGACGCCGCCGGAAAATGTATACTGCGCAGTCCAGTTTGTGCGTTGTGACATCTCCGAAGCGCCGCCACGGCGGCGTTTCGGGCGCCACCGGCAACACCCGATGCGCGGCGGAAACGGATTCCCGCGCGGCGCATGCGACGCCCCTCCCCACACCCCGAACAAGAAAGAGAACCGGAGTCCCCATGAAGCCTTCGTCACTGCGCTCGCCGCTGCTGTGCCTGTGCCTGCTGGTATTGGCCGGTTGCGGCAAGAGCACCGGCAACGGTCCGCCGCAAATGCCGCCGCCCGAGGTGGGCGTGGTCACGGTGCAACCGCAGAACTCGCCGCTGACCCGCGACCTGGTCGGGCGCCTTTCCGCCTATCGCAGCGCCGACGTGCGCGCGCGGGTGGCCGGCGTGCTGCTCAAGCGCGATTACGAGGAAGGCACCGACGTCACGCGCGGCCAGTTGCTGTTCCAGATCGACCCGGCGCCGCTGCAGGCCGAGTTGAACGCGGCCAAGGCTTCGCTGGCGCAGGCCCAGGCCAGCTGGACCAACAACAAGGTCACCGCGCAGCGCGTGCGCGAACTGGCGCCCAAGGGCTACGTGTCCAAGGCCGACCTCGACAACGCGCTGGCCGCCGAGCGCAGCAGCGCCGCGGCCGTGCAGGCCGCGCGCGCCAACGTGGAGACTGCGCGCATCAACCTGGGCTACGCCAACGTCACCGCGCCGATCGCCGGCCGCGCCGGGCAGCAGCAGGTGACCGAGGGCGCGCTGGTGGGCAGCGGCGCGGCCACCTTGCTCACCACGGTCGAGCAGATCGACCCGCTGTACGTGAACTTCACGCTCAGCGTGGAATCGCTGGAGAACATGCGCCAGGCGCAGAGCGAGGGCAACGTCACCCTGGCCGGCCAGAACAAGGCCAGCGTGCGCATCACCCTGCCCGACGGCAGCACCTACGCCGAGCCGGGCACGGTCGATTTCTCCGCCGCCACGGTCAACCCGGCGACCGGCTCGGTGGACTTGCGCGCCACCATCCCCAACCCGAAGCACAAGCTGCTGCCGGGCATGTACGTGACCTTGCAGGCCAACCTGGGCCAGCGCCACAAGGTGTTCGTGCTGCCGCAGCAGGCGGTGCAGCGCGACACCACCGGCGCCTACGTGATGACCGTGGGTGCGGACAACAAGGTCGTGCGCAAGGACGTCACCACGGCCGACATGCGCGACGGCGACTGGGTAATCAGCGGCGGCCTGAAGGCCGGCGACAAGGTGGTGGTTTCCGGCATCCAGAACGTGAAGGAAGGCGAGCCGGCCAAGCCGAGTCCCTGGCACCGCGATGCGCCGGCCGGCGCGACGTCCACGGCGCCGGCGGGCGGCGCTTCCGCGAACGGCCAGTAACGGAGCGCCGACATGCCCAACTTCTTCATCGACCGCCCTGTCTTCGCCTGGGTGGTCGCCATCCTGATTTCGCTCGGTGGCGTGCTGGCCATCCTCAACCTGGGCGTGGAATCCTACCCGGACATCGCGCCGCCGTCGGTCACGGTCAGCGCCAGCTACCCCGGCGCCAGCGCCGACACCACCGAGAAAACGGTCACCCAGGTCATCGAGCAGCAGCTGACCGGCATCGACCACCTGCTGTATTTCAGCTCCTCGTCCAGCGCCAGCGGTCGCGCCAGCATCACGCTGACCTTCGAGAGCGGTACCGACCCCGACATCGCCCAGGTGCAGGTGCAGAACAAGGTGGCGCTGGCCACACCGCGACTGCCTTCCGAAGTGACCCAGCAGGGCGTGGTGGTGGCCAAGGCCAACGCCGGCTTCCTGATGGTGGTGGCGCTGCAATCGACCAACCCGGGCATCGACCGCGACCGCCTCAACGACATCGTCGGCTCGCAGGTGCTCGACCAGATTTCGCGCGTGCCGGGCGTGGGCAGCACGCGGCAGTTCGGCTCCGAGTACGCCATGCGCATCTGGCTCAACCCGGACAAGCTGCACGGCTACAATCTGTCGGCCAGCCAGGTGCTCGCCGCCGTGCGTTCGCAGAACGTGCAGTTCGCCGCCGGCGCGCTGGGCGCGGACCCGGCCATCCCCGGCCAGGGTTTCAGCGCCACGGTGTCGACCGAAGGCCGTTTCACCACGCCGCAGCAGTTCGCCGGGATCATCCTGCGCACCAACACCGACGGCACCACCGTCACCCTGGGCGACGTGGCGCGGATCAGCTTCGGGCCCGGCAACTACGGTTTCGATACCCAGTACGACGGCAAGCCGATCGGCGCCTTCGCGATCCAGCTGCTGCCTGGCGCCAACGCACTCAACGTGGCCACCGCGGTGCGCGCCAAGATGGATGAGCTGGCGCCCAGCTTCCCGCCGGGCGTGACCTGGTTCAGCCCGTACGACAGCACTACCTTCGTGACCATCTCGATCAACGAGGTGGTGCACACGCTGATCGAGGCGATCGTGCTGGTGTTCCTGGTGATGCTGCTGTTCCTGCAGAACTTCCGCGCCACCATCATCCCCACCCTGGTGATTCCGGTGGCCCTGCTCGGCACCTTCCTCGGCATGCTGGTGCTCGGCTTCACCATCAACCAGCTGACCCTGTTCGGCATGGTGCTGGCGATCGGCATCGTGGTCGACGACGCGATCGTGGTGATCGAGAACGTCGAACGCATCATGACCGAGGAGGGTCTCTCGCCGAAGGATGCCACGCGCAAGGCGATGGGCCAGATCACCGGCGCGGTGGTGGCAATCACCGTGGTGCTGGCGGCGGTGTTCGTGCCCTCGTCGCTGCAGCCCGGCGCCTCCGGCATCATCTACAAGCAGTTCGCGCTGACCATCGCGCTGTCGATGGGCTTTTCCGCCTTTCTCGCGCTGAGCTTCACGCCGGCGCTGTGCGCCAGCTTCCTGCAGCCGGAGCACGAGAAGAAGAAGAACGTCGTCTATCGCAAGTTCAACCGGCTGTTCGACTGGACCACGCACACCTATACCCGCCACGTGGGCGTCGCGATCGGCCACGCGCCGCGGTGGATGCTGGCGTTCGTGGTGGTCGCGCTGCTCGGCGGCTTCCTCTACACGCGCCTGCCCGGCAGTTTCCTGCCGGAGGAAGACCAGGGCTACGCGATGTCGGTGATCCAGCTGCCGCCGGGCGCAACCAAGCAGCGCACCACCGAGGTCATGACGCAGATGCGCGACATCCTGCGCAAGGACCCCGCGGTGGACGGGGTGATGCAGGTCACCGGCTTCAGCTTCATCGGCTCCGGCGAGAACGCCGGCATGGCCTTCATCAAGCTCAAGGACTGGGCCGACCGCGATGTCGGCGCCAGCGAGTTCATCCAGCGAGCCAACCGCAAGCTGCACCAGATCCGCGATGCGCGCATCTTCGTGATCAACATCCCCACCGTGCAGGGGCTGGGCCAGTTCGGCGGCTTCGACATGTACCTGCAGGACCGCAGCGGCGCCGGTCGCGACGCCCTGACCGCGGCACGCAACACCCTGATCGGCAAGGCCAACCAGGACAGCAAGCTGGCCGGCGTGCGTCCGAACGAGCTGGAGGAAGCCCCGCAGCTGCACCTGCAGGTGGATCGCGTGCAGGCGCAGTCGATGGGCCTGTCGATCGGCGACATCTACAACGCGATCGGGCTGATGCTGGCGCCGGTGTACGTCAACGACTTCACCTATGGCGGGCGCATCAAGCGCGTGATCATGCAGGCCGACGCGCCCTACCGCATGGGCCCGGATGCGCTGCAGCACATCTTCACGCCCAGCTCCAAGCTGGCCGGCGACGGCACCGCGCAGATGATCCCGCTGGCCAACGTGGTGCACTCGACGTGGGACGTGTCATCGCCCTCGCTGACCCGCTACAACGGCTACTCGGCGGTCGAGGTCGTCGGCTCGCCGGCGCCCGGGCACGCCTCGGGCGAGGCAATGAGCGAGATGGAGAGGATCATCCGCAACGACCTGCCCAAGGGCTTCGGCTACGACTGGACCGGGCAGTCGTACCAGGAGATCCTCTCCGGCAACGCGGCTACCCTGCTGATGGTGCTGTCGATCTTCATCGTGTTCCTGGCGCTGGCCGCGCTGTACGAAAGCTGGTCGATCCCCGTCTCGGTGCTGCTGATCGTGCCGCTGGCGTTCCTGGGCGCGGTGGTGTTCACCCTGCTGCGCGGCCTTCCCAACGACATCTACTTCAAGATCGGCCTGATCACGGTAATCGGCCTGGCCGCGAAAAACGCGATCCTGATCGTGGAATTCGCGGTGGCCGAGCAGCAGGCCGGACGCAGCCTGCGCGAGGCCACGGTCGACGCAGCCCGCCTGCGCCTGCGCCCGATCCTGATGACCTCGCTGGCCTTCATCCTCGGCGTGTTCCCGCTGCTCGTCTCCTCCGGCGCCGGCGCCAACGCACGCCACGCCATCGGCACCGGCGTGATCGGCGGCATGCTGTTCGCCACCTTCCTCGGCGTGCTGCTGATCCCGGTGTTCTACGTGGTGGTGCGTCGCCTGCTCGGCGACAGACTCGATGGCCACGACCACCCGGGCATCCAGGGGCCACACACCTTCGACTCCGATCCGCAGCGGGGGCTTTGAAGCCGGGAATAGGGAATCGAGAATAGGGAATCGGAAAAGCACGCCCCGCAAGCCCCTGACAAAAACGCCCCGGTATCAGCCGGGGCGTTTTTTGTTTCCCTTGAGAGCGGCGGAGCCTCAATCAACCGGATTGCGCCTGCCGCATGCTCGTCCGATTCCCCATTCCCTATTCCCTATTCCCGATTCCCTGCCTCACCGCAATCCCGTCTCCGCCCGCGCAATCACCAGCCGCTGGATCTCGCTGGTGCCTTCGTAGATCTCGGTGATCTTGGCGTCGCGGAAGTAGCGTTCCAGCGACATTTCCTTCGAATAGCCCATGCCGCCGTGGATCTGCACGGCCTGGTGGGCGATCCACATCGCCGCTTCGGAGGCGGTGAGCTTGGCCACCGCAGCCTCGGTACCGAAGCGGCCGCCATGCTTTTCGGTCTCGCCCTTGGTCCACGCGGCACGCAGGGTGAGCAGCGTGGCAGCATCGAGCTTGCACTTCATGTCGGCGATCTTGGACTGGGTCATCTGGAAGGTGCCGATCGGCTGGCCGAATGCCTTGCGGTCGCGCGACCACTGCAGCGTGGCTTCGTACGCGGCGCGGGCAATGCCGACCGCCTGCGAGGCGATGCCGATGCGTCCGGCATCGAGCACGCCCATCGCGATCGAGAAGCCCTTGCCCTCCTCGCCCAGCAAATTGGCTTTTGGCAACACGTAATCGGTGAACTCGATTTCGCACGTGGCCGAGGCGCGGATGCCGAGCTTGGGCTCGGTCTTGCCGGCGTGGAAGCCGGGCAGCCGGGTATCGACGATGAAGGCCGACACCCCCTTGGCGCCGATGCCCGGCGTGGTGATCGCGAACAGCACGATGTAGCGCGCCACCGGGCCGGAGGTGATCCAGCTCTTCTTGCCGTTGATCACCCAGTCGCCGTTGGCGTTCCTGGTGGCGCGGGTATGCATGGCCGAGGCATCGGAGCCCGATTGCGGCTCGGTCAGCGCATAGGCACCGATCGCCTCGCCGGTGGCGATGGCGCGCACGTACTGCTGTTTCTGCTCCTCGGTGCCATGCTTGAGGATGCCGTTGCAGAACAGCGAATTGTTCACCGACATGACCGTCGAAGTGGCCGCGTCGGCGGCAGCGATCTCGATCATCGCCAGCACGTAGGCGATCGGGTCCATGCCGGCACCGCCGTACGCCTCAGGCACCTCGATGCCCATCAGTCCGAGCCGGCCCATCTCGCGGATGTTCTCCAGCGGAAACTCGCCCTTCGCGTCCAGCTCGGCCGCCACCGGCGCGATGCGCTTGTGCGCGAAATCACGGGCGATCGACTGGATCGACAACTGGTCTTCGGTAAAACGGAAATCCACGGGGGGCTCCTTGAGGCAATCGAGCCGCCGATTTTAGCGGCAAATGGCCGATCGGCCCGGCGCAGCCCGCTTGACGCATGGCAAAGCCCGGCCTAGCCTATACATCTTTATATCGCGATACAGGGATAATCATGGACTTGGCCACCGCGTCCAGCGTGTTGCGCCTGCTCGCCGACCCCACCCGCGTGCGCCTGCTGGCCCTGCTGGAGAACGAGGAGCTGACCGTGGCCGAACTGGCCGCGGTGCTGCATCTGGCGCAGCCACGGGTATCCACGCATCTGGCCAAGCTCAAGGAAGCCGGCCTGGTGCGCGACCGCCGCGCCGGCGTCTCGGCTTATTACCGCGCCAACAACGAGGGCGACGAGGCGCAGCACGCGTTGGTGGTTTCGCTGCGCGCCAGCATCGACGACGCCCTGTTGCGCGAGGACACCGCACGACTGCCCGGCGTGCTGGCCAACCGCGCCCGCGAGGAAGGCTGGGCCGACACCGTCGCCGGCGACATGGAGCGCCATTACTCGCCCGGCCGCACCTGGGAAACGCTGGCGCGCTCGCTGCTGCAGCTGCTGGGCACCGGCGACGTGCTCGACATCGCCTCCGGCGACGGCATCACCGCCGAGCTGCTGGCGCCGCATGCGCACTCGATCGTCTGCGTCGATTCCAGCGAGCGCGTGGTCGAGGCCGCCGCGAAACGACTGAAGTCGTTCGCCAACGTGCGCGTGATCCAGGGCGACATGCACGCGCTGGAGCTGGGCGAGCAGCGCTTCGATCTGGTGCTGATGCTGCACGCGCTGACCTACGCCGAACACCCCGCCAAGGCGGTGGCCGAGGCCGCCCGCCTGCTGCGCCCCGGCGGCCGCTTGCTGGCCGTGACACTGGGCCAGCACGACCACCGCGCCGCGGTCGAGCCGTTCGACCACCGCAATCTCGGTTTCCGCATCGAGCAACTCGAAGGCTACGCGCGCAGCGCCGGGCTCGACGTGCTCAGCGGCAACCGGCTCAGCCGCGAGCGCAAGGCGCCGCATTTCGAAGTCATCAGCCTGCTGGCGCGCAAGCGCGCCTGACCCTCTTGTCTGCAAGGACGTTGCAATGAACACCCTGCCCTGGCTCCACCCCGATCGCGTCGCCGCCCTGGAACAGGCGCTGCGCCAACGCATCCTGATCATCGACGGCGCCATGGGCACCATGCTGCAGGCGCACCACCTCGACGAAGAGGGCTTTCGCGGCGAGCGCTTCGAGCACGGCCACGACGGCCACGCGCACGCGCGCGACGGTCATGCCCATGACCATCCAGGGGGCTGCGACCTCAAGGGCAACAACGACCTGCTCACCCTGACCCGCCCGGAAATCATCCGCGGCGTGCACGACGCCTACCTCGAAGCCGGCGCCGACCTGGTCGAGACCAACACCTTCAACTCCACCCGCATCAGCCAGTCCGACTACAAACTGCAGCACCTGGCCCACGAGCTGAATCTGGAAGGCGCAAAGCTGGCCCGTGCCGCCTGCGACGCGATGACGGCGAAGACGCCGCAGCAGCCACGCTTCGTGATCGGCGTGCTCGGCCCGACCAGCCGCACCGCCTCGCTGTCGCCCGACGTCAACGACCCGGGTTTCCGCAACGTGACCTTCGAGGAACTGGCGGCGAATTACACCGAAGCGGCCAGCGGCCTGATCGACGGCGGCGCCGACGTGATCATGGTCGAGACGATCTTCGACACGCTGAACGCGAAAGCCGCGCTGTTCGCGCTGTCCGAACTGTTCCACCAGCGCGGCGCGCGCGTGCCGGTGATGATCTCCGGCACCATCACCGACCGCTCCGGCCGCACGCTCTCCGGCCAGACCGCCGAAGCGTTCTACTACTCGGTGCGCCACGCGCAGCCGCTGTCGGTCGGCTTCAACTGCGCGCTCGGCGCCGAGGACCTGCGCCCGCACATCCAGACCCTGGCGAGCATCGCCGAAAGCCATGTCAGCACCCACCCGAACGCCGGCCTGCCGAATGCCTTCGCCGAATACGACGAGACGCCCGAACACATGGCCGGCGTGATCGCCGACTTCGCCCGCGACGGCCTGCTCAACCTGGTCGGCGGCTGCTGCGGCACCACGCCGGCTCACATCAAGGCGATCGCCGAGGCGGTGCGTGATTGCGCGCCGCGTGCGCTGCCTTGCGTCGATCAAGCGGAGGCCGCATGACCATGACGCGCCACACCCGCCTGTCGGGCCTCGAACCGCTGGTCATCACCCCCGACCTGCTGTTCATCAACATCGGCGAGCGCACCAACGTCACCGGCTCGGCCAAGTTCAAGAAGCTGATCAAGGAAGACCGCTACGACGAAGCGGTGGAAGTGGCCCGCCAGCAGGTGGAGAGCGGCGCGCAGATCCTCGACGTGAACATGGACGAAGGCCTGCTCGATTCCGAAGCGGCAATGGTGAAGTTCCTCAACCTGATCGCCGCCGAGCCGGACATCGCCAAGATCCCGGTGATGGTGGACTCCTCCAAGTGGAGCGTGATCGAGGCCGGCCTGAAGTGCCTGCAGGGCAAGGGCGTGGTCAACTCCATCTCGCTGAAGGAAGGCGAAGAACCATTCCTGGAGCAGGCGCGGAAAATCCTGCGCTACGGCGCCGCCACCGTGGTGATGGCCTTCGACGAGAACGGCCAGGCCGACAGCGTGGCGCGCCGCCTGGAAATCTGCGAGCGCTCGTACAAGCTGCTCACCGAAGAAGTAGGTTTTCCGCCCGAAGACATCATCTTCGACTCCAACATCTTCCCGATCGGCACCGGCATCGAGGAGCACGCCGACAACGCGGTGAACTTCATCGAGGCGGCGAAGGAACTGAAGAAACGCTTCCCGTACTCGCACCTCTCCGGCGGCGTCTCCAACGTCTCGTTCTCGTTCCGCGGCAACGACGCCGTGCGCGAGGCGATCCACAGCGTGTTCCTCTACCACGCCATCCAGGCCGGCATGGACATGGGCATCGTCAACGCCGGCCAGCTGGCGATCTACGACGAGCTGGAACCCGAGCTGCGCGAGCGCGTGGAAGACGTGGTGCTGAACCGCCGCGCCGACGCCACCGAGCGGCTGATGGAGATCGCCGAGAAGCACAAGAAAGGCGCGCGCGAGCAGGACAATAGCAACGCCATGGCCTGGCGCGAACTGCCGGTGCGCAAGCGGCTGGAACACGCACTGGTGCACGGCATCGACCAGTTCGTGGTGGAAGACACCGAGGAAGTGCGCCAGACCGTCACCCGCACGCTGGACGTGATCGAAGGTCCGCTGATGGACGGCATGAACGTGGTCGGCGACCTGTTCGGCGCCGGCAAGATGTTCCTGCCGCAGGTGGTGAAATCCGCCCGCGTGATGAAGAAGGCGGTGGCCTGGCTGCTGCCCTTCATGGAAGAGGAGAAAAAACTCAGCGGCAACACCAGCAAGAGCAACGGCAAGATCGTGATGGCCACGGTCAAGGGCGACGTGCACGATATCGGCAAGAACATCGTGGGCGTGGTGCTCGCCTGCAACAACTTCGAGGTGATCGACCTCGGCGTGATGGTGCCGGCGCAGAAGATCCTCGACACCGCGATCGAGGAGAAGGCCGACATGATCGGCGTCTCCGGCCTGATCACCCCTTCGCTGGAGGAGATGGCCAACGTCGCCCGCGAAATGAAGCGGCGCGGCTTCAGCATCCCGCTGCTGATCGGCGGCGCCACCACCTCGCGCGCGCACACCGCGATCAAGATCGAGCCGCACTACGAAACCGCCTGCGTGTGGGTGAAGGACGCCTCGCGCGCGGTCGGCGTGGCGCAATCGCTGGTCAGCAAGGAGCTGGTCGACGGCTTCCTGGCCAAGGTGCGCAGCGAGTACGCGGAGGTGCGCGAGCGCCACAAGCACCGCGGCCCCGGCAAGAAGCTGGTGACGCTGGCGCACGCACGCGGCAACCGCTTCAGCTGCGACTGGGCCAACTACGACCCGCCGCAGCCGGTGCAGCCCGGCCTCACCGTGTTCGACGACTACCCGCTGGCCGAGCTGCGCGAAACCATCGACTGGACACCGTTCTTCCAGGCCTGGGAACTGGCCGGCCACTATCCCGCCATCCTCACCGACGCCGTGGTCGGCACGCAGGCCAGCGAACTGTTCGCCGACGCGCAGGCGATGCTGGACAAGATCGTCAACGAGAAGTGGCTCACGGCCCGCGCGGTGATCGGCTTCTGGCCGGCCGCCAACCTCATGGACGACGTGGAGATCTACACCGACGACACCCGCACCCAGCCGCTGGCCACGCTGCACCACCTGCGCCAGCAGGCCGACAAGCCGGTGGAACGGCCCAACCTGTGCCTGGCCGATTTCATCGCGCCGAAGTCGTTCGGCAAGCCCGACTGGATCGGCGGCTTTGCCGTCACCGCGGGCCTCGGCATCGAGCCGCACCTCGAGCGCTTCCACGCCGACCATGACGACTACTCCGCGATCATCCTGAAAGCGCTGGCCGACCGCCTCGCCGAAGCCTTCGCCGAACGCATGCACCTGCGCGTGCGCAAGGAGTTCTGGGGTTTCGTGCCCGACGAAAGCCTCGACAACGAGGCGTTGATCGCCGAGAAATACCAGGGCATCCGCCCCGCCCCCGGCTATCCGGCCTGTCCCGATCACACCGAGAAGGCGACGCTCTTCAAGCTCCTCGACGCCACGAACAACGCCGGCATCATACTCACCGAAGGTTTCTCGATGTATCCGGCAGCCGCCGTCTCCGGCTGGTACTTCTCGCACCCCGGCAGCCAGTACTTCGTGGTCGGCCGCCTGGGCCTGGAACAGGTGCAGGACTACGCCAAACGCAAAGGCTGGAGCCAGGCCGAGGCCGAACGCTGGCTCGCCGCCAACCTCGACTACGACCCCGACTGACCGATCGCCCGGGCAGGGCGGGCACTGGCGGCGGGCAGGGCCCGCCCTGCGTCAACTCAAGCGGTGGCGTCGCCGGTCATGCCGTTCTTTCGATGGCGGAGGTGAACGACCAGGTTGTAGACCGACACGAACACCGGGAAGAAGTTGGAGAGGATGCCCACCGAGTCGTTCTTGCCGAACACGAAGTACGCCAGCAGCAACACGCTGCCGCACACCGACAGCCACCAGAACGCCAGCGGCATCACCACGCGCTTGTACTTGCGCGTGTAGTAGAGCTGGACGAACCAGCGGCTGGTGAACATCAGCGTGCCGGCGAAGCCGACGATCTTCCACGGCGTCAGCTCGAACTGCTGCAGCGCGTGAAGGATGCGAACCAGTTCGGTGTCGAGGAATGCCATGAGCGTGCGCTTGCGTCGGGAAAGGCGCCAAGTCTAGCAATTCGCCACCATCGCTCCTTGCACGCCGCCGCAGCCGGCGGCGATCGGCAAGGCCGTCTCCTTCGCCGCGAACACGAAAAAGGCCACCCGCTGGGTGGCCTTTTCGCGATTCTGTATGGTGGGCGATGCAAGGATCGAACTTGCGACACCTGCCGTGTGAAGGCAGTGCTCTACCGCTGAGCTAATCGCCCGCCGAGAACGCGCAATTTTAGGGATACATGCCGAGCCGGTCAACCATCGCGCGAACTCCGGCGCGGCGCCGACGCTGGGATGGCCGGCGCCCGGTGATCAATGGCTGGGCCGGGCAAGCGACACGGATCTCGCCTGCCCCGGCACGATCAGCCCGACGATTCGAGCACGTGGGCGACCAGTGCGGCCAGAAACGTTTCGCGCAGGCGGCGGTAGTGCGGGTCTTGCGGGCCTTTCAGCGCGGCTACGTGCATGGCGTGGTGGCTGGCGCCCAGGCTGTCGTCGAGATCGGCCAGGTGGAAGTATTCGCCGGGGCCGCAGGTGCGTCCGCTGTGGGTGGCCCAGAACGCGGACTCGGCCGGCAGCGCGACGAATTGCTCCTCCCACAGCAACTCGCCGGCCAGCGCGCCGAGACTGGTGAGCGGGACTTGCGCCCGCGGAGCGGGGCGATGCGCGCGCAGCCAGCCTTGCAGCGCCTCGGCCGGCATCGGCCGGGCCAGTGCGTAGCCCTGGCCGAAATCGGCGCCCAGCAGCGAGGCCGCCTCGATCAGGTCGGGCGTTTCCAGCCCTTCCACCACGACCTCCAGCCGCAGGTCGTTGCCGATGCGGATCAGCTGGCGGATGAAACGCAGCGTGTTCAAGGGGTCGCGCCGGGCCTGCAGCACGATCGCCTGGTCGATCTTGATGCGGTCGAACGGCCATTGGCGCAGCCGGATCAGCGAGCTGTAGCCGGCACCGAGGTCGTCCTCGACCAGCCGAACGCCCAGCGCCTTCAGCGATTGCATGCCCGGCTCGTCCAGCGAGCCGGGGTGTTCGCTGGCCAGCGGGGATTCGAGGATCTCCAGCAGCAGCGCCGCGGGCGGGCAACCGCTGTCGGCGAGGACCGCGGCGGCAGCCGCGCCGTAGCGGGGATCTTCCAGCGCCGCCGCCGGCACGTTCACCGACATGTCCAGCGGGTGGCCCGCACCGCACAGCGATTGCCGGCAGGCGGTGGCCAGCGCCAGGCCATGCCGGAACAGCACGATCAGGTCATCGGCATCCAGCGCGGGCAGGAAGCGGCCCGGCGCCAGCAGCTGGTCGTCCACGTCGCGCAAGCGCGCCAGCGCCTCGAACTCGGTGACCGCGCCGTCGGCCAGCCGGATCAGCGGCTGGTAGTGCATCTGCAAGGCATCGGTGGCGATCCGCGCGCGCCAGCGCTCGCGCACGAAGAACGGCAGCAATTCGGCGCCCTGCCGCGGTGGCGACAGCCGCGCCAGCGCAAGGTCCAGCACCGACTTGACCTGCTCCACGAAGGCACGTTGATCCTCGCTCTGCAAGCCGCCGGCATACGGGCTGTACAGCGACAGCACCACCACCGGGTTGTCGCGCGACGGACACAGCGGGATCGAAACGCTGGAGACCACCCCGAGCCCGAGCGCCATGTCGCGCCAGCTGGCCATGGCCGGATCGCTGCCGAAATGCACGCAGCGCTGGATGCTGACCGTGCGCCAGGCGCGCCCGCTCGGCCCGCCGCCCTCCGGGTGACCGGGATCGACGCGGATCGGCAATGCCTCGCCCGCGCTCAGCGCGCGCAGGTAGGCCGCAAACGCATTGCCCGCCACCGCCTCGTAGGTCAGCCGGCCGGAATCGTCCGGGCGCCCCACCGCGCAGGCGGCAAATTCCTGGTGCGAGGCGAGGATGTCGACCACGCCCTGGATCAGGCCAAGATAGCCCTCGGCCGACCACGCCAGCGCATTGAGCCGGGCCAGCAGCGCCATGCGCCGGCGTTGCAGCGCGCGCATGCTTTCAAGCTGCCAATGCCGCTCGGCATCCAGCCGTTGCAGCACCACGTCCAGCGCGCGGCGGTCGGCCGAGGCCAGCACCGTGACCAGGTCGTCGCGCAGTTGCTCGATCGCCTCCAGCAGCCACACTTCCTCCAGCCCGCAGGCGGCGTGGAACAGGCCGGTGCGCGTGGCGCGCTTGCGGTGGGCGGCCAGGTCCAGGTCCGCGCGGGCCAGCACCTGCAGATGCGCCAGCATGTGCAGCTTGAGCGCGCGGTACTCGCCGTCCGGCAACGCGCGCAGCAGCGTGCCGATGCCTTCGTGCTGGAGCAGCGCCGCGCAGAAACTCTCCACCACCGCCTGCAGCCGCGGCTGCCAGCTGTCGCGGCAGGCCCGCAGCAACATGGTGGCCTGCTCGCCGTAAGGTGCGACCGGCCCTTCCGGTTCCACCGTGGCCAGCGCGCCGTCGGAGCGCGCCATCGCCCACCAGCGCGTGCGATGGCGCTTGCGCGCCTTGACCTGGTACATCGCCTGGTCGGCCAGGCGCAGCAACTGCTCGCCACTGGCATGGCCGTCGCTGGCATAGGTGGCGATGCCCAGGCTGGCGCCGATCGGCAGCAGCCGGCCGTCGATCGGCACCGGTTGCAGCAACGCTGCACCGATCCGTTCCAGCAGGTCGTCCAGGTCGCTCTCGTGCTGCAGGTCGTCGAACACCAGCACGAACTCGTCGCCGCCGAAGCGCGCCACGTAGTCGCCGCCGCGCAGCAGCAGCCGCAGCCGCTCGGCCACCTCGGCCAGCACGCGGTCGCCCACCGCGTGGCCGTGGCGATCGTTGATCGGTTTGAGATCGTCCAGGTCGAGCAGACCGACCGCGACCCGCCGCCCCTGCCGCCGCGCGCTGGCCAGCACCGCGTCCAGATGGCGATCCAGCGCGCGCCGGTTGGGCAGGTCGGTGAGGTCGTCGTGCGAGGCGAGGTACGTCTGCCGCTCCTGCTCCTGGCGCAGGGCGTGGCGCTGCGCATGCTGGCGCAGGGCGAGCCCGGCGGCGTCGGCGATCTCGTCGAGCAACCGGCACATCTCCTCGTCGAACGCATCGGGTTCGGCGGTCACCACCACGAATACGCCGGTCGGCGTGCGCGCATTCGGGTCGCTGCCATCGACGGGCCCGGCAAACAATGGCCAGCAGCCGACCGCACTGGCGTGCTCGCTCAGCTCGGGGCGCCAGGGGTTGTCGCTCGGCGTGCCTGCCGTGGGTTTGCGCCGGATGACCGGCGTGCCCTGCATGAACGCCTGGGTAGGCGCGATGGTGCGCGGGCCGTCCTGGTGCCGCGGCGGCATCGGCAGGGTCAGCATCACCTCGGCGATCGGCCCGACCAGGGCCACCCGGCGCAAGGTGTCCTGGCCCTCCACGGCGGCGAACACGTCGACCGCCGCAGCGCCGGCGATGTCCGCCAGCGCACGCGCCAGCGTGGGATAGATCGCGTCCGGGTCGGGTTGCTCCAGCAACGCGCGCTGGATCGTGCGTTGCGCATCGCGGTAACGGCTCATGCGGATGCTGCGTTCGAGCAGCATCTGGTGGTCCCAGAACCGGCTCAGCTCGTCGACCAGGCGCTGGGCCCAGTCCAGCAGCTCCTCGCCCAGCGCCGGGCCGCCCTCGCGCGAGTACGAGGCCAGCACCAGCTGGCCGCCGTCGCGGGTACGCGAGGCGGCCACGATGCAGGCACCGAAGCCGTGCTGGCGGGCGGCGGCGCGCCAGTGCGCAAACTCGGCGGAGGCCACCGGGGTGACGCGGGCGCGCTCCTCGCGCAGCACGATGCCGACCGGGCCGCGGCCGCCGGGCTCGTCCATCGCGTCGCTCAAGCGCAGGGTCTCGGCATAGGCCTGCGCCGGTCCCGCGGCGGCCAGCACCTCCACCGCGTGCATGTTGCTCTCGCGCCTGCCGATCCACACCAACGGCAGCTTCATGGTGGCAGCAAGTATGCGGCTGACTTCCAGCAGCGCCCGGCGGCGATCGTGACCGGGCGCGGCATGCAACAGGCTCAAGGTTTCCGCCACGCTTCGATAGAAGCGCTCGCGCAGTTCGCCGGGCACGGCAGCTCGGTTCGGCATGGACTCCCTCGGCGGCTCCCCGTCGTCGTGGATCGTGTCGGCGCGTTTGCCTGCCGCACAAGCCGGGAGTCACCGGCAAAGCGGCAGTCGTGGGTGATTCGGTGCAACGATCATCAGCCTACCGGAAATCGGTCCGTCGCCGCATCAGCTTGCGCTTGTGCAGATCGGCCCGCGCTGGTCAGCGAGCGGGGGCCTGCTCCTCGGCCAGCGCGTGCTCGACCAGCAGCGCGAACAGCCGGTCGCGGCGCCGGCCGTGGCCGGGGTCGAACGGCCCCGCGGCGGCGGCGTCGAGCATCTCGCGCCAGGCCAGCCGCAACGGCGCGCCGACGCCCTCGGCGGTGCGCAGCCAGTCCCCGACGCCGCCGCCGGCATGGACGTGGCGGCGCAGCGCATCGGGCACGTCGAACAACGCGGCGAAACGCTCCTCCCAACGCAGCGCGCTGGCCAGCGCGCCGAGCGCATGGCGCGGCGATGCGCCCGGCCGCGGAGGACGGACGGTCCCCAGCCACCCGGGCAACGCCTCCGCCGGCATCGGGTGGGCCAGCGCAAAGCCCTGGCCGAAATCCGCGCCGAGGATCGCGGCGGCCTCCAGCATGCCGGCCGATTCCAGGCCTTCGACGACCACCTCCAGACCCAGGTCGTGGCTGACCCGGATCAACTGGCGCAGCGCGCGCAGGGTGCCCAGCGGGTCGAACCGGACCTGGCCGATGATGGCGTGGTCGACCTTGATGCGGTCGAACGGCGACTGGCTCAGCCGCGCCACCAGGTTGCGGCTGAGCGCGCGGTCGTCGCCCGGCGCGTGGTGCTCGATCGACTTCAGCGACTGCACGCCGGTTTCGGCCAGCAACGCCCAGCAGCCGATGCCGCTGGCGTTCTCGAAAGCCTCGAAACGCAGCGCGTCGGGCGGGCAGCCGCTGGCCTGCAGGATGGTCTCGACCGTGCGCGCGTAGCGGGCATCGCGCAGCGCCGCCACCGGCACGTTGACCGACATGCCCAGCGCCAGCCCGCTGCGTGCCAGCGACTGCTGCCGCGCCACCGCCTGGATGATGCCGTCGCGGAACAGCCGCATCAGCCCTGCCGCACCCAGCGCCGGCATGAAACTGGCCGGCAGCTGCAGGCCGCCGGCGGCGTCGCGCAGCCGCGCCAGCGCCTCGAAGCCGGCGATCTGGTTGTCGGCCAGGCGCACCATCGGCTGGTAGTGCATGCGCAGCGCACCGCCGGCCAGCAGACTGCGCCAGCGCTGGCGCACGAAGGCCGGCAGCAGGGTCGCCAACTGGCGTTGCGGCGCCATGCGCAGCAGCGCCAGTTCCAGTACCTGCTTGATCTGCGCGATGAACGCGCGCTGGTGCTCGCTGCGAAAGCCGCCGGCATAACCGCTGTACAGCGCCAGCAGCGCCACCGGCCGGCCCGGGGCCAGGCACAGCGGCACCGCGACCTGCGAGACGATGCCGTGACGTTCGGCGGTGTCGCGCCACAAGGCCATCACCGGATCGCTGCCGTAGTGCGCGCTGCGTTCGACGGCGCCGCTTTGCCAGGCGCGGCGCAGCGGTTCTTCCGCCCTTGCCGCGGCGCGATCGACCTGCAGCGGCGGCGCCACGCCGTGGTTGGTGATGCGCAGGTATTCGGCCGGCACCGCGCCGGCCACCAGCTCGCTGACCATGTCGCCGGAGGCATCCGGGCGACCGGCGGCGCAGACGACCAGTTCCTCGTGCGCCGCCAGCACCTGTACGGCGTCTTCGAGCAAGTCCAGGCTGTCGTGCGCCGACCACGCCGCAGCGTGGATCTTCGCCAGCGCCGCGTCACGCCGCCGCTGCAGGTCGCGCATGCTTTCCAGCTGCCATTGCTGGTCCATCGCCAGTCGCTGCAGCACGATCGCCAGCGCATCGCGCTGGGCGCGCGGACCGCGTCCCAGGGTGCCGGCGAGGATCCCGCGCAATTGCTCGATCGCCTCGGCCAGCCACGCTTCTTCCAGCCCGCACGCGGCCTGGCAGATACCGGCGCGGATCGCGCCTGCGCGCTGGCCGGCTTCTTCCAGCTCGGGATAACACAGGGTTTGCAGATGGCGCGCCAGGCGTTCCTCGAACGCCTCCCGCGCCGACGCGGGAAAACTCGCCAGCAGGCCGGCGATGCCTTCATGGGCGCCGAGGGCGGCATGGAAGCGCTGCGCCACCACCGGCAGTTGCGCTTGCCAGACCTCGGCACACGCGCGCAGCACCGCGGCCGCCTGCGGGCCATGCGCCTCGGCGATGCCGGCCTCATCGCCCGCCGCCGCAACGGGGGCGCCTTCGCTGCGCGCCAGCGCCCACCAGTTGGCGCGCTGCTGTTTGTGTGCCTTGACCTGGTACATCGCCTGGTCGGCCAGCCGCAGCAGTTGCTCGCCGCTGTCCTGCGCGTGGGTCGGATACAAGGCCACGCCCAGGCTGACGGTGATGTCGATGTTGTTCTGTCCGCCCAGCGCGATCGGCTGCTGCAGCGATTGCCACAGCCGCTCCAGCAGCATGGCCAGGTCGTCCTCGCTGGCGAGGTCCTCCAGCACCAGCACGAATTCGTCACCGCCCACGCGCGCCACCGAATCCTCCGAGCGCAGTGCGTCGTGCAGGCGATGTGCCACCTCGACCAGCACGCGGTCGCCGGCGGCGTGGCCGTGGCGGTCGTTGATCGGCTTGAGGTCGTCCAGGTCGAGCATGCCCACCGCCACCAGATGGTGGTGCCGGGCCGCCCGCGCCAGCGCGCGTTCGAGGTGGTAATCGAGCGCGCGCCGGTTGGGCAGGTCGGTCAGTGCGTCGTGCAGCGCCAGGTAGGTCTGTCGCTCCTGTTCGCGGAACAGGGCCTGGCGCTGCGAGTACTGGCGCAGCGCCAGGCCGACGGTGTCGGAAATCTCGTCGAGCAGGCGCCACAGGTCGGCATCGAACGCGTCGATCTCGGCCGCCGCCAGCAACAACACGGCGGCGGCGTGGTACTCGACACCGCTGTCGCGGGGCAGGGTCTGGAAGATCGGCCAGCAACCGATCGCCGCCACCTCGCCCAGCGACTCGCCGTGCCACACGAGCGACACGTCGGGCCACGCCGACGGGCGCAGCCGCACCACCGGTTCACCCTCCATCCACGCCTGGGTGGCTACCGGCATCGGCGGTTCGTCGACCTGTCGCGGCGGTTCGGGCAGCGTCGCCAGCCGCTCGACCAGCGGCCCGGCACCCACTTCCCGGCGCAACACCTCGCCCTCGGGCACATAAACCATCACCGCACTGGCCGCGGCGTCCTTGACCAGTGCATTGGCCAGCGTCATGTAGATCGCCGCCGGCTCGGGGTGCGCAAGCAGCGCGCGCTGGATCGTGCGATGCGCATCGCGGAAGCGGCCCAGCCGCAGGTTGCGTTCCAGTTGCGCCTGGTCGTCCCAGAACCGGGCCAGCTCGTCGGCCAGGCGCTGCGCCCAGTCGAGCAGTTCGTCGGTGAGCGCGGGGCCGCCGCGGCGCGAGTACGCGGCCAGCGCCAACTGGCCACCGTCGGCGGTGCCGGCGGCGGCCACGATGACCGAGTCCAGGCCGTAGGCATGGGCCGAGCCCTGCCAATCCGCGTCCCCGGGCGAGTCGATCGAGGCCAGCTGCGGACGGCCGTCGCGCAAGGCGGCTCCGGCCGGGCCGCGGCCGCCCGGTTCGCGCGGATCGTCGCTGACCGGCCACACGCTGGCGTACTCCGCGGCGGGGCCGGCGGCGATCAGCTCGAGCGTGGATTGGCCCAGTTCGCGCCGGCCGATCCACACCAGCGGCAGATCCATCGTGCTGACCACGGTGGTGGCCACTTCGAGCAGGGCGCGGCGGCGATCGTAACCGGCGGCCGGGTGCAGCAGGGTAAGCGTCTCCGCCACGCTCTGGTAGAAGCGCTCGCGAAGTTCGCCATCCTGCCGATCCTGCCCCTGCACCGCCATGCCGATCATTCCCCCCAAATATCCTCTCCGACGCCCCGCTCAGCCGGCCGATGGCCGAAAGACGGGCGGCAGCCAGGCGCTGCGCCCCACCGAGAGCCCGCCGGAAACCGGTTCACGGCGCAGTAGAAGCAAGTTCCACGCCACCGCAACCGCACCACGGAAACCCCTTGCCTGCAGGCATCGCCCGCATTCCCGCGCCATGCCGCCGGACAGCGGCCGGGGAAATCCATGCCGTTTGGGTCAGAACGGGCCGATCAGCGCCGCTACCGGCAGGCACGTGCCCGCTCGCGCATCATGGCCTGCTCGCGACGGTTGCGGGTCAGCGTGGCGGCGCGCTCGAACTCCCGGCTCGCCTCCTCGCCCCGCCCCAGCCGCGCCAGCAGGTCACCGCGCACGGCGGGCAGCAGGTGGTAATGGCGCAGGCTCGGCTCGTCGCCCAGCGCATCGACCAGGGCCAGGCCCTCGGCCGCACCGCTGGCCATGCCCACCGCCACCGCGCGGTTGAGCTCCACCACCGGCGAGGGCGCGACCCGGGCCAGCACGGCGTACAGCGCGGCGATCCGCGACCAGTCGGTTTCCGCGGCCGTGGCGGCGCGCGCGTGGCAGGCCGCCACCGCCGCCTGCAGGGCGTACGGGCCCAGCTCGCCGCCCAACCGGCGCGCCTGTTCCAGCGCGGCGAGCCCACGGCCGATCAGCAGGCGATCCCACAGCGCGCGGTCCTGGTCGAGCAGCAGGATCGGCTCGCCGCGCGCATCGGTGCGCGCGCGGGCGCGCGAGGCCTGGATCTCCATCAACGCCACCAGCCCATGCACCTCCGGCTCGCGCGGCATCAACCCGGCCAGCACGCGGCCCAGGCGCAGCGCGTCCTCGCACAGGCCCGGGCGCATCCAGTCGTCGCCGGTGGTGGCCGCATAGCCCTCGTTGAAGATCAGGTAGATCACCCCGAGCACGGCGGCCAGCCGCTCAGCCAGCTCGTCGCCGCGCGGCACCTCGTAGGCCACGTCCGACTTGGCCAGGCTGCGCTTGGCCCGCACGATGCGCTGGGCAATCGTTGCCTCCGGCACCAGGAAGGCGCGCGCGATCTCGTCCGTGCCCAGCCCGCCGAGCAGGCGCAGGGTCAGCGCCACCCGTGCCTCCATCGAGAGCAACGGGTGGCAGGCGGTGAAGATCAGCCGCAGCAGATCGTCGCCGAACGGGTCGTCCAGCGTGCGTTCGGCGACGGCCTCGGCGGATTCGTGTTCGCGATCCCATTCGTGCACAAGTTGCTCGTGCTTGCGTTCGACCAGCTTGTGCCGGCGCAGGCGATCGATGGCACGGCGCTTGGCGGTGGTCATCAGCCAGGCGCCGGGGTTGTCCGGCACGCCGGTTTGCGGCCACTGTTCCAGCGCCGTCACCAGCGCGTCCTGCGCCAGTTCCTCGGCCAGCCCGACATCGCGCAGCATCCGCGCGAGGCCGGCGATCAGCCGGGCCGATTCGATGCGCCAGACCGCGTCGATGGTGCGATGGGTGTCGGTCATGCTCATGACCGCCGATCACAGCACCGGTCCGCGGCGGGCGCAAGCGCCGTTGGTGGGGGCTGCCGCCCGTCGCGCTGGCGGGCGGTACCCGCCCTACTCGTGGCCCAGTTGCGCGCGCAGGCGGGCTTCCTGCTCGCGCAGCTCGGGCGTGAACGCCTCGCCGAAATCCTCCGCCTCGAACACCGGGCGGATCTCGATCACCGACTCGCCCTCCATCGGATTGGGGCAACGCCGCACCCAGGCGATCGCCTCGTCGAGCGATTTCACCTGCCACAGCCAGAAGCCGGCGACCAGCTCCTTGGTCTCGGCGAACGGCCCGTCGACGACATGGCGCTGCCTGCCGGAGAACGTCACCCGCGCACCGCGCGCGCTGGGCGCCAACCCTTCGCCGGCAAGCATCACGCCGGCCTTGACCAGCTCCTCGTTGAACTTGCCCATCGCAGCCAGCAACTCCTGGCTCGGCATCACGCCGGCTTCCGATTCGGCGGTGGCCTTGACTATCACCATGCATCGCATCGCAAGTGTCTCCCGTGGGGCCGGATCACCGTGCGCCGGCTTCACTTCACCGACGAACCAGCGCACCGCGGATCGACACGGCCCACGCGTCGCAGGCGTCGAGACCCGGACGGGCGACAATGCCGCTCCACTTGGAGACAATCGCCGCATGAGCGCACACGAGCCACGCCCCCGGTGAGCACCGCCACGATCTCTGCCGGGAGTTCGATCGAAGCGGGCCTGATGGTGCTGCACGGCAACCGCCTGGAAGACCTGCGCGATCTGCTCGCCGCCTGGCTGGCAGGCACGCCGCTGCGGCCGCTGGAAGACGAGCTGATGCTGGTGCAGAGCAACGGCATCGCGCAGTGGCTGAAGCTGGCGCTGGCCCGCGCACCGGCGGATGGCGGGCTGGGCATCAGCGCGGCGATCGACATGCAGTTGCCCGGGCGGTTCCTGTGGACCGCCTATCGCGCGGTGCTGGGCCGCGAGGCGGTGGCCTCCACCTCGCCGTTCGACAAGTCGCGGCTGACCTGGCGGCTGCTGCGGCTGATTCCGCAGCACGTGGACGACCCCGACTTCGGCCCGTTGCGCGATTACCTGCTGGCCGGGCACGCCGAAGCCGACGGCTTGCGCCAGTACCAGCTCGCCGCGCAGGTCGCCGACCTGTTCGACCAGTACCAGGTCTATCGCGCGGACTGGCTGGACGACTGGGAACACGGCGACGACGTGCTGCGCGACGACCTGCGTGGCCGGCGCACATCCATCGAGGCCAGCCAGCGCTGGCAACCGCGATTGTGGCGCCTGCTGCTGGACGACGTCGGTCCCGCCGAACGCCGGCAGCATCGCGCCGCCGTGCATCGCAGCTTCGTCGAGCGCCTCGCCACCGCAGCCGAACGGCCGGCGGCGCTGCCGCGGCGCATCGTGGTGTTCGGCATCTCCTCCCTGCCGCAGCAGACGCTGGAGGCGCTCACCGCGCTGGCCCGTTTCAGCCAGGTACTGCTGGTGGTGGCCAACCCGTGTCGCCACTACTGGGCCGACATCATCGAGGATCGCGAGCTGCTCAAGGCGGCGCAGCGCCGCCACGCCGGCAAGCCCGGCCTGCCGCCCGAACCGCGCTTCGAAGACCTGCACCAGCACGCCAACCCGCTGCTGGCCGCCTGGGGCAAGCAGGGCCGTGACTACATCCGCCTGCTGGACAGCTTCGATGCGCCGGCCGCGTACCGCGCACGCTTCGCCGCACTGGGCCGCGACATCGACCTGTTCGACGATCCCGGCACGGGCACCCTGCTGCACCAGGTGCAGCAGGCGATCCTCGACCTGGAGCCGCTGCCCGCCCACCCCGCGCAACGCCGGCAGCTGATCGCCGGCGACGACTCGCTGCGCTTCCACGTTGCGCACAACCCGCAGCGCGAAGTGGAGATCCTGCACGACAACCTGCTCGCCCGGTTCGAGCAGGCCGTGCGCGATGGCAAGCCGCTGGCGCCCCGCGACGTGATGGTGATGGTGCCCGACATCGCCGCCTACGCACCGCACATCCAGGCCGTGTTCGGCCGCCTGCCGCCGAACGACCCGCGCCACATGCCCTGCAGCATCGCCGACCGCCCCGCGCGCGGCACCGCGCCCCTGCTGGTGGCGCTGGAACAACTGCTGCGCCTGCCCGAATCACGCTACGCCGCGGGCGACATTTTCGACCTGCTGGACACGCCCGCACTGCGCTGCCGTTTTCAGCTGGATGAGGCCGGCCTGCCCGTGTTGCGCCGCTGGATCGAAGGCACCGGCATCCGCTGGGGCCTTGACGGCCCGCAAAAGCAAAACCTGGGCCTGCCGCCGGAGGAACAGAACAGCTGGCGCTTCGGTCTGCGCCGCATGCTGCTGGGCTACGCGGTGGGCGATGGCGAATCACTGGACGGCATTGCCCCCTACGGCGAAGTGGCCGGCCTGGACGCCGCCCTGGTCGGCCCGCTGGCGCAACTGCTGGATCAGCTCGACCACTACGGCCGCCTGCTCGCCACCCCGGCCACGCCCGCGGCGTGGGGCGATCGCCTGCGCGGCCTGCTCGCGGCGTTCTTCGATGCCGGCCGCGACGACGGCGACGCCATCCTGCTGCAACGTCTGGCCGATGCGCTGGAAACATGGGAGCAAACCTGCCTTGAGGCGGGCTTCGGCCACGCCCTGCCACTTGCCGTCGTGCGTGAATACTGGCTGGGCGCGGTGGACGAAAGCCATCTTTCGCAACGCTTCCTCGGCGGCGCGGTGAGCTTTGCCACCCTGATGCCGATGCGCGCCATTCCCTTCCGCGTGGTGTGCCTGCTCGGCATGAACGACGATGCCTACCCGCGCCGCGCCAACGCGCCGGATTTCGACCTGATGGCCACGCCCGGCCAGTCACGCCCCGGTGACCGCTCCCGCCGCGAAGACGATCGCTACCTTTTCCTCGAAGCCCTGCTCGCCGCCCGCGACGCACTGTACGTGAGCTGGGTGGGCAAGAGCGCTCGCGACAACAGCGAGCTGCCGCCGTCGGTGCTGGTGGGGCAATTGCGCGACTACCTCGCCACGGGGTGGAAAATAGAGGGGCAGAGTGACTTTTCCGATGACCGCTCGCCAGCGTCGGCCGCCACGAAAAGTGACTCCGACCCCCTTTTGTCCCTCACCACCGAGTACCCGCTGCAAGCCTTCAGTCCCAGCTATTTCGATACCGCCAGCGATGCGCGACTGTTCACCTATGCCGGCGAATGGCAGCGCGCACGCCAGGTCGCACCGGCCGGCGGCGACGCCCCGCTCCAGCCCTGGCAGCGCGAAACGCCGTTGAACCTCGCCCTGCTGCAGCGCTTCCTCAAGTCGCCCGCCAAGGTGTTCTATGCCGAACGCCTCGGGGTGCACTTTGCCGGCGACGATGAGGTCGACACGGACAACGAGCCCTTCGCGCTGGATCATCTGGAGAACCACCAGTTCACCGACGCCCTGCTGCGCACCGCCATCCATGACGGCCACGACGCGGTGGCACCAGCCATGCAACGCCTGCACGAGCAAGGTGCGCTGCCGCCGGGCAGCTTCGGCGCGCTGACGCTGGAGCCGATGGAAGCCGCCGTCGAGCGCGTCGCCACGCGCTGGCAGGCACTGGACGCGCACTACCCGCGCACCGGCAACACCTGCCTGCTGCGCGCCACCGCGCACGGCCTGATCGTGGAAGACGGCCTGGACGACCTGCGCAAGGACGAGCACGGCAATCTCACCCGCCTCATCGCCACGGCCAGCAAGCTCGTGGACAAGAAGGCGCTGCGCCACGACAAGCTGCTCGCCCACTGGGTCGCGCACCTGCTGGCGAACGCCAACGCACTGCCCGCCACCACCTGCATCGTGGCACCGGACGCACTGGTGCAGTTGCTGCCGCTGGACGTCGCCACCGCAAAGCACTACCTCGACGACCTGCTCGCCGCCTTTGCCACCGGCATGACCACGCCACTGCCGATCGTGCGCAAGAGCGCCTTCGCCTGGCTGCAGGTCGAGGCTGCGAACCAGGGGGCCGGCCCCGACAAGCAGAGAGATCCCTTCGTCCATGCCAGCAGGGTCTACGACCACAGCGATGGCCCGCACGGCCACGGCGAGGTGGACGAGGAACCCGCCCTCGCCCGCCGCTGGCCCGACTTCGCCACCCTGCACGACGCCGGCTTCGAACGCTGGCTGCACCTGTACCGCCCCCTGCTGGACGCCGCATGCGTCATGGAGGAATCCGCATGAGCGCCGCGCAAGCCCTGAACCCGTTGCGCCTGCCGCTGACCGGCACCCAGCTGATCGAAGCCAGCGCCGGCACCGGCAAGACCTGGACCATCGCCGCGCTGTACCTGCGCCTGGTGCTTGGCCACGGCGGGGGCGCGCCGCTACTGCCCGCGCAGATCCTGGTGATGACATTCACCAAGGCCGCCACCGCCGAGCTGCGCGAGCGCATCCGCACGCGCCTGGCCGAAGCTGCCGCCGCCTTCCGCGACCAGGCCGCGCCGGATGATTTCCTGCGCGAGCTGATCGCCGGATACCCCGGCACCGAACCGCGCGCCCGCGCCGCGCGCCAGCTGGAACTCGCCGCGCAGTGGATGGACGAGGCCGCCGTGTTCACCATTCACGGCTGGTGCCAGCGCATGCTCACCCAGCACGCTTTCGCCAGCGGCGAGACGGCCAGCGCGGATGCCGTGGCCGACGAGGCGGACCTGCTCGCCGAAGCCGTGCGCGACTACTGGCGCGGCCATGTGCTGACGCTGGGCATCGAAGCTGCCGCGCTGTACGCACAGTCGTGGGATACGCCCGACGCACTGCAGGCCGCGCTGAAGCCGCTGCTGCCCCACCTCGAGCGTCTGCAATTGGACGGCCAGCCGCTGACTGCCTTGCGCGATCCCGGCGACCTGCTGACCGCGCAGGCCAAGGCCCTGCACACCGCCGAGATGCAGGCGCGAAGCCTGTGGCTGCAGCACGCCGATGCCATTGAAGCGCTGCTTCTCGCGGCCTCGCAAACCAAAGTGTTCGACGGCCGCCGACTGCAAGCCCGTGGCTTGCCCGGCCATCTCGCCAGCATGTTCGATTGGGCACAGGGCAACGCGCTCGACGACGCCACGCTGGAGCGCTTCACGCCGGCCTATTTCGCCGAGCGCACGATGGCCGGCAAGCAGCCGCCCACGCATGACGCCTTTGCGGCGGTCGAGCATCTGCTGGCCGCGCGCCGGCAGGCCGCGTCGCTGCCGCCACTGCTGCTCGCGCATGCGGCGCCCTGGGTGGCGCAGCGTACGGACCAGGCCCGCCGCAAGCAGGCCTTGCTCGGCTACGACGACATGCTCAAGCGCCTGGATGCCGCCCTGCGCGGAGCTACCGGCGATACCCTCGCGCGCCTGATCGCCACGCAATACCCGGTGGCGCTGGTGGACGAGTTCCAGGACACCGACCCGCTGCAGTGGCGCATCTTGCAGCGCGTCTTCCACGGCGCCGAAGGCAAGGCGCTGCTGCTGATCGGCGACCCCAAGCAGGCGATCTACGGCTTTCGCGGCGCCGACATCCACACCTATCTCGCCGCGCGCGACAAGGCCGCCAGCCCGCACTGGACGCTGGACACCAACTACCGCTCCACCGATGCGCTGGTGAAGGCGGTCAACCACGTTTTCGAGTTCGCCGACCAGCACGCCACGAACGGGCGCGTCACGGGCGCCTTCGGCTTCGGCGCAAAGCTTCCCTTCGTCGCGGTGAACGCCAGGGGCCGCAAGGATCGGCTTCAACTCGACGGCGCCGACCTGCCGGCCATGCAAATGGCCGTCCAGACGTCCGCCACCACCATCGGCGCCGGCGACTATCGCGAGACGCTTGCCGCCCACGCCGCCGCGCAGCTGGTGGAATGGCTCACCGCCGCGCGGCAAGGCCGCTGCGGCTTCGTCGGCGAGGAGGGCCGGCTCACGCCGTTGCGACCCGGCGACATCGCCATTCTGGTGCGCGACAGGAACGATGCCGCCGCGATGCGCGCGGCGCTGCACGCGCGCGGCCTCGCCCACGTGTACCTCTCGGACAAGCAATCGGTCTACGCCAGCGGCGAGGCCAAGGAGCTGCAAACCTGGCTCGCCGCCTGTGCCAACCCCGGCAACGACCGCGCCATGCGCACCGCGCTGGCCACGCCGATGATGGGCCAGAGCCTGGCCGAGCTGGATCGCCTGAACACCGACGAGGCCCATTGGGAAGCCTGCGGCGAGCACTTCCGCCAGTTGCATGCGTTGTGGCGACGCCATGGCGTGCTGGCCATGCTGCACGAACTGCTGCACCGCTTCGGCGTGCCCGCGCGCCTGCTCGCACGCGATGGCGGCGAGCGTGCGCTCACCAACCTGCTGCACCTGGCCGAGCTGCTGCAACAAGCCGCTACCGGGTTGGACGGCGAACACGCGCTGATCCGCCACCTCGCCGCGCAGATTGCCAACCCCGCCGGTGGCGAGGCACCCGAAGAACAGATCGTGCGACTGGAAAGCGAAGCCGCCCTGATCAAGGTGGTGACCATCCACAAATCCAAGGGCCTGGAGTACCCGGTGGTGCTGCTGCCCTTTGTCTGCGGTTACAGGGAAACCGACGGCAGGAAACCGCTGCTCTGGCACGACGAACACGCCGTGGCGCACTTCGACCTGCGCCCCGGCAATGACGCCTGGCAAGCCGCCGAGATCGCGCGCCTGCAGGAAGACCTGCGCCTGCTCTACGTCGCACTCACCCGCGGCCGCTATCTGTGCTGGCTGGGCGTGGGCTGCCTCAAGGACGGCGCAAAGAAGGATTCCGGCCTGCACAAATCCGCCTTCGGCTACGTGCTGGCCGGCGGCAACATCATCGAGGCCGGCGAGCTGATGCCCACGCTGCAAACGCTGACCCGGGGCCAGTCCGCCATCCAGCTCGTCACCCTTCCCGAAGCCGCGGGAACCCGGCGCTACCAGCCCGAGGACAACACCAGCCAGCCACGTCCCGCGCGCCAGTGCACGCTGCCCGCGCACACGCCGTGGTGGATCGCCAGCTACAGCGCACTGGCCCGGCACGACGAAACCGCACCGCACGCCGCACCGGAAACCGCGAGCCAGGCCACGCTGGCCGAAGCCGTGCAGACGGAAGCCGACATCGAGGCCTCCGCATCCGCGCCTGGCATTCACGGCTTCGAGCGTGGCGCCGCGCCCGGCACGTTCCTGCACGAGCTGCTGGAGCACTGCGCCGAGGAAGGTTTCGCACGCGCCGCCGCACCGTCGCCGCTGCTGCGCGACACCCTCGCCCGCCGCTGCCAGGCACGCGGCTGGAAGCACTGGATCGAACCGCTCACCGCCTGGCTGCCCGCGCTGCTGCGCACGCCATTGCCGCTGCCTGGCGGCACCCACATGGCGCTGACCGCGCTTGCCGATCCGCTGCATTACCGAGCCGAACTGGAGTTCTGGTTCGAGGCCAATCTCGTGCAGGCGCAGGCGCTGGATCGCCTCGTCACCGCGCACACGCTGGATGGCGCACCACGTCCCGCACTGGCGCCCAACCTCGTCAACGGCATGCTCAAGGGCTTCATCGACCTGGTGTTCGAGCATGAGGGCCGCTGGTACGTGGCCGACTACAAATCCAACTACCTCGGCAAGGACGCCGCCGCGTACACCGATCAGGCCATGCGCACCTCGGTGCTGCAGAGCCGCTACGAACTGCAGTACGCCATCTACACACTGGCGCTGCACCGCCAGCTCAGGGCCCGCCTGCCCGACTACGACTACGACACCCACATGGGCGGCGTGCTCTACCTCTACCTGCGCGGGGTGGATGGCAGCGGTCGCGGCGTGCATCGCGAACGGCTGCCGTTGGCCCTGGTCGACGCCCTCGACCAGCTCTTCGCCTCGGGGAGCACCGCCCATGCGGCATGACATGCTCTCCTCGTTGCTCGACCACGCATTGCAACAGCAGCGCCTGCGCCCGCTGGACGTGGCCTTCGCGCGCTTCCTGATCGAACGGGAACCGAACATCGCACCCGCACTCGCCTGGCTGGCCGCGGTGCTCAGCCGGCAACTGGCCGACGGTCATCTCTGCCTCGACCTCGCCGGACTCGACGCGCTGGCCAACGAACAGGACTGGCCCGATGACTGGCGTGCACTGGCCGACACGCTGCGCGACGACCCGCCCGCGTCTTCGCTGCTCGCCGCCGGCGACGGTGGCGAACCGGCCAGTGCGCCGCTGGTCCTCGACGGCGGGCGACTCTACCTGCGCCGTTACTGGAACCACGAGCGCGAGGTGGCGAAGGGCATCCTGGACCGCGTGGCGCGCGCGGAACCGCCCTCGCCGTACCTGGCCGAGGAACTGGCGCGACTGTTCCCGACCGCTGCCGGCGACACACTCGACTGGCCGCGCATCGCCTGTGCGCTGGCCGCGCGCAGCGGCTTCGGCGTGATCACCGGTGGCCCCGGTACCGGCAAGACCACCACCGTGGTGCGCCTGCTCGGGCTGCTGCAGACCCTGCAATGGCGCGCACAGGCGCCGGCGCTGCGCATCCGCCTCGCCGCACCCACCGGCAAGGCGGCGGCGCGGCTCAATGCATCGATCAGCGCTCAGCTCGCCCGACTGGATGTGGACGACGCCGTGCGCGCCACCGTGCCCGCCGAGGTGGCCACCTTGCATCGCCTGCTGGGCGCCCGCCCCGATACCCGGCGCTTCCGCCACGACCGCACCAACCCGCTGCCGCTGGACGTACTCGTGATCGACGAGGCGTCGATGATTGACCTGGACATGATGGCCGCCGTGCTCGACGCGCTGCCCGCGTCGGCGCGGCTGATCCTGCTGGGCGACAAGGACCAGCTCGCCTCGGTGGAGGCCGGCGCGGTACTGGGCGACCTGTGCCGGCGTGCCGACGGTGGTCATTACGATGCCACCACCGCACGGTGGATCGCGGCCACCAGCGGCGACGACATCGGCGACTTCGTGCAGGCCGATGCGCAGCCGCTGGATCAACACATCGCCATGCTGCGCGTGAGCCATCGCTTCAGCGCCGCCAGCGGCATCGGCCGGCTGGCACAGGACGTGAACATGGGTGATGCGGCCGCCACATTGGCGCTGCTGGGCGCACCTTGCGACGACCTCGCCTGGCTGCCGGCTGCCGACGTCGGCACGCTGCAAGCGCTCGTCATCCATGGCACCGCGGCGCCCGGCGGCGCCTGCGGCTACCGCCACTACCTCGATACCTTGCACTCCTGCCGCCCGGCCACCGACGCCGGTGACGACGCCCACGCGGACTGGGCCACCAGCGCCCTGCAGGCGTTCAATCGATTTCAGTTGCTGTGCGCGCTGCGCCACGGACCGCATGGTGTGGACAAGCTCAACCAGCTCGTCGCCGAAGCGCTGCACGCGCAGGGATTGATCGACGCCAGCAGCGGCTGGTACGAAGGTCGCCCGGTGATGGTCACCCGCAACGACTACGCGCTGGGCCTGATGAACGGCGACATCGGGCTGTGCCTGCGGCTGCCTGTCGCCGGTGGCGGCAGCCGGCTGGCGGTGGCCTTCCTCGCCGCGGCAGCAGGCGGCGGCACGCGCCTGCGCCTGGTCGCTCCCTCGCGCCTGCCCGAAGTGGAAACGGCCTACGCGCTCACCGTGCACAAATCACAAGGCTCCGAGTTCGAGCATGCCGCCCTGGTGCTGCCTGCAGCCATGAACCCGGTGCTGACCCGCGAACTGCTCTACACCGGCATCACCCGCGCCCGCCGCTGGTTCAGCCTGCTCGGCAGCGAAGCGATCATCGCTGACGCGGTGGCGCGCCGTACCCGCCGCCACTCCGGCCTGGCCGAGCGGTTGGCGCAGGATGGCGGCGATCGCGACGACCCCGCGCACCTCGCCGGCTGACCGCCACACGGCGGCCCTTCCCTGCCGCCACTCCCCCTTTGCAGCCTCCTTGCCGCCCCTTCGTCATCCCGTTGTCGCCCCGACCATCAATCTTTCCCCACCGTCATTCCCGCGAAGGCAGGAAACGCACCTGGAGGGCGGAGCATGCTGCCATCCGTTCGCCGTAAAGAATGTGACCTTCATTGCAGCGTGTATCGCCACACGCTACACTTGAGCCATGATAATCGGCTTCCGCCACAAGGGACTTGAAACCCTGTACCGGACAGGTTCTGCTCGTGGAGTGCAGGCTGCGCACGTTCCCAAGCTCGGTCGCATTCTGGCGGCGCTCGACGCAGCCACGTCACAGGCTGAACTGAACCAGCCTGGTTACAAACTCCATCCACTCAAAGGGGCACTGAAAGGCCACTGGTCCGTGTGGGTCAATGGCAACTGGCGTGTCACGTTCCGGTTTGTCGGCACCGACGTGGAGCTGGTCGACTATCAGGACTACCACTGAAAGAGGTCATGGCCATGATGAAGAATCACCCGCACCCCGGAGAGCTTCTGCGCGAAGACGTGCTGCTGCCGCTCGGCATCGAAGTCACTGATGCCGCACACCGGCTCGGGATGTCCCGCACCACGTTGTCGCGCGTCATCAACGGCCGTGCCGGGATCAGCCCGGATCTGGCGATCAGGCTGGAGCGCGCCGGCGTGAGTACCGCCCGGTTCTGGATGACGCTGCAGGCCAACTACGAGCTGTCGCTGGCCGAGCAACGGAAGCAGCCGACCGTGCAGCGCCTGCAAGCCGTGGCATAAAGCCCGGGAGGGCGCAGGGACCGAACACGGCCCGGAGAAGGGGCGGTTTCCCGCGCAAAATGCAGAATCGAGGGCGTTCCCATCCGCCTGAATTGCCGCCCGACGAAGACAACCGCATCCTCACGCGCGAATTGGTTTACACCGCCATCTCGCGCGCCAGGCGATCTACGTGAGCGCCTCGCCGCCTCGCAACTCGACACCGCTCGCTGCCAATCGCCTTGAGCGTGAACCGCAGGACTGTTGGAGATGAACCTCGGCCGCAGGGACTTCGATGACACTCGTGTCAGAAAAAGCGCCGGCGCGGAATCCGCGACGGCGCCATGTTCAATGCCTGGGCCGGCTCAGCTCGGCGTGCAACTCCCGGTCGTCAGCGATTTCGTGGTGACGCTGCCCGAGCCGTTCACGTCGAGCTGGACCCCGGGCACCTTGGCGGTGATGGTGCCGGCACCGCTGCTGCCGCTGCGGTAGCAGGTGGCGAACACCAGCGGCGTGCTCGGCTTGAGCTGGCCCTGCTGGCCGAAGGTGACGATGGTGCCGCTCTTGGCCTGGATCGACACGTTGGTCTGCGGATCGGTGGCGCGCAGCAGGATCGAGCTGGCTGCTGCGTAGGCCTTGTTGGCCGAGGCCGCGCCGGCCGGGTAGGTGTAGACGATCCAGCCCTGGTCGTACACCGTGCCGCCCGAGGTGCAGCCCGAGGTCTTGTCGCCCGGGCACATCGACACCAGTTGGCCGCGGGTGATCGCTTCGCTGCGCGCGTAGTTCACGCTGGCCAGCAAGGCGTTGCTGGCCGAGCTGACCTGGTTGCGATGGATCACGTCACGGAAACTGGGCACGGCGATCGCCAGCAGGATCGCCATCACGGTAATCGTGATCATCAGCTCCAGCAGGCTGAAGCCGCGCGCGCGGTTGGGCATGGCATTCATGGCGATCACCAGCAGCTGCCGTTGCTGTTGGAGGAGGCCGACGCCGGGTCGGGCCTCTTCACGCCCGCGTTGTCGATCGTCAGCGGCCCGCACACGTCGTTGGCCTGCCCGCCGACCGGCGTGGCGGTGGCCACGAAGGCTTGCGACGAGGAGCTGGCTACCACCGTCACCGAGTAAAAGCCCTTCTCGGAGATCGCCGGATTATCGAAGCCGATGTCCGTGAGGCCGCCATAGGCATTGGCCGTGGCGTAGTAGCGCTCCTGCGCCGTGGCCACGCGCAGCAGCAGCTCCTGCCCGTCCGCCCGGTGCGCGCGGAACGCGTAGCGCCCGTAAGTCGGAATCGCCACCGCGGCCAACACCGCGATGATCACCACCACGATCATCAGTTCGAGCAGGGTGAAGCCGCGCATGCGCCCCATCGCCATTCCCCTTGGCTTGCCGTCACAGGTCATTGTTCAACTCCCGCCATGAGCGTCGACGCCAGATCGCGTCATCGATGTTGAGGTTGCCGCCGCCCTGCAGCTCCAGGCCAGGGATCAGCAGCTTGCCGCCGCCGATCACCGACGCCACCGGCACCGAGCCACCGGTAGGCGGATTGTTGACCAGGCCGCCCACGGTACTTACCCCTGTGTTCCAGCCACCGGTCGGACCGGACGGGCTGGACAGGCCGCCACCAGCGCCACCGGTGGCCGCGTTGAGCACCATCAGGGCGCCGCCGATCGTGGCGCTGCAGGGGTCCTGGCTGCCCGGGATAAGAGTGGTGATGATGGCACGGTTGGTGTTGAACAACGCACCGGCGGTGACCACCATGCGCTCGCCCGGGGCGGTGGACAGATTCAGGTCGATGTACCACCCGTTCTGCGCCAGGGTCAGCGAATTGTCGGTCAGGCCGCGCAGCGTGTTGAGCCCGTTGGCGGACTGCGCCTCGTACAGCGTCTGCTGCTGCAGGTCGGCCTTGACCGCCGTGATCGGGTTGCCGCTGGTGTCGAGCTTGTCGCGGATGCCGTAGATCGACTGGGTCTTGGCGCTGTTGCTGGTGTTGTCGTCCGCACCCAGGTACTTGCCGGTGCCGAACACCACGATGAAGCGGTTGGTGGCCGGATCGGGGAACAGCCGCGGCATCACCGTGATCGGCTGGTCGCCCTGCACGGCGGGCTTGAACGCCAGCGTCACATGCGCCTGCCAGTTGGCCGGGTTGGGATCGGTCAGGTCGAAGCGCCACAGGTTGCCGTTGAGGTCGCCGGCAAACGCCACGTCGTCGATCTGGTCGTTGTTGTAGTCGCCCAGCACTACCGACGACAACCCACCGCTGGTGACACCGCTGATCGTGGTCAGCGTCTTCAGTTCGCGGATCATCGCGCCGGTCTGCGCATCCAGCACGAACAGCGCGCTGTAGCCCTTGGAGGCGGCCGCCAGCGTCACGCAGTTCGCGGGACGATCGGATTTGCTGCAGTCGGGGAAATAGCCACCCGGCACCAGCACCACCCATTTGCCATTGGCCAGGCGGCCGATGTTGGGCTGGCCGAAGGTGTAACCCAGGTCGGCCGGATCGCCCACGCCGCTCACCGCCGGCGTATCGGCATTGAACTCCCACAGAACCTTCTGCCCGGCATTCGCCTCGGTGACGTCGGCGGGATTGGTGATGTCCAGCGCATAGACGCCGCGGCCGCCCAGGCGCAAGCCGCCCACCAGCAACGTATGCCAGCCCTTGGTGGTCACGGCCGGGGTGGAGGTATCGGCGCCAAAGAACACGTCACGCGTCACCGGAGTGGCATCGACGGTCGGCGCAAACTTGAAATTGGTTCTGGCCGTGAGATTGCCCAGGTTCGGATACACCGTGCGCGGCACGTAGGCGAACATCTCCTTGCCCGCGTCGGTGTCGGGCACCGCCACCGGTGGCGTCGACGAATCCAGCACCATCTTGGCGTTGAACGCGTGCAACATGCCGTCGTTGGCACCCACGTACACTGCGGGCGTGCGATCCTGGTAGATCTTGGCGAATGCCTCGTAGCTGTGGCAGGTGGTCAGGGTGGGCGCCGTCACGACGCAGGTGGTGTTGTCGTTGGCCATCGCGGTGGCCTCGGGCGAGCCCGCCGGCCAGCCGCTGTGGTAGCCGCTGGACGGCGCCCCCACGTACAGGGCCTGCGAGTTGATGATGGCGCCGAGCAGGCTGCTGCGCGTGCGGTAGACGCTGCCTTCCAGCGCGCGCGCACCACGCAGGTAATCCAGTCGTGCCTGGCCCGTGTCCGTACCGCCGGTACTGGCCGGCAGGCCGCTGAGCAGGGCCTGCGCGCTCAGATAGCTGCTGCCCGTGCTGGCGGTCAGGTTGTCCAGGCCGGTGAAGGTGCGAAAAGCGGTGCCGCCATCGAACGACCCATCCGCCTTCTCCTTGGCGCTGAGGATCTGCCGGTTGGCCGGCGGCGTTTTCGTCGCGTCAGTGAGGATCACGCCCGCATCCCACTGCAGGCCCGCCACGGTGCCGTCGACGTTCGCCGTGATGGCCTGGAATACACCCGTCCAGTCGCCGGAACTGTAGCCCGAGGTGAAGCCGATCGCACCCTGCACCAGCACGCTGGTGTTCAGCGCACTGGTGGTCGCCGGCACGTTGCGCGCGCTGATGTTGGTGAGGATGTTGGTCAGCTGGTCGACCAGGTTCTGCGGGTTGGCTGCATTGAAGTAGTCACCGCGGCTGTTGATGGCGGCGTGCCAGGTGTCGTCGATCGCTGCAGGATCGTTGTTGATCGGCCGCGGCCAACCCGTACTTCCGCTGGAGTTGGTCTGCCCGCGCCGCAAACGGCATAGATCGTTGTTGGCATCCGTGCAGTCGGCGTCGGTCGAATGGGTCAGGTTGCCGGGTACGCCCAGGGTCACCATGTACTGCACCAGGTGCGGCCAGTTGGCGGGATCGTTCTTCGGGTTGAAATACTTCTCCAGGGCCGGCGAGGTGGCGCCGGTGACCACGCCCGTGGTGGTGTCGGGCATGTACGGCGGCACGATCTTGCCCTGGGATGGCTTGTACAGGTCGGGGCGCAAATTGGTCGCCCAGTAGTTGAACGCGATATTGGCCAGCGATGAGGTGTAGACGCTGCCCTGCACGTCCCAATACACGCGGGACTCGGCGGTATTGGCAGGATAGGCGGTGCCGTCAGGCAAATTGCCCGAGACGGCCGACTGCGACGTCTGGAACGGGGTGGGCAGAGTTGGATCGCCCTCGTTCCAGTAACCGTCAGTCACCAGCATGTGGTAGTTCTGCCGGCACACCAGCTCCAGGCCGTCGGCTCCGCTGGTCTTGGGCGGATCCCAGTACGGATCCTGGAGGTTGCCGGTGCCGCCGGTATTGCCATTGCCACGCTGGAAGAACTTGCCGGCGCGAATGGTCGAAGCGCGGTTGGGCGTAACGCCGCTGGCGTCGGTCTGGAACATCCAGTTGAAGAATGCGCTGCGGTAGCAATCGGGCGGAGTCTTGATCGCGCCGGATTGCTGGATGGCCGAAGGACTGGAGGTTGTCGTCGAACTCGCATCGCATCCGGACGCATCGATCAAGCTGGTGATGATCGCGCTGCTGGGCAGCTTGAACGTGCCATCGTTGATGTTCTGCCAGGCGGCGCGAATGCTGTTGCCGAAGCCGCCGGTGACCGTGGTTGCACCGAGCGAGCCGAACACACGCGACAACGCGGTTTTCGTCATCAGGTTGCGCGTGCGGTAGTACGCATACCAATTGGCGAAGTTCTGCCACTGGTTGACCGACTGGCCGTTGATGGTGACGGTCGTGTTGGGGACGGCCACAGCCTCCCAGTTGGCGCTGGTGTAGAGATTGGCGCGGCCGGCGCTGTCCGGGTTGCCGAAAGTATCGACCGTGATGGTGGGCGCCGTGGACTTGTAGCGGTAGTAGTACGGGCCGCCGTTCGGATAGGTGTTGCCATCGGAGTCAGCGCTGCTGCCGTCCATCGGCGAGCTGCCATAACCGCACTTCCAGCGATTGTCGCTGGTCACCGTCGAGGTGTCGGTGGTCGAGACTTTCCAGGTAACGTAATTCGCGGTGGCGCTGGTCTTGTCGCCGTCCCTCCGGGTGTATCCGGAACCGCTGCTGTCCCGAGTCTTCAGATTGGTGCCCGAATACACGGTGGCGATACCGCTGCCGCTGGTGTTGGCGACGTTGTCCGTCCAGAAACGGTGGGTGCCGCCACTGGAAGTGTCAGAGGTGTTCGTCTGGCAGCTACCCGTGTCCGCGTTCGCCGCGCAGGTAGTTCCGAACATGGCGTAGTAGGTGACAGTGGTCTTGTAGGTGAGAACACCGGTGAGATCTGTCATACCGGTGGGATCGGTCCTGCCCTCGGGATTGTTGCGGTAGTTGGAATAGGTATCGGCCGTCACCGGCGAATACGGGCGGTTGACGCCGATGCCGTCCAGCCACACGGCGGCCAAGGTCTTGTCCGCATTCGGGAACAACGATCCGTCTGCCTTCACCGGCGGCGAATACACGACGTTCGGGTTGTAGTACACGCCGTTCATGGCCTTGGAACGGACGTCGCTGCTGGACGTGATGCGCGGATCGATCACGCCTGCGCAAGCCCATGGCCCACTACCATGGTTGTTCTCCAAACTAGCCCTGTAAGTACCATCGAACCAACTGCCGCCGCCGAACGGCCGGTTGTCGCCCATGTAGTTGCTGGCCATCGACCCTGAATCATCGAACGTCACCACGATGTTCGGCGGCACCGCCTGGGTCACGTTGGGCGGCGTGGGGCTGAGCTCCACGATGCCGCTCGTCGCCGCCGTGGCCGCGGAAGCGGGCGCGGAAACGAAGCTGCTGCCGGCGGCGACCAGCGCCATCACCGAGAGCGTCGCGGGCACCGGGGCCGGTGCGGAAAGGCCGCCCACGGCGGTGAGCACGGCACCCATCAGCGCCGACGACATGCGTCCGGGAAGAAACCGACGACTAGACATGGCTTGAATACTCCGACTCAGTTGCTCTTGGCCGCGAAGGTGCTTTCCATCACGCGCACGGTGTTGGCGCTGCCGCCCGTGGCGCGCGCGGTGATGCGATAAATGTGCCGACTGGAACTGGCGGTGCCGGTGCCGGAACTGCCGGTGGCCCCGGATTCATGCAGGCCGCCGCTGACCCCCGGCGGCAGCTCCACGCCAAGGTCCTCGATGATGTAGCGCGGGTTCTGCGCGAGATCGCCCGTCGTGGCGCCGGTGTAGTCGACCGAACCGCCGTAGCCCTTGTACTCGGTGGAGCCTGCCGTGACCCAGCCCTGCTTGGTGCGGAAGTCGACCACGTTGGCGATCGGGTTGGCCGGGTCGTAGACGTAGCAGTCGGTGAAGATGCCGGTGCCGCAATTGAGATGGGCAGTGACGTTGGTGGTGCTGGTCCACAGCTTCCACTCGGCCCCGCGCAGCGCGGTCTGCGCGCTCATCTCGGCCTGCTGCGCGTTGTGCAGGCCGCCGGCCATGCGCTCCTGCAACAGCGAGCGGCCGGAGGCGCTGATGGCGAGGATGGTCAGCAGGATGAGGAAGATCAGCGCCACCACCAGCACCGCGCCGCGCTGGGCGCGTGGGCCGGTTTGCATTGATCGAGGTTGGTTCGGCATCGCCATGACTTGGCTCCAGGAAATCATCATGCGGCAGCACCCGTGGGCGCCACCGCTTTCATCACGGGTTGTAGTTGCGTACGGGCACCAGCACGCTGAACTCGCGCCGCAGCAACTGGTCGGGGAAGCCCTGGTCGCTGGGCTTGATGGCGTGGCCGGACGGTGCCAGCAGGCCGGTGTTGGCGTCGGCGCTGTAGCGGTAATTCAGCTGGTTGCCGGTGAGCGTGTACAGCGGCGTCTGGCCGTCCATCAGCAGGCTGACCTCGATGCTCTTGATGCTGCGCCACAGGCAACCGGTGGCGGTGATCGCATTCAACTCGGCCGGTGGGCAACTTGCCGCGGGGGCGGCGTCGACCTGGGCGGCAGTGAGGAAGCTGGTCTTGCCGGTGTTGTCCTGCACGCCGTAGCGGAAATCCAGCCGCTCGACGCCTCGCACCAGCTCATCCTCCGAGCCGCCGCGGCCGGCCGTACCGCCGTTGACCCTTCGAATCAGTGCACCGGTGAACGGTGCGTTGCCGTCATTGTTGACGCTGACCAGCTTGAGGTAATACGTGACGGTCTGGAAATCGCGGTTGACGTCGAACACCTTGGGCGCCGACTCCGGCTCCTGCGCGGTCGGCAGGTTGGCCGCGCCGGTGCCGAAGCCATCGGTGGTGTTGGCCAAGGGGGTGATCACGCCGACGCTGCTGGCGGTGGCCGGGAAGATCTGCGCGTTGGAGCAGTCCGCCAGCATGAACAGGTCGCCGTTGGCGGCATTGCTCACCGGCGGTTCGCCGGTACGCTGGACCAGCGTGATCGAGGTGATGGTGGCCGCGCTGCTGCTGGTGGCCAAGGTGCTGCCGGTGACGCCTGCCGGGACGATGGCCCAACCGGCGGCAGGGTTGACGTAACGCACGGTGAGCACGTCGGCGCCCTTGACCCGATTGTTGATCGCGGTACCCATCGCCGGGATGGTGCTGATGGTGGTGTTCGGATCGACCGGCGTGCAGGCGGTGAGCGTGCACTCGTAGCCACGCATGAACAGGAACGACGGCATCGTGTACGGCGCTGCGGGTGCAGCCGGATACGAACCGGCGCCCCAGGCGGTGGTGACGTCGCCGAACGCGCCACTGACCGCGCCAGCGGCGCCGATCAGGTTCTTGGCGTAGACCTTGGGCGCGCGGATGTGATCGAGCGCATTGCCGCCCGTGCCGATCTTGGCCACGCCGCCGGTGTTGGTGCAGTACTGTCCGTTGGCCATCCGCAGGTCGGTGCCCATGCGGGTCACTGCGAAGCGCCCCGCCTCCTGCAACTGCGCCAGCTGGTTCTGCGCCTTGTTGCTGCTCGAGGTGGAGGCGAACACGGTGACGATGCCAGCGGCCACCAGCAGGCCCAGCACCATCGCCACCATAAGTTCGATCAAGGTGAAGCCGCGCGAATGGCGAGGCAGCATGCGGAACGCGCTCATGGCTGGAACTCCCACGAGAAGGACTGTGGCTCGCTGGCACGCTTGGTTTGGTCACCGGTGCCCTGCTCGTTCCAGGTGATTTTCATCTTGCAGCTGCCGCCATAAGGCGGCTGCATGGCCAGCTGCGAGGTGGGGTCGTAGCCGGCGGTACCCACACCGCCGCAGTCGATGCTGGCCGACGGGCCGGGCAGGAAGGTCTTCAACTGGCTGCTCCACAGGCGCTGGTCGTGGGTGGCCAGCTCCGCTGCATCGCAGGCCGAGCCGGAGCCGCAGCCGATCGAGCTGGAGGAGACCGGATAGGTGGTGCTGTTGTAGTTGCCGTTCCACACGCCGATCGGGTTGGCACTCATCCGCGCCGCCATGCTGTTGGCAAGAAACACCACCTGGGTGCGCACGTAGGCGGCGTGGTTGGAGCGCGTGGCCATCACCATCAGGCTGGCCAGGCCGATCAGGCCGATGCTGAAGATCAGCACGGCCATCATCACCTCGATCAACGAGATGCCTCGCTGACGCGACAGGACTTGCATGGAATTCTCCCTGATACCCCTGAGTGCAATGTACCCATCGCGCGAGGCGCGGCCAGCCCCCAGCCGACCGGCGGTAGGAATTGGCCGATGAGCGGTGCGGTCGTTGTCGGAAAGGGTGAACCCGATCACGCGGCGAGAGGAGCCTTTAAAGCCCTTCTCCCCTCGGCGACCGCAGGGAGTCCCCTTGCGGGTGAGAAGGTGGCCCGAAGGGCCGGATGAGGGTGCGGGGAGAAACCTGCAGCCACGCCTCGACCCCGAACCCTCACCCCAACCCCTCTCCCGCAGGGAGAGGGGCTTTTCTCGCCCTTCTCTCGCCAGCGACCAAAGGGGGAGGCTTCAATGCGCTGGCGGGCGATAATAGCCAGTGGTTCAACTCACTGCCGCAAATCTTCTGGACAATCCGCATGCCTCTTCGCCACACCCGCCCCGCCACTCCGCCCGCACGCCGCGCCACGGATCCCCGCCGATGACCGCCGACCGCCTCGACATCTGCCGTCCCGACGACTGGCACGTGCATCTGCGCGATGGCACCACGCTGGCCTCGGTGGTCGGCCACACCGCGCGCCGGTTCGGCCGTGCCATCGTGATGCCCAACCTGAAGCCGCCGGTGACCAACGTGGTGCAGGCGGAGGACTACCGCCGCCGCATCCTCGCCAGCCTGCCGCCCGGCGCCCACTTCCAGCCACTGATGACGCTGTACCTCACCGAGGCCACGCCGGTGCAGGAGATCGAGCGGGCAAAGGCGAGCGGCAGCGTGTTCGCGGTGAAGTACTACCCTGCCGGCGCGACCACCAATTCACAGGATGGCGTGCGCGATCTGGAGCACGTCAACAGCGTGCTGGAAGCGATGCAGCGCCACGACCTGCCGCTGCTGCTGCATGGCGAGGTGACCGACCCCGCGATCGACATCTTCGACCGCGAGCGCGTGTTCATCGAACGCCACCTGATGCCGCTGCGCGCACGCTTCCCTGCCCTGCGCATGGTGCTGGAACACATCACCACGCGCGACGCGGCCGAGTACGTCGCCGCCGCCCCGGCCAACCTGGCGGCCACGATCACCGCGCACCACCTGCTGCTCAACCGCAACGCACTGTTCGCCGGCGGCCTCAACCCGCACCACTATTGCCTGCCGATCCTGAAACGCGAAACCCACCGCGCCGCCCTGGTGAAGGCGGCGACCAGCGGCGATCCACGATTCTTCCTCGGCACCGACAGCGCGCCGCACCCGCGCCACGCCAAGGAATCAGCCTGCGGCTGCGCCGGCGTGTACAGCGCGCACGCCGCGATCGAGCTGTACGCCGAAGCGTTCGACCAGGCCGGCAAACTCGACCGACTGGAAGCCTTCGCCAGCTTCCACGGCCCGGATTTCTATCGCCTCCCGCGCAACCAGGAGCGCCTGCTGCTGGAACGCAAGCCCTGGACCGTACCGACCGAGCTCGCTCTGGGCGACGCCACCTGCGTGCCGATGCGCGCGGGGAGCACGGTGGCGTGGTCGCTGGTCGAGAGTTGATCCGCGACCGTGCCTGCGCCGGGTTTCACGGCCGCAAAAGCAAGCGGCCCGATCCGGAGATCGAGCCGCTTGCGTGTGCCGTGTCTGGTGCCGGAAATAGGAATCGAACCTACGACCTACGCATTACGAATGCGCCGCTCTACCAACTGAGCTATTCCGGCAAAGAGCCGAGGATTTTACGGTGCCCGCGGTTGCCGCGCAACCGCGTAGGGCGGGCAGTGCCCGCCGACCCTTGCGTGTTCGCGGCAAAGCGGCGGGCAGTGCCCGCCCTACGACCTTGCCTTGTTTTGTAGGGGCGCACAGGGTGCGCTCCTACTAGCATTGGGTTCGCCGGCACTCATCGTGACAACCGGATGTGTCCTGCGGTGACGCCGTCAGAAGCTGGCCGAGCCGCTGGTGCCGACCACGCGCAGCTCCTTGGGCAGGGCGAAGGTGATGCTTTCCGGCTCGCCGTCCAGTTCGCGCACCGCGCCGGCGCCCCACGACTGCAGGCGGGCGATCACGTCGCGTACCAGTTTTTCCGGCGCGGAGGCGCCGGCGGTCAGGCCGATGCGCTGCACGCCGTCGAGCCAATGGCGCTCGATGTGTTCGGCGCCGTCGATCAGGTAGGAGGGCACACCCTGTTTCGCGGCCAGCTCGCGCAGGCGGTTGGAGTTGGAGCTGTTGACCGAGCCGACCACCAGCATCAGGTCCACCGAGTCGGCGAGCCTGCGCACGGCGTCCTGGCGGTTCTGCGTGGCGTAGCAGATGTCGTCCTTGCGCGGCCCCTCGATGCTCGGGAATTTCGCGCGCAGGGCCTCGATGATCGCCTTGGTGTCGTCCACCGACAGTGTGGTCTGGGTGACGTAGGACAGCGCGTGCGGGAATTTCGGCACCAGCGTGGCGACATCCTCCAGCGACTCCACCAGCAGGATCTGCCCGGGGTTGGCCGGGTTCCACTGCCCCATCGTGCCCTCGACCTCCGGGTGGCCGGCATGGCCGATCAGCACCACGCTGCGGCCGATCCGGCCCAGTCGCGCCACCTCCATGTGCACCTTGGTCACCAGCGGACAGGTGGCGTCGAACACCTTCAGCTGCCGCTGTGCAGCCTCCTCGCGCACCGCCTGCGACACGCCATGCGCGCTGAAGATCACGGTGGCGCCGTCGGGCACCTCGTGCAGCTCCTCCACGAACACCGCACCGTCGGCGCGCAGCTTGTCGACCACGTAACGGTTGTGCACCACTTCGTGCCGCACGTAGATCGGCGCGCCGTAGGATTCCAGTGCGCGTTCGACGATGGCGATGGCGCGATCCACGCCGGCACAGAAGCCGCGGGGGTTGGCGAGCAGGATGTCCAAGACGACCTCGATTCAGAGTCCCGTAGGAGCCCGCTTGCGGGCGATGCTTTTGTTCCTGGCGTCGCGGGAAAAGGCATCGCCCGCAAGCAGGCTCCTACCGAAAGCCTATTATCACACGCTGTCCGCGGGCTTGCCGGCAAACAATCCGAATACGACCAGCATGACCGCACCCACGGTGATGGCGCAGTCGGCGAGGTTGAACACCGGGTAGTTCCACTGGCGGAAGTACACGTGGATGAAGTCGGTGACCTGGGCCGCATGCAGACGATCGACTAGGTTGCCCAGCGCGCCGCCGATGATGAAGGCCAGCGGCAAGGCGGTGCGCCAGTCGCGCCGCGGCGTGCGCCCCAGCCAGGCCACCAGCACCGCGCTGATCGCCACCGCCAACACCACGAAGAACCAGCGCTGCCAGCCCGCGCCATCGGCAAGGAAGCTGAACGCGGCACCGGTGTTGAACGCCAGCGTCCAGTTCAGGAAGCCCGGGATCACTTCATGCGGCAGGCCCATCGGCTGCAGGGCGCGGATCGCCCACCACTTGCTCAACTGGTCGAGCGCGATGACGGTGACGGACAGCCACAGCCAGGGGAGTGCGTTGGGTTTGGGATTCATGGAACAGGCTCGGCAATGAGAAGTTTCGGCGTTCGGCGCGGGAAGAGCCGGCGGGCGGTGCCCGCCCTACCGCTCCGTCGTAGGGCGGGCACCGCCCGCCGCTCCTGCAATCCACAAAACGTGGTTCAGAACCAGCGACGATCCTCGCCGGGCCCTTCGACGTTGCTGACGCAGCGGCCGCACAGCTCGGGATGCTCGGCGTGGCTGCCGACGTCGTCGCGGCGGTGCCAGCAGCGCACGCATTTGGCGGCATTGCTGACGGTGGCGGAAACCCATGCTTCGGCGCCTTCCACTTCCACCTTCATCGCCTCGTCCGTGCGCGGCGCCAGCGGGGCCAGGGTGAAGTCGGAGGTGATGAAGAAGAAGCGCAGCTCGTCGGCCACCTCGGCGTAGCGCGCCGCGAGTGCAGCGTCGGCATGCACGACGAGCCTTGCCTCCAGCGCCGCGCCGATCTGCTCGGCCTTGCGCATGCCCTCGAGCACGCGCGAGGCGCCGTCGCGGATCGCCAGCAGGTCGGCCCAGTAGCGGCGCTGCTCCGGCGAGGCCTGGGTCGCCGCCAGTCCGTCGTACCAGGTTTCGAACAGCACGCTGTCGCCGCGCTCGCCCGGCAACTGCTGCCAGATTTCCTCGGCGGTGAAGCCCAGGATCGGCGCCAGCCAGCGCACCATTGCCTCGGCGATGCGGTACATCGCGCTCTGCGCGCTGCGCCGGCCGCGGCTGTCGGTCGGCATGGTGTAGAGCCGGTCCTTGGTGATGTCCAGGTACAGCGCGCCCAGCTCGTTGGTGCAGAAGTTCTGGACGCGCGCCACCACCTCCGGGAAGTCGTAACGCTCGTAGGCCGCCACCACGGCCTGCTGCACGTCGAACGCCTGCTGCACGGCCCACTGGTCGAGCAGCAGGCTGTCTTCCACCTTCAGCAGATGCTGCGCCGGATCGAAGCCGTCCAGATTGCCGAGCAGGAAGCGCGCGGTGTTGCGGATGCGCCGGTAGCTGTCGGAGACGCGCTTGAGGATCTCGTCGGAAACCGACATCTCGTTGCGGTAGTCGGCGGAGGCCACCCACAGGCGCAGCACGTCGGCGCCCAGCGTATCCATCACCTTCTGCGGCGCCACCACGTTGCCCAGCGACTTGGACATCTTGCGGCCGTTGGCGTCCACCGTGAAGCCGTGGGTGAGCACCTCGTCATACGGCGCGCGGCCGTGGATCGCCGAGGAGGTCAGCAGCGACGACTGGAACCAGCCGCGGTGCTGGTCGGAGCCTTCCAGATACATCACCTTGTACTGCTCTGCGCTGCCGCGCTGCAATTCGGGCCGCTGGCCGATCACCGCGAAGTGGGTGACGCCGGAATCGAACCAGACGTCGAGCACGTCAGTGACCTTCTCGTAGTCACCCGCCTGGTCGCCCAGCAGCGTGGCCGGATCGAGCGCGAACCACGCATCGACACCGCCCTGCTCCACGATCCTGGCCACCTGTTCGAGCAGCGCGACGGAATCGGGGTGCGGCTCCTGGGTGACCTTGTGCACGAACAGCGCGATCGGCACGCCCCAAGTGCGCTGGCGCGAGATGCACCAGTCCGGCCGGCCGGCCACCATGCCGGCGATGCGCTCCTCGCCCCAGCCCGGCACCCAGCGCACGTCCTTGATCGAGGCCAGCGCGGTCTTGCGCAGGTTCGCCTGCTCCATCGAGATGAACCACTGCGGCGTGGTGCGGTAGATCACCGGCGTCTTGTGCCGCCAGCAGTTCGGGTAGCTGTGCTCGATCCTGGCGAAGGCCAGCAGCACGTTGCGTTGGCGCAGCACGTCGACGATGGCGTCGTTGGCCTTCCAGATGTGCATGTTGGCCAGTTCGACGCCGTCGACGGCCGGCGTGTCGGCGTGATACGCGCCGCGCGAACCGACATAGTTGAGCAGGCCGATGCCGTACTCGCGCGCCACCACGAAATCCTCCACGCCGTGATCGGGCGAGGTATGCACCGCGCCGGTGCCGTCCTCGGCACTGACGTGGTCGCCGAGGATCACCGGCACTTCGCGCGGGTAGAACGGATGGCGCAGCATCTGTCGTTCCAGCGCCTTGCCTTCGGCATGGCCGAGCACGGTCGCGTGCTCCATGCCGTAGCGTTGCGCCACGTTGTCGACCAGCGCGCTGGCGACCGCCAGCAGCACGCGGCGGCCGTCGCGCGCCGGCCCTTCGATCAACGCATATTCGAGATCCGCGCCCAGCGACACCGCCTGGCTTTCCGGCAGCGTCCACGGCGTGGTGGTCCAGATCGGGATGGCGACGATGGCATCGCCTGCGTCGACGCCGAATTTCGCGGCCAGCGCCTTCGCATCGACCGCGTCGTAGGCCACGTCGACCGCAGGCGAAACCTTGTCGCCGTATTCGATCTCCGCCTCAGCCAGCGCGGAGGCGCAATCGAAGCACCAGTACACCGGCTTGGCGCCGCGCAGCACGTGGCCGTTGGCCACGATGCGCGCCAGCGCGCGCAGCATGTCGGCCTCGTACTTGAAATCCATGGTGCGATAGGGGTGCTCCCAGTCGCCGAGCACGCCAAGCCGCTTGAAGCCGGCGCGCTGCGTGTCGACCTGCTCGGTGGCGTACTCGCGGCACTTCTGCCGGAACGCGGCGGCGTCGAGCTTGTCGCCCGGCTTGCCGAACTTCTTCTCCACCGCGATCTCGATCGGCAGGCCGTGGCAATCCCAGCCCGGCACGTACGGCGCGCGGTAACCGGCCAGCAGCTTGGACTTGACCACCATGTCCTTGAGGATCTTGTTGACCGCATGGCCGATGTGGATCGCACCGTTGGCATACGGCGGGCCGTCGTGCAGCACGAACGCGCGCTCGCGATGGGCAGTCTTCTGCTGGATCTGCGCATAGCGGCCCACCTGCTCCCACTGCGCCAGCCAGCCCGGCTCGCGTTTCGGCAAATCGCCGCGCATCGGGAAATCCGTATGCGGCAGGTTGATGGTGCTCTTGTAATCGTGGGTCATCGCGTAGGTGCCGTTGAAGGTGTTGCGGCCCGCCCATGGGCGGGCAAAGGCTTCTAAGTTAATGGATGCGCGGGCACACGGGAAATACCCGGGACTGCGTTCACGCCCCGACCAGCCGCGGATTCATGCCCAGCAGCTCTCGTGCCCGGCGCGCGTCGAGCGCCATCTGCGCCTTGAGCGGCTCCAGCCCGTCGAACTTCTGCTCGTCGCGCAGCTTGCCGACGAACTCCACCGCCATGCGCTGGCCATACAGGTCGCCCTCGAAGTCGAACAGGTGGACTTCCAGCAGCGGCTCGCTGACCTGGTTCACGGTGGGGCGCACGCCCAGGCTGGCCACGCCGGGCCAGCTGCATTCGCCCTCGCCCAGGCCCACGCGCACCGCGAAGATGCCCAGCACCGGGCTGACCCGATCGCGCAGATGGATGTTGGCGGTGGGATAACCCAGGGTGCGGCCGAGCTGGTTGCCGCGCTGCACCTTGCCGTCGATCACGAAAGGGCGGCCAAGCAGCGGCTCGGCCGCGGCGAACTCGCCCGCCGCGAGCAATTCGCGCACGCGACTGGCCGACACCCGCGCATCGTGCCACTGCACTTCCGGCATCGTGCAGGCGAGAAAGCCGCATTGGGGACCCATCGCCTGCAGCAGCGCCACGTCGCCGGCACGCTTGTGGCCGAAGCGGAAATCCGCGCCCACCCAGACCTCGCGCGCAGCCAGCCGCTCGACCAGCACGCGGCGGACGAAATCCTCGGCCGACATCGCGGTGAGCGCCCGGTTGAAGCGCAGCAGCAGGGCCTGCTGCATGCCGGCAGCGGCGAAGCCGCGCAACTTGTCGCGCACGCTGGAAATCCGCGGCACCGGCCGCGGCGAGAAGAACGCGCGCGGCAGCGGCTCGAAGCTCACTACCAGCGGGCTGCCATCCAGCTCGCGCGCGCGCGCGGCCACCTGCGCCAGCAGCGCCTGGTGGCCGCGATGCAAGCCGTCGAACGCACCCACCGCGACCACACTGCCACCGGGCGCCAGGCAAGGGCCGGCGACATCCCTGGAGAGTCTCATCATCGCGCGAGTATATAGAACGGTCGGTGTCGCGGCCTCACGCCGCGCGCAGATCGCGCAGGCGGAAGCCGCCGGCAAACAGGACGGCGACATAACTGGCCCCGCCGGCCAGCACCAGCACGGCCAGATGCCACAGCCGGGTCAGCACCGGCACCCCGTGGACCCAGTCCGGCCACAGCCAGCGGCCCAGCAACAGCACCGCCACCATCACCGCGCAGGCCGCGGCCAGCCGCAGCAAGTGGCGCGACCAGCCCGGCTGGCGCTGGTACACGCCCGTCCTTTTCAGCCAGTGCCACAGCAGCCACAGGTTGACGTAGGCGGCTACCGCGCTGGCCAAGCCCAGCGCCATGTGCAGGCCGGGCACGCGGGCGATGCCATCCAGCCACGACAGCTGCTTCAAGCCGGCCGGCGCCCACAGTTCGAACAGCAGCGCCAGGAAGACCACGTTCAACAGCATGTTGGTCAGCAGCGAAGCCACCGCCGCGCGCACCGGCGTGCGCGTGTCCTGGCGCGCATAGAACGCCGGCAGCAGCACCTTCACCAGCGCGAAAGCGGGCAGGCCGAAGCTCAGCGCGGTGATCGACAAGGTCGCCATGTGCGTGTCGTGCGCGGTCCAGTGGCCATGCTGGAACAGCGTGGCCACCAGCGGCCCGGCAAGCAGCATCAGCGCGAACATCGCCGGCACCGCGATCAGCAGGGTGATCCGCAGCCCCCAGTCCAGCGCCCGCGAGAAGCCGGCGGTGTCGGTGGTGACGTGATGGCGCGCCAGTGACGGCAGGATCACCGTGCCCAGCGCCACGCCGAACACGCCCAGCGGCAGTTCCAGGAAACGATCCGCCTGCGACAGCCAGCTCTGCGAGCCGACCACCAGCAGCGAGGCGATCACCGTGTCGAACAGCAGGTTGATCTGCGCCACGGAGGAGCCGAACAGGGTCGGCACCATCAGCCGCATGATCTTCCGCACTTCCGGGTGGCGCCAGCCCCAGCGCGGCAGGGTCAGCAGGTTGAGCTGCCGCAGCGCCGGCAACTGGAACAGCAACTGCAGGATGCCCGCGGCCAGGATCGCCCAGCCCATCGCCAGGATCGGCGTCTGCAGCTTCTTCGACAGCCACAGCGCGCCGGCGATCATGCACAGGTTGAGGATTACCGGCGTCAGCGCCGGCAGCCCGAAGCGGTGGAAACTGTTCAGCGCCCCGCCGGAGAGCGCGGTCAGCGACACAAACAGCAGGAACGGGAAAGTCAGCCGCAACAGCTCGACGGTCAGCTCGAACTTGCGCGGCTCGTCGATCGCGCCGGGCGAGAACAGCACAGTCACCTGCGGCGCGAAGATGATGCCCAGCGCCGTGATCAGCAGCAGCACCCCGCCCAGCGTGCCCGACACCCGCGCCATCAGCTCCCTCAGCTGCGCATGCGTGCCCTTCTCCTTCACTTCGGTGAATACCGGCACGAAGGCGGTGGAGAACGAGCCCTCGGCAAACAGCCGGCGCATGAAGTTGGGGATGCGGAACGCCACCCAGAACGCGTCGGTGGCGCCGTTGGCGCCGAACGCGGCGTTGATCGACATGTCGCGCACCAGGCCGAGCACCCGCGAAATCATCGTCATGCTGCTGAAGGAGAGCAGCCCGCGGAGCATGCTGGGAGACTTCATGGGCGGCAGTTCTACCTTCGGCGTCGTTCGCACGGGGCGCACAGTTTGACAGCCCGCGCCGGCAGGATCACGGCCCGGTTATGGCAAAATGCCGGCACCCCCGCCGCCGCGCGCCACGCCGGCTGCGGATAAAGCCGGCCAAGTGATTGACGCGTCGATGAATCGACCGCATAATTGGCGTCTTTTTCCACCCAACACACTGCATCCCGGAGTTCTACCTTGGCCAACATCAAGTCCGCGAAGAAGCGCGCGCGCCAGTCCGAACAGCGCCGCCTGCGCAACATCAGCGCACGTTCCATGGTCCGCACCGCCCTGAAGAAGGTCGTCAAGGCCATCGAGGCCAAGGACAAGGCCGGTGCCATTGCCGCATTCACCGTCGCCCAGCCGGTGATGGATCGCTACGCCGCCCGCGGCCTGATCCACAAGAACAAGGCCGCCCGCCACAAGAGCCGCCTCAACGCGAAGATCCGCGAACTGGCGTAAGCCGGCCACGCGATTCGGGTTGCATGAAACAGCCGGCGCAAGCCGGCTTTTTCGTGTCTGCACGTAGGGCGGGCACCGCCCGCCGCTTCGCCCACACGCCACCAGAGCCGGCGGGCATTGCCCGCCCTACTGCCGCGGGCGGAATTCGAGCGGCATGGGCTCACCGGGGTGTGCGGCGGCCGGCGGTTTCGGGCCGCAGGCGCCGCAGGTGCTGCAGCCGTCGCTGCAGTCGCCGGTGGCTTCGATCGGCTGCAGGCGCCGGCCCAACGCCCGCGCCAGGGCGCCGCGGCCGGGCTGGTTGAAATGGATGGAGCCGGCGGCCAGCCAGCGGTTGGTCGTTTTCCGGGCCAGCTTGCGCAGCACGATCCACACGCTGGCCAGCACGGCCAGCGCGATCACCACGTACTGCAGCAACAGGCCGGCACTCATGGGCGGCTCCTCACGTCAGCGCCCTCGTCACCTGGTAGACGATGAACGACGCGGTGTAGGCCATCACGAACATGTAGCCGAACGAGATCGCCACGTTGCGCCAGGAGTCGGTCTCGCGCTTGATGATCGCCAGCGTGGACATGCACTGCGGCGCATAGGCGAACCACACCAGCAGCGACAGCGCGCTGGCCAGCGGGATCTGCCCGGCCAGCGCCTGGCCGAGCCCGCCGGATTCGCCGCCCACCAGGTAGACCGTGGCCAGCGCCGCCACCGCGGTCTCGCGTGCGGCAAACGCCGGGATCAGCGCCAGGCTGATCTCCCAGTTGAAGCCGATCGGCGCGAACACGTACTGCAGGCCGCGCCCGATGTAGCCGGCGAAGCTGTAGTCGATCGCCGGCAGCGTCGCGCCCTCGGGCGCGCCGGGGAAGGTGGAGAGGAACCACATCAGCACGGTCAGGCCCAGGATCACGCCCGTCAGCCGCCTGAGAAAGATCATGCCGCGCTCGTAAAGACCGATCGCCACGTCGCGCAGCTTGGGCACGCGATACGACGGCAGCTCCATCATCAGCGCATGCTCGCTCTTGTCGCGGCGGATGTGCTTCATCACCCAGCCCACCAGCATCGCGCCGAGGATGCCCGCCAGGTACAGCGCGAACAGCACGATGCCCTGCAGGTTGAACACGCCGAACACGTAATGGGTCGGGATGAACGCGCCGATCAGCAGCGCGTACACCGGCAGCCGCGCCGAGCACGTCATCAACGGCGCGATCAGGATGGTGGCGAGCCGGTCGCGCGGGTCGGTGATGCTGCGCGTGCCCATGATGCCGGGGATGGCGCAGGCGAAGCTCGACAGCAGCGGGATGAACGAGCGCCCGGTCAGCCCCACCGACAGCATCAGCCGATCCAGCAGGAACGCCGCGCGCGGCAGGTAGCCCGATTCCTCCAGCACGATGATGAAAAGGAACAGCACCAGGATTTCCGGCAGGAAGCCAAGCACCGTGCCGAGGCCACCGAACAGCCCGTCGTTGACCAGGCTTTGCAGCGGCCCGGCCGGCATCCACGCGGCGACATGCCCGCCCAGCCAGCCGAAGCCGTCGCCGATCGCGTCGGTCATCGGCTTGCCCAGCGAATACACCGCCTGGAACACCAGGAACATCACCACCGCCAGGATCGCCAGACCGAACACCGGGTGCAGGGTCCAGCGGTCCAGTGCGTCGTCGATCTCGGCGGTGACGCGCGGCATCGTCACCGTGGCCGCCAGCAGTTCGCGTACCTGGGCATGCAGGTCGGCGCGGCTGGCGGCATCGCTGGGTCGCCGCGGTGCGGCGGCGGGAACTTCGCCGTCGACCTGTTCGATCAGCGCCTGCGCGCCGCCGCGCTTCACTGCCACGGTTTCCACCACCGGCAGGCCCAGCCGGCGCTGCAGTTCCGACACGTCGATGACGATGCCGCGCGAGCGCGCCGTGTCCATCATGTTCAGCGCCAGCACCACCGGCCGGCCGAGGCGCTGGACCTCCAGCACGAAACGAAGGTGCAGGCGCAGGTTGGTGGCATCGGCCACGCAGACGATCAGGTCGGGCACCGCCTCGCCCGGATAGGTGCCGGCGCAGATGTCGCGGGTGATCTGCTCGTCCGGGCTGTTCGCCTCCAGGCTGTAGGTGCCCGGCAGGTCGAGGATCTGCAGCAGTCGGCCGGACGGCGCCATGAACCGCCCTTCCTTGCGTTCCACCGTGACGCCGGCGTAATTGGCCACTTTCTGGCGCCCGCCGGTAAGCAGGTTGAACAGCGCCGTCTTGCCGCAATTCGGATTGCCGACCAGGGCAATGCGCAGGGTCGATGCGCTCACGCAGCCACCCCAGTGCGCACGCTGACCCGCGCCGCCTCGGCAAGCCGCAGCGCAAAGCGCGTGAAGCCGATCTGGATCAGCACCGGGTCGCCGCCCATCGGGCCGACCGCCACCACCCGCACCGGTTCGCCGTCGACAAAGCCGAGGTCGCGCAGGCGCTGGGCGATCGGATCGGCCGCATGCACATCGAGCACGCGTTCGACCACGGCAAGGGCACCCTTGGGCAATTCGGACAGACGCACGGGCGGAATCCAAACAAGAATGGTTCGCATTGTATTCCTTTGCCCCTGCGCCTGCATCACGCCGGTGGTCGCGGCGCGCTGCGTTTATCATCGGGTTATTTGCCGGGACGACCGATGACCGACTCCATCCTCAACGAGCGCCGCGGCGCCGTGGCCTGGCTCACCCTGAACCGGCCTCAGGTACACAACGCGTTCGACGACAACCTGATCGCCGCGCTCACCGAGGCGCTGGCCCGGGCCGACGCCGATCCGGCGGTCCGCTGCGTCGTGCTCAGCGGCAGCGGCAGCACGTTTTCCGCCGGCGCGGACCTCCACTGGATGCGCGGCATGGCCGCCGCCAGCGAGCAGGAGAATCGCGAGGACTCGCTGCGCCTGGCGCGGCTGATGCGCAACCTGCAATTCCTCTCCAAGCCGACCATCGCGCGCGTCAACGGCGCAGCCTATGGCGGCGGCGTGGGCCTGGTCGCCTGCTGCGACATCGCGATCGGCGTGGACGGCGCCAAGTTCGCACTGTCGGAGGTGAAGCTGGGCCTGGTGCCGGCGGTGATCTCGCCCTACGTGATCGCCGCAATCGGCCTGCGCGAGGCGCGCCGGTGGTTCGTCAGCGGCGAGGTGTTCGACGCCGCGGAGGCGCAGCGCATCGGCCTGCTGCACGCCGTGGTGGCGGGCGCGGAACTGGATGAGGCGATCGAGCGCCAGCTGCATTTCCTCGCCAAGGCCGGTCCGCTGGCCCAGCGCGAAGCCAAGCAGCTGGCGCTGCGCATTGCCGGTGCCGATCCGGCCACGGCCGAGCGCATCGACACCCAAAACGCCGAGCTGATCGCCCGCCTGCGCGTCTCGCCGGAAGGCCAGCACGGCCTGGGCGCGTTCCTCGACAAGCGCGCGCCGTCATGGGTCACCGGTTGACCACGGAGCCACGAGCATGACCAGACCGATCCTCAACCTTGCCGACGTGGTGGTGCAATCCGCCGCCGACACGCCGATCCCCGCCGGCCTGCCACAAGGCGCCACCGCCGAACGCTACGACCTGCGCTGGGGTGAGGTCGCCAGCCGTATCGGCGCGCGCCAGCTGGGCTGCAACCTCACCGTGGTGGCGCCGGGCAAGCGCGCCTGCCCGTTCCACAGTCACCGCGCCGAAGAGGAGATGTTCATCATCCTCGAAGGCAGCGGCGAGTTGCGCTATGGCGCCGAGCGCCACCCGGTCCGCGCCGGCGACATCATCGCCTGCCCCACCGGCGGTCCGGAAACCGCGCACCAGATCATCAACACCGGCGCGGCGGAGATGCGCTATCTCGCGATCAGCACGCAGTCGCCGGCCGAAGTATGTGAATACCCCGACTCGGCCAAGTTCGGCGCCTTCGCCGACGGCACGCCGGGCCGCTTCCGCCACCTCGGACGCCTCGCGGATGCGCGCGATTACTGGGAAGGCGAATAACGCCTTTGCTGCGCCGCGCAGCGGAGAAACATCGCGCATCTGCTAACTTTTGAAGGCTTTGCACCGACCGTCTGGCCAGGGAAATCGCATGTTCGAACGTGTACTGATCGCCAACCGCGGCGAAATCGCCTGCCGCGTGATCCGCACCTGCCGTCGCCTCGGTATCCGCACCATCGCGGTGTACTCGGAAGCCGACCGCGACGCACAGCACGTGCGGCAGGCCGACGAGGCCTTGCCGATTGGCGGCCCGCTGCCGGCCGAGTCCTATCTGCGCATCGACGCCATCCTCGACGCTGCGAAAAAGAGCGGCGCGCAGGCGATCCATCCCGGCTACGGCTTCCTCTCCGAGAACACGGCCTTTTCGCGCGCCTGCAAGGACGCCGGCATCGTGTTCATCGGCCCCGATCCGGAGAGCATCGAGGCGATGGGCTCCAAGGCCGCCGCCAAGCAGCTGATGGCCAAGCACGCCGTGCCGCTGGTGCCCGGCTACGACGGCGACGAGCAGGACAACGCCTGCCTCGCCGAACAGGCGCATGCCATCGGCTATCCGCTGATCATCAAGCCCTCGGCCGGTGGCGGCGGCAAGGGCATGCAGATCGTGCGCTCGGACGCCGAGTTCCCCGAGGCGCTGGCCACCGCGCAGCGCGTGGCGCAGGCCGCCTTCGGCGACGCTTCGATGCTGCTGGAACGCTACGTGGAGCACCCGCGCCACATTGAATTCCAGATCTTCGGCGACCGCCACGGCAACATCATCCACCTGGGCGAGCGCGAGTGCTCCGCGCAGCGCCGTTACCAGAAGGTGCTGGAGGAAACCCCCTCGCCCTTCCTCACCCCGGAAAAGCGTGCCGCCATGGGCGCCGCCGCCGTGGCCGCCGCGCGCGCCGTGAACTACGTGGGCGCCGGCACGGTGGAGTTCATCGTCGGTCCCGCGGGCGATTTCCACTTCATGGAAATGAACACCCGCCTGCAGGTCGAGCATCCGGTCACCGAGCTGACCCACGGCGTGGACCTGGTGGAATGGCAGCTGCGCATCGCCGATGGCGAACCGCTGCCGCTGGCCCAGCAGGACGTGGTCTCGCACGGCCACGCGATCGAGGTACGCCTGTACGCCGAAGACCCCGACCAGAACTTCCTGCCCGGCTCCGGCAAGCTGCAGTCGCTGCGCTTGCCGACTCCCTCGCAACACGTGCGCCTCGACGGTGGCGTGGTCGAAGGCGACACGGTGACGATCTTCTACGACCCGATGATCGCCAAGCTGATCGTGTGGGACGGGGATCGCCCGAAGGCGCTGCAGCGCATGCGCGAGGCACTCGCGGCATGCGAGATCATCGGCCCGAAATCCAACATCGCCTTTCTCGAACGACTGGTGCGCCATCCGGCCGTGGTCGAGGCCCGCATCGACACCGGTTACCTGGATCGCCACCTGGACGAATTCCTGGTCGGCGACACGGCTCCTGCCGAGGGTGCGCTGTTTGCCGCCGCGACCGCCGTGCTGCTGCACGACGAATCGCACGTGGCCGGCAACGCGACCGACCCGCATTCGCCCTGGGCCCGCGCCGACGCATGGCGCGTCGGCCACGCCGGCAAGCGCATCGTGGCGCTGGCCTGGCGCGACCAGCGCTTCGAGATCGAGGCGCGCGGGCACGCCGGCAATTATCAATTGCGCCGCGCCGAAACGAACTGCGAGGTGCAAGGCGCGCGCCTGTCGGACGACAACCTCGGCGCCCGCTTCGATGGCGAAGCGCGCCGCGTGCCGTTGCACGTCGACGCCGCGCACGTGCTGCTGCACGACGCCCACGGCCAGCGCTACAGCCTCGGTCGCGCGGCCGCGTTCGCGTGGGAAGCCAAGGACACCGCCGGCGGCAACCAGGTGATCGCGCCGATGCCCGGCCGCATCGTGCTGGTGAAGGCGCAAGCCGGCGACGCAGTCGAGCAGGGCCAGGAACTGCTGGTGATGGAAGCGATGAAGATGGAACTGGCCTTGAAGGCGCCGCGCGCCGGCACCATCGAGAGCGTGAATGCCGCGCAGGGCGAGTTTGTCGAGGCCGACGCGGTGCTGGTCCGCTTCGCCGAGTAGCTTCTAAGCCCCTCTCCCAGTGGGAGAGGGGTTGGGGTGAGGGTTCGGCCGGAGCGAAATGTCCGCATTAGCCTCGCACCCTCATCCGCCCCTTCGGGGCACCTTCTCACCCCAAGGGGACTCCTTTCAGTCGCCGGAGGGAGAAGGACATCGCGTCCTCCGGAGCTTTTTCATGAACACCTCCAACCACGTCCGCATCGTCGAAGTCGGCGCCCGCGACGGCCTGCAAAACGAGAAGACGTTGCTGCCGGCCGAGGTGAAGATCGCACTGATCGACCGGCTCTCCGCCACCGGCCTCAAGACCATCGAGGCGACCAGCTTTGTCAGCCCCAAATGGGTGCCGCAACTGGCCGACGCCGCCCAGGTGTTCACCGGCATCCGCAAGGTGCCGGGCGTGAGCTACCCGGTGCTGGTGCCGAACCTGCAGGGCTACCAGCGCGCGCGCGCAGTCGGCGCCACCGAAATCGCCGTGTTCACCGCGGCATCCGAAGCGTTCAACCGCAAGAACATCAACGCCTCGATCGACGAATCCATCGAGCGCTTCATACCGGTGATGGAACAGGCCCGGGCCGACGGCGTGCAGGTGCGCGGCTACGTCTCCACCGTGCTCGGCTGCCCGTACCAGGGCGAGGTGCCGGCAAGCGACGTGGTGCGCGTGGCGCGACGCATGCACGAGCTGGGCTGCCACGAAATCTCGCTGGGCGACACCATCGGCGTCGGCACGCCGGCGAAGGCGCGCGCGATGCTGCACGCGGTGGCGCAGGAAGTGCCGATCGCCGCGCTGGCCGTGCATTTCCACGACACCTACGGCCAGGCGCTGGCGAACATCCTGGCCTGCCTGGAGGAAGGCGTGCGCGTGATCGACAGCGCGGTCTCGGGCACCGGCGGCTGCCCGTACGCGAAGGGCGCCACCGGCAACGTGGCCAGCGAAGACGTGGTCTACATGCTGCACGGCATGGGCATGGAAACCGGCATCGACCTCGACCTGCTGGTCGCCACCGGCGCCTGGCTGGCCGCGCAACTGCACAAGGAAACCGCCAGCCGGGTCACCCGGGCACGCACCGCCGCGGCCTGAGCCACTCGCGAAATCCCGATGGCGATCACTATCATCGGCTTTCGGTTGACGAGACGAAGCGATGCGCACGAGCCTGATGACCTGGTGGCGGGCGGCAGCGGCACTGCTGATCCTGCTCTGCAGCCTGTCCGCCAGCGCCGCCACGCCGAAGGGTGATTGGTTGCTGCTGCCCGATCGCGTGTGGACCGCCGACGGTGACGTCGCACACGCAGGCTGGGCCGTGCTGGTGCGCGACGGCATGATCTCGGCGGTCGGCCCGGCCGGCTCGATCGACGCGCCTGCGGACGCACGCCGCATCACCTTGCCCGGCGCCACGCTCACGCCGGGCCTGATCGACCTGCACTCGCACCTGTTCCTGCATCCGTACAACGAGACGTTGTGGAACGACCAGGTGCTGACCGAGCCGCAGGATTACCGCACGCTGCTGGCGGCGAAGCATGCGCGCGACACCTTGCTTGCCGGCTTCACCACGCTGCGCGACCTGGGCACCGAAGGTGCCGGCTACGCCGACGTGTCGGTCAAGCGCGCCATCGACGAAGGCCTGATCCCCGGCCCGCGGCTGTTCGTGGCCACCCGCGCGATCGTCGCCACCGCCAGTTACGGCCCCGGCCCGCGCGGCTTCCGTCCGGACATCACCCTGCCCGGCGGCGCGCAGGAAGTCAGCGGCGTCGATGCCGCGATGGCCGCGGTGCGCGAACAGGCCGCGCGCGGTGCCGACTGGATCAAGATCTACGGCGACTACCGGGTCGGCCCGGACGGCGGCACCGCGCCCACCTTCACCGCCGCCGAACTGAAGGCGCTGGTCGACACCGCGCACCAGATCGGTCGCCCGGTGGCCGTGCACGCCGCCAGCGACGCCGGCGTGCGCATGGCGGTGGAGGCCGGCGTGGACAGCGTGGAACACGGCTACGGCGCCAGCGAGGCCACTTTCAGGCTGATGAAGCAGCACGGCATCGCCTACGAGCCCACGCTCACCGCGGTCGAGGCCACCGCGGAATATTTCCAGCATTACGTGCCCGGCAAGAGCGAACCGACCGAGCGCATGCGCGAAGCCGACCACGCCTTCCGCACCGCGCTGAAACTGGGCGTCACGATCGGCAACGGCAGCGACGTCGGCGTGTTCGCGCACGGCGAGAACTGGCGCGAGCCAGCAGCGATGGTCGCCGGCGGCATGACGCCCGCGCAGGCATTGCACGCGGCCACCGACGTGGCGGCAAGAATCCTGCGCCAGTCGCAGCGCCTGGGCCGCATCGCACCCGGCCTGGCGGCCGACCTCGCCGCGTTCAGCGGCGATCCGAGCACGCAGATCGACGCACTCCAGCATCCGGTCTTCGTGATGAAGGCCGGCCTCCCCTATCTCACTCCCGACCACACCCCATGAGCGAAAACTTCCTGATCCGCCCGATCGCACCGGGCGACAACGCGGCGATGGCCGCGATCATCCGCGCCGTGATGCCCGAGTTCGGCGCCGACGGCCCCGGCTTCGCGATCCATGACGCCGAAGTCGACACGATGTACGAGTCCTACGCACAACCGCGCAGCAGCTATTTCGTGCTCGAGCGCGACGGCACGGTGATCGGCGGTGGCGGCGTCGCGCCCTTGCAAAACGCGGAGCCGGACGTGTGCGAGTTGCGCAAGATGTATTTCCTGCCCGCCGCGCGCGGCATCGGTGCCGGCACGGCGATGATGCAGCGCTGCCTCGACGCGGCCCGCGCGCACGGCTTCCGGCGCTGCTACCTGGAGACGCTGACCGGCATGGACGCGGCGCAGGCGCTGTACAAGCGCAGCGGCTTCACCGCGCTGTGCGCGCCGATGGGCGGCACCGGGCATTTCAGCTGCGACCGCTTCTTCATCCGCGAGCTGTGAGCCCATGACACCCATTCGCACTGCCCGCGACGAAGACGCCGCCGCCATCCACGCGATCTACGCACCATCGGTCAGCGACGGCGTGGCCACCTTCGAAACCGGACTGCCCGGCGTGGAAGCCATGCGCGAACGCCTGCGCGCGCGCCTCGAACACTACCCGTGGCTGGTGTGGGAAGAAGCCGGCGAGGTGCTGGCCTACGCCTACGCCGGCCGCTTCCGCGAACGCGCCGCCTATGACTGGATCGCCGAGACCTCGATCTACGTGCGCGCCGACGCACAGCGCCGCGGCATCGCGCGCCAGCTGTATGGCGTGCTGCTGGACGTGATGCGGCTGCAGGGCATCACCCAGGCCGTCGGCGTGATCACCCTGCCCGGGGTGGCCAGCGTGGCGATGCACGAGGCGATGGGCTTCACGTCGACCGGCGTGTGGCGACAGTGCGGTTACAAGCTCGGCCGGTGGTGGGACGTGGGCGTATGGCAGAAGGAGCTGCAGGCGGCGGCGAATCCGCCCGCGCCCGTCACCCCTTTCCCGCAGTTGCCACAGGCCACGCTGCAAGAGTTGCTGGAAGACCACCCGAACGCGTAGAGCGGGCACTGCCCGCCTTGCGCTCCTGCATATCTGCACCGGTTTGCCTGAAAAAAAAAGCGTGCCCGCGGATGCGGGCACGCCTTCACGGTCAAGCCGGCTTACTGGTTGAGCAGCAGGTCGACGATCACGCCGGTAGCGATCGCCACCAGCAGGAAGTCGCCGTTGTCGCTGCGCACCCAGTGGTAGCCACGCGGCGGTTCCCGCAGGCGGGCGTCGCGCCAGTCGTATACCACGTAGCGGGTGCTGCGGTATTCCACCGGCAGGTAGCCGCCGCGCTTGTACCAGCCCTCGTGGCGACCGCGGTCGTGCCAGTTCTTGTAGCGGCCATGGCCGCGACCGTGGCCACGCCCCTGGTCGTTGTCGCGATCGTAGCGCACGTAACGGTCGCCATCATGGTCGTAGCTGCGGTCACGGTCGTTCTGCCCGTGGCGATCGCGGTCGTGGCCCCGACCGTGTTCCTGCGCCAATACGGGGCTGCCGGCCAGCATCAGCATCGTGCCGCATGCAACAGACAGAGCAAGCAACTTTTTCATGATGGATCTCCACTTGGTGGGCCAGGAACCGCGTGCATCGTACCGACAACCGCCTGACGATGCTGTGCGGTCAGACGACACGCTGGTGCCGACACCCCCAACCGGGCATGAATCGGCCAGCCGGGCGTGTTTTGCGTTCAGCCTGCAGCATACGCGGCGGCTCGGCTACCATTGGCGGCTTTCCGCATCCGTTTCGGGGGATCACCCATGCAGCTCGATCAGGTCAAGGCCATCATCACCGGCGGCGCCTCCGGTCTCGGCCACGCGGTGGCGCAGCATTTCGTCGCCCACGGCGGCCGCGTCGCACTGTTCGACGTCAACGACGAGAAGGGCCAGGCCGCCGCGAGGGAACTGGGCGACGCCGCCCGCTTCTTCCGCACCGACGTCACCTCCGAAGAGGGCGTGGCCACCAACGTGGCCGCTGCACATCACGCGCTGGGCGGACTCAACGTGGTCATCAACTGCGCCGGCATCCTCGGCGCGGGCCGCGTGCTGGGCAAGGAAGGCCCGATGCCGTTGGCCAACTTCTCCGGCACCGTGATGGTGAACCTGGTCGGCAGCTTCAACGTGGCCAAGGCCGGCGCGGCGCTGATGCAGAACAACCAAGCCGGCGAGGACGGCGAGCGCGGCGTGATCATCAACACCGCCAGCGTCGCCGCCTACGAAGGCCAGATCGGCCAGGCCGCCTATTCGGCATCGAAGGGCGGCGTGGTCGGCATGACCTTGCCGATGGCGCGCGAGCTGGCGCGTTTCGGCATTCGTGTGGCCACCATCGCGCCGGGCATCTTCTGGACCCCGATGGTCGACGGCATGCCCGAGGCCGTGCAGCAATCGCTGTCCGCCTCGATCCCCTTCCCCTCGCGACTGGGACGGCCGGACGAATACGCCAGCACCGTCGCTTTCATCCTGGGCAATCGCTACATCAACGGCGAGACGATCCGGCTGGACGGCGCGGTGCGGCTGGCGGCGAAGTAGCCGCCAGGGAATAGGGAATGGAGAATAGGGAATAGGAAAAGCCGGTTCCCGCCACCCTGCCCCACTGTCGCCCAGTACCGCTCTTGCCATTCCCTATTCCCCATTCCCTATTCCCGGCCCCAAACCCATGAAAGCTTCCGACGTAAAGAAAGGCAACGTGGTCGAGCACGACGGCACCGTCTACCAGGTGCGCGACATCGAGCGCAGCGCGCCCACCGCGCGGGGCGGCAACGTCACCTTCCGCTTCACCATGTATTCGATTCCCGGTGCGCGCAAGTACGACCTCAGCCTGCGCGCCGACGACGACCTGAAGGAAATGGACCTGGTCCGCCGCGCGGCGAACTTCTCCTACATGGACGGCGACGCGTTCGTGTTCATGGACGCGGAGGACTACACCCAGTACCTGCTTTCGCCGGAACTGGTCGGCGACAACGCCGGCTACATCGTCGAGGACCTGGAAGGCTATTACGTGCAGTTGATCGACGACGCCCCGGTCGGCCTGCAGGTGCCGACCAGCGTGGTGCTGACCGTGGTCGATACCGCGCCGGAAATGAAAGGCTCCAGCGCCACCAAGCGCAACAAGCCTGCCAAGCTCAACACCGGCATCGAAGTGCAGGTGCCCGAGTACATCAGCGTCGACGAAAAGGTGTGGGTTAACACGCTCACCGGCGAGTTCGCCGGCCGGGCTTGAGCAACCTCAAACCGTAGGGCGGGCACCGCCCGCCGCTCCCGCCACCGTGCGCGGCGGGACGAAGAGCCGGCGGACAGTGTCCGCCCTACCCCGGCGATTCGCGGGCACGGGCAGCACGGCTTTTTGCGATACTCGTTTTCCGCTCCCCGCGGCGCCCTCTCCATGTCTTCCAACAGCTATTCGCTGCGCGCCCACGCCATCGAAAGCCTGACCCAGGTCAAGCGGCCGAACGTGCCGTGGCGGGTGGTCGTGCGCAACACCGCTGCCGTGGTGCTGCCGCTGGCTGCCGGCATGGCGACAGGCCACCAGACGATCGGCCTGGCGGTGGCCAGCGGCGCGTTGAATGCGATGTTCTCCGACCAGCCCGGGCCGTATCGCCAGCGCCTGCGGCAGTTGCTGCTGAACGCGCTGGCCGCGGGCCTGGCCTCGCTGGCGGGTTTCCTGCTCGGCGACCAGTTGCTGCCACTGCTGGCGATTACGGCGGCGCTCGGTTTCTTCGGCGGCCTGCTGGTGGTGTTCGGCCCGGACACGGCACGCGCCGGCATGACCAGCATGATCCTGCTGGTGATCACCGCCGCCACCCCGCAGCCGCTGCCCGGCGCACTGGGCGGCGCGGCGCTGATCTTCGCCGGCGGCCTGCTGCTGGCCGCGTTCTCGCTGGCGGCGTGGCCGCTGCAGCGCTACTGGCCCGAGCGCCATGCGCTGGTCGAGGTGTACCGCGGGCTGGCCACGCTGGCGCGCGAAACACGCCACGACGCCACCGACGTGCCGGCGCTGACCGAGGCGATGACCACCCTTCAGCAGACCCTGCTGGGGCGCCACCGCGCCCACGGGCGCGCGATGGAAGCCTTTGGCGTGTTGCTGGAACTGGCCGAGCGAATCCGCCTGGAACTCACCGCCATCGCCGAGCTGCATGCCGGCCCTGCCTTGCAGGCCGGCTTCCGGGATGGCGCGGCCGAGGTGCTCGCGGCGATTGCCGACGCGCTGGAGCACGGCGATTCGCCCGCACGCGCCGACACGCTGCTGCAGGCCTTGCGCGCGCGGCACGACGAGGGTGACGGGTTGGCGCCGCATCGGGATGCGCTGATCGGTCAGCTTGCGGCAGCCGTGCGCAACGCCGACTGGGCCGGCAGCCGCGGCGAGCTGCGCGCCAGCGCAGCGGAAACGCGCCTGCCGGCGACCCTGCGCAGCACGGCGATCCGGGCCACCCTGCGCGCCAGCCTCACGCCGCGCTCGGTGGCGTTCCGCCACGCCGTACGCATGGCAGTGTGCCTCACCGCGACCCTGGCGCTGTCGCGCTGGCTGCATCTCCCGCACGGTTACTGGCTGCCAATGACGGCGGCGATCGTGCTGCGCGCGGATTTCGCCGCCACCTTCAACTTCGGCCTGTTGCGCGTGCTGGGCACCGTGCTCGGCCTGGTGCTTACCACGATGTTGCTGTCCATCACGCCCGACCAGCCATGGGCGCATCTCGCCCTGATGGCCGTGCTGTGCATGGCGTTCCGCTACCTGGCCGGCGCGCATTACGGCATCGCGGTGGCCGCACTGACCGGCACCGTGGTGATCCTGCTTTCGTTCGAGGGCGTGGCGCCCGATGCCGCGGTGCTCGACCGCGTGATCGACACCGCGCTGGGCTGCGGCATTGCGCTGTTCGCCTACGTGGCGTGGCCGACCTGGGAGCGCAGTCGCGCGCGCGAGGCCCTGGCCAGCATGCTCGACGCCTATGCTGATTACCTGGGCCACCTGGCCGGATGCGGCGGCGTGGTGCGCGGCGAAATTCGCTCCGCCGCACGCACGGCCCGGATCAATGCGCAGGCGTCGATCGAGCGCATGCGCAGTGAGCCGGCGACGCCTCCTGCGTTGCTGGCGCTGGCACGCCAGCTGCTCGCCAACGGCAACCGGCTGGCGCGCACCGCGATGACGCTGGAAGCGATGCTGGGCGACCTCGCCAGGTTGCCGCCGTCGACCGGGCTGGCCGACTTTATCGGGGAATGCATCCGCGCACTGCATGCCATCTCCGACGCGTTGCGCCAGCAGGCACCGCTCACCGGGCTGCCCGACCTGCGTGCCGCGCAACGCGCGCTGGTTCGCCGCACTGCGGGCGCGGACGCTGCCAGTGTCGACCTGCTGGGCCGCATCAGCGATCGCCTGGTGGACAACATCGATACGCTTGCCCACGTCATCAACCGCCACCGGCCCGAGCCGGCCCTGCCCGACCGGTAGAAGCGCACCCTGCGCGCGCTGGATCCTCCCGTGGCGAAAGAGCTCGCGCACAAGGTGCGCTCCCGCAAAAACCAGTGAGGCGACGGCGGCGCCCGGAGGTTTTACACTGCACGGATGCTCAAGATCGACACCCACGCGCACATCCTGCCCCGCGACTGGCCGAACCTGGCAGCCAAGTACGGCGACGACCGCTTCCCGGTGATGACCCATACCGACGGCCGCCACCGCATCTACAAGGACAGCAGGTTTTTCCGCGAAGTGTGGGATTCGGCGTTCGATCCGCAGACGCGCATCGACGACTACGCGCGCTTCGGCGTCGACGTGCAGGTGATTTCCACCGTGCCGGTGCTGTTCTCCTACTGGGCACCGGGATACCAGGCGCTGGAACTGCATCGCCACTTGAACGACCACATGGCCGGCATCTGCCGCGACTACCCGCGCCACTACGCGGGCATCGGCACGGTGCCGCTGCAGGCGCCGGAGCTGGCGGTGCGCGAACTCGAGCGCTGCATCGACGAGCTGGGCCTGCAAGGCGTGCAGATCGGCTCGCACTGCGGCGACTGGAACCTGGATGCGCCTGAGCTGTTCCCGTTCTTCGAGGCGGCCGCCGATCTCGGCGCGGCGATCCTGGTGCATCCATGGGACATGATGGGCATGGCCAGCATGCCCAAGTATTGGATGCCGTGGCTGGTCGGCATGCCCGCGGAGCAGTCCCGCGCCGCCTGCTGCCTGGCCTTCGGCGGGGTGCTGGAGCGGCTGCCGAAGCTGCGCGTGATGCTGGCCCACGGCGGCGGCAGTTTTCCGTACACCATCGGCCGCATCGAGCACGGTTTTCGCATGCGCCCGGATCTGGTGGCCACCGACAACCCGCGCAACCCGCGCGAATACCTCAAGCGCTTCTATTTCGACTCCTGCGTGCACGACGACGATGCCCTGCGTTACCTGCTGGATGTGACCGGCGTCGAACAGGTCATGCTCGGCACCGACTATCCTTTCCCGCTGGGCGAACAGGTGCCGGGCAGCGGCATCGAGGCGCTCGGCCTGGACGAGGCCGGGCGCGAGCGACTGTTCCATGGCACCGCGCTGGAGTGGCTGGGCCTGCCCAGGCATCGTTTCGCCCCCGACCCTTCTCGACCGGAGTCCGCATGAACCTGCTTCGCACGACCACACTGGCGCTCGTCGCCACCCTGCTGCTGGCCGGCACGGCGCACGCCGCGGAAGTCAGCATGGCCGGCGGCAACATCACCTTCGACACGCCCGCCAACTGGCTGCCGATCATGCAGACCGAAGGCGACCCCGAGGCGCAGGTGTTCCAGGTGCCCGACCCCTCGCCCACCGGCAAGAGCAGCCTGGCCCGCGTCACCGTCACCGTCACCCGGGTGCCGGACATCAGCAGCTTCCACCAGTTCATGGCCCAGGCCACGGCCAAGGCGCTGGCCCTGCCCGGCTACCAGCAGGACAAGGTGCCGCCGGTACCGAACAGCAACCTCTACACCGCGCAGGAAAACGGCACCGCCTTCAGCTACACCGAGCACTACTGGTTCAAGCACGGCTACGCGATCCAGCTGCGCTGCGTGCGCCCGACCCGCACCCAGGCCGGCAGCGCATGGCAGGCCGATTTCGACAAGGGCTGCGATGCGCTGGCCGTCCAACTGAAATAGATCCGCAACCCCTGCAGGAGCGCGCTCGCGCACGATGCTCTCCGTCGCGCCGACGAAAAGCGCGCCAGCCGCTCCCACCGAAACAGGACACCACCATGCCCGACTACCAGCCCACCGCTGCGTGGGCCGCCGCCCGCGATGCCGCCGATCCGCTGCGCGCGTTCCGAGACGAGTTCCTGATCCCGCCGCACGAAGGCCGCGACAGCGCCTATTTCTGCGGCAACTCGCTCGGCCTGCAGCCGCGCGCCGTGCGCGAGGCGGTCAACGCGGAGCTGGACTACTGGGGCGAGCTGGGCGTGGAAGGCCACTTCAAGGGTCGCCTGCCGTGGATGGACTACCACGAGTTCGTGCGCGACGACCTCGCCGCCGTGGTCGGTGCGCTGCCCACCGAAGTAGTGGCCATGAATACCCTGGGCGTGAACCTGCACCTGATGATGGTGAGTTTCTACCGCCCCACCGCCGAACGCCCGGCGATCCTGATCGAGGCCGGCGCCTTCCCCACCGATCGCTACGCGGTGGAATCGCAGATCCGCTTCCACGGTTTTGATCCCTCCACGGCATTGATCGAACTGGAAGCCGACGAGCCGAACGGCATTGTTTCCATCGCCGCCATCGAGCGCGTGCTGGCCGAACACGGCTCGCGCATCGCCCTGGTGATGCTGCCCGGCGTGCAGTACCGCACCGGCCAGGCGTTCGACCTCAAGGCCATCACCGCGCTGGCGCATCGGCACGGCTGCACCGTGGGCTTCGACCTCGCCCACGCCGTCGGCAACCTGCCGCTGCAACTGCACGACAGCGGCGCCGACTTCGCGATCTGGTGCAGCTACAAATACCTGAACAGCGGACCCGGTGCCGTCGGCGGCGCCTTCGTGCACGAGCGCCACGCCAAGGCCGTGTTGCCGCGTTTCGCCGGCTGGTGGGGCCACGACAAGACCACGCGCTTCCAGATGGGCCCCCGGTTCGTGCCCACGCCCGGCGCCGACGGCTGGCAGCTCTCCAACCCGCCGATCCTGGCGCTGGCCCCCCTGCGCGTGTCGCTGGAAATTTTCCGCCGCGCCGGCATGGATGCCCTGCGCCAAAAATCGTTGGCGCTCACCGGCTACCTCGAATGGCTGGTGCAGACGCAACTGGCCGACGTACTGCAGGTCGTCACCCCCGCCGACCCCGAACGCCGCGGCGCCCAGCTCTCCATCCGCGTGATCGAAGGCCGCGAACGCGGCCGCGCACTGTTCGATTATCTGATGGCCCACGGCGTCATCGGCGACTGGCGCGAACCCGACGTGATCCGCATCTCGCCCGCGCCGCTGTACAACCGCTTCGCGGATTGCGTGGCGTTTGCGGAGGCGGCACGCGAGTGGAGTCGCGGCGGCTGACCCGACCGCTACCGGATGATTGCCGGTCCCGACGCGATCCGGCGACCCAGGCGCATGTCGCACCGCAAGCCCCCATTGGCCCGCTGGCCAGACCGCGCCCGAAAATCCGGCGCCCCACCACACGAAAACCCGGCACTTTCGTCCCCGTTACACCCCCACTCCCGAGGGTGTAACTCATACACCCTCAAATGTGCCGGATAACACCGAGCCGCAAACCCCGTACCCGCCCCCACACCGCGGCGCAACCGGATGATCCGTCGCAGAAATCCCCCGCTTGAACGATGGAAAGTGGAGCCGCATGCTCCGAGCAACACCCCATTTTTGGGGTCTACTTAGCGTTAGGCAGGGAGACAGGAATGTCCCAGATTTTTGTGGGTGCGGCGCTTGCAGTTTTTGTCGCCGTTTGGCTCACAGCTCTCATCACCTTGCTCGCGTGTGTCGTCTACGCCATCAAGACCGTTCGCTGCGCTCGTCCGGGCATCAAGCTCTGGGGTCGCGACACGCTATGGAATCCTGCCAACGTACTACTTAGCTCCGACATGCTCACTGAGGAGGGGCTGCGGTATCGTCGCAAATGTTTTATATCACTGGGCATCTTCGTAGTGTGCGTTGGCGGTACGCTGCTGCTTGCAGCAATCACAGGGCAGCTCAGGTGAGCTACAGGCTGCCTAACAGTTCGTTCAAGGCGGACGGGATAGTTCCTACGCTTTAGTGGACACCCTGAACTACCACTTCAGGAGTCCACAAGATGCCCAAACCAGGTCCACGAACCACCTACCGCTATACCCAGGAATTCAAGGCAACCGCTGTCCGTTTGAGCCTGTTACCGGGCGTCGCGGTGGGTGACGTTGCCCAGTCGCTTTACATCCACCCGTTCATGCTGTCTCGTTGGCGCAAACAGGCGCGCGAGGGATTGATCATGACGAAGGGTGTGGCGGTCGACAAAGCCGTGGCAGCGGAGCTGAAGGAGCTGCGTCGGGTGAAGAAGGCCTACGAGCAGCTGAAGATCGAGCATGACCTTTTAAAAAAAGCGATCGCGTTCACTTCCAGTCCAAGGCCGACATCTTCGCCTTCATCCGTCAGCAAGAGCACCACCCGGTGAGGCTGTTGTGCCGGCTGTACGGGGTCAGTCCAAGCGGGTATTACGCCTGGCGGGATCGACCGTCGAGCGCGCGTGCGCAGGAGGATGCACGACTGCTTGAGAGCATTCGCCACGTGCACGCCGAAGGCCGGCAGACTTACGGTAGCCCGCGGGTCCACGCCGGCCTGCAACGCAACGGTGAATCCGTCGGACGCCGCCGGGTCGAGCGCTTGATGCGGGACCATGCCATCCGTGGCTGCTCTGCCGATCTGTATCGACGTTGTCCGGGTGTCGATCGCTTCTTCGCCAGCGTCGACAACCAGGTGCACGAGCTGACGGTGGATCGGCCCGATCAGGTCTGGGTCACCGATGTCACCTATCTGAAAGTATCGGGTTCATGGCGCTACCTCGCCACCGTCATGGATCGCTATTCGCGGCGCCTGCTGGGCTGGTCGCTGGGAACGGACCGGACGGCCAACCTGACGCGCCGGGCGTTGGCAGCGGCGTTGCGCCAACGCAAACCGCCGCCCGGCACGTTGCTGCACAGTGATCGCGGGGTGGAGTTTCTGGCCAGCGACTTCAAACGCATGCTGGCCAGGGCGGGCTTGGTGCAGAGCGTGAACCGCCCGCATCGAATGACCGACAACGCGCATATGGAGTCGTGGAACAAGTCGATGAAATCGGACATGTATCACCGCGACAGCTTCTGCACCGAAGGCTCGCTGCGAAGCGCCGTGCGCAGCTACATCGATTTCTACAACAGCAAGCGCTTACACTCTGCCTTGGGCTATCGTTCTCCCATCGAGTTCGAGGCACAGTACGGCTAACCAACCGGTGTCCACTTTTGCGTAGGAACTCTCCGGCTTCGCCGCCGCTTAACTCAAGCGTTGAGGTTGTAGAAAAAGTCGGTTTGCCAAGTTGATCGCGGCGGCGCCGAAAATCGCCCTCACAGGAGGCGCTAGAATCGACGCGCAGCACCTTGGGAGGGGTCGAAGTACCCCCGGAAATCGGCAAATTTCTTGACCAAGGACTTTTTCTACAACCTCGTTAGGCACCAATTCAGGGCGGGATTCCATGAATCATAAATTTATAAGCACGTTCATCTCGGCCACTTGCCGCGTAGTCTTCGTAACGAGCGTGGTGCTTATTCTGGCCTCGTGCGCAACTGAGCCAAAGCAAGCGATCAACAAGCCGAGCAGCCAAGACATTGATTACGCGCTCTCGAATGCTATGAACTGCATCAAAGCAGCTATTCCACAATTTGACGACGGGGTATCTAGTGCTGAGACAGTTGGGCACGCAGCTGTCGGGAGCTGCACTTCTGAGATTGATGCCTATACGGAGCTTAATCTTCGTGGCACACCAATAAGTACGTCTGACTATCCAGAAATGTCTGAAAAGATTAAGACTATTTTTTCGAACGTTACCGTTCAATTGGTGTTGAAGCGACGCGTGAACAGCGCAGGATCGTAATATCGCCATTGGCGTAATGCCTAACAATTCGTCCAAGCGGAAGAAGCGCCACCTCGTCAGACGGACAGTTCACCGAGGCGCGGGAGCGGAAATTCCTGGCGTTGATCCCACTGTCCGTGAGGTAGAATCCGCCGCGCAAGGGGGGCGACATGCCGGTTTTGCGTCCAATCACCGAAGCCGAGTTCGCAGCCTGGCGTGACGCCGTGATTCCTGGCTATGCGCAAGAGAAAGTGAGGTCGGGCGACTGGCCTCCGGAGAACGCGGTTGACCGCGCGCGCACGCAGCTTGACGAGCTTTTGCCCCAGGGAGCGGCGACGCGCGACAACTGCCTTTTCACCATAACCGGACCCGTCGACGAGCCGGTGGGGACCCTCTGGTTCGCGGTGAAGGAGCGAGGCGGACGTCGGGTAGCCTACATCTACGATGTCGTCATCGCTCCGCAATATCGTCGCCAAGGCCACGCGGCACGTGCATTCGCCGCGCTCGAGCAGAAAGTCGCCCATCTTGGCCTGGAGGGAATCGCCCTTCACGTCTTCGGCCATAACCAGGCGGCCCATTCGCTGTATGTCAAGCTCGGCTTCGTGGAAACGGACATCACCATGTTCAAGCCGATCGACGCCGCGTAAGTTTCCTCGTCAGGCAGATGCGCCGAGAGCGGATCGAGGTTCGGGTCAATCGCCGTTGGCCACCCCCGCTATCACCGGCAACAGCACGGCGCTGCGCCCATCGCCCCCGTGCTCGATCGTCACCGTGGCCTTGCGGTAGTCGGATGGCTTGGCGAAGAGGATGTTGGGCACGTAGCTCTGCGGGTTGCGGTCGTAGAGCGGGAACAGGCTGGACTGGATCTGCACCATGATCCGGTGGCCGGGCTTGAACTCGTAGTTCACGGTCGGCAGGCGGAACTTGTATTCCTGCACCTGGTTCGGCGGGATCGGCGACGGGTCGGCAAAGCTCCTGCGATAGCGGCCGCGGAAGATGTCCAGCGAGACCGGCAGCTCGTAGCCGCCCATCGCGGGATCGGTCGGATCGGTGCCGGGGTAGACGTCGATCAGCTTGACCACGAAGTCGCCGTCGGTGCCGGTGGTGCTGGCGAAGATGTCGGCGACCGGCGCGCCCTGGACCTTCACGGTGCGGGTCAGCACCGGCGTGACGTAGGTGAGCACGTCGGGCCGGGTTTCGGCGAAGCGCTGGTCGTGGACCAGCCAGGTGCGCCAGCGGTCGTTTTTCTGCGGGATCGGGCGCGGCAGGTAAGGCACGGGCTTGGCCGGGTCGGAGACGTAGCTGTCGCTGCCGCCGGTCGGCTGCTGGAAGCCGAGGCCCATGTCTGCCTGCAGGTAGAGCGGGGTGAGCGACTGCTCGCTGGCCGGCTTCCAGTTCGCGAAACTGTCCCAGTGTTGCCCGACCGCGTTGTAGATCATGGCTTCTGGCAGCGGCTTGGGCAGCGGGGTGCCACGCAGGTAGTGGTTGAACCAGGGGATCATCACGTTCTGGCGGAACTGCGCGGTGGTGTCGCCCGGCCATTTGAGCGGCCCCATGTTCCAGCCGGCGCGGTTGATCTGGCTGTGCCACCACGGCCCAATGACAAGGTGGTTGTTGGCGCCGTGCCCGGCCCTCTTGAGCGCCTCCCAGGCATGCACGGCGCCGTAGATGTCCTCCTGGTCCCACAGGCCCTGCAGCCACATCGTGGGCACGCTGGAAGGATGCGCGACGAGCAGCCTGTCGAGTGCCTGCAACTGCCAGAAGGCGTCATAGGCCGGGTGGGCGGAGAAGCGATTCCACCAGGGCAATTGCCTGAAGCCGTTGGCCTCGGCGTAGGCACCGGCCGAGCCCGCATCGAGGAAATTGGTGTAGTCGTCGTAGCTTTCTCGCGGGATGTTTTTCCCCTCGCCCCGCTTGCTCATCTGGCCGCTGAAGTAGTCGAGGTTCACCTGGCGCAGGGCGCCGTAGTGGTACCAGTCGTCACCCATCCAGCCATCGATCATCGGGCTTTCCGGCGCCGCGACCTTCAGCGCGGGATGCGGGTGGAGCAGCGCCATCGCGACCGTCCAGCCGTCGTAGGACGAGCCGATCATGCCGACCTTGCCGTTCGATTCCTTCGTGTTCTTCACCAGCCAGTCGATCGTGTCCCAGGCATCGGTGGTGTCGTCGGTGGTGGTCGGGTTCAGCGGCCCCATCGGCGGGCGCGTCATGACATAGTTGCCTTCCGATCCGTACTTGCCGCGCACGTCCTGCCAGACCAGGATGGTGCTGCCGTCGGCCCAGTCCTTGTCGCCCGACCACACCGCGTCGGCCATGTGCGGGCTGTTGCCGGTCACGAAGCTGTCGGTGTTGTACGGCGTGCGCTCAAGCAGGATCGGCAGGTCGTGCGCGCCCTTCGGGATCAGGATCACGGTGTGCAGCCTCACGCCGTCGCGCATCGGGATCATCATGTCGCGCTTGATGTAGTCGAAGTTGCCGTGCGGCTGCTTCCAGTCGGGCGGGATGTCGGACCCGGTCTGGATCATGTCGGGCGTGACCTTCGCCGAAGCCTGGCCCGCCGGAGGCATCGCGAACGCGGCGGCTGACAAGAGGCAGACAAGCGAAACGAGTGCCGCGCCCAGCGTGGTCTTCTTCATGTCCAGGGTCCCCCGTGATGATGGTCGTGTCCGCAAATCTGCCGCGGACGGCGGATTCAACTCCGAAGTGCAGCGCGCTTGAACGACCGCTCGAACACTTCTTGCGGCGTGCGAAAGCCTAGCCGCTTCCGCGGGCGGTTGCCGGGTTTGTCTTCGATGTGCTGGATGAAGGCGTCGTCGAAGGTGGCCCGGTTGCAGCCTTTGGGCAAGCACTGACGGATCACGTTCGTGTTTTCGCCGGCACCTCGCCCCCCACGAATGGTACGGGCTATCGGGTCAAGTACGTGTGCTTCGCCTGGCCCGTGCCCGCGGCTATAGTGCTCGCGGGGACCTCCCCCTGTTGCTCTCCAGCGCGCCGCGGCCGCACGGCCGGCGGCGTCGCGGCAGGGCTGCGCTCTCCTTTCCGACGGTTGCGTGCGAGGCCTCGCGCCACCGACCCATTCACAACCTCAAGCGAGATCACAAGGATGAGGAATCGACGTACTGCCACCCTGCTGGCGCCGGCGCTGTTCACGCTCATGGCCGTTGCGCCGCGACCGGCCTCGGCCGGCGTATACACCGACGACCTTTCGAAGTGCCTGGTATCGCGCACGACGTCCGAGCAGAAGGCCGTGCTGGTCAACTGGATGTTCTCCGCCATGTCACTCAACCCGGCGGTCTCGCGCTACGTGTCCATCCCCGCGGCGCAGCGCAAGCAGTTCAACATCGACATGGCGCAGCTGTTCGAGACGCTGCTGACGGTGACTTGCAAGAAGGAGATGCAGGCCGCCGTCAAGTACGAGGGGAGCGGCGCCGTGGGCGCGGCCTTCAACATGCTCGGACAGGTGGCCGGCAGGGAGTTGTTCTCGAACCCCGAGGTTGCCAAGGGCATGGCCGACCTCGAACAGTACATGGACCAGGACAAGCTCAAGGCGGTGATGTCGGCCGCGGAGTGACCCCATGCCGAGGCACCGTGCACCCCTGAAGACCGCGGCGCGATGCTGCGGTTTTCCCGCCGCGGAGCCTCCCATGAAGAACGACGCGCCACGCGGCCCCGGCCTGCATGAGCCAGGCGAGCTGATGGGGCCGCGCCAGCAAGAACATCACGCTGGGTCGCACGCACCCGACGCTGCCGGTTCCGGTGAGCGCTGAAGCCACCGGCGACGCGCCGGGTTGAAAAAGGAAACGGAGGCCTGTGCCTCCGTTTCTGCATCGATTCCGTGGAAAGCCTTCAGTGCAATGAGGCCAGCTTCACGTTCTTCGCCTTCAGCGCCTGGGCAACGTCGTACATCGCCTGGTTGAGGATCTTGTGGGTGTTCTCGTCGGCCCCGTGGCCGTACTTGGCGTCGATGTCCTGCATCACCTTGACGTGGATGTCGTGCGAGAGCGCCTTGTCGAACAGCAGGCCGGACCACCAGCTGCCGTCGGCAGCCGTGCCGGCGCTGACCAGGGTGCCGGCGAGCTTGGCGCCCTTGAGGTCGGCCGGCGCCGCAGGCAACGTCACGCCGGCTTCGGTGGCGCGCTTGAGGCCGTCGTTGACGGCGAAGGTCATGCCGTTGATGAAGTTGGTCACGTTCTCATGGCCGTACTGCTTGGTGAGCTTGGCCACCTCCGCGTTGACGGTCTTTTCGCCCAGCATCGAGACCAGTGCCGTGGAGAAGCTGAAGTTGTCGGCGCCGCCACCGGCCTTGACCAGCGCGGCGGTTACATCAAGTGCCGGAGCGCCGAGGTAAGTCTCGCCGCCGAACCAGTTCATCGCCGACGCGTTCATCTGCGCCTGCGGTGCCGCGGCCGGGGCTTCGGCGGAAATCGCCACGCTGGCAAAGGCGATGCCGCCCAGGGCCAACGCTGCTGCCAATACGTTTTTGCGCATGTTCATGGTCATCACTCCTCTTGCATGGAAACGCGTCACGCCGTTCGTGGCGTGGCGTCACTCAGTTCGCGCATGTGCGCGAGGAAATCTCCGGCCGGGTACAGGCCGTCGAGCAGGCGGCGACTCTCGGCCGACAGCAGGCCCTCGAACCGTCCGGCCAGCTCGCTGCCCAGGATCGCCAGCGTGGCGCTTTGCTGGATGTAGGCCGCCGTCAGCGAAACCACCAGCGGTTGCTCGGTGAATATCGCCGTGATGCCGCTGCCGGTGAAATAGCCCAGCAGTGCCGCGTGATCGTCGCTGACCACCAGCAGCCAGCGCGCGCCGCCGGAAACCATGGCGCAGCGATGGACGTCACCTACGCAGCCGCCGCATTCCACCTCGCAACCTTCCAGGCACAAGGTGGTGATGGCCACGCCGCGCTCTCGTGCGGCACGCAACGGCGCGGCCAGGTGCGCGGCCTCGGTGGGCTGCAGCGCGATGCGCAGGCTGGTCGCGCTGGCTTCGATCAGCTGTCCGGCGCGCTCCAGTACTTCGTCGTCGCGCAGGTTCAGTGCCATCGGCGGATGACGCTCGCGCGACAGCCGCGACAGCGCCTCGCGGGCATCGCCCACCGCCTTGCGCCGCTCGGCATCGATATCGCGCAGGAGCTGTTTCGGCGCCGTGGCGACATAGGCCGCGCCGGCCGTGCGTTCGACCCGCACGGCCGCGCCGCGCGCGACCAGCTTGCCCGCCACCGCGTAGACGTTGGCGCGTGGAATGCCGCTGGCCTTGGCCAGCGCATAGCCGTTGAGCTCGCCGCCGGCGACCAGCGCTGCATAGGCGCGCGCCTCGTACTCGGTGAAGCCGAGCTGCTGCAGCGCGTGCAGGATATCGCTGCCTGGCTTGTTAGTAGTCATATGCATAGCAACTATACGCCGCAGCCGGTAGTGGTCAAGCCTTTCCGCCCCGCCGCAGGGCCGTCCGCCCGCCGCAAGGCAACCGGCGCGGGCCTGTACCATCACCGTGACGGGATGACCTGCCCGCCCGGCCAGCCGGCCCGATTTGCCGGCACAGGAATCGCCACTTGTCCCGTTATCCCGGTCCGCTGCTGACCCGCCCGATCGCCGACGACCTGCGCGCCGCGCGCGATGCCGGCGCCGCCACCTGGACCGGTTCGCTCGACCTGGGCCTCAGCCACGACACGGTTGCGTTGCTGGCCGACGGCTGGCGCTGGCGCGACGCGCTCCATCCCTACCCCGGCAAGCTGAAGGAGCGCACGGTCTACTTTTTCGATGGCGATGACTTCGCGCCGGTGGCGCGCTTCGCCGGTTCGCTGATCAAGCTGGTGCCCACCGAGTGGGGCGTGCCCACGTTCGAAATCGACGGCATCAAGATGCTGCCCACGGCCAAGGCCTCGCCGCTCGCCGATGCGCAGCGCAAGGTGGCGCTGGTCGAACCGCGCGGCAAGCGGGTGCTCGATACCTGCGGCGGCCTTGGCTATTTCGCGGCGTGCTGCCTGGAGTCCGGCGTGGCGCGCGTCCAGTCGTTCGAGAAGAACGCCGACGTGCTGTGGCTGCGCACGCTCAACCCGTGGTCGCCCGACCCGGCCGCCAGCGACGGTCGTCTGCAGATGGAGCACGCCGACGCGGCGCAGGCCATCGGGCAACTCGCCGATGCCTCGTTCGATGCGCTGCTGCACGATCCGCCGCGTTTCGGCATCGCCGGCGAGCTGTACTCGCAGGTGTTCTACGGGGAGCTGGCGCGGGTGTTGCGTCGCGGCGGGCGGCTGTTCCACTACACCGGCAGCCCGAACAAGCTGACCAGCGGACGCGACGTGCCGCGCGAGGTGGCGCGCCGGCTGGAGCAGGCGGGGTTCCGGGCGGAGCTGGCGCTGGACGGGGTGCTTGCCATACGGCGGTGAGCGGGTACGGCGGCGCTTCGACTCCGCCCGCTGCACGGGCTACGCTCAGCGCGAACGGTGGAGGGGTGAAGCGGGCGGTAGGGCGGGCACCGCCCGCCGTGGTCGTGCCACGAAAGGCCGGCGGGCGGTGCCCGCCCTACGCGTTGCTCGCGATGCGCGATGAGGATGCGGCGGCGTTTCGACGGCGCCCGCTGCACGGGCTGCCCTCAGCGGGAACGGTTGAGGGACGGGGGCGCGTCGGAGGATGCATCCGCGCCGCGCTGCACCGCCTTGATGAAGGCACGACGCGAGGCTACCAGCGCCTTCGAGGTCGCCTGCGGCCACGCACCCACCTGCACGATCACGAGTTGCCGCGCCGGATCGACGTAGACCATCTGGCCGAAGATGCCGATCGCGGCGTAGCTGCCGTCGGCATCGGTCCACCACAGGTAGCCGTAGCCGTGGCCGGGGCTGGCCACCTCCTGCTGCTTGCGCATGGCACCGTGCAGCCACGCGTCGGCGATCACCGGCTGGCCGTCGATGCGGCCGCCGTCGAGCATGAACTGGCCGATGCGCGCGTAGTCGGCCAGGGTGGCGGAGAGCCCGCTGCCGCCGGTGTCGCTGCCGTCGCATTCGTCCTTCAGCCAGTACGCGTCCGAGGCCATGCCGTACGGCTTCCAGATCGTCTGCGACAGATAGCCCGCCAGCGACTGGCCGGTGGCGCGCTGGACCAGGATGCCGAGCAGGTCGGTTTCGGCGGTGTTGTAGTTCCAGTGCGTGCCGGCGGGCCAGGCTCGCGGCAGCTTGGCCAGGTACGAGATCACGTGCGGCTGGCCGTTCTCGCAGGCGCTGCGGTACATCTGCGCCACGTCGGAATGCGGGTCGTCGTAATCCTCGTTCCAGCGCACGCCGGAGGTCATCGTCAGCAATTGCTGCACGGTGACCTTGGCGTAGGCGGTGCCGCGCAATTGCGGGATGTAGGTCTCCAGCGTGTCGTCCATGCCGTGGATGTCGCCGCGACGCAGCGCGATGCCGAGCAGGGTCGAGGTGACCGACTTGGCCACCGAGAACGACGTCCAGCGCTGCGCGGGTCCGAAGCCGGGTGCGTAGCGCTGAATACGGATGCGGCCATGCTGCAGCACCATCACGCCAGCCAGGTGGTGCTCGCTCATGTAGCCGGCCAGCGTGACGCCGGCGGCGTCCCAGCGCGGAACCAGCGGCTCACCCTCGGGCAAGGCGTGCACGTGGCTGCCGTGCGCCACGCGGTCAGCGGGAAACAGCTCGTACATGCGCGGAAACTGCGCCGTGCGCTGCGCCTGCGTCCAGAACAGCACGTCCTCGCGTTGCTGGCCCACGCTGGGCGCATCTTTGGCCAACAGCGGCAGCGGCACAGCCAGGCACAGCACGAGGGAAAGCAGACGCAAGCCGAGGGTCGAACGCATGATGGTTCCGATGGTGGGGCGAACGCGATTGCGTCAGCCGGAGAATGGGCAAAGGCTGCATTCGCCGGTGCGACAGCCGCTCGATTCTAGTCGTCAGCCTCACGGGTCGTCATGCCTCAGGTCAGCGACATGACTCGCGTCGCTGGCATGGCGGTCGTGAAGAATGCACCGCCAGGTCGAATGCAGGACGACTCAAACCCGCCGGGGCCCCGCGGGAGCCCGCTCGCGGGCGATGCTCTTCACCTTGCGAATCCCGAATCCCGAATCCCTGACCCCCGCCCCAACAGCATCACCCGCCAGCAGGCTCGTGCAGGCCGGGCGTCGCTCATTGGACCGCGGCCGGCGTCGCCACCAGCTCGGCCACTACCGGAAAGTGATCGGAGGGATAGCGCGCACCTTCATGCGTGGTCACCGTGCTCACCGTGCGCGCCTTGAAGCCGCGGCTGAGAATCCAGTCGATGCGCCGGTCGGGCGTGCCGGTGAAGTTGTGGAACGTCCTTGCCGGGCCCGAGCGCGTGGCGGCTTCGATCCAGGCGTCATGCAAGCCGGCGGTCAGCTTCGCGTGCACCGGCGTGTCCGGCGCACAGTTGAAATCGCCGGTGAGGATGACCCGCGCATCGGCCGGCAGCTGGTCGATCCAGCGCAGGATTTCGGCGGCGCTGAGCATGCGCGGGCGCACGTCCTGGTCGCGGTAGGGGAAGTGCGTGTTGAGGTAGTCGAACGTGCCGCCGCCATCGCGCAGGCGGAACCGCGCCCAGGTGACCATGCGCGGATACGGCTGGCCCCAGGTGATGCTGCCGGGTACGTCCGGCGTGTCGGACAGCCAGAAATCGCCGGAGCGCAGCACCTCCAGCCGATCTGTGCGGTAGAACACGCCCATGTGCTCGCCCTTGCTGCCACCCTCGCGACCCTGGCCGAACCAGGCGTAGCCGGGCAGATGCGCGGCGAGGTATTCGCCCTGCTCCTCGGTCAGCTCCTGCGTGCCGAGCACGTCCGGGTGCTGCGCGCGGATCACCTGCACCATCAGCCCGCGCCGGTTCTCCCACGCGTTGGCACCCTGGTCCACCGGCACGCGCACGTTGAAGGTCATCACGCGCAGCGCAGCGTCGCGTGCCGGCGCGGCACTGCTCGCACCCATCGCCAGGGCGCAGGCAAGCATGGCAATCCAGTGACGTGGTTTCATGGCCTTCCTCCGTGCCGGGTGGTTCGCCCGATCTACTGCCGTGCCGCGATGATGTCGCCGAGGTAATCCGGCGTGCCCTCGATGCGCTGCAGGTGCGGATATTGCAGCCCGCCGTGGTAGTCCACCGCCACGGTGCGGAGGCTGCCCTGGTATTTCAGCAGCAGCTTGATCGGCACCTGGTTGCCCTTGGCCGCGGTGATCGCGTCCTTGAGCACGTCGGTGCCGTACGCCTGCCCGTTCACCGCGACCACGGTGGCGCCGGTGCTCACGCCGGCCTTGAACGCCGGGCCGTCCCAGCGCACGTCGTTGATCTCGCCGCCCTTGGTGAGCGTCAACCCGATCGACCAGGCGAAGTTGAAGATGTGCCGCGGCGATTCCGGGCGGCTCTCGTACTGCTTTTCATAGGCGCTGGGCTGGTCGGTGTAGACCAGCTTCCAGCCGGTAGCTGCCAGGCCGCTGGCCAGCGGGGGATCCAGCGTGTCCACGCGCGCGTGCAGGAAGCTCGCCCAGTCGTTCTTCGCCACGCCGTTCAACGCCGCCACCACGTCGTCGAAGGTATAGGTCCTGGTGACGAAGCTGCCGTCGTCGACGCCGAAGAAGGCACGGGCGAAATCATCCAGCGATTTGCGCCCGTGCGTGAGGCTGCGAATTTTTGCATCCACCGCCAGCCACATCATCTGGCCGCCGCTGTAGTACTCCTCGCTCATCTGCCAGCTGCGGTACGGCAGCGCCGCGCGCAGCGCAGCGGTGGGATCGTTGGTGGTGTCCTCCAGCGTGCGCCAGCCGAAGCCGACCCGGTTGCGGTCGTAATTGGCCGCGACCATCGCCAGCGCATCACGGAACTGCTGCGCCGTCCACAGGCCGGAGCGCGCGGTCAGCACGAAGCCCCAGTACTGGGTCTGGCCCTCGTACACCCACAGCAGCGAATCGCCCATCGGCACGTTGAAGTTCGGTGTCCACAGATCCGCCGGACGGCGGAACTTGCCGTTCCACGAATGGGTGTACTCGTGCGCCAGCAGGTCGCGATTGGGCGCGGTGTCGGACCAGGCGGTGAAGTAGTCCGCGTCCAGGCCGTTCTCGCTGGACTGGTGGTGCTCGGTGCCGTTGCCGGCCAGCACGTCCGACAGCGAGAACAGGAAGTCGTAGTGGTCGTAGTGCTGCGAGCCGAACAGCTTCACCGCCTGGGTCACCAGCGCACGGTGCGCCTTCAGCTGCTGCGGGGTGATCTCCAGGTACTTCGGCGCATCCGCGACGATGTCCAGGTGCACCGGCACCTTGCTGTCCGGGGCAAGGTCCACGCGCTTGAAATAACGCCCCGCGTAGACCGGCGAATCCACCAGCGTGTTGAAGGTCACCGGCTTGAACGTGACGGTGTCGCCCTTGCGCGCCGAGGTTTCCAGCGCGGTGCCGAACTGCCAGCCCGGCGCCAGCGTGAGGCTGGGCGCGACCGTGATGCCGCGCGTGTAGTGCCCGGCCGGATACAGCGCGACCTTGCTCCACGCCATGTCCATCATGCGGTCGGTGATCTCGAAGCCGCCGCGGCGCGGCGACAGGTACTGGAACTGCACGTCCAGGCTGGACACGCCTGCGGGCACGTCGAGGTGGAACGCGTAGACGTTGTACTTGTCGCGCTTCCACGCCACCGGCTTGCCGTCGGCGCTGAGCTTCAGTCCGGCCAGCATGTCGATCGGGCCGGTGGGCGAGTGGTCGCCGGGAATCCACTGCGGATACAGCAGGGTCAGCGCACCGGCCGTGACCGGAATCGTCTCCTGCACGCGGAAGATGCCCTGCGCCGTGTCGCTGGCATCGACATGCAGCGCGATCGTGCCGGCGTACGGCGTGTCCTGCGGGTCCGGCACCTGCAGGCTGCGCTGTTGCTGCGCCAGTGCGGTGCCGGCAAACAGCGCCAGCGAAGTCGCCAGCATGCAAGTGCAGGCCAGCCGGCGCATGGCCGACGAGCGGGCGGAAGGACGAGCGGGCATGGGCGACTCCGTGATGCGGCGGGAAGTGCATCAAACTAGCACCACTGCCCTGGCGCATGGCAGCGTACCCCTGTCCGCAGGAGCCTGCGGCCATGTACCGGCAGGTAGCACGCGACCTGCTTTCCACGACAAGGCTTCCGCGTGACGCGGCACGGGTTGCCGGAATGCGAATGCGCACGACGCAGGCATTTGCTTGGACGACGGCGACCCGCGGCGTATCCTGAGCGGCGCTGATGGCCGACCGCGTGACTGCGCTGCCCGGTGCGGCCGGCGGCCCGATCCGGCGTGCGGCGTGGGCACGGCAGGCACCCCTCCACCCGTGATGCTTCCCCGCATGAAAGACACCGTGTCGAACACTTCCCCCCTCGCCACCGCCAGCGAAGCGGGCGGCGCGCCGCCGGTGATCGCGGCGGCGGCCACCACGCCGCTGTCGACCACGCGCTACGGCGTGCTGGGCGCGGTGAGTTTCGTGCACGTGCTCAACGACATGATGCAGTCGGTGATCCTGGCGATCTACCCGCTGCTCAAGGGCGAGTTTGCGCTGAGCTTTTTCCAGATCGGCGCGATCACGCTGACCTTCCAGCTGACCGCCTCGCTGCTGCAGCCGGTGGTGGGCATGGTCACCGACCGGCATCCGCTGCCGTACACCCTGCCGGTCGGCATGTGCTTCACCCTGGCCGGCCTGTTGCTGATGTCGGTGGCGCCGAGCTACCCGGTGCTGTTGCTGGCGGTGGCGCTGATCGGCTGCGGCTCGTCGGCGTTCCATCCGGAATCCTCGCGGGTGGCGCGGATGGCCTCGGGCGGGCGCTATGGCCTGGCGCAGTCGGTGTTCCAGATCGGCGGCAACCTGGGCCAGGCGCTGGGGCCGCTGATGGCGGCGGGCGTGGTGCTCACGCTGGGCCGCGCGCACGTGGGCTGGTTCGGGCTGGCGGCGCTGCTGGGCATCGTGGTGCTGCTGCAGGTCAGCCGCTGGTACAGCCGACACATCGAGGAGCGCGTGCGCAAGCGCCTGGCCTCGGACCAGCCGCCGTTCCCCGCGCCGGTGGTGCACCGCACGCTGGGCGTGCTGATGGTGCTGATGTTCTCCAAGTTCTTCTACCTGGCCAGCATCAGCAGCTACTACGAGTTCTACCTGATCCACCACTTCGGCCTGTCGATGACCACCGCCACGCACCTGCTGGCGGTGTTCCTGATGGCCGTGGCCGCCGGCACCCTGTTCGGCGGCCCGCTCGGCGACCGCATCGGGCGCAAGCAGGTGATCTGGGTGTCGATACTCGGCATCGCGCCGTTCACCCTGCTGCTGCCGCACGTGGGGCTGGCATGGACGGTGGGCCTGAGCGTGGTGATCGGCGTGGTGCTGGCATCGGCCTTCCCGGCGATCATCGTCTACGCGCAGGACATGATGCCCCACCGCGTCGGCATGGTGTCAGGCATGTTCTACGGGCTTTCGTTCGGCCTCGGCGGCATCGGCGCGGCCGTGCTCGGCGTGGTGGCGGACCACTACGGCATCGTGTTCGTGTACCAGGTCTGCGCGTTCCTGCCGCTGCTGGGATTGCTGGCGGTGTTCCTGCCCGACGTGCGACCGCCTGCGCGCGCGTGACCGCGCCGGGTGTGCGAACCTTTCATTCTCCATGCCAGGCGAACACCCATGAGCCACGATGAAACCCTCCAGCCATCGCGACGCCGCTTCCTGAAACACTCCGCGCTGGGCGCCGCTGCGCTGCCGCTGCTGGGCGCCGGTACCGCCAGTGCGGGCGACACGGGCAGTGCACTGCCGCCCTCGATACTGGCGCTGGAACCGGTGGCGCCGCGCGCCGTGCCGATCACCGATGCCGAGCGCGAAGGACGCCTGCGCAAGGCGCAGCGGCTGATGGCCGAGCACGGGATGGACGCGGTGTTCATGGGCGGCGGCAGTTCGCTCGAATACTTCACCGGCATGCACTGGTGGGTCAGCGAACGCACCACCGGCATGCTGCTGCCGAAATCGGGGGACCCGGTCTACATCACGCCGGCGTTCGAGCGCGAACGCACGCTGGAGCAGATCGCCTTCGGCAGGAAGGACGTGCGCACCTGGCAGGAGTTCGAGAGCCCGTACGCGCTGATCGCCGGCGTGCTCGCCGAATGGCGCATGGCCACCGGCACGCTGGGCATCGAGGAGCAACTGCGCTCGGCCACGCAGTTCGGCATCGCCGCCGCGGCGCCGCACGTGAAGCTGGTCAGCGCCACGCCGGTCACCGCCGGTTGCCGCGCGATCAAGAGCCCGGCCGAGCTGGCGCTGATGCAACTGGCCAACGACGCCACCCTGGCGGTGTACCACGCGGTGTGGAAGGCGTTGCAGCCGGGCATGACCCAGCAGCAGATTTCCGCCCTCGTGGATGCGGCCTACGCACGCCAGGGCCTGCGCGGCGACGCCAGCGTCAACGTCGGCGCGTTCACCGCCTCGCCGCACGGCTCGCCGCTGCCGCAGCACATCAGCGAGGGCACCGTGATCATGCTCGACGACGGCTGCAAGGTCGGCGGCTACCAGAGCGACCTCACCCGTACCTTCGTGCTGGGCAAGGCCAGCGACAAGATGAAGCGCGTGTTCGACATCGTGCACCGCGCGCAGCAGGCGGCGCTGAAGGCCGCTCACCCCGGCGCCACCATGGAATCGGTGGACGCCGCCGCGCGCAAGGTCATCGTCGACGCCGGCTACGGCCCCGGCTACAAGTACTTCAGCCACCGCCTCGGCCATGGCATCGGCATGGACATGCACGAGTGGTACTACCTCGTGCAGGGCAACAAGCGCGCGCTCGAAACGGGCATGACCTTCAGCGACGAGCCGGGCATCTACCTCCCCGGCGAGTTCGGCGTGCGGCTGGAGGACGACATGCACATCACCGACGACGGCGCACGCTGGTTCACCCCGCAGAGCCCATCGATCGAACTGCCGTTCGGCTGATCGGCTGGCGTTTTCTTTGTACGGCCTGCGCGGCAGGCTATCCTGTCCGGCGGACAGCCTCGGGAGAACACCATGCAACTGGACCACCTGCGCGTCGCCGTCACCGGCGGTTTCGGCACCCTGGGCCTCGCCACGGTGCAGGCGGCGCTGGCCGCCGGCGCCCGCGTCGCCGCCATCGATCGTGCCCCCGCACCGAGCGCAGGCATCGGCGCGGCCAGCTGCATCGGCGGCGTCGACCTGGCCGATCCCGCCGCCGCGGCGAACGCGCTGGACACTGCCGCCGAGGCCATGGGCGGGCTCGACGCGCTGGTCAACATCGCCGGCATGTTTCGCTACGAGAGCGTGGCCGACGGCAACGCGGACACCTGGGACCTGCTCTACCGGGTCAACCTGCGCACCGCCGTCGCGGCGAGCCAGGCCGCGCTGAAACACCTGCATGCCGGCGGACGCATCATCAACATCGGCGCCGCGTCCGCGCTCAAGGCCGGCGCCGGCGTGGCGGCCTATACCGCCTCCAAGTCCGGCGTGATGCGCTTCACCGAATCGCTCGCCGAGGAGCTCAAGGAGCGCGACATCACCGTCAACGCGCTGCTGCCCAGCATCCTCGACACGCCGCCCAACCGCGCCGACATGCCGAAGGCCGACTTCACGCGCTGGGTCAAACCGGAGCAACTGGCCGACGTGATCGTGTTCCTGCTGTCGAAACAGTCCGCCGCCATCACCGGCGCCCTGATCCCGGTGACCGGGCGCGTGTGACCGCCGCCCCTCAACCCTCCAGCCGCCCACCACGACGCCCATGCCCAATCCCTCCGTGGCCGACCAGGCCAGCGCGCGCGCCGAGAACTTCCGCACCGGCTTCGCGGGCCAGCCGATGCGCGAGTACAAGGGCCTGCCGATCTACGCCGCCCCCGGATTGCATGAGGCGGCCACCGAACTGCTGGTCGACGCGGCGAGCGCGGGCGCGCGCGTGCTGGAGTTCGGGGCCGGCAGCGGCGCGATGTCGTTGCGGCTGACCGACCTGGGTTTTCACGTCACTGCCAGCGACCTGTTTCCCGAAAGCTTCAAGCCGACCGACGTGCCCTTCGTCGCGGCCGACCTCAACGGCGCATTCGCCGCGCAATGGCCGCAGGGCTTCGACGCGGTGATGGCGCTGGAAATCGTCGAGCACCTGGAAAACCCCCGCGAGGTGCTGCGGCAGATCCGCGCCCTGCTGCCGGTCGGCGGGCAACTGGTGCTGTCCACGCCGAACATCGCCAACCCGGTCTCGCAGGCGCTGTTCCTGCGCACGGGCCAGTTCCAGTGGTTTCGCGACATCGACTACCGCGAACAGGGCCACATCACCCCGCTCAGCCCGTGGGTGCTGGAAAAGGCGCTGCAGGAAGCCGGCTTCACCATCCGCGCCGAACGCGCCGTCTCCAGCCCGTTCCGCCGCATCCGCCGGCTGGGCTGGACCGTGCGCCTGCTCGCACCATGGTTCGCCTTGTTCAACGGCCTGCCGCGCGCACGCCGCGGCGAGGTGTGGCTGGTGCGCGCGGAGGCGAGCTGACGTCGCCAGGCTCGGTGCAGCGCTTCGCCGGGGCCGACCGCCTCAATCCCGAGCAGGCGTATCAAACCGATAAGTCGTGCTTCGCGCCGAAGCCCGCTGCCCGAAGACGCGGGCGAAATCGCCGAGTCGCACATACGGCGCGAGTGGCACGGTAGTGCGGAAGGCCAGGTGTTCGAGCAGGCAGAACAGCGACACTTCCAGCATGCCCAGATCGTGCGGCGGCAGGGTGGCGATGATCGAGGGCGCTCGCTCGTCAAGCCACGCCAGTGCGTTGCGCAGGCCCGTGGCCGCCTTGACGAAGTAGATGCTGTCCGGCGGAAGCCCCGCGATCTGCGTGCCGAAACCGAGCTGCACCTGGGCCTGCATCGCGTGCCAGACCAGCTCCTGCGCGTTGCGCGCCGGCGCGTCACGCAGATTCTCGGGCCAGAGAATCACGGCGGAGCGCGGGGCGAGCTCCGCCAGCGTGCGGCAGATGTTCTCGGTCCCGAAAACCACTGTCCCGCCATGACTGAGCACCGGCAACTTGAGGGCGGGGTTGCCCGTGTAGCTGCGCTCGTCCAGCGAGGCCAGGTCGTACACCGGCGCAAACTCGCAGGCCACGTCCAGCTCGAGCGCGAACATGCGCGCCAGACGGGTGTAGTGGGAGCTGCTGCGCCCGGTGATGCGCGGCAACGGGCTCGCAGCGGCCTCGTCGGATCGAACGGACATCGCGGCGCCTCGCACAGGAGAGTCCCGTCATTATCGCCGCCGTCTGCGCCCCCCGATCAAGCGTCCTTCCCTCCCCCACCCGCCGGCAGCAGCACGCCCACGCCGAGCAGCGCGGCGATCGCGCCCAGCACGAAGATCACCGCCTCGCCGGAGGTGGCCAGGTGCGCCGACGGCAGCGCGCGGCTGACCCAGTCGATGCCGACTGCGTAGGCCAGCGTCATCAGGATCGCCGACGCCACGCCGATCGCCAACGCGTACCAGGCTCGGCGGCGCCCCTTGCCGCGGATGAACGCACCGAGGAGGCCGCCGGCAACAGCCGCGGCCAGGAACAGCCACGGCGCGGTGAACACCACGGTGGCCGGTTGGGAAACCACGCCGGCGTCGGCGACACTCACGCTGGTGGAGCTGGCCGAATCAGAGCGCAGCCGCGCGGTGGCCACGCCCTGCGCGTCGAGCTTCACGTAGGTGGGGTCGAGCGAGCCGTGCTCGTTGCGCAGCGTCACCGGATAGCCGTCGGGCGTGACCAGGCCGCGGGCGCGCAGCGTGATCGCGGTCTGGCCGATGCCCCAGCCGGCGATCTGCGGATTGGCGGCGATCACCTCGATGGTGGGTTTCACCACCGGCAGGTCGATCGCGTTGCCGCGATCCTGCGGGTCGGCGCTGACCGACACGTGGTAGCGGTCGCCGGGGAAATCCGGCACGGTCACGCGCACCGCATGCCAGCGCCCGACGTCGGCGATGCTGAGCGGCGCGGGCGTCACGTCGGAGGCACCGGCCGCGGTGATCGCCACGGTGACCGGCGTGTTCAGCGGGCGCCGATCGGCGGGATCGTCGAGATTGGACAGCGCCACCGAGAAGCCGCCGCGCCAGGCGGAATGCGCAGCGTCCAGCACCAGCCCGGTGTTGTCGGCGATGAGCGCGGCCAGCCGCACCGGGCTGGCCTCCGCCCCGGTGGTGGCGCTCACCACATAACCCAGCCGCACGGCGGATGTCTGCGCCCCGGCCGGCAGCGCCGCGCGCAGCGGCGCCGACAGCGCCACCCGGGTCGCGCCGGTACCGGTGCGGGTGACGAAGACCGAACCCGGCCGTGCCTGTTCGGCAACCGTATCGGGATTGACCACTTCGACATGGCTGCCGGACACCGCCTTCACCTCGCCGCTGCTCAGGGCCAGCGGGTCGAGATGGAACTTCTGCGCCGCCCGTGCGGCAGCCGGGCTGAGTACGGCGGCCGGCCTGGTGGTGGTTGCCGACGCCGGCAGCGGCGGCTGCCCCGCCACTACGTGCAGCATCGCATCACTCAACGCCACGTGTTGCTCCGCACTCGGGGCAGACACATGCGTGACGCTGCTCGCCGCCTTCGCCACCGGCACCAATGCCTCGTGCTTGTGCAACTGCTGCAGCGATTGCGCTGGCGGCTGCGCCAGTGCATCGACACTGCCGAGGCAGGCAAGGCCCGCGATCAACCCCATGGTGATGCATCTGCGCATGTCGTCCCCCGAAGGTTCGCCTAGGCCGTCAACCGCACCGGCGTCGTCAGCGGCCGCCGCGCCGGTCGATGCGCGCTGGCCGTGGTGATCGCGGCATACCAGTTGGTGAACGGCAGGTGCTCCGGCGCGTCGCGCATGTCGGCCCAGACCTGCTCGGCGAGATGGCGGAAGCGCGGATAGCGTTCGCGCTTCCAGCGCGCAGCCTGCATGCGGAACGGGCCGCGATCGAGTCGCGCGATCGCATGGGTGGTGGCGAAGCCGTGCTGGATCGGCACCACCCAGCCATCCTCCTGCACCACCAGCGGCGAGACCAGCGCGGCCAGCCGCGCATCGGCGGCCACGTCCGCGGCCACCGCCGGGCCGGCAAAGGCACGGCAGGGTTCGCGCGCGATCAGCTGGCGATCGGCCACGTCGTACTGCAAGGTCAGCTGCTCCCGGTACTGCCGCTGCAGCCGCGCCACTTCGAGAAACCCGTACGCCAGCTCCAGGTCGTCCGGCGGACGCAGCTCGTACTCGCGGGCGCGGCCGACCTGTTCCAGCGGATGGATCTGCAGCAACCGCGCGCCCTCGGTCGCGGCGAAGCCGGCGACCCAGTCCAGCTCGGGCAGGTTGTCCATGGTCAGCGTGAAGATGAAACCGAACGGCACGCCGGCGGCGCGCAGCAGGTCGAGCCTGGCGCGCATCTGCTCGAACGCGTGCGCGCGATTGCGCATGCGGTTGTGGCTCTCCGGCACGCCATCGAGGCTGATCGCCAGCAGCCCGAGATGCGGCGCCAATTGCGCCAGCCGCCGCGCATCGAGCAGCAAACCGTTGCTGGTGACCGAGGTGGCGAAACCCAGCGACCGCGCGCAGGCCAGCAGGCGCGGCAGCGGCTTCCAGGTCAGCGGTTCGCCGCCGGACATGCCGATCGCGTTGTAACCCTCCCCCGCTGCGTCGGCGAGGAATCGCTCGAGCAGCTCCACGTCCAGCTCGCCGCGCTGCTCCGGACCGGAGGTCGAGTAGCAATGCCGGCAACGCAGGTTGCAGCGCAGCGTGGGGTGGATCTGGATGACGTTGACGACGTCGCCGGTCGGGCCCATGACGTTCTCGCGGCAAGGCAACGGCGGCCGGGCGATGGCTCCCGGCCACTTGGATGCATCAGTCGGCCTCTAGCGACCGGCGTTGCGGATATTCACTTCGAGCCGGAACCACTCCGGCACCGGGATGCCGTAGGGGAAGCACGATGCGCTGACCTGCAGCGTCGGACCGTTCAGCCGCATCAGCTGGCTCACCACCGGGCCGAGTTGCTTGGCGTTGACCTCCAGTTGTGCCTGGATCAGGTCGATCGCCGGCTGTCCGTATTTCCACCACCACTTCACTTCGTAATCGCTGCGTGCCATGCCGAGCGCCTTGGCAATGCCGGCGTGATCGTGCGGTTTGAGGGCGAACAGTTTGGCCGAGCCCCTGTTGACGTTGCTTGTGATCTTGCGAGTCGTGGCCATGAAGAAGCCTCCTGCGCTGGATTGCCGGTTGCCCGGGCGAAGGCGGCTGTGACAACCGGAACCCGGCGGCCTGCCCGCCGCCGGAGTCCGATCGCCCGCCCCCGACGCCATGTCCAGCAAGCGACATGCCAGCACGCAACGGCACCGCGACCGCGCCGCAGCGCGGCCGCCGCACGTCCACGCGCCGCGAACCGGGGCGCGAATGACCCGCTACCGCGTTCCCCCGGGTCAGGTGATACCCACCACGCTTCATTCCTATTTGCACACTGCCGTGCGGAATGAACCCACGCCGCGCGCCTCGCTTTTTTTTCCTGCGGCGCTCCCGACATCCCTCGTGACTTTTCGCACGTGCCCGTGTCGGTGCATGCCCGCACCATGGCGTGACGGCGGCGCGCGGTCGCGCCGATGCAATGGCCGGCGAGGTCGGGCCCGGCGCCAATACTTCCCCACACCTGCCGCCACGGAGCGACGCATGACGAATCGATGGACGAGCTGTGGCCTGCTGGCGGCGCTGCTGTGGTCGGGCACGGCGCTGGCGCAGGTCGACCTGTCCGGGCTGGACCAGGGCATGGCCGGTCCGTCGTCGCAGGTGCTGGTGCTGGGCAGCGTGCACCTGTCGCAGATGCCCGACGGGTTCAAGGCCGATACCTTGCAGCCGGTGCTGGCGAAGCTGGCCAAGTTCAGGCCCGATATCATCACCGTCGAGGCGATCCCCGGCGAAAGCTGCGCGATGATGAAGCGCAACCCGGCGCTCTACGCGGCGCAGGACGTCGCGACTTATTGCAGCGACACCACGGCGGCGAAGAAAGCCACCGGCCTGGATGTTCCCGCTGCGGTGGCCGCGGTGAAGGAGTCGCTCGCACACTGGCCGGCACGGCCGCACGCGGCGCAGCGCCGGCACCTGGCCGCGCTGTTTCTCGCCAGCGGCGACGATGCCTCGGCGCTGACCCAGTGGCTGCAGTTGCCACAGGCCGAACGACACGCCGGTGATGGCCTGGACGATGCGCTGGCCACCCGTCTGCGCGAACTGCAGACGCGAAACGGCGAGGACCTGCAGATCGCCGCGCGCCTCGCCGCACGGCTGGGCCTGCAACGCGTGTATCCGGTCGACGACCACTCCGGCGACAACGTGGACGTGCCCGACGTGCCCGCCTACGCCAACGCGATCCGCCATGCCTGGGCCGCCAGCGCGGGCGAAGTGGCGGCCGATCGCAGACAACAGGAAACGCTCACCGGTCGCGGCGACATGCTGGCGCTGTACCGCTTCATCAACCGGCCCGAGGTCCTGTGCAGGCAGATCGACGCCGACATGGGCGCGGCGATGCGCGATGAGTCGCCCGGCCACCTGGCGCGCATCTACGTCGCCGGCTGGGAGACGCGCAACCTGCGCATGGTGGCCAACGTGCGCGCGGCATTTCGCGAACGTCCCGGTGCCCGCGTGCTGTGCATCGTCGGCGCCACCCACAAGCCGTGGTTCGACAGCCTGCTGGGCCAGATGCAGGGCGTGGCCATCGTCGACGCGGAAAAAGTGCTGCAGTAACCGCCCCGGGAATCCCGCATGTTTCAGGCAAATCGACCGCGCCTGGCTGGCGCCCTCCTCATCCTCGTGGCCATGCTTGGCACGGGCTGCTCGGGCGTGGCCACGCGCGAGATCGAATCGGCGCGTGCCGAGGTGCATCGCGAGCCGCTGGGCATGAACGCCAAGGGCCATCCCGACGCCAGCATCGACGCCTCCGGCGCGGTGAAGATCGGCAACGATCCGCTGGCGCTCTCCGCTGCGCAGAAGGCCGAGGCGCTGCGCTACCGCGAGGCGGTGATCGCGCTGGTGGATCTCTCGCTGGACAAGGCCGCGCACATGACCCGGCACGTCATGGCCAGGACCGTGTTCGCGATGATGACCGGCCGCCTGGACAAGATGGAGAACAAACTGGAGCAGCAAGGCCTCGCTCTGTCCCACTCGCCCGAATTCTGCGCTGCGTTGGCTGACGTGGTGCAGCGCCAGGACCGGATGGTGCAAGCGGTGGTGAACCTGCGGCCCTACGCGCACATCAGCCAGCGGGAAGTAGACAACTGCGTGGCCGGCCGACCGTACCACGCAGGCATCTAGGACGCCGCACGATCCGCCGTCAGGGCTTCGTCGCGGCCACCCGCGACGGATCGTCGGCCGGATGCACGTAGTGGATCTGGAACGGCCCGTAGAAACTCAGGTCGATGACCACGCCCTCGTCCGCGGTATACGCGTAGTGGTGGTGCATCGCCGGCAGCGACGCGTAGCTCATCGCCGGCAGCGCCTTGGCCGCGGCCTTGTCCACCTGGTCGCCCATGCCGATGTGGAAGGTTCCCTGCAGCACGGTGAAACCCTCCGCGGTCGGGTGCCAGTGCGGCGCGAGTACGGTGTGCGGCGGGATCTTCAGGCGCAAGGTGGTGAACCCTTCCGCGAACGGATTGCCGCTCAGCACCGCCAGTTGCACACCCTTGGGCAGCACCGGCGGCGCCGGCATCCATTTCAGGTCGCCGGGCGCGAGCTGCACGGCAGCAACAGCAGGCGGCGCGGCCGCGGCGGGGGTCGGGGCCAGTTCCAGTGAAAGCGCCAGCAAGGCGATCGCGCATGTCGTGTTCATGGGTGCATCCTCCGTTCGACAGAAGCTGTCCTCACGGAAGAACACCGTCGCGCCGCAAATTGCGACAGCGTTTCGTGGCGTGGCACCGTCGCCGCACTCTCGGCATGCAGGTACGCCTTGAAACAAAGCTGCGGGGAGACGTCGAGCAGATGGCCCTTGCCGGCGATGCGGCGGCGGATGACCGCGGCCAGGCGGCGCACCGCCGGGTTCGGCACCGGCTGGCTGGCCTCGGCGCCAGGCCGGAACAGCCGCCGACTCACGCGCACGGCATGCGCGCCATGTTCAAGAGATTCCCGGCGACGCCGCTACAAGGCAGAGATGCCCCGCGGCGAACCGGGCCGGCCTGCGCCGGACCGCGCCGATTGGGGTATGGTTGAACTTCGCAACGGGGACCGCGACCGCAAGAGGCATCTGCATGAAGCGATGGCGCACGGCATGCATCGGAGGAGCGTTCTGTGGCCTGGCAGCGGCATTTGCGGCATTTGCGGCAGTGGCCGCGTCGCCGCCGCCGAGCGCCTCGACGTCCGCCGCCATGTCGCCCACCCCCGCGCGCATCCGCGTGGTCACCGACAACAACTACCCACCCTTCCTGTTCCTCGACGGCAATGGCAAGCCGCAGGGCTACGAAGTCGACATGTGGCGGCTGTTCCAGCAGCGCACCGGCATCCAGGTGGAGCTGGAGCCGATGGCCTGGAGCGAGGCGCAGAAGGAGTTGCTGGCCGGCAAGGCCGACGTGATCGACATGATCTACCTCACGCCGGAGCGCGTGCCCCTGTACGAGTTCTCCGCACCGTACGCGAAGCAGGCCGTGGGCATCTACGTGGCGCGCAGCATCCGCGGCATCGCCGACAGCACCGGCCTGCGCGGCTTTCCCGTGGCGGTAGAGCGCGGCGACGCCTGCGCCGAACACATGCGAAGGCAAGGCATCACCGACCTGCACGAATACACCAATTACAAGGAGATCATCCAGGCTGCGGTCGGCGGCAACATCGGCGTGTTCTGCATGGACACCAACCCGGCCAACTACTACCTCTACCGCTACGCCGCGCTGGACAAGTTCTACCTCGCCTACATCCTCTATACCGGCCAGCCCCGCCGCGCCGTGCGCGCGGGCAACAGCGCGATGCTGCAGACGGTGGAGCGCGGCATGGCGATGATCACGCCGGCCGAACGCGCCGCCCTGCGTGAGCGCTGGCTGGATCGTCCCGCCATGTCGCAACCTTTCGCGCGGACGGCGCGCATCGCGCTGATCGTGGGACTGGCGCTGGCCGTGTTGCTGGCCTTGTGGGTATGGTCGCTGCGCCGCACGGTGGCCGTGCGCACCCGCGAGCTGCGCGCGCAGAAGCGCAACCTGCGCGCCCTGTTCGACGCCAGCCCGGACGCGATGTGGGTCAGCGACGGCAAGGGCGTGCTCACCGATTGCAACGACCGCGCCTGCGGCCTGTTCGGGCGCACGAGCGAATCGCTGCTCGGCCGCACGACGTTCGACGCCTTCGACGAGCGCAACACGCGCTTCGCCGCCGCATCGCGCTCGATGAGCCAGGGCGTGCTGTCGAACGGACAGCCGAGCAATGCGATCGTGCCGTACGAGGCACCGGACGGCGACAGCCGGCAACTGGAACTGAGCAAGGTGCCCCTGCACGATCCCACCGGCGCGATCCACGGCGTGCTCACCGTGGCGCGCGACGTCACCCGGCGCCTGCACAGCGAGGCGCAACTGCGATTGTGGGCGCACGCGTTCCAGAACGCCGCCTTCGGCGTGGCCATCTGCGACTCGCGCACGCGCTTGCTGACCGCGGTCAACCCGGTGTTCGCCAGCGAGCGCGGCTACGCGCCCGAGGAAATGGTCGGCACGCCTGTCGACGCACTGTTCCCGCCCGACGTCCTTGCCCGCCAGCACGAACAATGGGCGCAGGCCGACCGCCTCGCGCACCTGGTCTGGGAAACCGAACAGATCACCCGCGACGGGCGTCGCTTTCCCGCGAAACTTGACTGCTCGGTGATCCACGACGAGGACGGCGCGGCGCTCTACGCGATCCTCTACGCGCAGGACATCACCGAGCGCAAACGCGCCGACAGCGAACTGCGCCTGGCCGCGGTGGCCTTCCAGACCCAGGAGGCGCTGATGGTGACCGACGCCCACGGCACCATCCAGCGCGTCAACCAGGCGTTCACCCGGCTCACCGGCTATCGCCTGGACGAGGTGCGGGGGCAGCCCTCGTCGCAGGTCTGGGCGCGCCGTGACGACAACGCGCCGGCGCACGAGCACCACGAGCAGCTCGGCCCCGACGGCTTCTGGCAGGAGGAGCGCTGGATCCAGGTCAAGCACGGCCAGCCGCGGGTGGTGCGCGCGGCCACTTCGGCAGTCGCCGACGCGCAAGGCCAGGTCACCCACCGCGTCTGCACCATGGTCGACCTGACCAGCGAGCGCGAGGCCCACGCCAGCGTCGACCACATGACCTTCTTCGACCCGCTCACCGATCTGCCGAACCGGCATTTCCTGCGCAACCACCTCAAGCACCTGCTGGGTCAGGCCGAAGGTTTTCGCGCGCTGCTGCTGCTGGTCGACCTGGACCACTTCAAGCGCGTCAACGATCTGCGCGGCCACGCCGCCGGCGATCACCTGCTGACCCTGATCGCGCAGCGCCTGCGCCGGCTGCTGGAAGACGGCTGCGTACTGGCGCGATTGGGTGGCGGCACGTTCGCGCTCGCCCTGCCGTGCGAGCGGAGCAACCGCAGCGAACGCGCGCAGCGCGCCCGCGAGTGCGCCGAGTGCGTGCGCGAGGCGCTGCACGAGCCGTTCCGGCTGGCCAGCGACGCGCCGGTGACGATCACCGCCAGCATCGGCTGGTCCGAGTTGGCGGCCGGCCACGACACGCCCGAATCGGCGCTGCGCGAGGCGGAGCTGGCGATGTACAGCGCCAAGGCGGCCGGCCGCGACCAGGTATGCCGCTTCGAGCCGGAGATGCTGGCCGAACTGGCGCAGCGCGACGGCCTCGTGCACGACCTGCGCGACGCGATCGCCCAAGGCGCGATGGCACTGAACCTCCAGGCGCAGGTCGACCGCTACGGCCGCGTGCTCGGCGCCGAAGCGCTGCTGCGCTGGACGCGCCGCGGCGTGGCGATATCGCCCACCGTGTTCATCCCGGTGGCCGAGGAGAGCGGGCTGATCCTGCCGCTGGGCGACTGGGTGCTGCAGCGCGCCTGCGAGTTGCTGGTGGCCTGGTCGAGCCGGCCGGCCACGCAGTCGCTGACCCTGGCGATCAACGTCAGCGCGCGGCAGTTCGCCCAGCCGCACTTCGTGGACGGCGTGTGCCAGGCGCTGGCGGCCACCGGTGCCGATCCGTCGCGGCTGAAACTGGAAATCACCGAAACCACGATCATGGACGACCTCGCCGAGGCGGCGGTCAAGCTCACCGCGCTGCGTGCGCAAGGCATCCGCATCTCGCTGGACGACTTCGGCACCGGCTATTCCTCGCTGACCTATCTCTCGCGCCTGCCGCTGGACCAGCTGAAGATCGACCAGTCCTTCGTTGCCTGCCTGCCGGAGGACGCCAACGGCGCGATGGTGGCGCAGACCATCATCGGCATGGGCCGCGGCCTGGGCCTGGAAGTGATCGCCGAGGGCGTGGAAACCATCGCGCAACGGCAGTTCCTGCTGACCCAGGGCTGCGACGTGTTCCAGGGTTACCTGATCGGCCACCCGCTGCCGCCGGCGGAGTTCGAGGCCACGCTGGAAGCGCACCCCGCGCCGGTCTGAATCGCCGCACCGCCCGTGCTTATGCATCGCCCGCCCGCTTGAGTAACGGCGCGACGGCCCAGATGTTCCGGAGCTCCCCCTCCAGCATGTGGCCATGTTCGACATCTTCCGCAACTGGCGCGCACGGCGCACCGTCACCCGGCGCCCGATCGCCGAAGCGCTCTGGCGCGAGGCGCTGCAACGCTGCACCGCCGCGCGCCGGCTGGGCGCGTCGGACCAGGCTGCGCTGCGCGTGCTGGCCACGCTGTTCCTCGAACGCAAATCGCTGGAGCCGGTGGAAGGCTTGCCGCTGGGCGACGTCGACCGCGTGTTGCTGGCGGCGCATGCCTGCATGCCCATCCTGAAACTGGGCATGGACTGGTACGACGGCTGGCACAGCATCATCGTCTACCCGGATGCATTCATGCCGCAGCGCCAGCACGTGGACGCCGCCGGCGTGGTCCACCAGGGCCACAGCCTGCTGGCCGGCGAGGCGTGGGGCCGCGGTCCGGTCATCCTGTCGTGGGCGGAAGTGCTGGACAGCGGAAAGAAGCCCGGCCACAACGTGGTCATCCACGAGATGGCGCACAAGCTCGACATGCTCAACGGCGAGGCGAACGGCTTCCCGCCACTGCACCGGCGCATGGATGCCAGGCGGTGGTCGCAGGTGTTCTCCGACGCATGGCATCGCCTCAAGCAGGCACGCAACAACGGCGACGAGCTGCCGATCGACGCGTACGCGCTGGAAAACCCGGCCGAGTTCTTCGCCGTGTGCAGCGAGCAGTTTTTCGAGGCTCCGGCCAACCTGCGCGAGCACTTGCCGGAGGTCTACCGGCAACTCGAGCTGTTCTATCGCCAGCATCCGCTGTAGGCCGGCGCCCGCCGCTTCATGCCGGCGACAGCAACTGCTCCGGGGAAATCACCGCGCAGCCGGGGGTCATCGCCAGCGCCGACTGCAGCAATGCCTGCGCGATTCGCGGCGCCGGGACGATGCGCCAGTGTCGCGGCACGATCGGCGCCAGCGCCTGCAGCACACGCATGCCGAGCTGCTCGCGCAGCCGCCGCCGCTCGCGCTCGCCGCCGATCAGCGAGGGCCGCAGCACGGTCAGCGAGGGATAACCCAGTGCCTGCACCGCCTGCTCCACCTCGCCCTTGATGCGCAGGTAGAAGTAGCGCGATGCCACGTCGGCACCCCATGACGAGGTCAGTGCGAAGGCCTGCGCGCCACCGGCCCGCGCCAGTCGCGCAAACGTCAGCACGTAATCGAAATCCACCCGCCGGAACGCCGCGGGCGAGCCGGCATCGCGCAGCGTGGTACCCAACGTGCAGATCGCCGCATCGGCCTGCCACCACGCGGCATCGGCCGGCAGCTGCTCGAAGTCGACCACGGGGTTCACCAGTTTGGGATGCGCCGGCAGCGGCCGCCGCGTCGGCGCCACCACCCGGGTGACGGCGGCATCATCCAGCGCCATCCGCAGCACCTCGCGCCCGACCAGGCCGGTGGCACCGCACAGCAACACTCGCGACATGCATGCCTCCGGAGGACAGGAAAACGCAATGGACGACTCGGCGGGCCACGCGTCGAGCGTCCCGCGCTTCAGATGTTACCCGCGCGATGCGTCGCGACCGCGCCGGCCTCCGTCAGGGCGCCAGCACCTTCGGCACCAGCGCGTGCCAGCCCGGCATGTCCCACAGCAGGTTGACGGCAACAGCCACCGGCAGGAACAGGCCCAGCCAGATCAGATAGACCCGCTGCACCGGGCGCTGCCTGACCACGTCCCACAGGAACAGCGGCGACACCGCAAGCAGCGTGTAGAGGTCGGTCGAGAACGGACCGGGATGGATCGACGGCAACCAGCCGATGCGATCGATCGCCGCCTGCAGCGGCAAGGCTATGGCCAGGAACATCATCCGCTTGTGGAAGTCCGGATCGGTGCGTCGCGCACGCAAGGCGAGCCAGATGAAAACGGCAAACAGGATGCCGGCCTGCAGCTGCAGCAAGGCGATGTTGTCGAGGAAAAGGAGCGTCTGCTGGAGCTGTTCACGCACCGGCGACGGCGCGACGTGCGCCCCGTTCCAGACCTGTCGGTAAATCGTCGGGACCAGGAGGAAACCGGTGACGATGATGGCCGGGACCAGCACGAAAGCCAGGCGCCCCAGCAGCATGTGCCGCTGGCGCCGGCCGGTCGCCATCAGCCAGGACTGGACGAGCAGCAGGACCAGAAACGAGCCCATCAACACGGCATGCACATGCAGTACCGGCGGGAACGGCGGCCTTGCCCCGGCCCGGACCATGGCGACTTTCTGCAGCGAGTCCGGCACGAATCCGGTCAGCGTGATGGCGATGAAGAATGCCGCCATGAAGACCCAGATCCAGCGGTCGACGGCCGCCATGAGGTTCGGACTGGTGGGTAGGTCAAGCGCCTGCGCGTGATTCGTGGTCATGGCATCCCCGATTGGTTCTTTCCACAACGGATGGCTCAACCGGGCTCGGCCACCGAGTGGGTCGCGGCGCCGAGAGCACAGGTGAGTCCAACGGCACAGGCGCCGGTGTCCCAGCCGGACATCCAGGCAAACGGCGGCGTTCGTGCCTGCCCCAAAACTGGTACTTCCCCTCACTACCCCATCGCACACTCATGCGGTCGAGTACGACAAGGCACTCGCGCACGTCGCGCATGGTGAGCTTTCCCGGATGGGACCGCAACAGCCGGCCGGAGAGCCAAAAAGCTGCCAGGGACAATGCGAACGTGGAAGGTATGGATGGACGTCCAATCGGCCGCAGGGGCGGTGAACCGGCCTGTGCGTGGCCTGAGAAAATCGGGCATCCATTTCCGCAAACCTCGGCTACTCTGTCCGCTGCTTCCCCCCTGTTTCCGAACCGACCATGGGAGAATCACGATGATCCGTCGATGCTTGTTCCTGCCGCTGCTGGCAGTCCTGCTGGCGGGCTGCAATCCCGCGCCGAGGGCGGCCGGCGACGCCGCATCCGCGCCCGAAACCGTTGCGCCGCCGCTGTTCGATACCTTCGGCGACCTGCACCACGACGTGGCCACCCCGGTGCCCCTGGCGCAACGCCATTTCGACCAGGGCCTGCGCATGGCGTACGGCTTCAACCACGAGGCGGCCGGGCGCAACTTCGCCGAGGCGGCGCGACTGGACCCGCAATGCGCGATGTGCTTCTGGGGCCAGGCGCTGGTGCTGGGGCCGAACATCAACCTGCCGATGGACCCGGCCCACGCGAAGGACGCCACCGCCCTCGCCGCGCGCGCGGCCAGCCTGGCCGCCACCGCACGTCCGGTCGATCGCGCGCTGATCCAGGCACTGCAACTGCGTTATGCCGACCCGGCGCCGGAAGATCGCGCACCGCTGGACCGCGCCTATGCCGAAGCGATGGCGCGCGTGGTCGCGCAATTCCCCGAGGACGACGATGCCGCCACCCTGTACGCGGAGGCGTTGATGGATCTCTCGCCCTGGGCGTACTGGGAAAAGGACGGCACCCCGGCCCGGTTCACCCCGCGCCTGCTCGGCGAACTGGAACGCGTGCTGGCGCGCAACCCGCGCCACATCGGTGCGATGCACTACTACATCCACGCCACCGAATCCTCGCCCGAGCCACAGCGCGCCGAACCCCACGCCGACGCGCTGGCCGCGCTGGCGCCCGGTTCGGGCCACCTGGTGCACATGCCCGCGCACACCTACATCCGCGTCGGCCGCTACCACGACGCGACCCTGACCAACCTCGCCGCCACCACCGCCGACAAGGATTTCCTGGCGATGTGCCGCGGCAGCAACGGCGTCTATCCGCTGGGCTACGTGCCGCACAACTGGCACTTCGCCACGATGACGACAGGCCTGACCGGCTCGCGCACGCTGGCGCTGCAGGCGGCCGAGCAGACTGCCCGGCGCGCCGACCGTGCCGCAATGGGCGCGGCGCCAATGGAGTTCATGCAGCAATTCGTGGTCACGCCTCTGCTCACGCAAGTCCGCTTCGGCGACTGGGACGCGATTCTTGCCGACACCGCCGCGTCACCGGAACTGCCATACCCCGCGGCGATCCGTCACTTCGCCCGCGGCATGGCACACACGCGCAAGGGCACCCTGATCGAAGCCGCTCGCGAAGCCGACGCCCTGCATGCGATCGCCGTCGATCCGGCAATGGCGAAAGTAAGCTTCTTCGACATCAACCACGCCGATGGCGTGCTGCGCGTGGCCGACGCCCTGCTGCGCGGGGAACTGCTGCGCGCACAAGGCAAGCACGCGCAGGCCATCGCCGCGCTGCACGAAGCGGCAGCCGCCGAGGATGCGCTGGCCTACAACGAACCGGCCGACTGGCCGCTCCCGGTCCGCCCCTACCTCGGCGCCGCGCTGCTCGAAACCGGCAATGCCGCGGGCGCGGCGGAAGCATTCAACCAGGACCTGAAAACCTACCCGCTCAACGGCTGGTCGCTGTTCGGCCTGGCGCAGGCCCAGCAAAAGCTCGGTCAGGTCGACGCCGCGCGCGAAACCTCGAAGCTGCAGGCGACCGCATGGCAATGGGCCGATGCGCCGCTGACGACGGCACGATACTGATAGCGAAGAGACCCCTCGCCGTCTCGTCGTGCCGTCATTCCGGCCAAGGTGCGCGGCCGTCGTCGTCGACGCCACGGCCCCCGGAATTCCACGCCCTCGCAGGAGCCCGCTCCTGGGGTTGGGAATTTGACGGGACCGGGGCGGCGCAACGCGTTCAACGCCGTCGTGTCGGTTGTTCCGGGCCACGCTTCGCCGTGCGTACGCCATGGCCCGCACACTGCCGGGCGGCGACAAACGCTTTCCCGTCCGGTTACCCTGCCGAAGCCGCACCGGCTTCGCCGGTCGCGCGGCGCGTGCCATCCCCGGGTCTTTCGCATGTTGAGCAGCATCCGCACCACCGCACCGCTGTTGTCGAGCACCGTGTTCCTGTTGATGGGCGTCGGCCTGCTGCACACGCATATCGCGTTGCAGGGCGAGGTGCTGGGCTTCTCCGTGGCGATGATCGGCGTGCTGACCTCGGCCTATTACACCGGTTTCCTGGTCGGCACCTACACCGTGCCCCGGCTGACGCATCGCTTCGGCCATATCCGCACCTTCGCCTTCTGCACCTCGCTGCTGGCGGTGGTGGTGCTGGTGCAGGCACTGACCTCGGCCTACGCGGCATGGCTGGTGCTGCGCGTGTTGCAGGGGCTGCTGCTGGTGGGCCTGTACGCGATCATCGAGAGCTGGCTGAACACCGCCGCCGATCCGAAGCATCGCAGTTCGGTGTTCGCCGTCTACATGATGCTGAACCTGGGTGCCAGCGCGATCGCGCAGCAGTTCCTGCACATCGGCGGCGAGGGCTTCGTGTTGTTCTGCGTGGTGGCGATCCTGGTCTGCGCGGCGAACCTGCCGGTGGTGATGACCCCGCAGCCGCAGCCGTCCATCCATGCCGCGCCGCGCGTCCAGGTCGGGCGCATGTTCCGGCTGGTGCCGACCGCGCTGGTCAGCGCACTGATCTCGGGCATGGTGCTGGGCGCGTTCTGGGGCCTGCTGCCGTTGTATGCGGCCGCGCGCGGTCTCGGCGCGGCCGAAGTCGGCACCTACATGAGCGTGGCGATCGCCGGTGGCGTGGTGCTGCAACTGCCGCTGGGACGGTTGTCCGACCGCATCGACCGGCGCCTGGCGCTGGCGTTGATCAGCGCCACCGCGGCATTGGCGGCGCTGGCCAACCTGGTGTTGCCGAATGCCGGCCACACCATCGCCATGCTGCTGGTATTCGCCTTCGGCGGCATGAGCTTCGCGGTGTACCCGATCGCGGTGGCGCACCTGGTGGACTATCTGCGCCGCGACGAGCTGCTGTCCGGATCGAGCACGGTGCTGCTGGTCAACGGCATCGGCTCGGCGGTGGGGCCGCTGCTGGCGGGCACGCTGATGAGCCTGACGCGGCCGACGCTCCTGTTCGGCTGGTTCGCGGTGCTCGACAGCCTGCTGGCCGGCTACGCGCTGTACCGCTTCATGCGCCGCAAGCGCGAAGTGACGCCGGACGACAACTTCGTGCCGCTGGTGCACACCACGCCGGGCGCGATGGACATGCATCCCGATGTGCCGGAGCGATCAGCCTAGGCCGCGCTTCCTCATCATTCTTCAGCCGTGCGAGGCGTCGCTACGACGGCGGCGGCCGCGCCCCCGCGGCGATCCCGCAGCGATCTTCGCTGCAAGGTTCCGCCGAAGGCGCCGCGTCCGCCACCTGCGGGCGCGACTGCTCCAGCTCCGCCAGCAACGTGCCGATTTCCGCGCCGAGCAGCAGGTCATCGTGCTGGCCGAACACCTGGCGACGCAGCCGCCCCTGCGCGTCGATCAGGATCGTGGTCGGCGTGCCCTGCATGGCATACGCGCGCATGGTGCACGGAATCGGATCGCCGGCCGGGCCGGGCGCGTCGATGCCGACCGGAAACGCGATGCGGTATTCGTACAGGAACGCGCGCAACGACTCCGGCCCCATCGCCGCGTGGTGCTCGAACACCGTGTGCAAGCCGACCACCGCCAGCGGCGCGCCCTCGAACAGCTTCGCCACGCGCTGCGCCTGCGGAATGCCGTGCGCCACGCAGCCCGGACAAAGCATCTGGAACGCGTGCAGCAGCACCACCCGCCCGCGAAAATGGCCGAGGGTCAATGGCTCGGGCGTGTTCAACCAGGCGCTGGTGCGCCACTCGGGGGCTGCTGCGGACGTCATCGCAATCTCCATCCCTGCTGCACGACCCGCGGCGCCAGCTGCCGCGGGCATCACTTCAACCACGCAGCGTACATCTTCCCTGCTTCACTGGCGGCGCACCGGACTCGACAGTCGTCCGGGGTACGGCCATCGGCGAATCGGCGCGCTGTCGTGTTTCCGGCGGGATGGCTACGGGACGCAGGCTGGCCCGTGACTTGCCGCAAACTTTCGCCCTAGCCTCCCGGGCCTGTCCAGCGACCGGCCGCCGCGTTTCCATCGCATGCGCCCTTTATTTCGGGATGCGACGCGCCATCGCCTGTGCAAAAGCCAGCAGTTCCAGCGCGGCGTCGTCATGGTCGGGATTCAGGCTGGCAATGAAGTCCTCTTGCCCTCCCGCCTCTTCGAGCGAATGCGCGAAGCGGGCGTTCCACGTCACCGCCACATCCAGCGCCATCGCGTACGGCAGCAGGCTCGCCTGGAGTTCGGGATGGAGCGACGGCTTGTAGCGCGCATCCATGTCCTGCTGTTCGGCGGTGCCGAGGTACCAGCGGAAGCCGTGCAGCTTGCGCCGCAACGGCGTCTCCCGCGGCGGTTGGCGCAGCAACCACCAGCCCGCGGCGACCTGGCCGGCGAGCAGCGCGGCGCCCGTCAGCCAGTCCAGCCGATCGCCGCCGCCCAGCAATCCGATCGCGGCGATCGCGGCCACGACGTACACCTGCGCGCGAGTGGCGCGCAGGAGCGCAAGCGGGACCACGTCCATCAGCATCGCCACGACGAGCGCACCAACGAGGCTGGGAGCCGCAATCTCGCCCAGGATCACGAAACGACTGTCGATGCCGAAGAACAACAGCGTGGCGCCGGTCAGCGCGGTCAGCCAGCCGGGGATCAACAGCCAGGCGGGATCGCCTGGACGTTCGCCCGCGCAGCGATTCTCCAGCGCACGCCGGAAAGCAAGCTCGGCAAGGCCGGTGCTGTCGGCATGGGCCTCGGAGAACTCCGCCGTGGGGCCAAACGCGAACAACGCCGAACGCAACCGGTGTTCGTCCATCGTCAAGGCCGGGGCAAGGTCACCGCCGGTTCGCGTTGCCACCCATGTGCCATCGTCCTGCCGGGCCAGCGTGAGCCCACCCTTGGCGGCGATGCCGAGCACGCCGGTGGCAAAGCATTTTTCATCCCAGGCACCGTGCCACAGCAACCGCACGGCGCCGGCGGACCAGCCGGTCGGCGGCTCGTACTCCACGATCACGGGTTTGCCGTCGCCGCCGCCGGTGAAGAAAATTTTCGCCAGGAGGTAGTACAACGCCAGCACGGCCAGCCACACGGTGCCGTTGAACATCCAGGCCGGCCCCGCCGACAAAAGGGGGGTCGATGCCTCGGCCACCTCGGGAAACGTGAGCACCGCGCCCAACACCTGCCCCGGCGCGACGGCATCGTGCCAACCCAGGTCGACCTTGGTTCCGGTGACTCGGCGATCCCCTGCCGCGACAGGCGCACCGTCGAGCTGGAACTGCGCATGGATCTGACTGGAAGGCGTTTCCTGCGGCAGCTTCACCACCAATTTCGCACGCTGCAGCGACAGTCGATCGGTGGCCGAGGTGAGCGGCCAAACGAGCTTGCCATCGTCGACCGCCTTGTACAGGACGCGGTAATCGAGTTCGAACAACTGCATCCCCACGCGACGTGTCGGATGCACGGTGATACGCACGCCATCGCCCAGCGGCGCAACCTCGGTCGTCACCCCGTCGCCGTTCTCGGCAGCCCCCATCAGGAACACGTCGCGAAGTGCGAGCTTGCGGCCCGGAAGAACCAGGTCGCGATGGAACTCCCACGGGGTCGCCGCGTTGACCTCCGTAGTCTCGCTGACCTCGATCGAGTAGTCGTGGTTGACCCAGATCGACGTATCGCGCGTCATCGTGGCGGGTTCGACACCGGACTGACCGGCGTCCTGCGCCATCGCACTGCCGGCGGCAAGCGTCACGGCAACGAGGCACAACATGCGCGAGATCCGATGCCGCACGAGACCGCCGGCAAGCCTCATGCAGGCTCCCCGAGCCTGACCTGGACATTGGCCCTGGCATCGGCGTCGGCGGCGAAGAACTCCGCGGGCCTGAAGGCGAGCGGCGCGGCGATCAGCAAGGTGGGAAACGTTTCGCGCGCCGTGTTGTACTCGCGCACCGAGCCGTTGTAGAAGCGCCGGGCGTGCTGCAAGGTGTTCTCCACCTCCACCAGCTCGTCCGAAAGCTGGCTGAAGTTGCCGCTGGCCTTGAGCTCCGGGTAAACCTCGCCCAGCGCGACCAGGCGCACCAGCTGCTGGCCCAGCGCAATCTCGGGCGCGATCCGCTGCGCCGGGGTTCCGCCGCGCATCGCCGCGCTGCGCTCGGCGGCGACACGTTCCAGCAACTGCCGCTCATGGCTGGCGTAACCCTTGACCGCTTCGACCAGCATGGGCACCAGATCGTGGCGACGCTGCAACTGCACGTCGACATCGCTCCACGCGTTGCGAACCTGATTGCGCAGCCGCACCAGTCGATTGAACAGCCAGACCGCGCCGACGACGAGCAGCAGGCCCGTTGCGTAGAAAATCAAATGAGCGTCCCCTCGCGCCCGATTCGCGGGCGCTGCAATCCGACGGCACAGCCGACCGGTACATTCCCCATACCCTGTGCGACCGCCACCTGCGCCGCCGGGCCATTCTGGCGACAGCACGCGCCGGGTTCAACTGCCGCCGAAAGCGGGATGGAGGAAGTCAATCGAGGCCACGGGGGAAAAGACCATCGGCCACCTGGTGAGCTTGCGCCGTCCGGGGCCGCCGAAGCACGCGGACATCGAGCAGAGGGCACTGACTTTCTCCGCCCCGGTTTCGCTTGCCTGGTTTGACGCCCCTGAAATGCGGTGCAATTCTGCGTCACGACGATCCATGGAGGATCGAGGGGGAGACAAAGATGTTGAAGCGGGCATTGGTGGGGCTGGTGGTGTTTGGCGGCATTCTTCTCTGGCATTTCGGGAGGAACGGCCTGATGCCGACCCTCGCGCAGGAAGCGCTGCTTGCGCCGCCCGCCCAGGCCACTTCGGTCAGCTTCAAGTCTGGCGCCTGGGCTTGTACCTCCGAAGAATTCAAGCTGCAGGTGCTGGACCACAGATATTATGCAAACCCGGTGGTGATCAAGATCATCGGCGGCGCACCCGAGTTCTGCCGCGAGATCAATGCCAGGCATGACTATGCGCTGCTCGCTCCCGCCCCGGGCAACATGGCGTACGCCAGTCCCTGCCCGGATCACAGCTGCGTCGCGTTCAATGCTCACGTGGCGGTGAACGGCGAGGAAGCCGACTGGGTGCTTTACGCACCGAACAGCTTCATCGCTTCCTCTCGCTGACGCACCAAGCAATAGGCCAGGCGCGGGCCGCCCCCGCAAGCTGGCAGCGGCACGCGGCGCCAGCGAAAGTCCTTCTCCACTGCGGCACCTGCCGGTATCGGCAACCACAGCCACCAGCGTGGAAGACGCGGTTGAACCTGCCCATGACCGTCAGGCGTTCGCGCCGACTGTCTACGCGGACGCTGCCGGTTGCCGCCGTCGTACCACGAAATCACGAGCACCCCAGGAACGCCCATGACAACGGAAGCACAGAGCAGGCAGTTCGAGTTCAAGCAGGCGATCATCGAATTGCTGTGGAACGACGACACGCCCCAGGCCGCCGCCGGAGTCGTGGCGCGGTGCACCTCGCACGAGGAGCGCGAGCACGCCCTGTGGATGGCGGTGGCCCTTCAACGAGCCGCCGCGGTTACCGCGCTGCTGCAGGCAGGGATCAGCGCGCAGGCGCGGGAGGCAGCCCTGTCGCTGCTGTGCGGAGGGCTCGCGAGGGCCGGAGCGCCCAAAGCCGACACGCACGTCGCGGAGTGGGGTGCCTGGAGCGTGAATACCATCGACATACCCGTCAAGGTCGGAACATCCCCGTTCTGGTTCGAGGCGGAGAAATTGATGGACATCTACCTGGAGCAAGGTCGCATCAAGGGCGACTGGCTCGTCATGCTGCCTGCGTTGCGTGAAGGTGTCGCACCAGGCAGCCTGGAACGATTCATCCAGACGCTGAACCAGGCCGGCAGCAGGGAGATCCATATCGCGACGGCGTTGCTGCGGGCGGAGATCGATCGACAGGCGCTGCAGGGCGGGATGGGCGAGCCGCAGCCAGTGCAGGGCTAAGGTCCGAGACCGCTCGCGAGTCTCGCGACCCGGCCAATCAACGGCAGCAAAGGGGCGGAGGGCGCCGGGTTCAAGCGGCGGCCGCGCGCCGCCGTGATCTGCACCTGGATGCCAAAGCCGCCCGACAAGGCATCCTGGTCGGGGCCGTCATTCCCGGCTCAATCGAACAAGCGGCGCTCGCGTCCTTCGTGATCGAGCAGCCAGCGCTTGCGGGCCAGCCCGCCCGCGTAGCCGGTCAGCGAGCCGTTGCTGCCCAGCGCGCGGTGGCAAGGCACGAACAGCGAAATCGGGTTGCGCCCCACCGCCGCGCCCACCGGGTGGAACGCCTCGGGCCGGCCAATCGCCCGCGCCAACGCCGCGTACGTCGTCGTCTCCCCGTACGGCACCGCGCACAGCGCGCGCCACACCTGCTGCTGGAACGCGGTGCCTTCCGGCGCCAGCGGCATCTCCAGGTGCGTCAGCTCGCCGGCGAAATAGGCGTCCAGCTGCCGCCCGGCCTCGTGCAACAAGGGCGTCGCGGCCTTCCGCCACCCGGCTTCCGGCGAGATGGCCGGAAAGTACTTCTGCCCCTCGAACCAGCCGCCTTTCAGGGCTCCGTCGCGCTCGGCGACGAGGAAAACGCCCAGCGGCGTATCGACGGAAAGGTAGGCCAGGTCGTCGGGCATGAAGCAGGGGAAAGCAGATGGCTGGCGACGCAGCCGATGCGATGCACGGTACTCCCCGCGGCCGTCGAGGCGAAGCGCGTCCGTCTCACCCCCTCACCGCCACACCACGCAGTCGCGCGAATCACCTGCTTGGCGGAATACGTCGGCGGAGGGTCAGGGCGGCTGGCCGATGCGCGAGACGAGGCGCACCGCGTACGACAGAACAGCCAGCCGCCGCCCCTCCCCGATCAGCGATTGACCCTGCCCGGTCGTGACAAGTCGCCCGAGGCCACCTTGAACACGTCGACAACGCACAGCAGCGGATCGTGCACGCTGGCGTTGACGCGCAAGGCGGCGGTGACACCGTCGAAACCGGCGGCGTCGACGGCGCCGATGTCGTCGAACGGCACCCGCACCTCCAGCGAGTGGTCGTCGAAGACGGGGCTCCAGCCGGGGCTGTCGATCAGGATCGGCAGGCCTGGCCAGGTCCTGGGCAGTCGCGGCTTGCTGCCCTCGGCGATGTCGACCACCTTCAGCGCGCCCTTGCCGCAGGCGTCGTCGGGCTGCAGCACCACCCAGTGCGAGTGCCACAGGTTGCCATCATTGCCGGGGTCGCCATCGCCGTTCTCGTCGAACAGCGGGGTGTCGTCGAAGTCGGGATGCGCAGTGACCGCGAACGCGAGAATGCCGCTGCCATGCTCGAAGCCGACCAGGTAGGGATCGAGCGTGGTCGGCCACACGTAGGAGAACACGCTGCTGCCGGCGAGCTTGCCGGTCTTCACCGGCTTGCTGTCGCCGGCCTTGCCGGATACGGCGATGTGAAACGTGGCGATGTTTCCCTCGGTGCTGACCCTGGTATGCACGATGTCGAACGGTGCCTGCACGGCTTTGGCCGGTGCGCTGGCGATGCCACCAGCGTGCGTGGTGCCGTCATGGGCGAAGCTGGCCGAACCGCCCAGCAGCAGTGCCACGGCGATGGCAAGACGCGCGCGGGTGCCGAGCGGCTGGCGTGGATGCAACGGCGGGTGTGTGGACATGGCGACTCCTCATCGGGGATGTGCCGCCTTGGCGGATGCTTGGCGACGTGGGGCCAGCGTCGCCCCGGAGCGCCCTCCACAGGTGTTATTTTGTCCATGAAATACCACTGATCGTCCAGGATGCGGAAGCAAACCATGGCTACCCTCGACCGCTTGTCGTCACTGATGGAGCGCTTCCACGTGCGGGCGCACCTGTTTCATGCCGGGGCGCTGTGCGGGTTGGCGCAATTCGACGCCCGGCCGGGGCGGGGTTTCCTGCACGTGTTGCGACGGGGCGAACTGGTGGTGACGCATCGCCCGCGCAGCGGTGTGCCGCGCCGCATCGAGGTTGCCGAACCGAGCCTGTTGTTCTACCCGCGCCCGCTGGCGCACAGCTTCCACAACCCGCCGGCCGAGGGTTCGGATTTCGTCTGCGCCACGCTTGATTTCGATGGCGGCGCGCGGCATCCGCTGGCGCGCGCCCTGCCGCCGCTGCTGGTGCTGCCACTGCGGGCGGTGGACGGCCTGGAGCAGACGCTGGCGCTGCTGTTCGCGGAAGCCGAGCGGGTACGCTGCGGCCAGCGCCTGCTGGCCGACCGCCTGTTCGACGTGCTGGTGCTGCAACTGCTGCGCTGGCTGCTCGACCATCCCGCAGAGGCGAAACTGCCGCCGGGCATGCTGACCGGCCTGTCGGACCCGAAGCTGGCGCGCACACTGACCGCGATCCACGAGCAGCCCGGCGCAGACTGGTCGCTGGCCGCCATGGCCGAGACCGCCGGCATGTCGCGCAGTGCATTTGCCGCCGCCTTCAAGCAGCACGTCGGCCACACGCCGGTCGAGTACCTCACGCAATGGCGCGTTGCCGTCGCGCAGGCCCTGCTTCGCCAAGGCGCTTCGCTGAAAACGGCGAGCCTGCAGCTCGGCTATCGCAACGCGTCGTCACTGTCGCGGGTTTTCACCCAGTCTGTGGGCATGTCGCCGCGCGCGTGGTTGCGGAATGGGGGAGCTGAAAAAGGCAATGAGCCACGTCTCCCTCAACCCGGTGCCGGGGGTGGACGGTGAGGCTTGAACAGCAGGGGCGACTCGTCAAAGGCGACCCAACCGAACTGATCGCACAGCCGCCGTACCAGCGGGGTGCAGTCCGAGCGACGCGAGCAGTGCGGCGCCAGTGACCGGGTCGCATGCCCACCGGGTCGGGAAAATTCCACCCGGCCCTCGCCCACTTCCCCGGATGCATCCGTAGCGGATGACCAGGTCAAGGCAGGCAGTGCCTGTTCCAGGCAGATGGAAACCTCCTCGGCATCAATGGGCAGCACCGACTCGGCACCGGGATCGGCCGCGGAAAGCGGGGGCTCCGCGGGCTTCAGGAAAATGCATGACTTCGACGTGCAATTCTCGCTCGGCACCCTGCGCGCGGTCCGAGAGGGTCAGTCAAACCCGGGCCAGCTCACCAGGTCTCCTTTATTGGCCTCAACCTGCCATTCCACCCCTCATCATCCGTCGCGCATTGCCCCCGACACTTTTCTCCCACTTCTTCAAACGAGCGAACGCCGAGGTTTCCCGAGCAACTCGATCAGCCGCAACTCGCACGGCGAGAAATCGTGACCCCGGCGCTGCGAGATCACGAACGTCAGCGGGCCCATGTGCCAGGCGCGACGCTCAAGCTCGACGAGCGCTCCGCTTGCCAGATCCTCGCTGACCAGGTGCCGTGGCAAGTGTCCCCAGCCGAGGCCGGCCTTGAGCAGGTCGCGTTTGGCGCCCAGGTCGTTGACCAGCCACTGGCGCTTGCCGGCTACACCCTGCTGGCTCTCTTCGGCGCCGGGCTGGTTGTCCGTGACGATGACCTGTATGTATCGGCCAAACTCGTCCACCGGGATGGGTTTGGGTGTCGAAGCGAGCGGATAGGACGGCGCGCATACCGTCACCATCTCCTCCTCGCGCAGCCAGTGGCGTTCGATGGCTTGCGGGTTCACTTCCGGCACGTCGTTGATGGTGACGGCCAGCGCGCACACTTTTTCGAGCACCAGCTTTTCGCCGCCCTGCATGGTGGTGATGCGCAGGTTGATCGCGGCGGTCGGAAACTCTTCCTGCAGCGTGCGCAAGCCGTCGACCAGGTGGGCGCGCGGGAAGTAGGCGTCGACCGCCACCGATACCTGCGGCACGCCGGCCTTGGCGATCGCGCCGGCGCGGTTCTTCATTTCCTCCGTACGCGAGATCACCGCCCGGGCGTCCGGCAGAAGGCTGCGCCCCGCCGCGGTGAGCTGGGCCTTGCGCGTGTTGCGCTCGAACAGCTCGACGTCGAACGCACTCTCCAGCGCCTTGATCGCGTGGCTGATGGCCGACTGCGCCCGCGCGAGCTTGCGCGCGGCACCCGAGAAGCTGCCCTGGTCGCACACCGCAACGAACGCACGCAGCTGGTTGATGGTGACGTTGTCGAGCATCGGTTATCCAGAAAATAGATCGTATCAAGCGATATTTCGTCAATTGTATTGATGCGTCAAGCGACCCAGATGGGTGGGGCAACCGGCTCGAACAGGCCGGATCACTCCACTCAAGAAGGATCATCCCCATGAGCTACGCCATCATCGGTTTCGGTTCCATAGGCCAGGCCCTCGCCCGCGCGTTCGCCCGCAACGACATCGAGGTCACGGTCGCCAGTCGGCGGCCGCCCGAAGCCCTGTTGCCCCAAGCGCAGGCGATCGGCCCCAAGGTTATCCCCCGGACATTGCAGGAAGCGGTCAAGGCGGACGTGATCATCCTGGCGGTGCTGTTCGAGGCGCACCAGGACGTCGGCAAGGCGCTTCCGGACTGGAAGGGCAAGACGATCATCGACGCGATGAACACGAATGCCCCCGTCGAAACGCTCGACGGCCTCCCCTCCTCCGCCTTCGCCGCCAGGTCGTTCCCCGGCGCCAGGTTCGTCAAGGGCTTCAATCACCTGCTGGCGCGCACGCTGACCACCGACCCGAACGTCCAGGGCGGCCACCGGGTGGTGTTCCTGTCGGGCGACGACGAAGCGGCCACCGCGCAAGTGGCGGACCTTGCCAAGCGACTCGGCTTCGCCCCCGTCAACCTCGGCAGGTTCGACGAAGGCGGCACCCTGGTGCAGGCACGCGGCCGCGTCTGGGGCCCGCTGATTTTCCAGGACCTGTTCAAGCAGCAGCCCTGAGCGCGTACGGCCATCGCGACAAGGATCGCGATCGGCGCGCCATCCCCATCACTGCTTCGGCAGTTGCAACCCCATCCAGGATTCATGACATGAGCAAGTTGCATGGAAAGACCGCGGTGATCACCGGCGGCGCCACCGGCATCGGCCGCGCGGCGGCAAAGCGCTTCATCGAGGACGGCGCCTTCGTCTTCATCTACGGCCGTCGGCAGGAAGCGCTCGACGCCGCGGTGGCCGAACTCGGCCCCAACGCCCGCGCAGTGCAGGGTTCGGTCTCGGACCCGACCGATCTCGACCGGCTTTACGCAACGGTGAAGGCCGAGCGCGGAACGCTCGACATCGTGTTCGCCAACGCCGGGACGGGCAGCCTGCTTCCGCTGGGCGAGATCACCGCCGAACACATCGACGAAACCTTCGACACCAATGTGAAGGGCACGATTTTCACGGTGCAGAAGGCACTGCCGCTGATGGGCCCGGGCGGCTCGATCATCCTGACCGGATCGAGCGCCGGCACCACCGGCGCCCCGGCGTTCGGCGTCTACAGCGCGAGCAAGGCCGCCGTGCGCAACCTTGCCAAGACCTTCGCGCAGGACCTGAAGGGCACCGGCATCCGGGTCAACGTGCTGTCGCCCGGGCCGACGGCGACCGAACTGGCCAAGGCCGCGGTGGGCGAGGAAGGCATGAAGGTGTTCGCCTCGATGAACCCGCTGCAGCGCATGGCCGAACCGGCGGAGATCGGGGCGGCGGCGGCCTTTCTCGCGTCGTCGGACAGCGGCTTCATGACCGCCAGCGAGCTCGCCGTCGATGGCGGGCTGGCGCAGATCTGACGCGGCACGCCCGGCCGGCATTCACCGCGAGCTTTTCAGAAGCGCTGACGCGAGTCATCCGCCCCACTGATTTTCCACGACCTATTCGAAATTCAAGAAGGAGCCGTGAGCGATGCCGGGCGATCACGACACGATCGTGACCACCCCGCAGGCCGGATCACGGCGCGATGAACATCGACCTCTACCAAGGAACATCCCATGTCCAACCCATCCGATTTCCCGAAAGAACTTGCCGGCCGCCGTGCCCTGGTCACCGGAGGCACACGCGGCATCGGCGCGGCGATCGCGCAGCGCCTTCTCGATGCCGGCGCCAAGGTCGTGGTCGCCGCACGCAAGCCCGACGACGACATGCCCGCCGGGGCAACGTTCGTATCCGGCGACGTCGCCACTAGCGAAGGCGTGGAGGCGATCGCGACACAGGCGATCGCGGCGCTCGGCGGCCTCGACATCCTCGTGAACAACGCGGGCGGTGCGCGCGCTTTTCTGGAAGGGTCCTCGACGATTCCCGACGAGGCATGGCACGACAGCCTCGAGCTCAACCTCTTCGCCGCGATCCGCCTCACCAACGCCGTCCTCCCCGCGCTTCGGGACTCGAAGGTTGCAGCCGTCGTGAACATATCCTCGGCGGCGGCGGCAATGCCGTTCGGCGCCTTTGCTCACTACGGCGCTGCAAAGGCGGCGCTCGAGTACTACTCGCGCACGCTCGCCCTGGAAGTGGCGCCGGCAATCCGCGTGAACGTCATGTCGCCCGGCGTCATCGCCACGCCGGGCTCCGACGAGTTCGCCAGGACGACGCCGGGATTTTCCACGGACGCGTGGCTGCAGCTTCTGCCGCTTGGCCGCATCGGCGCCACCGAGGACATCGCCGAAGTCGTGGCGCTGCTCGTGTCGGATCGCGGCAAGTTCCTGACCGGCGCGAATTACCGCGTGGATGGCGGCATGACCGCGCGCTGACGCATCTGGCTTCCCGCCGGATTCGGTGCGCCCGCGGCGACCCGATCGAATGGCTGCCGGCCGGCAAGACGATGAGGCCCGGCATCCACGCGGCCTGTCTGTCGCGCAAGCCTTTGCCGATCGAGGCATGAGGTTGGAGGATTTTCACGAAGCCGCATACGCCACCCATCCCTTGAACGTGAAAGCCGCATAGAACAGCTCATGCCGCTCGAAGCCGGCCTGCTCCAGCAAGTCGACCTCGGCTTCGGGGGGAAGCAGCGGGAGACGGCTGGCCATCGCTTCGATCGTGGCGGCCGGGGTTGCCACCGGCATGCCGTTTGAAGTCATGAAAGCCACGTGCCTGCCAAGCCAGCGCAGCTTTTCGTCCCGTGCATCGGGAACGCTGTGGTGTGCCATGACGAGCGGGGCGCCGGGTTTCAATCGGCGCCTCAGCTCGCGCAGCGCATGCAAGCGTTCGTCGACGGACAGGAAGTGCATGGTCAGCAGGCAAACCGCGCCGTCGAATTCGATGGCCGGAGCCGCATCGATGGTGCCCTCCAGCAACTCCACCCGCGGCGCCAGCGGCCCCAGCGTCTGGACGGCCAATTCCAGCATCGGCGCTGACGGGTCGACGCCGAGCAGACGCCAGTGCGGGTAGGTCTCGGCGAAGGCCTTGAGCTCAAGACCTCCACCGGCGCCGAGCACCAGCACGCGCCCATCGGAGGGCACGTGCTCGTGCAGGAGCAGGCCGGTCATCTGGTGGAGCGCATGCAATCCCGGCACCTGCCGCAGCGGCCCGTCCGTGTATCGCGCCACCGCCTGGGGATCGTTGAAAGAAGACATGCTGCCCTCGCCCGCTTGACATGGAGGCACTAACGTAACATCGTTTGTTACATGAAACGAGACAGCCGACTTTCCGCCGTACTCCACGCCTTGCTGCACATGGCCGAGCGCGATACGCCGATGACATCCGATGCGCTGGCGCAGTGCCTGGGCACGCATCCGGTGGTGGTCCGCCGCACCATGGGCCTGCTGCGCGAGGCCGGCCTGGTCACGGCGGATCGCGGACACGCCGGCGGCTGGCGCATTTCGGCGGATCTCTCCAAGGTCACGCTGCGCCAGTTGCACGAAGCGCTGGGCGAGCCTGCACTGTTCGCCGTGGGCAACCGGAATGAACATCCCGAATGCCTCGTCGAGCAGGCGATCAATGCGGCGCTGGATACCGCCTTCGCCGACGCCGAGGCACTGCTGCTGCAGCGGTTCGAGTCGGTCACCCTGGCCGCGCTGGCCGCGGATTTCGCGCGCCGCCATGGCGCCCGTCGGTCGAGGCACCGGCATGAAGCATGACGTGATCATCATCGGCGGCAGTTACTCGGGCATGGCCGCGGCCCTGCAGCTGCTGCGGGCGCGCCGCAGCGTACTCATCATCGACGGCGGCAAGCGGCGCAATCGCAGCGCCAGCCATTCCCACGGATTCCTGGGCCAGGACGGCGTCGATCCCGCCGAGCTGGCCCGTGTCGCCCGCACGCAACTCGAGGCGTATCCCACGCTGACCTGGCTGGACGGCGAAGTCGAGCAGGCGACCGGCGCGATGGACGACTTCCAGGTGGCCTGTGGCGGCACCACGTATTCAGCCAGGCGTTTGCTGCTGGCGATCGGCGTGTCGGATCGGCTGCCCGAAATCCCCGGCCTGGCCGAGCGTTGGGGCAGGAGCATCTTCCACTGCCCGTATTGCCACGGCTATGAACTGGATCAGGGCCGCATCGGCGTCATCGCCACGGGCCCGATGTCGATCCATCAGGCGCAGCTGCTGCCGGAGTGGGGGGAGACGACGTTCTTCGTCAACGGCACGTTCGAACTCGACCAGGCTGCTGCGGAAGAACTGGCTCGTCGCGGCGTGAGGGTCGAAACGACGCGAATCGAGCGCATCGACGGAGACGCCGACATCGTGCTCACCGACGGACGACGCATGAGCTTCGCCGGCCTGTTCACCGCGCCGCGGAACGAGCCTTCGACGCCGGTCGCGGCGCAGCTCGGCTGCGAGCTGGTCGAGACGCCGATGGGCCTGCAGATATCGACCGGAGAAACCAAGGAGACCACCGTGCCGGGCGTGTTCGCCTGCGGTGACGCCGCGAAGATGCCGCACTCGGTTTCGCTTGCAGTGGGCGACGGCGCCTGGGCAGGTGCGCAGATTCACCGCTCGCTGGTGTGGCCGGCGTCGTAACCAACTTCCGAACCTGGCCCGCGATTCACGAAGCCGATGTCTCCAGCGCCCGGTTGAGCCGTTCCACCAGCGCGGCCTGGATGTGCCCGTTGGACACGCAGACATTGCCGCCATGCACGTCCACCGGGCCACCGGTGACCGAGCTGGCCACGCCGCCGGCTTCGCGCACCAGGATGATGCCCGGCGCCATGTCCCAGGCGCACAGCGAGCGTTCCCAGTACGCGTCCCAGCGTCCGGCCGCGACGTAGGCCATGTCGACCGAGCACGCGCCGGTGCGACGGATGCCGGCGACTTCGCCGGACAGCAGGGCCATCTCGCGGGCGAACACCGGGTGATCGGGCTTGCCGGCGAACGGGATGCCGCAGCCGAGCACGCTGTCGACCAGGCGGTTGCGGGTGGAGACGCGGATCGGTTCGCTGTTGAGCCAGGCGCCCTCGCCTTTCGCCGCCACGAACATTTCCCGCAACACCGGCAACCAGGTCACGCCGGCCACCACCTCGCCCTCGCGCGCGAGCGCGATGTTGACGCCCCACAGCGGCGTGCCGAACAGGAAGTTGGTGGTGCCATCCAGCGGGTCGACGATCCAGCTCTGCGCATCGTCGCTGCCACCGGTGGTGCCGCCCTCTTCGCCGATGAAGCCGAACGATGGCTGCGCCTTGCCGAGGATTTCGCGGGTGCTGCGCTCGGCTTCCTCGTCGGCGATCGAGACCAGGTCGGCCGGGCCGGACTTGGTGCGCGCCACCAGTTCACCGAGCTGGCCGAAGCGCTGCAGCAGGCCGTCACCGGCTACCTGGGCGGCCTTGATCATCGCCTTGAGTTCGGGGGAAGCGCGCAACATGGTTTCAGTCCCTGCGACGTGTGCGCCACAGGCTCAGCGCCAGCAGCATGGAAAGCACGGACGAGCCGATCCAGAAGCTGATCGCCGGGCCGAAGTTGTAGTGGCGCACGCCATCGACCATGGTCATGCCGTGCTGGATCAGCGTGCCGGACACCTGCTCCTGCACGCCGGCGCCGATGTAGCTGCAGATGCCGATGACGCCCATCGCCGCGCCGGCCACGCGCTTGGGCGCGATGTCTACCGCAAACAGCCCGCCCAGCGAGGTGACCAGGCCGGTCAGCCCCATGCCGAACAGCACCATGGCGGTGATCAGCGACCAGAGGTGGTTGGGCCCGTAGAAGAACAGGAACAGCCCGGCCAGTTCCAGCAGCGCGAAGATCAGGTTCACCGGTGGGCGGTGCGCATCGAACAGCTTGTCGGAAATGAAACCGAACGCGACCGCGCCGGCCATGCCGGCCAGGGTGCTGATCATCAGCAGCGTGCCGGCCATGGTCAGCGAGTAGCCGTGCACTTCCTGCAGGTACAGCACGCCCCAGGAATTGATCGCGTAGCGCGTCACGTAGGTGGTCGCCGAGGCCAGGCACAGCACCCAGATCGCGGGCATCTTCAGGATCGACAGCTGCAGTTTCAGCACCGAGGCGATCTTCGGCTTGGCCGTTTCGCCGAAGTTGTCGTTCTTCCAGTCGTTGACCGCCGGCAAGCCCAGCGTGGGCGGGCGGTCCTGCAGCAGCAGGTAGGCGCCGATCGCGGTGGCCACGCCGATCACGCCCGGCCCCCAGAAGCCGAAGCGCCAGCCGAACGCGGCCACGATGGCGCCCACGACGAGAAAGGTCAGGCCCTCGCCGATCGAATGCGCCGTGCTCCAGATGCCGTAGGTGCGCCCGCGTTCGCGGTTGGAGAACCACGCGGTCATCGCCACCACGCCGCCGGGCGCGCCGAAGCTCTGGAACCAGCCGTTGAGACCCCACAGGACCACCGCCAGCCACACCGCGGTGACGAAACCCATCGCCAGGTTGCACAGCGCCGTGGTGAGGAAGGCGAACGCGAGGAAGCGCTTCATGTTCGCGTGGTCGGCGAGGAAACCGTTGGTGAGCTTGCCGATCGCGTAGGTGTAAAAAAGCGCCGAACCGATCAGACCCAGTTCGGCAGGAGTAAAGATGCCGGCGTCGATGATCGGCTTCTTGACCACGCCGAGCGCCAGGCGGCAGGTGTAGATCAGGCCGTAGCCCAGCGTGATCGCAAGCATCACGCGCAGGCGATGCTTGCGATACTGCCGGTCGATGACGTCCTTGTCGGCGAGCTCGGGCTGGTCAGCGCCGGTTGCGAAAAATCCCAGCCATCCACGCGCCATGCGGATCCCCCCTCTCGGTCGGCCGGCGCGGGCAGCGGCGGCCTCGTTGCAGCAAGCTTATTTCATTTCAACATATATTGGAAGAATCATTCCAATTCATGGCAGGCGCCAGTCGTCGGCGCTTTCGACTTAGCCCGCTGCGCGAACTTCGTTCAGCGGGAACGGATTGGAGAAAGTCGCCGTCACAAGGTGGGGATCACGAAGCTCTGCTCCACCGCCTCGCCGCCCTTGGGCCAGCGCTGGGTGACCGTCTTGGTGCGCGTATAGAAGCGCACGCCGTCCATGCCGTACTGGTTGAGGTCGGCGAAGCCCGAGCGCTTCCAGCCGCCGAAGCTGTGGTATGCCACCGGCACCGGGATCGGCACGTTGATGCCGACCATGCCCACCTCGACGCGGTCGGCGAATTCGCGCGCGGCGTCGCCGCTGCGGGTAAAGATGCTCACGCCGTTGCCGTACTGATGCTGCGACGGCAGTTGCAGCGCCTCCTCGAAGCTGTGCGCGCGCACGACCTGCAGCACCGGGCCGAAGATCTCGTCCTGGTAGGTTTTCATCGTCGGCTTCACGTGGTCGAACAGCGTGGGCGCCAGGAAGAAGCCGCCCTCGTGGCCGGGCACCTTCAGGCCGCGGCCATCGACCACCAGCTCCGCGCCTTCGTCCACGCCGAGCTGGATATAGCCCTCGATGCGCGCCTTGTGCGCCGCCGACACCACCGGGCCGTAATGCGCCCTCGGGTCGCTGGACACGCCCACCTGCAACGCGGCGATCGCCGGCAGCAATTTGGCCCGCAGCGCCTCGGCAGTGGCCTCGCCCACCGGCACCACCACCGGCAGCGCCATGCAGCGCTCGCCAGCCGAACCGTAGGCCGCGCCCATCAGGTCGGCGACGACCTGGTCGAGATCGGCGTCCGGCAGCACGATGCCGTGGTTCTTGGCGCCGCCCATGCACTGCACGCGCTTGCCATGCGCCGCGCCGGCGGCGTACACCGACTGCGCCACGTCGGAAGAGCCGACGAAGCTCACCGCCTTGATCGTCGGGTGCGCCACAATCGCGTCGACGATCTCCTTGTCGCCGTGCACCACGTTCAGGATGCCCGGCGGCAGGCCGGCCTCGATCATCAGTTCGGCCAGTCGCACCGGCACCGAGGGATCGCGCTCGGACGGCTTCAGGATGAACGCGTTGCCGGTGGCGATCGCCGGGCCGAACATCCACATCGGGATCATCGCCGGGAAGTTGAACGGGGTGACGCCGGCGACCACGCCCAGCGGCTGGTGGGCCGTATAGACGTCTATCCGCGGACCGGCGCCCTGGGTGTACTCGCCCTTCTGCAGGTGCGGGATGCCGCAGGCGAACTCAATCACCTCCAGCCCGCGCAGCACGTCGCCGTGCGCGTCCGAAACCACCTTGCCGTGCTCGCTGGCGAGCAGCTCGGCCAGTTCCTGCTTGTGCGCGTTGAGCAGGCGCACGAACTCGAACATCACCCGCGCGCGCCGCTGCGGGTTCACCGCGGCCCAGCCCGGCTGCGCCGCGGCGGCACTGCGCACCGCGCGATCCAGCTCGGCCGCGTTGGCCAGCGAGACTTTCGCCTGCACCTTGCCGCTGTTGGGATCGAAGACGTCGCTGTAGCGGCCGGAGGTACCGACCACCGTCTGGCCGTCGATGAAATGTTCGATGGTGCGCATGACTCACTCCTGATGATGTGTTTGTTGCCGAACCCGCACCCATCCGCCCGATCTCCCTGAGCGCAGGCGCGTAGCGCCGAAATCGAAGGGCGCGCCGCCACGCGGCGCTTCGACTCAGCTTGCTCACGCAAGCTACGCTCAGCGTGATCGGATTTCGGGGACTTGAAGTCGACGTCAACCCGACGGGGTCTTGCGCCGCACAATCCAGTCGTGGGCAGGGTCGTTGCGGAAAATCCACTGGCGGTGCGGGCCCGCCATCACGTTGAGGTAGTACAGGTCGTAACCGTGCGGCGTGCCGACCGGGTGGTAGCCGCGCGGCACCATCACCACGTCGCCGTCTTCCACGCAGACGGTTTCGTCGAGCGAGCGGTCGTCGGTGTAGACGCGCTGGAAGGCGAAACCCTGCGGCGGGTCGAGCCGGTGGTAATAGGTTTCCTCCAGCGCGGTTTCCGCACCCGGCGCGGCGGTGTCGTGCTTGTGCGGCGGATAGCTGGACCAGTGCCCGCCCGGCGTGATCACCTCGACCACCAGCAGGCTGTCGGCCGGCTCGGTCTGCGGCAGGATGTTGCGCACGTGGCGCGTGTTGGTGCCTTCGCCGCGCACTTCGCGGCTCATCGACGATTCGGCGATCAGCCGCGGCTCGCCCTGCCCGGTGCCGGGCGCGGTGCACACGGCCAGTTCCACCGGGCCGCTGGCGATCACCTCCCAGGGCATGCCGGCAGGCATGTAGACGGCGCCGGGCGCGCGATCCTCGAACGGATTGCTGCGCCCACCGACGTGCATGAAATGACGACCACCCGCATCGACATCCGCCAGCCCGGCGACGATCACCAGGCAGGCTTCGCGCCCCGCCTCGCCGCCGGCGTGGCGCTGCCCGGCAGCCAGCTTCACCAGCTTGAACCCGACGTGATTCCAGCCGGCGCTGGCGGGGGTCACTTCCAGCACGGTGCCGTCGGCGGCAGCAGAATGCGGGCGAACGCGCAGGCCGGCCATCAGCGGGTACCTCGGGCAACTCGCTCTTTGCTCGTCACCCCAGCGAAAGCTGGGGTCCAGCGACCCCGCGCCCTTGAACAACCAAGGCACTGGATGACTCGCTGCGCTCGCCCCTTCGGGGCCGCCTCATCGGCGTTCTGCGCGCTTCGCGCTGGTCCAGCTTTCGCTGGGATGACGGGTGCTCGAAAGGTGGTCGAAAACGTCATCATTGCAACCCCGCGGCGGCGGCGCGCTCGCGCAGCGTGCCCAGGCCCAGTTGCGCGTAGGTGCGCGGATCGGCCAGGGCCGGGTCCTGCTCGGCCTCGATCACGATCCAGCCGCTGTAGCGGATCTTCGCCAGCGCGGCCATCAGGGCCGCGTAGTCCAGGCTGCCATCGCCCGGCACGGTGAACATGCCGGCGAGCACGCCGTCGAGGAAGCTCGCGCCGGACGCGCGCAACGTGTCGAACACTTCGCGGCGCACGTCCTTGCAATGCACGTGGGCGATGCGCGCGGGGTGTGCGGCGATCAGCGCCAGCGCGTCGATGCCGCCCAGCGCGGCGTGGCCGGTGTCCAGGGTCAGCCCCACCGACGCGCCGGTGTGGCGCAGGAAGGCCTGCAGGTCTGCCGCGCGTTCCACCACCGTGCCGAGATGATGGTGGTAGGCGAAACGGATGCCCTGCGCCTGGATGTAGTCGGCCACCTCCGTCAGGCGCTGGCCGAACATCGGCCATTCGTCCGGACCCAGCTGCGGCGTGTCGCGCATGGCGGTGCCGCGCTGGCCATGGATCGCGTTGCTGGTTTCGGCGAACACGAACACCGTGCTGCCCATCGCCTTGAGCAGTTGCAGATGCGGCTGCAGCGCGGCGATCTCGTCCTGCGCGGACTGCACCAGCAGCGAACCGCTGTACCAGCCGCCGATCAGGTCGAGCCGGTACTTCGCCAGCAGCGGCTTCAGCGCGTCCGCCTGGCGCGGAAACTTGCCGCCGAGCTCGACGCCTTCGAAGCCCAGCTCCTGGATGTCGTGCAGGATGCTGTCCAGCGGCGTGTCGCCGCCCAGCTCGGGCATGTCGTCGTTGGCCCAGGCGATCGGGCTGACGCCGAAACGGATGCTCATGACAAATCCTTCTTCTGTCGGATGCCCTGCTCGTAGGCGCGGCGCGCGGCCTCGACCTCGGGGCGTTCGGAAACCTCAGGCACCGCCACGTCCCACCACCAGCCGCCGGCTTCGGTGGCCTTGAGCGGATCGGTGTCGATCACCACCACGTAGCTGCGGTCGGCGGCGCGGGCGCGCGCCATCGCGGATTCCAGTTCGGCGATGGTGCCCACGTGCTCGGACAGCGCGCCCAGGCTGGCGGCGTGGGCGGCGAAGTCGATCGGCGGCAGCACCGCGTGTGCGGCATCGGCCAGCAGGTTGTTGAAGCCGGCGCCGCCGGTGGCGTGCTGCAGGCGGTTGATGCAGCCGTAGCCGCGGTTGTCCAGCAGCACCACGATCAACTTGCGGCCCAGCATCACCGAGGTGGCCAGTTCGGAGTTGAGCATCAGGTAGCTGCCGTCGCCGACCATCACCACCACGTCGCGATCAGGCGCGGCCATCTTCACGCCGATCCCGCCGGCGATCTCGTAGCCCATGCACGAGTAGCCGTACTCGACGTGGTAGCCGCCGCTGCGCGATGTACGCCACAGCTTGTGCAGCTCGCCAGGCAGGCCGCCGGCCGCGCACACCACGATCGCGTCATCGTCCACGCTGCGCTGCACCGCGCCGATGACCTGGGCATCGCTGGGCAGATTCGCCGCGGCCGGTGCCGCGGTGACGGCGTCCACCGCCGTGTTCCAGGCCCTTACTTCATCGGCGGCGATCGCCGGCGCGCGCCAGCCGGCCAGGGCGGCGGTCAACGCCTGCAGCACCGTGCGCGCATCGCCGACCACGGCCAGCGCATCGTGCTTGTGTGCATCGAACGGCTGCACGTTGATCTGTGCCTTGCGCGCGTTGGCGAACAGGCTGCGCGAGCCGGTGGTGAAATCCGCCAGCCGCGTGCCGATGCCGACGACGAGATCCGCGCGTGCGGCGGCGGCGTTGGCCGCGCTGGAGCCGGTGACGCCGATCGAACCCAGCGCGTGGGGATGATCCCAGGCCAGCGCGCCCTTGCCGGCCTGGGTCTCGGCCACGGCCAGGCCGGTCTCTTCGATCAGCGCCTTCAGTGCGTCTTCCGCCTCGCTGTAGAGCACGCCGCCGCCGGCGACCAGCAGCGGATGTTTCGCCGCCTTCAGCGCGGCAACAAGCGCATCGAGCTCGCCGGCGTCGGCGTTCTGCCGGCGCTCGCGCCACAACCGGCGCGCGAAGAACGATTCGGGATAATCGAACGCCTCGGCCTGCACGTCCTGGCAGAAGCCGAGCGTGGCCGGGCCGCAGCTGGCCGGGTCGAGCATGGTGGCCAGCGCCTTGGGCAAGGCGTCCATGATCTGTTCGGGTCGCACGATGCGGTCGAAGTAGCGCGACACCGGGCGGAAACAATCGTTGGCCGAGACCGTGCCGTCGGCGAAATCCTCCACCTGCTGCAGCACCGGGTCGGGCTGGCGGCTGGCGAACACGTCGCCGGGCAGCAGCAGCACCGGCAGGCGGTTGACGTGGGCCAGCGCCGCGGCGGTGACCATGTTGGTGGCGCCCGGGCCGATCGAGGTGGTGCACACCATCGCGCGGCGGCGGCGCATCTGTCTGGCGTAGGCGATCGCCGCGTGGGCCATGCCCTGCTCGTTGTGCGCGCGCCAGGTGGGAAAGCGTTCGTGCACGGCCTGCAGCGCCTCGCCCAGGCCGGCCACGTTGCCGTGCCCGAAGATCGCCCAGGCGCCGGCGAAGTACGGCAGCTCCTCGCCGTCGACGCGCACGTATTGCGCCATCAGCCAGCGGACGGTGGCCTGCGCGGCGGTGAGTCGCACGGTCGCCATCTCACACCGCCTCGCGTGGAAATTGCGCCGCCGCGCGTGCCTCGCGCCAGGCGTCGACCAGCACGGCGAAACGCCCGCACAGGTCGGCGATCGCCGTCTCGTCGTCGATGCTGCCGGCCAGCCAGCGCGCCGCGGCGTCGGCGAAGATCGTGCGGCCCACCGCGAAACCCTTGACGATGGGACTGGCCGCGGCGATGCGGAACGAGGCCACCAGCTCGTCGCTGGGCGCCTGCAGGCCCAGCATCAGCACGCCGCGGCAGCGCGGATCGTGGCTGCGGATGGCGCTTTCGATGTTCGCCCAGGTGGCAAGGTCGGCCGCCGGTTCGAGCTTCCACCAATCCGGTTTCATGCCCCGATCATAGAGGCGCCGGATCGCGCGCGCGGTGGTGTGCGCGTCGACCGCGCCGTGGCGGGAGGCGATGATCTCCACCAGCAATTCGTGGCAACTGCTGCGGCAGGCATCCTGCAGCCGCAGCAGTTGCCGCTCCTGGCGCTCGCGCAGTTCCTGCGGGTCGTCCGGGTGATAGAACGCGAGGCACTTGACCACGTGGTTGCGCGGCCAGGTGGCCAGCTCGGTGGCCACGTCGGCGGAGCTCTCGAACGCCAGCGGGCGCGACCCGGGCCACTCGATCGGGCGGCCGATCCAGTAGGGATGGTCGGCCGCGGCCTCCAGCCCGCGCATGCCGTAGCGGCCGTCCAGCAGCACGCCGAAACGGTCGTCGCCCTGCGCCAGCCGGTCCACCGCCTTGAGCGCCAGCGCCTTGAACGCGGCGATGCGCGAGGGGTCGGCGCCGCTCTCGCGGCACAGGTCCTCGAACTGGCTGCGATGGTCCATCGCCAGCACGGTCAGGTCCTCGTGCACGTGCACGCGGGTGGTCGACCAGTGCAGGTCCTCCAGCACCGTGTCGTCGCGCAGGCGGAACGGCCGCCCATGGTCGCCGAGGAACCACTGCAGTTCGTCCCAGGTCGGCATCGCCGGGGCGCAGCCGTGGCGCGACACCACGATGGCGCCGCAGGCGTTGCCGTACTCGCAGCAGGTTGCCAGCGGCTCGTCGCGCAGCCAGCCGCGCAGGAAGCCGGCCATGAAGGCATCGCCGGCGCCGAGCACGTTGAACACCTCGACCTTGAAGCCGCGGCCGACCACGCCGCCGTCGAGGCTGTCGGGAATGGCGTCGGGGAAGGCCGAGCAACCGAGCGCGCCGCGCTTGCACACCAGCAGCGCAGCGGTCTTGTCGCGGATCGCGCGCAGGGCTTCGACCGTGTCGGTGCTGCCGCCGAGGATGTGGATCTCCTCCTCGGTGCCCACGATCAGGTCGCACAGCGGCAGCACCTCCTGCAGCCGCGCGGTGACGGCGGCGTCGGCGACGAAGCGGTTCTCGCCCATGTCGCGGCCGGTGAGCCCCCACAGCACCGGGCGATAGTCGATGTCGAAAACCACCCGCGCGCCCGCCGCGCGGGCGAGCTCGCAGGCGTGCACCGAGGCCTCGAACACGTTCGGCTGCGACAGGTGCGTGCCGTTGATCAGCACCGCGCCGGCCGACTGCAGCAAGTCGATGTCGATGTCGCCCACCGACAGCGCCATGTCGGCGCAGTTCTCGCGGTAGAAGATCAGCGGAAAGGTGTCCGGGTCGCGGATGCCGAGGAAGACCAGCGCGGTCAGTCGCGCGCGGTCGGTGACCAGGCCGTCGGTGGCGACGCCCTCGCGCACCAGCTGCTCGCGGATGAAACGACCGAAGTGGTCGGCACCCACCCGGCTGACCAGGCCGCTGCGCAGGCCCAGCCGGGCGGCGCCGATGGCGGTGTTGGTGGGGCTGCCGCCCACGTACTTGGCGAACGACATCATGTCCTCGAGCCGCCCCCCGGTCTGTTCGCCATACAGATCGATGCAGGACCGCCCGATGGTGATCAGGTCAAGCTGGCGCCGCGCCCCTTCCATATGCACTTCTCTCACGGGTACCCGGCGCCCACCGCGCCGAGTGCACGTAATATATATTCCATTTTCCAAGAAATAGCAACATACGTTTCATTTTTTGGCCGGCTTGCGCACGGGCAGCTTCGAGCTGTTGCGCTTGGGCGCGTTGCTGGCGAATGCATAGCCGATCACCAGCGCCTGGGCCAGGCACATCGAGGCCGACAGCGAGCGGAACTTGCGGATCTCCGCCTCGCGCACCTGCAGCACCACGGTCGCCGGCTTGGCCACCGGGCTGACCAGGCTGTCGCTGATCGACAGCACCTTGCAGTGCTGCTCGGAGGCCGCCTCGATCAGCTGCACCGCCTCCTCCGCATACGGGTGGTAGCTCACCGCGATCAGCAGGTCGCGGCGGGTGATCGCGTGGATCTGCTGCCGGGTCATGCCGCCGATGCTGTCGATGAACACGGTCTTCTTGTCCACCTGGTGCAGCGAATAGGCCAGGTAGGCCGCCACCGGGAACGAGCGGCGGAAGCCGGCCACGTAGACGGTCTCGGCCTCGCCGATCAGCTTGACCGCGGCGGCCAGGTTGCGGCTGCCGACCGCGTCGGCCAGGTTGTGCAGGGCCAGCACGTTGCCCTCGACAAACTCGGCCAGCACCTGGGCCGGGTCGGCGACCGACTTGCCGTCCACGCTCTGGCTGAACTGGCGCACGCGCTCGCCGTAGCCCAGCGCGGCGTTGCCCGAGAGCAGCCCGTCGCGGAACAGCCGCTGCATCTGCGAGGCGCCGTCGAAACCGAACGACTTGGCGAAGCGCACGATCGCCGACGGCTGCACGTTGCAGCGCTCGGCCAGCACGGCCAGCGTTTCCAGCGCCACCGCGTTCGGCTCGTCGAGCACGTAGCGGGCGATCTGCTGCAGGCGTTTGCTGAGGGATTCATAGCGATCGAGGATGGCGGTACGCAATTCGTCCGCGGTGGTGGGCGGCACGTCCATTTCGACCATGGGGGTTCCTTCGTGCTTGCGCCCTGCGGGCGCCGGATGAAATATTGCACAACTTTCTGGAAATTCTATTACACTTTGAAACGGAATATCAGTTCCATTCTTGAACGCGAACGGCGTGGGGAGTTTACTCTTGGACAGCATCGACGTTGCCTTGATCGGCGCCGGCCGCATGGGCCATGTGCATGGCCCGAACGCAGCCCGGCAACCCGGCCTGCGCCTGAAATACGTGGTCGACCCGCGCGCCGAGGCAGCCGCCTTCGCCCGTGCCCACGGCGCCAGCATGGCCTCGCTGGAACAGGCACTGGCCGATCCGGCGATCGGCGGCGTGCTGATCTGCAGCACCACCGACCAGCACCTGGGCCATGCGCTGGCCGCGGTCGAGGCGGGCAAGGCGGTGTTCTGCGAGAAGCCGATCGACCTGGACCTGCAGAAGGTGCGCGCCGCCCAGCCGCGCTTCGGGAAGGCGCGCTTCCTGCTCGGCTTCAACCGCCGCTTCGACCCGCAGTTCGCCCGCCTCAAGCAGCAGCTGGATGCCGGCGTGGTCGGCAAGCTGGAAACCCTGCACCTGGTCAACCACGACCCCGCTGCCCCGCCGCCGGGTTTCATCCCCACCAGCGGCGGGCTGTTCAAGGACTTCACCATCCACGACCTGGACATGGCGCGCTGGCTGATGGGCGAGGACCCGGTCGAGGTGTACGCCACCGCCAGCTGCCTGGTGGACCCGGAGATCGGCCGCCAGGGCGACGTCGACACCGCGCGCTGCGTGCTGAAGACCGCCAGCGGGCGGCTGTGCGTGATCTCCAACACCCGGCGCAGCGGCTATGGCTACGACCAGCGCATCGAGGCATTCGGCGCCACCGGCATGATCCGCGCCGACAACGTGGCGCAGGACACCGTACACATGCTCACCGAGGCCGGCAGCAGCGGCGCGCCGATCATGCCGGCGTTCGCCGAGCGCTACCGCGACGCCTACCGCGCGCAGATCGCGCACTTCGCCGAGGTGGTGCACGGCCGCGCCGAACCCTTCACCAGCTACGCCGATGGCGTCGCCGCACTGACCCTGGCCGAAGCCTGCGCATGGTCCGCGCAGCACGGCGAAGTCTTCAAACTCTGAGCGAGACACGAGCATGCACAAAGTCGCACTCATCGGCGCCGGGCGCATCGGCCACATCCACGCCCGCAACGCCGCGCTGCACCCACGACTGGAACTGGCCGCGGTGGTCGATGCGATCGACGCCTCGGCGCAGGCGCTGGCCGGCGAATGGAACACCGCCGTGGCCACGCTGGAGGCGGTGCTGGCCGATGCGTCGATCCGCGGCGTGATCATCGCCAGCTCCACCGACACCCACCTCGACTACAGCCTGCGCGCCGCGGCCGCCGGCAAGGCGATCTTCTGCGAAAAACCCGTCGACCAGGACTACGCGCGCGCCCGCGGCGCCGCGAAGGCACTGGCCGGGGCGAACATGCTGCTCGCCTTCAACCGCCGCTTCGATCCGAACTTCCAGGCGCTGAAGGCGCGCCTGGACAGCGGCGTCATCGGCAGCATCGAGAGCCTGCAGATCACCTCGAACGATCCCGCGCCGCCGCCGCCCTCCTACGTCGCCATCTCCGGCGGCCTGTTCAAGGACATGGCCATCCACGATTTCGACATGGCGCGCTGGCTGCTGGGCGAGGAGCCGGTGGAGGTGTATGCCGCCGGCAGCTGCCTGGTCGACCCGGTGATCGGCGAACTCGGCGACGTCGACACCGCGCGCACCGTGCTGAAAACCGCCTCGGGCAAGCTCTGCGTGATCTCCAACAGCCGCCGCAGCGGTTTCGGCTACGACCAGCGCATCGAGGCGTTTGCATCCAAAGGCATGGTGCGCGCGGACAACGTGCTGGAAAGCACCACCCAGGTGTGGAGCGACGCCGGCGTGTCCAGCGACCGGCTGCAGAATTTCTTCCTCGACCGCTACGCCGAGGCCTACCGCCGCGAGATGGACCACTTCGCCGACATGCTGGATGGCACCCCGGCCGCGGTCGGTTACGCCGATGGCGTCGCGGCGCTGGCGCTGGCCGAGGCGGCCACCGAGTCGATCCGGAGCGGAGCGCCGGTGCGGCTCTGAGCGAGGCGCGGCTCTGCGCGAGGCGCGGCTCTGCGCGAGGTGCGGCTTTGCGCGAGGTGCGGCGGGCGGTGCCCGCCCTACGGCGTTTGTGCCGAGCGTAGGGCGGGCAACGCCCGCCGCTCTCGTGAACCTCAACCTGCCGCGGGCTTGCGCAGCGGCTCGACCAGTTTCGAGCTCACGATCTGCTCGAAGTCCGCGATCGGGCAGCGCTCGGCGCAGCCGGGGATCGGCAGGTACTGGTACGACGGCGCGTTGGCGGCGTCGAGTTTCTGCAGCTCGCGCACCTGGTCCATGGTCTGCGCGCGGTAGAACGCGCGCACGAACTGCTTGCCGGCGGCATCGGACAACACCTCGAAGCCGATCGCGCCGCCCGGCGGCGGATCGTCGCGCGGGTAGTCGGGCACCTGCCAGTGCAGGTCGAGCATGCCGCCGAGGTCGGCGATGTTGGTGTCGTGGCCGACCAGCACGGTGAGCTTCGGGCCGTGCTCCACCGCGCCGAGCATGCGCGCGGCCAGCGGCGAAGCGGCGCGGGCGGCCACGTAGGGCGCGCGCCCCTCGTAGTGGAACTTCAGCGCGTGGAATTTCAGCAGCTCGCCGATCTGCTCGCGGGTGAGGTGGCCCCAGGCCACGTCCTTCATCGGCATGCCCTGCAGGTATTCGAGCAGGAAGGTCTGGCTGGCGGTGGAGGCGATGCCGAACGGATCGCCCACCTTCGGCCGCTCCTCGTCGCTGTTGTCGATGCCTGCCGGCATGCGCGACATGTCGCAGGCCGCCCCCGGCGTGCAGCCCATCGCCTGGTTGAGCAAGGCGAACAGCGGCGCCTGCGCCTTGACCTCGGCGGCCATGCCGCCGGCAGGCACCAGCGCCTGCACCGCGGCCAGCGCCTTGCCGCGGTCGAGCATCATGGCGCCGGTCGAGAACGGGTGGAACTCGATGTCGTCGGCCTTGGCCGGGTACGCCACGTGGATGCCGCAGCCCGGCGCCATGCCCTCGAGCAGTGCGCGCGCGGTGTCCTGGGTGCGCGTCTTGGCGCTGGCGGCCACCTGCACCTCGTTGGCGGCGGGGCAGCCGCTGGCGGCGAGCAGGCCGCGGGCCGCCCAGTTTGCGCGGTCCCACTGGCCCAGCAGGCGGATCGCGTCGTAGCCGTGACCGGTGAGCTCGCCGTAGCCCGCGTTCCAGCTTGGCCACGGCTGCGGGTGGGTCCCCGCCGGCGTGACTTGCGGCTTGGTCGGCGGCCGCACGCCGTGACGCATCAGCATCACCACCCGTTCCAGTTTGAGCGTGCTGGATGCGGCAGCCGGTGCGGCGCTGGCAGCGACGGCCGGCTCGCCCGGCGGCGACTGCGCGCAGCCGCCCAGCCCCGCCAGGGCCAGGGCGATGCCTGCCAATGCGGGCCAGAGGATGTTCGGACGTTTCAGCGACATGGTCTGCTCCGTATGCGTCGGATGTTGCCGGAGATAAAAAAACGGCGATCCGGGGGAGTGGATCGCCGCCAGGAACCGTGGGGACGGAACTGCCTGGCGTGGCGGTGGCCGCGCCCGGCACGCTGCCGGGAACGCGTCCGCCGCCCGCCGATCAGAACACCGCGCGCAGCGTGAGCGACCAGCGCGGCGACGAGCACTCGCGCTCCAGCTCCATGAAGTCCACGTTGTATGCGCGGTTGTTGGCCATCATCTCGGCCGCGTCGTCACCGGCGAAATCCTGCTCCAGCTGCTGGCTGCACGAATCGAGCAGGTTGGTGCCGGTCAGGCGCAACACGAAGGCCTTGCCCAGGCGCTTCTCCAGGAAGATCTCCAGATTGCCGCCGTAGCGGGTGCTCTGCATCTCGCCGGGCGAGTTGTGCTGGAACGCCGGGCCCTGTTTCTGATAGCTGGCGCCGAAGGCCGCCTTCCACGCCGGGATATCCTGCGTGACGCCCGCGTTGTAGACGTACGAGGGCTGGTCGTCAATGGTGGTGTCGCGGCCGGTGATCGGGTTCAGCCGCGTGGAGAACAGCCGCGTGTAGTTGCCGAAGATGCCGGTGTGTTCCATGCCCATGAAGCTCAGCGGCATCGACATGTCGAACTCGACGCCGCGCACCTTGGCGCTGCCGAGGTTCTGGTAGGTGTACAGGCCGCCCGGGAAGTCGTCGGGATCCTGGCCGGCATCGGTCACCGGCCGCGCGGTCCTGACCAGCCCGATCAGATCGGAGACGTTGCGCTGGAACAGGTTCACGCCGATCACGCCGTCGCGGCCGATGGTGCGCTCGTAGCCCAAGTCGAAGCCCAGCGAGCGTTCCATCTTCAGGTCCGGATTGCCGATGGTCACGTCGTAGTCGCCCGGCGACTCCAGCAGCACCGAGGGCACCAGCTGGTCGACGCTGGGACGGCGCACGGTACGCGCCACGCTGAAGCGCAGCTGGTCGGTATCGGTCACTTTCCACTGCAGGTGGGCGGACGGGTTGAGCATGAACTCATGGCTGCTGGCATGCCCGGTGGTCTGCCCCACCGGCGCGCCGTTCTCGGTCTCGATGGTGCGGTAGTCCTGCGTGGTGCGGGTTTTCTCGCCGCGCACACCGGTGGTCACGGTGAGCTTCGGGCTGATGTCCCAGTCGACCAGGGCGAACGTGTCGAAGCGGTCCTCCTTGTAGTCGAAGCTGCCGTCCGTACCTGTCTGCTTGGATTTGCTCAGGCCGGAGATCTGCGAGTCGGTGTAGGTGCGGTCCTTGCTCTTGAGCTGCACGCCGACCTTCAGCGAGGCCGCATCGATGCCCATCGATTTCGCCAGGTCCGGCATGCGCCGCGTCACCGAGGCATCGCCCTGCCAGTTCTTGTCGTCGGCGGCGGTGCCCTTGATCTTGTCCTTGGTGGTCGGCGTGTCCTTGAAGTAGTGCTTCACCTCGCTGCCCTTGGTGGTGTTGCGCGCCAGGTAGGCCTCGAAGTCGGTCCGCTCGTTGAACGAGGTGTTGAACAGGGCGCTGAGGCCGTAGCTGTCCTCGTCGATCGGCGTGGTTTCGTATTTCAGTTCCGGATCGCTCAGGTCGAGTCCGCCGACGCTGCCGTCGCCCTCGTAGGTGCGGGTGCTTTCCTGTTCGGTGCGGCGGGTCTTCAGCGCGAACGCGTCCAGCCGCAGGCTGGAGACGTCCGACATGCGGAAGGTCACGTCGCCGTTGAACGACAGGTCTTTCGAGTCGCGCGTGTCGCCCTGCTCCTCGCGCGACGCGGCGCGCGACTTGTTGATGTCGTCCCAGCTCTGCAGGCTGTGGCCGTTGCCGTGGGCGGCCACCTCGTCGGCGAAGCCGGCCGTGTTGCCGTCCACCACTTCCTGGATCGCGTGCTTTTCGTTGAAGCGCTTCTGTGCGTCGAAGGTCAGCGAGTAGAACACCGTGTCCGCCTCGTTGCGGCCGGACCATGACACCGCGGCGTTGGGGCGCAGCCGGCCGGTCTTCTTGTCCCAGGTCTCGCCGACACGCACGATCACGCCCGGCGGCAGCGTCGCGCCGTCCTTCAGGATGATGTTGATGGTGCCGCCCACGCCCTGGCTGTCGAAGTCGGCCGATGGCGAACGGACGATCTCGATGCGGTCGATGATCTCGGCCGGGATGCGGTCCACCGCCACCGAGCGATCGTTGCCGATGCCGGGCACGGTGCGGCCGTTGACCAGGATCTGCGTGTAACCGTTGCCCAGGCCACGCATTTCCGGCGCCACCGACTCGCCGATGTCGCCGACGAAGGCGATGCCCGGCACGCGGCGCAGCTGGTCGCCCACCGAGACCGGCTCGAACTTGGCGAAGAACTGCTGATCGTAGACCAGCACCGGCGCAGGCACGTCGATGTGGTTGCGGTAACCGATGTTGCCGGTCACCACCACCGACTGCAGATCCACCGCCTTTTCCTTCTGGGCGCCCGTCGTCGTGGCGGCCTGGCCATCGTTGCCCTGCGACTCGCCTTGAGCCTGGGCGCCCGCCGGTACGGCGGCATCGTTGGCCAGGCCAAGGCTGGGCGTGGCGATCACGCAACCGGCCAGCAGTAGTGCCGCGTGCAACGCATTTCGTCGAAAAGTGTGCATGGATCATCTACCCCCGAGGTATGTGCCACCCCCGACTTACGCCCCCGCGGCGAAGTGATGGCAGCCCGAGAATACGAACAAACATTCCAAAATGCAACACGTTTAGAATGTTTCGTGCAAAACGCTTTCCGCTGTCGTATGGTGGCCCACGCGCAACGAAGCCCTGGCCGCATACGCCGCCCCGCACTGAGGAGACGAGGAATGAAAGCACGGCTTGGTTACACACTCGCGACATCGCTGGCGCTGCTCGCCGGCCTGGCAGGCTGCAGCCCGGCCGCGCACGAGGCCGGCGCCACGCCCGCACCCACGCTGGTGCGCGCGCACGCGCAGAGCGAGGCGACGCAAAGCGGCAAGACGGATTTCGCGCTGCTGGTGGAAGGCGCCACGCCCGACGCGCCGGCCCGCCTGCTGGCCACCGCCGCGCTCGGCGGGCTGGAGGTGTACGGCCTGGACGGCAAGCGCCAGGCCACGGTGGCGGCCGGTGAAGCCGCCGGCGTCGACGTGAGTTACGGGTTCGCGCTGGGAGACCGCTCGACCACGGTGGTCGCCGCGCTGGACGCCACCGAAAACAGCCTGCGCCTGTTCACCATGGACGGCGACAAGCCGGTCGAAGCCGGCGCCCGCGCCATCCCGCTCGGCTTCGCCGTGGAAGGCCTGTGCCTGTTCCATTACGAGCTGGACGACGCGCTCTACGCCGTGGTGGTCGGCGACGGCGGCGAAGTCGACCAGCAGATGATCTACGCCAACGCCGACGGCAAGCTCGACGCGCGCCAGGTGCGCCGGGTCAACCTGCCCTCCAAGCTCAAGCAGTGCACGGCCGATCGGCACGGCAACCTCTACGTGGCCGAGCAGGCGGTGGGCGTGTGGCATCTCGACGGCGACCCGGAAGCCGACCTGTCGGCGCGCCTGGTCGATGCGCCGCGGCTGGGCCACCTCGGCAAGAAGGTCGAGGGCGTGGCCTTGTACGACGGCGGCAAGGGCAGCCAGTGGCTGCTCGCCGCAGACAGCGCCGAGGGACGCATCAACGTCTACGACCGCGCCGACCACGACACGTATCTCGGCAGCTTCCAGGTCGGCACCGCCGCCAGCGGCACGGCCGTCGCCGAACCCGGCCCGCTGTTCGCCACCAGCGCCGCCCTGGAGGGCTACGCGCACGGCGTGCTGCTGGTCAGCGACGAGGATGGCGGCGCCAACCACCAGATCGTGTCGATGGCCGACGTGGCCAAGGCGCTGAACCTGCCGGCGGGTACGCCGCAGGACCCGCGCGCCGTGGCCCGGCCGCCGCTGCCCACCGTCACCGCGCTGGTGGAAACCGTGCCGGTGGCCAGCTACGGCGATGCCGCGGACGATCCGGCAATCTGGGCGCATCCGACCGACCCGGCGAAAAGCCTCATCGTCGCCACCGACAAGAAGGCCGGCATGGCCGTGTACGACATGCAGGGCAAGCTGCTGCAGTTCCGCGCCGACGGCAAGATGAACAACACCGACCTGCGCAACGGCTTCGCGCTGGGCGGCAAGCAGGTCACCCTGGTCACCGCCAGCGATCGCACGCACAAGTCCGTGGCGATCTACCGGCTCGATCCGGACCGGCGCGAGCTGGTCGACGTCGCCGACGGCGTCCAGGACACCGGCATGGCCGACCCGTACGGCCTGTGCATGTACCGCAGCGCGAAGACCGCCAAGACCTACGTCTTCGTCAACACCGGCGACGGCCTGATGCGCCAGTGGGAGCTGCTCGACGCCGGCAACGGCCGCGTGCGCATCGCGCAGGTGCGCGAGTTCCACCTCGCCAGCCAGGCCGAGGGCTGCGTGGCCGACGACGAATCCGGCGTGCTCTACGTGGGCGAGGAGGACGTGGCGCTGTGGCGGATGAGCGCCGAGCCCGACGGCGGCGACGCGATGACCGCGGTCGACCGCGTGGCCGACAACAAGGCGATCAAGGACGACCTCGAAGGCGTGGGCATCTACGACCTGGGCGGCGGCCGCGGCTACATCGTGGTGTCCAGCCAGGGCAACAACAGCTACGCGGTGTACCGCCGCGACGGCGACCGTGCCTACCTGGGCTCGTTCGCCGTGGTGGCGGACGGCGCGCGCGGCATCGACGGCATTTCCGAAACCGACGGGCTGGAGGTCACCAGCCGCAACCTGGGCCCGGGCTTCAAGCACGGTGCGATGATCGCCCAGGACGGCCGCAACGTGCTGCCGGTCGAGAACCAGAACTACAAGTACGTGCCGTGGGAATCCATCGCCAAGGCGCTCAAGCTGGAGATGCGCTGAGGTTCCTGCCGCGGCACGCGGCACCGGCCCACGGCACGTTCGTCCGGCGGACTGCAGGGGAACCCGTGCGGGATTTCCCCTGCCCGCCGGAACGCGGCAAAATTGCCCCGTTGCGCGCCACGACAGTGGGCGGCACGAGGACGATGGATGCACGGCGAATACAAGATGCCCGGCGGCAAGCTGGTGGTGGTCGACCTGCAGGTGCGCGACGACCGGCTCGCCGACGTGCAGGTGAGCGGGGATTTCTTCCTGGAACCGGACAGCGCGCTGGTAGCGATCAACCGCGCGCTGGAGGGCCAGCCGTGGAACGCCGGCGAGACCGAGCTCGCCGCAGCCATCGAGCACGGCCTTGCCCATGACGTGATGATGTACGGCCTTTCGGCGCAGGCGATCGCGATCGCGGTGCGCCGCGCCCTGGATGGAGACACCGCATGATGCGCAGCGAATGGCGTGACCACGACTGGCAACTGATCCACACGCTGCCGCAATCCCCCAGCCTGCACATGGCGCTGGACGACGTGCTGGTGCACGAGGTCGGTGCCGGCCACCGCCCGCCCACGCTGCGCATCTGGGAATGGGCCTCCTCGGCCGTGGTCATCGGCCGCTTCCAGTCGCTGCGCAACGAGGTCGACATGGAGGCCGCGCAGCGCCACGGCATCGAGGTGGTGCGGCGGATCTCCGGCGGCGGCGCGATGTTCATCGAGCCGGGCAACACCATCACCTATTCGATCTGCGCGCCGCTGTCGCTGATCAAGGGCCTGTCGTTCCAGCAGGCGTATGCGTGCATGGACGAGTGGGTGATCGAGGCGCTGGCCACGCTGGGCATCAAGGCGTGGTACCAGCCGCTCAACGACATCACTTCCGCAGGCGGCAAGATCGCCGGCGCCGCGCAGGCGCATCGCGGCGGCGCGGTGCTGCACCACGTCACCATGGCTTACGACATCGACGCGGTGAAGATGCTCGACGTGCTGCGCATCGGCCGCGAGAAACTGTCCGACAAGGGCACCACCAGCGCAGCCAAGCGGGTCGACCCGTTGCGCAGCCAGACCGGCCTGCCGCGCGAGGCGGTGATCGAGCGGATGATCGCCACCTTCCGCCAGCGCCACGGACTCGCCGACGACGTCCTGCGCGCCGGCGAGCTGGCCCGCGCCGAAGCGCTGGCGCGCGAGCGGTTCTCCAGCCAGGCGTGGCTGGCCGACGTGGCGTAGACGTCGCGCCACCGGCGAGAGTCGGCGGGCAGTGCCCGCCCTACGCGCGCTTCAGAACCGGCTGAACGACCAGGATTGCATGCGGCCGTCCTTGTACGGCATCACGCCGTGGAACGGCCGCGGGTCGTCGTCGAACACCAGCGGCAGGAAGTGGCGGTCGCCTTCCCACATGGGGAGCTCCAGCAGCCGCTCGCGCGCCACCCATTCCAGCGCGCCCTCGTGGTTGGATTCCAGCGGCGTGCCGCGCCAGGCGTCGATCAGGAAGATGAAGCCCAGCCAGTCCTCGCCGTGCTTGCCGAAGCCGGGCCAGTTCAGCGTGCCGCGCAGGCGCATCGACTCGCACTCGATCGCGGCCTCCTCGCGGATCTCGCGCCGCATGCAGGTGGCGATGTCCTCCCCCGGCTCCATCTTGCCGCCCAGCCCGTTGTACTTGCCCAGGTGCTGGTCGTCCGGCCGCGTGTTGCGGTGGATCATCAGCACCTGCCTGCGATCCGGCGACAACACGTAACCCAGGGTGGCGACGATCGGCGTGTAGGGCATCGCGCTCTCGCGGCAAAAACCCGAGTTTAACGGCGAATGGCGGCGTGCCGGACCCACGGCGGGAGAACGTTGCGCGCGCGGGGTTGCACGATCGCCGCTGCGCCGCGACCATCAGGGGATGACTTTCCGCATCCCATGCCACTCGACCGCCCGAAGCCGCCGCCGCTGGATGCCGGCCGCGGTGTTGCTCGGCCTGCTGCTCACCCTGCCCGGCTGCACGTCGAAGGCGCGGGCGCTGGACAGCGACGAGGTGGCGTTTGCCGGGCAGCAGTACCGGGTCGTGCACATCAACCTCAAGCGCGAACAGTTGGGCCTGCACTGGCGCAATCCGCAGGATGGCCAGCCGTTCGGCAGCGTCGAGAGCCTGCGCCAGTGGGGCGAGGCACATGGCCAACGGTTGCTGTTCGCGGCCAACGCCGGCATCTACGACCACAAGTTTGCGCCGCTGGGCCTGTACGTGGAGGACGGCAAGACGCTGGTGCCACTGAACCTGGTCCACGGCAATCCCGCATCGGGCAATTTCTCGCTGCTGCCCAATGGCGTGTTCGCGATCTACCCGGACGGCCATGCCGCGGTGCGCACCAGCGAGGCGTTCAAGGCCGACGACAAGGCAGTGCAGGCGGCGACCCAGTCCGGCCCGATGCTGCTGATCGACGGCAAGCTCAACGAGCAGTTCATCGACGACTCGGCCAGCCTCAAGTGGCGCAGCGGCGTGTGCGCGCCGTCGCCGCATGAAGTGGTGTTCGCGGTGAGCGAGGCGCCGGTGAACTTCCACACGTTTGGACGGCTGTTCCGCGACAAGCTGCATTGCCGCGATGCGTTGTACCTGGACGGCAGCATCTCGCAGATCTACGTGGACGGCGCGGGCTACGCCGGCGCGCCGGCCTTCATGGTCAAGCCGTACGCCGGCATCTTTGCCGTGTTCGCCAAGCCTTGATCCGTGACCACCCACCCCATGACGACATGCCCTTGACCTCACGCTCCTGGCGCATCGCACGCGCCGTCCTGGCGAGCCTGCTGGCCTTGCTGCTGGTTGCCTTCGCCGCGGCGTGGTGGCTGCTCGCCGGCGGTCGCGCGCGGCTCGACGGCACGCGCGCGGTGGCGGCGCTGCAGGCGCCGGTGACGATCAGCCGCGACGCGCTGGGCACGGTCACCATCGAAGGCGGCAACCGCGCCGATGTCACCTGGGCGATGGGTTACGTGCACGCACAGGAGCGCTTTTTCCAGATGGACCTGATGCGCCGCGCGAGTGCGGGCGAGCTGGCCGCGCTGGTGGGGCCGGCGGCGCTGCCGGTGGATCTCGACCATCGCCGCCATCGCCTGCGCGCGGTGGTCGACGCGGCATGGGCCGCGATGCCGCCGGCGCAGAAGGACGTGCTGCGCCGCTACGCCGCCGGCGTCAACGCGGGGCTGGCCGACCTGCGCGTGCGGCCGTGGGAATACCTGCTGCTGGGCAGCCAGCCGCAGCCGTGGCAGCCGCAGGACAGCGCCCTGGTCATCGCGGCGATGTACCTGGACCTCAACAGCGGCGGGCGCAACGAGCGCGAGTTGCGCCTTGCCCAGATGCGCGACGTGCTGCCGGCATCGCTGGTGGATTTCCTGCTCGCGCCCGACCCCGACTGGGAGGCGCCGCTGCGCGGGCGCTTGTCGCGTTCGCCAGTGGTGCCCGGCGCGGACGTGCTGGACCTGCGCCAGTTGCCGGCCAATGCGGCCACCGCGGGCCTGGCCGCCGCGGTGGCACCCGCGCTGGATGCGCCACGCCCCGGCAGCAACAACTTCGCCGTGGCCGGGTGGCTCACCGGCAACGGCGCGGCAATGCTGGCCAACGACATGCACCTGGCCTTGCGCGTACCCAACATCTGGTTCCGCGCCCGCTTGCGCTATCCCGACGCCGGCGCACCGCACGGCCGGCGCGACGTCAACGGCGTCAGCCTGCCCGGCACGCCGGCGATCATCGCCGGCTCCAACGGCCAGGTCGCCTGGGGCTTCACCAACAGCTACGGCGACTGGGCCGACTGGGTGCGCGTGCGGCGTGATCCGGCCGATTCCACGCGCTACAAGGTGCCTGACGGCTGGGCCGCGCTGGAAACCCACGACGAGCACATCCAGGTCAAGGGCCAGCCCGACACCATCCTGAAAGTGGAGGACACCCGCTGGGGCCCGATCATGGCCACCGACACCGACGGCACGCCGCTGGCGCTGGCCTGGATCGCGCAACAGCCACGCAGCTACAACCTCGGCCTGCTGCGGATGGAGCAAGTGGCGAACGTGGCCGACGCGCTGCAGCTCGCACCCACCCTGGGCATGCCGCCGCAGAACCTGCTGGTGGCCGACAGCAGCGGCAGCATTGGCTGGACCATCGCCGGCAACAGCATCCCGCTGCGCGTGGGCATCGACCCGCTGCTGCCGTCGGACTGGTCCGCGTCCGGCATCGGCTGGCAGGGCTGGGCCGCGCCCGCGCAGTACCCGCGCATCGAGAACCCCGCCGACGGCAGACTGTGGACCGCCAACAACCGCACCGTCGACGGCGCCGCGCTGAGCCTGCTCGGCAACGGCGGGCACGATCTCGGCGCGCGCGCGCAGCAGATCCGCGACGACCTGCACGCGCGCGCCAGCTTCACACCCGGCGACCTGCTCGACATCCAGCTCGACGACCACGCGCTGTTCCTCACCCGCTGGCAGGCGCTGCTGCAACACACACTGGCCGACAGCCACGACCCGCTGCTGCAGCGAATGAGCCGGCTCACCCGCCACTGGCGCGGCCGCGCCGCCGTCGACAGCGTTGACTACCGGCTGGTGCGCGCTTTCCGCACGCAGGTCAGCCAGGCGGTGCTGGCGCCGTTCGTCGCGCGGGTGAAACAACGCCATGCGGATTTCCGCTGGCCCGGCGAACACAGCCCGGAAGCGGCGGTGTGGATGCTGATCCACGCGCGACCCGACTGGCTGCTCGATCCGAAGTACCCCGACTGGCCTGCCCTGCTCGCCGACTCCGCGCTCCAGGTGGCGCGGCAGCTCGACCGGCAACCCGGCGGCCTCGCCGCGCGCCACTGGGGCGAGATCAATCGCAGCGACATCAGGCATCCGCTGGCCGCCGCCCTGCCCGCATGGCTGGCGCGCTTCATCGACATGCCCGACCAGCCGCTGCCCGGCGACCACAACATGCCGCGCGTGGCGGTACCGGGCTTCGGCGCCTCCGAACGGCTCGACGTCTCCCCCGGCCACGAAGACCGCGGCATTCTGGAAATGCCCGGCGGCCAGAGCGACAACCCGCTCTCGCCGTTCTTCGGCGCAGGGCACCAGGACTGGGTTCAGGGGCGTCCCACTCCGCTGCTGCCGGGCCAGGCCACGCACACGCTGACGCTGCAACCGGAAGCCGGCTGACCACGACCTCGCATGCCCGGGCGCCCGGGCCTCGCAGGTCCGGCGCGTCGCCCCCGCGGGGCGGCATGGCTCCCGCCACCCCGCCACCCCGCCACCCGGCGCGGCGTGCCGAAAAGTGTGACGCAGTTCTCATGATTGGTGCTATGTTGCGCCGACGCACAGACCACCGACACGGTAGTGATTGAGCTGCTGCCGGCCGTCTCGACGCGGGGACAACCCGCAAGGGACTGCATGACCAGGCACGGGAGTGCCGGATGTCATGACGCAGGGCACGGGATCACCAGGGTTCCGGTATTACGCCTTCATCAGCTACAGCCACCAGGACAAGACCTGGGCCGACTGGCTCCACAAGGCGCTGGAAACCTATGCGGTGCCGAAACGCCTGGTCGGGCAGATCACCACGACCGGCCCCATCCCGAAACGCCTCACGCCGATCTTCCGCGACCGCGACGAACTGGCCACCGCACACGACCTCGGCCGCAAGATCATCGAGGCGCTGGAGCAATCGGCCAACCTGATCGTGATCTGCTCGCCGCATTCGGCGGCGTCGCACTGGGTGAGCGAGGAAGTGCTGGCGTACAAGCGCCTCGGTCGTGACGAGCGGATCCTTTGCCTGATCGTGGACGGCGAACCGAACGCCAGCGACCTGCCCGGCCGCGAGGCGGAGGAATGTTTCGCCCCCGCGCTGCGCTTCGAGCTCGACGCCACCGGCCTGCTCGCCACGCAACGCGCCGAGCCCATCGCCGCCGACGCCCGCCCGGACAAGGACGGCAAGGCGAACGCCAAGCTGAAACTGATCGCCGGGATGCTCGGCGTGGGCTTCGACATGCTCAAGCAGCGCGAGCTGCGGCGGCGCGCGCGGCGGATGACGATGGTGGCGGCACTGGCAGTGACCGTGATGACGGTGACCACCACGCTGGCGGTCCTCGCCATCGTTTCGCGCCACGCCGCGGTGGAAGCCAGCCAGGCCGCGCAGCGCCGGCAGAAGCAGGCCGAGGCCCTGGTCGGCTTCATGCTCGGCGATCTGAACGACAAGCTGGCGCAAGCAGCCCGGCTGGACATCATGCAGAGCGTCGACGACAAAGCGATGGCCTACTTCCAGTCGCTGCCGGCCACGGATGTCACCGACGAGACCCTGGAGCAGCGCGCCAAGGCACTGGAGAAGATCGGCAGCGTGCGCCTGGATCAAGGCAACCTGTCCGGCGCGATGGAGTCGTATCGGGCAGCCCTGCAGCTGTCCGGGCGCCTCGCCGAGGAAGCACCCGGCGACGCGGCGCGGCAGGTCGCCCATGCCCGGTCGTGGTCCTTCGTCGGCATGACCGACTGGTATCAGGGCAAGCTGGACGCCGCCTGGCGGGATTTCGAATCCGCGCAGAACGTGCTGCAGCAGGCACAGGCGCGTGCCGGCAATGACCTGTCGCTGAAGTTCGAACTGCTGAACGTCAACAGCAATATCGGTCACGTGCTGGAAGCACGCGGGCAGCCGGCCGCCGCCGCCAGCGCCTACCGGAACGCGTTGGCACTGGGTCGCGGGTTGGTCGCGGCCAATCCCGTCAACACTGATTGGTCGGCTGCATTGGGGATTGCACACAACAATCTCGGCAAGCTGGCCTTGCAGCGTGGCGATCTGGCAGAGGCGATCGCCGAGTACCACGCCGACGACGCGATCGAAACCCGGCTTGCCGCCGCCGACCCCAAGAACAATGACCAGCGCGAAAACATGCTGCGGGTGCGCGCGATCCTAGGCCGCACGCTGGCCCTGACCGGCGACGTCGACGCGGGCATCCGCGACCTCCAGCAGGCGGTCGACATCGCCGCCCAGCTGATCGCGATCGCGCCGACGCAAACCGGCTTTCAGGCAAAATCGGCGCTCTATCTCGTGCAATTGAGCCGCCTGAAACGCCTGCACGGGGACCTGCCGGCGGCACGGACGCTGGCCGCACAAGCGCTGGCCATCCTGTCCAGGCTCACTCGACAGGATCCAGCAAACGTTACATGGCAGCAGATTGACGCCGCGGCACGCAGCGAGCAGGCCGCGCAATCATTTGCCGGCGGACAGTCCGCGGCGGCGCAGGCGCAGGTGCAGGTCGCCATGAACATCCTGCAACCGTTACTCGCCAAGGAACCGGATGACCGCGGCCTGGTGCTGGATACGCTGTCCGCGAAGCTGCTGCTCGCCGACACCGCCAGCGACGCAGCAGCGACACGACGGCTGCGCGAGGAGGCATGGGAGGCGAGCCAATCGGTGAAGGACGGCAAGGACGATCCGCGCCTGCTCGCGCTGCAGGTCGAGGCGTTGCTTGGCCTGCAGAAAAATGCCGAAGCAAGGCTGCTGATCGAGCGCCTCTGGAATGCCGGTTACCGCGACCCGGCGCTGCTGGCGATCCTGCGGCGTGCCCGCGTGGATTACCCGGAAAACCCCGCCTTCGCGACGCGCATCGCGCAGATCATGCAGGTCGACGCCAGCACTCCGGCGCCCGTCACGGCAGCGGTGCGCACGCCGCACCCGAAGCCCTGAATCAAGGCGCTGCGGCCCGCCTTCCACGCCGCCCATCGATCCCTGCAGGAGTACGACATGCCCAACGTAACACTTGAGGTGACACTGAAAAACGGCAGCCTCGACGTCGACCAGTCGGGTAACGGAAACCAGATCGCCCACGGCCAGTCGGTGACGATCACCTGGCACCTGAGCGGCCCCGGCGTGAGCCCGGGATCATTCAATGCGATCAGCGATCCGACCCATCCCGGGTTCGCCTGGATCCAATCGCCTCCATCCGGCGTGTTCGGTCAGGCGCAACTCGCGAACAACGGCGACAAGATCACCATCACCGATGCCAACGACAGCACCAGCTCGAGCGGCGAGTGGATCTACCAGCTCTGCGCGACGATCAATGGCGCCCCATACTCGACCATCAGCACGCTGCCTACGGCCACCACGACGAATCCGGTGATCAAGAACCTGTAGCGCCACCATGCAGGCGCTTTGGCGCAGGGACAGCGAGGAAGCAATGCCAAGGGTACCTCGATCCGAACGGCAACATCGCATACCAGTCAAGCCTGGAGACCATCATGCCAAAGACCAGCAAAGACAATCAGAACATCCCGGCCGAACCGCAGCCAGACGACCAGACCCAGGATAGCAACCGCGACTCCGACCAGAACGTGGAACAGTTGGGCACGCTCTCGCCGAACACAACGACCAACCCACAGATCAAGAACCTCTGACACTAACCCAGTGCCTCGCATGGAACATCGATCTTGCCCCCTCGCACCTGCGAGCGTATCGCGGTGATCGGTGTGACCAGCCACCGCAATATCTGCGCGCCCGATGCCGACCGATTAGCGAACTGAAGGAGACCAGCCATGAGCGGATAACGAAACACGCCGGCTCTTGTACCGAAATAATCGATGTTCAATGAGGCATTTCCGCATAACGTGAGGATGAAACCATGAAATAGCGCATCGCATTGTCTGTAGCTTTTGGCATCGCCTTGGCGGCGACTTCGGCACTTGCCAGTGCCGGTACGCCGGCCGCGGGTTCCTCGGACTCGGTCATGGATGCCATCAGCAACTGGTTCGCCTGTGCGATTGGCAGTCAGAGTTGCGTATCTCCCGACACCACCACAGACCCGAGGATCAAAAACAACTAGCAAGGCGGCGCAGGCGGCAGGCCTGAGCAAGGCTTGCCGCCTTCATCCGCTCAAGGCGTTGGCGCCATCCGAAAATCGAAATTACCTGACGCGACCCCTTGCCCACCATGGAACATCGACCTCGCCTCCTCGCACCTGCCAGCGTACCGCTGGTGATCGGCGTCACCAGCCACCGCAACATTCCCGCCCGCGAAGTCGACCTGGTGCGGCGCCGCGTGCGGGAATTCCTGGCGCAACTGCAGCGCGATTTTCCCGCGCTGCCGCTGGTGGTGCTGTCCGCGCTGGCCGAGGGCGGCGACCAGTTGGTGGCGGAAGAGGCGTTGGCGCTCGGCGCGCGATTGATCGCGCCGCTGCCGTTGCCGCGCGAACTCTATGTCGAGGACTTCCACCACGCGGCCACCCGCGACCGTTTCGATGCGCTCGCCGCGCGTGCCCGGGTGATCGAGCTGCCGCTGCTGCCGGACAGCAACCCCCGCGGCATCGACAATCCTGGCCCCCAGCGCGATCGGCAGTACGGACGGGCCGGCGTGTTCATTGCGCGGCACTGCCATCTGTTGCTGGCGATCTGGGACGGCAAAGCGTCGACCCGGCTCGGCGGTACCGCCCAGGTGGCGGAGTTCTTTCTCAGCGGCGTGATGCCGGGCCTGACCGAGCGCCGCCGCGGCGGCCGTCATCACCTGCTGGGCAGCGGCGACGAGCGGCTGGTCTGCCAGATCGTCTGCTCGCGCGATACCGACGACGGCGCGCCGCTCCCGCCACTGCAGCCAGGGCAGCTGCTGTGGCGCACGCAGACCGAAGTTTCATTGCCCGACGTTCCGATGCCTGCGATGTTCCACCAGACTTTCGCGCGCATGGCCGAGTTCGACGCGGATTGCCTGAAATACCGCAGCGAGATCCACGGCAGTGCCGGTGCCGATGGGTCGCCAAGCGACACCGCGACGCTGGCGCGGCCGGAGGCGGCCCTGTTCCGTGCGGCGGACTGGCTGGCGGTGCATTTCCGCCAGCGTGTGCTGCTGGCGATGCGAACCCTCTACACGCTGGCAGCAGTCATGGCCATCGCCTTCACGATCTACGACAACCTGCCTGACCAGGACGACTTCATCTACGTATTCCTGCTGCTGTTCGCCGGCGGCGTATGGCTGGCCACGCTCGCGCGGCGACGCGGCTGGCATCGCAAATACCTGGATTACCGGGCACTGGCGGAAGGCCTGCGCGTGCAAGGCTACTGGCGCCGTGCCGGGATCTCGCTCACCGGCGACCCCGAGTTTGCACAGGACAGCTTCATGCAGAAACAGGACATCGAGCTTGGCTGGACGCGCAACGTGATGCGCAGCGCCGCACTCTGCCGCGTGCCGGGCAGCGGCAACCCGGAGAGTGAGTTGCGCGAGGTCATCAGCGAATGGGTCGGAGACGGCGCACATGGTGGCCAGGTGGACTACTTCCGCAGCAAGGCTGCGCAGCGCACGCGCGAGCATCGCTTCACCGAAATGCTGGGCTTCGCCAGCCTGCTTGCCGGCATCGGCATCAGCATCGTGCTGGCGGCGCTCGCACACCGCCTGGCCGCCGATACCAAGAACACGCTGGTGGTCATCATGGGCGTGCTGTCGATCCTCGCCGCCGTGCGCGAGGCTTATGCGTTCAAGAAGGCCGACAAGGAACTCATCAAGCAATACCGCTTCATGCAACGCATCTTCGACGAGGCGCGCAAGGCGCTGGCCCTGACCACCAACGCCACCGAGCAACGCGCCATCCTCCACGCGCTGGGCGAGGCCGCCCTGGCCGAACACGCCGAATGGGCCCTGATGCATCGCCAGCGACCGCTGGAACACGGGAGAATGTAGGCGAGACCGGAGCAAACCACATGAGTCGATCCACCGAAGAATGCCGCGCCTGTTTCGACTTCGAAGTCGACTTCTCCAACGGCGGCGGCATCCAGGGCCAGGGATTCCGGCTCGACATCGACGGCGACGACATCGACGACGCGGCGCTGGCCGACTACATCGTGCGCGACATGCGGTTGCTGATGGTCGGCGCCGTGCGCATCCTCAACAAGTCGATCATCCGCGAACGTCACAAGCGCCAGCCGCAAGCCGCGCCGGGCAACGCCGTCCGGCCGGACCTGATCGACCTCGCCCACGTCGTGCACAGCGGCGAGGAGGTCTACCCCGGTCTGCCCGCGCCCCGCGTGTCGGACCATCTCAGCCACCAGGCCAGCATCGGCCGCTACGCCGAGGGCGTGACGTTCCAGATTGCGCGCATCGACATGGTGGCCAACTCCGGCACCGCGATCGACGCACCCTCCCACCGCTACCCCGGCGCCGCCGACGTCGCCCAGCTGCCGCTCGGCGACATCGCCGACGTGGATGCCGTGGTCATCCACCTGCAGGGCATGCGCGGTCGAAGCATCGACCGCGCCGCGCTCGCGGCACTGGACGTGCGCGGGCGCGCCGTACTGCTCGATACCGGCTGGGCCGCCCGCTGGGGCACCAGTGCCTACCTGCAGGCGCAACCTTTCCTCAGCCGCGACGGCGCCGAGTACCTGCGCGACCACGGCGCGGTGCTGGTCGGCATCGACGCGCTCAACATCGACGACACCGGCGATCCGCAACGCCCCGCCCACTCGATCCTGCTGGCCGCCGGCATCCCGATCGTCGAGAACCTCGCCTCACTCGCCATGCTGCCCGCCGAGAAGCTGCGCTTCTCCGCCGTGCCGATGCGCATGGCAGGCATGGGCACGTTCCCGGTGCGGGCGTGGGCGCGCCTGGGTTGAGGTAACCGGCGGCATGCGGCAGCGCTGTGCGCCGCCAGAACTCGACTGATCGCGGAGGCACCCCGTCGCGCGGCGTGCGTCAATGCCGGCGCGACATTCGACCGCATGCGCCGCCCGGGCCAAGTTGACCACAGTCAAACGTGAGCGCGTGGCGCACGCGCATGATCCGTCCTGTCCACAAGCGGGCGCGATCCATGATCAGCTGCGACACCGTCATCATCGGCGCAGGCCCGGTCGGCCTGTTCCAGGTTTTCGAGCTGGGCCTGCTCGGGCTGGATGCGCACGTGGTCGATGCCGTGCCGCATGCCGGCGGGCAATGCATCGAGCTGTATCCGGACAAGCCGATCTACGACATCCCGGCGGTGCCGGTGTGCAGCGGGCACGAGCTGATCGCGCGGCTGCAGCAGCAGATCCGGCCGTTCGCGCCGCAGTTTCACCTGGGCCACACCGTCACCACGCTGGAGCGCATGCAGGACGGTCGCTTCCGCCTGCAGACCAGCGGCGGGCTGGCGTTCGACGCAGGCGCGGTGATCATCGCCGGTGGCCTGGGCGCGTTCGCACCGCGCACGCTGAACCTGCCGGAAGCCGCGCCGCTGGTGGGCCGCACGCTGCACTACAAGGTGACCCGGCCGGCGCTGTTCGACGACCAGGACATCGTGATCGCCGGCGGCGGCGATGCGGCACTGGACTGGGCGCTGGAGCTGGTCGAGCGCGCGCGCAGCGTGGTGCTGGTGCACCGCTCGTCGACCTTCCGCGCGGCGCCGGCCAGCGTGGCACGCATGCAGGCCTTGTGCGACGAGGGGCGCATGCAGTTCTGCGAAGGCGACATCGTCGGCCTGGAAACGGCGAACGACGCACTGGCGCAGGTGCGCGTACGCACGCGCAGCGGCATGGTCCAGCGCATAGAGGCCTCGCACCTGCTGGTGTTCTGGGGCCTGCATCCGGCGCTGGGGCCGATCGCCGAATGGGGACTGGCGCTGGAACGCCAGCAACTGGTGGTGGACCCGGCGACCTTCCGGACCTCGGTGCCCGGCATCTTCGCGGTGGGCGACATCAACACCTACCCGGGCAAGAAGAAGCTGATCCTGTCGGGCTTCCATGAAAGCGCGCTGTGCGCGTTCGCCGTGCACGCGCACCTGCATCCCGGCGACAAGGTGAACCTGCAGTACACGACCACCAGCCCCGCCTTGCAGCGGCGCCTGGGCGTGCGCGATGCCGAGCGCGACGCCGTCGTCGCCGAGCCGCCGCCACGCGTGGCGGCCACGGCCTGACCTCGCCCGCCCGCACGCGTTCAATCACTCATCCCGGGAGACATCCCATGCACCGTCCCTCCGCCTCCGACGACCTGCGTTCGCCCGAACGCCGGCGCTGGCTGAAGCAGGCCGGCCAGCTCGCCATCGCCGGCGGCCTGCTGGCCGGTGGCGGCTGGGCGGTGCTCAAGCGCAAGCAGAACCTGTGGCAGGTGCGCCGCGAGCGCACGCTGATGCAGACCTCGGTGGCAGTGACCTGCCTGGCCGATGACGTACAAGCCGCGGGCGTGGCGATCGAGGCGGCGTTCGCGCGCATGGCCGCGACCGCCGCGCAGCTGACCCGCTTCGATCCCGCCAGCCCGTTGGCGCGACTCAACCGCGATGGCCAGCTGGCGCAGGTGCCGGCGCAACTGGATGCGGTGCTGCGCCAGGCGCTGTCGCTGTCGCGGTTGACCGACGGCGCGTTCGACCCGACCGTGCTGCCGGTGCTGCGCTACTTCGAAACGCTGCGCGGCACGGCGGCCACCGACGCGCACGAGCAACGCGTGGCCGAAAGCCGCGACGCGCTGGTCGGCTACCGCGACCTCGCACTCGATGCGCGCGGCGCGCGGCTGCTGCGCCCGGGCATGGCGATCACGCTGGACGGCATCGCCAAGGGCCACGTGGTCGACCAGGGTATCGCCGCGCTGCGCGGCGCCGGCATCGAGTACGGCCTGATCGACGCCGGTGGCGACATCCACGCGATCTGCGGCAACGACCCCGAGCGGCACTGGAACGTCGGCATCGTCGATCCGCGCGACGTCAGCCGCGTGGCGGCGGTACTGCAGCTGCGCAACGCGGCGCTGTCCACGTCGGGCAATTACCGCGTGTTCTTCTCCGCCGACCGGCGGTTGTTCCACATCGTCAACCCGCGCACCGGCTGGTCGCCGCAAAGCTATTCCAGCGTGACCGTGATGGCGCAACGTTCGGTGCTGGCCGACGGCATGAGCACGGCGGCGTTTTCGCTGGAGCTGCCGCGGCTGTCGTCGTTGATGGACGCGCGGGACCACCAGTGGCTGGCGTTCTCGCGCACCGGAGAGCAGCGCTGGCGCTCGCGCGAACTGCCGCTGATCGCCGGCACGGCGGAGCTGGCCTGATGCGCGACGCACGCTCACTCATCGCCCGGCTGCTGCTCGCGCTGCTGTTGCTGCTGCCCGCCTCGGCAGCGCTGGCCGGCATCGACGCGAAGTATCCGCAGCTGCACCAGGTGTTCGCGCAGGCCGACCGTTTCGGCGACGTCGAGGGCACCCCGCCCGCCGCAGCCGTGTACCACGGCGACAAGGTGATCGGCTACGTGTTCGAGACGGTGATGGTGGCGCCGGTGCCGGCGTACTCGGGCGCGCCGATCAACCTGCTGGTGTCGATCGGCACCGACGGCAGCATCCGCGACGCCCGCGTGCTGGAGCAGCACGAGCCGATCCTGCTGGTCGGCATTCCGGTGCAGAAGCTGTACGACTTCGTGGCGCGCTACATCGGCCATCGCGTGGACGACCAGATCGTGGTCGGCGGCGGCGCCAGCGGCAGCGTGCGCATCGACGCGATCAGCAGCGCCACGGTGACCTCGATGGTGGTCAACGAGACGATCATGAACTCGGCGCTTAAGGTGGCCGCCTCGCGCAAGCTGATCGCCGGCGCGGCCGACACCGACGCCAAAGTCGCCGCCGTGCGCGCCGACTACTACCAGCCGGCCGACTGGGACACGCTGACCGGCAACGGCGCGATCAGCCACCTGCAGCTCAAGCGCCAAGCGATCACCGACGCCTTCAAGGGCCAGCCGGAGAGCGGCCTGGTCGACGATCCCACCGCGCCGGCGCCCGGCCACGAGGGCGATGTCTTCATCGACCTGTACTTCGCCGACGTCACCCCGCCCACGGTGGGCCGCAACCTGCTCGGCCCGACCGCCCACGCCGACCTGATGAGGCAGCTCAAGCCCGGCGACTCGGCGATCGCGGTGATGGCCAACGGCATCTATTCGTTCAAGGGCGTGGGTTATGTGCGCGGCGGCATCTTCGACCGCGTGCACGTGCTGCAGGACGGCAAGCTGGTGCTGTTCAAGGACACCGACCTGGTTCAGTTGAACGACACCCCGTTGCGTGGCAAGCCCGACTTCGTCGAGCAGGCGATCTTCATCGTGCGCAACAGCGGCAGCGGCTTCGACGCGACCCGGCCGTGGACGCTGCAACTGATGGTGAACCGTCAGGTCGGCCCGCTGCAGAGCATCTACCACACCTTCACCCGCGACTACCGCATGCCGGCGGTCTACACCACGCGGCCGGAGAGCAGCACCGACTCGCAGTCCAATGCACTGCCGGCCGACGCCGCACTGTGGCAGAAGATCTGGTACGGCCGCCGCATCGACATCGCCGTGCTGCTGGCGGGGCTGACCGTGCTGACGCTGATCCTGCTGTTCCAGGACTGGCTGGTGACGCGGCCCGTGCTGCTCGAACGCGTGCGCACCGGTTTCCTGATCTATACGCTGGTGTTCATCGGCTGGCACGGGCTGGCGCAGCTGTCGGTGGTGAACATCTTCACCTTCATCCAGTCGGTGCTGCACGGCTTCCATTGGGAAACCTTCCTGATGGACCCGCTGATCTTCATCCTGTGGGTATTCGTCGCCGCCACCCTGCTGCTGCTCGGGCGCGGCGTTTACTGCGGATGGCTGTGCCCGTTCGGCGCGCTGCAGGTACTGGTGAACAACGCGGCCAAGCGATTGCACGTGCCGCAGTTCGAGTTTCCGCGGGCGGTGCACGAGCGGTTGTGGGCGCTCAAGTACGTCATCCTGCTGGTGCTGTTCGGCATGTCGCTTCAGTCGCTCAACACGGCCGAGCACTACGCCGAGATCGAGCCGTTCAAGACCACGTTCACCCTGCACTTCGCGCGCTCGTGGAGCTACGTGCTCTACGCGGTGCTGCTGATCGGCGTATCCGCGTTCAACCACAAGTTCTATTGCCGCTATGTCTGCCCGCTGGGTGCCGGACTGGCCGTGTCCGGACGCTGGCGATTGTTCGAATGGCTGCGCCGACGCCCCGAGTGCGGCAGCCCCTGCCAGGTCTGCGCCAACGAGTGCGAGGTCAAGGCGATCCATGCGGATGGCCGCATCGACTTCAACGAATGCCACTACTGCCTGGATTGCCAGGTCACCCGCGTCAACGATCACAAGTGCCCGCCGATGGTGCAGCAGCGCAAGAAGCGCGAACGCGCCGCGCGGCCGTTGCCCACGCCGATCGCGCTGATTACCCCGGCGAACGCGCCGGAAACCCGAGAGCCGGCGCCCTTCGCCGACTGATCCCCACCTCACCTGCCTCTGCGGATGGAAGCCATGCACGACGAATCGAAGAACAAACCCGAAGCAAACGCGGAAGGCGCCGACCCCGCGCGTCGCAACTTCATGAAGAACAGTGCGCTGGTCGGCCTGGCCGGTGCGGCGGGACTGGCGTTGGCGGGCTGCGGCCGCAAGGGGGACCACGGTGGCGCGGAAGGTGGCGCCGCCGGACACGATGGCGAGCGCCAGCGCGGGCACGGCGAGCACGAAGCGGCCTCCGACCACGTGCCGCCCGGCCAGCTCGACGAGTACTACGGCTTCTGGAGCGGCGGCCAGTCCGGCGAGGTGCGCCTGGTGGGCGTGCCCTCGATGCGCGAGCTGATGCGCATCCCCGTGTTCAACCCCGACTTCACCATCGGCTGGGGCGTCACCAACGAGAGCAAGCGCGTGCTCGGGCCGAACTTCCCGCCCGGCGGCGACTGCCACCACCCGCACATGAGCCAGACCGACGGCCACTACGACGGCCGCTACATCTTCATCAACGACAAGGCGCATACCCGCGTCGCGCGCATCCGCTGCGACGTGATGCGCACCGACCGCATCACCGACGTACCCAACGTGCAGGCGATCCACGGCCTGCGCGTGCAGCGCGCACCGCGCACCGGCTACGTGTTCGCCAACGGCGAGTTCCTGGTCCCGGCACCGAACGACGGCCGCGACCTGGAGGACCCGGCCAGGTACCAGACCATGTTCAGCGCCCTCGACGGCGACACCATGGAGGTCGTCTGGCAGGTGCTGGTGGACGGCAACCTGGACAACACCGAGGCCGACTACGCCGGCAAGTACGCCATCTCCACCTGCTACAACAGCGAGGGCGGCATGGACCTGCCCGGCACGATGCAGGCCGAGCGCGACTGGGCGGTGGTGTTCAACATCGCGCGCATCGAGGCAGCGGTGAAGAAGGGCGATTTCAAGACCATCGGCAGCTCCAAGGTGCCAGTGCTCGACGGCCGCCACGGCTCCTCGTTCACCCTGTACATCCCGATCCCGAAGAACCCGCACGGCATCAACGCCAGCCCCGACGGCAAGTACGTGGTGGCCAACGGCAAGCTCTCGCCCACCGTCACCGTGATGGAGTGGAGCCGCATCGACGATTGGTTCGCCGGCAAGCTGAAGGACCCGCGCGACACCGTGGTGGCCGAGCCCGAGCTGGGTCTTGGCCCGTTGCACACCGCCTACGACGGCCGCGGCAATGCGTACACCACGCTGTTCATCGACAGCCAGATCGCCAAGTGGAACATCGCCGACGCGATCGCCGCCCACGACGGCAAGAAGGTCAACTACCTGCGCCAGAAGATCGACGTGGCCTACCAGCCCGGGCACTGCCACACCTCGATGGGCGAGACCCGCGATGCCGACGGCAAGTGGCTGGTGTCGCTGAACAAGTTCTCCAAGGACCGCTTCCTGCCCACCGGCCCGCTGCATCCGGACAACGACCAGCTGATCGACATCTCCGGCGACACCATGAAGCTGGTCGCCGACGGCCCGGTCTACGCCGAACCGCACGACGTGATCCTGCTGCACCGCCGGCAGCTGATCGACAAGGTGAAGAAGAGCTGGGACCGCGACGACCCGTTCTTCGCCGAGACGGTGGCGATGGCGAAGAAGCACGGCGTCAACGTGCTGTCCGACAGCAAGGTCATCCGCGAAGGCCGCAAGGTGTTCGTGTACATGACCTCGGCCGCGCCGATCTTCAGCATGGGCAGCTTCAAGGTGAAGAAGGGCGACGAGGTGACCGTGGTGGTGACCAACATCGACGCAGTGGAGGACGTCAGCCACGGCTTCTGCATCGTCAACTACGGCATCAACATGGAGATCAGCCCCGGCGCCACCGCTTCGGCCACCTTCACCGCCAACAAGGCGGGGGTGTTCTGGTACTACTGCACGTTCTTCTGCCATGCGATGCACATGGAGATGAGCGGGCGGATGCTGGTCGAGGCCTGAGCCGCGTCGTGCCGCCGCGCAGTGCGCGGCGGCACGAGCGGATCGCCGTTCCCATGCATGCACTTCGTTTCCTCGCGTTCCTGATGCTGGCATGGCCGCCGGCGGCGCCGGTGCATGCGCGCGAGTCGCTGGAGCAGATCGTGGCCGCGGCGCCGCCGGGTACCACCATCAGCGTGCCGACCGGCGTGCACGTGGTGCACCTGCGGCTGGACAAGCCGGTCACCCTCGTCGGCGAACCCGGCGCCGTTCTCGACGGCGGCGGCGAAGGCGACGTGGTGCGCATCGGCGCCGCGCAGGTCACCGTGCGCGGGCTGACCATCCGCCATAGCGGCACCGATCTCACCGCGATGAACGCCGGCATCTTCGTCGAGCGCCAGGCGCGCGACGTCACGCTCGAGGGCAACCGCATCGAGGAGAGCCTGTTCGGCGTCTACCTCGACGGCGCGGCCAACGTGCGCGTCGCGCACAACGTGATCCGCGGCATGCGCTCGCTGCGCGTGGCCGACCGCGGCGACGGCATCCACCTGTGGAACGACACCGGCTGCACCATCGAGGACAACGACGTGGCCGACTCGCGCGACGGCATCTACGTCTACGTCAGCCCTCACAACACCATCGCCCGCAACGTGGTGCACGAGGTGCGCTACGGCATCCACTACATGTACTCCCAGCACAACCTGCTGCGGGACAACGTCAGCCGCAGCAACCTGGCCGGGTATGCGCTGATGTCGTCCGATCACCTCAAGGTGATCGGCAATACCGCCGAGGACGACGAATCCTACGGCTTCCTGCTCAACTACATCTCGCACAGCGAGATCGCCGGCAACCTGATACGCCGGATCAACGGCCAGCGCGACACCCAGGGCGGGCTGATCGACGGCACCGAAGGCAAGGGCCTGTTCGTCTACCTGTCGCAGTTCAACGACTTCCACGACAACCTCGTCGCCGACTCGCAGATCGGCATCCACGTCACCGCCGGCTCGGAGAACAACCGGTTGTGGGGCAACCATTTCCAGGACAACCGCATCCAGGTGAAGTACGTGCAGAACCTCGCCCAGGAGTGGTCGGCGCACGGACGCGGCAATTTCTGGAGCGACTACCTCGGCTGGGACCTGGATGCCGACGGCGTCGGCGACGTGCCGTTCCGCCCCAACGACGGCGTCGACGTGCTGCTGTGGAAATACCCCTCCGCACGCAACCTGATGTCCAGCCCCGCGGTGCTGCTGCTGCGCTACGTGCAGCGCGCGTTCCCCGTGTTCACGCCGCCCTCGGTGCAGGACAGCCACCCGCTGATGAAAACTTCCCCGGCCACGCCATGAACCACCCGATCGAATGCCACGCGCTGGCCAAGCGTTACGGCGACCTCGCCGCACTCGACGGCATCAGCGCCGTCGTGCCGCGCGGCCAGGTGATCGGCCTGCTCGGCCACAACGGCGCGGGCAAGTCCACGCTGATCAAACTCATTCTTGGCCTGATCGCACCCAGCGGCGGCCGGTTGGAGGTGCTTGGCCAGTCACCGTGGCGCGCACACGCGCTGCGCCGGCGCATCGGCTACCTGCCCGAGAGCGCCACCTTCTACGGCAACCTCACCGGCCGCGAGCTGCTCGACTACCTGGCGCGACTGAAGCAGGCACCAGGCGCGCAGATAGCCACGCTGCTCGACCGCGTCGGCCTGGCCCACGCCGCCGACCGGCGCATCGGCACGTATTCGAAGGGCATGCGCCAGCGCCTCGGCCTCGCGCAGGCGCTGCTGGGTTCGCCCGATCTGGTGCTGCTGGACGAACCGACCACCGGCCTCGACCCACAGGCCACCCGCGAGCTGTACCGCATCGTCGGCGAGCTGCGCGCGGACGGCCGCTGCGTGCTGGTCTCCTCGCACCTGCTGGCCGAACTGGAACCGCACATCGATGGCGCACTGATCCTGCGCCAGGGCAAGTTGCTTGCCGCCGGCAGCCTGCACGCGCTGGGCGAGCAGGCCGCGCTGCCGGCGCAGGTGCTGTTGCGCACGCGTGAGCAGGCGATGCCCGAATTGCTCGCGCGCCTTGAAACCGGCGGCCTGTCGGCGCAGCCGCGCCCCGATGGCCGGCTGGAACTGCAGGTGCCGCGCGCCAGCAAGTTGCGCATGCTGCGCGAGCTGCTGGCCGACCCGGCGATCGTCGATCTCGACGTGCGCGAGCCGACGCTGGCACAACTCTACGACTGGCTCGGCGCCGGCCCGCCATCCACCGCGGAGGTGGCCGCATGAACCCGATCCTCACCGTCGCCGCCAAGGAATTCCGCGACGACTTCCGCAACCGCTGGACCATCGCGCTGACCATCCTGTTCGCGCTGCTGGCGCTGGGCATCGCCTGGTTCGGCAGTGCGGCAGCCGGACGCGTGGGCTTCACCTCGTTCGACGCCACGCTGGCCAGCCTGACCACGCTGGGCGCGTTCGTGATCCCGCTGATCGGCCTGCTGATTGCCTATGGCAGCATCGTCGGCGAGCGCGACGACGGCACCCTGCTGCTGATGCTCAGCTATCCGCTCTCGCGCGGGCAACTGGTGGCCGGCAAGTTCCTCGGCCACTGCAGTGCGCTGGCCGCCGCCACGCTGGCCGGCTTCGGGCTCGCGGTCGCGATCATGCAGTGGATGCAGCCGCCGGAGCAGACGATGCAGGCGTGGTTGCAGATCGGCCGCTTCATCCTCAGCGCATCCCTGCTCGGCGCCTGCTTCGTCGGGCTGGCCTGCCTGATCAGCGTGCAGACCACCGACAAGTCGCGCGCCGCCGGACTGGCACTGGTCGGCTGGCTGGTGAGCGTGGTGCTGTTCGACCTGGCGCTGCTGGCGCTGCTGGTGGTCAGCGGCGGCAACCCGGTCGAGCGCGCGGTGTATCCGTACCTGCTGCTGTTCAACCCGGTCGACGTGTTCCGCCTGGTCAACCTCACCGCGCTGGGCGACGGCGCCGGCAACGACCTGCTGACCGGCATGACCGCCCACCACGTCTATCCGCCCGCCCTGCTCTACGCGCTGCTGCTGGGCTGGGCGGTGGCGCCGTTCGCCTGGGCGATGCTCGCGTTCCGGCGCAAGGAAATCTGAAGGAGTTCACACATGCCCTGCTTGCCGATGACCAACCTGCGCCGCGCTGTCTTCGTGCTGGCGCTGGCCCTGCTGGCCGGTTGCGGCGGCAATCCCGCACCCGCACGCCACGCCGTCGACACCCACCCGGACGATGCCTGCGCGGTGTGCGGCATGTACCTGGACGGCTCGCCCGGCCCGCGCGCCGAGGCCTGGATCAGCGGCCGCGCCAAGCCGCTGGTGTTCGATTCCACCCGCGACTTTTTCGCCTACGTGCTGCAACCGGAAAACCAGTCCGCGCTGCAGGAACTGTTCGTGCAGGACAGCGCGCGCATCGACTGGCAGCAACCCGACCACGCCGCCGCCAGCTTCATCGACGCGCGCACCGCAGTCTACGTGGCCTGGCAGCCGCTGGCCGGCTCGATGGGACCGACCCTGGCGCCGTTCGCCAGCCGCGCTGTCGCGGAAACATTCGCACGCGAGCATGGCGGCGCCGTGGTCGACTTCGCCGAGATCACGCCCGCACTGGTGGCCACGCTGGACTACCGCTGCCCCGCCCGGGCCAGCGGCGCTCACGGCACGCTGCAATGCCTCGCTGCGCCCACGCCGTCGCTCGGCCTGTCGAGCCATCCGCAAGCCGCGCTTTCGCCGGCGCATCCACGCCCCCACCCATGACAGGAACCCGCAACATGCCCGGACTGGAGAGTTTCTCGCACTGGATCGTGCTGCTCGTACTGGCAGTGCTGATCTTCGGCACCGGCAAGCTGCGCAACGTCGGCCGCGACCTCGGCAGCGCCATCGCCGATTTCCGCCAGGGGCTCAAGGGCGGCCAGCCGCACGAGGCCACGCCGCCGACGGTGCGGCGGGATGCGGATGGCGAACCACGACCCTGAGGCGCTGATCCGGATGCGTTGACTTGCCTGATGCAGGCACCGCCACGGCGGTCGAGACTCGCCTGTTGAAGCGTCATCGTCAGGTCAGGCCCCGGCCAGCAACCGCTCGCACAACGCCCGATACACCGCCGGCAGTTTCTCCAGCTCCGCCACGTCCACGCACTCGTCCACCTTGTGGATGGTGGCGTTGACCGGGCCGAGCTCGACAACTTCGGCACCCATCGGGGCAATGAAGCGGCCGTCCGAGGTGCCGCCGCCGGTGCTCTGTTCGGGATCGATGCCGCACAGCTCGCGGCAGACTGCCACCACGGTTTCGCGCAACACGCCGCCGGGCGGGGTGAGGAAGGGTTCGCCGGAGAGATTCCAGTCGAGTGCGAAGTCGAGTCCATGGCGATGCAGGATCGCCTCGGTGCGCGCGCGCAGGTCGTCGGCGCGACTGGCGGTGCAGTAGCGGAAATTGATCAGCGCGACGAGTTCACCGGGGATCACGTTGTTCGCGCCGGTGCCGGCGTTGAGGTTGGAGACCTGGAACGAGGTGGGCGGGAAATCCGCATTGCCTTCGTCCCAGCGCTCGGCGGCGAGTTCGGCCAGGGCGGGAGCGAAGGCGTGGATCGGGTTGAACGCCTTCTCGGGATACGCCACGTGGCCTTGCACGCCCCGCACGACGAGCGTGCCGGACAGCGAGCCGCGACGTCCGACGCGAATCAGGTCGCCGAGTGTTTCCTTCGAGGATGGCTCGCCCACCACGCACCAGTCGATGCGCTCGCCGCGCCCGCGGAAATGCTCGACCACGCGGCGCACCCCGTCGAGATTGGTCGGACCCTCCTCGTCGCTGGTCAGCAGCAGGCCGAGTCGGCCGCGATGCTCGGGATGCGCGGCCACGAACTGCTCCAGTGCGACCACCATCGCCGCCACCGAGCCTTTCATGTCGGCGGCGCCACGGCCGTATAGACGGCCATCGCGGATGGTCGGTTCGAACGGCGGGCTTTGCCAGGCGGCTTCCGGACCGCTGGGCACCACGTCGGTGTGGCCGAGAAAGGCCAGTGTCGGACCGGCGGCGCCATGGGTGACCCACAGGTTGTCGACCTCGCCGTAGCGCAGGTGCTCGACGTGGAAGCCGACGCGTTCCAGGCGCTCGCCGATCAAGGGCAGGCAACCGGCGTCTTCCGGCGTCACCGAACGACGGCGGATGAGGTCGCGGGCAAGTTCGAGCACGTCGGACATGGGGTTCCTGCGCAGTGCCGGGGGATGCCGCAGCATACCAAGCTAGCTCAGCACCACGCCCAGCAAATGCCCCACGCCAAAAGTGATCGCGGCCGCGACACTGGTGATGACGAATTGCCGGGCGATCGAGAACAGCATGCTGCGCCCGGTGAACAGCGAGGTGCCGATGCCGATCAGCGCCAATCCGCCAGCAGTGGAAGCCACGCTGGCCAGCAATGCCGCTTGTCCGCCCAGAAAGAAATACGGCGCCACCGGAAACAGCGCGCCGCAGGCGAACAGGCAGAACGAGGAGATCGCCGCGCCGTAGGCCGAGCCGCCCAGCTCGGCCGGGTCGACGCCGAGATCCTCGCGCACCAGCATGTCCAGCGCCGCGCGCGGCGTTTCGGTCACGTGTTCGGCGAGGTGCTCGGCCGCCGCCGGTTCCAGCCCCTTGTCGCGATAGATGCCGGCGATGTGTTCGCGGCCATCTTCCGGGGCCACCGCCAGGCGTTCGGCGCGCTCGGTGATCTGCGCCTGGTAGAACTCGCGCGAGCTGTTGACCGACAGCCACTCGCCCAGGGCCATCGAGCACGCGCCTGCGACCAGGCCGGCCAGGCCGGCCAGCAGCACGGCGCGATCGCCGGTGGCGGCGCCGGCCATGCCCATCACCAGGCTGACGTTGGACACCAGCCCGTCGTTGGCGCCGAGCACGGCGGCGCGCAAGGTGTTGCCGCTCTGCGCGCGATGGCGCAACCCGTGCGGACCGGCCGGACGCGGCAACGGAAAGTGGTCGCGGTGGCCGCTGCGGTCGACCGGCGTGGCCTCATGATCCGCGTGCGCCAACCGCACCACGGTCGGCATCACGAACTCGGTGCCAAAGCGTCGCGCAAACCAGCTGAGCGCGCGCACGCGCAGGCCGATCCGCTGCCGCGGCACGGCCTCGCCCAGTTCGCGCAGGCGCGCCTCCCAGAATTGCGCATTGCCGCGCTCGCCCGCGGCGATGCGCCGGTAGGCGTGCTGAAGTTGCGGGTCGTCGGCCAGCTCGGCCAGCCGCGCGTACAGCGCGGCGTTGTCGCGCTCGATGCGCAGGTTGTTGCGGAAGCGGCGGGTGCGGCCGTGGGTCATCGTCAATCACCGAGCTCGTCGTCGCGCTGGCCGAGCCAGACCAGCGCCAGCAGCAACACGACGACGAAGCGGAATGCGCTGCCCAGCCCGTTCCACTGCGTGGACATCCACATGCCGAACCATTCGCCGCCGATCGCCATGAAGCCGCCCAGCCACAACAGCACGCCGACGCCCAGGCCGGCCACGGCGAGCTGACCGGCGCACCGGAACGCCGTCGCAGGCGCACGGCGCGCGCGCCACATGCGCCAGGCGCCTGCGCCGCACAGGACGGCGGCCAGTGCTTCGGCGGCGATGATCAGAACGTAGGCGGCATGCTGCAGCAGCGGTGCATGGATCGCGCGGTAGTGGATGGCGGCGTCGGGGAAGATCGAATCCATCGCCAGCACATGCTGCACGAAGACCAGGTTGCTGCCGTAGTCGGTGAGGTTGCCGAACGCGACCAGCGCCAGCCACAGTGCGATCGTCGCCACCAACCCGATCTTGGAAAGCCGCATCGACACGTCAGCGCCCGAACAGCTTCTTGAAGCCGTTGTCGGTGAAGCCCACGCTCACCGTGCCGTCGTCCCGCACCACCACCGGACGGCGGATCAGCGCGGGATATTCCTTCAGCAGCAGTGTCCACTCCGGGTCGCTGCCGGGGTTCTTGCGTTGCGGCAGCAGGTTGCGCCACGTGGTGGAGGACTTGTTGACCAGCTTCTCCCAGCCGCCGAGCTGCGCCGCCCAGTCCTTCAGCGTCGACGCCGGCAGCGGGTTGGCGCGGTAGTCGACGAAATCATGCGGCACCTCGAAGCGGACCAGCCAGTTGCGCGCCTTGCGGCAGGTGTCGCAAGTGGGCAATCCATAAACAGTCGTCATCCCGATCTTCCTTCCTGTAGGAGCCCGCTCGCGGGCGATGCTCTTGCTTCTGCGAATCCCGAATCCCGATGCCCGCCAGGGCATCGACCGCGAGCGGGCTCCTATGTGGCAGCTCGCAGGAGGTCGTTGATGCTGGTCTTGCTGCGGGTTTTTTCATCCACCTGCTTGACGATGATGGCGGCGTACAGGCTGTGCGAGCCGTCTTTCGCCGGCAGGCTGCCGGCCACCACCACGCTGCCGGCCGGTACGCGGCCGTAGCTCACCTCGCCGGTCGCGCGGTTGTAGATGCGGGTGGACTGGCCCAGGAAAACCCCCATGCCGATCACGCTGCCCTTCTCCACCACCACGCCCTCGACCACCTCGGAGCGCGCGCCGATGAAGCAGCCGTCCTCGATGATGGTGGGGTTGGCCTGCAACGGCTCCAGCACGCCGCCGATGCCGACGCCGCCGGACAGGTGCACGCCCGCGCCGATCTGCGCGCAGGAACCCACCGTGGCCCAGGTGTCGACCATGGTGCCGGCGCCGACGCAGGCGCCGATGTTGACGTAGCTGGGCATCAGCACCGCGTCCTTCGCGATGTGCGCGCCGCGGCGCACCAGCGCGCCGGGCACCACGCGCGCACCGAGCTGCTGCAGTTCGGCGTCATTGCCGTGGGCGAAGCGCAGCGGCACCTTGTCGAACGCCTGCGCCGGGCCGCCGTCGACCACGCGGTTGTCGTTGATGCGGAAGTACAGCAGCACGGCCTTCTTGAGCCACTGGTTCACCGTCCAGCCGCCGTGGCCGTCCGGCTCGGCGACGCGGCGCTCGCCGGATTCGAGCAGGTCGAGCACCTGCCCCACGGCCGGCCGCAGATGGCTTTCGATCTCGGATGGGGTGAGTGCGTGGCGACGCTCGAAGGCGTCGTCGATCAGGGTTTCGATGGATTGCATGGCGATTCGATTCGGTCGATGAAAGGCGGCCGCTGCGGCGAACGGCAAAGAGTACAGGCTGCCAGCGCGGGTGCGGTCGGGTTCATGCGCTTTTAACCCGACGGCGCAGTACATTGGCCGGACGTCCATTCTTCCACATCCCCACGAGGAGCCGAACATGAGCCAGATCAAGATTGCCGTGCTGGTAGGCAGCCTGCGTGCAGATTCGTTCAACCGTCGACTGGCCCGCGCAGTGGAGAAACTGGCACCGGGCGACCTTGCGTTCCGCCACATCCAGATCAACGACCTGCCGCTGTACTCGCAGGATTTCGACGCCGCCTACCCGGCCACCGCCACGCGGCTGAAGAAGGATATCGAAGGGGCGGACGGGCTGCTGTTCGTCACGCCCGAGTACAACCGCTCGATCCCGGGCGTGCTGAAGAACGCGATCGACATCGCCTCGCGCCCCTGGGGCACCAACTCGTTCGCCGGCAAACCGGCGGCGGTGATCGGCACCTCGATCGGCTCGACCGGCACCGCGATGGCGCAGCAGCACCTGCGCAACGTGCTGGCCTATCTGGACGTGCCCACGCTGGCCCAGCCGGAGGTATTCATCCACTTCAAGGAGGACTTGATCGCCGATGACGGCAGCATCGCCAACGACTCCACGCGCAAGTTCCTGCAAGGTTTCGTCGATGATTACGTGGCCTGGATTCGCCGCTTTGCACGTTGATCCCGGCGTCGCCGGCCACCACGCCTGCGACTGGTTTTGCGCCGCCGATGGGCGATAATGGGGGACCATTCGACCACGGGGGGAGATCCATGGCGCGATACAATCTGGAGCCGTTGCTGGCCCCGGTATCCGACGAATCGCCGGCCGGACCGGATCTCGAGTACGACCCGGAGTTTCTCGCCCTGGAGCGCGCCGCCGCGCCCAAGGCCGAGCGCGCCGTGGGCGATGCGGTCAAGGCTGCCGAGGAGCCGGACTGGGAGAAAGTCGTCGAGCTGTCCGAGGCGATCCTGCAACGCTCCAAGGATTTGCGCCCGGCGGTGCACCTGACCACGGCCTGGATGCGCAGCTCCGGCATGCCCGGCTGGAGCGCCGGGCTGGGGCTGATCCGCGGCCTGCTGGAACAATTCTGGGACACCGTGCATCCGCAGCTGGACGCGGAGGACAACAACGACCCGACCATGCGCGTCAACGCGGTGGTGCCGCTGAACGACCTGCAGGGTGTGCTCGGTTATTTCCGCACCACGCCGTTCGTGCAGTCGCCGCGCATGGGCCGTTTCAGCCTGCGCGACCTGCGCATCGCCAACGGCACGCTGAAGGTCACCACGCCCGGCGACGGCCCCGAGCCGAGCATCACCGAGATGGAAGCGTGCTGCATGGATTGCGCGGAGGAGGAGCTGGTCCAGACCACCGCCGCGATCAGCGAGTCACTGGAGCATGCCAAGGCCATCGACGCCCTGTTCAACGACCACGTCGGCACGATGGGTCCGGACTTCAAGAACCTGCTCAGCGACATCTACGAGCTGAAGAAATTCCTCGACCCGCAGCTGGCGCGTCGACTGCCGGCCGAAGTGCAAGGCGAAGGGGCTGGCGAAGGTGGCGCGGAGGGTGGTGCACCGAACGCGGCGCGGGCCTCGGGTCCGATCGCCGGGCCGCAGGACGTGATGCGCCGGCTCGACGAGATCTGCGACTACTACATGCGCTGCGAACCCTCCAGCCCGGTACCGCTGCTGTTGCGGCGCGCACAGCGGCTGGTCGGCATGGATTTCATGGACCTGCTCAGGGATCTCGCGCCGGGCGGCATTTCCGAGCTGCGCGTGGTGTCGGGTACGCCGGAAGACGAATAGCCCGCCGCCGGGAACAAGTCCGGCGGGCGCGGCACCTCGTCAGTAAACGCCCTTGCAACTGCTGGCTGCGGGGCGAACCACGAGCTGGTGCACCGAAGGGTCCCAGCTCAGCGACAAGCCGCCCGGAAGCCCGGCCGTGATGCCGGCCGAGGCGATCTGGCTGATCGGCCCCACCGTGCTGCCGTGTCCGTCGCCGAACGTCACCGTCGCACTGATCGCGTAGCTGAGCGGATCGGCGCAACCGTCGACCGTCACGTACTTGGCCACCGTGCCCCGCCCTACACCCTCGGGCATGCTGCCGGTGACCGCCGGCATGGCGCGACCCTGTCCGCCGCCGGGCGCCGGGCAGGTCTGGGTCAGCGCGTAGCTCACCGAGACCTTCGGCGCGGGCGCCACCTCCAGCACGGCCGAGGTGGGCGGCTGCGCCGTGCAGCCCATCAGGAACACCTTGCGCTGCGCCACCACGTTGAGCACGTAGCTGCCCGATGGCAGCGCACCGGCAGGCAATTTCAATTCGATGCGATTGGGCAACACGCCGGTCACCACCGGCTGCACCGCCTGCGGCTTGCCCTGTGCGTCGGTCGCGCTGACCACCGGGCTGGCGCACTGTGCGTCAAGCAGGTTTTCCCCGGTCAGTGCGAACGCTGCCCCGGCGCCGTCGCCATGCAGGACGAACAGTGGGCGTCGATCCAGCGTCTCCACGCCATTGATCACCGGCGGCAATTTCGACCCGCCGGAGGCAGCCGCCTTCAACGCCACGGTGCGGGCCAGTGCAGCCGCCATCGCGGCGACATCCTGGCCCAGGCAGCCCTTGCTGGCCTCCAGGAACGCCTGCGTGCGCTGCACGGCGGCTTCGGCGCGGTAGGCCTGCGCCTTCTCTTCGTTGCCCAGCATGTCGATCGGCTTGGCCAGATCCTTGCCCAGCGCCTTGCGCAAGTCCCGGCCCAGGTCGGCCAGCTTCTGGCTGGTTGCCGCGAGACTGGAGCCAGGCGACCCGGTCGCACGTGCGGCGAGGTCGTGTTGCGCCGTGTCCAGCTGCGTGATGATCAGTTCCCCGGTCAGCCGCGGCGCGATCTGCGGCGCTGCCTGGCCCGCGGCGGGGCCGGTCAGGCCCAGCGCAAGCATCGCCACCGCGATGCCTGCGCCGAGTTTGCCGATGCCGGTCACTGCGGCGCTTTCGGCCATGGCATGACCATGCCCAGTGCGTCCGGGTCCTGGCAGGCGGCCTGGTCCGGCTGATCCGGATCGCAACCGCTCTGCTGGTCGGGCGGCAGGCGCACGCCGGAAGGCACGATGCCGTACGAGCGGTAGTTGGCGGTGATCACGCTCGGGTCGATGTAGGAGTCGCCGTGGTTGCCGTTCTGCGCGCTGCCCGCACCGGAGGCGGTCGGCACGTTGATGGCGAAACCACCGCCCAGCGGCAGCAGGTTGCCGGAGCTGTCCACCGCATAGAAGTAAGCGGGCGGCAGGCCGACGTTGGCGATGTTCTGCAGGCCCGTGCCCACCACGTAGATCGGCTGGGAGCTGGAACCCAGGCGCCCGGTGGAACCCCATACGCCTATGCCGTCATACAGCGGTGTCGTGCCGAGCTGGAACAGGTCGCCATGGGTCACCGACAGGTAGAACGGCGAGGTGCCCGCGTTCACCGTGAAGGCGCTGCCGGCCACCGACGCCAGTGTCAGCGTCTTGTCGTTGGTCATGCTGAAGCCGGCCAGCGAAGTGAAGTTGCCCAGCGTGTCGACCATGTTCTTGTTGGGCGAACTCGCGCTGCCCAGCACGGTCGGACCCACCGCGCTGCCGCTCAGCGTGCCAGCCGTGATGATGCCGCTGGCGCCTTCGCTGATCGCGCCGGCCGAGGTGAGCGAGGTGGCCGTTCCCTTCACCGAACCGTTGATCGCCAGATCGCCGCTGGTGGTCTTCAGCGAAGTGCTGGCGCCGCCATCCAGCGGACCGTCGACAGTGAGCGCCTGCGCACTGGTCAGGGCGAAATTGGCTGCCGTGAAGCTGCCCAGCGTGCCGATCTGGTTGGCGCCGTTGAGCGTGGTCGCGCCGACCGAACTGCCGGTCAGGGTGCCGGCCGTGATGACGCCCGCCGCGCCTTCGCTGATCGCGCCGGCCGAGGTGAGCGAGGTGGCCGTTCCCTTCACCGGACCATTGATCGCCAGATCGCCGCTGGTGGTCTTCAGCGAGGTGCTGGCGCCGCCATCCAGCGTGCCGCTGACGGCCAATGTCTGTGCGTTGGTCAAGGCGAAGCTGGCGGCCGTGAAGCCTCCCAGGGTGCCGATGCGGTTGGCGCCGTTGAGCGTGGTGGCACCGGCGGAGCTGCCGGTCAACATGCCGGCGACAATGCTGCCGCCGGCGCCTTCGGTGATTGCGCCAGCAGAGGCCAGCGTCGTGGTCGTGCCCTTCACCGTGCCGTTGATCGCCAGATTGCCGCTGGTGGTCTTAAGCGTAGTACTCGCGCCGCCGTCCACGGAGCCCGTCACCGCCAGCGCCTGCGCGTTGGTCAGCGCGAAGTTCGCCGCCGTGAAGTTGCCCAGCGTGCCGATGTGGTTGGCGCCACCGAGCGCGGTACTGCCGACCGAACTGCCAGTCAACGTGTTCGCATGGATCGCACCAGCCGTCTGGTTGATATTGCGGCCTGCACCCAAGGTAACCGTGTTGCCGGTCAGGGTGCTGGCCAGGATCAGGTCCGAGTTCGCCCCGCTGGCCGTCAGCGTAAGGTCGCCGGCACCACCATTGGCCGACGGTGCATCATTCACCGTCAAGGTCCGGATGGTGTTGAAGGCGAAGTCGCCACCGCTGACGAATGCGCCCAGGGCTGCCACCTGGTTGGCGCCGAGCAGGCTGGTGCTGCCAGCGGAGCTGCCGGTCAAGTTATCGGCGGTGATGACGCCATGGGTGCCTTCGATGATCGCACCGGCCGAGGTCAGCGTGGTGGTGGCGCCGGTCACCGTGCCATTGATGATCAGGTCGCCGGCCGTCGTGGTCAGCGCCACGACCGGGCCACCATCGAGCGGGCCTTCGACGGTCAGCGTCTGACCGTTGGTCAGGCTGAAGTCTGCGCTGAAGCCGCCCAGTATGTTGATGTGGTTGTTGCCATCGAGTGTGGTGTTTCCGATCGAATGACCGGTCAACAGGTTCGCCGTGATGCTGCCGCCGGCGCCTTCGGTGATCGCGCCCGCCGAGACCAGCGTGGTGGTGGCGCCCTTCACCAGACCGTTGATCGCCAGGTCGCCCGCGGTGGTCGTCAGCGAGGTGCTGGCGCCGCCGTTGACGGAGCCGTTCACCGCCAGCGCCTGCGCGTTGGTCAGGTTGAATCCAGCCGCGGTGAAGCTGCCCAGCGTGCCGATCAGGTTGGCGCCGTTGAGCGTGGTGCTGCCGACCGAGCTGCCGGTCAGCGTGGTCGCGGTGATGGCGCCGGCTGTCTGATTGATGTTGCGTCCGGCACTCAAGGTGACCGTGTTGCCGACCAGGTTGCTGGCCAGGATCAGGTCCGAGCTGGCACCGGTGGTGGTCAGGGCGAGGTTGCCCGCCCCGCCATTGGCCGACGGCGCGTTGTTCACCGTCAGGGTCTGCGTGTTGTTGAAACTGAAATTGCCGCCCGTGGTGAACGCACCCAACGCGCCCACCACATTGGCGCCGTTGAGCGTCGTGCTGCCGACCGAGCTGCCGGTCAGGGTGCCCGCGGTGATCGCGCCGCCGGCACCTTCGGTGATCGCACCGGCCGAGGTCAGCGTAGTCGTGGTGCCGTTGACCACACCGTTGATCGCCAGGTTGCCGGCTGTCGTGGTCAGCGTCGTGCTGGCGCCGCCGTCCAACACACCGGTCACCACCAGCGAGCTGGCATTGGTCAGGTTGAATCCAGCCGCGGTGAAGCTGCCCAGCGTGCTGATCTGGTTGGCATCCGCAAGGGTGGTCGCACCTACCGAGCCGCCGGTCAAGGTACCAGCAGTGATGACGCCCGCGCCTTGGCTGATCGCGGCACCGCTGAAAAGGCCGAGCATTCCGGTGGCGGTCACGTTGTTGTTCAACGCCAATCCGAGTCCGGTCAGCGATACGTTGGCACCACTGAGATCACCTGGCGTGGCAAATACACCCCCGTTCGAGGCCAGCGTCAGATCGGCACTGCCCGTATCGATAGCGCCCACCGGCAGGGTCAGCACCCCGCCGGCAATCAGACTGACCTTGCCGTTAAGTCCGCTGTTCAACGCGGCAATCGTCAGATCGTTGATGTCGGTGATCGACACGCCGATCCCGGTCACCGAGACGTTACCCTGGAAATCGTTGTCGGTATTCTCGAGCGTGATCGCGTGGCCGCCCGCGTTGAAACCCGACAAGCCGGTGACCACGAACTTGCCGCCCTGCGTGATGTCTCCTGTCGTGGTGGTCACCGACAACCCACCGCTGCCGATATTCAGCGCGTTTGCGCTCCAATTGCCGCTCTGGGTCGTCAAACTGCCCAGCGCGCCATTGGTGGCATTGCTGCCCACCGCGCCGCCGAAGGTTACCGACCCGGTGCCTGCGTTCACCGTCAGGGCGCGGGCCGTGGTCGTCGCGTTGTCCACCGTGCCGACGAAGTTCACCGCGCTGTCCGTCGTGGTCAGCACGGCATCGCCGCCCAGGGTCACCGCATCGTTGTAGGTCTGCGTGCCGCTGGTGGTGATGGTGCCGCCCAGCTGCGTGCTGCCGCCGGCATTCGTCGCCAGGCTCGCGGCGGCCACGTTGCCGAAGGTCGTCAGCCCTGTGCTGTTCACGGTCAACGCACCCAGCGCGCCATTGGTGGCATTGCTGCCCACCGCGCCGCCGAAGGTCACCGACCCGGTGCCTGCGTTCACCGTCAGGGCGCGGGCCGTGGTCGTCGCGTTGTCCACCGTGCCGGTGAAGTTCACCGCGCTGTTCGTCGTGGTCAGCACGGTATCGCTGCCCAGGGTCACCGCATCGTTGTAGGTCTGCGTGCCGCTGGTGGTGATGGTGCCGCCCAGCTTCGTGCTGCCGCCGCTATCGGTTGTCAGGCTGGTCAACGCGTTCGAAGTGCCGACGGCGCCCGCAAATGTGGTCGTGCCGCTGTCAACCACCGACAACGCATGCGTGCCGTCGACAGTCGAGGCAAAGGTGATGTCGCTGCCGCTCAACACGCGGTCGCCGCCCAACACCAATGCCGTGTTGTAGGTTTGTGCTCCGCTGGTCGTCACGTTGCCGACAAGCGTGAGCGCAGCGGCATTGGTCAGACTGAAGCTTGAGGCGGTGAAACTTCCGAGATTGCCGATCTGGTTGGCCTCTCCCAACGTGGTGGCACCGGCCGAGCTGCCAGTCAGGGTGCCGACCGTGATGGTGGCTCCCCCCACTTGCGAGATGGTCCCTCCGGTATTCAGCGAGAGGGTGGTGGCGTGGGCCGGAGCGATGGCCGCCGTGATAGCCAGGTCGCCGCTGTTGGCGTCACCGATCACGATCGTGTTGGCGGTGATCTGATCCAGTTCGGCACTCGTCACGCCAAGCTGGGGATCTGCGGGAAACGGAGCGTCGGGGCCCAGCGAAATGAGCCTTCCCGCCGTAGCCTGCCGGATGGCCACGATACCGGCGGTGCCGGCATTGATGGTTCCGAGTATGTCGACGTTGTCTGCAACCAGGCTGACGTTTGCGCCGGTAGCGACACCATTGGTGGTATCCACTGCGACGCCCGTGCCGATGTTGATGCGCGCGCCGCCGCCGGCGGCTCCGAGCGTCACCGCACCACCGGCGGTGACGATGCCCGAACCCACCACGCCCAGATCGCTCGTGGTGGTGGTGATGCCGACGTTGCCGCTGCCGGCGGTACCGCTGACATTCACGCCATTGGCGTCAACGATGTTGACCGCGCCGGTACCCTTCGCGCTGAACACGATGCTGTCGACGTCCGTCTGGATGGCACCCGATGCGCCGATCGCGCCATTGGTGCCGCCCGCCGTGAGAGTCAGGGCGCTGCCGGAAATCGTGCCCGCAGTGCGCGAGATGCTGCCTGCAGTCGCAGTCAGCGTGGCCGTACCACCGCCCAGCGAGATGTCGTTGTTGAGCGAAATGTTGCGGCCGGCGAGCAACGACAGGTTCAGCACGTCGCCGCCAAGCACCGAATCGAATATCTTGTTGTTGATGACGATGTCGTTCGCCGCATTGAACGTGAGCGAGTTGGTTCCCTTGCCGTTGTAGTCGAGGTCGGCATTGAGGGTGATGTCGCCAGCTTCGGAATTGGCGCCCCCCGTACCCGTCGTGACCGTGACGCTGGCGCCACCGGTCAAGGCGGCGGTGATCAGGTCGACGCCGAGCGACGCTCCGTCGTTGGTCGACACAAAGGGGTTGGCGGCATTGATCTTGGTGTTGCCGCCGCCCGCGACGATCGTGATGTTGTTCGGATCGATCAGCCAGTTGCCGCCCAACCCGTCGGCGCTGCGCGCGAAGACCTGCGGCGTACCGGTGATGGTGAGCGCGCCGTGGCTCGACGTCTCGACGAAACCGCCGTTGCCGCCGTCAATGCCGCCGCGCGCGGACAAGCCGCCGGCGATGACCGAGTTGTCGCGCGAGAACACGGCGATGCTGCCGCCGTCGCCCTTGCCGGTTGCATCGGCGTTGAGCGACGCATCCGGCCCGATGTACGTGCGCGCGGCCACGGCGAGGCCTTCGCCTCCACGGACGCCGCCACCGATGCGAATGGCTCCGCCACCCAGGCGACCCGAAGCATCCACCGTGCCGCCGGTGACCATCACGTCATGGTCCGACAGCAATTCGATGCGCCCGCCATGGTCACCCGTGGCGGTGACACTGCCGCTGCTCTGCACATTGCCGCCGTTGCCCACCAGCCGCACCACGCCGCCGTCGGTGCTGATACCGCTGGCGTCGATCACGCCGGAGTTGTTGACCAGGTTGGTGAACAGATCCTTGGCTGCCGAGGCCTGCAGCACCACGGTGCCTCCTTCGGCCTTGAGGGTGCCGGAGTTGCTGACTGCCGCTTCCTTGTCGTCCAGGCGCTGCTTCAGTTCGCCGGTGATCTGGATGTTGATCAGGCCGTTGCCGTCGAAGTCGAGTACGGCGTGTTCGGCGCCGTCGAGGTTGATGCTGCCGTAGTTGGCCAGGATCACGCCGTCGTTGGCCACGCTGCCGCCGACCAGTGCGACGGAGCCGCCGCTGGCGGCCTGAATCAGACCGTGGTTGACGATGCCCGCGCCCGCGCCGACCGCGTTGAGGCTGTAGTTGCCGGCAAGGAAATCCTTCGGGGTGAGGTCCAGCGTGCTGGCCATCAGGCCGCCGACATTCATCTGTGCCGTGGCGCCGAAGATGATGCCGTGGGTGTTGATCAGGAAGACCTGGCCGTTGGAGTTGATCTTGCCGAAGATCTGGCTGGGGTTCTGATCGAGGATGCGGTTGAGCGCCACCGCCGAGCGCCCGGGCTGGTTGAACAGCACCGATTCGTTGGCCTTGAGGTTGAATGTCTCCCAGTTCAGCGCCAGTCGCTGCGAGATCTGGTTGATCACCGTCTCGTTGCCGTTCTGGGTGATGCTGCCGGTGCCGCCGACCACCGTGCCACCGGTGGGGCCGCCGGCGAAGGCGTCAGGACTGACGGCGATCGAGCCGATCGCGAGCCCGATGCACAAGCTGATCGGCCAGGTCCTGTGCAGCGGCAGGCTGCCGGAGGGCAAGCGTGCGATCCGATCCACGGAAGCGCCGTTGCGCGATTCACGCCGGGTGCTGATGTGCTTGCTCATGTCGTCGTCATCCCTCAGAACGTGAAGCTGAAGCGGGTATAGATGTGGAAACCCTTGCCGTTGGACGCGTTCTGCGAACTGGTGGTCTTGGCCGCGTCGAAGTGCAGCTCGAATTGCTTGAATCGCGGCAGGCGGAAGATGAAGCCCGCACCGGCACCGCTCAGCTCCGCGCTGTCCGGCGTGGTCATGCGGTTGGCGCCGGCCGAGTAGCCCCTGGCGTAGTCGTAGAACACCTCGAACTCCAGCAGCTCGCGCCACGGCCTGCCGTAGAACGGCGACACCTTGTCGCCGAAACCGGGAGCATCGACGTGGTATTCCAGCGCGGTGTAGAAGCCGCGGTCGCGCAGTGCGTCGGCGATCGGGTAGGAGCGCACGCTGTCCGGGCCGCCCATCGCGAACTGCTCCAGCGGCACCAGCGCGTCGCGGGTGTACTGGCTGATGAACTTGAAGTTCAGGCGCTGCGACTTGGTCAGGAACTGCAACCGGGTGTAGGAGAGCTTCGCGACGAGGAAGCTGCGGTCATGCTGCGGGCTGATCAGGTCGGGCTCGCGCGAATCGTCCCTGATCGACTTGCGCAGGGCCACCTGCATGATGTCCACGCCGTGGAAGCGGCGATCGGTATGCAGCATGCCCCAGGTGGCTTCCGCCACCGTGAACTTCTCGTCGGACAGGTGGAAGCCCAGGCTGTCGAGCTGGGAGCGTTCCCTCAGCAGGTGCAGGGTGGCCACGTGCTGCAGGTCGTCGCGATTGATGTACTTCCAGTCGAGGCCGCCGTAGTAGAGCGAGCTGGGGCCTTTCACGTCGAGCGCGGCGAAGGTGCCGGTATTGATCTGCAGCTCGTTGCGCGAGGCGCCGACCACCGCCGACAACCCCGGCGTGCTCGTGAACGGCACCCGGTAGGTCAGCGCACCGTAGATGTTGTCGTTGGGGTCGAGCGCGTAATCGACGTTGGCCGTGAAGGTGTCGCCCAGGTGCAGCGGATTGGCCCATTCCACGCCGGCCTGCACGCGGTACTTGCCGGTCAGGTCGGTGCCGTAGTTGTTGGCGCCGAGAGTGAACTGAACCGGCCGCTTCTCGTGGGCGATCATGATCAGGTCGGTGTCGCCGGTCTGCTCGCCGGGCTGGAAGGTCGAGGCCACGGTGACGCCGGGAAGGTCGCGCGCATAAAGCAAGGCGGAATCGACGTCGCTCTTCAGCAGGGGCTTGCCGCGCAATTCCTGCGCCGCCGCCGAGATCACGTCCGGCCGATAGCGCTTGGTGCCCTTGACGATGATCTTGCCGATCTGCCCTTCCAGCACCTGGATGCCGACGACCTGGTCGGAGCCGATGGTCTGCGCCGGCAGGAACGCGTTGGAGACGATGAAGCCGGCGGTGCGATAACGCTCGGTGATCTTGTCGGCGACGCCCTGCATCTGGGCGAAGCTCAACTCGGCCGTGCCCGCGCCTGCGGCCAGCTCGCGGAACTGCGCATCGGCCAGTGCCTGGATGCTGGCCGGCGTGATGCCGAGTTGCGCATGGCTGCCGACGCCGCTGACGCGAAAGCCGCGTACCGCGACCGTCTGCACGGCCGCCGCATCGCGATCGCGTACCGGCGGAACGACGCCGCCCGGCGGCGGCGATGGCGTCGCCTGCGCGGGAGTCGAAGTGGGTGCGGGTGAAGACTGACCTGGCGCAGCCGTTGCTGCTTCCTGGGCGTGAACCACGCCGCCGGTGAATGCCAAGGCCGATGTCAACGCTGCGGCGAGACGGACAATTCGCACGATACACTCCCCCGGCTGCATCATCTTTCCATTGACGGCACGCCTGGACATCGAAGGCGCGCCAGCTGCGAAATCGAAGCCCCCCACGGATCGAGCAATTGCTGCCCCCGGGCTTGGATCGTCCGATCAGGATACACCCTCGTCGCGCTGCGGAACCAGTCACCGCAGGCCTGCACGCGACGGTTTGGCGAGCGATTTTCCGCCCTCCGTCCCGCCCTCGTGACGCGCCGCAGCAGCCGATGCCGGAACCGGCAAGCCCGGCGCAAGCTAGCCGCGCAACACCCAGTAGGCGAGCGCACCCAACGCGATGACGAGCAGCAGCACGCCGCCCGCCACCGACTTCCAGCGCGTGGCCGGTCGCATCGCCAGCAGGCTGGTCAGGGCATGGCTGGCCGAGTCGGCGGAGGCATCGTCACGCGGTGCCGCCGGCGCCCTGCGCGGTCGCGGGGTGGTGGTGGCCGTCGGCGGCACCAGGGTGTTGCGGGCGGTGACCACCGCACTGGGGTCGTACAGGCTTTCCAGCAATCGCCGGCGACGCGCGCGATACTCGGCGCGGGTGATCCGGCCAAGACGATGGGCGTCGTCGAGCACACGCAGATCCTGGTTCACGGCACGCCCGCGTTCAGCGAAATCGATCATTTCACCTCCCTGAGGATGCGGAAGCCGACGTCGCGCTGCGGCGAGCCGCCATCGCTGCGCTGGGTGCCCACGCTGCAATCGGACCAATAGCTGGTGTAGCTGCCGCCGCGCACGGCCACGCTGCCACCGCTGACGACCCACTCCCAGGCGTTGCCGGTCATGTTGACCAGACCCCAGGGATTGCGCGAACGCCCGCGGGCGGAAACCAGCGCGCCGCTGCCGTCGCCGCCGCCAGCCGAAGGCGGCACGCAGTTGCTGTCCTCGGCCTGCTTGAAGCGGCCGCCGGCGCTGGCGGCATTGAGCCATTCGGCATCCGTCGGCAGGCGATAGCTGAAGCCGCTGACATCGCTGAGCCACCGCGCATAAGCCTGCGCCTGGCTGAGCGGGATGTTGGTGATCGGCGCATTGCCGAGATCCGGATCGCTGACCGACTTGGCTGCGCACTTGCCGGATGCGCGGCAGAACGCGTTGAACTCGTTGATCGATACCTCCGCACGCGACATCGCATACGGCCGTCCACCGCCCGCGCCAGGCACCACCACCATGAAGGGGCCATACGACGTCCCGAAGCTGTCGCGGCAGAACTTGCCGGTCCCGGCCATCCCGGCTTTGGCGCACGGATCGGGGCCGCTCGGCCCGCTCGGCACATTGGCGACCTTGCCCGGCTGCGCCGGTGTCGGTGCGCCGGGCCGGGGGATCGGCACGGGCCGCCCCGGCAGGGCGCCCTGCTCCGCGGCCGGCGTCGGCTCAACGGGCGTGGCGGGTGCGGGTGCCGGCGCCGGTGCCGCCGCGGCACTCGGCTTGACCCGGTCGAGTTGCTCCTCCAGCGTCTTGCCGGTCAGCTGGCCACGAATGCGCATGTCCGACTCGAGCGCGGCCAGCGCCTTCGGATCGTTGCGCCGCACGCTCGCCAGCTGCTGCTTCAACCGTGCGTAATCGGCCGTGCTGGTCGGCTGCCGGGCCGCGGCCATGATCGCCGCCACCACGTCGTAGCGTGCCTTCGCGCCACGCAACTGGGCATTGCCGCCGAGCACCTGCAGGCCTTGGCCAAGCACCTCGGCGGCCTTTTCGTAGCGCCCCTTCCGGAACGTTTCCTGGCCCAGGCCGAGATAGGCATCGGCCAGCAGCTTCGGACCCTCGTTCTGCAGGAACGGGTTGTCCGGCTGCAGCGCCTTGATCCGCGCCAGCGACTGACTCGCCTTGCCGACGTCCGCCGCGGCCGCCGCGCTGCGCATCGACTCGATGCGCGACTTCACTTCCGCATCCGCGCTGTCGCGCGCCGCCTTGGCCTGGAGGTCGGCCTGCAGCGCATCCAGCTTGGCACTCTCGGCCAGCAAGCGTGGCGACTGCGGCACATACTTCAGCCCGAAGTCCACCGCCAGGCGCGCCTGCGGCAGATGCTGCGGATCAGCCTGCGAGGCGGCCACGTCGGCAATCGAGGTGGCCAACGCACCGACCGTGCGGGTGGTTTCCGGCGAGGTATCGCCCTTGAGCGAGGCCATCGCGCTGGCCACGGCCTGCTGCCAGTCGGGCGTGAGCAACGGCTTGGCGGCGAGCCCGGCCAGGGTGGCGCGAGCAGCGGCAATGGCTTGCACCTGCTGTTGCTGCTGGCGCGCCTGCGCGGCGCTGCGGGCCGCACCGACCTCGGCCAGCACGGTGGCGTAGCCGGCTTCGGCCGGGTCCATTCGCTGACCGGCCTGGACGATGCGCTGGGCTTCATCGAGATCGCCAGCGGCGATCCGCTCGCGCGCCAGCTTGATCAGGCTGGCATCGACGTTGCCGCGCACCTCGGCGTAAGCCGGTGCGCCGACACCCATCTGCTCGCGCGCGGTACCCAGCGCGCTGCTGACGTCCTGCAACCACACGGCCGTGCCCAGCGGCTTGGCCAGCAGGTCGTCGACGCGGCGCTTGGCCAGCGCATTGCGTTGGGCTTCGCTGGCGGCCTTCTGCGCCAGCTGGTTCTGCTGCTCCAGCAGTTTCTGGCGAGTCGAGGACAGATCGGCATCGCCGGGAAACAGGTTGACGCCGAAGCCCGCGATGGCGATGGCGCCGTCGAGATCGCCGGCGCCCTGGCGTTCGGCAGCCTGGGCGGCCAGCGCCTGCTTGAGGCGCTCCGCCTGCGCCGGCAGGCGGGCGTCGTCGGCCAGCAGCTTGGCGGCGCCCTGGTAGGCGGTGGCGGCGCGGTTGCGCCAGTCGTCGCTGTTGTCGGGATGATCGAGCAGGCCACTGAGCGAGAGCAGGCTCTGCTCGCGCTGCTGCTGCAACTGCGCGGCCTGCTGTTGCGCCAGTTGCTGCGCGGCGAGCGCCTTGCCCAGCTCATCCAGTTGCGCGCCGCGCTGCTTGATCCGCGTGGAATCGGGGAACAGGCGGCTGGCCAGCTTGAATTCGGTCGCGGCCTGGTCGACCTGCCCGGCATCCAGCGACTTGCCGATCGCCGCGTCGTACTTGAGTTCCAGCTCGGTGTTCTTCAGCAGCGCGCTGGTCGGGTCGATGGCGCGGATCTTGTCCAGCGTGGCGACCACGTTGTCCGGCTGGTTCTCGAAGATCGCCCCGGCACCGATCTGCTGGCTGAGTTGCGTGTCGAGCGCGTTGAGCAGGTCGTTGCGCTGCTTCTCGATCTCGCTGCGCTTGATGTCCAGCGCGGGCGAATACAGTTTCAGGTCGTCGCGCAGCGTGAACACCTTCTGCGTACCGGCGTAGTCGTAGCGACCCTCGGTCGGGTTCCAGTACGCGTCGATCCGACTGAGCAGGAACTTCTGGATCAGGTCGCTCTGGTCGACCACGATGCGCTTGCGGTCGTCGTCGCTGAGCGTGTCCAGTGCCTGCAGCGCCTGCGACTCGCTGGCGTAGCGATCCGGCCGGGTCAACGTGAAACGCTGGATCACTTCGTTGACGTGATGGTCGTGGCGCCAGGTGACCCAGCCCCACACGCCGCCGGCGACGATCAGCACCGCCGGCACGCCGTAGATCAGGAACGGCAGCGCGCGCTCGCGCAAGCCCACGTCGCGCAGGCCGTCCACCAGCTCGGTGGCGCTCTTCAGGCGGTCCTCGGCGCGGAACGCCACGCTGGCGCACAGCGTCTTGTACTGCTGCTTGGTCAGGCCCTTCACCGGCGGCGGCTTGCGCCCTTCGCGCATCGCCACCTCGGCACTGACCTTGCCGTAGGGATGGGTGCCGGTAAGCAGTTCGAACGCCACGCAGCCGAGCGCGTAGACATCGTCGCTGGGTACCGGGTCCTTGCCCTGGATCATCTCCAGGCTGGCGTAGGCCGGGGTCAGCGCGCCGAGCGTGCCGGCGTCGAACACGGTCTGCTCGCCCACCGCATCGCCCATGTGCTTGCCGGCGCGGGCGATGCCGAAGTCGAACACCTTGGGCACGCCCTCGCGGGTGACCATCACGTTGGCGGGCTTGAAATCCGAATGCACCACGCCGGCCGCATGCGCGCGGCTGAGCGCGCGGGCCATGCCTTCGATCAGCGGGCGCGCCTGCTCCAGCGGCATGCCGTTGTAGGCCTTTTCGCGGATCAGTTGCTTGAGGTCGGAGCCGTCGACGTACTCCATCGTCATGAAGACGATGGTGCGATCCTTGTCGAAATCGTAGACGCGCACGATGTTGTCGTGCGCCAGCTGCTGCGAGCGGCGCGACTCGCGCTGCAGCGAGATCAGCGAATCGGGGTGACGGCGGAACTCGTCGTTCAGCACCTTGACCGCGACGTACGGATCGCGATCGCGCGCCTCCACCTTGCGTTCGTCGCGCGCCTTGTACACCACGCCCATGCCGCCGCGACCGATCTCGCGTTCGAGATAGAAGCGACCCTTGAGCAGCGAGCCGACCGCGACGAAATCGGCGGCCTCCGCATCGCCGATGTGCTGCCAACTGGACTGGCTGCCCATGCTGGAGCTGGTGCCGGTCATGCCCTGACGCGTGCCCTGGGTGCCGGTATGGCTGGTGATCTGTCCCTCGCGCGGCGGCAGCGGCGCGCTGGACACCGGTTTGACGATGGTGGCCTCGTCGGTCGGCGGTTGCGGTGGCCGCGAGGCCGGCTTGACCACGGTGGCCTCGTCCAGCGGCGGCGCCGGCGGGCGCGAGGGCGGCGCCACGCGGGTGATCTCGTCGTCCGCGGACGGCGGTGGCGGTCGCCGGGTGGTCGGCTTGACCATGGTGACGTCTTCGTCCGGGCTCGCCGGGCCCGGCTGCAGTGTCGCCAGTTTGGCCAGCAAGGCCTTGGCGATCAGCGGATCGATCCGGCCCGCCGCCTGCTCCTGGCCGATCCATTCGACGCCGGCACGATGCTCGTCGGCGGACAACGACGGCAGCGCGCCCAGCGCTTCGAACAGCGCGGGCAGCTTGATTTTTTCGGCCTGGTAGGCGCTGACCAGTTCGGCAATGGAATTCATGGATTGGTTGCTGTCTTCATGCTTGCAGGCCGACGACGACGGCCGAAATGTTGTCGCGCCCGGCGCGGCCCATGGCCAGCTCGAACAGGCTCTCGACCAGATCCTGGGGCTGCGGATGCACGCGGCACTGTTCGTGAAGCTCGCTGTCGGACATCTCCTTGTTGATGCCGTCGGAGCAAAGCACGAACGTGGTGCCGGGCTGGCTCCCCGCCACCACCCAGTCGACGAACAACTGGTCCTCGGCACCCACGGCGCGGGTCAGCACGCCCGAACCGGCAGCCGGCGGCGGTGCGGCACCAAAATGAGTGACGTCGACGTCGCCGCCATGCACGTGGTCGCGGGTGATCTGCCGCAGGCGGTCGTTCTCGTAGCAATAGGCGCGGCTGTCGCCGACCCAGCCGCACAGCGTGAAATCGGTGTCGCGCACCAGCACCACCACGGTCGAGCCGATCAGGTCGACGCCGCGTGAGGCCGCGGTCTGCAGCAGCTCCGCATTGATCCCGACCAGCGTGTCCTCGATCGACTCGATGAAATCGAACACGCTGCCGGCACGCGGCAACGCGCCGAGGCGCTCGACGATCATGTTGCTGGCGTAGTCGCCGGCAGCGTGCCCGCCCAACCCGTCGGCCACCACCCACAGGCCGACTTCATCGCGCACCAGGATCGCGTCCTCGTTGTGCTTGCGCACCTTGCCGGTCACCGTGCGGCCGGCGGAAACATAACGGGTGGTCATGCGTGCACCTCAATGACCGCCAACGGCCAGTGGTCGGGACTGGCGCCCAGTCCGGCAGCCGCCGCGATGCGTGCGCGCGCCTCGCTGCAGGTGCCTGCGGCCAGGCTGCGCGCCAGCAAGTCCGGCGGCAGCTGCAGCAAGGGGTGCGAGGCCATCAGCAGCAGCCGGTCGCCGGCCTGCAGCGCGCAGCTGACTTCGCCGCAAGTCGGCTGCGCGGTCGCGCCCAGGCCGGGCGCAGCCAGCGACACGGGACTGAACAGCAGGTCGTCGAGGTCGTCGCTGCTGTTGCTCGCGCTGGCGGCCGGTGGCGCATCGCTGCGCGCGAAGAACGGTTGCAGCCGGCCGTGCCGCCAATGCCAGCCTGCCGCCGCGCCGATACGCAGCAATGCGGCCTGGCCGTCGGCCACGTGCGCGGCGATCACCGCGCAATCCTCCGGCACCGGGTCGACGAGATCCTCGCCGAACTGCCGCAGTTGCGGGTTCAACGCCATGATGCGCGTGCGCAGCACCTGCATGCCGCCGATCAGTTCGGCGCCGAGCATGTCGCCGGCAATCGCCGCCACTGCCGCCACGGCCTGCTGGCGCGGATCGGCCACGCCGACCTCGGCGGCGACCAGGCTCAGGCCCACCTCCGGCCGTTGCAGCACGGCGAGGGCGGCGACCGGCGTGTTCGCTGCCGCGGCGACATCCGCCGCGAGGGTCACGTCGCCGAGCGGCATGGCCGTGGATGCGGCGGGCGAGCTGCCGCCCAGGTCGGCAAGCAGGTCGAGATCGTCCGGCAGCCAGGAGTTGATGGAGGCCACCGGTGGTGGCGCGTCCATCGTCAGTGGCGCGGTTGCGCGCGGAGTTGCAAGCTCGAAGCTGCCCAGCGTCTGCCACGCGGCCGTGCCCTGCCCGGCGTCGAGCAAGCCGGCGTAAGCCTCGGCGCCGGGCAAGCCATCGGTCGCCAGCACACTGGCCGGGACGCGCCCCGCGCCATCGGTCCACCACAGACACCAGCGCCCGGGGACGGCGCCGAGGCGCTTCCACAGATCAGCCAAGGCTGTCGCACCGCCATGCGCAGGCAACGGCAGGCGCCAGTGGCTGGCCGCTGTCCAGTCCACCTCACGCCACGGATCGGGCCGCGTCTGGCCGGCATCGAGCGGGCTGCCCAGGGCCGCGACCTGCGCGTCGAAGTCGTCCACGCCGATGCCCGCATCGGCCTGCGCCGCGCGGTGCAACTGCTCGGCGCGTTCGAACCATTCCGCGCCATCGCCGATGGCTGCAGCAACGTCGGAGAGCGGCGCAGCGATCACCATCGGAAAACAGCGACCCACGCGATCGGCGCCCGGCCCCATGACGCCAACCCACGCCGCCTCGCCGCATACGCCCGGCGCGAGTGCGAAACGCCACGCCGGGCTGGCGTGGAACGCCTCGTGCCAGGTATCGCCCAACGCGTCGCGGCTGTGCGCCACGGCTGTCTCGAAGTGCCGGTCCCAGGCATCGACGAAGCTGGCCGGCAGCCGTCGCTGCACGAAGTCTCCCGCGCAGGGCAGCTTGCCGAAGAAGCCTGCGGCCGCGGACGGCACGCGCTCAGCCTCCGCACCGGAAGCTGGACAGGGCGTTGCTGAGGAACGGATTCTTCAGGTTGTTGGCTTGCAGCGTCACCTTCGCCACGTGGCCGCCGAAATTGAAACTGGCCACGAAGCGCAGGTCGGACTGCTTCTGCAGGTTGGCCGCCTGCAGTGCGCGGAAGAACGCCCAGTCGCCGCGATAGTCGAACGTGGTGAGCAGGTTGCCGGCGGTGTCGTAGGCGGAGATGGAGACGCGGCCCGGCTGCGGTCCGGGCCATTTCATGCTGACGTTGGTCGCGCCACCCGGCTGGTATTCGTATTTCTGCCCGTCGACGTCGATCACCAGCTTGCCGATGCCGGCATCAAGCACCGGCGTGAGCCAGGTGAAATCGACTTCCGGCAGGTTGCCGCTGCGGAAGAACATCTGCTTGATCCGGTCGGCGCCCTGCAACTGACCCAGCATTCCGGCCGAGCCGCTGATCGCGCCGGGCCCGGTCTTCCATTGCCAGTTGCGGCCACTGGCGTCGATCAGCTTGCCGGCGGTCTGGTTGTAGAAGCTGTCGAAGCGACCGCCATAGCCGAACAGCTCGCCGAAGTTCTGCAGCGGGATGTCGTTGTTGCTCGACGGCGAGAACGGGTAGCGTCCGCGGGTGAAGTCGGCGCAGTCCTTGCCGACGGCCTGCTGGTACTGGTCGTCCAGCGCGCTCTTGGTGCCGCTGGCCACCAGCGCCTGGCTCTTGCCGGTGAGTGCGGCAAACCAGTTGGAGGCCGGCGGCGGGAGTTGCGCCGCAGCCTGCTGGGCCAGCAGCAACTGCGGGTTGGGCTGGCCGGCCGCGTTGCTGAAATCGCCCATGGTCAGCAAGGTCTTGCTGAGGTCGTCCAGCGTCTTCAGGGTCTGGTCGATCGGCTGCGCGCCGGGCGCGCCCTCGGTGAGCTTGTCGATCTCGGCGAAATGGTCACTGATGACCTTGCCCGGTTTCTCGCTGGCTGCATCGCCACCCGCCGCACCGGTGGCCCCGGCCTGCGCCAGCGCCCGCGCCAGCGCAGTTTGCGTGGCACGCTGCTGCGCCAGCTTCTTGGCCACGTCCTCGGCCTTGTCGGCGGCATCGCCGGGCGGCGCGCGCATCAGGTCGCTGGTGTTGTCGCGCACCACCTTGAGCAGCAGCTTCAGCGGCGAGTTGGGGCCGGCCAGCTTGGCGGCGATGGCGCTGGCGTCCTGGATGTTGTTGATCGGCTGCAGTTGCAGGTCGGCGAGAACATCGTCCCAGGCCTTGATGTAGTCCTGCTCGTAAAGCCCGAGCACCTGTTGCGCGAGCTGAGCCTTCTGCACCGCGTCGATCTTGGTGGCGCCGAAGACCCAGTCGTCCGCGGCGAACTGCGCCACCGACTGTTCGATGCCCTTGTCCACCTCATGCTTGAACACCGGCTGGGTGAACAACGCCGGGATCGGATCGGACAGCGGTTTGCCGCTGCGCCGCTGGTACACGTTGCCGAGCAGGCCCAGTTCCTTGTCCAGCCGCAGCGGCGGGTAGTTGCCGCTGCCGGCGGTGAGCTTGAGGTTGCCGTAGATCAGCGTGGCAAGGTCCGCGGTGCGCAGCGTGCTGCGCGCCTGCTCGACCAGGTTGTCGTCCAGGCTCAGCGGGCGCAGGCGCCCCTCGTGCGCGACCAGTGCGTCGAAGTGCTTGCTCAGCGCCTTCTGCAGCACCGGGTCGTTCGGAAACAGGCGCTGCCACTCGACCCCGGCCAGCGCCACGATCTGGTCGTGGTCCAGATGCTTGGGCTCGCCCAGCATCAGGTAACCCTTCAGGTAGTAATAAAGCATCTGCGGGTCGCCGGCGTTGGCGGCCAGCCCGGCGCGGAACTGCGAGGCCACGCCGGGCAGCAGGATCGCGTTGAGCTCGCGGTAGTACGCATCGCGCACCTCGTCGCCCACCGCGTTGCCCTGGTACAGGCCCAGGCGCATCGACAGCGGCACGTCGCCCTGGTGCTGGTCGGCCACGTCGACCGCCGCGGACAGCGCTTCCAGCCGCTCCAGCACCAGCGCGAAATACGCCTGCTGGTTCGGCGCCAGCGAGAGATCGCTCTGCGCCGGATACTTGGCCAGCGCCGTGTGCACGTCGGCCAGATAATTGCCGTTGCGCCGATAGCTGGTGGCCAGGCCGAACACCAGCAGGCCGCAGGCCAGCAGCACGCCGATGTAGCAGGCCGCCTGCAGCAGCACCTTCTGGCGCTCCAGCTTGGGATCGGTGCCGGCGAAGCCCGATTCGCGGAACAGCACGTCCTTGAGCAGACGCTCGACGAAGAAAGTGCGGCTCTGCGCGCCGGGCACGTGCAGGCGCGAGGCGTCCAGCCCGAAGGTGCGCGCCACCGCGCCCATCATGCGGTCGATCGGCGTGCCTTCCTGCGTGCCGGAGGTGAAATACGCGCCACGCAGCAGCAGCGGCGCGTCGTACTGATGGCCAGTGAACACGCCTTCGACGAACTGCCGGGTGATCTCGCGCAAGGCGCCCAGCTGCTGCGGAAACGACAGGATCGCCGCGCGCCGCTGGCGGTCGCGCTCGCGATGCAGGCGATCGAGGATGCGCGTGTTGAGCCGCTCCAGCAGCAGGTTGAACTCCGCCAGGAACTGTTTGGCCGCGGTGCCGGCCATGGTCTGGTCGACCGGGAACGACATGCCCCAGACCTGGCTGCGCAGCTCCGGCGTGAGGTCGTCGAAGAACTCGGTGAAGCCGGCCACCAGGTCGCACTTGGTGAACACCAGGTAGGCCGGCACCCCGATGCGCAGGTGCTTGGCCAGCTCGTCCAGCCGCTGCCGCACCGCCATGATGTGCTGCTGCCGCCCGGCCTCATCCAGGGTGAGCAGGTCCGACAGGCTCATCGCCACGATCACGCCGTTGATCGGCCGCCGCTTGCGGTACTTGCGCAGCAGGTTGAGGAACTCCGTCCACGCCGACGCATCCGCGCCGCGGTCGGAGTCCTGGGTGGTGTAGCGTCCGGCGGTATCCAGGAACACCGCCTCGTCGGTGAACCACCAGTCGCAGTTGCGGGTGCCGCCGACGCCGCGGATCGCTTCCTTGCCGAACTTGTTCGACAGCGGGAAGTTGAGGCCGGAGTTCTGCAGCAGGGTGCTCTTGCCCGAACCCGGCGGGCCGATCACCACGTACCAGGGCAGCGCGTACAGGTTGGTGCCGCCGCTGCGGTTCTTGCGCAAGGTGTCCACCGCTTCCTGGAAGCGCCCCTGCAATTGCGCGCGTTCGTTGGCGGCGCGATCGTCGATGCCCGCAGTCGCCGGCGCACCCTGCTCGCTGAGGTCACTGGCCATCTGCCGCGCCTTGCCGCGCACGCGCATCTGCCGCACCTGCAGCCACACCGCCCAGATCACCACGATCACCAGGATCACCAGCAGCCGCACGACCTGGCTTTCCAGCGGATGCGACTCGCCGAAACCGAGGTAGGGGCCGCCGAACCAGATCAGCAGACCCAGCAGCAGCAGGCCGACGAGGGTGATGAACAGGCGGGATTTGAACAGCGCAAGAAGCTTGCCCACGATGTTCAGTCCTCCGGGCTGTAGAGAATTTCGACGCGACGGTTGCGCGCCCGGTTGGCTGGCAGGTCCGGCGGCAGCGCGATCGGCTGCGACGAACCGGCACCGCTGGATTCGAGCCGCCCGGCGTTGTCGATGCCCTCGCTGAGGATCTGCACCACGGAACGCGCGCGCGCCGCCGACAACGCGTAGTTGTCCTTGAACTTCAGCGAGTGAACCGGCTGGTCGTCGGTATGGCCAACCACCACCACCCGGCCCGGTACCTGGTTCAGCGCCGCGGTGATCGCGTGCAGCATCGGGATCTGCCGCGCTGTCACCTCGGTACCGCCGGAGGCGAACATCGCCGGTGCATCGAGCCGCACCAGCGCCGAGCCGTCGGGCTTCTCCTCCACGGTCAGCGCGCCGGCCTGCTCCTGCGGCGCCAGCAACTGCTTGAGACTCTTGCGCTCGACCTTGGGCTGGGTCTGGCGCAGCCGCGACTCGTCCGGCGGCACTGCGCTGCGCAAGCCGATCTGCGCCACCTGCGCGCTGACCGGCGAGGACAACTCGTTCAGGCGGGTGTAGAAGTACAGGAACGCGCCCAGCAGGATGCAGGCGCCGGCCGCCACGATCACCCACAGTGGCACGTAGCGCACCAGCGGGTTGCGCCGGTCCTCGATGCCCTTCCAGTGCGGTGCCAGTTCGTCCGCCGCCGGCGGACGCTGCGCCTTGATGCGCCGGTAGAGCTCCTCCTGGATGTCGGCCAGCTTGGCGCGGCCGTCGGCCTCGATCTGGTAACGCCCGCCGAAACCGAGCGTGAGGCAGATGTACATCAGTTCGATCAGGTCGATGTGGCGCGAGAAATCCGCGCACAGGCGATCCAGGATCAGGAAGAACTTCTCGCCACCGTACGATTCGCCGTGGAAGGCCACCAGCAGCGTCTTGGCCGCCCAGCCGCTCTGCCCGCCCCACGGCGTGTTCATCACCGCCTCGTCGAGCGTGGTGCACAGCACGTAACGCGCGGCGGTGATGGTTTGCGCCGCAATGCCGGCGGCTTGCGCGTTGCTCTCGAACTGGCGCACCTGGGCGATGACCTGCTCGCGCAGGCGCGCCGCGTCGGGCTGTGACGCGCTGTTGCGCAACTGCACCGACAACAGCAGCAAGGGGCTGGCCGCCTGAACCAGGGTATTGAGCCCGGCACCCAGGAAATCGCCGATTGCGGCCGCGGGAACCTGTGCGTGACCCGCCGCCGGCCGTGCCGGCGCGGCAGTCGGCCGGGTGGCGGGAAGCGCTGCGGGAACAGGAGCGGGCGCGGGGGTCGGCGCAGCCGGTGCAGGTGCGCCGCGCGGGCGGACTATGGTCCGGTCCTGCTGCGGATCGTCGTCGTGGGGACCATTGCTGCTCATGCGCTCAACCTCGGATCGCCCAGAGTTGCAGGTCGAGACCGGCGAACTCGCCGCCAAAATGGAACGCGATGCCGCCCGACGTCTTCAGGCTCCGCCACATCGGCGAATTCTTGTCGAACTCGAAATACAGGTAGCCGGAGTTGTACGGAATCTGCCGCGGCGCCACCGGCATCGGCGCCACCGGGATGCCCGGCAGCTGCAGGTTCACCAGGTCGCGGATCTTCTCCACCGGACCGATCTTCGACTGCGCCGGCAGCTGGCGGCGCAAGTCTTCGGACTTCAGGTCCGCCTTCGCCGCCAGCACGAAGGCTGCGGTATCGATCAGGCTCAGGTCCGGCACCACCGCCACCCACACGCCGAACTTGCGCTGCTGCATCGGGATCGGGATCGCAGTCTGCTCCATCACCGCGCTGAGGCTGGTGCGCAGCGCCGCGATCAGCGGCTCGAAGCTCGCGTACAGCGCCTCGTGGCGGTACGCCGGAAATGCCGGGGGACGCTTGCCGGCAGCGGTGAAAGTGGCCAGCTCGCCGGCCATCTCGGCCAGCACCCGGTAGAAATCCTCCGGATGCAGGATCGGCGCGGCACAGAGGTGCGCGATCAGCGGCTGATAGCGGTTGACCACCTGCAGCAGCAGGAAGTCGGCGATCTCGGCGGCGCCGCCGCGATCGGTGACCGCCACGCGGCTGGCCAGCGCCTCGCCGCGCTGGTGCAGCAGGCCCAGCAGTTCGGACAGAAACGTGCTCAACCGCGACGCGGCCTGGCAGCTCAGCACCGTCGGCATGAACGCCTCTTCCAGGATCACCCGCCGATCGGAGCGGCATTCGACGATGCGCGCCACCGGAATCTGCGCCAGCCCTTCGAGCGGTTGCGACTGCGGCAACAGCCGGCTGTTGAGCCCGCCCACCTCCAGCACGGTGAGCCCGTCGACGCTGCCGGAGGCATCGCGCACCTCGGTCTCGCGCACCCGATAACGGAACAGCTTTTCCGCCGGCGCCTCGGGCCGGCCGCTGTCCGGCTGCGCCGGCGAGCGCAGCGGCAGGGTCAGGAAGACGGTCTGGTCGCGCCAGTTGTCGTTGACGTCCAGCGCCAGCGGCAGCGGATCGTCGCCGGGCATGTCGAACGGCGTGCCATCGGGAAACACACCACGCGCGCGCTTGATGCCGAGCTTGCCGATCGCCAGCAGGTCGGTTTCCAGCTCCAGTTCGGAGAAGCCCCAGGTGTAAGGACGCAGGCTGCCGGCGCGCAGTTCGACGAAACGCTCCAGGTAACGCTCCTGCTGCTGCAGGTGCTGCGGGCGCAGGAACAGCCCCTCACTCCACACAACCTTGTTGTTTTCCATGCGTCGCGCTGCCCCTGTCAGAAGTTCCCCCGGCTGCGCTGCCGGGATATGCCGCGTCGACCCGCTGTCGCCGACCGACGCTGCATGGAAAAACATCCGCGTCCGTGGCGCCCCCGGCGCCCGGAAATCCGTCGAGAAAGAGCGGCCCTGCCCTTCCTGCACCCCATCGAACGCGGCGCGTCCGCAATCGCCATGTACCCGCTAGCGATGCGTTGCCTGCCGCATTCTCCGCGCCGATTTCAGGCGTGACAACTGTTCTTCGTACGCACGCGCGAACTCGTCGCCGAACAGGCGCCGGAAACAATCGTCCGGGTCCTTGTTCAAGCCTTCGAAATGCTCGCGATATCTTTCCCAGTACTTGCCCTTGCCGGCGAACGCCGAACGCTTGGAGCCGCCATCGGCCTCCTGCTCGAAGCGATCCGGGTTGAAATGCACCAGCAACGACTCGAATGCCGCCCGCACGCCTGCCAGCATCGCCATCTGGTGACAGCGGATGTCGTCGAAGGCATCCTCGAACGCCGCGGTGCCGGACATGAAGGCGCCGCCGCTGGGCGCCATGATCTTCTGCAGCGCCTCCTCCGGGTTGGGCGCGAACTTCAGCGGGTTGTTCTCCGAGCGCTGGATGATGGTGACCGGCAGCCGGAACGTGTTCTTGATCTCGGCGCGCGCACGCAGCACGTCCATCACGCCGTCGACCACGACGCGGAAGATCTCGTCCACGCCGGCCGGCAAGGCGTGCGACCCGGTGGCCTCGGCGCGATCGACCGCGGCCATCGGCATCGGCGCGGCGGGCATCACGCGCGGCGCCGCGGCGACCGGCGCCGCCGCCACAGGCGGCACCGGCGCGGAGAAGTCGCCCATGGTCAGGTCCCAGTTCTCCGGGAGCTGGTTGGCCTGCCGCTGCTCGTTGGTCATCGGCGGGTGGAAATGATCCTGCGTGCTGGCGGTGTGGTTCCAGCTGGCGCTGGCATTGCCGGTGGTGGCACCAGACAGCAGTTCGGAAGCGGGATCGCCCGGGCCGAGGAAACTCAGCGGGTCCAGCGCACCACCGACACCGACCGCACCGGGGATCAGGTCGGCATCGGCCGGAATCGTGTTCGGCGAGGGCTGCGGCGGCAGCGACGCCATCGGCGACGACAGCCCGAAATCCAGCGGGTCGATGTCGGCACCGATCGCGGCGGAGGTCGGCGGCGCCAGCAGGTCGGGCGGCGGGATCGTGGCGCCGGCATCGCCCAGGTGCACTTCCACCTCGAAGGTGTCGATCAGCAGGCGATCGCCGTCGGTCAGCGCGGAGGGTTCGCCCTTCACCAGCGGCGCACCGTTGAGCAACATGCCGTTGGTGCTGCGATCCTCGATGAAGTAGATGCCGTTGAGGTAGCGCACCATCGCATGCACGCGCGACACGCCCGAGGCGCCGAGCACCCAGTCGCAATCCTCGGAACGACCGATGCTGCCGCCGACGCCCGCGAACGTCCCGCTGCTGCGGCTGCCGAATTGGGCAGCCTGATGACCGGCAACGGCGAGGATCAGGCTCTGCGACATCGGTTTGCTCGAGTGTTCCCTGGTCAAGGTGAATCAGCCGGCGCCGCGCACGATGGATTCCATCCACGTCCCGACCGGGCTCGCCGTCCGGCCTGGCTGCTGACTGTTCGCGAAAAACCACGGCTCCGTGGATCGGTCGCCGCCACGCGCGAAGCGCGTGATCGGAACTGCCGGCATGGCCTGACTGACGCGCGGAAACCGTCCGCGCCATCGTATCGTCCCGAGGTGCAGCGGGCAAGCCGCGAACGCGCGCGACCGGCCTCAGGCTCCCGCCGCGCCGTCGCCGTTGAGCAGGCTCAAGGCCGGCTTGATGAAGGCGGCGCGACGCGCGGCGAAGGTATCGACATCCAGCGCCGCCAGCATGTTGATCGCGGCCACCACCGCGCATGCCGTGAGATGGTCGGCCGGCGGCACCGGCGCCTCCTGCGTGGCGGGCGCGAGACTGCCGCCGGACCAGCCCGCGGCAGCGGCGACCCAGGCGCCGGCGGACTTGTAACCGCCTGCGGTGGCGAACTCGAACGCCGCGCGGCGATTGCTCTCGTTCGGCTCGCGCACCCACTTCTCGGCCAGCGAGGCGCCGGCGCGGTCTTCCGCATCGAGCGTCTGGTCGCGTGCGCACTGGCACAGCCATGCCACGGCGTAGCGCTTGGGCAGCATCCGCGCCAGCAGTTTCAGCGCATCCTGCACCTGGCCGGCCTCGACCAGCGCCTGCACCGCCGCGTGCGCGGTCATCTCCGGCCGCAGCAGCGCACTGGCCGGCTCGGACAACTCCATCTGGATCGATGCCTGCATCACGGATGACATCTGTGCGCCCTCTAGCCGATCATGATGATGCCGCCGGACAACTGCGCCATGGCGTCGCCCTTGAGCGACAGCATGGTGCCCTTGACCGTGGTCGCACCGCTGCTGGAAAACTCCGCCGAGGCACCGGCCTTGGCCGCCACCGTGGCGTCGCCGTCGATCTTGACGCTCACGCCCTTGATGCTGACGTTCACGCCCTTGATGTCGATGGCGCCGGATGACTTCATCACGATGCTCGCCGCACCGGTCACCAGCTCGATCTCGGTGCCCGCGCTGAGCTTGAACTTCTGCCCGATGGTGGTCGTGCCGTTGCCGGTGACGTCAAGCTTGTCGTCCTTGCCCACGGTGGTCGTGCGCTTGCCCGTGACGTCCTCGGTCTGGTCGTTCTTGACGGTCATCTTCTCGTCGTGGTCCACCGTCACGACACGGTCGTTCTCCACTTCCACATGCATGTCCTTCTGCGCATGCATGAAGAAGTCTTCGCTGCCCTTCTTGTCCTCGAAGCGAAGCTCGTTGAAATCCTCCGCGCCGCCGCCCTTGTGGCTGCGGCTCTTGATGCCGCTCTGGGTCATGTTGTCGGGCAGCGTGTACGGCGGCATGTTGTCGGCGTTGTAGACGCTGCCGATCACCAGCGGCCGGTCCGGATCGCCTTCGAGGAAGCTCACCACCACTTCCTGGCCGACGCGCGGGATGTTCACCGCGCCCCAGTTCTTGCCGGCCCACGAGGAGGCCACGCGCACCGGACAGGAGATGTGGAAGTTTTCCTTGTCCGGCTTGTTCCAGTGGAACGTGACCTGGATGCGGCCGTACTTGTCCACCGAGATGTCTTCGGCGGTGTCGCTGCCGGAGACCACCGCGGTCTGCAGGCCGACGATGCCGGGCTTGACCGCGGTCGGCATGCTGCGAAACGGCTGGCGACTCTGGATCGCCGAGAAATGGCAGAAGAACTGGTTGCTGCCCTGCACGCCGGAGACCTCGGCGGCATTCTCGATGTGCACGGTGGAGCCGACCACGAGGTATTCCTGGTTCAACTCCGCGCGCGGGAACTTGGTCAGCTTGAACAGCGCGCCGGTCAGCACGCCGCAGACGTTGGTCGCGCCGGTGCAAAGCGACTGCGCGACGTTGATCGCCTCCAGCCGAACCTGCGCGTAATGCTTGCCGGCGGCGGCGGTCAGGTGGTCGCCGGGGTAGTCGAACGAATCGAGCTTGGGCACCCGATGGTTGCCGTCGGCGTTGCTGATCGACTCGAACCCCAGCAGCGACTTCTTCGGGTCCAGCGGGTCGTAGTCGGTCAGCGAATACTTGATCGTCTGCACCGAACGCGCGGTGCTGAACTCGGTGATCGCCGGCTCGCTTGACGCCTTGCTGGTGCCGGTCTGCGGCCGATACGGCAATTCGTCGAAGCCGCCGGTGGCTCCGTGCGCACCGAGCGAATCGGCCAGCACCATCGTGTGCACGCCATCACGGTGCTGGAAGAAATAGTAGATGCCCTCCTGCTCCATCAGTCGGCTGATGAAGTTGAAGTAGCTCTCGCGGTACTGCACGCAGTAATCGCGCTCCGGGTAGTCGCCACTCAGGCTCAGCTTGACGTCGCTGTAGCCGATTTCGGCGAGCACGTCCTTGACGATCGTCGGCACGGACTTCTTGAGATAGATGCGGCAATCGATCTTGTGCAGCAGCAACCAGGGCTTCGGCACCAGGGTCAACGCGTACTCCGCCTGGCGCTTGCCGGAAAAGCTCTCGAACCCCGTCTGCGAAATCTCCGCCACGATGCCGTTGAAATGCCGGGTGTAGTCGCCGGTGTCGAACGTGACGGTCATCGAGCTGCCCAGCAACGGCAGCAGCGCAACTTCGCCATCCTTGCTGAGTACTTTGAGGTTGTACGAAAACAGCTGCCCCAGTTGTTCGCTGCCGGAAAAGCTGGCTGGTTGCAGCTTGTCACCGAGATCTGACTTCAGTGTCATTTGATGCGGCATGTCCGTCCTCCCCCAACGGTCCCGACGGCATGGGCCGGCAAACCAGTCCGGGTATCATACGTCTGGCCTGTTTGGGGAGTCCATTGGCGCCCTGCGGCGCTTGCGCGCCACTTCAATTGCCGTTCGCGGCGGGCTTTTGCGCCAGCACCACCCAGCCGGCCACCGGCCTGCCCAACTCCTTGCGCAGCGAATCCGCGCTGATCGACGGATCGGGAAATCCGGCGGCGGACAGCACGCGTTCGACGCACCCGCGCGTGTGCCGATAACGTCCGCTGGCGGACAGCTCCAGACGATCGCCTTCGCCGTCCAGCACCTCGAGCGTGAAGGCCAGCCAGCCGCCCGGGCGCAACGCGTGATGGGCGGCCGACAGCACCGGCACCAGGTCGCCGAAATAGATCAGGGTGTCGGCGGACAGCACGACATCCCAGACGGGCGGGCTCGCGCGCAGCCACCCGGCCAGTTCCGCCTCCACCAGCTCGTCGTAACCACCGCGCTGGCGCGCCTTTTCCAGCATGCCGCCGGACAGGTCCACGCCCACCAGGCGCTGCGCATGCGGTCCGATCAGCGGCCCGCACAGACCGGTGCCGCAACCGGCATCGAGCACGTCCAGCATGGCCTGCGGCGCACCGAGACGATCCGCCAGCGCGCCCACGAGCACCTGCGGCGCGCGATAGTTGAGGTTCTTCAGCAGCATCTCGTCGAAGCTTGCGGCGAAGCCGTCGAACACCTGGCGGACATAAGCGTCCTCCGCGCGTGCAGGCGCCGCCTCGCCGCCGCACGCGGCCAGCATGTGCCGCGGCACCGGGTTGTCGGGCTCGCGCGCCATCCAGTCGCGATAGACCTCGATCGCCTCGCCGCTGCGGCCGAGCATGTACAGCGACACGCCGAGCGCATCACGCGCGCGCAGGTTCCGCGGATCAAGCTGCGATGCACGCGTGAAGCAGCGCACCGCTTCCTCCACGTCTTCGATCTGGTTGATGTGCCGACGGCGGAACATGCCCATCAGGTAGTGCGCGTGGCCCAGTTGCGGCTCCTGCGCCAGGAAGCGGGCGTAGATCTCGCCGGCGTCGTCCACGCGGCCCTGCGCCTCAAGCACCAGGGCCAAATTGCTCAGCGCGTCGTGGTGCCGCGGCTGGTGGCCGAGCGCGCGCCGGTAGCAGGCCTCGGCCTCGGCCAGCTGGCCGCACTCCTTGTGGATGTTGCCCAGGTTGTTGTGCGCATCGGCATGCTGCGGGGTCGCGCGCAGCGCCATGCGGATCAGCCGGATGCCTTCCTCGCTGCGGTTGCGCTGGTGGCACAGCACGCCGAGGAAATGCAGGGCATCGGGTTGCCCGGATTGTCGCTGCAGGACCTTGCCGTAGAGCGCCTCCGCCGCGTCGAGCTGGCCGTCGCGATGCGCGGCGATCGCGTCGCCCAGGGTGGCCAGCACACCGGCAGCCAGCGCACTGCCGTGCGGCCGGCGTCGGCTTCGATCCGACGAAACACGCTTCAAGTCGCCCCCTTGCCACGCGCAGTCGCGTCCGGCACAAGCCCCGTCCGCCGCGGACGGGATACCGGAACCGAACGACGTCTAGTTGATGATGACGGTGAAGCAGCCGAGCACGATGGTGCCGCCGTGTGCGGTGCTGTCGCCCATGCGCGCCGCAGGCAGGCCTCCGATCAACACCTTGGGTGCGCCCATGACGATGGTGTCCGGCGGGCCCACGCAGGTGACCATGTCGCTCACCCGTGCGGCCGGCAAGCCGCCGATCAACACGGTGGGTGCGCCCGGCGCGACGATAGGGCCGCCGACGTGCGGCACCACGCCGGTTACCATCGGGCACACGTGCATGTCGGTGAGGCGTGCGGCGGGAGGCATGGCGAACTCCGTGGCTCGATGGCGTGACCCGGCGATGGTACGCCAGTTCGGCGCACGGAGTCAGCCGCGTCGCATGCCCGGATTACGAGGCCGTGCCGCCGACCGTCATCGAGTCGATCTTCAGGGTCGGCTGGCCCACGCCCACCGGCACGCTCTGCCCGTCCTTGCCGCACACGCCCACGCCCTCGTCCAGCGCCAGGTCGTTGCCGATCATCGAGACGCGGTTGAGCACGTCGGGGCCGGAGCCGATCAGGGTGGCGCCCTTCACCGGGCGGGTGATTTTCCCGTCCTCGATCAGGTAGGCCTCGGAGGCGGAGAAGGTGAACTTGCCGTTGGTGATGTCGACCTGGCCGCCGCCGAAGTTCGGCGCGTACAGGCCCTTCTTCACCGAGCGGATGATTTCGGCCGGATCGTGCGATCCGGCCCGCATGTAGGTATTGGTCATGCGCGGCATCGGCAGCGCGGTGAACGATTCGCGACGACCGTTGCCGGTCGGCGCCATGCCCATCAGGCGCGCGTTGAGCTTGTCCTGCATGTAGCCTTTCAGAATGCCATCCTCGATCAGGGTGGTGCATTCGGTCGGCGTGCCTTCGTCGTCGATGCTGAGCGAACCGCGGCGACCGGCGAGCGTGCCGTCGTCGACGATGGTGACGCCCTTCGCCGCCACGCGCTGGCCGATGCGACCGGAGAACGCGGAGCTGCCCTTGCGGTTGAAGTCGCCTTCCAGGCCGTGGCCGATTGCCTCGTGCAGCAGCACGCCGGGCCAGCCGGGGCCGAGCACCACGGTCATCTGGCCGGCGGGCGCGTCGGTTGAATCGAGGTTCACCAGCGCCTGGCGCACGGCCTCGTCGGCGAAACGCAGCGCACGTCCGTTCTCGAGCAATTCGCGATAACCGTAACGGCCGCCACCGCCGGAATAGCCCTGCTCGCGGCGACCGCTGGCTTCGGCGATCACCTGCACGTTGATGCGCACCAGCGGGCGCACGTCGGCGGCCAGGGTGCCGTCGGAGGCAGCGATCAGGATGGTGTCCATGGTCGCGGCGAGGCTGACGATGACCTGCTTGATGCGCGGGTCGCGCGAGCGCGCGTAGGCGTCGACCTCGCGCAGCAGCGCGATCTTGTCGGGATTGGGCAGGCTCTCCACCGGATCGATCGCCGGATACAGCGCGCGCGCGTCGTGCAGTGCCAGCGGCTTGCCGGCGCCGTTGCCGCCGTGCGCGATCGCGCGGGCTGCCCTGGACGCCTCCAGCAGTTGCGGCAGCACGATCTCGTCGGAATAGGCGAAGCCGGTCTTCTCGCCCGAGATCGCGCGCACGCCCACGCCCTGCTCGATCGAGTGGCTGCCGTCCTTGACGATGCCCTCCTCCAGCGTCCACGACTCGCTGCGCGAATGCTGGAAGTACAAGTCGGCGGCGTCGATCGACGGACCCATCAGCTGGCCGAACACGCGGTCGAGGTCGCCGGTGGCGATGCCGCCGGGGGACAGCAGCTTGCTTTCGGCGAGATTGATCAGTGAATCCATGGGTCAGCGTGCCTGTGGTCGATCCGGAACTACCCCACATGGGGCTGGCGGGGGCGGCTTTAAAGCTTCACGGCCCCGACGAACCGGCGCTGGCCGGAGCAGGCACGGACCCGGTCGGCGCGATGCCGCCGGACGAAGCCGGCGCGGGTTCGAGCAACAGGCTCGGCGGCACCACCACGTCGTGCTTCTCGACCAGGGTCATCTTCGGGTCGTCCCAGCTCCCGGTGATCCGGTAGCGCGCGCTGGCCGCCTTGTTCAGCCCCTTGCCGAGCAGGCCTTGCACCGCGAAACCGGCCGCCGCGCCGAGCGGGCCGCCGACCACCGCGCCGACCACCGGCAGGCTGTTGCCGACGTGCGGCACCACCACCATCTGCTGGTCGTAATCGCGGGCGCGCAGACCGGTGCGACCGGTGACGCTGATGTTGGCCGCCGGCCCCTTGATGATCAGGTTGTCGGTAGTGGCGTTGCCGTCGGCCAGGCGGAAATCGCCGCTGATCGTGTCGAAGCCCAGCCCCTTGCCGAACACGTCGCCGAAATCCAGCGTGAGCCGGCGCGGCAGGTCGGCCAGCGAGACCAGGCCGAGCAGGCGCCCCACGCCGGGCGAGCTTGCCTCGGGAATACGGCCATCGTTGACCTGCACCTTGAGCGTGCCGTCCATCGTGGCCAGCGACAGCGCGGTGGGGCTGCCGGGCCAGCTGGCATCGAGTTCGTCGCGGGTCCGGCCGCCATCGACCAGGCCGTCGTAGCCGAATGCCGAGAGCATCGCGCCGAGATCTTCGGCGGAGAAGCTGATCCGCATGTGGGTGCGGCTGTCGGTGGCGGTGCCGTCCCAATCACCGCTGGCGGTGACCTGCACGCGCTCGGACAGCGCGCGCAGCTGTTCGATGTGCATGCCCTTGGGCGTGGGCCACGTCTCCAGCCGCGCTTCGCCCAGTCTGGCATCACCCAGGCGCAGGTCGCGCACCCACAGATGCAGTGGCGGCAGCGCCGCGGGATTGATGCCGGTGTTCGCCGGGTCATCGACGATTGCCGCCGGTGCCGGCCCGGGGGCGGCCGCGGTCGCCGCGACGGCAGGCGCACTCGCCGCCGTGGCCGACGCGGCGGGCTGCCGTGGCCAGTGCAGATGTTCCATGCGCGCAGTGACGCCACGCTTGTCCAGTTCGTCGGTGGGCACCTTGATGTTGCCGGCCATGGCGGGGCCATCCACGTCCACGCTGAGCAAGCCGGGCTGGGGCGCGGCACGCACGGTCAGCGCACCGAGGGGGCGCTCGAAACCGATCGCCTGGTCGGTGCTGACGTCGATGCTTTCCAGCGCCGGGCCGTCGCCGCCCGCACCCGCCACCGCACGCTGGACCCAGCCGGCGACATCCAGCCGGGCCGCATGGCCGCGGATGCGCAAGCCTTGCGTGGGAAGCGCCGGCGGCATCTGCCTGCCGAATGCCAAGGTGCCGGCCAGCGGTCGTCCGGCGGCGTCATCGGCCAGCCGCAGGTGGCCGCGCAGCACCTGGCCCAGCTCCAGTTGCACGTCGCTTCCGGCGGTCGGCAGGCTCATCTGCAGATGCAGCGGAAGGTTGCCCGCGGCGGGCTTGTCCAGCGGCGCGGGTAGCGCCAGCGCGATGCCGCTGAGCGGCGAATCGATGCTGAGCGTCTGCGCGAGTTCCTCGCTGCCCGGCGGATGGGCGAGCGTGAAGCCGATGCTGAACGGGCCACGCCCGTGCGCCAGATCCGCCAGCCATGCCAGCGAGGGATAACCCTGCACCAGCTCGGCGACCTGGTAATTGCCCTGGAGGGTCGCCGAGAACACCGTGTCCGGCGCGGCGTTGGCGCCGGCAATCGCCAGCTGCAACTGCGCGGGTTGGCCATGGAACACGGTATCCAGCGGCCCGCCCTGCAGGCCGTGCAGGTCGAAGCGCAGCGGACCGGCAATGCCGGCCAATGCCAGTTGCCAGTCCGGTGCCGCGAGGTCGGCATCGTGCAACTGCGCGGTGCCGTCGAGCTGCGCATCGGCAATGTGCGTCAACGGCAGGCTGAGATGGAACTCGAACGTGCCGCGGCCACCAAGCGTGAGCTCGGCCAGCGTATCGGACGCGCGGCGGGCTACCGGGCTCCTGCGGGAGAAGTTCAGCAGGCTCGCACCGCTGCCGCCACCGCGCACGTTGAGGTCAAGCAGGGGCTGGCCGAAGTCCGGGATCAGCGCCACCGCGCTGTCCACTTTCACGCCCAGCGAATGGCCGGCGCCGGCTTGCACCAGCATGCCGCCGTTGACGAAGCTGGCCACCGCATCGACGCCTTCGGCCTGCGGCCACTCGTCGCCGTAGTCGAGGGTCAGGCCGTGGATCTCGGCCCGCGCTTCGAAGCGACCCTCGTTGTGGTGGAAGGGCCAGTCCGCCAGATCGCCGCGCACCAGCACCTGCGCCTGCTCGACGGTGCCGGCCACCAGCGCGCGGTCCAGCCATGCCACGGTCGCCGGCGGCATCACGTTGACCGGCCAGAACAGTTTCGCCGCGGGAACCTCGGCGTGGTCGATCGACGCGTACAGACCCAGCCACGGCGCGCCGCCGCCGGCAGGCAGCACCGCCTCGCCGCGCGCGCTGCCGGCATAGCCGGCGCCGACGAATTCCAGACTGTCGGCACCGATGTGCCAGTCGCCATCCTGCGGCCAGAACGCCAGCGTGCCGGACAGATTCGACAACGCGAACGGGTGGCGGAACACCTGCGCAAACGTCACCGTGGTGGCTTGCGCCGGCAGCTCCAGCGAGAAGGCTTCGGCGTCCCCACGCAGCGTGCCGCGCAGGTTGCTCAAGCCTGGCGACTTGTCCACCGGATCGATGCCGAGCCGATCGAACGCCACTGCCAGGCGCTGCAATCCGCCGGCCCGCGTCCAGTGCAGCGCGAGCCGCTCGAGTTCGCCACGCGGATGCCCGCGACCGAGCCAGCGCGCGAGGCCCGGGGGCAGATCCGGCTTCAACGCCAGCCATGGCAGCAGCGGTGCCAACTGCAGCTTGTGCGCGGCGGCCTCAACGCGCAATTGCGGCGTGCCCGGCTGATCCAGTTCCACCACCGCGGCACTGCCGTCGTCGCCGGCCCAGCGCAGCGCGTAACCGGCACCCTCGGCATGGATGCCGGCCAAGCCATGCAGCGTCGCCACCTCGGCCACGCCGCCGGCGGGCCCGCGCACCGACAGCGTGTCAAGGTCGACACGCACCACGCTGTCGCCCAGTTGACCCTGGCGCCAGTCGAGCCATGCGCTGAGGCGGCCGGTGCCGTGTTCGATCCCGTAACCTTTCAGGTCGAGGCCGTCGAGCAAGGGTTTCAGATGGGCCGCATCGGCGCTGACCCACAGCTTGCCGGAGCGTTCGTCCTGGCGCAGGTCGCCTACCGCGCGCACGCTGGCCTCGGCCACGCCCTCGCGCCGCAGGCTGCCGCCGAAGCGGATGCGGTCACCCTGCAAGCTGATCCGCAACTGCCGCGACAGCAAGGCGTAGTGCTCGCCCAGCGTGGCATCGGTCACTACCACGCGCAGGTCATCCAGCCACAAATCCAGCGACAGGTGGCGCAGGGAGAGCGCCGGCTGGTCCGCACCGGCGGCGGTGCCAAGCCCGCTGACGCGCCAGCCGCTGGCGTCGTGCAGCAGATCCAGTTGCAAGCCGCGCAGGTACACGTTGAACAGATGCCGTGACGGCAGCAGCCAACCACCCAGGTCCAGTTTCAGGCGAGACTCCGGCAACTGCAGTGCCGCGCCATTCGTCCCGGCGGCCAGGCCGATGCGCACGTCATGCAGCACGAATTCCGGACCGCCCGCCGTCCATCGCCCCGCCATCGAGGCGATACCCACCGGCCGCTGCAGGCGCTGGCTCAGTTGCGCGGCCACCCATTCGGGATGGCGCGCCAGCAGCGGCAACAGCAACTGCGCCAGCGCCGTCAGCACGGCGAACAGGATCACCAGCACGCCCGCGACCCAACCCAGGCCGCGCGCGCCACCGTGCAATCGACGACGCCACACCTTGTTCATGCGCCGTGGGCCGGCGTCGACTTACAGCAAGACCACATCGAACTGTTCCTGCGAGTAATGCTCTTCCGCCTGGAAGCGTATGCTTTTGGAGATGAACTCCTCCAGCTCGGCGACCGCCGCGGACTCCTCCTCCAGGATGCGGTTCACCACGGAGGGGCTGGCCATCACCAGCAGTTTCTCCGCGTTGAACTGGCGCACGGCACGGGTGATCTCGCGGAAGATCTCGTAGGTCACCGTCTCGGCGGTCTTCAGCACGCCGCGGCCGTTGCAGGCCGGGCAAGGCTCGCACAGCTGGCGGGCCAGGCTCTCGGTGGTGCGCTTGCGGGTCATCTCGACCAGGCCCAGCGCCGACATCGGGTACACCGTGGTCTTGGCATGGTCGCGCGCCAGCCCCTTGCCGAGCATGCGCAGCACCTGGCGCTTGTGCTCCTCATCGGTCATGTCGATGAAGTCGATGATGATGATGCCGCCCAGGTTGCGCAGGCGCAGCTGGCGCGCCGCCGCCTGCGCGGCTTCCAGATTGGTGCGGTAGACGGTTTCCTCGAGGTTGCGCGTGCCGAGATAGGCGCCGGTGTTGACGTCGATGGTGGTCATCGCCTCGGTCTGGTCGACGATCAGGTAGCCGCCGGATTTCAGCGGCACGTCCTTCTTCAGCGCTCGCTGCATTTCGTCCTCGACGCCGTACAGGTCGAAGATCGGTCGCTCGCCATCGTAGTGCTCGACGCGATCGTCCAGCTGCGGCATGAACTTGTGCACGAACCGGGCCACCCGCTCGAAGGTCTCGCGCGAATCGACGCGCACCTTCTCGATGTCCTCGTTGAGCATGTCGCGCAGGCTGCGCAGCGGCAGCGACAACTCCTCGTAGACCCGCTCGCCCACGCGCGCCTTGGCGATGTTCTCCTGCACCACGCGCCACACCTTGCCCAGGTAGGTCACGTCGAATGCCAGCGACTCCGCGCCCTGGCCCTCGGCATTGGTGCGCACGATGTAGCCGAGGCGGTTGCCATCGGTTGCATCGGCACCGATCAGCGTGCCGAGTACCTCGCGCAGGCGCTGGCGCTCGACTTCATCCTCGATGCGGGCCGAGATGCCCAGCGTGCGCGAATGCGGCAGCAGCACCAGGTAGCGCGAGGGAATCGACAGGTGCGCCGACAGCCGCGCGCCCTTGGTGCTGATCGGGTCCTTCACCACCTGCACCACGATCTCCTGGCCCTCGTGCACCAGTTCGCTGATCGAGGGCAGGTGGCCGTTGCCGTTGCTGCCGGCATCGTCATCCTCGACCGCCGACAGCGCCGGGCGCACGATGTCCGAGGCATGCAGGAACGCGGCGCGCTCCAGCCCGATCTCGACAAACGCCGCCTGCATGCCCGGCATCACGCGCTGCACGCGGCCCTTGTAGATGTTGCCGACGTAGCCGCGCCGCGAGGCCCGTTCGACGTGCACCTCCTGCAACATGCCGTTCTCGACCACGCCGACCCGGGTTTCACGCGGTGTCACGTTGATCAGGATTTCTTCACTCACCGCACACCCCCAGGATACAAGCCATCTTTATAGCCGTTGGCCATGCAGGCTGTCGATGAACGGCGCGCGGAAATCGACCCGGCCGCACCGATACTGCAAAATGGGTCCGTTTTCGTCTCGCTTCCGGCGCGAGACGTTCCCGCCCCTCTGGAGCCAGTCGCGCATGACCACCCCGATTCTGCTGGCCTGGAGCGGCGGCAAGGATTGCCTGCTGGCGCTGCAGCGGCTGCAGGCCGATCCGGCCTGGCAGGTGGTCGGCCTGCTGACCACGCTCAACCGCAACTATCAGCGCGTGGCGATGCACGGCGTCCATCGCGAAGTGCTGCTGGCGCAGACCGCCGCGCTCGGCCTGCCGCTGGTCGAAGTCCTGCTGGACTGGCCCGGCAGCAACGAAGTCTACGAGGAAGCCCACGCCCGCGCGCTGGTCGAGGCCCGCATGCGCTGGCCCGGCATCCGCCACTGCGCGTTCGGCGACCTGTTCCTGGAGGACGTGCGCGACTACCGCGTGCGCCAGCTCGGCCGCGAGAACTGGCGCGCGGTGTTCCCGCTGTGGGGCGAGGACACGGCGGCGTTGTCGCGTCGCTTCGTGGGCGAGGGCCACCGCGCCGTGCTGTGCTGCGTGGACACCGGGCAACTGGACGCCGGCTTCTGCGGCCGCGACTACGATGCGGGCCTGCTCGACGCCCTGCCGGCCGGCGTGGATCCCTGCGGCGAACGCGGCGAGTTCCACACGCTGAGCTACGCCGGACCGCTGTTCCGCCACCCGCTGCGGCTGCGCCGGGGCGAGTCGGTGCTGCGCGACGGGCGCTTCCAGTACACCGATTTCCTGCTCGACGAGCATGCCGGCCGGGCCTGACACCATCCTGCCCGACCTGCTGGCACCCGGATTGCGCCTGGTGTTCTGCGGTACCGCCGCCAGTGCGCGCTCGGCTGCCGAAGGAGCCTACTACGCGCATCCCGGCAACCTGTTCTGGCGCGCATTGTTCGACGCCGGGCTCACCCCGCGCCTGTTTGCGCCGACCGAGTTCAGGCACCTGCTGCCGCTCGGCATCGGCCTCACCGACCTGGCCAAACACCACAGCGGCAACGACGCCGCACTGCCCCGCGATGCCTTCGACGCCGCCGCGCTGCGCCGCAAGATCCGGCGCTGCCGACCGCGCCTGCTCGCCTTCACCAGCAAGAACGCCGCCCGCGCGGTGCTGGGTGGCGCGCTCGACTACGGCATGCAGGAGGAAACCTTCGGCGCCACGCGCTTGTTCGTGCTGCCTTCGCCCTCCGGCCAGGCTCGCGGACACTGGAACCTGCAGCCGTGGCTGGCACTGGGTGCGTTGTACCGGGGCGATGGCGCGCGCTGACGCGTCCGCAGCTTCAGTTGACCGTCGTGGCCGGCGGTGCCGCTTCGATCGCCGCATCCAGCACCCCGCAATGCAGCGGCGGTTTCACCGAACCGGCCGGCAGCGGATGGGTATCGGTCGGCAGTTCACGGTTGGCCAGCGCGGCGGCGACCGCGCTGATGTCCGACTCGCTCAACCGGCTGGCGACCTCGGCCATGCAGTCCGGCGCCACCGTGGCGCGGGTGTGCGTGCGCCATGAACCCAGTTGCGCGCTGACATAGTCGTAAGGCAGACCGACCAGCCCGGGAGTCGACGGTTCCACGCCGGTCAACTGGCTGCCGTGGCAGCTGCTGCAGGCGGGAATGCGTCGCGACGGATCGCCCTTGTCCAGCAATTGTGCACCACGCTGCAACACCGCGGCGGGCATGGCAGGCGTCGGCGAGCGTGCGAACGGTACGCGCTGGGCGGCGAAGTACTCGGCGATTTCCTGCATGTACGTCGGCGTCAGCTCGCGCACGGTGTATTCCATCGGAGCGTACTTGCGCAGACCGTCCTGGAAATCCTGCAGCTGCCGCGCCAGGTAGGCCGCCGGCTTGCCGGCCAGGCGCGGGAAATATCCGCTGGCCGCACGCCCCTCGCCCTGCTTCCCATGGCAGGTGGTGCAGGCGGCGATGCGCTGCTGCAAGGTATCGGGAATCGGGAGTCGGTCGGCGGCGCAACTGGCGGCGCCGTACCCGAGGGCGGCCGCAAACAGCATGGCGACACCGAACGGCTTGGCGTGACGCAGGCTGAGGTTCGTGATCATCCGACGATTGTACGCTGACGGCCGCAGCGCCCAAACCGCAACGGCGCTAAGCTGGCCGGGCGACCACACGCCGTGTCCCGAAATCGGGGGTTACCGTGAACCGTCCAGCCGTCCGTATCGCCGCACTGACCATCGCCTTGCTCCCGGGCCTCGCGTTGGCCACGGAAGCCACGCCGCCGGATGTCGCCTACGCGTCGATCGACCAACTCCAGCAACGCATGGATGCCGGCGCGCTGGACAGCCGCCAGCTCGCCCGCGCGTTGCTCGATCGCGTCCAGCGGATCGATCGCTCCGGCCCCACCCTGCGCGCAGTGATCGAGACGAACCCCGACGTGCTGCCGCTGGCCGACGCGCTCGACGCCAAGCGCACGAGATCCCACGGCCCGTTGTACGGCATCCCGGTGTTGCTCAAGGACAACATCGAGACCGGCGACCACATGCTCACCACCGCCGGCTCGCTCGCACTGATCGATGCACCGGCCGCACGCGACGCCAGCCTGGTCGAGCGGCTGCGCAAGGCCGGTGCGCTGATCCTCGGCAAGACCAACCTGAGCGAATGGGCGAACTTCCGTTCCAGTCACGCCAGCAGCGGCTGGAGCGGGCGCGGCGGGCAGACGAAGAACCCGTACGTGCTCGATCGCAATCCCTGCGGTTCCAGCGCCGGTTCCGCCGTCGCGGTGGCGGCCGGGCTCGCCACGGTGGCGATCGGCACCGAAACCGACGGCTCGATCATCTGCCCCGCGGCAATGAACGGCATCGTCGGCATCAAGCCCACCCTGGGCCTGGTCAGCCGCCGCGGCATCGTGCCGATCAGTCACAACCAGGACACCGCCGGCCCGATGGCGCGCAGCGTCGCCGACGCTGCGACCCTGCTCAGCGTGATCGCCGGCAGCGACCCGCGCGACCCGGCCACCCTGGAGGCCGACCGGCACGCCACTGACTACACGAAGTTCCTCGACCCGAACGGACTCAGGGGCAAGCGCATCGGCGTGGTGCGTCAGCTCGCCGGCGCCGAGCCGAACGCCGACCGCGTGCTGGCGCAGTCGATCGCATTGATGAAAGCGCAGGGCGCCATCGTCGTCGATCCGGTCACGCTGCCGCACCTGGCCGAACTCGGCGACCGGGAATTCACCGTGCTGCTGTACGACTTCAAGCACGACGTCAACGCCTATCTGGCCAACCGCCGCGGACTGAAGGTGAAGACGCTGGCCGACCTGATCGCGTTCAACCAGGCGCATGCCGCCGAAGAAATGCCGTGGTTCGGTCAGGAATTGTTCGAAAAGGCCGAGCAGAAGGGGCCGCTCACGGATAAGGCCTATGCGGACGCGCTGGCCACGGCGAAGCGCCTGTCCGGGCCGGAAGGCATCGACGCGGCGCTCCAATCGCAGCAGTTGGACGCGCTGCTGGCGCCGTCGTGGGGCCCGGCTTTCGTCACCGACCCGGTGTTGGGCGATCACATCGTCAGCGGTGATCCGACCGTGGGCGGCGCCTCGCAACCGGCAGCCGTGGCCGGCTACCCGTCGATCACCGTGCCCGCCGGCTTCGCCCACGGCCTGCCGGTCGGCATCGTGCTGTTCGGCGCGAAGTGGAGCGAACCGGTGCTGATCTCGATCGCCTACGGTTTCGAGCAGCACGCCAAGGCATGGCAAGCGCCGCAGTTTCTGCCCACCGTGGGCGATCCGCCCGCGGCGTCCCCGCGCTGAGCATGCAGTGCGTCAGCCCGCCCCGCCGGTCGACTTGCGCACGATAAGCATCGCCAGCTCCAGCGACTGTTCGTAGTTCAGGCGCGGATCGACCATCGACTTGTAGGCGCGATCCAGGTCGCCCTCCTTGAGGTCGCGCGCGCCGCCGATGCACTCGGTCACGTCTTCGCCGGTCAGCTCCAGGTGCACGCCACCCAGCCGCGTGCCAGCCGCCGCGTGGATGTCGAAGGCTCGATCCAGTTCGCCACGGATGTTGTCGAAGCGGCGCGTCTTGTGGCCGTTCGAGGTGCTCTCGGTGTTGCCGTGCATGGGGTCCGCCACCCACAGCACGCGTCGACCTTCGCGCTTCACCGCGTCCAGCAGCGGCGGCAGCGCATCGGCGATCTTCGCCTGGCCCATCCGGTGGATCAGGGTCAGCCGGCCCGGCTCGGCATGCGGATCGAGTGCGTCGATCAGCGGCAGCAGTTGATCGGGAGTCACCGAGGGGCCGATCTTGACCGCCACCGGATTGCGGATGCCTCGGAAGTACTCCACGTGCGCGCCATCCAGTGCAGCGGTGCGCATGCCGATCCACGGGAAATGCGTGGACAGGTTGAACCAGCCCGGATTGCGAGGTACCTGGCGAGTCAGGGCCTGTTCGTAATGCAGCAGCAGCGCCTCGTGCGAGGTGAAGAAATCCACCTTGGAGAAGCCGGCGATCGGGCCGGCCAGCGTCTCCATGAAGTGCAGCGAATCGCTGATCGCGGCGACCATCTGCCGGTACTCGGCGGCCAGCGGCGAATGCTCGACCCAGGCCAGGTCCCAATATTCGGGATGGCGCAGGTCGGCAAAACCGCCGTCGATCAACGCGCGCACGAAGTTCATCGTCAACGCCGAATGCGCATGCGCCTGGATCAACCGCTGCGGATCAGGACGCCGCGCGGCGGCGGTGAACTCCTGGCTGTTGACCACGTCGCCGCGAAAACTCGGCAGGCTCACGCCGTGGCGCGTTTCGCTATCGGCCGAACGCGGCTTGGCGTACTGCCCGGCAAAGCGCCCCACCCGCAGCACCGGCTTCTTCAGCCCGTGCACCAGCACCAGGCTCATCTGCAGCAGCACCTTCAGCCGGTTGGAAATCACCGGGCTGGTGCAGTCGGCGAAGCTCTCCGCGCAATCGCCACCCTGCAACAGGAAGCGCTTCCCTTCCTGCGCCTCGGCCACCGCCTCCTTGAGCGCCAGGATCTCCCACGAGGTGACCAGCGGCGGCAATCGGGCCAGGAGCGCACCTGCCTTGGCCAGCTCGACCGGGTCGTCGTAGCTCGGTTGCTGCAGGGCCGGACGACGCTGCCAGGAATCCGGCGTCCACGGCGCCGTGCCGGCACAAGCCACATCAGCAGCCACGACGCCGACGTCGGAATCCCGCAGCTTGTTCATGCGTGCGACGTCCGGCGGCGCACCGCCACCACCGTCAGCACGGCGAGCAGCACGAACCAAAGCAGCGTCCACGCCGGCATCGGCAAGCCCAGGATCGGCTCGACCGCCGCGCATTCGCCGGAACCGGTAAACACCATGCGCAACACCTTGGCAAACGGGAACGCGCTGAACATGTAATCGAGCGGCGGCCCGCAGGACGGAATCTGGTCGGCGGGCAGCGACTGGATCCACAGGTGCCGCGCCGCCACCACGATGCCGAACACCGCACCGATCCACACGCCCGCGGCATAGATCCAGCGCAGCCCGCCGCGCGGCGCATGCAAGGCGCCAAGCAGAAAGAACACGCCCATCACGATGAAGCCGACGCGCTGGAAGATGCACAGCGGGCACGGCGTCATTTCCCAGGCATATTCGGCATACAGCGCGAAGCCCATGAGGGCGGCGCACACCAGGAAACCGACGGCGAAACTGAAGCGGTACGACCAGCGCAATGGGTTCATAGGGGCTTTGCTGCGATGCGAAACGATGACATTACCCGTTCGGCGCAGCGCTGTCAGCACGCAACGCTGCAGCAACCGCGAAGACGGACCGGCGTCGGGCCGAAAACGCAAAACCCGGCACCAGGCCGGGTTTGCATGACGCTGCAGGCGACCGTCAGGTCGTCCGGCCGGCATCTCACTCCGCGTCGACGGACTCGACCTGCGGACGCCCCACCAGCTCGACGTACGCCATCGGCGCGTTGTCGCCGTCGCGGAAGCCGCACTTGAGAATGCGCAGGTAACCGCCGGGACGCTCCTTGTAACGCGGGCCCAGCTCGACGAACAGCTTGCCCACCGCTTCCTTGTCGCGCAGACGCGAGAACGCAAGGCGGCGATTGGCGACGCCATCGGTCTTGGCCATCGTGATCAGCGGCTCGGCGACGCGGCGAAGTTCCTTCGCCTTCGGCAGGGTGGTGCGGATCAGCTCATGCTTGAACAGCGACGAGGCCATGTTCTTGAACATCGCTTCGCGGTGGCTGCTGGTGCGGTTGAGCTTGCGTCCGGATTTCTGGTGGCGCATGACGGAATACTCTCTGTAGGTCTGTTGTTATGAAGTGCCGGCGCTTGTGTCCGACACCCCGCGGTTACCCGCTTTTATGTGAGCCCCATCGGAGCAGGCTCTTGTGAAAAGTGCGGCCATGGATGGCCGCTTCTGCTGCATGGCCAAGGTGCTGTACACACCCTGGCCAATATCCGGCTACAACAGCGATCAAGGAGGATCGCCCTAGCCCAGCTGCATGCCGTGCGAAAGCCCCGGCGGCGGCCAGTTTTCCAGCTTGGTGCCGAGGGACAGGCTGCGCCCGCCCAGGACATCCTTGATTTCGGTCAGCGACTTCTTGCCCAGGTTCGGCGTCTTCAACAGCTCGACCTCGGTCTTCTGCACCAGGTCGCCGATGTAATAGATGCTCTCGGCCTTCAGGCAGTTCGCCGAACGCACGGTCAGCTCCAGATCGTCGATCGGACGCAGCAGCAGCGGCTCGAAGCCGCTCTTCTCGGCCTTGTCCGTGGCACTTTCGCGACGCGAGAAGTCACCGAACACCGACAGCTGGTCGTTGATGATCTCGGCGGCCTTGCGCACCGCGTCCTCGGCGTCGATGGTGCCGTTGGTCTCGATGTCCAGCACCAGCTTGTCAAGGTTGGTGCGCTGCTCGACACGCGCGGCGTCCACCTCGTAGGCCACCCGCAACACGGGCGCGAACGAGGCATCCAGCTGCAGGCGGCCGATCGGGCGCGCCTCGTCGTCAGGATGCTGGCGCGCGCTGGCCGGCTGGTAGCCGACGCCGCGACGCACCTTGAGGCGCATGTTGAGCGCGATGTCCTTGGTCAGGTGGCACAGGACATGCTCGGGGTTGACGATCTCCACCGTATGGTCGACCACGATGTCGCCGGCGGTCACCACGCCCTTGCCCTTCTTGGACAAGGTCAGGGTCACTTCATCGCCCGAATGCTGCCGGATCGCCACGTCCTTGAGGTTCAGCAGGACTTCGATGACGTCCTCCTGCAGGCCTTCAAGCGTGGTGTATTCGTGCAGCACGCCGTCGATTTCCACCTCGACGATGGCGCTGCCGGGGATCGAGGAGAGCAGCACGCGGCGCAGCGCGTTGCCCAGGGTATGGCCAAAGCCACGCTCGAGCGGCTCGACCACCACCTTGGCGCGGTTGGCTCCGAGCTGTTCGACGCTGAGGCCACGTGGCCGCAGCACACTAGTTGACGAAACTGCCATGCAGAGCTCCGGTTAATTACTTCGAGTAAAGCTCGATGATCAATGCTTCATTGATGTCGGACGGCAGGTCGCCGCGATCCGGCACCGACTTGAACGTGCCTTCGAACTTCTTGGAATCCACTTCGACCCAGACCGGGCGCAGGTCCATGGTGTCGAACACGGTGGCCGCTTCCTGCACGCGCAGCTGGCTGCGCGCCTTCTCGGTCAGCGCGATCGCGTCGCCCGGGCGCACCTGGTAGGAAGGAATGTTCACCTTCTTGCCGTTGACCAGCACCGCCTTGTGGGCAACCAGCTGGCGGGCCTGGGCGCGGGTGACCGCGAAGCCCATGCGGAACACGACGTTGTCCAGGCGGCTCTCGAGCAGACGCAGCAAGTTCTCGCCGGTATTGCCCTTGAGCGTGGTCGCCTTGGTGTAGTAGTTGCTGAACTGGCGCTCGAGCACGCCGTAGATACGCTTGACCTTCTGCTTCTCACGCAGCTGGACGGCGTAGTCGGACATGCGCATGCGCTTGTTCGCGCCATGCTGGCCGGGCTTGTTTTCCAGTTTGCACTTTGAATCCAGCGCACGCGCCGGGCTCTTCAGGCTGAGATCCGCACCTTCGCGCCGGGCGAGTTTGCAGGTAGCTCCACGATAACGTGCCATGTTTCTTCTCTTTCAGATAGTCCGGCCGCGGCCGGTGCTTGATTCTCGCGATCGAAGACGACCGCCCTCAGACACGCCGCTTCTTGGGGGGACGGCAGCCGTTGTGCGGGATCGGCGTGACGTCGATGATGTTGAGCACCTTGTAGCCCAGCGCATTCAGCGAACGCACCGCCGACTCGCGGCCCGGGCCGGGACCCTTGATGCGCACTTCCACCGTCTTCACGCCGTAGTCGCCCGCGGCGCGGCCGGCCTTCTCGGCGGCGACCTGTGCAGCGAACGGGGTGGACTTGCGCGAGCCGCGGAAACCGGCACCGCCGGCGGTCGCCCACGACAGGGCATTGCCCTGGCGATCGGTGATGGTAACGATGGTGTTGTTGAAGGAGGCCTGCACGTGGGCCACGGCATCCGTGACAACGCGCTTGATCTTCTTCTTGGTCTTGACCGGCTTAGCCATGGTTTGAAGGCTCTTCTCGATGAGTGCGGCCACGGATGGCCGCTTTTTTGATCTTCGCGGTCATCGGTGACCGCACAAATCCGCAGGCAATCACTTCTTGATTGCGCGACGCGGACCCTTGCGGGTACGCGCATTGGTACGGGTACGCTGCCCGCGAACCGGCAGGCCGCGACGATGACGCAGGCCGCGGTAGCAGCCAAGGTCCATCAGCCGCTTGATCGCCATGCCCACCTCGCGGCGCAGATCGCCTTCGACGGTGTACTTGGCGATCTCCAGGCGAATCTTTTCCACTTCGCCTTCGCTCAGCGACTTGATCTGGGTGGTCGGGACCACGCCCGCGTCCACGCAAACCTGCTTGGCGCGGCTGCGGCCGATACCATAAATGCTCTGCAGACCGACCCAGACGTGTTTCTGAACCGGCAAATTGACACCCGCAATGCGCGCCATGAGTACTCTCTCCGAATGCGTTTCGTGCGCGGTAAACGCGCAATTTTAACCTGAATTACCCGAACAGGAAAGCCCTGCGGCGCCAAGGCACCGCAACTCTCCGACCTGGAGCGTCCCTCGCCGCGTCAACTGCGACGGAGGTTGGCTTTCTTGAGCAAACTTTCGTACTGATGACTGACCAGATGCGCCTGGATCTGCGCCGTGAAATCCATCACCACCACCACCACGATCAGCAGCGAGGTGCCGCCGAAATAGAACGGTACGTGCCACGCCTGCTGCATGAACGACGGCACCAGGCACACCAGCACCAGGTAGATCGCGCCGACCGCCGTCAGGCGTGTCATCACCGCGTCGATGTAGCTGCCCGTGGCCTTGCCCGGACGAATGCCGGGAATCAGGGCGCCGGAGCGCTTCAGGTTGTCCGCCGTCTCTTCCGCGTTGAACACGATCGCGGTGTAGAAGAATGCAAAACCGATCACCAGTACCGAAAAGGTGATTTCATACAACGGGTTGCCCGGACTCAGCGACTGCGTCAGATCCTGCACCCAACGCGACGAATGACCCGTGCTGAACCAGCTCACCGCGGTGGCCGGGAACATCAGCAAGCTCGACGCAAAGATCGGCGGAATCACGCCCGACATGTTGATCTTCAGCGGCAGGCTGGAGCTCTGGTTCTGATAGGCCTTCTGTCCGCCCGAACGTCGTGCGTAGTTCACCGTGATGCGCCGCTGGGCGCGCTCCACGAACACCACGAAGGCGGTCACGGCCAGCACCAGCCCGAACACCACCAGCAGCATGAGCAGCGACAGCTCACCGTTGTTGGCCATGCCCAGCGTGTGCACCACCGCGCCGGGCAAGCCGGCCACGATGCCGGCGAAGATCAGCAGCGAGATGCCGTTGCCGATGCCGCGCTCGGTCATCTGTTCGCCCAGCCACATCAGGAACATGGTGCCGGCGGTCAGGCCTACCACGGACGAGAACACGAAGCCGAAGCCCGGCGTGTACACCACCGGCGCGCCGCCCGCGGCCACCTGGCCCTGCAAGGCAACCGCAATGCCGAAGGACTGGAACGCCGCCAGCAGCACCGTGGCATAACGGGTGTACGCCGTCATCTTGCGCTTGCCGGCCTCGCCTTCCTTGCGCAGGGCCTGCAGGCTCGGCACCACCGCGCCCATCATCTGGAACACGATCGACGCCGAGATGTACGGAATCACGCCGAGCGCGAAGACCGAGAACCGCTCCAGCGCGCCGCCCGAGAACATGTTGAACATGTCCATCAGACCGTTGCCGTTGACCAGGTTCGTCATCGCCTCCGGGTTGACGCCCGGAACCGGAATGAACGAGCCGAGACGGAACACCATCAACGCACCCACCACGAACAGGATGCGCTGACGAAGCTCCGTCAGCTTGCCGAGTTTGCCCAGTGCGTTGCCCTTGGCTACGGCCACCGTCTTACTCCACGCTTCCGCCGGCCGCCTCGATGGCCGCCTTCGCGCCCGCCGTGGCCAGCAGACCGGACAGCTTCACCGCGCGACCGATCTCGCCCTTCAGCACTACCTTGACCTTCTTGGCGCGGCTGTCGATCAGGCCAGCCTGATGCAGCGCGACCACGTCGATCACGTCGCCCTTGAGATTGGCCAGCTGATACAGGAAGACTTCCTGGCTCTGCGCCTTCAGCTTCGAGCGGAAGCCGACCTTCGGCAACCGGCGGTTCAGCGGCATCTGGCCGCCTTCGAAACCGAACTTGTGGGTGCCACCCGCGCGGGCATGCTGACCCTTGTGGCCGCGACCGGCCGTCTTGCCCAGGCCCGAACCGATGCCGCGACCCACGCGCAGGCGGGTCTTGCGGGAACCGGCGGCCGGCTTGATGTCATTCAGACGCATGATGATTACTCCTCGACCCGGACCAGGTAGTAGACCGTGTTGATCAGCCCACGCACCTGCGGGCTGTCCTTCAGCTCGCGCACGTCGTTGACCTTGCCCAGACCCAGCGCCTTGACGCTGAGGCGATGGCGCGCCTGCACGCCGCGCAGGCCCTTGACCAGGCGCACGCGCACGGTGGCAGCGGATTCGTTCTTCTTAGCCATTGCCCAGCACCTCTTCCAGACTCTTGCCCCGCTTGGCGGCGATCTTCTTGGGCGAGGCAACCGCCTGCAGGCCCTTGATGGTGGCGCGCACCAGGTTGATCGGATTGCGCGAACCGACGGCCTTGGCCAGCACGTTCTTGACGCCGACCACTTCCAGCACCGCACGCATGGCGCCGCCGGCGATCACGCCGGTACCTTCGGAAGCCGGCTGCATGTACACGCGGGCCGCACCATGGTTCGCCTTGATGGCGTACCACAGGGTGCCGTTGTTCAGTTCGATGTTGACCATCTGGCGGCGGGCACGCTCCATCGCCTTGGAAATGGCCACCGGCACTTCACGCGCCTTGCCATAGCCGAAGCCGACCTTGCCCTCGCCGTCACCGACCACGGTCAGTGCGGTGAAGCTCATCTGGCGGCCACCCTTGACGGTCTTGGCCACCCGGTTGACGGCAATCAGCTTCTCGAGCAGGCCGTCCGAATTTTCGCGATCGTTAGAAGACATGTTCTATTCCGTGTGCCCGGACCATCCGGGACTTTTGCTTGCGGCTTGGCCGCTTGTAGTTGTATGTGCTGCCAGGATCAGCAACCGGATTGGCGACTCGCGGAAGCGGGCTCTTTCGAATCCCGAATCCCGCGCCCCGCATCCCGGCGCCTCAGAACTTCAGGCCCGCCTCGCGCGCCGCCTCGGCAAGCGCCTTGATGCGGCCGTGATAGCGGAAACCGGAGCGGTCGAACGCCACCGACTCCACACCGGCAGCCTTCGCGCGCTCGGCCACAGCCTTGCCCACGGCCGCCGCAGCAGCCAGGTTCTTGGTGCCCTTCAGGCCTTCGGCGACCGACTTTTGCACGGTGGAGGCAGCCGCTACCACGTTCTTGCCGGAGGCGTCGAACACCTGCGCATAAAGATGCTGCCCGGTGCGATGCACCGACAGGCGGGCCACGCCCAGCTTGCGGATGTGGCTGCGGGTGGACTTGGCGCGGCGCAGGCGATTTTCGTTCTTGTTCATCTCTCAATTCCTCGAAAGCGGATCGGCTCGGATGGCTGTCATCTGCTCTTTGTGAAAAGTCCGGCCATGGATGACCGGTCTCTACGCGCAGGGACAGCGCATTTACGCCTTCTTGGCTTCCTTCAGGGTGATCTTCTCGCCGGCATAGCGCACGCCCTTGCCCTTGTAGGGTTCGGGTGGGCGGAAGCCGCGAATCTTGGCTGCGACCTGGCCGACGACCTGCTTGTCGGTGCCCTTGATCAGCACTTCGGTCTGGGTCGGCGTTTCGATGCTGATGCCCTCGGGCGCGTCGAACACCACCGGGTGGGAGAAGCCCAGGCTGAGGCTCAGCGCCTTGCCCTGCATGGCGGCGCGATAACCGACGCCGACCAGCTCAAGCTTGCGCTCGTAACCCTGCGAGACGCCGGTGACCATGTTGGCGATCAGCGCACGCGCCGTACCGCCGAACTTGTCGTCCACGCCTTCGCCAAGCGTGACATTCGCCACGCCGCCGTCGACGGCGACCGTGACGCCCGGCAGCTGATGCACGGACAAGGTGCCCTTCGGGCCCTTCACCGAAATGTTGCCTCCGGCGATCGTCAGCTCGACGCCCTTCGGCAGGGAAATGGGTTGTTTGGCTACACGTGACATTGAAAGACTCCTTATGCCACTTGGCCGATGACTTCGCCGCCCAGGCCCTTGGCACGGGCCTGCGCATCGGTCAACAGACCAGCGGAAGTCGAGATGATCGAAATGCCCAGGCCGCCGAGGACCTTCGGCAGCTCGTCCTTGCCGCGGTAAACGCGCAGGCCGGAACGGCTGACACGGGAAATGCTCTCGATGGCGGGCTGACCGTCGAAATACTTGAGCTTGATCTCGAGCACCGGCTTGCCTTCCTCGACGGAAGTCTTGGCGTCGAGGATGTAGCCCTCGTTCTTGAGAAGGTCGGCGATGGCCACCTTCAGTTTCGACGACGGCATACGCACGACCGGCTTGCCCGTGGCCTGGGCATTGCGGACGCGCGTGAACAGATCGGCGATGGGATCAGTCATGCTCATGAAAACATCCTTCAGAGTGCACCGATATCCGATAAAACCGGAAATCAATCAGATTGTGAGCCGGCAAAGAAGCCAGCCTGCGTTGCGCAGACCGCCGACTATAGCAGCAATTTCGGTTTTTGGCGAACATCGGATGCGTTAGTCGCATCCACCGGTGGCATGCGGTGCCGCCGGTCGTATCGGTGCGCCGGAACAGCCGACGCGCCGATCCTGCAGGTTGTGAATTACCAGCTGGCCTTGCGCAGGCCCGGCACGTCGCCGCGCATGGTGGCTTCGCGCAGCTTGTTGCGACCCAGGCCGAACTTCGCGTAGACGGCGCGCGGACGACCGGTCAGGGCGCAACGCGTCCGCACGCGAACCGGGCTGGCATCGCGCGGAAGCTTCTGCAGGCTCGCCTGCGCTTCCATCTTCTCGTCGTACGAAGCCGTCGGGTTGAGCACGATCGCTTTCAGTTCGGCGCGCTTGGCGGCGTACTTCTGGATCAGCTTGGCCCGCTTGACGTCGCGGTTCACCATTGATTTCTTGGCCATAATTTATCGCTGCTCTTTCAAAGAGTCCGGCCGCGGACGGCCGGGTTCGTCAAGGATGACCGCTCAGTTCCGGAACGGGAAGCTGAAGGCCGTCAACAGGGCCTTCGCCTCGTTGTCGGTTCGCGCCGTCGTGGTGATGGAGATATCCATGCCGCGCAGAGCATCCACCTGGTCGAAATCGATCTCGGGGAAGATGATCTGTTCCTTGATGCCGAAGTTGTAGTTGCCGCGACCGTCGAACGCCTTGGCCGAAACACCGCGGAAGTCGCGCACGCGCGGCAGCGAGATGTTGATCAGGCGATCGAGGAACTCCCACATCTGCGCACGGCGCAACGTGACCTTGCAGCCGATCGGCCAGCCGTCGCGGATCTTGAACGAAGCCACCGAAACGCGGGCCTTCGTGGTGATCGGCTTCTGGCCGGCGATCTTGGCCATGTCGGCCACGGCGTTCTCGAGCACTTTCTTGTTGCCCGCCGCTTCGCCCACGCCCATGTTCAGCGTGATCTTGGTGATGCGGGGAACCTGCATCACGTTCTGGTAGCCGAACTGCTCGGTGAGCTTGCCGATTACCTGGTCTTTGTAGAATTTTTCAAGGCGCGTCATGATCGTGTTCCTTACGCGTCCACGACCTCGCCATTCGAACGGAACACGCGGACCTTGCGCCCATCAGCGAGCGTTTTGGAACCGACGCGTTCACCCTTGTTCGTGGCGGGGTTGAACAGCTGCACATTGGAGAGATGGATCGAGGCTTCACGCTCGACGATACCGCCAGCCTGGTTGGCCTGCGGGTTCGGCTTGGTGTGACGCTTGACCAGATTCACGTTGGAGACGAATACGCGATCGCCTGCAACACGCAGCACGTCGCCGCGCTGACCCTTGTTCTTGCCAGTGATCACCAGGACCTGATCACCCTTGCGGATACGGTTCATTGTCTTGACTCCGCTTCAGAGCACTTCGGGCGCGAGCGAGACGATCTTCATGAACTTCTCGTTGCGCAGCTCGCGGGTAACCGGCCCGAAGATACGGGTACCGATCGGCTCGAGCTTGTTGTTGAGGAGGACAGCCGCATTGCCGTCGAAACGGATCAGCGAGCCGTCGGGACGGCGCACGCCCTTGGCAGTACGCACCACCACGGCGTTGTACACCTCGCCCTTCTTCACCTTGCCGCGGGGAATGGCATCCTTCACGGTGACCTTGATCACGTCACCGATCGAGGCGTAACGGCGCTTGGAGCCGCCGAGCACCTTGATGCACATCACTTCCTTGGCGCCGCTGTTGTCCGCTGCGGAAAGCGTGCTTTGCATCTGGATCATGGCTGCACCCTCCCTTTAGACGTTGGCGCGCGTGATGATTTCAACCACGCGGTGATGTTTGGTCTTGGACAACGGACGGCACTCGGCGATACGCACGAGGTCACCCTCGTTCGCGCCCAGGTCGTCCTGCGCATGCAGCTTGGTCGACCGACGAATGGTCTTGCCCAGCAGCCAATGCTGCTCCTGGCGCTCGACCAGGACGGTGACCGTCTTGTCCATCTTGTTGCTGGTGACGCGACCCTCGAGGGTGCGTGCCTTCTTCTGGTTCTCGCTCATCTCGGCCGTCCCTTACTTCTTGCTGCCGAGCACGAATTTCGTGCGGGCGATGTCACGCCGAACGCGGCGAAGCTGGTGCGGCTGGGTGAGCTGGCCGGAACCCTTCTGCATGCGCAGGTTGAACTGCTCCTTGCGCAGGTCCAGCAGATGCTGGTTCAGCTCGTCGGCCGACTGGTTGTTGATATCTTTGCTGGCCATCACATCACCGCCCGTGTCACAAACTGGGTCTGCACCGAGAGCTTGGCGGCGGCCAGGCGGAACGCCTCGCGTGCCGTCGTCTCGTCGACGCCCTCGATTTCATACAGCATGCGGCCGGGCTGGATCGGGGCGACCCAGAACTCGACGCCGCCCTTGCCCGCGCCCATGCGCACTTCGATCGGCTTCTTGGTGATCGGCTTGTCCGGGAACACGCGGATCCACAGCTTGCCGCCACGCTTGACAAAGCGGGTGATGCAACGACGAGCCGCCTCGATCTGGCGCGCGGTGAGCGCACCATGCGTGGTCGCCTTCAGGCCGTACTCGCCGAAGCTGACGAGGTTGGAGCACTGGGCCAGACCGTCGTTGCGGCCTTTGAACTGCTTGCGGTACTTGGTTCGCTTGGGTTGCAACATGGCAACTCTCCCTTACTTCGCAGACCGCTCGCGACGGCCTTCACCGGCCTCGCGACGCGAATCATTACGACGGCCTTCGCCACCTTCACGGCGCGACGGCGACGGTTCGTCCTTCGACTCCTGGCTGGCAGCGGCCAGATCGAAGATCTCGCCCTTGTACACCCAGACCTTGATGCCGATGATGCCGTAGGTGGTGCTCGCCTCGGCGAAACCGTAGTCGATGTCGGCGCGCAGCGTATGCAGCGGCACGCGACCCTCGCGGCTCCACTCGGAGCGGGCGATCTCGGCGCCGTTCAGGCGGCCGGAGACGTTGATCTTGATGCCCAGGGCGCCCAGGCGCATCGCGTTGCCGACCGAGCGCTTCATCGCGCGGCGGAACATGATGCGGCGCTCCAGCTGCTGCGCGATGGACTCTGCCACCAGCTGCGCGTCCAGCTCGGGCTTGCGCACCTCGTTGACGTTGATGTGCGTCGGGACGCCCATCATGTCGCTGACTTCCTTGCGCAGCTTCTCGATGTCCTCGCCCTTCTTGCCGATCACCACGCCCGGGCGGGCAGTGTGGATCGTCACGCGCGCGGTCTTGGCCGGGCGCTCGATCTGGATCTTCGAGATGCCGGCGGCGGCCAGCTTCTTCTTCAGCATGTCGCGGACCTTGATGTCGGCCACGAGATACTTGGCGTAATCGCCCTTGTTGGCGAACCACTTCGCGTTCCAGTCCTTGGCAATGCCGAGGCGGATACCGGTGGGATGAACTTTATGACCCATCGTCTATATCCTCAGTCAGTTGCCGACAACCACAGTGATGTGGCTGGTACGTTTCAGGATGCGCGAACCGCGGCCCTTGGCGCGGGCGTACATGCGCTTCATCGCCGGACCTTCGTCGACGAAGATGCTGGACACCTTCAGCTCGTCGACGTCGGCACCGAGATTGTTCTCGGCGTTGGCGACGGCCGACAGCAGCACCTTGCGAACCAGGTGCGCAGCCTTCTTGTTGGTATAGGTGAGCACGTCGCTGGCCCGGCCCACGGGAAGCCCGCGGACGAGGTCGGCCACCAGGCGTGCCTTTTGCGCCGAAATGCGGGCGCCGCGCAGGATCGCTTTGGCTTCAGTGCTCATCACTTGCCCTTCTTGTCGCCGACATGGCCTTTGAACGTGCGGGTCACCGCGAACTCGCCGAGCTTGTGCCCGACCATGTTCTCGTTGATCAGGACGGGCACGTGCTGACGGCCGTTGTGGATGGCGATGGTCAAGCCGACCATTTCCGGCAGGATCATCGAGCGGCGCGACCAGGTCTTGATCGGGCGCTTGTTGTTGGCGGAAACCGCAGCTTCCACCTTCTTCGCGAGGTGAAGGTCGACGAAGGGACCTTTCTTCAAAGAGCGAGGCATGTCGGCTTCCTGTTACTTGGTACGACGACGCACAATGAAGTGCTGCGTGCGCTTGTTGTTGCGGGTCTTGTAGCCCTTGGCCGGCGTGCCCCACGGGCTGACCGGATGACGACCGCCGGAGGTCTTGCCTTCGCCGCCACCGTGCGGGTGGTCGACCGGGTTCATCACCACGCCGCGGACGGTCGGGCGAATGCCTACCCAGCGCTTGGCGCCGGCCTTGCCCAGCTTCTTCAGGCTGTGCTCGCCGTTGCCGACTTCGCCGATGGTGGCGCGGCAATCGACCGAGACGCGACGCATCTCGCCGGAGCGAAGGCGCAACGTGGCGTAACCGGACTCGCGGGCAACCAGCTGCACCGAGGCGCCGGCGCTGCGGGCGATCTGCGCGCCCTTGCCGGGACGCAGCTCCACGCAGTGGATCGTGCTGCCCATCGGGATGTTGCGCAGCTGCAGGCAGTTGCCGGCCTTGATCGGCGCCTCGCGACCCGACACCAGGCGATCGTCCACCTGCACGCCCTTGGGCGCGATGATGTAGCGACGCTCGCCATCGGCGTAGCACAGCAGCGCGATGTGCGCGGTGCGGTTGGGATCGTATTCGATGCGCTCGACGCGGGCGGCGATGCCTTCCTTGTCACGCTTGAAGTCGATGATGCGGTAATGCTGCTTGTGACCGCCGCCACGATGACGCGTGGTGATCCGGCCATGATGGTTGCGGCCGCCGGTACGGGATTGCGCCTCGGTCAAAGGAGCGTAGGGCGCGCCCTTGTACAGGCCTTCCGTGCGGACGCTGACTGCGTCGCGGCGACCCGGCGAGGTCGGCTTGTGGTTGATTAGTGCCATTTCACAGAACTCCTGGCTCAGGCCTTGGCGGACACGTCGATGGCCTGGCCATCGGCAAGACGCACGTAGGCCTTGCGCTTGCCCTGGCGATTGCCAGCGCGGAAACGGAAGGACTTGACCTTGCCCTTGACGTTGACGAGGTTCACCTGCTCGACCTTGACGTCGAACAGCTTTTCCACCGCAGCGCGGACATCGGCCTTGGTCGCCGCGGGGGCGACCAGGAACACATACTGGTTGTGCTCGGCAAGACGCGCCGACTTCTCGGAGATATGCGGCGCACGCAGCGTATCGAGAATGCGTTCGTTGCTCATGCCAGCCACTCCTCGATCTTCTTCACCGCATCGACCGTGACCACCACGTGGTCGGAGCCGACGAGGCTGACGGGGTTCAGGCCCATCACATCCAGCACATGGATGTAGGGGATGTTGCGCGCAGCCAGGAACACGGATTCGGAGGCATCCTCGGACACCAGCAACACGCGACCGGACACGTCCAGCTCGGCCAGCTTGGCGACCATCGCGGAGGTCTTCGGCGTCTCGATGCCGAAGCTCTCGACCACCTTCAGGCGACCCTGGCGAACCAGCTCGGAAAAGATCGAGCGGATCGCGACGCGATAAGCCTTGCGGTTGACCTTCTGCTCGTAGCTGCGCGGCTTGGCGGCGAACGTGACACCACCACCGACGAAGATCGGGGCACGGTAGTCACCGTGGCGGGCGCCGCCGCCCTTCTGCTTCTTGAACTTCTTGGTGGTGCCGGACATTTCGCCGCGGGACAGCTGCGCCTTGGTACCGGCGCGGCCAGCGGCCTGATAGGCAACCACGACCTGGTGCACCAGGGCCTTCTTGTACTCGCCGCCGAACACTTCGTCCGACACGCTGAGCGGCTTGGCACCCATGACATTGAGTTCCATGGTGTCTCTCCTCAGCTCTTGGTCGTCGGGCGGATGACGACGTCGCTACCGGTGGCACCCGGTACCGCACCCTTGACCGCGATCAGATGACGCTCGGCGTCGACCTTGACCACTTCCAGGCCCTGCTGGGTACGATTCACGTTGCCCATCTGGCCGGCCATCTTCTTGCCGGGGAACACGCGACCCGGGGTCTGGCGCTGACCGATCGAGCCCGGCGCGCGATGCGACAGCGAGTTGCCGTGGGTGGCGTCGCCCATCTTGAAGTTCCAGCGCTTGATCGTGCCCTGGAAGCCCTTGCCCTTCGACACGCCGGCGACATCCACGATCTGGCCGACGGAGAACACGTCGTCCGCCTTGATCTCCGAGCCCACCGCGTACTTGCCGAGATCCTCGGCAGCAACGCGGAACTCCCACAGACCGCGACCCGGCTCGACCTTCGCCTTCGCGTAGTGGCCCTTCAGCGGCTGCGTCAGCAGGTTCGCACGCTTGCTGCCTGCGGAAACCTGGACGGCGCTGTAGCCATCGTTGTCGTCCGTCTTCACCTGGGTCACGCGGTTCGGCGTCGCTTCAATCAGCGTCACCGGAATCGAGCGGCCGTCTTCAGTGAAGAGTCGGCTCATGCCGCATTTGCGGCCAACCAATCCGATACTCATCTTCGTATCCTGTCTGTCGCTCAACCGAGCTTGATCTGAACATCGACGCCAGCGGCGAGATCAAGCTTCATGAGCGCGTCCACGGTCTTGTCGTTCGGGTCGACGATGTCGAGTACACGCTTGTGCGTACGGGTCTCGTACTGGTCGCGTGCATCCTTGTCGACGTGCGGCGACGTCAGAATGGTGTAACGCTCGATCTTGGTCGGGAGGGGGATCGGGCCGAGTACCGTGGCACCCGTGCGCTTAGCCGTCTCGACGATCTCGCTGGCGGAGCGGTCGATCAGTCGATGATCGTATGCCTTCAGCCGAATGCGAATCTTCTGGTTCGCCATAACCGTGTCCTGTTGTCGAAAGAACGTTCTGTGATGCCGGAGCGGCTTCTCACCACTCCGCACTGCCCTTTTGCCACTTGTCCGGGGCCCTCGATGATCTGCCGGCCCCTTTGAAAAACACCAGGCGAGCATCGATCCGCTCGCCTGGCACAATCCGAATCTCGCGCAAAACGACGTGTCAACAGGGCTAGCCCCGCGATCACGTCGACTTGCGAAGGCCGATCCACGGCCAGCGAACTCGAAGCACGTCCTGTGCCTCATTTCGCGGTTGGTCGTCCAGAAACACGTCTGTCCGACAAGTGAGCTGCGAAGTATACCGGTAAATCCGGGATTAGTGAAGAGGTGCGAAACAACTTCGCCCTCGACTCGCCCCGGCGTGAACCGGCGCGGCGCAGCCGCGGCCGGTTCAACGGCGGGAGTTGTCCCGGCAGCGCGTGGTTCCGTTCTTCCCGCGACCCCGTGACCTTTACTTCAGCCATCCTCCCTGATGGCAAAGATCAAACCGGCATCCATGCCGGAATTCCCGCAAGAACCGTTACTTGATGACCTTGGCCACCACGCCGGCGCCGACGGTGCGGCCGCCCTCGCGGATGGCGAAACGCAGGCCTTCGTCCATCGCGATCGGGTGGATCAGGCTCACCACCATCTTCACGTTGTCGCCC